>Ga0335072_10000067_pt1 | contig 205555 bp, 188 predicted proteins | sample Lox_Sample_21_FD_206725 | JGI IMG/M metagenome (GOLD analysis project Ga0335072, IMG submission 206725) | Soil microbial communities from Loxahatchee National Wildlife Refuge, Florida, United States - Lox_Sample_2.1 | ecosystem: Environmental > Terrestrial > Soil > Wetlands | place: USA... | reverse complement strand
GACTTGACCGTGCTCTGGGACACCACGACGGGTGCCGCTCTGCAGACGCTCGAAGGCCATACATCCTGGATCAACGCTGTAGCCTTCTCGCCGGACGGCAAGACGGTGGCGTCGGCATCGGGCGACTCGACGGTGCGGCTCTGGGACACCACGACGGGCGCCACTCTGCAGACACGAGAAGGCCATACAGGCGGGATCAACGCTGTAGCCTTCTCGCCGGACGGCAAGACGGTGGCGTCGGCATCGGGCGACTCGACGGTGCGGCTCTGGGACACCACGACGGGCGCCGCTCTGCAGACGCTCGAAGGCCATACAGACTGGATCAGCGCTGTAGCCTTCTCGCCGGACGGTAAGACGGTGGTGTCGGACGACTCGACGGTGCGGCTCTGGGACACCACAACGGGCGCCGCTCTGCAGACGCTCGAAGGCCATATGGGTAGGATCAACGCTGTAGCATTCTCGCCGGACGGTAAGACGGTGACGTCAGCACCGGGCGACTCGACGGTGCGGCTCTGGGACACCACGACGGGCGCCGCTCTGCAGGCGCTCGAAGGGCATACGGGCTGGGTCAACGCTGTAGCCTTCTCGCCGGACGGCAAGATGGTGGCATCGGCATCGGAGGACTCAACGGTGCGGCTCTGGGACGCCACGACGGGCGCAGCTCTACAGACGCTCGAGGGCCATATAGGCTGGATCAACGCTGTAGCCTTCTCGCCGGACGGTAAGACGGTGGCGTCGGCATCGGGCGACACGACGGTGCGACTCTGGGACGCCACGACGGGCGCCGCTCTGCAGGCGCTTGAAGGGCATACGCGCTGGGTCAACGCTGTAGCCTTCTCGTCGGACGGTAAGACGGTGGCGTCGGCATCGGACGACTCGACGGTGCGGCTCTGGGACACCACGATGGGCGCCGCTCTGCAGATGTTCAAGAACTGGACTAAACGGCTAATTTTCTCTAGAGAAGGTTCACACCTCGAGACTGATCGAGGATTACTATATATCCAGCCTGACTTAGTGAGTCCATTAGCTCCTAAGCTACAGCCTCTTCGCACGGTCTTTCCCAAAGAGAACTGGATAACGCAAGGCGAAACTAATCTCCTTTTCCTGCCTGTTGAGTATCGGCCTAGTTGTTCAGCGTTCCGAGGCAATCTTGTTTTGTTGGGACATTCATCTGGCATGATTACATTGATGAAATTTTGCCTCTAAAAAAGGCATATAGGAAAATTCATTTTACACCACAAGCTTATTTGATTTGAACATTGATCTCTCTTTTTCACTCTCTATTGCATAGAGGGGCTCGAAGCCCCTAAACACATCTAGACTGTAAGAATTTGCCACTCATACGTAAGGAAGTTTCCAGCACTCTCCAGACTCTTCAAAAGAGAAGCGTAGAGATCGGTGGACAACTGACCAGACCAAGGTTATTTCTCCGACAATGTCAATGGCCGCCTGTTAGATCCCCGAGGACGATACACTGAGAGTGGTATTTTGCCGCTAGTACGACGTCCCGTGTGGATAATTGAATTGGCGTCGTCGAACAGCAAGACTTAGGTTTTGACGAGAGGCTATGGAGCGCGTCGCAAGGACGACCATAGCAGAGCAAACGGGCATAGGGCAGGTGAATACCTTGGCGTGTAATACAATCCAAGAATTACGCCGCCGTGGGATCTCATTTCTGCCGCGCTGGTCAGGGCCCAGAAAGGGATCCAGACAAGGCGAGTCAATTGGTCGAGCGGATGGAAGCGCGTAGAGGTGAGTGGGGCTAAGTGAGGGAAAGGCAAGCGAGGGTGACGCAACTAGGCCGGGGGTGGGTGCTGCCTCACCCAGGTTGCGGAGGCGGAGGGGGTGATCCCTGTGTGGGCCCCGTGAATTTTTTTTGGCCCCATCGAGCTGCTCACCATAAACCAACCAGCCTTCCCCGTTGCCCTCCTCGTCGCCCTCCCCTTCGTCCTCTCCCCTAAGCTCAAGCTTCTACTTTTTTTTCAGCCAGATCCAGGCTTCAAGTCATGAACGTACCAACACTGCGCTCAAGTGTGTTAGTCAGCGGGAAGCAACCGTTTTCTCTATCTCGCTTTCAACTCTCTACATATCCAAGAAACCGCAGCGGCTGTCAAGCCCGACCATATCAGCTCTCACACGCTTTGCATCTTCAAGCATTGCACGCCCCTCTTCCAAAGTCAGTAGGTAGCGTAGTGGCGTTACCGAATTCGTATCTACATCAGAGAGCCGCTGCGAGTAATCCGTGAGATTCTTCTTCAGATCCGAAATCCGATACTCAAGCCTGACCAGATCTGACTGGAAGCCCTTCGTCCTATTGCGCAGCTCTTTACACCTTTTCTCGATCTTTTCCGCTTCCTCAAAGGCGTTTTCTTGGTTTACAAACGTAGTTCTAGATATCTCTAACTTGTCCTCGATGCGTCTGATTTGATCTGTGAACTTGGCTTCAGAGGCCTCCCAATCTTCTCTGTCATTCGAAGCCCCACTTATGAGGGCATCAGCTGAGTGATCAACGGAATGCTGCAAAGAGATGCTCACATCGCCAAGGGAATGAAAATTGGGGCTAAGATGACCGTTGCCGATAGCTAGGAATAGTCAGTTCCGATTCTCTGTCACAGCTGTATCCCACTTTACATTGCTTACAATTGAGAAAATAATAGTCCTGTTATGTGCATCCTGAGACTGCGACTTTGCGTGTGTCGCTCTCTCTCGACACGCGTTGAGCTGCTGCCTGAGGGAGGCCAATCGTCTTTCGATCTGCATCTTTGCCAATCTGGTCTTGTTCATCTGACCAGAGAGCTCCATTTCGACTGACCCAATGCTCTTTATCGTTTGGTCAAGTGTCGTGTGTTGAAAGTTCTTGGTATTCTGGCTTGCTCTCGCGGTGATCTCTTCAATCTCGACCCAGTCTTGCTTGGCAGTAGCAAAGTGGCTGTTCAGTTGATGCGCTTGGACCTTCATTGCCTCCCTTGTATCCATCTTGACATCTCTCAATAGGGTACATGCATGGTCGATGGCGTCGAACGCGGCATTTAGGGATTTCAAAGCTAGAGTTGCGACTTGGCTAATGTCGGTGTGGATGGCATTCTCGAGGGCCTTCGCTGCTGTCCCGCATTCGGAGACCATGCTCTCAATGCTAACAGAACACACGCCATCAACGTAAGGCTCGGTTGACGAGGACATGTCCATTAGCTCTTCGATGGCTCGATCAAAGTGTGGGAGTTGGCTTTGGAATCTTAGCCACACAGCACGATGGCCAATCAAGGGAGTAGGCTGAGACTTACAGGCGTAGATTGCCGTCGTCGTTGCAAATGAAATTGTCAAGATTGATAGAGTCCTCGTGCCAACTTCCATCCCCCCGCCGTAATTCCGCGTGGAGTGTAATTGGACCACCGGCGTTACATGAGATCCGGACGTCATTCGCACTCGTGGAGAACGCATCTCCACCAAGTAAAAAGAAGCCATTGTCATTACCAAGAAAGTTGTCCAGCGTAATGGACGAGTCCTTCCAATCCCCGTTGCAGCGTTGACATTGAGCTGTCAGTACTGAGTCAGGTCTTACGGTTACGCTGTGGGAGGTCACTGTGAAAGACATGATGTGTTAGGAGGCCAGTCTAGAGTGAATCAATAGAGGTGCCATTAAACTAGGACAACAAATCTAAAGAAGAGAGGAAGAGGAAGCAGTGTACGCTAAGTGCTAAAGCTGTACCGCCAAGCTCTATGCTAAGACATAGAGGCATGAGTTCATAACATGATGAAACCGGATGTCCTATGACCAAAGCTGTCATGCCATGTCGGAACTTTCCAACGAATCCTGCTCAAGGTCAGTGTCGGAATTCTAGAAGGCTCGAGAGATCGCAGCCTCGTTGTAGAAGCCTCTAGGCGCCCCTTCCCTGCAGAGCTGCCCTATCTGTGGTTAGGATAGCATATGTCCCGTCCTCATCGCCTGTCAATCAAAGCAATGCTCAAAACGCAGTGCCGCCTCCCGCCAATTAACGGACTCACCACAACAAGATCACCATGTCGTTGCTAAACATGTGCTTGCGATTCCAAGCGTGCATGCGGGACAAGGCAGAGACTGGACAACCTCACGCGATCCACGTCAGCAGTGCAGAAAAAGGCTGATCTAGCCTTCCGTAGCCGTCATTATTGCAGATCAAACATCGATTCTAAGCCTCGTGGGAGAGCAGTTAAAGTCTCATGCGATTGCTACAACACAATGGCGCCGCACTAACTCTCGATCAATTGGTCCCTGCAAGAATTGCTGCAACCGGTCAATCAAAGAACCAAGTATTGCGCGTTTTTCTACGAGTCAATATGCAGCCACCGTCACAACTGACAGCACAACGCTGTATCTGCCTCATTCATCCTGACACGTTGAAGTCTACTGTGATTCAAATTGGGTTGTGAGATTCGGTCTGTCTGGTCTACGGCCTGAACAAAGTACTCCATGGCTCCTATCACGGGATTCCAGCCCCTGACAGAGCCTGGCTGGACCCTTGGCGAAAACCACACTACAGACATGTATTCACCAGTCAGAGCGGAGCCATGTATTTTGTCTGCCATCTGTAGAATGTGCAGGAGCGGCCATTTTCCTTCTCTTTATTTCTCTCTGGTAAACATCACTTTAAGCTTCTCGCTCTCGAGTCTTGTAGAGGCCAATTGAAATTGTGTTCCGATCTTACAATGTCTTGTGAGATGGTAAAGTATGAGGAGGTGAGGATATTGGAAGTCGCCCAGTCTGGTACCCAGTTCTCGCAGGAAATCTCCGATAGCCTCATTCTTAAGCAGAACTGGGGGAATCTGCTGAGCGCTGCTCCTCTTGCCTTGGGGTTTGTCGGGGCATGCCAGGTGGTCGCTTCTTCACCTGCTGCGGCCGGCGTCAAGCTGCAACAGCCAGCAGGAGGCTTTCGATATCTCAAGTAATGAATTGCGACCCCCAATTATTGTTCAGATGTAGAGACTTACCCATATCTAGATATGAGAGCCTCCAGGCAAATCTTGTGCTTCTCGTCGATATTGGACGTAGAACATTTATTGAGGCTGAACAGCAGATGGATAAGCTGGTCATGCATTCGAGGTACTTATTCTCGGACACTGGCGTGGTAAGTTTATTGGGGGTTGCGACTTTGGTATTGGTGTATATACTAACGTTGAGGCGCTTTGAGGCCAATAGGATCGTCGATGCCCTACGCGACGAAGCTTCGGCCCCGAGAACGCTAGAAGCGTGCATGGAAGATCTCAAAGAAGGGATTGAAGATTGCGAGGCTGCAGTTGAAGCAGTTGAAAAAGGGTTTGGAGCTTGGCTAGACATTGCAGAAGAGCTGAGCCAAGTGGCCACCGACTCCGAACGTGAGCTCTTAGTTCTGCTGTCGTCACTTTCGACTAACCTGGTCAGATGATACAATCAGCAAACAGAGCAGGAATGAAGAAGAGCTCGCAGGACAGCAGCTCCGTAGTACGACCGCCGAGGAGGAAAAGGAAACCCGAGAGAGACTAGTAAAGGAGGCCGAGCGCAGAATGAAACTCGCAGAGGATGAATTCAAACGAGCGTCTGAAAGCATTCCCTCTGGTAAGTGCTCCGACCCACAGTCCTCAGCCTTCCTTCGTCACTGAATTTGTCTGCTGCATCTTCAGGATGGTCATGTATCGGCATGAATATTGTTGAGGGCCTTGGCTCGACGGTGTTGACGATTGGCACTACCATGACCGCCGCTTTCTCACCTGCCAAGTACGTTGGTTTGGCGCACACAATTGCCAGTGGTGTCACGTCTGCAATCTGAAGACCTGGAAGCGAGCAACCTCAGGCAGCGACACAAGCTTCGATTCCTACTCCCGAAGGAGCGTCCGATGATCCAGCACTTGACCAATTGGAGCTCTTGCAACTTAACCTTACCTTGCTCCTCGCGCTGACGCAAGGCAAGGATGGTAGTGGCCCTGATTGGGATGACCTTCACACGAAAAAGGCAAGTGATAGGAATTCCATCACGTGCGTCCGAACTCAATTTCGTATTGTTGGCGAAGCTCTCGACATCACAAGGCCACAAGGCTCCTTCTCCTTTGACATGAGGAAGATAGTCGAAGAGGCTCTGAAGGTATGCAAGCGAACTTGGGTCCATAGCTCACGCTAACAACGATTTAGATTGTGCAAGAACTGGATGCTGCTATGAAGCAGCGACGCCAAATTTCTGTCTCAGGCGTATTCGCAGATGGGGCAAGCTGGCCAACTACAGTCAATAACCTGCAAGATCGTGCAGCAGTGCTGAAATCGCGTAAAGATAACATGCCAGGTCTTGCAATGGGCAGAGTACGCAGAGCTACCTCGCGTCCTACTAGAGCTGACCTTGTATCTAGAAAGCTCCAAATCTCAAGACTGAACCCCGCCATCCTCCTGCAAACGGTTCAATAGGTACGATTACATTCTGGAAACAATTACGGCGCGTGTTGTTGACAATCTGCATAGCTCAAAGCCAAATGGCGTACGCTGCAGCCAATCTTCAATCAGCAACCGCCACGATGGATAGTCAACGGGAGTCGTTTGACGCAAGCACTGAGAAGTTGATGGAGAATCTAGTCAAAATTTCCCAAATCCAGCAGAATATTGGCAAATTGGACGCGGAAAACATTACTCTCGTAAGTCCTGACAACACCTTCCGCTTACACGGCCGTTGGCTCTAACCCTTGTTGCCCCAGGCCAGGATTGTCGACGTCCTTCGAGCCTCAATACAGGCACTGTCAGGGCTCAAGGAGCAAGTCACATCCCTTCTGCAATACTTTAAGGGTCTTGCTACCATGGTCGAGTTCGCGCACAGAGGTCCTTGCAAGACACTTCTGAAAACACTAGACTGCGGCGCTGACAGGGACACCAACGGCGCTATCGCGGGTATAAGTTATACGGACTTTCAGAAGCAGGTAATGTTCTAGTTCTTCACCCCTACTGTTTGCTAAGAACTAGCTGGCGTTCAGCTACTGCTCAACACAACCTTCATGATCAGGGGATACTTCAGCGTTGCTTCTGAAGTAGCCCGACTATATACCGACGTCTCCCGAGAGTACATTATCCCAGGTGTAAATCTAGTAGACAAGCTCGGTCTATCACAGGTAGCGGATGGCCATGGGAATCATGAAATGGTGAGACGGAACCAAGAGCTGGAAAAGTACAAAGAGAACGCGGTGTGCAAGATCCGTGAGCTTGCAGGAATGGCATGTACATCCACGAAATTGAATCGAAACACAACTTCATTGCTGCACGCTGACTGACTGACACTTCTCTGCAGAAGCAAAAGGCATTGACGACACGAATGAACGAACGAGTGGCCCTCATCCAGAAGACAATCCAACCCCTGCCGGCCAGTCCGCAGATGAAGGTGATCAAAGCGACAATGGAACAAGAAACCACAACGACCAGAATGATGATAAAGAATGAGGCGACGTTCATCGATGACACGGCAAGACTGATGGTGAGTATATGCCTCTGTTATCAAAAAGTAGCAGATTACTGAACATGTGAACCTCACTAGACGGGTGGTTTGAGTGAGGAACTTTAGATCCGAATCGGATGTGTATTTGATGAAGGGACTGCCTGATCTTTACTGTGGCATTAGTATATCTGCTTTAGCTACACGTGCTGGTCTTTCAGGTGAAGCGGCATTTCGAGAGTCTATTACCGCGTCTATTGAAACTTACAGCAGCTAGCAAAGGCCTAGGGGTGCCCCAAAGAAGAAAGAAAAGTCCCAGCTTGAACTTTTTGTTTCCCCTTGGCTTTCCTCCTAGGAACAGGTTGTCTACATAACCCAGTTGCATTGCTTTGCAATTCCCCTTCTACCTGTTCCTTCAACACCTCATATGGCGAACTCTAACATCAAGCCAAGATGGTCTGTGACCCAGCCCTTGTCTAATCCCTGCTCTATCAGTAGTTGCTTATCCTCCTCTGCCTCGACCTCGACGTCAACCCCTATCCTCTCAAAACGGTTTACTATCGCGCCTCCAGAGTAAAACACCTTGTCCATCCGGCTGCAACCGAATCTTTGTCTTAGATTTGTCTGTGCTTGCTGACCCCACGTATATCCCTCATCACTATCTTCCTTTCCACCCATCTCTAGGTATGCATCTTTGAGGCCGTTGTCTGAATGTAATGTGCGGTCAAAGGGCTGGATAGAGTTAAGGTCGCCGGCGAGGAAGCTGGCGTAAACTGTTGGCGCGTGCAGGTATTGAGCTGCAATGGTCATTTGTGCGGGGCGGAGCGGGGGGTCGGCTACAAGCGATTCGAGGTGTGTGTTGCAGAAGCGGAGCACTTGGTCCTTCCCGGTTGTAATATCGACGAACAGCCCATCGCGCTCCATCCTCGTGGGTGTGTAGTGGACTCTAAAGACGTCTTTGACGGGTAGGCGACGGTCGATGAGCGTCACGGTGCCGTAGTAGCCACTCTCCCAGTACTTATCATCGATATCAGTAAGGTGGAAGTTTTCGCGGACCCAGGTCGTGGATTGCAGTAGTTGGAGGTCGGAGACGAGCATTTCTTGAAGGAACACTATTGTTGGTGTAGCTGGGGGCGAGGATGGGGATGGAAAGAGGAGAGACTGGAGATGAGAGAGGGCAGCAGAGAGACGAGCAGAGGTGAGTGGAAGCATGAAGTCGATGTTCCATGTTATGAGTACAATATTGTGGAGGTCGATGGATGGTGACGGGGAAGGCGTGGAAGTATCGGTAGACGGCAGCCAGGTCTTGCGGTCGGTGGCGTATGTGAAGTAGGGCTGTGTATAAGGTGTGTCTCTTGTCCATGGGAAGAAAGACCTTCGCGTTGCGGCGATGTTCCGCATTGCTGCGAGGAGATTAGGGTCAACGGTGGACATGGACGATTCCTTTCTTCTTTCACTGTGAATGTTCAATGGGGATTGAGGCCTCGATGAGTGGGGGCGAGGTCTTGAGTATGAGAAGTCTCGTGATGACAGAAGAGATAGAGAAACAGTGGGACTGTCAGCATTCGCGGGGATGTTTCGAACTAGATTGGGTTGGCGAGGCTGTGAAGCATATGGGTTTTGAGATTGGGTTATGGTGTGACTAAGGCGCTTTCGAAAAATGCGAGAACGAGAGCGCATTAGCTCATGGTGTCTCTCGCAGGTGTTATTATGTTGTATGCAATGCTTTTTGTATTTCAATAATTTGTGCTTCAATATCTGAACCTCGGCCGCTCCAGGCGGTGGGAGGCGGCAGAATCATTTCCTTTGAACTTCGCGTTTTGTAGCTCTCGACAAACATGCAAAATGCAGTTATCCAGGATATCACGATCGAACCTAGCAGCTTCAATCTCAATCTTGCATTCCATACTTTCAGACATATCAAGCACGATGGCTTAGGCGACTACCATGGAAGTGTCATCATTCCCAGCCCTACCTCATTGGTATTCTAATTGGACATCTGAGTTGGACATCTTTCTAGTAACTTCATCAAATACCGGAAAGATGCAAGGGAACCAGGCGAGGAGCTGCATAAATATGACCGTATTTTCTGATGAATGCTCTCGCCTGCTTGCCTCGATCTGTAAGGTTGTTCCTTGACGACGTGCGACCTTGGAAGAATATCTCGGAATATCTCCCAATGTCCCATTCGGATTTGAGTGTTTGCTGACTTGCGCGCTTTTCACGGGACCTAAACCCTGTAGACTTCCTTCCACTATTTCCACAGCCCTATCATTCCTAGTCCCTCGATCAGCCCGGCGCCATGATAGTCCATTTCCTGCACTTGAAATGAATTCGCATACCTACCTCTCTTGAGTCTATTCTCAGCACATTCCATACCCTTCTTCAGCGGAGTTACCATGGAGCCCTTCCCGCCCGCCAACATTGCGGCATCTCTCAAGTCCAATCACGCTCGTACATCAATTCAACGACAACGGCAAGTTGACCAAAAGTCTACCATTGAAAAAGTGAAACAGCTATATCTCGAACGCCGGTACAAGCATTGCGCCGCTCTTTGCGAGGAGACTCTCAAGCACGATGCCTCTGAAGTAACTTACCTTTAATGTCAAGTGCGGAAATGGATGCTAACAATTTCAGTTCCACCCGCTACACAAGTCCTTCCTCCACTTCTTTATCGCAATGTGTTATGAGTCGCTTGGCCGGGCGGCGCACAACTACAGCAGCAATAAGCTACCGTTCCTGAATCTTGCTCAACAAGCTTTTGAATCTGCTAAAAAAGCCCTACCACTACCGTACTTGTCGAACGAGAATGGCGTCTATTACAGTTCGGCTATCTCACCTACATTGACGGACCTAGAGTGTGGTGCCAGTGTCGATACAAGCCAGGTTGTACCGATCACGCCAGGTTGTCAGTCTCCGACTCCTGGCCCCCTCTTTGCAATCCGTACACGCTCATCAACAGCATCGAGCACTTACTCTCAAGATGATATTCGATCCAGCTCCTACAACGTACCTAATTTTGATGACTACTCACCACGGCAACCGTTGATCGGCATTAACTCCATTCCGCTAGTTGAACCATTCCGCGACATTAGCATAACAGACGGCCAAGAACTTTGCATGAGCGTGAAACTCGACACACCTGAGCGACAATCCAACTTGGCACCTAAGCCTCTCTTCATCAAAAAGAATTCGACTAGTATTGATCCAATAACGCCACAGCGCCCCCTTCCGCCAATTCCACATCGCAGCGCTCTCCGAAGAGTACAAAGACAAACAGCTCCTCAAGTCCAGCCGCTCGTCAATCATTATGAATCCCTCTCGCATTCTTACCGCACACCAGAGCCCCCAACCTCCCTTCAACCCACCATGAACTCGTTACACCTAGTCCGTTACAATGCGAACCTCTCATCCTTCCGTACCCAGCTATCTGAGCATATCACCTCTGTCTCTGACGCGATCACGAAGACCACGGCCCTACAGAAAGAGCATAAGGCGAAACAGAGCAAGCGATTAGCGAGCTACTGGATGTTGAAACCTGCTGCAGAGAGCGCTATCGATGCTAATAACGCGGAGAAGAGAGAGAGGATTGAAAGACTAAGGCAGAATGGATGGAGAGTGAACAAGGAGAGATTTGGGTGGAAGGGGGAGGATTACTATAGAGAGCTGAGGAGGAGAGCTGAGGTTGAGCTTAGAGGATGGGCGTGAGTAGGCAAGGCTTGCTGATTTCGATTTGGGCCCGGCTCGGCACTTGATTGACTTGGTATTGTCTGCGTACATGATTTGGCTTGTTCTTAGATTGGTTTGGGTTTGGGGATATCGCTCTAGGAACGGGCTCAGGTAAAGTTGCTCCGTCCATAGTTAGTCGATGATTAACGTAGTCCAATTCAAATTTCCAACTCGAGAGATTCCCATCTGTACGCGCCTCGCTGCGAAGGCAGTATTCTATCTATGCAACTATTTGGGTATCATACGTCACAAACTGGCGCCTGGAAATGCTTGGAACTAACTCCTGCCCATGTAGAGATATCTCACCAGAACAAGTGAGAGTTTTGCCCTTGCCATAGCGGGTCCGTCTTTTCAGCCCGGCCTTTCAGACAACTAGAGCCAATTGACCTAGGCTATCAAATTCGGAGCGAGAAGCCAGTTCTGGTTGGACTTGTGGCTTTTGTTTCTTGTTGTTAATGGTCGCATTCGGCATGGCGTTCGTGCCTGCTTCCAATGCTCTCTTGTTCTTGTTCTTTTTGGACGACTGCTGCTGTTGCTGTTGTTTTGGCCCCTGGGCGTCGATACCGAGAATTTCATCGACTTCCTTTGCCCTTGCGATCATCTCTGCACTCATCCCTAAAACCTCGCAACACTGCTGATAGCTTTTCGACATCTGAACGGGCTGATAAAGGGGGTCTTTGCTAGGCATCAGCTGACTGAGCAAAAACTTTGTGTTGCCAGCCTTGTTCTCCACGCTCATGGCGAGGTTGAGATACTCTGTGACGACTTCCCGCCACGGTGCAAGGCCACCTTGCGCCTTTGTTCGGAATACGCTCGAGTTCGCCTCTGCGGCTGTCGCGATCATGCCGCCGTCTACACCATACTCTTTGGCTAGAGCAACGCCTTGGTCTCGGTCTTTGACGTCTCCATTCATTAGGCAGGCCACTCCATGCTCTTTGCACACCTCACCGATCATCCTCAACTGTTCTCTGACCGCCCTTTCTCTGGGCCGCATGGGTGTCGTCCGGCAATGTATTGTGAGGCCTGTAATGCCAGTCTTGCATAACCTCCTGACCAAGGCTTCCGTCATCTCAGGTGTCTCGAGTAGTCTGATTTTGACACTGATTCCGATCTCCCATACCTTGCCCACCTGCTCAACGAGCGCTTCCAAAATTCCCGCTAGCTTGTCGGGAGTCCGTAGCAATGCTGCGCCCATACCGCCAGATGTGGAGAATGGCTTCGGACATCCAGCATTAACATCAATCCCGGACACGTCGCCTGCGACCAGTTTCGCAGCCTGCACAGCCAGCTCTGGATCTGATGTTCCAATCTGATAGATCAGCTTCCCCTTCTCCCTCTGCGGATCTACCCTGTAGATGACGCTTTCTTTCTGCAAGCCGACCCTCTCATGCGCTTTTTGTCCGTTTGAAGAGAGCCTCGTCCACTCGATGCAAGAAGTGCGAGGGTTGACCCTGCGAGTAGTCCCGATCATGGCTTTGTCAATGGTTTCAGGGCCCCAGGCAAGGTCGGCACCGTAATGGAGGGCAAGCAGACGGGAGGGCAGCTCGCCGGAGCGGACCATGGGCGCAAGGACAATTTTGTTGCGGTAGTCCACGCCATTCTTTGGGATTGGGACATGAGGTGCGGCGGAAATAGGTGAGACGCATTTCGGAGAGGAGGTCATGACGGATTTAGAGATGCGTAGCAGAGACTGCATAACATGGTGAGCCGTCATCCGAACAGGGTAGATGACCTGGAGACCTACTCAATGTGTTGTGAGTAACTTTTGAAATTCAAGGTCTATCACGTGCACATGGCAATTGTGATTGGCTTTTCCATTTGCCCGCAGTCAAAGCTCCGAGAAAGCTCGAAATTGGTGACGTTTAGAATGCGGAGAAAGGAATAAATAGGGTGAACGAGAACTCACAGTGTTTGCCACACATGTTGCAATCTCAACTGACCATACCTTTTACGCCATACCTGCCCAGACTGAGCTTCCCCTGCAGGTCAGTCAGGTCAATCACAGCTGTTGCCAAAATCTCCTGCCTTCACCGCTTCTGCACAACGACGCAATCCCCCACCAAGCTGGCTTCCCCCCACCACCACAACAAATTTTCGTCCCTCTCTTCGCCTTCTCAAAGTCAATCCACAACCATCGCTACGCGACGCAGTGACCTCGTCTCTCGCCACTTATCCTCTACCACACCGTCTACCACTACCAACATGTCCTACGGCAAGCACCCTTCTGAGTTCAGCGTCCGCAAAATCGGCCCCCCAAACACGCTCGAGTTCCGTGCCTTCATCGAGAGAGATGGACAGCCACTATCATCCTTCCACGATGTCCCGTTGTATGCGAATGAGCAGCAGACGGTGTTGAACATGATAGTCGAAATTCCACGGTGGACTAATGCCAAATTGGAGGTAATATTCCGAAACGTCTTGTTAAGTTGACAACAGGACTGCTCCATGGAGTCCCTTTACTGTCGCTAGAAAGACCGAAGCTCACTCTGAGACTACCCTAGATCTCCAAAGACGAATTCCTCAATCCCATCAAACAAGACATCAAGAAAGGCAAGCTTCGCTTCGTCCGCAACTGCTTCCCTCACAAAGGCTACCTCTGGAACTATGGTGCCTTCCCTCGTGTATGTCCTATTCCCTCAGACCCTCTCGAGCTGGCTCTCCCCTAATTATTGTCCTCTCCTACAGACATGGGAAGATCCCAATGTAATCCATCCTGAAACCAAAGCCAAGGGCGACAATGACCCACTTGACGTCTGTGAGATCGGCGAACTTGTCGGCTACACCGGCCAGGTCAAGCAAGTCAAAGTCCTCGGGGTCATGGCTCTGCTGGATGAGGAAGAAACCGACTGGAAGATCATCGTTATTGATGTCAATGACCCGTTGGCTCCTAAGCTCAATGACATCGAAGACGTCGAGAGGCACTTGCCGGGCTTGCTCCGAGCGACGAACGAGTGGTTCCGCATTTACAAGATTCCAGATGGAAAGCCGGAGAACCAGTTCGCTTTCAGCGGCGAGTGCAAGAACCGGAAATACGCGCTTGAGGTGATCAGAGAATGCAGTGATGCCTGGGAGAGGTTGATCACCGGGAAGCAGCAGCCGGGTGATATTAGCTTGTGAGTGAATCTCTGAATTCGCCAAAAACCTTTTTTATGAGAACCCCAAAGAAGTAGAGGAAACTTAGAGAAACTAATACTCACAACAGGGCCAACGTAACCAACTCCAACTCACCTGACCGTGTTGACCCAAGTCAGCTGAGGAACATCCCAAGGGGAGAGAACCTGTTGCCCGCGCCTATCGATGGTAGTGTTGACAAATGGTTCTTCATTTCTGGCGCTGCTGTCTAAAGGTACCACTCGAACAACAATGACGACAAATTCAGAGGCCTGTACAACGATTAGGCGCAGGCCCCTTTACATTGTACAAGCAGGCATTGGGAGAGTGGAAGCTATGAGCTGGAAACCTGCATGTGCATCTGGGATTTCGTTTAGATAACCAAGACAACAAAAGCAAATACAAGATCTCAGTGGCCAAAATGGACACTAGGGTCCACCAACTGGGTTGGAGCACTCAATAACTATTCTATTTTCTCGCACCTGCAAGCTTACTCCTGCGGAGTCGTTTTCCCACCACAATTCCTGTAGCGCATTTGTGAGATTGGCAATATGGGATTGCTGTCTCCCAGGATTGGACCTGTACCATGATTGCTTGGAAGTCAGTTCCCACTTTTATCTTAGACCTAGCATTTCTGAACACCTTCCTGTTTCAACTCTCGCCACTTGCCCATCATTTCTCCTTCCCAGCTTAGATCTTTGCTTGTTGACCACACCTGATCTGAGAACTAGTGATAAAAGGGTTTTGACTTCTTCGGCATTCAGTTGTAATCTGTAATTGCCATAATGAAGGGTCAGCAACAAAAGGCCCCAAATGTCGCATGCAGGTATTGTACAGTCTGTACCCTCAACTCTCCCACCCCTACCACCATGCTCTCCTACTATTCCAGTCACTCGTTCCTGCTACCTCCGGAACCGATCACATTTGCTCCGCAACATGGAGACATTGAAAGGGTTGCTTCGGGGCAGTCAACTTCGACTATTAAGGCGGGTAAGACTTCGCACAGGACTCGTAAATAGATTTTATTAACCACACACACACACACACACACACACACACACATAGAAATGGTACCTCATTGACCGATATTCTGACCTTCACGCCTCATTCAACCTCGCCATCGCCAGCCTTGGTATACAAACCCTTGGTGTTGCAAAATGTCTAGTCTCCAAACCTAATCCGGTTTTGTCGCACACCCTCTGTGTCCTCTACACTTGCGTGGCCTTGTGGAGGAAACGGTTCAAGCCGCTAACAATTCCTGGTTGCTTCCGTATGTTGAGGGAGAGGTTTTCAAGTCTGGCAAGGCTCGTCTGGCTCGCTTGCAAGGCTATGCACTCCATAAAGGGGTTGGGGTTGTGACCATCACTTCCAATGCAAAGAGGTTTCGCTTTGGGTGCATTCATCACGGGATGAAAAGCAAAAAATGGCATGACGTTGAAGACGTTATTGTGCCTACTGCACCTCTGCTAGCAGGCGAGCCGTAGGAGGTACAACTATAGCTTTAGCTATAAGGACACCTGAACGTCTCCAAAAACCTCCGGAGATAATCCCTGAGAGTGCATCTAAGTCCCAAGGTACGGGTACAACCTCCAGCATCGACTGCCCCTGCAAGGATCGGACAGGGTCCCCGGAAAAGGTGCCATGTGGCTAAAAAGCTGTACATGGATAGTTAGTACGATCTGTGATCAGCTGCGGCGATGGCGAGGTCTAGGGGCGGAGGTTCAGTGGCGACAGCAAGGTTGGCGCGCGACAGCGATGTCTATAGCTATCCTATAGCGGAATGTATTGATGAGAACCCTTGGACGCGTGCCCATAGAATTTACTATGCGTCTACGTCATGCCGGATTCCCTGCCAGACTCTCGAGCCGCTCTTGCTCTGCGACAAAGGCGTCGTTGGACAGCCTCGATGCATCCGGATCCGGGTCGTATCGAAAAATGTGTTGGTAGTTCTCGCTTGTGATCTTCCCCACCTCCCACAACACCTTGTCCCTGTGCTTGTAGAAGTCGGCGGCGTTGCCAGCATCCATGGCCTGTCTAGCCGGGGACAGAAGGTCGAAGGAATGGACGCTTTGGCGACAGTAATAAAAAACCTTGTGTGTGTGAAGGGCCAAATGGTAGTACATCTTCGGCAGGTCTGTAACGGGGCTATCGATCTTCATTAGCCCGCTTAATTTGGCTGCGAATTGCGGAGATACGCCGGTCACATCGACGTGGCGCAGCCGGCGCAGGATGCCGAATGGCCTCAAGATCTCTTCGTCGAGTTCCTCATCTTGCAAGCGAATGTCGAGACTGCACCATTGCGGGTTTGCCTGCAGGATTCTGACCAATCCTCGTAGATCTGACCGCACGATGTCGGCACGCAGGTCAATTTTACGGTGGGCCTTGACTGTGATCCTCAATTTCCGTGCTCGTTGACTCAACGACTCCGGCACCCTCTCTAAATCGGTTGTATAGCCCATCCAGTCGATTATATATTGATTGCAGCAGAACGCGTAACAAAGGAATATCACGTCCAATGTATTTTCCTCGTAGAGCACAGTGCACCCTTCTTCGTTCAATTTTCGACAGGTCGCAAGAATAGCTGGATGAAAGGCATAATTGGTTGCCTCCACACCAGCAACTTCATCCCAAGGACGGCGGCCAATTTTCTTCAGCGGTTCTTGTTGCCACAATAGTTCTCTTAGTATCTCCAACCTGATCTCTGCAGGTAGCTTCATAAGAGGGAATTTCTTCTTGGGAGGCCGTCGACTCTGCTTCTTTGGCCGTGATGAGGGAATAGCCTCTAGGTCATACGATGGACGTTTGCGAGGCAGACCTTGCGAGGCACAAGTGGCGCTTCGTGTCTTCATAACTGTGGACAGACTAACGGTTCCCGAATTTGATCACTGGCTGCTGTCGAGTTGGAAACGTTAGTACTGACCTCAAGAATGCTAGGGGATTTATTTACTCACTGTGCCGCGGTGACGTCGCGCTCCCGTCGAAGGCGAGGCAATGACCGCTTCATCCTAAGGTGACCTCCAAACCGAGGAAAAGCTTGAGACTACATCAGATAATAGTGGTCTTCTAGGTGATTAAGAACGCCGCAACAAAAGCGAGAACCAAAAACACGGCGTTGGACCTAAAAAATAGTTATGGTGGCTATCTGGAGCCTCGCTTCCCCATCATCATCATCATCATGCGGCCGGCATGTAATCCATCTGTCACCACGATAACCATCGAAATCACCCGGGCATGCTAATCCCCATTCTATCTGTGAATTTGTTGTTGAACATCCCCGTAGAGTTAAGCTCCTGGTAGACCTTATTCCACCTCTCAAAACCCGGATACCACTCCCTAATGTCGTCTCTGGTGACGAAGTCAAGATCCAACCCCCAATGCACCCGTGCCGATGTTCTGTCCGACCCGCAAATCTTCTCCTTGATGTGACGCGCCAGCTCCTGCCCCGTCGTCACTCCGACCAGCATATCTAGCTCGATTGTGCAGGTCATCCGCCCAGCTTCTGGAGCCAGAAATGCGTCTGATGCAGCGACGAACCGGATGCCAAGTGGGCCGGCCATGTACCAGTCGTGTTCCTTGGCTTCCTCTTGGAAGACCGTCAGCAACTTGTCGATCGTGGGAACGCACTGCTTGGCGTCGCAGTGCAACTCGAGCGCCATGGCCTTGATGTCGTTGGCTGGGCCGAGGCTGAAGACGTTGAAGCTCTTGTCGATGTACGGCTTGGTTTCTACCAGGGTCATTATCGCCTGGTCGATAACTAACGGACTTATGAAAGGGACCTTGTTGAGGTAGGCAATGAGGTCCGGGGCATTGTCGATAGACGCCTGCTCCAGCAGGGCCGATAACCAGTCCTGCCTCTCCCCCTGCGCAGGCACGTCACCCAACCTGGTTCTTTCGACTTTAACACAGGCGTTCCGGAACCAGCGGGTGTAAGGGCTAAGAACGAGCTCAAAATGGTCGACGGCCGAGATGACGGGAGGGACGGGGTTCCACATCGACGGCGAAAGTGACCCCTTGACTTTCTCCCAAGTCGTTGATGTGCGCAGCTCCTTGACCGAGAATGCATCGGTTACTTCCATTGTGAAAGAGTAGATCACCCCCATACATCCCATTGCCACCAAGGCCGCGTGGAACCACTCGTCATCCTGCTTCAAAACGACATCTACTCCATCAATGACACCTGAGAACTTAGCCGGGTCAGTGATTCCGCCAGCAGGCTCGACCTGGTACACGGTCCCCGTCTCAGAAACCAGCGCAATCGACCGCGCAAAGCTCGCAAGAGGGCCGAACGTGATGCCTGAGCCGTGCGTCCCGGTGGACAGGGTGCCCGAGATGGTCTGTCCCGTGTAACCCCCCATGTTGATGAGCGCCAGCCCGCGGTTGTCCAGCTCGGCGATGAAGTTCTGGATCGTAATGCCGCTCTGGACGTGGACGAGTTTCTGGCCCCGTGCGCTTTCCCGGAGCGAGCTGCTCTCCACTTCGGACACGCGGTCCAGGAGGACGGGGCTCACAAGTACCGCGCCGTCTGTGCGCGCAATGTCGGAGAAGGCGTGACCCGATCCCACCGCTCGGACTCGCAGCTTCATTTTGTTGGCCTCGGACACGATGCCGACGAGGTCCTTAAGAGATTGTGGCTTCACCTTCTTCAAAGGTGTGCATCTCTGTTCGCCGACGCAGTTCACCCAGTCTGGGTCCGCGGTGAGATGTGGATGGTCCAAGCCTGCAGGTTGCCTGGCCGTGGATGGGGTGCTGTTCACTTCCTCTTTTATGACGCTGAAGACGGCGTCGGGGTGCTTGCTAAATGCGTCCTCGACCTTCTTCTGGTGCTGCTCATCATGGGGGTTGACTTCGAGACGGCGGAGCGTCTCCTTGATCGATTGATGGAGAGCCATGGTGTCCCAATGTAGGCGTTTCGTTCGAGTTGAAGATCAATAAGGCTCCCCTTCTTGGGATGGATGGTGTAGCTAAAGGAGATTTAAAGACAAAGCCTTGGAGCGGAATTCGGTGCCGTCAGGCGTGGTGTATGATGTTTTTCTTCCCCCCCTTCACGCCATCATGGGGTTTCTCTAGTTGTCAGATTCGTGCCTTCCAGTGCCCGCTGCGGCTGAATCTGCCATCGACCACATGACAGGCGCGCATTCAGCCTTCATGCAAGCCTTCGGCAATTACCGGCACTGCTGAGGTTGCACCGGATGTCACGTGGACTGTAGGGGGGACGCATTTAATAACATTTCAACAATGTTTAAGGTGGTAAGCTGTTGTAGTTAGCAATCTGTAAATCATTAGCGAGCTGTGCAGCAGTTGGTAAGCTGTATACTGGCGAGCTACATATCGCTGGCAAGCTGTGTGACAGTGGGCGAGCTGTGTGGCAGTGGGGAAGCTCTATACGGTTGGCACCGCTGGCGAGGTGTGGCAGTTGGGCAAGCTGCGGGTGGTCCGGGCAAGCTTGGCCCGGCTTGGCACCGCACCCGTATCTTGGCTGATCGTTTCCAACAAGTTTCTTTGTACAGAAATATGGCGTATATACTGTGGAAGGGATAAGGGTATGCCTAACGGCAGGCTGTACGATAGGGAAGGCATGGCAATGATGGGAAGGCAGAGCCTAGAGACACGTCTTGGGTAGAAAGCTTGCTTGATGCTATCTGGGTGTCCTCGCTATCTCTAATAGATGCTCCAAGGGACAGTTCTCGTGCCCATAAGGGGCTAGTGACCAATTGGCCCCACCACAATACGGCGTCATGAAACCCTTCGAGTCAATGCAGGCCTGCAGCCAGAACAAAACGTCGTACGTGTTTGCATTCGAGTGAAAGACAGCGGGGACCAGATAGGAAAAGTCGGGAGGCTGGGGTGGCGCTTTCCCAGTGAAGAAGGGCAACCACTAGTAATTAGTGGGGGGTTCGCACGCGATAGGACGATTCACATGGTTTGCACCGGCTCGCAGCGGCTCGCAGAGCCTGAGGACTACAGTGCCCACTCCACGAGCCTTAAGACTAGAGCGGCCCCCCCACTTCTCGAGCCTCCTTGATGTGTACATCTATTCTTCAAAAATTGCCCATTTCTCTCTCTCCTTTCCCTTTCTCTCTGTTTGCTGTGACTTTCGTTGAGTCCTTCAACAATGTCACGTTCCTTCTTTCATGCTTGAGTGTGGTGCCCACTTTGCCCTATCACCCAACATTGGTACATAGCCGGAGGATTTCCAAGCACTGCGGAGATCTGTAAAAGCGTTTGGCCGCAAGCAGTACATCACAACGCCTTGTGAATTATTCCGGCGACATCCTCCCGTCGCAATCTCTACGATCATTTCATTACGCCATGTCTTCCGAACTCAAGGCGGAAGAAAGTGGTATCGGCCGGAAGCTTCCAACTCCCGAATACCTTCTATGAACAGTTGTGAGTCTGGCACACACATAACAGAGTCGTCAGCATCAACATGAAAGATCCCGAGGCCTAGTCCCGATTTAGTGCGCGATGCAAAGTCACAGCATTTATTTGGTCGTCTTATTTTGCTCGAACATCTCCATGACAGCCTTGTCCCTCTTCTGTCGTTCAGTTACCTTCTGGCCACAATATCTCTGGAATCCCATCAACCGGGCGAACACCAAAATCTTGGTTTAGGATCTAGCTGCTGATACATCAACGGCCTAGATTTACAGGACCATTTGCTCCCTTTGTCTATCTCGCTTATTCAATGATGGCTCTCTTCATGGAATCGGTCCCAAACTCACAGGAACCCTTCACACTCTCAGCTTTGTCGTATGTCTTCAGAGGCGCTTCTCAATGACGCGGAATTTCTACAGAAAATGAGTTGAACCCTGGATATAACTTGAAAATTTTGCTTCCGCCTCACCGCTGGCTTCACCGGCATTTACGTCTAGTGGAAGAGAGTCCGCGATTTTGTTACAGCCAGACACTCGTCCTGTTTCGCAAGAGCGACTTGTTGATGAGGTGAAGGGCATCTATGCTGGCCTCGCCATGGTGGAGAAGAAATGTGTCGAGGTATGGTTGTGAATTGTCCTCGCCGTTGCACGGTTACTGATATTCTGACATAGTCCGATCAGCAACAGAACCCAGCACTCATAAGTAATCAAATGAACAATGGCAAGCTTTAATCGCTCTGCATCGTGCGCTCTTACATGAACATCACGATTTCTTTCTTGCAAGTCAACACCCCTCATCGTCACCTACTCTTCGTCGTTTGGCAACAAAATACGCTTGCCAGCTCGGATGTGGCGACATGGGATTCACAGCTTTCTAGAGTTGCCCAGACACCGGTTACCAGATTCATTAGATCACATGCTTGCCTTTGTTTACCTCGCCTACTCGATGATGGCGCCTCTGATGGAGTCGGTACCTAGCTTTGAGGAAACTTGGATAGAGTGCCTTGGAGACTTAGCACACTGTCGGATGGCTACAGAAGAAGCAGATTTACGGGATCGTGAAGCTTGGTCTGGCGTAGCCCGGACGTGGTACAATAAAGCTGCTGATACGTCCCCTAACGTGGGTAGAATACAACACCACCTGGCGATGCTCGCCCGACCTAATAGTGTCAACCACTGGGCGAAGGAACTGCCGTGGTCTCGCAACGCATTGGAGACAAGAACATCCTACCATACATGCATGTGATCCTAGCCTATCTCTTTGGGCTGGCATTCATCCCCGATGCACTCATATACGTTGATGGTTGCGTACCCTGGGAGAATATCACAATCTTCGTCAATACGCTAGGTCGTTCTGGAGTCGTCGAGGCTCACTTCGAAGGTACTGAATTTCCTCAGCAAATGAGCGGTACCGGCCGACAGCTTCCAGAAGACTTTGTCATGCGAGGACTCATTTGGGCGCTGCACTACTTCTCTGCTGTTTTTTTTCAACGGCCAAGTTGTGGACGATAACGAGCGATCTCCGAAACTTCCACTCCATTGTACGGTCAGAGCTCCCCGTATCATGCAAGTCAGTTGATTTCCAACCCACAGTTCCTTACGCAACTGATCCAAGGTGATATAAGTGCTGCTCTTGTGGGTCAAAGTGGACCCTGTAATGCATTGGTGCTTTTTGATCAGCCATGTGGTAATTTCCTTTTGCTAGCATTAGTCTCCTTCCACGTACTCCTAGTCGGCAGTTTTCCAACTGATTTCTCACGCCGTTCTAAATTTCGGCCGTATTTCTGCCTCAATGTCGATTGATACTTCGGCCAATAGTAAAGCCATTAGAGGGAACCCCCGCAGCTTCAATAGCTCGTCGGTCTGTACGTCCCTTTGGAGTGAAAGCTCGGTCTAGGAATCGTTTAGTGGCCCTTCTTCTCCACCGCTTCCTTAGTTTAAGATTTGGGTTTCGTTCGTCGAGGGCGAATTGGATGCAGTCATTGTGAAGCCCAATCGACCTCCTCAACCTCCAAAGAAGTCTGGTTACTCACAGCATAGAAATAGCTGTTGTGGATACCGGAGCAAACGGTCGATCCGAGTTCAGAGCCGAAAAAGTCGACAAGCTGAATCGGCTTCTCAGTCACTGGACGACCAGTACCAAGGTTAAACCCCTGTATCATCCACTCGTGATGGCCGTGGGATCCGAGCGCGGAGTGCGTCCCGTAGTAGAGATTTGAGCCGTTGTGTTGAATGAAGAGCTTTGTAGTGCAGTTCAGCTTCTCACAGAGCAAGGTCGAGCGGAACGCTGTCTGTGGCTAGATCAGCCACTCGCATCTTCCACCGCCCAAGTCTGCTTCATTTCCAATGACCACACTGGCCGCATTGCGGCGAGTTGAAAAGTACATGGCGCAGAAAATTTGGTCCAGCACTTGCCCTACCAACTCTCGCTCTCGACATCGATCAACGGTAGGCGCAACTTGTCAACGAGATTAAGCGGGCGGTGATGAGCTTGTGTCTAAGAGAGGAGAGAGAAGGACTACAGAACACTAACGCTGATCACATCATGGTAGACAAGAAATTCGTGCTTCTTTATCGCCAAGTTGGCAATTGAACAGTAGAAGCTTTGATGTGTTGCGTCGAATGTTTCCAATATGGGCATCTACACTGTTCTGGTTATGGCAGAAAAGAAATATGTGGAGGTCGATGAAAAAGGTTCGTCATTCGCATGCCTGAAAGGTCTTGATATCTATGCAGTTTGAATGTTCGCTCCACAACTCCTAACTCGTTAAATGAAGTTACACGGGCGCTCTCGCATGGGCACCACGGCTTCTTCTCGTGAATTCTGCGTCCCTCGTCGCCCCCTCTCCTTCATTTAGAAAGCAAGAACGCCATGCTAGCTGAAAGTCGAAAATTTGAAAGTCGAAATTTTGCCTTCCTTTTCAACTCAAGACAGGGAAAGCGAGGTCGCAGAGAACCTGTCAGAACTCTTTTGGAACCCCTTCATCCAAGTACCAATGTATGTCAGACCTTGTTGGGCGTCGGTTTTCCTTTCGTGTAAGGCGACAAAGTGTCCTTCTTTGAACGTTTCCAACAAGAACCGTTTCGTCATCAATGGTACCGAGTGAGAGACACGAGAGGCCCTCGTCGAGCAGTGGCTGCATCTCGATAAGATGACCCTTGGGTCGAAGATCCACCGGCTTGAAGGAGGCGCACAGCATTAGTACGTTGACTTTAAGGGAAAAAGCCAAGTGACGAAAGCTTTCAGACTTACTCGAAGACATAGAGGGCGACAAGGACGAAAACACCGACGGCACACATGTTTTCGAATGCAGCGGTTGATGGTGACGTTGAGGCGAGCAGTATATATGGTTTAGTCTCTCGTAGTCGTATTGATGATCTCGGAAGATTAATGGCCTGGCAGAGAGCAGGCATGCGAAAAAGCTAATCAAATTCAGCAAGCAGGGAGGACTGGCTTTATGTGATGGTTCCGACGGTGAGAAAGGTTGAGATTAGAGAGTATATGATAGTGCCAAGCACTGGAAATTGAGATGTGCATTAGCCCTTTTGAGACTTGAATCTGGCTAAACTAGGGGCTTCTGAAGTGAGTAGTGAGCCGATTGGTCGATGTTGCGGAGGCGAACTGGGCAAGCATGTTGACATGACCGCTATCCAGTAGCCCGGCCTTCAAGGGTCTTTGCAAACTGGGCTTGAGCTGAGCCACAAAGCCACGCTAAGTTGCTAAAGGCCCCAAAGTATGTGGACCCCGCTAAGATTTATCGTCAGGTGGCATTTTGTTGGGCGGGGCTGACAGTACAGTGGCTGCGTAGTGAAAACGCGGCCCGCAATTTTGATCTGTGGATCGCAACCTTACACGTTGCCTGTTTCTGTGGAGCAAGGGGTTTCCCCCTCTGCAGGGTAAGCGGGGCGTCTTGGAGTGACAACGAACAAATCATCGGGCCATTATTCCACAGGCCGCTGGCCGGGCTGAAAATAGCGCCGGCTCGGTGCATCCTAGAGGCTCGTGAGGCTGACATGGAAGGTCAAATCCGATAGACAGCAACACATACTTCAAAGCCATCATCGGCGGATCGCGAAAGGGTCATGACGCCACAGGGTCTGACGTTCTCGATGGACACTCTGCTAGAAACGAACGTTTGGGAGTAAATCGCCGCCCGTTGCTTGTGCCTGAAGGCTTGTTGGCATATTTGAAACGGTTGAGTGCCGAAAGATGCGAGCGGAGACATAAACTGGCGCCAGATCATAGAGTGTACCTCCGTAATCAGACTAGACATCCGAAGATCACGCTGGCTTCGATAGCTTTAGCTATCAGGCAACGAGGGGGGGATCTGGGAGACTGGAAGTTGACATCGAATGCCAATCGGAACTTTGCCCATCACACCCCATCCGAACCTTTTGTTAGTCTGGTTCTAGGTCATTATCTCAGAAAGCCTTTCACAATCAAGGAACATGGCGCTCGTGAAACAAATGGTTGTATGTCGGAGGTGGTAACGAAGGTGGCGGAGAAAGGGCGTTTTGATTCGCAGGATTGCGTCCGCGGCTCATCGGAAACGTGACCACGCCACTTTGCAGCGGTTCATTACGAGGAAGTTCCCTGAAGGCGCCTCGAGACGTGGCACCCTTATGCAAGCCCAACTTATCACCCAAGATCCACATCCTGATCAAACGCGCGCACCTTTTGCGACGAAGCTTACTCAATCGAGGACAAGATACTTTTGGTGTGGTCACCATACCCGATGCTCCGGCCAACGCTAATGCAAAACGGCCCCACCCTCCTACCAAGCCCTGTGCTGCAAGAAAACCGTCAAGTGACTATGGAGGTAATTTGCAATTTGATGGTTCGGCTTAGAGGGCAAATGCGCGTCTGGTAGCACCATGGTAGCACCATGGTAGCACCATTAAACTGATCCAAACGCAGAATCGTTCGGCCGCCGAGACGATATCCTATGAATGAGACTGCAAGACATAAATTTCAGGCTTTCCTAGTCAATGGCAAATCTCAGATCTTCGGTTAAAAGCTGGCTTGATAACCGAAAAGATCTGGCGTAGACATATGTACTCCCTGATGGCAGTAGCAGCTACCTAGCTCTGCAGGATGGCCTAGGGCAGAAAACGTTTTAGGGATGTTCGGCTTTGCTGCAAGCGTATGCAGCCACAATCACTTCGCATGACCTTTCTAGTCCGCGTGGTTCGCGAAAGGCGCTGTAAGGCGTTGATACTGTACCAATACACCCGACCAGACTGCCAAAATGCCCCAGGCGTTTCCTATTCGAATACTTTCATCCCGAATTTTCTCCCCGTTATGTCAATCAAAGCTGATCCACCAACTCCGGTCATGAACAAACGGAAAAGTGGGTCAGCCTAATAGGAGCACAAGCCACAATTTATCGACAAAAACGAAAATGTCGCCGGAATATGGTACGTAGAGCTGCCCAAAAAGCCTTCCAACAGGGGACGGACCTACATCACATGGCGGGAGTCAAGCTCTTCCCCATTTATATTCACGTCTTTGCCACTGTCAAATCGGAAACGATCGGCTTCATTTCGCCTAAGGCATCGCTTATGGCTAAGACCCCGACTGGCAGAGAGTCCGCTATTTCATTCCAGCCAGAGACTTGCATTATCACACTAGACCAGCATATCAATGAAGTCACAAGGTATCTACGCCACACTCTTCATGGTGGACAAGGATCGTGCTGAGACTCACCGGCAAGCAAGCTCGACCAGCCAAATTGTTCCAGCGTTATTCCCGTTGAGAATGGGCGAGAATCCGTTATGCCTATTTTTAACTCCTTCGGTATGGGCTCCGAATTTGCTAGCTAATGGTATCCTTTGGTCGAAGGAGCTCTCGTCAAAGCCAATAATTTCCTACTCACACATGACCCGGCTTCTGAATGCGCGTTGAGAGTTTCTGTACCCTGAGAGGAGAGATATAACCCATTCTGGCGATTGTCCGGCTGAAATTGCCCTTCTTCAGGCAGCAGTATCACAATGACCCGTTATTCCGGATCCACTGCCATAGCTAGAGGACGCAACTGGTGAAGCCCAATGGCTTCTTGCTCACCCATGGTTCCATTCTTTCTCGGATAACCACATCCGCCGTTAAACCAAGATACTTCAATTTTTGGCGCATACATATGTCATGGGACCAGCTTATTTCTCTCTTGGACAACTGCACTCGTCATGAACTGCGAAACTAAGAGCCCACGGTCCGCGAGTGTCACAGAGTACCAAGCCCAGGCATCGGCCTCTTCTAGGGACAGGGTACATGCATAATGCTGCACCAAATAAGCATCCAGTGCTCCTAAGAGGCCAGCCGGAAGCCAGACGGCCATACACCTTCCAAATTAGGAAATGAGGGCTATGTTAGGAAGATTGCCTGCTAGGGAGTAGAGATGGGTGGATTTGACTGTAGAATACACTGGTAGCATACATTTTGTCCTCAATCTAGAGCCTCTTGATCAAATGTCAAACGTTGTCAGAGGACCACTTGGTCATTTGAAAGTGGCTATCTGAGGTTTCTAAATGCACAGCCTGAATAGGCAGAACTGTGGAGGCCTAGTAGGCCCTAATGTGTAAGCCTACCCTAATATGGAAGTCTAGCAGGCTCCAGCCACTTCTGACAGGCCGGCTAAATAGCCATCTTGGTAGGAGTGCTGAAAGCATCCATAAGCTATGGAACTAGATTTATCGTCACAGGAAATTCAGTTTCCGCCTCCAGCAAGCGGAATGGTGGTCCGGTGAGCTTTTCGACCACAACATCACCTTCATCAATGATTGGAGCACGTGTGAGCGGTTCGCCTACGGCTTTTAGTAGTATCAAATAGCAACGTACTGCTCTCTGCGTCCGGCGGCATGCTTTTGTCGACTGGGTTGGGTAGAAGAGAGCTTGTCTTTGATGGCTTGAGAGAACGCCTAAACTGCTGGCAGCTTTTCGATCACTAGACAATTCTTCACCGAAGGAGGCCTTTACACGACGGGAATGAAAGATGTTGGACAACCAGAGGTTGCTGCGACAAGTGCATAGGCCATCATAAGAAGTCTTCTATGGCCCAAAGTGCAAGAAGCCGATAGCAGACCGGCCATGGAATGTGCAAGCACAACCGTCATAATCTGGGGCTAAGAGGAGCCTAGGAGTTGTGATTCAGACCAGCTAGTAAGACGCACAAATCGAGTCGAGTCCACGAGATTAAGTTGATCGTAGGCCTGCACACGGACCGCCCAAGCGTCTAGCCAACCTGTCACACGTGCATTGGTAGACACCACGGAAATGCGCTGCATGGTAAATCGAACTTGGCAAGGACACCCTATCTTCACATGGGGGAGTCTTAGATGTTCCTCCCTATGGAAGCAAAACTTCGGGGATGCCCCCAAATGTCTCACTGCATGCATTTGGTTGGTGCCTGAGGACGGCGCGAGACCAAATCAAGCCCCAATCATCACATCCCCGACGGGCGGATGCAGCCTGCTTCCGTCAGACTGGTGGACGGAGGCTGGATGCGGCAGCTGAATTTCCGGCTGTGGTGGGGGGCCCAGCTTGGGTCACTTCTTGGCGGATCTTTTGCCGCTCACTAACGCTTTGGCTCCTCTGGCAGATGTAAGGCTTAAAAAGGCAGGTGAGCTTCTGCATACGCACATGCTTTTCCTTTGGCTTGTTACACGTGACGTAAGTGATGCCACACTCGAGCTGGTCGTTGGTGGGCTCTAAAGGGGAATGGCTCGATTTTCCCCGCTCGTAGAAAAGCCAGCATTTTCTTCGAAGGCCTTTTACGTAGGAACCAATTCTAGCAGTCGAGTGAAAGCTTGAGCATCTCGAGTGATCTACCGCAACCACGCGGAAGGAAAACCGGGCAGAAGGTCGGGCCTGGAAACAGCCTAGGATGAATGTGGATGTTTGGGACGGTGATGGTGGGTGAGCGACTTGGTGCCGTACGTTCAACAGCGTTACTTCTTTGATCAAAAGGCAATCTGCAGGGACTGGGTACCGAATATCTTAGAAACTGATCTAGTGGCTCGGATCCGTCGCCGAGTGAGAGCAAGTCCACATTCTGGGCACAGGTTTGGTCTACGATGCGGGCATGATCTTCCCTCTACATTCCCCAAACCCCAATTTCGTTTGTCCATTCGCGTCAGAACACCAACCTTCCAAAACTATCTCGTCTCCATCCTTCAGGAACTTGAGGTTCTCTCCGCCGTCAAGTGTCACGGACTTTGTCCCAGCTTCAGTGGTCTCGTACAAGCAGCCCAGCTCGAGCTTGTTACCCTTTTCATCTACGGCCTATGCGTTGGCTCAAGTTAGACAATTCCCGAAGCATCCGCCATGGAGGGTAAGACGTACATCCCCAGATACAGTTCCTGTCCCTATCAGGTCACCGGTTCGCATTCCGCACCCTGCAGAGGCGTGGTGAGTCAGTTGCTGGTAGGGCGTCCAATAGAGATATTTGAGATTGCTTGTAGAAAGTTGATAGCGGCTTTGGTTCCCTATCTCCCACATAGACCGTTAGCCAAGACCACCGCCCAAGCCGACGCACATCGTTGCTAAGATGATGTAGGGTAGCACAGACTTATCAACGTGACGCGAAGCTTGATGTCTAGCGCTCCGTCTCCGCTACTCTTCCAGCGCAGATGGTCAAATGGTGCTGGATCCTGCACAGTCTTTGGATTGCAGCTGAACGGTTCGAGCGCATCAAGAGTAATAATCCAATTAGAGATGGAAGTGCCAAAGCCTATGGAAAATTTTAGTAGGAGCTTTTGGATAGAAAGAAATCCATTCTCACCTTTGCCATGGAAAGGACCAAGTGGCTTCATCTCGAACATTTGCAAGTCTCTCGCCGACCAGTCATTCAAGAGTACGAAGCCGAAAATGTGCTCCTTGGCATCGGAGATGTCCATGACCTCGCCAAATGGTACTGGCTTTGAGACGAAATAGCCCATCTCGAGTTCGAAATCGAGAGCTTCGGAGGGGCCATATTTCGGAACTTGGTCGGTGCCTGGTTGGTAGAAGACGCCCTTGGGCCGGTGAAGAGGCGTTCCTGAGGGGATGACGCTGGAAGTACGAGAGTTGTAGACCGAGGGTGAGTAGAGCCAATTTTTGGGAATGCGCATTGAATCCGGGACCATGGGCTGGCACTAGACGTATGAGCAGCATCAGCATTACTGCTTCCCAAGGCACACATTCATGAAAGGGCCGTCACGTACATTCCGGACATGCTCTATAGAGCAATAGTAGTCGGAGTAGCCGCCGATTGTCATTGGAAGGAGCATCTCGACTTCCTTAAGCGAAACCAGGCATTGCTGCTCAACTCGATTCTTGAGCACATCTTCCCTGATCTTCAGGCGCACCGCTCGGCGGGTCGCACGCGGCAGCGAGGCAAATGCATTGAGGGTGTGCTGCAGCGGTATTAGACTAGTTGAGGCAAGTCTCGTGGGTCAACAGCAATTGGGGCTCCTCTGGTGCTGGGACGCACCTGGCTAAAGATGTCTACAAGGTCGAGATTTTCTTCGATGTCATCAAAATTCCCCCGTTGAGCGTGGAGTGAAAGGTCGATAGCATAGTCGCCAATTGCGGATGCACAGCGGGGTGTGCTATCTTTTGCGGTCTTGATTACCCCGAAAGGAATGTTGTCAATAGTGAAAGGCGAATCTGGAGAGACGACTATTTGATGGCCCATTTCGATGCCGATAGCGAGGCTTAGGTTAGAGGCACAATCAACCGTTCTCAGGAATTGTGAAACACGGCCCACTGGAGCAAAATAAGGTACTTGTGAATTACCTCATGTGGTTTAGTGGAGGGGGTGTTGCAGGCAGGAACGGACGCCGAAAATGTCGGAGCTGACTGCATTTTGGAGGCGTGCTGCGAGTCCGCGCTGACATCAAAGGTCCATGAGGCGCTTTGCTCCTCTTTGTGAACCGCGCCTTAAGGTTAGAACAGGTCGGCGTTTGTAAGATTCCTCTTGCAAAGACTCGTGATGTAGGAATACCATCCTGCCTTCATTGCGCTTCAGGCCGATTAGAAAGATTCCGTTGCAGTATGTGAAGGAAGAATAGTACGACTTGAAGGAGTGGACTTCGTTGGGTAGTCGAAGTGATCAGCATAAGCAGCTTTGTCCCTACATAGCTTACACAGCACTTCTAAAGCACGACACACGTCGAAAAGAGGTATAGGCTAGACATTCTGATCTAGAGCCCAACCGACTGACTTTACTCACTGTCGACTAGTTCTTCAGCCATCGACCTAGCTTTCTGGACGATGAGTAGGTGGAGGTGGATATTGTCCATTAGTCATGAGGATGATTGGATCGCTCTCCAGTATCCGCCAGGCATATTGTGAATCTCTCTCATCCGGGGTGAAACCACACTGCAACGTCCTCCCTCGCAATCTCGTAATACTTCCTTTTGGCATAAGGAAAGCACTCCAGTCCTTGCCAAAATAGCACTCGTCAGCTTCCTGCACTAGCCGACCATTACCCGGCAACCACCCTCACAGATGCTCGACCAGCAGGAAAGACAAGTAAGGAAGTACTTCCTTTGCAACAGACAGGAGACAATGGGACACGTTGATTGATTTAGGACGCCATGATGCAAACGAACACTGTAGATAGCCTTCTCTCGGGAATACTTCAAAAGTTGAGCATGTGGCCACATTATCATTTGATCCATGATCCTTACACAAGACACCAAAATCCAACCATCCTTTTTTTTCCCACGACAATAGCAGCAAATTGCGCCCCTAGCCTTTTGTTTTCCTACCTATTACACCCCACCTCCACTCCTCTTCACGTCAACCTGGTAGCCTTTGCCATTCTCAGATTGTATCCAATTCCGCCGTCCTTCCTCTTCAACGCGTACTTGTTGCTTCTTCTCCTCCGCTTCCCGTGATTTGAAGTATATGTATGTTCCGACGGGTACTAGGATGATGGCTGCAAGGAACCCTCGCCGTGAGCGGCTACATCGGAATGGGAGGTCAGCGTGACATTGGGTGGCAAGAAGGGCGGTGGGCTTGACAAATATGGTGCTTGATAGTAGACGTACTTCAACACTGGACGCGGCGAATAGTTGGGTATCGAGCTTGGTGGGGGTGGCATTTAGAAGGGTGGTCTATCGTCGAACCGGGACTCTGGCTGAGCAATACCCTCAGAGTAAGTATGTGTGACTGAGTTTCGTCACCATGTGCGGATTGTTCAAACGGTTTTGAAGAGTAGGCAATAGCTTTGGGCCGGTTCACTTGACCTAGGCTTGTAAAAAGAGAGCTGTCATGCGGAGTTAAGACTCACTCTTACAGTGAAGTTGAGAGTCCAAAGAAGCTTTTAAACGGTCAGCTTTCATGAATGCTGCCGAGAGCATCATCTCAGGGTCGATGCAATCCAATTGAGTTCTTGGAAATTGCGGGGAAGCTAACTTTTGGAGATCTGGATCGAGATCGCGGCTTCAGAGCTCTGTGACGAATCATGAGTTTACCACAGTAAGATCATCATCACAACAAGCTCAAAACGCGCCAAACAAGGTGTCATATCGAAGGAACTGCACCGAACTTCGGAGGGCACGGTGCGGGTCAAGGATCTCGTATGGGGTGGCTGAAACTGGTACTTGGCAGCTTAAATCCCGTCCATGTCAACCATTCTGGCGAGTCGATGGGACAGGGTTAATGACCAAGTGGCCCCACTACATTAGTTGCCCACCTGCCTAGGAAATGAGTAGCATTCAGTGACAGCTAGAGTAATGTCTACGTTCGTGAATCAAAGTTCTCTGGGTTGCGGAGAAATTTTGGGTTTGGCCTTAAAAGTGTCTCTATCATAGCCTCGCCGTACCTGCACGCCTGCAGGACAGCCCCCAGTGGCATTGCCCACTATTCAGCCTCATGGGATAACCACCCATGGCTTTACCACCTTCGAGGTTAAGTCCTCATCTCTTCACCTCCCATTCTTGCTTGATGCGCGCCGTCGTCCATAACCCCTGCAGGGCGTCATCGCCATGTCTGTTGTGCTGGCAAATGCCTCACGGCTGAAGCCCGAAATTCGTCTGGCGCAAGCTATTTCGCACTTCGAAGCCGACCTCTCGAGCGAGCAGAAAGCTACTTTCCGTATCTGCAGATCTCAGTCGAGTGATTCCCCTCCACGCCCCAGCGATGTCATGCGACTCACAGCCGAGATTGACCGTCTCACGTCTGGAAGGGTCGGGGGCGGGCGTTGTTATGGACCTCGGTTGACCAATGTCCTGCAAGCCACCCAGCAATTCGCCGCGCTCGGGGATATCATAGTGGGCGGCTCCCAGAACATAATTGCGTGTGGTGTCTGGTCCCTGGTGCGAATGGCATTGCTCGTTGGTGTTTCTTGACCTCCTTGGTTGTGGTTCTCGACTGATATCTTTGTAGTTAGTTGCAAATTTCTCTTCCTACTTCGAAAAGTTGTCCGTTCTCTTCATGACCGTCGGGCGCTCGGCTCCCCGCTACCAGATGATGGCCTTGGTCTATCCCCGGTCCAAGAATCTACAATCGCATCTGTCTGAATATTTCATTGTGGTTGTTCGTCTATGTCATCAGCTGTTGAAGTTCACACAGAAGTCGGCCTTAGGGCAATTGGCATCTTCCATAAGCGACCCTGACATGACGACCTACCAATCGGAGCTCGACTTCTGGGCCAATTCGATCAAAGAGGAGGTGACCCTGTTGATGGGCCGGAAGATTGAGGAAGAAGCCCGAGAGAACTCCCGATTCAGAGCTCTTTCGAGCGAGTTCTCCGAATCTGTGTCGCACCACAAAAAGCTGAAGACAAATCTACGAGTCCTCCATTTTTGCTCCACGTACGATTATGAGACGACGTGGAAGCAGACTCGAAAGGCCGGAAACGCAACTCTTTTCAATCGAACTCCTGAATACGTGGACTGGAAAGACCGATCAGATTCCTGCACACTTGTGTATGCAGGCAAGCTAGGATCCGGAAAGTCTGTTTTGCTGGCCAATGTTGTTGATGATATAAATCTTCATATTCGAAGTGAGAATATTGCAGTGGCTTACTTCTTTTGCCGGCACGACATTCCCGAGAGCCTGAAAGCGCAGACAGTCGTTGGCTCTCTGGCTCGACAGTTGTTGCGCCCAATTCCAGACCTTACCATTGTGGCGGAATTCCTTGATGAGACTACTTCAGCCCTCGACTTCGAAAGAATATTCAGTTTGCTCCAACGCGCTCTTCCATCTGACTGCAAAGCGTACTTCATCCTTGACGGGTTGAATGAATGTGACCATGTCGAGAGACAAACATTGATTCAATACCTCCGGAAGCTCCAGGAGACATTTACACTGCTTCTCTGTATTTCATTCAGACTGGAGGCCGACAATTCCTTGAGATTGACCTCAGAACAGTTTATTGCCCCCAGCATCATTTCAATCCCTGATGATAATCCTGACATTGAGTCATTTATCGCTATGGAGCTAGAGAGCTGCATTCAGTCCAGAAAACTGGCGATAGGAAATCCCACCCTTATACGAGAAATACAAGATGCTCTCCTGGAAGGAGCTCAAGGAATGTTCCTCTGGGTGGTTCTTCAGATTAAATCCTTGTGCGCCGAGGAAACAGATGAGTCCATTCGCCAGGCTCTGTCGGATCTTCCAAAGGGTCTTTCCGAAACCTTTTCTCGTATTCTACGGAGATCGGAAAAATCAGGAAAGCCTTATCAGAGGCGGATACTAGAGCTCGTCACAGTAGCTCGCCGCCCTTTAACAACGGAAGAAATTCGAGAAGCCTTAAGTGTAGTTCCCGGCGATGCTGTCTGGAACCCGGCAAGGCTTCTCAATGACGTATATTCGACATTGACTTGCTGCGGAAGCCTCATCACCGTCGACGAAGAGGAATTAACCATACGACTCATCCACCACAGCGTCAAGCAATTCCTCCTTAGTGGGTTCAAAGACTTGACCGACGTAGCATTTACAATGGGCAGCGCAAATAGGAAGATGGCAGACATTATCGTTACCTACCTCAGTTACGGCATTTTCGAAACCCAGCTATCTACTGTGGTAGTCCCACAAATAATGACAGGATCAGCGCCGTCCAGGATCATCAGCTCAACCATGGATCCTTCAAGTAATGTTCGAAGCCTTGCGTTGAAGCTCTTGAAGTCTAGGAAACAGCCTAACTATGACATTAGCAAGACTCTTGCAGAAGCGAGGAAACATTTCCAATCCAGTTCGGTGGACGAATTTCACTTTTACTCTTATGCAAAGTCATATTGGCTGCTGCACAATTGGTACATTTCAGACCAAGATCCGGTGATGTACAACCTGCTGCTTAAGCTATTCAAAGGGAATGCAGTCGACATGGATGCAATGGACGAAGATGGTCGGACACCGCTTTTGTGGGCGGCCACGAAGGGGTACGCGGCCGCCGTCGAGCTGCTGCTCGATAGTGGTAGAGTTGATACCGGCACGAATGCAAGGGACAAAGATGGTCGGACGCCGCTCTTATGGGCGGCCGCGAAGGGGCACGAGGCCGTCGTCAAGCTGCTGCTCGATAGCGGTAAAGTCGACGCCGACGCAAAAGACAGTGAACATGGTCGGACGCCGCTATCGTGGGCGGCCACAAACGGGCATGAAGCCGTCGTTAAGCTGCTGCTCGATAGCGGCAAAGTCGATGCCGACGCCAAAGGCAGTAAATATGGTGGGACGGCGCTGTGGTATGCGGCCGCGAAGGGGCACGAGGCCGTCGTTAAGCTACTGCTCGATAGCAGTAAAGTCGATGCCGACGTCAAAGATAGTGAATATAGTCGGACGCCGCTGTGGTGTGCAGCTACGAAGGGGCACGAGGCCGCCGTTAGGCTACTGCTCGATAGCGGTAAAGTCGATGCCGACGTAAAAGACAGTAAACATGGTCGGACGCCGCTATGGTGCGCGGCCACAGAGGGGCACAAGGCCGTCGTTAAGCTGCTGCTCGATAGCGGCAAAGTCGATGCCGACGCCAAAGACAGTAAATATGGTGGGACGCCGCTGTGGTATGCGGCCACGAAGGGGCACGATGCCGTCGTTAAGCTGCTGCTTGATAGCGGCAAAGTTGATGCCGATGTCAAGGATGAATATGGCCAGACGCCGCTGTGGTGTGCGATCGCGAACGGGCACGAGGCCGTCGTTAAGCTGCTGCTCGATAGCGGCAAAGTCGATGCCGATACCAAAGATGAATATGGTCAGACGCCGTTGTTGTATGCGGCCGCAAAAGGGGACAAGGCCGTCGTTAAGCTGCTGCTCGAGAGCGGCAAAGTCGATGTCGACGTGAAAGACACCAAATATGGTCGGACGCCGCTGTCGTATGCGGCCAGGAATGGGGACAAGGCCGTCGTTAAGCTGCTGCTCGATAGTGGCAAAGTCGATGTTAACGCCAAAGACAGTGAACATGGTCGGACGCCGCTGTCGTGGGCGACCTTGAAGGGGCATAAGGCCATCGTTGAACTGCTCCGTGGCAAACGAGAAAGCGACAGGAATTTATTTCCTAAGGAACTCGGACTCAAGAAGGATCTGAGATGAGCGGTAAATTTCGAAAAGGAACACAACGTTTAGGGCAAGTCAAGCCCAACAATGTGGCCAGGTGCGGCGTTCAGTCTATGAATCAGGACATGCCACCCAGTTGTCATTGTTAGACTGTGAATAGTCATCTGCTTCGATGTTTTGACCCTCTAACCTAAAGGCTTCAGCCTCTTCCCTCTCCGCATTCTCCTCGTCTCAGGGCTGGGGACATTGCACAACTTCGGGTTCTGTGTGGTGGTCGAGGCGTACTTTAGTATGTTGCGCGCAGCCGACAGGTATGCATACACTGGCAGCTTCGCTCCTTTGATAGATGTCTTGATTTCAGAGCCAAGGAGTTCATTAGAAAGCACGTCAACAGAGTAGGAAAGTCCTCCTGACTTCATCAAGCTTACCGAGTCCTAACCGACCGCGTCAAGTCCGTTGCCCATTATCCCAGACCAGATCCATAAGTGTATCCCATGACTCCTGATCCTCGCCTTCAAGGAACTGCGTTCGAATTTCTGACACACATGTGAAACAGAAGCCGTACTTAGGGTCAAGCATCGCGTACAAGAAGAGCGTTCTCTTTCCCCGTTTCCGTCTGTCTATGACGCCCATATCTTCATCTTCTGTGCCATCCCTCTTTCTTTCACCCTGAGCATCCCTATCTTCCTCCAACAGTTCCTTCATCCTTTGCAATTCACAGAAGTCGGTGTCATCATCTTCACAGAAGAGGTTGTCATAATCGATCTCTTGCTTTACTATCAGTACTTCGATTCTGGTCAGGTTTTTCGGCCTCGCCTCAACCAGCGCATCGAAAAGATTCGCCCATCTAGGTCTGTCGTCAACCACGTGAGGACGCAAAGATGCAAAGCAATCGCGCATGACCAAGCTTTCCAGCGTATCCTTCCGCGCAACCACGAAATCTATCAATTCCGGACAGATAACAATGTACTCAAGCTCCAGCGTCCTCAGCCTTGGCATCTGACCTGGCCGCAGAGCAAGCGGGCAATAATGTCTACTATGTCTTTCTGGATAGAGCCCAAGCGGTGCGGACTCGTTTGGCAGCAGCGTCAGGCCTTCGCAGAGATCCAGGTGATTGAAGAATTCTTCGTCGAAATTGCCTGTCCAGCCCACCATACATTCGCATGAATTGATCTCCCATCCCGAGAGATCGACAGGAGGAAGTAGCTGTAAGGTGAACTCCTTGACATGGTTGCTCAGCAGCGACTTCCACTTGTCAGAACTGAGGGCCGAGATGCGTACTGGTTGGAGTTTTGCAATTTTGAAAGCAGAGAAGCTATGGAGTTCATTGCCGTTGCTGGCACATTTGTTCTCCACGTTGTTGGCTAGTGCTTCAAAGGTCTCGCACAACAGTGCACGCCAGGCATCTGAGCACTCGACTTCGATGGCCTTGTCGACGGATTCGTACTCATCTTGCATGATATCTTCACCCCAGTGTCTGTACCATTCGTCTTCATCGAAGTCAAACTCGATAGTTACCCTTTCAAGATTTGGGAAAAGCCTATCCGGGCCGTTGAGATTGGACAAGATGACACGGACGGAAAGAGGAAGGATGGGGTCGTCTTTGAAATTCCGGGCAGACTCGTCGCTGGTCTCTGAGCCCGTATCAGAGGATTCTTCACTTGCAGATCCAATGAAGTGCAAGTGCAACTCTTTCACTACGCCACGATGCCTTCCTTTCGCGATCGCTGTGATTGACGCGCCGCTCTTCTGGGTGTTTCGCAGTATTATCTTTGGAAAGATCAGCGGAGCCAAAAGAGAACGATAGAACGAGCAGGTAGCACTGAAGTTCATGACAGTAATGTAGTCTGCATGGATTCTGGTGCTTTCATGCGGGTCGCGTTCATATCTAGAAGTCGGTGTGAGAATAGGCGGCTCGAGGAAGAATGGATGGTCAACTTGGGGAATGGCATAGCGGATGATGCGCTTCTGTAGTTCGGTTGGTAATGAGAAGATTGAACACGATGAACGTTCGGTCCGCGCCACAGACATTGGACCGGCTATTGCTTCAACAAGATACTGTATAGATAGCTGGATGCGAGTTCACAGAATAGATAGCCTCAGAACAGTTTTGGAGCCATCTCCGTAGAGTAGCTCGCAGGTTAGAGTTTTGTGGAGGCAGACGCGTTGCCAAATTTTCCGACGACGCGACAAATAAAGTTGGCGTCTCAAGTACAATTCAAAGAACGAGATTCGAGAGAGCCAGTAGGTATTTGCATTCATCAAAGAAGTGGCAGACGGTGTTTATCTCTCCTGGCAGGTAATGGTTGCCTGTTAGTATGGTAAAAGACAAGCCAAGATTTTTTCAGCTAAAATTTGCGGTACGTCTCAGAACGAACCCGAATTTGTGCGCAGCTCGAGGCACGCTATCTAATAGGGAACAACCCGCACTTTGATGAGAAAGAGATTCACGCACGTGTCAAGGTCAGAAGGATTAGGAGGATCTTTAGCTCCTCTTGTCTTAAGGCTGAAGACTTATCATGTTCAGGTGTCTGCTTAGGGGGGAAAGCAACAACAATGAAAAGCTTCCGCGCCGCACATCTGATATCCTGTCAAGCCGGTTTAATCGGAGCTTGATACGCCATGTTGAGGGTGGTGGGGAATCTTGAAGATGCCGCGGTTATAGGTTACGTTTCGGTATCTAGCGATCGTGTGCCATTCGCTTGATACGCAATTCAATCCAACACTGGCATTTCGGACTGAAGGGTGAAGTGCTCGGATTAGCTAGTAATAAATTGGGGGGCCTCGGCTGGTCCCTCTGCAGCAAGTGTACCAAAATATCGGCGTTTTGCCAGTATCCAACCCTGACGCCTTGCTTTGCATCATTGTCTTACTTCAATAGTGCAATCAAGAGGACTAAAATAACGATCAGCACAATAATGGTCGTCATGCCCCAATTTGCTTTCGCCTTCGCACCGACGAATTTCAACCTCCTCTTCGCCCCGTCCAGCCGATTTTGGTGTCGATCCACACTCCTGTCCACCTCATCTAGCAGTGCCACCTGCCCTTCTAGCTCATCACCAATCTGCATTGACAAGTGTCTCTGCCGTCCAATGCTCTCGCTCAATGTGTCTAACTGGTCATCTTGCTCTTGTAGGACCTGCTGGTGATATGTGTGAATCTGCTGATTGGACATCTCGGCCGTGGGATCTGGAGTGGTAGGGGGCTCGTCATCGGTGTACCTAGCGGGGAAGAGAGCGGCACGGTTGGCATCATCCAGAGAGTCAGTGGATGGGTTGTCGCGGAAGCGGACATTCTTTGGGGACAGCTTTGTGCTCTCTCGAGACTTCAGGTTCGATGAGCGGGCTGTTTGGGGTTGTTGCGTTGTTGATTGCGCACGGGTGAAGTCCTCGGCAAGACTAGGATCGTTAGGTGAGGTGAGTGTCTCAGCCGCAGTGGACGAGTGGTCGCCATGGAATTGGCGGGAGAGATCATTGTATTGTGAACGTATTTGGTTGAGGGAGTCTGTGTCTTGGGGAGACTTTGACTCTAGAGCGACAATGCCTTCATGCAAAGATTCCAGTGAGCGCGAGATATGGCTCTCTTGTGTTGGATTAGGATCGAGGTTCAGAGATATGGCGCGCTGGCGTTCGAGGAGGGAGAGCTTAATGTGGTCCGAGAGAAGTAACAGTTGCGAAAGGTTCGACATCGCTGTGAGGGAGGGATCTGGGCCCGTGGGATTGCGAGAACAGGTGTGAGATAGCGTACTAGTGGCGCACGTCAGCAGTCGGTTGCTGTCACTCCCGGCAGAAGGGTACCGCGGTTGTTCGGAGGATCTGGATACTGCCTGACAGAATTCATAGGCCGAGTTGTAACGCACGGTTGACTTAGCAGACTCGAGGGGCCTCTTCGTGGTTCGTTTGTAACGGTCAGCTGGAAGGCCTCGGTAGACTCGAATGACGAAGTCGGGCGCTGGCGGGCGATCTCAAATCCTTGTCGGACTCCACCCACACCTACAAATGCAGGGACTACCATATGCTAAATATCCCGCGCACTGTGCCTCCAGGATCAAACTGAAAACAAGTACCGAACTCCTTAGCCTTTCTCTATCCTCTCGTGCCTTGGGATAATTCCTATGGACTCCAATAACCCTCCTCCGACCCTCCCCGCCATCCCTTCCTCAAGTCTGGAAACGCTCTATTCCGAGTTCAGTCGCAGACATCCATCAGACAGACAATCATGGACAGACTCAACTCAGATAACAGATGTATCCGGTCTGGGTCGCCAGCAGCTTATCAGGAAGCTTCGGCGACTACCTCAAACCGAACCTAGCCTCGATCTACGGGCCCTTGACTATGCTGCTGACTACGAACCTCATCTAATGTGCCCTATATGCCACGTCCCACTGATAGACCCTATATCTCTCGAATGCGACCACTGTTTCTGTACCAGGTGTTTGGTGCAATCTTGCGACCGCATCAGTGCGGATGAGGGACCAAAGTGTCCAACCTGCCGAGCTGCCATCACGACTGTACCACGCAAAGCTTCAAGATTGATCGTCAATATGTGCGATGATTTGAAAGTGCGGTGCCCCAACGAGGGCTGTGGAAAAGAACTAGCAAGAGGGCATATCGAATATCACGCCACGAAGCAATGCGGGGAACAACGCCTCAAGTGCCCTGCCTTCCCTACATGCAACAAGTTAACTAAACGAAAGCACTTCGTTGCAGAACAATGCTGGCATGATACACACATTGAATGTGGCTGTGGAAAGGTTATCGAAATTGGCAGGGATGACTGGCTCAAACATCGGGATGAGGAGTGCCCCGAAGCAGGAGTGAAGTGTGAAACGTGCAACAAGAGGATACCGGATGACGGCTACCTTTCTGGCACAGTCCACCAATGCGAAACGGAGCAGCAAACTTGTCCAGGCGAAGAGTTTGGATGTGGAGGATGTGGCGAAGATGAGGACTTGGTAGGCCACATCGAGCGATGCACCATTGCAAAACTGGTACCGAGCCTTAAAGCTCAGGCCTCACTGTTCGCCGAGATGAAAAACGAGCTCGCTTGGACGAAGACACGGAACGAGGTGTTGGAAAATGCCCTGGATCGAATGAATGAACTTGGCCGAATTGAGCATCCAGCCAGCTCTACTGGTGCACAGCCAGCAGGAGCTCAAGACGAATTTTCACTTCCATCGCTAGGCTTCGATGATAGCCATCGATCACAACAAGAGCTCTTCGGGCCTTGGAATGCAATGCAGCTGCCGACAAGTCCCGAGCAACAGGTTCCACTGGACATCACCTCCCAGCAGCACCTTCTAGCCCTTCACGAATCGCTTCGTACGAGCTTCGCGAATCTTCAGGTAGATGTACGCGATCTTTCCAGCAATCTCGCAGATGTAGATGCGAGAATCTCCATGCAGATAATGAATGAGACGTTACGCATCAGGGAAGATCTAGCACATACGAACGCCGCACTGTTTGCTACAAGGTCGCAAGTTCAGTGGCTTCTCAATCAGGCTAGAGTGGGACAACAGATGAGTGCACGAAGCAGAACCATGGTTCCGCCAGCAGCATCGTCCTCGTCACAAGCCAGTGCTTCAAGTGCTACATTCATGGCGCGTGGCCCTAGCTCGGAAGGATCTGGAGGCGAAAAGACGGCGGAATCAATTCTTACCAATGGGCCCGGAGGAAGACCTAGTGGCTGCAGTCAGGAACGGGTTAAACTTTGATAAAATTTCACGCTGCTTGATGCAAGTATAGAACTAGAATAAATGATGATAGATAAGCAAACAATGCTATAAATTCTCCATAAAGGAATTGCCTGAAAGTCGCCTCGTGGGCTGCATCGACGCTGAGCTAGACTGTTTGCCGTCCTCTCACATTATGCTCTGACATTGATCTAGATGATGGAAGCCGAAATCAAGCCAAAGAAACGCAGGCCCGCCTAAGCCCATCTCCCCTCTTGCTTGGTCCTTCCCCTTGCTTGTCTCGGTAATTCCCTTTCACTCCCTCCTACATCCATACATCCACATACCTCACCACCCCACGAGAACTAGAGCCTGGCTCGTCTCCTCCCTCCTTCAAAAAGGGGCACCCTCGTGGATTGGATCCATGGACCTTGACCCTGCACTTAGAGGTTGGTTTGCACGCTCTTCCCAGCTGAGGTAAGGGCGCGGAAAAGGGCTTTGGATGAGTGCAGTGAGGGTTTCGTGAGTGAGGGAAAGGATTGGAATGCCGGAATACTTAACGTAATTATGATTGTTTGCTGGGAACAACAAGTAAACAGGCCTGGTGAGGAGGAGCAGAGCAGAGTGGAGGTGAGGTGAGAGGAAAGCTGTGTGTGCACAATGTATTTCAACAATAACATGGAGGAATGGATGAGCAGGAAGAATAGATCCGATTAATGTATGTAATGGGAAACACGATCGGTCGTAGATGAATATCTCTGCGCCTTGGTCGACATAAGCTCCCTTAAACTAGCGATGATTCTTTGTCCCGTAGTCAGGACTATTATTCGATCATCTCACACCCAAATCTGCCTTTGCAGAAGCTCAGCGACGGCCCTAGATCAAATCAGCGCGTCGAGCCTATCTTTTAACCTCCATCCTATCGCGTCTCGTGCACATTTAGCTAGGAGTCTGGCGAGACGAGCCCCAAGTCGACGAAGCACAAACCTTTCCAAGGTATTAGGTCCACTTGATCCATGCTGATGTAGTCGATTCCAAGTTTGTTAATCTGCGCTGAACACAACAAGAGACGTCGTATCGGTGCTTGTTGGGCCTCGACATATTGAAAGAGCTGGCAAACAGGTCGCACGGCTGAATAATATGAGCCGCAGGGGAGTCAGCCATGAATAGTGGCCCCGCAGAGAAACAGTAGGCAAGGTCCTGGGAGGCAGACGAGGACGACTTGCAATTTCGCAGTCCGGCTATGGTTAATAGCTTACCTATGCCATATTAGACGATTCAATGAACGCTGAAAAGTTGCTCATGCTGCTTCGGTGTGCACATTTCAGCTAAAGTCTGAGTTGCTCATGCGGCGTCATGTAACAGTTCCATCGTATTGGTGTAGCTGTAGCCGGATCGGAGGGTTGTACAGGCATGGTAAGGTAACTCGTTTTCGACTTCATTCGAGTGCCCGCATTTTATTGTGTCGCTGTAATATGTCGTTGTCGAAATTGAGCTCCTGCCACAGGAGTAGTACATGTTACTCTGTCTTCCGATGAGCCTGAAGGTTTGGTCCACTGTGAGTCCCGGCGGTAGGAATGCATGAAAGGGTACGTGAAGGCGCCAATCAACGCACCGGGTCGTTCGATCTCACTTCATCACTCACTCACGACGCTGATCTCTTCTCTTCTTCGCCGTCTCGATGAATTCAAGGTCTTCGTCATCCACTGGATACAACTTGTCTAGGGTCGCGCCCATGGAACTCGATGCTGGATGCTTCGATACCGACCCGGATTTACTACTTGTTGAATAGTGTGTGTTAGTGTCGAAATTTGCTTTCTCATTCACTCCAAGATGCCCATGCCACGAGCGCATGTCCACGTTCGCATTTGAACTTGTCGCATTGGTGCTGTTCTCGCCGTTTTTCCTACCAGGGAAAAATTTACTACTGCGGTTCCAGGATTGAGCTTTTGAAGAAACCATCGATACCTCGCCGATTACCATGCCTTGGATGGTGTTATGCTGCTCGGCATCTGAAGCACCGAAGAAGGACTTGAGACCGAATGCGCGGCGGATGAGTGCCCAAGAGTAGGGCATGTTCGTAACGATCATGGCGGTTGAAGCTTCGCGGCAGTACCAGAAGACCCATACGCCGCTAAACGGTTGAGTGAATGACAGGTGCTTGGACGAAATTGCGCAGGCTATTGTAAACACGCCCATCGAGAACGGGAGCACCAGAAGTAGCTTTCGTTTGAGGTCCATTTTTGCCTTAAGTAGCAAAGGTAGCGGAATGCTCATGATCATCAGGTCGGAGCTTAAGTTGAAAGAGAAATTCGTGATCAAATGATGGAGGGCAGTGGTGCATTGGGTATTTTTGGTGGGCGTCTGCCAGTAATCATGGAAGGGGCGACACCAATAGCCGAAGTAGAGAGTCTCCATCACGATGTATGTGACTGCAACATACACTGCGACAGCTTTGACCACGATATTTTGTGTGAGGTTCTGCGTCAACCGCCAGTATAGTATAAGTAGACATGCCTTTGTACCCCATTGTACGGCGCATTCGCATTGTTCGACGAGCAGAACCATCTTACTCCCCCATATTCGCCGCACGATATCGTCATGCGTAAGTTTTGGTATATCGTCGGGATTTATGAGGTTCGTCTCAACCGTCGCATCGACATTGAGGAAGATGATCAGTATGGTGTAGAGGCACTGGCAACTTGTTAGGAGAGGGTGGTCAAGTGGTGGTCAGGCTGGGCGCGCACGGTTATGAAGAGCATGAGCCAGTCCTCGATTTGAAGCCGCCAAACTGATTTAAAATGGAGCAGCCGAGCGGTACTGTGGCATATGCGTTAGCGGTGCTAGGAGTTCAAGGAATAGACGCAGAACACATCGTACAAACGCAGGATCACCATGGATACGGCAAACCCATACCAAGTCCATGACTCGACTGTGAAGCTCGTCATCCTCACGCTAGATCGAGATGAGGGGCGGTTACCGAGTTCAGTCGCGACGGACCATGTTCGAAAATGGAGCGACAGCACCACTGGAAAGATGAAAGTCAAGCAGAAGTATTTTCGTGTCCATAATCCTTATCGGGGACGTGCGAGTCCTCGAGGCCGTGACAAGTTGGTAGCTGAACGTCACACGCAACTAATCATGTCACCGCTTTGCCTTGGTTCAAGGGCCGGACACACGGAGCGAACGGCCATTGGTAGACGGGTGGGGTACTGTTCCGCGTTCATAGGCCAGGTGAAGGCGGAAGTTTGCCTCCGTGGCATTGCCGGTGGCAAGTGATGATAAGGAGTGCATCTTCCTGCGTAGAATGTGGGACATGCCTTGATGGTGGTCATTTTAGAGATAACGAATCGTGTGCACTGGTCTCCTGGGAGCATGTGCACCAACAATTGTATTGTTTTCGCCGGGGGACCGTCCCGATATAACGCCATTGGAAAACCAGCCTCCCGGAACTGCCAAGATCGTCTCGACTACAAGACCCCGACATTTGAATCCTTGTTCATATTTCCCATGAGATGCCATGCTACTCTCGGGTGGAGAAGCAGTGCGCCATGTATTCCACGGATGCGAAGCGATAAGCTCTTCGTTTATTCTGAGCTTCTCCAATACACAGACTTTGAGAGAGCTATCAACATTTTAACTGGAGATTGCACTCTCCGACGGAGTTATCCCTCAGATCAGCATACACTTACAAAATCCTAGTTCAATCGTTGACACTAGGAGTTGTGTTCAGCAAAGCTCTAAACGCTAGAATCAGTCCGACTGCGGATTGATAAGTCATCACTACTGCCCTTCGGTAACGCTGGGATAATTGTTGGAACGCTACCGATTGAGACTCTACGTGAGTCTCGAACACGCTCATACTCATGTTTCTGCTGTTCCCGGCGACGTAATTCCGCTTCATCTTCCTGTCGTTGTTGTGCCGTCTTCTTCGACTTCGACTTGTATAGACGAAGGCCTCTAAACTGGATGAGTTGGTGTTCATGCAAGAATTCCTGGCCAAATAGCATCTGAAACGGCTGCTCTCCGGAGCTCGAATCTAAATGTGGTGCCACACGAAACCATGATGAGATCTCTTCGCTCCTCCTGCCCTTGCGTCCATTCTCAATCTCCCGTCCATACCATGTAAGTTTCACCCTCCCGAGTGGTTTGAAATCGGTCTTGCCCTGGATATCGACCCACTGTACGTGATGCTCATCAAGATCCTCCTGAATATGGTTAAACATATCGAGGTGGTCGGCCAGAAAGGCTGATGAAATGAAATTGCCGCCTTCACATCCAGTGTCCATGACTGCGACACCGTTCACCCATTGCCCTTTGGTTGCAGACCAGACCGCAATGCTTTTTTCGCATAAGCCCGGCTCTTCGGGTGCGAATGTAGAGATCGAAGATGGGAACTCTCTTGACACGGATCGGTTGGACTTGCGGGCTCTATGCTGATTTGTCTCAGGACTGTGATATCGTACTTCTCGAACAGGGCTAGTTGCAAACCGTGCTACTGGCCGTGCTGGATCATGTCCGTACTGGACCCAGGCCTCGTTTGACGTCTCGTGGTGGTCCAACGAGCGTCTAATGCGCTGAAGGCTGTGTGATAGCATGTCCTCTTTCAAAGCCAGATCCCGACGTATAACCCAGATGCCTGCATCCTTCGAGACTGGTACTCTGTCCAGCTCGAGTGCTGTCTCTTCAGATAGCAATTCTTCCATGATGGATTTACGGTCCGGTGTCCGAGCTTGCTGCAAAATATTTCGAGCAAGCTCTCGAAAGATTGAGCCAAAGGCCCCGTCATTCCAGTTGTCCAGCGCGGAACGTAGGTGTAAAAGGCAAGATCGATGTTCGTAATCCACTCCTTCTGAACTGAAGTAGCCAAAAGCATCCAGACTCTTGAAACGAACTGTGTGCTGAGACCAAGAGTTTTCCGGACATGTGATACCGTAATTCAGCTTAAACATATCGAGTGAGATATCGAGATTCTCGTAAATCAGGCGCAGTTGTTCTAAGAGGAAAGCAGGGCGCGGGTAGATCTTTGCAAACCGAGCAAAAGTGCTTACTTGCGCCTTGTATAAGCTCTCTGGGTTGACATCGTTGCTGTAGAGCTCCTCAAAATGCTTGTCGTAAGTCCTCCGGGCATATTCCTCCTCGCCAGGCAGACCATGGTATTTCTTGCTTGAATTGATGCCGTTTTGGTGCGCCATGTTTTGGTAATGGCGTTCGCGAAGTGTCAAAGGCAAGGCAAAACTAGAGTGAGCTCGACTATCGAGTCAGCGACAAACGCGATATATGAAGTAATTTGCTCAGCTCATAGGCAAGTCATCAACGTCATTCGGGCGCTGGCGCAGAGAGAAGACCCATGCGCCAACCTGCGCACAAGCGCACAAGTGGGGCCAAGCTGAATTCATCGTGCAGCTTGATGCTGCAATGAAAGAGTAATATCTAGTGCAACGGAATTGAGCAACTTGACATGCGTCTTCATTTGATTGGTATGGTCAGGCTTCGATAGTGTTGTGAGTAGGCCACGTTTCGGTTGTCGGCCTAACGGGGCGTACGGGCGTCGCCAACGGGGCGTATGGGGCGTTGCCATAGGGGCGTACACCAGGTGTATACATCTCCTTTCTCTCTTGGATAGTTCCTGCAGAATAAGATAGTTGCTTCCAACCCATGCATATACATACCTGTCTCGCAACAGGTAGGAAAAGCAGTTAAATGGAAGGCTACGCCAAGATTGCTCGCATTGCTGCCCACCCCTTTGTCTCGTGTCCAGGCCTAAAAATTTTCCGTTCCAACTGTGTGCACCCAAGAAAGGTCTAGAACATAACGCTCGGCATTTGAAGACCGCAACTTTTAGGTGCAGCTCACCGCAAATTGATAGCAACTTCAACCATTCCAACCCGCCGTCTTGCGACGATGACAATGAGCTGAATTTTCATCTCCTACCTGTATGAACTATATGTAGTAGATCGTAAATGGCCAAATAACGTAATCATCAAGTTTATAGCATCTCTTCGGTTATAATCGTCGACTACCTACCTTAATTAGGGCAGGAAGACCTCGTCGGCGTCGACGCCAGCGATCGTGCACCTCGACATCGCACCGTCAGAAATAACCGCCCGCTCTCTTAGCCAGGGGGAAGATAAGATCTGAAATCCTTATCCTGTCTGGAAGCTTATACTATCCTATCCTAACCTCTAAATTGCTAGGCGTGATCTAGTAGGTGCATACCCAATAACTCGGGCGTTACTTAGGCGTGGGTTAAAGGGATCGGCGAGCTAAAGCCTAAATCCCCGGGCGTACTCTGGTAGGTGCGTACCAAACAGGGCGGGCGTTGTCCAGGCGTGGATTAGGGGCAGTCGGCGAGCCAGGGCCTGAATTTCTGGTAGCCTGGTCTGGGCACGAGACATTACAGAATCAATCCGTGCAAGACCGAGCTTACAGCATAAGTGTCCGGTCCTCAGACAACCACTTATCATGTAGAGCAATATAGTACCGTACATTGCGCTATTGATCCCTGACACACACACACACACACACACACACACACACACACACACAAAATTTCATATAGTTGCATTGCGTTCTGGTGGAGATGCGACTTTTTGGTGTGTTTTTCGTTATCACACCTCTTACTGCCAATGAAGTCTGCACAAGTTGCGTTCGCGCTTTGCATCTGACCGCCTAATCGGTATGATAGAGTGCCCTTGTAACCATTTCTATGGCACAAATCCAAAATCAATGAGCCTAGCTGGTGAGTCTAACTGGTGAGTGGTCAGAAGCCAGACGTGAATCAGGGGCCGACGCTAGGATCAACTCCCTGTTGAAATGTAGACGCGCACTAATCCTTGGAATCAATACATTAAGTAGCAGAGCATTCAGGATCGGACAGCTTGGATTTGATGCTGGAAACCATGACTGCAGACTCAATGCCACCAGAACCCACCCCTTTGCGCAGCCTTCCTGACATATGAAGACTCGAAACAAATATGGACTTCGGCATCGGCCAAATCGTCAGCGCCTGCACCCTCTGCTACCAGATCTACGACCGCTGCAGCGCCTCCCGGGGCGAGTTCAAATCGTTGTCCATCCAAGCACTTGGACTCCATGATATCCTTAAGACTATTGAGAATGTCTGGAGACAAGGAAGCCTAAATGAGGAACAATATATATCGCTGAGGGAGCGCGTTGTTCCGCTTCTCGAGCTGCTGCAAACGATCAATAGCCGCCTGAGCCAATACAACAGTCTAGGTACCAAGTCGCCAAAGCTCTCGGATAAGATAAGATGGGCGATGGGTGGCGGCGCTGGAGAAATGCGCAATGAGATGAATAGCCAATTGCAAGGCTTGATTGCGTTCAACACGAGGTAATGTGCCAGGTATCTGCAAGGGAGGTTGTAGACTTATGCTTGTTAGTGTTCTACTGCAACGAGGAAATGGAACGAATGCCGCTCAACAAGTCTCAGAGCCATGGAATAATGTTGAAATTCCAAGCCAGTTCCATCAACTGTTAGTATCGCCTGCACCAGCACCAAACAACCTCCAAACTCCTTCTAGGCAGCCACCCTCAGACTCCGGTGGTTACTCCATTGGGGCACACTCTCTGGTAGATGGACTCCAATATCTTCTCTTCTTCGTCCTTAGCCTTCTCTCGTTCGCCATCATACTCATCATCGGAGGCTTTTACGTTGTTTGCTTGATCCTCTTTCCCTTTGCGGAGTTGCCATCTCTCTTCAAGCGAAGCGAGCAGCACTGGATGCGTTTCAACGCGTTCTTCAGCCACTTGTTCAACAAGATCTTTCGATTTGCTGGCGCTCTCTGGGATTGAGCCTGAAGCCGAGTGATATATGGGAATATCCGTTGAACCACTACCACGAATACTGTGCTCGTCTTGGACTGCACGGCTCTGGACACTCCCAAGAAGGCATGCTTAGACCTAAGCTGCACTTCCAGTTCTCTAACGGTACTATTGAATTTGGTGATCTTTGCGCTCGACTCAGAACTTGACCGTTCATCGGCACGAATGTTACAAACACCAGCCTCTTGGGGCTCGACGCAGGTCTTGGCGAGGCGGCCTTTGGCACTTGGCGCACACGGGGGTTGTCTTTTATACCAAGTGGCCCTGCTTCGTCTTCCTTACCACAGGGGGTGTGGGCACGCAGAAAGTCCATCACTGTCTGGTTCCCGTATCGCTGGCACAGAAAGGACCATTGTTTCCAATGTATGTCTAATACACCCTGATGCATCAGGTGACGGGTCTGGTGGCTGAGCGTACTGCGATGAAACTTACCTCCTCCACCACTCTAATGACTAATTTGCAATTATGAAGAAGTTCTTCTGTTCGATGCTCTAATGTTTGTACAATAGGAACAGCCCCTACTGGAGCTGGCAAATTTTGACAGTTGGTCACCTTGACTTGTCAACACAGTAAGCGTCATGCTTGATTCGGAAAGGTTGCAGCTTTTTTGACCCGCATGGCTTCGTGAATCCGAAGGCCCCTGTACGATTGTGGCATCTTGCAGTGCTCTCACAATCTGGTCGAATTTCTTTTCGGTCGCTTGTCTGTCGGCGACTAGGACTCTTAACAACTCGTGTTGGTCATCCAAAGCGTTCGGAAGAGTCATTTTACTAGTCTTGATGTCAGGAGCATGATAGGGGGCTATGAAAGGGAGCGGACATAGTGCCTACCTGCTCAATTGCTTAGCGAAGATCAAAACATCCGACATGACAATCAAAGAAATCTTTAGTCTTTCCAGATTCGTGCCGAGTAATTCTATTCGTGGCTCCAGAAACGGATATCCGGCTTTCTCCCTCCAGCTTTGAATAATGCTGTGACAGGGCGTCGTCGTCTTCTTGCTATCGAGCGCTTCCTCCAGTTCCGCAAAGATGCTATTGCGCCCATTCACCAAAGTCGCGCCGTTAACACGAGTTCTTTCCGAACACAGGCGCGTTTAGTCGTTCCTTTTCACCTCATTTGCCAATTTGGTGAAGCAAGGCTCCAGTAGCGGCGATGTCCCGCGAGATATGCCGCTGATACTCTTATCTGCATTCTTGATCTTCCTGGCAAATGTGAAAAGCTTTACGGAGACCTTGCCGCCAAGATCAGCCACGGCGATGACACCGGCGGCAATCCGGAGTATTTCAATTCCAGACATGGCAACATTGGCTTATGCGTCTCGAAAAGGAAGGAAAGGCAAAGGAAGTGGAATTGGAATCGCAAAATTGGAACGGTATGACTATGTTGCTGCAAAATGAGTGCTTCCTTCATAGGGCTTAGGCAGGTTCAAATATCACAACCCGGATGATGGACTGACTGAAGAAGGATGCTCACGTGAATTTCGCTTCATGCATGGAAAAAACGGCGGTAGAGTATTCAGCTTCGACACGGAAACGGTAGAGGCAAGCACACCCAGCAAAAATCTACGATTCGATGTTTGCTGTAGGGATGACGTGAGCTGGTGGAATGTTGGCAGCGCAAATCTTATCGATTGGGTAATTTAACGAGATTAGCGAGGTCCGTCTGCTGTTGGTTCTTGTCAAGGATCAAACCCTCATGACTCGCTCCAGATCCCCAACGTTGCAACACTGGCTGCAATGTCCCCTAGGGAGTTCGGCCCAGCTGCGGGCCAAATGTTGAAACTTCCTAGGCGAGCTGTTCCCTTGGCCAGCTGATCATGTTTCCAAGTCTGACGTCGTTTCCTTGCTTCAAAGCCCGGTCTCAACACCTCGTGAACCCGACACCCGATAGGACTGAATAGTGATTGATGAATCATAGCCTACACACTCTCCCTCGAACATTCCCTTGGACTGTTACTATCACGCCCTACAGGTCTCGTGTCACTAATCCTGCGACCCAATTCTCAAATTCTCCAGACTGCGCATTATAAGCAGCAGTACACACGCTTCCTACGCAGAGAGACTTTCCTTCTATTTTCCCCTTCACCTCCACCATGACGTCCCAAACACTTGCGGAGAAAGCTGTTGCGAACGTTCTGAACGAAAGTAGAAAATCTGGCACCGAGCCGCCAGCAATTATAACGAGTAATGGGGCAACGGGCAATGGCGCGACTAACAACCCATATGATGCGGGCAACCTGCCAGAAACCACTACACAGCCAGGCATTGAACCTCCTTCGGGGCAAAAAGGCGCAGGCACAGCGGAAGATCCATACGATCAAGGCAATGCTCCAGGTACGAACTCTTGACTGGACTAAATCGGGAAAGCACGCTGATAATGAATTTGCCGCAGAACAAGAGCAGGTCCAAGGTGGTCAGTAGCATCTACCGGCATAACCCCTCGACCACTGACGCTTCTACCTCATCTTCAGGAAAAATTGAACATTCTACACCCACCGGCTTTCCAGAACATCAAGGGTCTGGAGCGCCACAAGCTGAGCCAAACGTCGAGGAAGCTCAAGCCGTAACCGCGAGCAAGAATTTGTTAGAAGAGAAGGATAAGGAAGCAGCAGAAAATTTCAAGGAATGCACAGGTACAGCCGCACAGGGAGGCAACTTGGATGCTGTAAATGGCAAGCCTGGGAAGAAAGCCAGACGTACGCTACCAATACCTCTCCTATCGCATGAGACACCAAGCTTATCTTCGAGCAGGCAAGGTCAGCGATCAGCGAGATGTCAGTCCAGGCACTCTACAAGATGGCTCACACGCCAAAACTGCAAGCGACAGAGGTGAGGTGTATGAAGTAAGTAAATTGAGCAAGTTCAAGAACAAGCTGGGCTTTGGAAAGAGTTGAATGCCATATATCCTTGGGAGACTGCTATATGCACTCTTCAATGGGTCCTAAGGACCTTTCTCCTAGAGTAACAATGCGTACCCCACGATGCCGTACTCTGCCGTGGTATCGTCGCCTACCGTGCCTGTCGTGCCTGAAACCCTCACCTCACACATTCCCAGCCTCCCAAACGACACCTCAGTCTACCGCCCGCAACGCCGAAAACGCCTTCTTCTCATGTATTGGCCTAGGCCAATGTGGCGTCGTCCTAATCCGCGAACCACCCTGATTTCGCCTCCTCTCTGACATGGGCCAGCAACATGGGCCCTTTCACGGATGGACCGCATCCGCACATTTCGCCGCTTGCAACCCAATGGTAACCGCTGTGCTGGCCGCCGTCCTAGACCTCGTGGCGTACCTGCTCGAATTAGCCGCATGGCTCCACAAACTGACAGGAGACGACCGTATTGCGTTCGCTGGCGTCGCGGCGCACCCGACTGGCACGACTGGAGAGTGTCGATTGGTAGGAGGGGTGGCGGTGGTTAGCAGATGCAGAATGGACTTGAGAAGTAGATTGCGGATGTGAGGAAGATATTTCAAAGCTGACGGGTACTCAATTTGAACGCGATTCGTACTCCGTGATATCCTTGTGTGAAGTGAGTACCCCGGTCTCTAGGACGCTGCCATATCTCACTGCGTGCAACCTGAGGAGGGAAGGAAAGGACATTGTAGGCTAGTACTTCTGCTTCTCTGTGTGCAAGAGCCTTGGGGATTTGCCTGACTCTTCCACAGAAAATACCTAGCGGAATTCCCGAGCTTTCAATTAGCAGTGAAGAACGACGTTGCTAGATTATGTGGGTTAAATTTGTGGTAGATTGCGTGTCGAATTCTATCAATGCTGCTCACTCCATTGAGCAATTTTGAGACTTTATGATCTTGGGTATCTCTTCTATCAATGCTGCCTATATGTTACCTAGCAGATGCTACCCTTCATCTCAATGTAGTTGTTCATGAATGTTACCAAAGGTCTGTTCATGGCGCCGCTTCAAATGCATTCACAAGTCCCCCGTCATAAAAGGCAAAATCATCCCTCAATATCATCTTCGGTGGCAACTGCCTCCGGGCTAGACGCATCCATCGGCGTTTGACTCGCATTGGTGCTTATCACATCATCCTGAGTCCAGATTGGCCATCCTTTCCCAGCAGTCTGCATAACCTTATCAAAATCCGCCCTCTCCGAGAACCACTTCTCTCTTCTTGTATTCGCCTTGCTGCCACCTTCAAGCGCTGCTCTGGCCGCCCTCGTCTTCCGAACTCTCTTTCCTTGCAGGTCACCAGTGAGGATTTCCCTCTGCTGCTCTAGTCGCTGGTCGAACGCCACAATAGACCGAATGTACGGTGCAATATCGGTCGCGATGATTGATGTTGGGCCTTCGAGAGACGGAGCCAAGCGCCCAAGTGCAGGAGGAAATGTTGGCTTCTCCACCGTCATAGGCTGAAAGATGCTGTCCAGATCGTCTCTTGTCAGCTCGTTCGGCTCCGACTTCGAGAAGTAAGAACGGACAATATCTGCTTCTTCAACTTGTGCTCTGTTTGGTGTTAGTGCTGTCGTGATCCGGAAGCTTAGTGCCGCAGTCAAATTGTCGTCAAAGAGGTCAAGGACACTGCGAGAATCAAGCAGTTCGGTAGCCCGTTGAAGATCATCAAACCCCTTCCTTGCTGGTTCGACGCGGTCTTGAGAAGATTGCGCCGTAGATAAGACATCACTGGCCTCCTGCCAATCTGTTACAGAGATTCCGAGGTAGTCCTGGGCATAGTTGAGAAGGATTTCTTGTTGGTGATCTTTAGACACTTGCGATGGCAGAGCTAGCCCGATCCCCGAAGCGTAGGTACCCTTACTAAAGACCCGTAAGGGACCATCGCTCGTTCTCATTGGCCCGCTGGATGATGGATGATCAAGCATCCAATCCAGACCACCTTTCTGAGACCCAACACCCATCTGGCACCAGAAGTCGAGTTCAGTGATCGTAGCACGGAGGTCACGGCCTTTTGATGTGTAGAGGGTCCTTACGGAGTCTCTCTCTAGTATGTGTCCTTCATTGGCAGCCAAAGCAACGAGATACTCTGACGCAAGATCTGGGCTAGGTGGCTCGTACCGCCATGTTGCATGCAGATGTAAATCATCAAATGGGATTGCGCTTTCGTCGTTGCAAGTGAGGACAACAGGCCTCTTAGACTGGCTGATGAGACTCATAACGCCACTCCAGAAGCCTTTATCTTCATCAAAAAGAATGTCGACTTCTTCTAAAAGGATCACTGATTGCTTCTGAGCCCTGGGCGCTTTTGTGCTCTCGACTGACTTGCCGCTGATCTTCCGTCGAGTCTTCCGCTGTTTATCGGTCTGGGTTTTAGAGAAGAACTTGTTCATCGTGCCTTGCTTACCAGAAGCGATATCTTGATTGATGGACGCCGCATCTAAGATACTTGTATCAGGCTCGGCCACGACGCCATTCTCTGCACCTTGCACAAGATGATTTTGAGTCATATCTCCAACTCTGTCGAGTACGTCTTTAGCACTGCGCCGCATGCCTGGGTGAACTTCGAAAACCTCGAAATCAAGCTCTTTGGCAACGGCAAAGACAGAAGCAGTCTTGCCACAGCCAGCTGGACCACTGATCAGGACAGCGTTCTTAACATTCTTGTCATATTCTCCCTCAGTTTCGTCATCACTCGAGGCAATGAAGTCATCAAGCTCGTTTGAGATCTTCCGCCTCTTTTTCTTCCGCGACGATCTTTTCGAAGCTTGAGCAGCCTTATCTCCAACCGACGAATGTGTCTTCTGGGTCGCAGAAGTGGCCAGACTTCTCATCCAGTCACGCATTTGCAGCGCGGCTGGCTGTAGAACGTCAATCGCTGTCCGCGGCGCATATTGAACAGTCCAAGCAATCCCGTCGTTGGCTCTACCTTGGTCAAAAGCAGTGGACATGATGGGCAAATAAGACCGCACTTGAGCAATGACCGGATGACTGATATTATCTGGTGCGGACACCGTAGGTCCGTCCAAAATATCCAACATCTGCCGTCCGGACGCGACGACACGTTGGGGAAGACGGAGGTTATAGACAGATACTTTACTCTCGAGCTGAAGTGAGTTTGAGAAGTCTAGAAGATTGTCAGAGACTTTCGGGTGGCCCAAGCACATTAAGACTTACTATGCATGACATCCTCATCGCACCTTATCTCCGCGTACTGTTCCTTGGACTTAGAAGCCGCTGCACCACGTAGCCTCAAAGGATGACTGGGATGATGATTTCTCACTGCAACCCCTACATGCTTAATCTCATTCGGTGGCCAAGGGGCGCCAATAGCATCCGGCGTCTTCGTGAATGTTGGCTTCTGAGACTTGAAAATGATATCTTTCCATGCCACGGTCCTGTGAAGTAGAGTGGGCTTGTCCTCCGCTTCAGACATTTGACCCTTGCTCGAGCTATCATCTGGTCCGCAGTTGGTATTGGACTCAAGCTTTTGAGCAATCTTGCCGAGGAAGAAAGGGTGTGTAGCCTTTGGCTGTGCGCCATTCGGAGGGAGACAGGCTCGTTGTGACATGCCTGGGGTTTTTAGCACCTCATCGATTTTGAAGCCGATTCGTGATCGCTCTTCTTCATCTCTGCCATATTTGAGCACGATTTTGTAAGACTTAGTCTCCTTGTCATTCTTCTCCCCCCCTCTTCTTCCCTTGCTTTTGGATTTGGGACTGACAAGCGGTGGCGAGCTAAGCAGTTTCCCATTCCGGTTCAATTTGAGCAGCTTCTTCTTCGGTGTTACCTTTGCAGGGGCTGCTGCCACCGAAACAGCGATATCGGGGCTTGCCACTCCACTTCTAGCGGAATTTTTTGCGTCCTGCTCTAGGGTCGTCTTCTGTCTCGTTTCCCGCGGACTTCTTCGAGGTGAGGCGAGATCCTTGGAAGAGGCTGCCTTTGTCTTTGGTGATACAGACAGTTGCATGTGGGTGGTCGGTGCGAACTCTGAAGCCGGTTCGGATCCGCTGAGACTAGCTTCTTCCAGTTGACCCATCCAGTCTTTGCCGTTTCCTCGTAACAGATCTTGAGACTCAATTGGGGGTACAAGCTTCCGTCGCTTGCGTCGATCCAAATTCAAGTCAACTGTAAAGTCGGCACTAGTCCCAGTATCGATCTCATCTTGCAGGTTCTTGGATAATTCATGGTCTTGTGCAGAATCCTGATGATTGGGATCGCCTAGGTGGCTAGTAGGAATACTGATTGGGGAATCTCCATTGCCGTTATCAAAGAGTTCGCTGTCGCCACCTGGGCTCTGTGTCTCTTCAGTTGTACTCGTGGCATCTTCAGACTTGGTAGAAGTCGGCGGGGCGGCATTCGTCTTAATCGACGCTGATCAACATTAGCGGACGATAGCGGAGCGCAGGCGGGAGTGACAGAACCTTTTTGAAAGAAAGGATGCATCAGCGGCATATGTCCATGACCAACTGCTGCTACCATTCTTGAACTCTCCTACCTAACCGTTGTGGCTGCATATTTCGATCCTTCATACAACTGTCGGGGCGTATCTCTAGGGAAGTGTCGGGCGCATTGTAGGGATGGATGAAAGAACAGGTCGGAAGGAGGGCCTTCAAAATTCTCAGGTTCAGAGAAAGTGGAATGTGTACTCCCGATCTCTGATCATCATTCACGAAAACGGCCGTGAACTGACTGCAAGTCGCGTTCCATCGCGCTTCAAATTATGACGAAACTGGTTGGCGTCGGGGCTTGGCACGTTGAAAGGCCGAGAGATTTTTGGAACGAAATTATTTTCTGCCCGCACATCCTAGGCGCTGTAGATTGGCGACGATAGCGTGCTCGTGAGCGTGCGCTCTCCACAATGCTGGAAATACAGGCACCTTTGCCGGTGGCCCAATTACCCAGACCACTGGATGCAGAGGGGAAACTCTTTTTCAATTCCGTGTACGGTGTCAGCACATTGAAGAAAGTCAAAAGACACGAAATCGTTGCGGCGGTAGACGGTGAAGCTATCAATGTTTATGATGTGAATTTTGACCCTTTCGTGCTTTCCCAGGTTTGATAAGACGCTGACTGCCGTTACAGGTGCAAGCCTCCCAGTTGATCACATCATATTCTGTACCTCCGCAGTCCTCGTTTTCGTGCCCGCCTTGCTCGATCCGGCTGCGAAGTGATGGAAAGTCTGTACCTGTACGGCAAACATACTGTATCATCCAGCGCCCAGAGGCGCAGCTTCAGTGTTTCCTGGAAGAAGGTGAAAAACACGGTACATCCAGAGTAGCGGCATCTGTCTTCTCGATCAATGACACGCAAAGTCCTGCCGTTTTTCTGGAGACAATACCTGTCAACCATGATGCTCGAGCTCAAAGTTCGTGCGACGTCATTGTTGTGCACCAGAACGGGACCATACGACGGATAGCTGGTGATTTGTCAGCGCAAAGATGGTCGACGATGATCTCGGATTTACACCATGAACCCACCTCAAACTTAGAAGTGAGAGCGGCTCACTGGATAAGTCAAGAGCAGGCGAAGAACTCCCTCTTGAAGAATAGACCGGACCTTCAAATTAGTCATGACAGTGGAGACTCAGGTTTCATGGTTCTGATTGCAAAACGAACTGTAGTTGCGGCTAAACGGACGGAAGATATGATCTACGGTATCTGGTCTCTTGCAGAGCAGGGTGTTCCGAAAGGGTTGGGCAATAAGGCTGCTCATCGGACGACTCCGCTAGTCCTTCAAACCCTTCCCGATACAGAGACTTGGAGGAATAATCACGCTACGCAATATAGCTTCAATTCGGTAAACGGAGCGCTCTCTGTCGCATTCAATCGGGGACTAATCACCTACGACCTTTCCACCTACGCACCACGGATAGCTTCGAAGCTCTCAGTAGCTTGCGCTGACACTTCCCTTCCAATGCCCTTGACGCCATCACTTGCGGTTGGATCCACCCCATCAGCTGTTACTCTTTATGACACCAAGTATGGTTCGATTCAGTCTGCTGTGGACCTGGAACGGATAGGCTCAAGACGAAAGAGGAAGAGAAGTGGAAGCACTAGCCGAAACTCCGTCCGGTTTATCGCATATTTCGCCAAGATCAAAAGACTGCTAGCTTGCCTTGGCCATGCTTTGGTAGCATTTGACATCGCCTATTCAGATCCACAAGGTAGCCGCAATGCTTTGCCCGGCGACGGCATGTTGATTGACGCCATTGGGCGTGGGAAGCCATCTGAAAATCGAAAGCATATAGAGGCTGCAGGCGGCCCATACCTCGATTTTGGCATTGTCCGTGGACCAAACGACCACAACGAAAGCTGGATGTCGCAAAAACAACGGCTGGACGAATTCGCAAGTAAGGGCGATGTTACAGCATTTGATGAATTAATGGCGAAAGAGCTTTGCGCCTCCTTAGACGCTACTGAGATCATTGATGATGGGACCCTTCAACTTCCCCGTCGTTTACTCCACGTGGCCCAGAGCAAGGTTGATTACCTTGTCTCAAAAGTCTTTGCACTGCTTTCAGATATCGAACCTGGCGTGAGCGAGTCTGCCGAAACGGGCAACTACCTGAAAATCGTGATGCCAACAACCAAGTTGATTCATTGGCTGATACTGGCAAATCAATTGACGGACCAACGAGTCGAGAAAGCTCTACAACGCATAAGGTCGTCTCAGGCCTCCGCAGTGCGACCTGGTGCCGTTGCCCTCGCACTGACTCGGGACCAGCCGTCTTACGAAATGATTACCGACTATTTGAAGCACTCTCCCTCCTTGCCACTCTCCGAGACACTACAGGCGGCCAAGCTACTCCTTGCAGACCTTGTTGCAAATGCCACAACAGATCTACCTCCGGCGTCACTGCAAGAAGGGGTTACCAACCACGAAATGTCCTTTTCAGAGGACGCCATGCCGACAGACCGAGGAGATGACAGCAAAGCTATCCAAGCATTTGCGGTTTCGTTGAAATTGCCATCTGACGACACATTGACACCAAACACTGCTTCAGCAGCTTTGCTGAATGCCCTTCAAAGTTTAGGGTCTCACTCTTCCCAAGACGTCACTACTGGATTGCGCTCACAGCTAAGTCAAGTCGAGATCCTATCTATAGTACAAGTCCTTCGCCAGCAGCTCTTCCATAGCGGGCATGCCAGCTATCTCCCAACGCCTCCGAGTTCCGCTACATCGTCCCCTAAGCTTGGCGATGCGCATGCTGAAGGAATTTCACTGAGCCTTGACTGCATCCTGAGGCTCCTGTCGAGCTGTCTTGATGCTATTGGCCCCGTAGGATTTCTTGCACAGAGCGAAAATGATGACTTTCTAGAAAAGATGATACCCGAACTCAAATCGGAGGTTTCGTTCGCGTTCGAGGGCATGCAAGAAACAAATCACTTGCAAGGCTTGCTTCGAGAAGTCATACGCTACGGAGATTCTGCACAAGGCAGTAACCATGGCCACGTCACGAAGCCTCAATCACAACAGCTGAATCTCGAAGGTCAACAGAAGCCCGGAACAATTGTCACACTTTACTCTGAAGCCAAAGTCGATCAAGGCGATATTGACGGACACGAATGGCTGCTACCTCTGAGCCTCCGAGCCAACAATATAGTCAGCGAGACTAAGGTGCGGAAAGGTGGTGGTCAGGTGTCGAAAAGAAGCAGGCGAGATATTCTAAGGCTACAGGACAGGAACGTTGGAAAGTACAGCTTCGAGCGATTGGTCTTGTAAATCATAGATCAATGGTATATAACTTCAAATCCTCTACACATACGCTCATCCGAGACCGATCTATTTTTCTATCCCGCAATGGCGGGTCGATTACCGATTAGTTGCAGCACGTAGCTCGTCCTTTTGTCAATGGAGAGTCCCCCTTCCATCCCTCTTGTAGATAATTATCGAGCATCCCGTCCCCTGTACCTGAAATCAATCCGCAGGATGTGCGATTGAATCAATCCCAGCTAGAGAGGAAACGATTCGACTAGTTAAGAAAATGCTGAGGACTTGAAACGTAAGCATTCTCAAATTACGAACAAGAGAGATAATCTTGCTTCAACCTTCTTGATATAATTGCCATCGCGAAATGTACCCCTACCACGCATTTGACGGTCTATGGTGAAGCGATGCACCTTCTAGCTTGTTCCTTCTTCAACAGCACAGCGCCCGGACTGCCCCCCCGCTATTTCGATGAAATTCCCGCTGGGCGAGTGCCAAGTCACACGTACCTGACCAAGAACTGACCAATCCCCACATTAGCGTCCAGATTTAGGCACCATGGCGGCTAGCAAGCATCAAATTAGAGATCGCGCTAAGCCTGCGTTTTTGGGGGCGTCGGCGTCGTCAACCAGAACAACCAACATGGTCAAAGAAGCCAACACCACGCTTACACTCATCTAGAATGATCAACGGCCAACGTCGAGATTCCCGTATCTCGTCCACTTCGCTTCCGTTGCTCGAGGCATCAAATTGCGATTGTGCTACTGATTCCTCTTGCCGCAGCCTCCTCCTGATCCACTCCTTGTCCCGCCAAGCCGATCAATATTGGAGGCCATTGTTGATAGCCTGACCAACATCTTGCCAGCGCCACTGATCAGACCGACATTTCGGTGTGGAGCACCACGGAGGGATCTTCAGTCATTGCGCAGAACTCCTCGACTCGCTTCTGCCCAAGAGAAGTGCGAAGGGAGCCCGGATCCCACATCACCATCTGCTCGAACCACTGTCCTTTCCATGGGTAGAAACGTACAAAACCGACTCAACCGAAGTCTGTAGTGACGGTGGACCTGGCTACGTGCAGAGTTGAAACCCTTGGATGTTTGATCGTTGTGAGGCCTCGCAAGCGTCGACAATGGCCTACCAGACGGGGACCGCATACCATGCGGACTCCGACGCAGACGATGAGTACGAACGCAGCGTTGTGACATCTCCTATCCAACTACACACGGATTCAGAGAACTCTCCTACCGATTCAGAGCCTCCCTCTAACGAGCATACACCTACAACATTTGGCAACTCGCCGGATGATCAGACCTTGCCGCGCTCAATCATAACAGAATGGACGGCAGACGAGTGCGCACAGTTTGTTGCGAGTCTCGGGCTGCGTCAATACTGCGACGCCTTTATGGGTGAGCAAGATTGCACCTTCGATGCTAGATTGCGAGACAGGTGGCTGACAATGTGTTTCAGAAAATGAGATCGTCGGCGAGGCCTTGGTAGCGCTGAAGCATGATGAATTGAAAGAGATGGGAATTGCCAGCGTTGGCCACAGGTTGACAATACTCAAGAATGTGTACGAGATCAAAGTCAGCCAGGACATACCTATTGATTCCGATCATTACATACCTTCTTGTAGGCCCTGTCGCATTTCTCAGAGCAATCAAAAGACCCGGCTAACCTGCGTGTAGCTGCTGAACCAAACCCGTTACTCGAGACGGCCACGAAAGATGACGTCCAGAAATTAGCCAAAGCGATCATTCAGTTACGAGACGAACGCTTGGAACAGGCAGAATCCGAGCTGCGGAAGTTGGCGGACGATTACCGCAGGCTGAGGCAGGAGCTCCTGCCCGTCTTCAAGCTGGCAAAGGAGCGTTCAGAGCCCCTTCCCTACGCTCCTCCTCAAGCCTCGACAACGAGTCCAGATCTGCACCAGCATGAAGTCGCTTCTCCAACCATAACCCAAACATTCCCTGAAAAGACCAGTTTGACGCGGACCTTCTCAAAGAAGCTCTTTAGCTCCACACCCAAGACCAACTCACCAACACACTTGCCCAATATGATACCCGAAAATAAAACCTTCGCAGATCCAAGCTCACTCGACCCTTCAGCGGCCGCCACTGCCGCATCGAACCAACTTACAGCTTCCATGTCAGGCGGAATCATGCCCATGACCTCATCGTCATTAGGCAATCAAGCTCCGTCGCCAACATCGCCATTTCCCCCTCAATATCAACCTCTTGCACCAAGATCGTACGCACGCGATGGAGGCATAACACCTTCAATGCCGCGATACGACGGCGGAGATGAAAATGCCTCCACCAGGCCGGACCCTATGTCAACACCTCCGATAACAAGAGACCACGACCCGCCCAACTCTGCCACCTCTTTGAAATCTTCGATATCCTCAAAAGCGAACCCTACAAATTCCACCTTCTCTACAGCTTCGACCGCCATTCCTTCCGCCCACAACTCTATGAACCCCAATTCCAGTGCAAGCGCAGTCGCCCCATCCTCTGCCTCCATTGCTCCTACCTCCAGCAGCTCCACTCCCAGTATCGAGATATTCAAGTCCTTTAGGGTCGGTCTCGAAGACCCTTGCTACAAAGTCCTTCCCGCCGCGCTGCGAAAGTATAATATTCAAGCCGATTGGCGGCAGTATGCACTCTATATTGTCTATGGCGACCAGGAGCGCGTTGTCGGAATGGAAGAGAAACCACTGGCGCTTTTCAAAGACCTAGAACGCGAGGGCAAGAAGCCCATGTTTATGCTAAGAAAACTGGCCGGCAGCGCAGTTGATGGGATAGGTGCTGGGATAGGATCGAAACCGCCAGACTCAGGAGGAAGACTCGGCGGTGGAGGAGGGCTTATGAGTTCGGCATCGAGTGTTCGGGCGATGGGTGTACAGGGTGCCAGTCTCCCGGGTGGAGTCTTATGATCGTTAGTAAGGGCTCCGTTGCGTACATCTACGACTACGTCTTCGGCCTAAACCGGAGCAGAGGCATTTTCACGACTTTTTGTTTCTATGAGCGTCATTTTCGAAAACGATGTTTTTGAGACGGTTTCGAGGACCATAGCTTCTGCATGAAAGAGCCATGTTTTTCTCTTTTTGCTGAATTCGGTTCACTCTGTAACTTTGCTCATGATATCCCCAGCGTAGCCTATCTGGGCTGTTGACAATATACCGCAAACATGCCGTCCCTTTCAACCAATACTGCCCTGCCGACATGGACGTCCCCTCCCCTACGACAAACGCTAAGCTACACTTCCATGGCCCACGTTTCCATCTCCATTGAGGAGTCCCTGTCCAGACCAAACATCATGATAAGGTGTCTTGTAAATTATGATGCCTGGGCCGTCCCAGCACTGCTCCTGTAGTCTTTGTGGTCATCATTTCCGGGGTTGGAGGTTCTCCTCATTACTGAGAGTTTTGTTTTGGTTGGTCATTTTTGGGAGCTGGAAGGACCCCAGGAACAGTCCTCCTCGTGGATGCCATCTTGGTTGGGGTTTGGTAGGAGCTCGAAAAGCCCGAGAGGATAGTCCTTCGCCTCTTCTTTGTGAATTGCCATCCTGGACTGCTTGAGCTCAAACGAGCCAGCGATAGTTCCGAACACACACTCCGCATCCCCTGGTGCCAATCGAGCGCTCAAAGAGAAAAGTTTTGAATTTCCATACCGCGACACCATCCAGACTCCGGGTCTCCCATATTCTTTGGTCATGCTGTAGCTTCGTAGGAAAACTCGTCATCTTGCCCCATTGCTGTTTCACTCCTCGTCACTGCTCCCCCTCTCTTCCAACGCCTCGGGCTCCACTACCTCCACCACATCCCGCACTCGCGCCTTTAGAAACTCCACCCCCTCCTCCACCGTCTTCAGCGGGATACGCACGTCCGGTAACCCATCTTGTCCGAGGCTGGCCTGCGGCACGGCAACAGAGGCGTGTGTAGTGGTTCCGTTTGGCAGTGTTGCTGACCCTTTCTTTGTCTGCGCAGCAGTCCCGTTGGCGGTCAGCTTGCCTTCGTCTTTACCACCCGTGGTGGCTGTTGCGATACTGTTGGGCACCGGCACAGGCGGAGGGATCTTGGCCCGCCGCAGTACCTCGGCCTGTAGTTCGGGGAACGTGGTGCAGGTGCCGGAGCGGAGGAGTTCGAGCGCGAGGGCGCGGACGCGGTCGGGCCAGCCAGTCGACGCGAGGGAGGTGGTGAGCGTGTCGGAGAGTAGTGGGATTGTGCTGTCAACAGAGGGAATTGTTAGCCAACTTGACTGGAGGTTATCTAGTGAATGGTAATGTGCTAGTGCTGGCATAGATGATCAGGAGCCCTGCGGAAGGATTGAGGAGACATGTCCTACAGAGAAACTTACTTGGGGTCGCTCTGCAGGTGGAGGAGGAGGGCGCGTTGGGTGGGGTGTGGGAGGGTTGATGAAGAGGAGGAGGTGAGGTTGTTGGGGACTGGGATTGTTCGGGTGTCGGGTGAGATGGACGTGGAGGACGTCGGTGGCATGGTGGGGTGGAGGGGGAAGTTTGGTGATAAAGTGGAATTGTGATTCTGTATTGATTTGGTTTGCCCTGAAGCTTAAAGGGACGGAAGGGAGGCGATTTAGGGGGCGATGTGCAAAAAAATATAGTCGAAGTCAATGTCAGTGCAATTCTTATTCGATATGCCACATTTCCAAGATCGTCCTGGCAGTGAAAAGGGTGGCCCGGGGGGTCTCAAGGGCAGTGATATTCTTTCCTAGTTAGGGCTTAGCCAGGCACAAATTTCCTACCCCGGAAGCTGTACCACTGAGTACGTCATAATATGTACTGTGTAAGTAATGGATTGTACATCATCCTATTCATTGTTGATCCTAGACTGGAGGTTCTAGGCTTTGTTCTAAGGAACAAGGTCGTTACCAATCAACCCCCATAACTCCCCATTGCGCGCAAGCGCTCTCTACACAGTGAGAAAGCAAATGGAATAAGGGCCAATCAATGGCGATGAACTCTAAGTAAGCTACTGGCCCAGCCAATGATAAGGCCCTCGAACACTAATATGCAAGATTGGCGACGCTGGGGTGATTGAGGAGTGATGTTGGCTCACTCTGTATTGTGAACAGCTAGCCGGCTATCCTGGCAACGCTGACAGCGGAGGCTGCGTTCGTGGGCCATAACAATCAACCACATAAAGAGACAGCGTCATCTAAATTCTTGTTAGCAATCAATCCCTCAAGAAGGATATCGTCCTTACAGAGATCAGATACAGAGCCCAGGCGATAACAACCATTGCGACCATTGGGCCAATCCAGTGAACATGGGTTTGCAAAGACCAACCCCACCAGAATATACCGAGAGGAAGCACCAGGCCGCCTATTCTAGTGTGAGCTGTAGTCTCGCCTCTGCTGGCGCCTTGACTCTTATGCCTTTCGCAGAGGCAGCGCGGGTCTTGCGAATCTTATGCTGGGCCACACAAATAACAGTAGCAAGATCTGGAATGAACCCTATGTCGAAGGTGATATAAGCTAGACATTGCTCACCGGAGTTGAAGCGGTAAGTGGCTAGGAAAACACATGGTACCGCCGCGTTCAGGGTGTACAAAATGGCAAACCACGAAGGATTGATCAATCCTGAAAGCCAACACAACTGGTTCCGTGGCGAGCATGTGTAAAGGGCGAATGCACGTCTCGGTTAGAGAAGCTTTGAGTATCGCACCAAACCGTGCTCTCCCTGAAATGCCAATTGTCAAGACCTTCCTTGCACGCCGAGCAAGGATAGGTCTCTTTCATGAACAGTGACCAATATTAGGATAATCCATTACGTCCATCGCCAACTCTTCTCGAGCACCACGAAGCCGCCCACAAGGGGTCTGACACCTATCAGCAGCCTGCAAAGCTATCATGGTAGGGGATTTACCCAATAGTGGGACCGAGAAACGGCATCACTATGTACACTGCCAAGGTACGGCAAGTGATGTGACTGGCCATATATCGGCTGTTGTACCAGACCCAATGCTCAACCCTGGACTGGCAAAAAGGCCAGCAAAAAAGCGACAGATGATCAGAGATGAGATACTCCGAGAGACCTCGGCCCTAGCGATAAAGGCTGCGAAGGCCAGAACGCTGCATAAATATACCAGTTTCCAACCATAAGTCTCACTGAAGGGAGTAGCGGTGATGGGCCCAAATGCGATCCCCAAAGTATATAATGAGTATGGCAAGAGCGAGATAGTTGTGGAAGTATCGAATTCGGCAGCAACTTCACCTCTTGTCAGGACGTATATTGTGGAGGCGAAGGTGCTATTACATAGCAAGTCAGCCGACAGATGAATGACACATGTCTAGTCATGCTACTCACATTAGGAAGGCTATTGCAGCAAGCACGAAGGTATGGTAGATCTTCTTCCTCCGAGACCATGTCTCGGGGTTATCTAGATCGGTGAGCCCATTCCAGTCTTCTCCCCCTCCATGTTGGGGGTAACCTTTCGTAGCACCCCCCAACAATATGATGGAAGAAGGCAAGGCTTTTGAATCAAGAGGAGGGTGGCGCGTGCTCAAACTCGGCGGTCACCACTCTCGAGCTGTATAGAATCTCCCCGTTGGTAGGATGGCCGGTCGTGATGCCGAATCGCATGCTTTTTGTGATTTTGAAGAGAAGACCTTTTTGGAAAGACAGCATATATTGCAAGCAGGGTGCAAACGAAGAGCAGTATATGAAAATTTCCAGCGGAGTCAGAGATCTTGCAGTAAAGGACGCGACAAGTTTTAAAGGGGATGAGTGGGAAGTATGACATGTCTCCACGTTGCAAGAAAGTCACCTAGAGGCTGAGTTAGGTTCCAGGAATGGCACTCCCACCTATACATTGTAGTGCATCTGGCCTGAGCCCAGTGGCAGTAGGCGGCGCTTCGGGATACAACTTTCGTGCGCTAAATTAGCTACCAGTCAATTGTAGAGCAGCGTAACCTTTAGCGAGTTCAATGCCAGATACGCCGTTCGATCCATAGGTACAGGATTCCTCAATCCGAAGCGTGCCGGCTCGACGAGGATTCCAAAACAGATAAGGCGTGGGGTGCCAGTCACTGTCGGGGCGGAGGAGGTAGGATATCATATCATTCCACAGCACGTGTTGGAGGCTCAACGCTGCCATACTGCTCAAATGTATGACACTCGTGATGCACGTACCCGCTAAGTGGATGGTAACGTAACAGCTCACATAGAGCTCTCTCAGGAGCTCCGTTCGTTTGGGTGCCGTACTGCACGTTGGATGAGACAAGAAGGATATCTCGAGGCTGATAAGTGTCCAGTTCTAGAGCTTCACCTTTGAGCAAGACCACAAAAGGTAAGCGCTTCCCGGGGCTTTTGTAGCGATCGCTCTCATAATCTGATAACAATAAGCATGTTGACACCATTGATAATTGCTGCTTGATCTCCTGGTTCCACAACGACAGACAGCCCACCGATATCGCCTTGTTCTGTGGCACTCAGCCTCCACCCATCAAATACTGCCAGTACAACCCGCCAAGCGGCGCCACCATGTCCTTCAAATAGAGTCCTTCCAGATGGATTTTGCGTGGCTTGTGAAATGACTTTAGACAAGGTCCAGGCTCCTTGCATTCCAACCAAGTTTCAACAATAAGCTCGTAGATCTTGTCACAATTCAACAGACTCTGGGAGCTGGGAAATGGAACTAGCCTGCCGAGCCGAGCTATGTTGTCAATAGATGAGCCCTTGAAAGTGAATAGTCACGACTTGGCTGTGGACAGAGCCGGCATAGTATGCTACTTGGTACAGGATCATCATCCGTTGCTTACAAATGAGCATCAAATTTTCAGAACACACAGCTCCATGGTCAGTGTGGCCACAACATGACTTAGGCTGAAAACGTGTCGAGCGGTTGTGGCCTCTGGCCAGGGAAGGTTCTACGAATTTCTTTGGATGTCGGCGGCGAAGTTGCGCTTCAGGCACATTTTGCGCTAGTCAAATTCGGCTAAGGCTGAAATGTTGTTGCGGTTCGTCGTCACTTCTCTGCAGCCTCCAGAGCTTCACCAAAACTTACACAAACTCCAACCCTTTTATCACCTTGCCCACTACATCAACTTCTAGAGAGGACAGTCGCTTCCTCCATTTCACGTCGATTGTTGATCTCTGCAAAACACTTCCACCCTCTATCATCCATTCTCGTGTCAAACAACAACTGGTGGTGTCGACCCTAATCAAGCTTACAAACTTTCTTTCAACACTTTTGACATCATGTCTGCAGAGCCAGATCATGTTAAGAGGGGGCACAAGGTTAACCTCAAGTATGTTGCACTCCTTCATCACTACTGAATCGGCACTGTTGCTGACATGGTTATAGCGATGCCTCTGGTTCCGAGAAGAAAGAAGTATGACGCCTGAACTGATGGATGACCCTCAAGGAGACGAAACTAACTCAAATCTCAGGAGCTCGATACCTCAACGGCCATTCTCAAGAAAAAGAAGAAGCCAAATTCGTTGATGTAAGGTCCACGCCACTCGCCTGTTGAGCCGTACTGATACCGTTGCAATAGGGTTACAGATGCTACTAACGATGACAATTCGATTATCGCCCTCTCAAACAACACTATGGACACCTTACAGCTCTTCCGCGGAGACACAGTGCTTGTCAAGGGCAAGAAGAGAAGAGATACAGTCTTGATCGTGCTTGCAGACGATGATCTCGATGACGGTAGTGCGCGCATCAACCGTGTCGTCCGAAATAATCTTCGCGTCAAGCACGGCGACATTATCACTGTCCACCCATGTCCAGACATCAAATATGTAAGCTGCAACTTCATAATCAGCTCTCATTCGGCTGCTAATCTTACCTTCAGGCTAAACGCATTGCTGTCCTCCCTATCGCCGACACAGTCGAAGGCCTTACTGGCTCCCTCTTCGATATCTTCCTTGCTCCATATTTCCGCGAAGCCTACAGACCTGTCCGACAAGGCGATCTTTTCACAGTCCGAGCTGCGATGAGACAAGTGGAGTTCAAGGTTGTTGAGGTTGATCCTCCCGAGTACGGCATTGTCGCGTCAGACACTGTCATTCACTGCGAAGGCGAGCCCATCCAGCGGGAAGATGAAGAGGGTAATCTCAACGAGGTTGGATACGATGACATTGGTGGTTGCAGAAAACAGATGGCTCAGATTCGCGAGTTGGTTGAGTTGCCCCTGAGACATCCTCAGCTTTTCAAGTCTATCGGTATCAAGCCGCCTCGCGGCATCCTCCTGTTCGGGCCTCCCGGTACCGGCAAGACGCTCATGGCCCGAGCTGTCGCCAACGAGACTGGGGCTTTCTTCTTCCTAATCAACGGCCCCGAGATCATGTCAAAGATGGCTGGTGAATCGGAGTCCAACCTGCGCAAAGCTTTTGAGGAAGCAGAGAAGAACTCACCTGCCATCATCTTCATTGATGAGATCGACTCCATCGCTCCCAAGCGTGAGAAGACAAACGGCGAAGTCGAGCGCCGTGTCGTGTCTCAACTTCTCACCCTCATGGACGGTATGAAAGCCCGATCCAATGTTGTGGTCATGGCAGCCACCAACCGACCTAACTCCATCGATCCTGCCCTTCGCCGATTCGGTCGCTTCGATCGTGAGGTCGACATTGGTATCCCTGATCCCACTGGCCGCCTCGAAATTCTTCAGATCCATACCAAGAACATGAAGTTGGCGGAAGATGTCGACCTTGAGTCAATCGCTGCTGAGACCCACGGTTATGTTGGGTCTGATGTCGCATCCCTCTGCTCTGAGGCTGCCATGCAACAAATCCGAGAGAAGATGGACCTCATCGACCTTGATGAGGACACAATCGATGCTGAAGTCTTGGATTCGCTGGGTGTCACCATGGAGAATTTCCGCTTTGCCCTTGGTGTATCGAATCCCTCCGCACTTCGTGAGGTTGCTGTGGTTGAGGTACCGAACACCCGTTGGGATGACATTGGAGGACTTGAGCAAGTCAAGCGCGAACTCATCGAGAGCGTGCAATATCCGGTCGACCACCCCGAAAAGTTCCTCAAGTTCGGTCTGTCGCCTTCTCGCGGTGTGCTTTTCTATGGCCCACCAGGTACTGGTAAGACTATGCTTGCCAAGGCGGTGGCCAACGAGTGCTCTGCCAATTTCATTTCCATCAAAGGTCCTGAACTTCTGAGTATGTGGTTTGGCGAGTCTGAGAGCAACATCCGCGACATTTTCGACAAGGCTCGCGCCGCTGCTCCCTGCGTGGTTTTCCTTGACGAGTTGGATTCTATTGCCAAGTCTCGTGGTGGATCTGTTGGTGATGCAGGCGGAGCATCTGATCGTGTTGTCAATCAACTCTTGACAGGTATGCATATATGATCATCCTTCTACTTTCTTCTTTCATTACTAATGCTTTTCGCAGAAATGGACGGCATGACCTCGAAGAAGAATGTTTTCGTCATCGGAGCCACGAATCGACCAGAACAACTCGACAACGCCCTCTGCCGTCCAGGTCGTCTTGACACTCTTGTTTACGTTCCTCTGCCAGACGAGGCCTCGCGAGTTGGCATTCTGAAAGCTCAGCTCCGAAAGACTCCAGTCGCGAAAGATGTCGATCTCAACTACATCGCCAGCAAGACACATGGCTTCTCCGGTGCTGATCTTGGCTTTATTACCCAGCGTGCTGTCAAACTTGCTATCAAGCAATCTATTGCCATAGATATTGAGCGGACAAGGGAACGCGAGGCCGCCGGTGAGGACGACAAGATGGACGAAGATCTTGGAGATGACCCGGTTCCGGAACTCACGAAGGCCCATTTCGAGGAGGCCATGCAGTCTGCCAGAAGATCCGTCAGTGACGTTGAAATCCGGAGATACGAGGCTTTCGCGCAGACTATGAAGCAAAGCGGCGGCAGCAACTTCTTCCGATTCCCAACGGAGGAGCAGACGAACGAGATGGCTGCAAATGGCAACGGTTTTGGCGACACCGGCAACGATGACAGCCTCTATGACTAAGGTAGGGCTGTCACGAGTTACTGCTGAGCAAGACTGGCTTAATTGAGCATAGGGATTCAGGGCGTTTTTCCTACTGCATGTGCCATGCTCGGTCGATCGGCGAACATCGATTGTGGGCTGTAGAGGACTCATGAGTGAAGATACTGCGTTCCCAGTTGGTTTAATTGCGCACAAGCATTTACTACGGTTCAAATGCGAAATGTACTTTACTCTACTTTTCAGCGATAGACAAATTCATTGATCAAAAGTCATCTGTCCATAACACCAGACGCAAGTGAAATTGACACTCCCAACCCTGCATGCTTACTCGTCCATAAAGTGATCTTCCAAAACAGAGAGAGGGAGTGTAAAGCCAAAGTGTTGGGCTGAGTCGGGATTCTAAGTGATGGCTTAGAACTAATTTTGTACCTGCATTAGCTTTTCGAAGTCCCAAGGCACCCCACCTTTTAGACCTCACCTACAACACCTTTAAGAGCAACTGATTCACTCAACAGAAGAGCTCGAATAGCCAAGTGTTTAACACAGCGGCCGAGCAAGCGACTATAGGTTCGTGGGAGGGTTTAAGAAGTTTCGAGACCTCAAGGGTCGACAGATGAGCAGTGATAAATTCCGGTCACTATTTGTCCATCTGTCATCAGTCTCATGTAGAGCTGTCAACACTAGTCTAGCGACTCAACTTCAATTCTTCAGGGATGGCTTCAAAGCCATATGCAGCAGCCACCATTTCTTCTGAAGCGACTGCCTGGCCGGGCCTGGAAGACGTCCTCGACAATGCCTCCTCCCAAGCACAGTCATCACTTCTTCAACTACCCACCGAAATTCGGACGATGATCCTTTATCGCGCTTTCGACTGCCAGAACGTCCACATATTCAAATCAGGCCATGCCATAGCTTCCTTGTATTGCTCGCCAATTGATAGAGCTCTTCCATATGATCTGGTAGATCGCTTCGCACAGTTGGAGGGACGGTGCTGGACGAAACCTGATCCTACGGAGGAAGACCTTCACCCCGAAATCGGGGATCGAGTAACCAAAATCTTGGGCCTTCCATTGACATGTCGGCTCCTATACGCCGACGCTTTGCCAGTGCTATACGAACGGATCAAATTCTCCTTCAATTCTTTTGACGTCCTGGGAGAATTTTGCTCGAAAATGGCCAGACACCAACCATTCAAGACCGGAGCGCTTCACTGCTTGAGAAGTGTGCGACTGTACTTTGACCTGCGCGACTTCAAAGTCCCGCTTCAGCCAGCCGATTTCATCAGGCTGAAGGCTCGTCTTGGACTAGTGGCGGATCGAGCTATTGCTCTTAACGAGCTCATCATCGAGACAGATACTTGGCTCCCCCGCCTTGCAGCGCATCCTAGCGTACCTCCGGTACGGGAGGTCATCCGAGCGTTGGGTCAGTTCCGCGCTTTGAAGACTTTCAGGCTCGACATATGTCCGAGGTCGCCGGCAGAGTTGGATCCTATAAACCAGAAATACCATCGCCACTCTTACGCTATTCGTCGTGTCTCCATCATCGCCAAAACGCTCCGAGCATTTGTTCATTTGCCAAGGGAAGTCAGGCTGTCCATGGAAGACTTCGATTCGTCCTTTGACACGAAGTATGAGGCGTTTCTCGGAAGTGAGCCAGATCAATGCCAGTTATCGGAAGTTGGGGAGAGCCCATTCACATAATTAGCTTCTTTCCCGCCTCAAGCATCTCTGAAACCTCACTACTTTCCAAAAAACATTGAAAGGCTATCAAATCCTAAGGGTAGCACTCTATATGTGAGCTTAGCAATACTAGAATGGCCAGGAGCAGCCAAAAAAGCCCCGTTAGAATGGGGTTCTACGATATTGTTCCTTCATGTGATCATCCCATTCGATATCCGGACTTCTCTTCAGACGCGTCTTCAAACAGACCATATCAGCTCTGTACTCTTCATCCTTCAATCAGGATCCTCTTTGCTATAGCTTTCCTGGGCTTGATCTGACTGGCGTAGTTGAATGTCCTATCAGATGGCCCTGTGCCATGCGCACTTGCTTGTGGGACCATGGTCAGAGCCGGAGACGGCGTTAGAGGAGGCGCTGTGGCATGCCGATCAGCGTTCGAGATTCCCTCCAATTAATCCCGTCGTTTCCTTGGTCGGCCAGAAATATGTTGTAAGAGTGCATAAGCACAAAAGCATCAAGTAGGTTAACCGTAACCGACTCGATGAAGTTTTCGCGCTCCAATTCAAAGCGTCATCACTACTGGCGACGATGGCAGCCCCGGAGGCTAAGCATGATTTCGTTTGCTTCTGCGGTAGTATGACAGTAGGCATGTGGTGGTGAAAATGCTCATGGAAACTTCGACTCCAGACGACAGTAAGATGCCAGAGTTGAGAGATGGCGAGGGATCCAAAATGACTCAAGCCGGTACTCAATTGGCCTTAAACCTTTCAACTTAGGTAATTTAATTGCGAATGCGACAAATCCTCTCCGGCATATTTGGTATTCCGGCCCGAGCACGATTAATATGGTCCGGGCAGTCGTGCGGCGTTGCGTTGCTCGCACAGGAGCTGCCTGGTTTCCGAAATTCATGCGTAGCATGGTTAGGCCACTTACCCACCAAAAGGGAGAGGAAATGCTCGATTTGGTCCTGCAGGATAGAATTCGGCCTTGCCTATAGCCCAGGGGCCTGAAAAGGCCTTCAGCGTCAGGAAAAGGTAAAGGCATCAACCGAGCACGCCAACAAGATCAATAGCGTCATCCTTGAGAACGCTTATGTGAGCTCAAATATTGCCTTCAAATTGCATCAATGCCCCAAGGCGGTAGCTGTGGAAAATGCACTGTATGCGGCAGCGGCCGGAGGCCATGAGACGGTGGTGCGGCTGTTGGTCACTATTGGTGCCAATGTCAATGCTCAAGGCGGAGAGTATGGTAATGCACTCTGCGCGGCATTGGTGCCGCTGTTACTCGAAAAGGGTGCAGATATCAAACACTCAGGATACAGTCTTACGTAACGCGAACATGGGAATGACAGCGTCACAGCGCTGCATCTCGCGGCTCTCTCCGGGTCATCTTCCCTAGTTTACAGGCTGTTACATTGTGGTGGGACCAATTTGTCATTTACCCCTTTTACGGGCCTGGGCGATGATCCTTAGCATGTGTCAGAGACAACAAAAACAACAACACGGACAATAAGCAAGCCCTTTGACAACGTGTCTCTGGGGCTTCGCCCTTCTCTTGCTGTCACTTTCTTTCTTTCAGATAGCAAGCCTTTTGGCATATCTTTATCCCTTCCACAACATTTCGGTGCATCTCCGAATCAAACCGATTCATTTCAGCGAACTCCCTTTCACTTGACCATATGTGTAGTCGCGCAGGAAAGTTGCTACCGCATTGCCTTTCAGCGGCAAATCGAAAATAGTGGATCAAGATGGAATAGCTGTTCACATTATCCGTTGTAACAGCTGCGGCCCCGAGAGCGAAATAGTAGGAGTTCAATTTGTGTGTAGGACTTGTCCCGATGCCGACTCATGTGAACCCTGCAGGGTTCCCGAGACCACACTGGACCGCACATGATGTAGACACCAGCAATATCCTGAAAGATGAGGTCAAGGATTGGTTGAGAAATCTCGTTGCACGGTACGACACTGGAGACAGTTAGGGACAAAACCAAGGCCTCAGAGGATGAGGTGATTGGCAGCGCCTTCTCAGCCTTTTTGATGTAGAAGTTTCTCGGTCCTCTTCTCGAGCAGCAGCTTCACAACCGCCTCGTGCCCTCTCTCTGCAGCCCACGATGGTGGCGTCTAGCCATTGCCGGATTTGGACTCTACATCGGCCCCCTTCTCGAGCAGCAGCTCCACAACCGCCTCGTGCCCGCTCCTTGCAAACCCACGATAGCGGCGTCTGGTCATTCCTGGACTTGGATTTCACGTCGGCCCCCCTTCTCGAGCGCTGAACGGTTACGTAAAGACCTTAGCCCCGGATCATCCCACTCCAGGCCTGCCGAACGCATTACACATGTATGTTGAGGGAGATGCAGGAAGGCATTAGGGAAGGACGTTCTGTTCAAGGACTGCGTTGAGAGGGCGTCGAAGCATGAAGGCGGAATATGACGCAGATCTTTCACAGTATCTAGTCAACAAGGGGCAAACATGGATGGAATACAGACGTCGTCAGAGTTAAATTCAGCTCAGTGGCCTCTATTGTGAAATTGCGAAAGGGTTTTGCGCGTGAGAACCGCGGACTTGTGCCGAGTTGTGCCTCCCGATACGCCGAGGGTCGGTGTCGGTCAAAGAGACGTTTCAGATTAGACTCCCTTGCAAATGCCCTTCTCGATCCAATGTTTCAGCAACAGGTGCCGTGTAGATCATGCCAGTTGCTTGTGGAGACGTAGTGGAATATGTCGGTAACTCCACACTCGTGGAGTGCAGCTGTGCACTGATCCAGACACCAATGCTTTCTGGTTACAAATTTTCCTGCGTACCCATGTAGCATGCATGAACCCATTCTCTCTTCTACAAGTGAAGCATCTTGCTATGGAAGAGCAGTGGTGCTATCACTCCGATACGCAGCTTTCGCAGCTGACTGCCACCAACAGCCACGACCTGTTCTGTCATCACGATGGCGAGTGAAGCCCACAATGACACAACTAAGAAGACGCCGTCAACATGTCATACGACTTTAGACACCTCAATAATACCTAGTTCGCCGCATTTTCCTACATCGAATTTTCTAAAGCACCTCTGTTCTCCAATCAGGGTCAGTCTGCTCGCCGAGATCGAACTCCTCCTTTTGACCTTCTGCACCGGAATTCAAGACGCCACTACCTTTCCCGACTATCATTGCTTCACTTCGAACCAAACCGGAAACACAGTGATGCTGGCAATGTCTGTCGCACTCCCGGACCTGGCTGATCATTTGTTTGTTACCGCCAACATCGGCCTCTCACTTGGGCTTTTCCTCGCAGGTGGTTGGCTCACAGGCCAACTAAGTCACATTATTGGTCCTCGGTGGCGGCTGTGGCTGCTGTTGACCAACCTTGCCCAAACAGCCTTGATATTCGGCGCGGCAGGGTTGCAGTACACCTCTGGGGTAAGCCTCAAAGGTCCCCAGACGTCTGCAGTGATCGTACTCCTAGCATTTGCATCGGGCAGCCAGGTGGTACTGTCAAGGTCGCTCGCAATGACCGAGATCAGTACGGCAATGGCGACAGCCGCTTGGGTGGACCTACTGATAGATCCGCAGTTATGGGGGTTGAAAAATCGATCAAGGAATCGCAGAGTGGCTTTTTTGGCCGCACTGGTTGGGGGATCATTTGCAGGAGCGTTTATGTACCGCAGCGTTGGCTCCATATCCACCCTTGTCGTGTCTGCGATAGGCAAACTTCTTGTCACCATGCTGTTCCTGTTCAATGAACCCGAGGGTGAAGAGGTGGCACAAGATGGTCAAGTGTAGGAATGATCACACCAGAATACTAGAGGGATCAGATGTGAATTTGGCCTCTTTCAAAAGAACATTTTCAGCAAAATCCATACTCACTGCCTTGGAGAAATTTCAATATATCCCACGTGTTCTGCTATGGGCCACTCGTGTCGAAGATAAGCCCTGGCTCGTCCTAGATTTCCCCGTACCAGTCGCCAGGATTGACGGCCATCTCGGCAACGATAGTCAGAGTGATATCGCTAGCCTTGAATCGCCGTCAGCTGATGGCTACGGAAGGCATCGACGGCTTCGCCCTGCCAGGTGCGATACTGCAGTTAGCCGCTCGATCCTTGAGTATGTGGGCTGTGGCCAGAGGGAAACGGGGATACGAGGTGAGTGTATTGATAATCATGCCGGTGACGACAGCGACGGGACTGACGATGCAGACTCGGGCTGCCTGAATGGGGCCAACGGGAAGACGAGGCGTTCCTCAGCATCAGGTAGTAGCAACCGTGACTAGAGTGTCAGACATACCTCTTGCGTGGATGGACGACTCATCCTTCCGATCAACAAACAGCAACAGGTTATTCTTGTCGACATCCTCCCGCGCCTTGACAATTTGAGCATGAAGTGCAGTTATCTCCGACACCGCCAAACGCGGAGGCTCGTCATTACCTCCTGCCGGAAAGTTGAAGAAGCTCGTACTGAGGAGTGCCTACCCAGTTAGCATTGGGCGGAGGCTCGTTATTACCTCCTGGCGAAAAGTTGAAGAAGTTCATACTGAAGAGTGCCTACCCAGGGTTAGCTTGATGAGACCCCTCAAACAGTATCGTTATATCGCAGATATCGTTATTTTCCATACAAAATTGATCCGTTCCAAGAATCGTTACATCGAGATTGTTCTGTATCATGTTGCCAAGGCCGAGTGGTCTTGGCAAGCCCTAATTGAAACGCGCGCCTGCGGGGCAGAGCCTCAAAGGTCAGCGTTGAGTCCGAACATCAACGGCTACTATCGAACCACTGTCATTACGCAGGTGCTATCCATACGGGACGCGCGTGCATGGTGTGTGCCGACTGTCACCGCCCGCCTTAGCAGTGGCCCTGGCATGAAGCTCGGCCTTTCCACCTCCCGCAATCCGTTTGGATGCGCGAATCTTTTACACACGTTACACCCGTATATCCTCAAAGTTTTTTGGTAGCTGTCTTGTCCTCCCCGAGTTACCATTGCTTGCCAAGCTCCAACGTCTACTTTCCTCAAGACCACTAGCAGACGTGGAATGGCGGAGCGACACGGTCTGCAGCAGCTGTATATAGGCGAAGGAGCGGTTGCGGAGTATGCCAGCCCACTCTTAAGATCGAGGAGGATCACTACTGTTCAACACTAACCTGCCAATAGTATTGTGTTTTTGTACACGGACTCTTCGGACACCCCCAGGACACGTGGACAAGTATCTTGTCCAAAGCGACAACCACACAACCATTTCTTTCAGCATCTTACTGCTACTGGAACTTCAGCAGGGGATATGAAACAATCGGCCTGGAAGATTTGGCCAAAAAGGGGAAGGCAAAGCGACAACCACAAATGCATGGAGAAGACAATCGTCCAGAGACAACAGAGTTTGTTGTGAATGCTGCTGACTCGCAACCTCAGGAAAAGCCGAATACTTTGTTTTGGCCAAAAGAACTCCTGCCGGCGGCCGTTCCTGAAACCCGCATTTACACTTGGGGCTACGATGTTGGCATTAACCATGTCTTTTCTTCCGCTTCACAAGCTGCAGTGTTTCAACACGCCATGTCTCTCCTCTCGGATCTTGATAATGCACGTACTTCAGATGATGATGTAAAATCCCATGTCTTCGTATCGCCTATTGAAAGCTCTAATAAAAGCCCATGACTAGCAATCTTCTTGCCGTGTAAGAAAGCCCGTCCTCTCATCTTCGTTGCTCACAGCCTAGGAGGTTTAGTGGTAAAAGACGTAAGTAGTAGTTTAGCCTTTGTCTCACCAAGTCTTCTAGATGCTGAGATTACTCAGATGCTCAATGCTGACCCCTTCAGCGCATGTACCCAAACCCAAGCGCGGCCGAGGGGAGACCCAGCTTTGTTCGCTCTAGTTGTGAGTCCCAGTGATTCGCAAATGAGGTAGATCACCTGACACTGGAACGAGAAAACTCTAGCCAAAAACCTGTATTCCATCCTTTTGATGAAACACATTCTACTGCTGGAGCCACACGAATGTCGATCTCATAGGGGGCGAGCTACCTGCAGCTCGAGCAGGATGTTACGGAGTGTACCAAGAGGAACACAGAATGCCATACATCCGCATCTTGCGATGGTCTCGAATCCAAAAAGTGACGAGTCTCAAAATCCGAACCGGGCCTTAAGTTTGTGGCGGTTTCGAGGCCACTCCGATTCCCCTTTCCGCAGTACCTTTTTTCGCTCAACAGAAATCTGCCCTAATTGCCCTTTGCGGTCCTTGACTGCATTGAATTCATGTCATTTCCCCCAAGCTTTTAAGTGTCTCGAAAGGCAATGTGCTAGACTTATTCGCAACATTCTTATGTGTCCATGGAACTTTATTTCCAGAAAACCTATGTGAAACCATTCGACCTTCCGTCCAGCGTGCTTCCCTCCTCGTACTGTAAATGTCAGCAAAAGTGCTTGAAGCACAAGACAAGTAAGCTAACCTCAACGAAATCTGCCATCGACATGAGCGCTACGTAAGCGTCCACGATTTTATCTAGGACCTGCTTTGACTCAGGCGACACCTTCCCATTGTAGCCGCTGTACCGTTTGAGGAGCCCGACGATGTTTGGACGGTAGTCTTGCAAAAAGACCCTCATTTGATACTGGCACTGTTCATTTTGAATCCCGCGGCTTAAAAAGGTTGAGACCAGAAGTCGCAGGACTGAGGAAAGGAGTTCGTAGTAGTTATGCAGGGCTTTGGAGTTGTCGGCATCTGTAAATTCCCGGTCAGCGAGCGTTTCTGGAGAGCCGCAGAATTGGTTAGATTTACCCATTCCAAGGTCTGGGTCAGCCCTGAAAAGCATAGACTCTCGGACGGCTTGGAGTAAGCCTGCGTCAAGTATGTAGCTTGCACCTTCTCTGGTGCGCGAGATTTGGAGTAGCAGTGATAAGCGTGCTTCGAGGACATCTAGTAGCTGTTTGCGATCTAACACCCAAGTTAGCCTCGAACTGAGAAGCGATGGTCGAATGTACTCGCCCTTCAGCTCTGTTTGCTGGAAGTCTTCTGCAATATGCTTGATAGGTTCAATCAACACCTCTAGCATGTTCGCCTTCATCAAAGTATTAATGATGAATGAAGACTTCTCTACTCGCGCGAGAGATGTCAGATGTCCCAACAGTGCAAGAGCAGCGAGCCTGCGCGTATCGACGCCATCTTCGGCATCATCTGACAGCATGTTCACCAGCGGAGGTCCGGCTGCACGCACGCAGTCCATTGCGTTACGCTGAGCTTTCCGGTTTGGACCTGGGGTTTCAGTAACGTCCGCCACATTGCGTGGTGCTCTCGCTCCAAAGCCTGGCGTTCCAGCGATGTGTGCAAGATATCGAGAACAGATAACGTAGAAGATCTCGCGCATTCCTGGGAAAGGATTAGGGTGGTGAATACCGCTGATGCAAGTCCTGAATAGGGGAAACAGTCGATCAGTCACGATATTCCACGTGTGTCCTTGAGATTGCGATGTTGAAGGAGTACTCAGTGCGTTGATTAGGGCATCTGCAAGCCTGGCGAGCTCTACGGCATCTTCGACCTCTTCGAGGATCATCGTATCAAGTTTCGGTAATGTCAGTTGCAATGCATGAAGTGAGAACTGTGTTTTGGCCGCTTGGTCCATGGGAAAATGTTCCAATGTTGCACTGATGAGTTCGACCCACATGTGCAGCGCTTGTCGTCTTGCTGTCTCTATCACTGACCACCTATTTATAGCTTTGAGGGATCTCATGATGGTCTCAGCCTCGGTGAGCATCTGTTCCTCTTCGTTGGGCTGTTTGGCTTGTCCATTCTTGTTGAGCTCCGTCATACGGATGTTCAGAAGCTCTTGAACGGCATCAAGATCATAAAACACCCCCGACTCATCCGAGGCTTGAGATGTGCACATTTCCACATCAAGAGAAGCAAAGTATCTGAGCTCTGGCATATGAGGTTTACCTCCAATATCGAGATCCGCAAAGTCGAAAAGGTCGAAAATCGTCACGTGTGAACTTGGCCCTATACTGACGACTGGCCCCTTCCCAAGGAATAGGCCAAGTATCTGACTTTGAAGAGAAGTCAACTTCGCATGGGTCACTGACCGAAGTTCCGTTACGGCATACTCAAAGAGGAATGCACGACCGCTCAGGAATTCTGCCAAGGCGTCGGCAGAGTTGCTTGTGCAAAACCAGGGTGCAGAAATTGGATAGCCATCCCAGAGCGTGTCTGGTGATACCAACGCCTGTTTGGAAAATTGCGAAGAGAGGAAATGGTATTTTCGAAGCTCAATGATCGTAAGCATCGATGACACAGGCGAAGCCCAAAGCTGTCGCAGAACCTGGAATGCAGCCGTCTTGACATGGATGAGCCAAGAGACAAGGACGTCATTTTCGCCATCGGGATAATTTTGGACTAGATCGATGATAGCGTTCAGTAACGAAAGGCCATTTTCGATCGGGCCGTCCTGAGTGATGATCAACGATTCGCCGACTTTCGAGAAGCCCAGAAACAAGTGTGCCATATTTGGAAGATCTGGTTGGGCTATTAGACAATTATTGAGAAAGGCCAGAATCCCGTCCTTGATGACATAGCCCGCGCATTCTGGACCACTTTCAAGCTCTCGAATATCAACCTGCATTTTCGATGCCAATGAAAGCGATATTTCGTTTGAATTTGCGTTCGGACCAAGCATGTCGATGATCCTCCTAGAGTTGACGCGGGAGCTACCAATCGAAAACGCGGCATTGTTTAGTTTCCGTGAGCTAGATAGCTTTTGTAAGAGAGCGAGTGATCGAAGTACAAGCTGACCATGGCTAGTGCTTGCGTAAAGACACAGGTCAGCAATGATCTCAGGATGAGCCACAATACTGTCTTCGAAAGAGGCAATTACCGAGATCCCGGGGGTTATGCTCTGGTCTGAGGTTTTGAGGAGAGGTCGCACAATGTCCAAGTAGGTAGGCTGAAGCTCAAATATCAAATTAAGAACATCCAAACTCCTCAAGAGACCAGTGACTAATATCGAGTCTGGCGGCGATGATGATATGTCTTCGAGGGATTGATGCGAAGCATTCATCAAGGTCTTTGATACCTCCGCGGTGAAGAGCCATTCCATAGTACGAGCAAATGGGTGACGTTGGGCATAGGTCAAGGCTGCCGATGCCGCTGGTGGTATGATTTGCGACACGGCCAATGATGCGCTGTCTAAAAGCGGTCCTGATTGGGCGCTGCGATCAACCACTGCCACGAAGTTCTCATTGAAAGTTTCCAGACAGGTAGCAATGAAGTCGAGACAGTGGAATCGAAAAATTCGAACTTGGGCTTCGTCTGGCAATTCGTTCAACTTCTTGGCAAATAGTTGACCGCAAATGAGATCCGTATATGGCTCGATGCCAGGTGTGCGATACGATGAGCCCAGATCATGCGGAAAAGCTAACGTTGTGCTTGAACCTGAGGCGTCTAGGACTGGAGCGACTAGCGTCTTCAGAAGGAGCACAAAGGCATTGTACTGGTCGAATGAAATGGAAATGGCGTTGAGAGTACGCTGAAGTGTTTGACTCGGCGGATGCGTGGTTGACGAGGAGTTCGCAAGTGCTGGGACAAACGAAGCCGGACCGCCTGAAGCCCACTGATCTAGAATGCTCCACATATAGTGGCCATTCTCTAAAGTCTTCCTTGTCATCAAAGCTTCAAGTGTCGTGAAGATACTCGCGCGCAAATAGCTTGGAACAGGTCCGGCGCTCAAGACCAACACAACCTGGATGAAGTTGACTGACGTGTTTTCGAAGATGAATTGACGGGCAGCCGCGCTTTCTCTGCACATATGTGCTATGAGGCGAAGATAGCAGGAGAGCATCACAGGGCTTTCAAGTTCGTTCATGTCCGTCGGTAGGACTTTCCGCACTTGCGGGATCTGCCAGGAACCAGGCTTTTCGTGCACTTTGGTTGCGTACAGCTCGAGTTCGTTGAACATTTGGACATAGTTCATCGACGGAACCCTCCTTGTCCGGGAAGAGGTGGTAGCAGACTCGTCAAGTAGAAACTTGTGCGCAGAATCAGCACATTCTGGACCCTCGGCAATCGCACAGAGCATTTCACAGAAGGCACTAACACGAGGGACAGTCTGACGCCGCGATGCCCATTGCAAGAAGCCATAAAGATTACTATCAGGATCCGCCCAGAACTCTTCTGCGGCATCAAGTCTATGCTCGAACGCGAATGAAATAATGACCAGGAAGCACTCCAGGTGCAGGCGATTTTCTCGATCCCGCGGAAGAGCAGCAGTCAGACCATTCTGCATAGCAGTAATTTCTTGCAGTCTCCTGTCGTCTTCTTCATTCTTGAGTCTGCGAATAGTGTCCGGCATATTCGTAATCCAGGACTCGGCAAATGTCTCAAGACTTTCCATGAAGAGTATCCGGAAGTAATCGGAGGTGGATTCAGATTCCATGCTTAGACCACTGCTTTCACTGAGAAGTAATGTCACCAGTTCTTGTCGTGCTGGATGGTGCCACTCGTCAACAGTCATGCCGATGCAAATAGAAAGTTGGAGCTCTAGAGCACTGTCATGCAAAGCTGCATTCACCGATGTTACTCTGTCCTCAGCCTCTTTAACAAGGTCTGCACCCTGGATTGGCGCGACGCTCGCAGGGTCTCTGTACCAACCACTGTATTCCGCAATCCACCACAAATTGAGGACTGCGTAGAATGGCTGCATGACAGACGAGGTACCTTGTGCATCTCGATTTAGAACTGCAGTGTGTAGAGAACGCGCTTCCTGCAAAGAGGAAGAATGCTCTGATGAGCCATATTGCGCAAACGCAGCCGAGAAGGCCGGAAGATAGTGAAGCAGAGAAGCATCCAATTTATCCCATCTCCTCGGAACCTGCAATAGTTTTCGCAGATCTTCTGATATCGTGTAATTTCCCTTGAAGAGCAGGGCGACGATAGCCCCTAGCGCTTCATGTTGCTTGAACAGACTCAGTCTTTGAATGTCTAGGAGAGCGACAGCGTCTGAATTTTGCGGCTGACCCACAACGGAAGCTGCTTGAAGATGTTCGGATATTTTGGTCTGCCAATTTTCTATATCTTGCAGGGTAGACAGACATTTCCGCGTGTAAGCCGACCCATTGCTGATTGGGCCTGTCCGTACTTCAAGAATGTCTGACACTGCAGATTGGAACCGGGCTTGTATCCCCTCTCCATCGTTCCCATTCGCTGCTTCTTGAAGTATAATTCGAAGACTCTGCACGAGAAGCTCTCGACGTTCTTGAAACGTGGTGATAACGGTCGGTATTGGTGACGTTGAGAGTGCACTCTCGCTCTGCGCTTCCAATATCAACTTGGCGGCTTCTAGTTCGTCGATATCCAGGGTATCTGCAATCTGTAGAGCGACTTGCTGAAACTCATCGTTGACGCTGTATTCTTCTCCATCAATCGTGATTTTGCCTAAATCAGAGTGTATGGGTCAGTACGGAGTCTAGATGGGAGGATCGAGGATTGAAAACATACCAGAACTCAGCGATTGACGGCTTGCGTTATTTTTTGCTGGCTTGTCGAGCAGTCTTCGAAATTCATCAACTGAAGACTCAAGCTCCAACCAGAGTCTCTCGACGTTGGCCAAGCGAGTCTCGGAGAATGCTAGGAGATCTTGGTATAAATCTCGTAGTCTCTCGAGACTCTCCATGGCATGGGTCTAAGAAAACAAGACAATGAGGTCAGGACGGGGCCGTGGATATCAAAACGCGTAGATCGCGAGCGCGCGCCGCAGCGGGAAGCGTTCGAAAAAAGTTGAGATATTCCCCCTCACCACCACACGGACGCCCACTTTTCGGTCAGCAACCTAGCAATGCATGTGTTTGGCCTTAATTTGAGGCCCCACGCCAAATCTCATGCTTTGTAGTCCTACTGCTTTAGTATCCACGAAGAATATGCCTGATCGAAGTCCAGGTCGGGTTTCATACCAGCCGGCATTCTGTCGGCGAGATGGCGGAGGTTGATTTGAAGCATGCAGTAGGTAGGAGCTGAACAGAATTCCGATTTGGGACCTGCCGAAGCTGAATCTGTGACAGAGATGATCGGATCCGACACCATAAGGGCGCGAACTCAAGGACTTGAAGGTGAACAACCTCGACACCAACTACGTTCATTCACTGAACAAATATCAGATCTCAAGCACATACTTCGCCAATATAAGGGCACTCAGAGACTGTGAGCTAGGACTGTCATCTTGAATACAAGCAAGGCTTTGCTAACACCTCCGCTTGCAGGAAGGCTCTCCGGGACGATGCCTACCATGGCATCTTCGAAGCAGTATTCCGCCTCGTTCGCTCCGAAAAACCTGAATATCTTCGTACAAACTTACCCAAGAAAAAGTCCGCCATTGCTACTAGACTGGCAAATAGCGCAAGCGTGCTGCGGTTAGCTGTGGAGATTGGAGTTCCAGTGATCAGTCACAAAACGGCAGTTGCTGTAATCGACCACATAAGAGACACACTGCCGGTAGCAGACGAAGGCTATTGTTTACCGTTACGCAACGACTACCTTAAAAGCCTTCGAGCCATTCTCGAATATCCCTCCCATGTGGAGCATTTGCGGAGAAAACACTGGCAGTCGTTGAATGACTTTCTTGTTGCTGGCATCAAAAATGGTTCTGCTGAAGATACCTCGAGCAAGATTGTAGCCTCCGGGCAAACAGAAAGCCAGGACTCTAGAAACAGTCGCTACCTGTCCGTCAGGACCAGCCAACACAGTAGTGCTCGAAGTCTAGGATCACAATCAACCAGTTCCACGGCTGAGCTTCTTATCTCATTAAAGCTGCTTACGGGTGCAACAAATGCTCCGCTCATGACGAGGGCAACTTCGATCTTGCAATGTTTGACCGAGTTCCTGGAGCATGCAACTATCTCACGGCATGATGCCTTTGAAGGTGCAAACAACATCTTGTCTAGTGCGATAACCGAGGACATTTCCCTGGCGAGAAGTACCTTATTTGGCTTGTTGCCAGTTATTCGGCAGCTGTGGTCAACGAAATCTTCAGTCCTCAAAGATCAGATGATCATCACCTTGACACTGGGACATGAGCTATTGGCAAACCAAGATGGCACAAGGCTTACGGAGAGTGAACATCTATCGTTGATCAACCTTTTAGACGTTCTCTTCCTGGACTACCAACGCAGAATTGACCGAGAAATGTTAACAATAGATGACCTCAGATTCACTGAACCGGATGTATCTCAGCCGGTCGGCTTGCAGGGCATTGTGCCACTAATCGAAAGTGGGCGGGCGCTGTCGAATTGGTCAGTGGTCTCCATCATCGCATGTCTTACAGCGGCCATCGACAGGTTCCAGAGTATGGAGGAGACGGTGGAGCTGTCGAGCGGAACACCTAGAAAACGCCGAAAAGTAACCAAACGAGTGGATGAAATTGTTAGCCAAGCGCTTGCAGGCACCGGCTCTGAGAAGTCGGGTGCTCTTCAAATCATCATATTCCTTATGAAGGAGTCTGAGGACGCCCCAGATACAGTTGCAGGCAACATGTTGAAGCTCGCTAGTGGCATACTTGAGGACGATTCAACAGTGGCTTCCTGGAGTATGTTATTGTTCGCACAGTAAGCAGGTAGTCTTATTCTCAGGCACAGAACACCTCTGACAAATTCATTAGATTCGCCCGTACCAGTGCAGCTAGCAGGAGCGAGTTCCGAGCACACTGGATCCAGGTGTGGCAGCGGGCGGCTCGGAACCTATCGGCACCCGGAACCTCGAGAGCAGCTTGCTATTTACTTGAAGCAGTCTTTAGCGCTCGACTGCTAGATGCTATTGCAACGACAGAAACGGTTGATGCCACACTGTTCTCCGAGAGTTTGAGCGGCTTTTGCGGCCTTAGCGATTCCTCCTTATCGCTGTGGCGTACTGTCTTGTTGTCGAGACTGTCTGATAACCCTGCTTCAGCGGACAAGATTGCAATCCGCACGGTGAATTGGCTAGCTGCAAATTGGAATATGCGTAAGTTGAATGCAGGTCTTGTAGGTTGCCCTTTCTGACTTTGCACAGCTTCTGTTCTCGACAGACTGCAAAATGCGCAAACCGCATTCCATGCTCAGCCGGACATCCTCATTGAACTTTTGACAACCTGTAACGAAAGGACACTCTCCTTAGTCGGTATGACACCGAGCCTGATAACAAGCAAAATCTATCGTGCTTACTTTCGCATGAACCGAGACGAGCAGCTTATCAAATACCTGATTTGCAGTACTGGAACTGGCCAAATTGCGAACACGGGAACACCACGGCAAGCCACTGTCGTGCTTTCAGAACAACTGAACGGTCATGTGGTGGAACGGACTGTGTTGGAGATGCTGCTTGCAAAGCTGAAGAGTTTTCGAGATGCATGGTTGGTGGTTGCGGGAGAACGAGCCTCAAATGTTAGTCCTGACATGGTATACATTGTTGCAAGCTTGTGTGTGGTAACCAAGGTGTTCCTGGCGAGAATCAACGGCTCCCAATCAACGGCTAGTAGAGAAGCTGGCCCGCTTACGGAACAAGTATGGGAAATGGTGTGCAACTTTGTGTCTCGGCAAGAAGCAGACGCTAGACGAAGCCTCCTGGCCTCGATGGCCTCAGTTCTTCTAGCCGTTCAAGCTAAAGATGAGGTGGAAAGGCGAGTTGTTCACCGGAGCCTCTCGACGTTGTCCAACCCACTTCTTGATATCTTGCGGACGACATTTGATAGCCAGGACGCCGATGCAGTTCTACAACAGGATTCGATCGATATGGAAGATTCATTGGTTTCAGAAGCCAGTCAAAACGTCACAGAAGCTCTGAGCGACGGGTCTTTCAGAGAAGATTTGCCATTTTCGTGCGACGAACGCTCAGCTTTGGTTCGCATGATGGTTGAGCTATTCCTGAACCAAGCCTTAGCTAACGAGCAGGACGAATTCGATCCAGCAACATATTCTGCTATCGTTGATTTCTTCGTCAATCTATCACCAGCCCATCTACTTGCAGCTCGACAGCCAATCGTTAGATTCCTTTCAGAAGCGACGAATCTGACAAGGACCGATGCTGCACGAGTACTTAAAAAGCTTGCGGCGGGATGCATGCAAGATGATGACTTTGAGAGATGTGAAGCCTCTTTGTGTCTATGCCTTGACGCGATGACAGCACTGGCGAACCTGTGGGCATCCGGCGACGAGGACGACCTCAGGGCGGTGGCCCTAGATATGTATGGCTGGTTTCTGGAGGTTGCTCTAGGAAAGGGCCTAGCTTCCTCTAATGTCTTAAAGGGGATCGCCAGGATGCTCGAGGCAGTGTTAGAGACCAACGCCCACTTCAATCAAAATACCTCTTTACGATCCCCCCGGACGAGCCTGTTCCAGATACTCTGCGCTGGAGATAACTCTGTCAAATACCACGTCGCGAGACGTATATGCCACATTTTCGACCGATTTGTGCTCACCGAACACGAAGCTATCCTCGACGATGTTGTGGAGAGCCTGCCGTCGGATCCAGAGAACATTGAAGGCATTGCAGTGCGTCTTTCCATTCTCGCCACCCTCGCCGCCAAATGGAATACTCTTCTTCGGAGAAGCGTGTACCACGTGTTTGAGACAGCCGCGCAAGTCCCACAATCTGTGCCATTCGCGCAGGTGTGTCTGCGGGAGCTGTGCTTGGCCTTGGGTCTTTCATCTCCTCGTGAAATCTTTCTCTTGTTTTGCCCACAAATACTCTACACCTGGTTGGAAAAGGAACCCATAGACAGCATTCCGTTCGCCATCTACGACTTTGGGACTCTGACGCAGCTTCTTTCCGCTGCGCAACTTGAACTTGTAGCGCAAATAGCAATGCGGGGAAGCACTGAGCAGGCACAGATTCTCGCGCAAAAGCTCGACGTTCCTTGGGGAGATATGCTGAGAACTTCTTTTGCCAAAGCTGAAGCTTACACTATTGCCCGCGATATCAGCATGCCCCCTCGTGAGAACTCGGCTAAGAGCACGGAGTCCCTTCTTCGAAAGCAGCTTGGGAACGAATCTTACATCCAACTTGTTGGTGATTTATTCCCAGACATTATTGCAACGTTGTTCGTAACCTTGGGCGAAGAACATGGCATCGAGCGAGCGTTCTCGAAACGTCAAGGATTCGATTCTGCCAAAGCCACCTTATCAGCAATCACTGGTCTTAGCCATTCGGAGGTAGTACTCCCAGTAGGACAACAGCCTACATTTCGCGCAAAGTTTCTCCTCGATGAGCTTGATTTCTTGTGTCAACGCATAGACCTGGACCTCGAGTCCATCTGGGACTCCCCATTAGTGGTTCATGTTAGCAGGACACTGCTCGATTCGGCTGTTCCAGCTTTGGGGTCACTTTATGCTTGCGCAATGCTTCGAAAACTGAGAATTGTGGTATCAATGGCTCAGTCCACAGCCCTTAGAGGCTATCCAGTGGAGATGCTCCTCCATGCCATTCGACCTTATTTGACCGTCTTTCATTGCTCTGAGGACGCCCTAGGGCTGTTCTGGTTCTTGCTTGACCAAGGCAAGGCATATTTACAGTCTCGGCCATCATTTATGATTGGTCTAGCGGTTGCAACTTTTATTTCCCTAACTAAGTTTCTGAACTCAACTCAAGAAAGCACCACGCAGGAGAGTCATTTCCGGGCCACCATGTCCAAAGCTCAAACGTTTCATACATGGTTTACCAAATATCTCGAGTCTTTCCAACCATTAGGCCTAACCAGTCCTGAGCGGGATGCCTTCCAGAGATTCGCCCTCGCTGCAAGCGGCATGAAAAAATTGGGAAGTGCAATTAAGGGCAGCCATGGGGGTGACCTGATGCTTGAATTATTCGATGACCGTACTTCAAAACGTCAGTTGTTGAGCGAGGCTTCCTTCACTTTGGCTCTGGAGTTAGCTTGCAGCGACTTCGAGTTGCCAGCTAAGCCTAGGGAAGACATCTTCGGCGATGATGCAGCAGCGGTTGACCACGCGCCCGTGATTTGGGACATCATACTGCATCTTAAGGTTGGTCCAGAATTCCGGACCTGGGCCGCCCAGACCCTCGGACGAGCTTATGCTGCAACGGGCAGTGTTAGCGACAAGCTCAGCCGCGAGCACGACGTCACGCAATTCAAAAGCGCCGGAGAAGAGCTTAGGCCTGGAAGTAACTCAGATAGCGCCATTGTGCGTCGATTGCAAGCAATGCTCTTCACCAACGATCGAGTTGCAGCCGGACAAGCTGAGAGAACCTTACAGATGATCATAACACAGCTACACTCGGATGGTACCATCGGACTGTATGACAGCGACTTTGATGCGATCTTTGTCAAAGACTTGCAGTGGTCACTATTTCCTTGCCCTTTGCCCCCAATGATGCCGCCATCACAAGCGAAATTCAGCTTCCCACAGTGGGATACCGAATTGCGCCCGGAGGAATGGGCGTCTCAGCTTGCTCTTGCTTTGTGTCTAGAGATGCGTCAGGATCCCGTATTGTCAGCGCTGCGCCATGTCGTCTCTGAACATTCTCACTTCGCTGAGCAGGTCCTCCCAGCTGTTGTCCATAAGGTGCTTCTATCGGAGTCAGATAGTCAGCATCGTGCCCGTCAGACACTATCCGACACTTTTAGTGACGTCTTGAAGCACCACGGGACAATATCTTACCAGCAAGTCAGTCTCGTTAACAGTATATTACTCTATCTTCGATGTCAGCCATTCCCAAGAGAATCTACCCTGGCTGATCGCCTCTCATGGCTAGATGTTGACCTCGGGCTGGCAGCTGCGGCCGCGGCCACCTGCCAAGCTTATAAGACGGCGATACTGTTTCTGGAGCTGCAAGACTCTCAGAGACATCTACAATCAGCTCGTTCCTCACGAAGATCATCGGCACCCAAATTGGATGATCCCGCTGTATTGGTGCAGTCGATCTTCCAGAAATTGGATGACCCAGATTTTTTCTACGGAGTGCAAGAGAAAGCCTCTGTTGCTTCGGTGCTTCAGAAATTAGATCATGAAGGAGCCGGCCTGCAAAAATTGTCCTTCCAAAGTGCTATGTATGATTCGAGCTTGAAGTGCTCATCGGAAGAGAACGAGGCGCCTGATGCGTCCGGAATCATGTCAGCTTTGAGTGCGGCAAATCTGGACGGCCTTGCGCGAGCTGTGCAACTGCACCAGAAGCTGAACGACGACAATGCTACGACTGACAGTGTGCTATCGATAGGACTCAATCTGCATCAATGGGATCTTCCCGCGCTCCCTTCAGTTGCGCCTAGCACGAAAAGTGCTTTCATGGCTTTCCGCCAATTGAAGACTTCCCGCAGCCAACCCAAGATTTTGTCAATACTGAATCAAGGGCTCCTGGAAAGTATGAATCAAATTGAGAAGGCCAAAAAGCTAGACTTACGAGCCCATCAAGCAATGAGCACATTAGCCATGTTGACGGAAGTGAAGGAGACGCTAGCGTCCAGCAGTATGGCTGACCTCGACGACCAGTGGGAGACAATGACCACCAGGACCGAATGGATGAAATTTGAGAGTTTCGAGAGATCACGCGCTATGATCTTAGGTCGGGAAGCTCTCTTCTCTGCAATCAGACGCAATGACTACCTACAGTCACTCTTGAAGATTAGTTCTTCTGACAGCCAACTTTTCGAAGTGAAAATCATTCGAGACTCATTGCGTGTTGCAGAGCACCATGAGGTTTCTCAATCGGCTTTGAACAGGGCAATGTACCTTTCAAAGTTAGCAAGCATTCCTGCGAACTCGGGACTCAGAATAGAAAGTATTGCCCAATATGATCTCGCAAAAATCTTGTGGGATCAAGGTCAAACGACGACTTCCATTCAGATGCTCCGGCAATTGAAAGATCGTGACGACCTTAGACAAGGAGCATTTGCAATTAGCCGATCAGAGATACTTGCAGATCTGGGCCAACGAACGGCTGAAGCACGGCTGAGCAAGCCAGATGAGATCATTGCGCAGTGTCTGGTTCCCGCAATCAAGGAGCTTAATGGATGCTCTCAGGGCAGCGAGGCTGGTCGCGTCTTTCACGACTTCGCCGCTTTCTGTGATCTTCAACTTCAAAACGCTGACGACAAAGACGATTTCCACCGCATAGAAACCATTCGCCATCGGAAGGAAAAGGAAATAGTGGACCTACAACGAATGATCGAGCAAGCAGACAGAAAGACTAGACCTCAGCTGGAACAACATCTAACAAACTCCAAGAGATGGTTCAAGCTAGATGACGAAGAGTACCGACGTCTGCAGAAAGCTCGCGAAAACCTGGTTCAACAAAGTCTCGAAAATTACCTGCTTTCACTGAGGGCCTGCGATGACTACAGGAATGATGTGCTCCGCTTCTGCGCTTTGTGGCTTGATCAATCCGAGAGCAAACAGGCGAATACTGCCGTGAGCAAACACATCTCAAAAGTGGCAAGTCGGAAGTTTGCACCTCTTATGAGCCAGCTTGCATCCCGTTTATTGGACGAAAAGGTCGACTTTCAGCTGCTGCTTTCTGAACTGCTTTGGAGGATTTGCTGCGATCATCCATACCATGGCATGTATCAAGTGTTTGTCGGTAGCAAAACGAGAGGAGCTAGAACTGATGATATTGCTACTTCCCGCAATGCCGCAGCGAAAAAACTGGCCGATAGGCTGGTTGGAGAGACGTCTGTTAGCAAAATTTGGATCGCCATTCACAATAGTAGCATTGCATTTGTGCACTTTGCTCAAGAACGGCTCGAAGAGAAGAAGCACAAAGCAGGAGCCAAAGCGTCTCTACAAGAGCTCAAGACTGGCCCAAAGCTTGTGCAGTCCATTGAACAGTCGTCTACCAAGATTCCTCCTCCTACCATGAAAATTCCGTTACGGAACGATTGCAACTATTCGTCTATTACCACATTCTCGAAATTCGAACCATATTTCAGCATTGCTGGCGGGGTTTCTGCGCCAAAAATCGTTACCATCGTCGGTACTGATGGCCAGCGATACAAGATGCTTCTCAAAGGCGGCAACGACGACCTGAGGCAAGACAGTATAATGGAGCAAGTTTTCGAACAAGTATCAAACTTGCTGCAAGACCACCGAGCTACAAGACAACGCCAGCTTGGTATTCGCACATACAAGGTCCTACCCCTAACACAGAATGCCGGTATAATTGAATTTGTCAAAGACACGATTCCGCTCCACGAGTACTCCCTTCCCGCGCACCAAAGATACTTCCCGAAAGACTACAAGCCGAATCGCTGCCGCAAAGAGATTGCGGACGCACAGACCAAATCCTTGTCCCAGCGTGTACAAGCTTACCGCAACGTTGTCAACAATTTCCACCCGGTCCTGCGTTTCTTTTTCATGGAGCATTTCCTCAATCCGGACGACTGGTTTGCGAGACGGCTTGCATACTCGAGATCTACTGCAGCCATCAGTATTCTCGGATACGTCCTTGGCCTTGGTGATCGACACGGTCACAATATCCTCCTCGACGAGCAGACTGGAGAAGTAGTCCATATCGATCTTGGCGTTGCCTTTGAAGCAGGAAGAGTTCTACCCGTGCCCGAAACCGTACCTTTCCGGCTTACGCGAGATATCGTGGACGGCATGGGCCTGAGCGGCGTTGAAGGCGTCTTTCGTCGCTGCTGTAATTTCACCTTGGAAGCACTCCGGCAGGACCAGTATTCAATTATGACAATCCTCGACGTCCTGAGATACGACCCTCTCTACTCATGGAGCGTCTCACCGCTACGCCTGCAGCGCATGCAAGAGAACCAAGGCCTTGTTGATGGCGATCCGACAGCAACGGGCACTCTCGGTAAGAACAGGGACCCGAACGAGCCGAGCGAGGCAGATAGAGCTTTGACCGTTGTGGAGAAGAAGCTGGGTAAAAGTCTTAGTGTGGAGGCTACCGTGAACGAATTGATACAGCAAGCGACTGATGAGTTGAATCTTGCGACCTTGTATTGTGGTTGGTCTGCATATGCTTGAGTGTCAGGCATTCTTGGGGTAATTCCGCGAATGTGAAACTTGTTGTCTGGTATCAAAGTGTACATGGAGATGGAGGAAGCTTATGACACATTCGCGATGGAAATATTTTTGATGGTTCAAGATTTACATATTTCGTCAAAGCCATTGAGGGAAAGGACGCTTTGTAGTTATTCCACTTTTCGAGAGGTAGACTGTATGGCGAATGGATTCGTGTTCCTAGTTTGAGACAATCCACCGCTCCAACTAGCGCTCACAACATCGACCGAGGCGGCTGCTTCACTTCTACGAGCAGTTTGCCTGTAGGGACCGCGTTAGCGTCGCAAGATTGATGAGGTCGGTAGAAACAATCCTAAGAGAACGGAGAACATACCAGTGTTGACTCCATTAAACAGATCTGCAAGGCCCTGTTCTGCCGCCGGTAGACCTCCTCGGATGATGGTCTCCTTGCGTTGGATCTTTCCTTCTGCAAGCCATTGGGAGAGCTCCTTTCGAGCTTCAGCGTAGCTTTGGATTCAATTCGTTAGTGGGCACCTCCTGATTGGGCTATGGGTAAGAGTCGCTGGCAAAACAGAAAGAGCACACACCGTGATTCATAGTCAAAGACGATGAAGCCTTCCATGCTGTGAAAGTGTTAGTAGGGTATAATATCCGAACTTTGCGGCTCTAAGGCTCACCGGATGCGCATTGAGATGATCATCAAGTAGTTCTGAGGAGTATCAGCGACGGGACTCCCTAGTGAATATGTCACCCTGTCCATACCTTGGGCCCTTCCGGTTTCGCCGCATTATATTGGCTGATTCCTAGCTTGTGTCAGTATTGTCGAGCAGCATTCTCGTGATTCGTTCCATGGCTTGCCTCCACAGATGACAAACCGAGCATGCGGCTTTGCTCTCGAAAGTGCCATGTCAAGGATCTCGCCCCCAACTAGCATCTCATCAGCAATCCGATACATGTACGGACCACCGGATTCATACCGTTATCAAAGAAGACATCAATCAAGCCCTGTCACACATGGTCAGCGACAGGAGTCAAGCATTGTGAAACACGTCACCTTCGTCGCCGCTCTGAATTTTTTGGAGAAATCTGGCGCCTTGTAATTCAGAGCATCGTCAAACCCCAGGTCCTTCAACCACTGCACCTTGTCATCACTTCCCGCGATCCCCAACACCGTCGCACCCTTGAGCTTCGCGATCTGGCCAACCACAGACCCAGTTGCACCGGCAGCACCCGAGACGACCACGAAGTCGCCGGCCTTGACCTTACCAACTTCTAGAAGGCCGAAATAGGCCGTCAGGCCGGTCATTCCTGCCTCACGGGATCCGTGTCAGGACTTAATTCCCGGTCTTGGACAGCAAGTGGAGACGTACCAAGGACACCGAGAGCATCCGTAACTTTCCCGCCCTCTGGCACGTCGACTCGCTCCAGATTCTTCTCCTTGACAATCGCAAGTTCAGTCCACCCTACCCCCGCGCTGGCGTAGGTGCCCACTGGAAATTTGCTTGATTTTGACTCCAGGATTTGGCCCACGGCGACTCCACGCATCACCTCGCCGATCTGGACGGGCGGGATGTATGATCTTGTGTCTAGCAGGACAGGCCAGAGGCTCTCGTAAGCAAAAGCATTCATTTGTCGAGTTTGTCTTCTGCTAAATGGGGCTGCTTACCGTTCAACCATCCACGCATGGCTGGATCAAGTGAGAGGTATAACGTCTGGAATATGACTTCTCCATCTTTCAGGTCCGCTTTCGTCGGAGCTCTCTTGCTCTTGATGGTGAATGTTTCACCGGGCACGATTGTGTTTTTAGGGCGTTTGGCAAGGACTACTGAGCGATACATGGCGGAGGAGTGGTTCGATATTCTTGCGAAACTGTTCTGCTGAAGGTGCTTCTAATATCGGCTTGTCTGTCTCGTCTACTCGGACCATGGAGATTCGAGAGATGCCTCGGCATTGGGCTTTGATTAGTCAGTCACTGCTTACCTTTGTCTCCATTTCAGGTACCACAACACAAGATGCCAAGATTTGTAAAATCTGCACCGACCTCACCCTGCTCCGGGCCTAGGGTGAGGCCGCCCTGAGCGCGCGCGATGAGCGCCGGAGTTGGGTGAGGCGGAGGTTGAGCCGGGGTGAGAAGGGGCCCGCATTAGCCTGGAATGAACCCCCGAAGACCCCCTGCAGTGTTGCAGTGACTGCGTGAAGACTGGTGTCGAAAACAGATGTCTGAACTTTCACTCTGTAAAAATCGTCCCATCCTCCTCGCTGCTTTTCATGAGCTTGACGTTCTCTGCTTCTGCACCGCTGCCCACCTTCTCTAACAGCCTAACACGTCAAGCGCACTGCCCAGAACGGCAGACCCTTCAAGTTCATGCGAGAGTGCCTACCTACCTCTCTCTCGCAGCCTGGGCTTTTGGCTAGATACAAAAGACAACCTGCGTCGAGCCTAGCGAGCGAAGAGAGAGCCACTCTTATCTGAGTAACTGTGGGATGGGCGGCAGAATCGCACGCCCCGGGCAGCGGTTTTCTGACACCCGCCCCACTCACTCTGCTCGCCGCTCTATTCTAAGCACTGGCAACTACGTGATTCCCGTCCGCAAGCTCTTAAAACGACTCCACTGCATACCAACACCAACCCTCCCTCCTCATCTTTTCCATTCCTACATCTCCCACCAGAAGCCGCTTTCGACTCATCGTCATCCCGTTCCCAAAATGTATCCGTCCGAAGTCTGCAGCAGTCCCCCCTTGTTCCTGGCCGCGGAAGACAGGATATAATAGAAAGGAACGGTCCAGCAGCGTTGCAGCCCCCTTTGACGTCCACCTTGCGCTTTCCAGTCACCCCAAGCCTCAGTTCTCTTTCCCTTCTCGACATCATGCTTGAGCTCGCATTCAGCTTCGACGGGGAGGAAGCGCCAAGGAGAAGAAGTGGACCTGGGGAGAAATGCTTCAGGATGTCTCCTGTCCGTTGATGTATATGGTTCTCAAACTGTGTAGCCTAGAGATTCTCAGTCCTCGAATCTTTCTCCTAGTGCTCAATCCCACAACAAGAGGTCGGACGCAGACCGGGGGGCTACGCAACAGGAGGAAGGGGATGTGGAGAGGGATGAGGGGGAAAGGTTGCAATACACAGAGACTACCTTCACCCCGGTTGACGAGGGGCGGTAGCCAGAGCCGGCCAGGACAAGAAGAAAGCAGAGATTCCAGTTGGCAGTTGTTGCGACAGCCACGGTGGTCGAATAACTGGGATGAACCGTGCGGGCGCAGTTTGGACTTTCCCGATCGAAGGGTGAATTCTTACTGGAATTCTACAGACATACGCATGCATATGCGCAACGAGGAAGACGAATACTCGGCTGCATTCATATGTTGTGTCACAAAGCTCCTTGCCCCAGGAGGAGCTGCTTTTGGGGAAACGCGGAAGTTTACCATGCGCGAGGCGAAGCGCATCCTTGGTACAGATCTAGTATATATGATAAGAAAGAGCAAAAAGGGCCAATGGACCAACGATGAGACTCGGCTTGACAAAACTTAGGTAGGAAAGGCATGCTGCTTACAGAACTCGTATTTCATGACTAGGCGAATCCAATAGCAGTATCATATAGACCGGGTTATGACAGATAATATTGAACATGCCATTGCAGACTTCTGAAGGCCAAAGGAGCTGTGCCCATCAATCTCCTCACGGACATTTCAAACATCCAAGTTATCATCAGATACTACACTGCATTGGACATTGGCATAAAGTTCTTTTGGTCAAATCCAGTGTATGCGATGCTGAAATGCGATGCTGAGGCAAGAAGTTGGTTAGACCTTTGATCACCCAAGTAGAAGTCCCTTCTGGCTTCCGATTGGTTGAAGCCTTGTCCGACCTTTAAGCTTCAGTTGTTGCCATTTTGGCCGCGATTTGGGAGGCAGCTCCCCCCCAAAGGCTGATTTATCGATTCAACCAAGTCGACGATGGTAAAGTACTGGAATGGAAGTCCTCCAAAGTTCAGGGAATAGATCTGCAGCAGTATGAAAGCAGAAAAGGCAAGTACGACTCCCTTTACTTTCTACGCTCTTGGCCAATTGTCATTACCGTGCTATGGTTGCGGAGTGTGGGAGGGTTTTTGGCGCCGCCAAAGAAACGTTAACACCGCAGATGAAAAAGCGGCACAGTGAAGGCGAGTGTGAACGTGAACTCGGAGCGGATTTTACATACTTCTCTTATCAAGCCAAGATCCGGTAACCCCGACTTGCTTACTCACCTGACCGAGGGACTGATTTGCATGCCGATGATTGCACGGCGACCTATTGGAGCAAAAACACCACAGCACTCTCGCTTCCCCAAACAAGGTTACATCTTCTCAACCAGGATCCAGACCACTCTAGAGCTCCTTGTGCTGTCGTAGGTGGCCAGCTGCAACGGAAATAAATGTGATTTCAATGGCCGAAATCTTGCACCACAGGACGTTAAGGGCAAGTATAAAAGGGACCAACTCCGTAGCGAGAGGGGGCTTGGACTTCTCAACCTCTTCGAACCCATCTGTGTTCTCTTCAGCTAGAAGGTCCTCATTTCAAAGCCCAGGTCACCCTCGTTCCTACACGGAGCCCGGCTAACAGAATGGCAACCCACAAAGCATATGTCCAGGCCGAAGGCGGCGCACCCGTCAACATCCAATCCGTGCCTACGCCGTCACCAGTTGTCGGGCAAGTCCTCGTCCACGTCCTTGCAACACCAATTCTGTCATACACCTCCAGCGTCCTCGGCGGCAAGATGTTCCCACTCGTCTACCCTCTAACTCCAGGCATCGCGGCTATTGGCAGGATCGTTGCTACCGGTCCCGACAGCACAATCCTGCAGAAAGATCAGCTAGTCTACTGCAACCCTTTCATTCGAGCACGCGACGATACCTCGGGTGGGACCTCGATCCTCCAGGGCTGGACCGGAGGCATGACACCAGAGTCAATGAAGCTGATGGAGGGACCATGGCGGCAGGGTTCGTGGTCCGAGAAACTCATAGTGCCGACCGAAAACGTGCTCCCACTCGACGAACACCGACTCACTAATGAGCTGGGCTACACAGCCCCGCAGCTCTGCTGGATCAATGAATTCCTCGTACCATTCGGAGGCTTTTTGGCCGCCGACTTTCGGCCTGGCTCAACTGCGATTGTGGCGCCTGCGACAGGTCACTTTGGCGGCTGCGCAGTGCAGGTCGCACTGGCAATGGGCGCGAGAAAGGTCATTGCAGCAGGTAGAAATGCCGAGGCCCTTAAGAAGCTCGAAGAGTTGGACTCTAACGGCAGGGTCACTTCTGCAACTTTGTCAGGCGACGTCGAGAAGGACGCGGCGATCATCAGAAGTGCCACGATAGGCGGTCGAGGCGCCGACGTCTACATCGACTTCTCTCCTCCGCAGGCGGTGAACGCCACGCATCCGCAAGCTTGCATCTCCGCGCTCAAGCACGGTGGACAAGCTGTCCTCAACGGAGGCATGGGGGGCAATCTCTCCCTTAGCTACGTTCGACTCATGCTGAACAACATCACGGTCAGGGGGAATTTCATGTACGACTTCAGGGCGCCATCCATGATGAAGGGTCTCGTCGAAAGTGGCGTGCTAAGTCTGAAAGGATTGAACACCAAGATCTTCGGTTTCGATGAGCTACAGAGTGCTATTGACTTTGCGGAGAAGCATGTAGGCATGGTTGACTTGACAGTCTTCACTCCGGTAGTCGAGTAACTTTGTCCGACAGCTCCCACAGACCCTTTACGCCGGAGCTTTCTTTCTCTCCGTCTATCCTGCAAGGGGACTTTGCTTTTCATTCATTACATAGCTCACTCATTCATAGGTTTAACACTGGCAAGTTCCTTTCCAAATAGCTGCCCCATGTTGGTAGAGTCCTCTTCCACTTTGTCCCACTCGTCAGCTGCAAATCTTCAATTGCACTGGCCCATTTGACCAATTCCGCCTCACTCCACGCCGTCCCCATCAGCGCTAGCCCGTATGGCATCTCTGTGCCTCCTTGAGCTACCCCAGCCGGCAGCGTGATCATCGGATATCCCGCTTGTGCCGCGATCTGGTACGTCTGGCCGACGTCTGGCGGGACGAGCAAAGCGTCGAGCTTCGTCCCGTTACCGAAATAGTTCAGCGCAGCGTCAATGCCGTCTTCGCGTGTCGAGCGCTGGCAGAAAGCCAGAGCCTGGTAGTAAGTCTCGTCCATCAGGCCGGAAGTATTGAGGGAAGCGAGAAAACCATCTTGACCGGAGCCAAAAGCTGGATGAATTCCGGGGAGGCCGCCTTCGGTGCCTATGTTAGCGACATTGTAATCGACGATATCTTGGAGGGATTTGATATTCGTGTTTGTCAGCTCGGAGAGATAGGCGGCGATATTGTTGTAGAACTGAAGAGAGGACGTTAGTGGGTAGAAGAAGGAGAACCATTACTCCACATACGTCAACCTTCACCACAGTGTATTCGCTCTCATTAGGGTATCCTCTGGTGCTGCCGTAGTCCCAGTTCCAGCCGGTTGGACTGACAATGGTCTGATAGTCCGGCAATTCCGTCCCATTGATGACTGTCGCTCCGGCCGATGATATCAGATTGAGCAGTTCCGTAAGCTGAGCATTCTGCGCTGGGTTATTCAAAGCCCAGAAACTTGCCCATGGCAGGCCAAATGTTGCTCCCTTGAGAGCGTTCTTGTCGGCCAAGAACTGTGCGTAGCCGCCCAGAGGGGTCTTTCCCACTTGGGCGGCGGTATAGTTGTCGCGAGGGTCAGGCCCGTAAATCGCGTCGAGGGCATATACAGCATCCTTCACTGTCTTGGCAAATGTACCCACCGTGTCCTGGTGGGCGCTTTCGGGTACCACACCGGCGCGAGACGTCAGACCAACAGTGGGCTTGATGCCAATCAAGGCATTCCTCTCAGCTGGGTTGATCACACTGCGCGGGATGATTAATAGATATACCGCCGTGGGGTTTCCAATGACAAGGGCAGGATGGTCCTACCTTCCATCGGTCTCTGTACCAAGCGCAAACATTACCTGGTTCGCTGCAACAGCGGCAGCAGATCCGGAGCTACTACCTCCAGGAGTAACGGTCAAGTTGTACGGACTTCGAGCTTGGCCACCACGTGCTGAGTAGCCCTCAGAGTACTATTCAAGTGTCAGTCAAAAAAGTCGCACCGTCGAATCTTTTTTCTTTATCAGACATTGTTACTCCGCATGTCTGCCCACTCGCTCAGCGTAGCATGTCCCATCAGGAGAGCACCAGCATCTCGTAGCTTCGACACCACGTAAGCATCGCGAGGCACTATTGATCCGACGAGCATCCAGCTACCGGCAGTCGTTTCCATCTTGTCCTTGGTCGCGATATTGTCCTTGACTAAGAAAGGGATGCCGTGCAGGGGCCCTCGAACTCGACCCGCGGCCCGCTCAGCATCCAAAGAGGCTGCAATTGCAGCTGCATCCGGATTGAGCTGTAGGACGCCACTTTACCTCCGAGTTAGAGAATATAAAACCGTGCAGGACTCCAGTAAGCATACTTGCAATAGCTGTTCGTCTGCGATACACGGGCTAGATAGCAGTTGAGAATATTGACAGACGTCAACTTCCCGTAGCTCATGGCGTCCTGCAATTGATCAATCGTAGCTTCCTCGAGTGTGATACCATGACAGCTGGGCATCGGGAACAGCCCCAGCGGAGCGGCGTCAATGTTAGGGAAATCATAGGGAAACGGATTCGGAAGGATTTGAGAAGCACCAAAACCAGACGCATTGGGAGGGGAAGAAGTTTGAGCTGTTATAAGCTTTACAGTGGCCGCGACTACAATGAGGAAATGCATGCTGTTTCTCGCACAGGATGAGTTGGAATGGCGGGACCGGAAAGAGAGTCTCGAGCAAGCAGGCTACCCACCGTCCAACTTCAGGTACGAAGCAGAGAGCAGAAATCCAGACCGACATTGCATTAGGGTTGTTGGCCGCCCTGCATCGGATCGGCAACGTGTCCTGCATGAAGGAAGATGCTAGACCTGCATAGTTAGCCTTATCTCTGTTGACAGATGTTGGTGACTAAATATGATCGAGCCTAAAAGTTATTTACCAAGATCCAAACACGACTGACTGGATGTGATTAAATGCTTTTCGTAAATCTACGTGTATCTAGCATAGTGAACCGAATGCTGAGCGCTATCAAAATGCTCCTCTTCTCCTGGTATTTCTTTGAGCCTGCCCTACTGCCGTACTGGATACCCCTAGATTGCCTGTCATCCAACGACAAACTGCCAAGACTAAACCCGGGGCTTTGACTAGGAGCTCTATCTTGCCGTCTCGGAGTCTTCCAAGTCGATGTTGTGGCTGTAGTAGCTGTCGAAACCTCCGTAGCTGTCGAATCAATGGAATTGGACCGAAGTCGAGGTGAGGAGGTAGATGTGTTGCCAGAAGATTGTGTTTGCCAGTTCGTCGATTCACGCGCAAATGGCTAAACTTCCCTGGGGACCGTAGTCCGGGGCGTACGGAAAGACGATTTCTCTGGCTGTTCGGGGAAAGCCGTGACATGGCCCTGGTCAAGTTGTGCTGGCACGGCTCGTTCACCTTTCGCCGTATCTGCAAAGCAAAGAAAGAATTCTTGCCAGCACAAAATGCTCAAGACACCAGCGACCACCAGATCGCTTTTTTTCATCTTCGAGGGGTCCGCCATATACCATGTTCGAGCCAAACAATAATAACGTGCAAAATTCCATACGAAAGCCCGTGATCGGCCCATAGCGGATTTGTCCCATTAGTGTTGAGACGTCAAGGATGACGTCCGCGACTGGTATCACGGCGTTAAGAGACGTGATTATGAGCCTTATAAGAGGCCACGAGACGGAGAGGTAGCTCATCAAGATCCATGTCAAAAGACTGACGAGGGAGACACCAGCTGAAATATTGTGGACTATTCTCGCGACTGTCATGCCCGCATGTCGTGGTTTCGGTAGTGAAGTTGAGGCCCTGCTGTTTTGATCCAGCATCGTATGTGGTCTTGATTGCTCGAGAACCTCCACTGGGTCTTTACTTAAAGAGAACACGCTGCTAAACATGCCTTCAAGGCCCGTCTCGGCTTCTCTGTCCGATTGCGGGAAAAAAGTTGGCTGCGCTAGCCCAGGAGATTGTATTAGACTAGCTTGCGTCCTTGGTACATTGTTTGCTGCTCGATCGAAGAAGCCAGGCGGAACGCCGATTGCTTGCCTCGGTTGCGGTAACGACTGAGACTTCGGATGAAGAAGACGATTAGTTGGTAATGATGGAAGAGTTCCATAGAAAGGCGACGGCTGTTGATCAGAGGGATTTGATTGAACGGTCCTAGACTTGATCTGCAAAGTCGAGGTCGGCTCCCACTCCATTGCGTTTGGGTCATCTTCTGGAGGGGTTGGAGGCCTCCATGTGGCGTAAGATGGTCCGCTGTTGGAAGCAAGACTGCTGACAGGAAATGATCGAGGATTACCGGGGTCCAGCTGTGCTAATGGTGCTGCAGCGAGCTCTGTAGGGTGCGGTTGCGGCGCAATGTATTGTCGTGCGGAAAATTACGAGCTCAAGGTGCAGCTGAGACCTGGCGACATTGACAATCCCGCAATATGGCGTACGCTCTCCTGTCCGGCCGTGGCAACATTCGAACAACTACATCGAGCACTGCAGATTGATTTCGGATGGGCAACGACACACACATACGACTTCAAACTCAAAGATCCAGACTACAAACCTGAGGAGCATGAAGAGGACGTGGCCACCATGATTCAGAGGTTGACCGCAGCCTTCCATAGAGGCCGACAATCACGCAACGCGCCCCGTGAGAACCTTCTCCGCGTCATTGCAAAGCCGCAGGGTGAGTTCGGCGCCATAGACAATATGCACAGCGGGAATGCGATCGCACCCTCAAACGCCGGAGAAGCGCAGCGACAAGTTGAAATTGTACCAAATTTTAGAGGATGCTCGGTACCGCGGCAGTGACCTCGAGTACGAGTATGACTTTGGCGGCTGCTGGACGTACGCAATCACGGTCATTGGTCGAACTGGTCATTCCACCACCTTCTCCTGCATTGCCGGAGAGGGTCACCCATGTGCAGAAGATGCTGGCGGCTTTTCTGGCTGGAAGGAGCTCGTGGAAGCGTACAGGACGGCTAGGCCTGACGAAGAGCAAGGGGAGAAGAAGGAATGGTTCGAGACTCGGTGCAGCAACCAGGATCGACGAGGACTGGCTGGCGAGCGAATTAAACAATGGGACAAAAGGCTTGTTAACAGGATGCTTGCACAGGTATAGTGGCTAAAGGATGAATTCAAGGGTTTAGCTTTCGTCCCCTTGTCTCACACCTAAGTCGGCCTCGCTGTTGGCAGAGATAGAACCAGGCATGATAATCAATAACCATTCGGAGAACATCATTTGTGTGTGCTCAAGTCGGATTTCAGGGGTGTTTCAAGCATAACATACTATTACAAATCGAACATCTCAAGGTCAACTCAGTGCAAATCTTCTGAAACATCCCCTCAATGTTTTTGTGCGGGCAAGCACTTCTCAAGCGACGAACAATTGCTGTAGAACTTCTTTCGAGCATATCTACGATCGGCGACGCCCTTACCTTTACCACAACGTCAAATTTGATAGGAGTTATTGTACCGGCTGCAGCCTCTGCAAGTAGCAGTGACTCACAAGCGGTCAAGGCAACTGTAACTCAAAAAGCCCCACGACCCCCAAGAATTTCTACCAAGGTTTCAAGATACTCGGTTGCCAAACCGTCGCGTGTTTCCATACAAGTCAGATCAACCAAGATCAGAAGATTTCACATTACCTCTTCAAAGCTCGCTTCTTCGAGCTTCTCACTGAGCACACACCTCAATATGGCACCCTCTACAACGTTAGACACTCCAGGCGAGAGATCAGCGTCAAGAGGGCATGACAGACCTCTCGTTGTAGGCAGGACGAAGCCTACAGAAGAACCGAGTAAGGACACAGTGCAGAACTTGAACGCCAGCACCGAGCAAAATATCCAGGCCAACACTGAAACCGCCGCACCTTCAGAGCCAACGGCTACAACGCCAACGCCCTCACAACCTCAAACTCAAAAGAAGGAGAAAGCCCCAAAACAACCCAAGCCTTCCAAAGCACCTGCCACTCCCACCGCACCCCTCTCGCCCGCCCTTCTCGACCTCCGCGTCGGCCACATCCTGCGCTGCATCGCACACCCAAACGCCGACTCGCTCTTCGTCTCCACAATCGCCATGGGTGACGAGGAAGGAGCAGATCACACACAAGTAGATGAAGAAACTGGAAAAGTTGTACGGACAGTGTGCAGCGGCCTGAACGGGCTAGTCCCGCTATCAGAGATGCAGGACCGGAAAGTCGTTGTCGTCGCGAACTTGAAGCCGGTGAACATGCGGAGCATAAAATCTGCGGCTATGGTGCTGGCGGCGAGTCCAAAAGCAGAGGAGGGTGCGGATCCGCATGCAGCTGATCGAGTTGTGGAGCTGGTGCAGGTGCCGGACGGAAGCGAGGCAGGGGATAAGGTTTACTTTGAAGGGTGGCCGTATGGGGAGGGAAGGGGACCGGAGAAGCAGCTCAACCCGAAAAAGAAACAGTGGGAAGCAATTCAACCGGGATTCTACACTAATGAAGATCTGGTAGTTGGCTTCGATGCTGCAGCGGCGGAAGGAGTTGAGGGTGGGACCGGTGATTTGATAGTTGAGGGCAAGGGGAAGTGTTTTGTCAAGACGCTCAAGGGTGCAGTAGTGAGATGAGATGAGGTAAATCAACCTCAAGTCCCACGAATGACGGGAACGGGAGGGTAGTGTCTGGCAATGAAGACTAGAAGCTGGAGCGGCCTGCCGATTACTGAAGAGTCGGGCAACAACAAGCAGCTGAATCGTTGCAAGGACAAAACATGACAGAGCAGACACATAGAACCCGCCACCCCACAAACGACAGCTGGATCTATGACAAACGAGCAAACGAAGGTCGCTACGTGATAGAATCTAGAAACGCTTCACAAATCTTGGATGACAATGTTCTTCTATGGGCACCCTAATGGTCTATTTTTTTCCCCAGCCAGTACGAAGTTGAATCCAAGCCTCCTTCAAATGCAAGAGCCTACGCAATGCGACGTGAGAGGCCATTTTTAAAAGGTGAGCAGAAAAAAAAAAAGGAGGTGCTTCTATTCCAGTAAACCAATTCGAGGCATGTATACATCATTCAAACATGCGGCGCAACGCCGATCGAGGGTCCCGCGCCGTCGAACGCCACGAACTGTGACTTGAAGAAGATGTCGCCGTAGATTTGCAGGTTCGCGCCTCCGTTGGACTGGACGGCGCCGAAGCAGACTGGTTGTTCCCCATCGTGTCAGTCGAATCGATCATAAAAAGTATGCTTTTCACCGCTATTGGGAAGCCATGACTGGGGCTAGGTAAAAGGGGAAAACGTAAACTTACAAGCCTGGCCCGTCTGGCTGTCCGTCCCGGCCTGGGCGAAATTCATCAAACTCCCGCTAATATTCGCCATGTAGGTGTCCCCAACGGCGAGGCTGAGATCCGGTAAGGCGCTGTCGCACGGGAAGACGACTCCGCCGGATTGCGCGCTGTTCAGGGCGCCAGAAACTTGGCTCCAGTAGGCGGAGACGACAGAGGGGTCGACGATCAGGAGCGAGGTTCCCGTGTCGGCGATCGCGGTCCCGGTGCCGCCGGTCACGGTTAGGGGCTGCGAGTTGCCGATGGCGATCTGCGTGGACGTGAATTCCCAGAAGCCGCTCTGCGTGTTGATGGGCACGGTGGTCAGGCTCCCGGAGAACTGGGTCGTGTCGACAACGCCGAACTCGTAGCCGCCGGTCGTGCCATGTTTGAGGTTCGCGGTGAATACGGGGCTGCTCAAGTTGGGCGCGACGTTGGCGAAGAAAGTCTTTTGTTGCTGGGGCCGGACGGTGTTGAGTTTGCTGAAGGCGAGGCCGACGAGGCCGTTGGAGGCAGTATCGGAGACGAAGGACTGGGAAACGGAGGTGGGCAGCCCGATGGCTTGTCCCTGTTAGTTTCCATTAGCAGGCGTTCTGGAGATGCGCGGTGTGAGATAACTGTCTCGTTCCCGCTGGTAGGTTCCAGGCATTGGAGATCTAGAAACCCATGGTGATTCTCAAACTACCTCCCGGGGGGCAAATCCATTACATAAATTGAAAGAGCAGAGTAACTTACAGTGACGGTGGCACCGCCGATGTTGACAGTGTCGGTGACGACGGAGCCCAGGGCAAAGGAGCCATCGCCGTAGGAGATGTTGAAGGTGGAGTCTGTGAGGGCGGCCGCGGTGGTGGATTTGGTTGGATCGTAGATTGTGTGACCCGATTGAGAGCTAGAAGGGAGTTGAGTGTTGAAGACCCACCTGTTTAGGGAAGGGCGGTTAGAGGATGCGTGGGTTAGAGGCAGGTATTATGACATACATATCGGAGGAGCCAGTGTCGAAGTCCATGACCAAGGTCTGGCCGCCGACCGTGACCGGTGATAGGAATTCGGCATCGTTTTGGCTCGAGGTGGCCGACACCAGTCCATCTTCCGAACCATTGCTACTCGATGCAGCCAACACGGAGACGGGAACAAGGTTTGTTGCAATGTCGAGTTCAGGTACGAATCCAAAGCCTTGAAGCCCAAACTTGGCGTAGGCCTTGCGTAAAGCAACAGATCCGTCGGGAATGAAATCTCTTTGTCGTATTCGCGAGACCTTGAAAGACCTCTTCTTCTGTTGGTGTTGAGTGGGAGCAGAAAGGGCGACAGTACATAAAAGAGCGAAAACAATGAGGGACTGTATTGAGTGATGCATCGTTGTCTAGTTGACTGTCCAGCAGTCGAGATCGACGTTGAGCTTTTCCGAAAGAGGATGTGTCTAATCAAGAAAGGCGGACCGAGACAGAAACTAGCCGACGATATCGATTCAAAAGCAAAAAGTCTAGACAAGGAGAGTATAACGGTCTAAAGCAGGGAGTGGAATTCTTGAGCACGCAAGAGAATGTTAAATATGTCCAGAATGAAGGGAAGAATGATAGTATTGCTTCAAGCAGAACAAAACTCGCCTTCGCAGAAGACTTGCTGGTGGAATGAAAGAGTACAGGGAGGACAACGGCACGTATTTAGAAGGTCATCATCCTTCCTACAAAGGCTCCATGCGAAGTCCCGTCTGGCGTTGCATCTGGGGGCGGCCAAGGTTCAGGGTGTGGAGTCAAGGAGTCAGGAAGCTTTGGTGGGGGGACAATGAAAGGGTCTGTCCCCTGAATGTACTGGGCATTGGCCCAAGCCACAAAAAACGAAGGTCCTTGAGTGCATCTCAGACATGGGCTTGCTCTAGAATAGCAGCCATTACGAAATGGGCATGCGCGGCGTCAGATGTTTGTCAATGGAGAAGTTGGTCGTGCGCGGGAAAAGGGGGATCGCGACCGCGCGAAGGTTCCGGCTGTTTCGGACGCGAGCTACCCCGGGCACCTCGTCAACCAATCAATCCAATCCCTCGCTGATTTTGCCGGCAAGCGAAAAGCTTTAGGAGCAAATGCCTCTATTTCACACATCTGAGGCGAAACGCCGCGTGATGGAGATCGAGAATAGCTTGTTTTGGCTTATGCAAGGCGCCAAGACTCTTGTTTCGTTGCAAGAGCAGTCGACGCCCACTTATCGCCCAGCCCTCTCAGGCACCTAAACTATGTTCGCTGGTTCATGAAACGCTGAATACGCGTGCATGATGTACCTTGAAGCAGGCAGTCCCATTTTCGAGTCTACCGTTATGTACATACACAATATTGCAGAAGGATTTCCAATCCAGCTGACCAGCCATATGAACACGACGACTAGCTTGTCATACAAGGAAGAAGGGTTAACCCAGCAGCCCACCATAGATGCTACTGTGGCAGTATCGTCCAAATGCTCATTGTACTCCGCCCCAAATGCAGTTCATGTCTCATGGCTCATAATCATGCGTCTCAGGCCGGTCCGTCGGGCAACACATCTTCTGGGTCTTCCCCAATGAGTTCGCCGACCTTTCGCACCACCTCGTGCAATGCCTTACAAGCTGGGCTGTCCGGAAAGCTGTCCATGAAACTCTCCCCAAAATCACAAGCCATGCCTATCCTTGGGTCGAGTGGTACCGCTCCCAGAAACGGTATGCCCAGATCTTTACAGAGTTGTCGCCCGCCGCCCGTGGTGACCTTGAATATTTGAGACTCGTTCTTGCAATTGGGACACACAAAGCCAGACATGTTTTCAACGAGACCCAAGACTTTGATTCCAGCCTTTCGGCAGAAATCGATCTCTTTCCGCACGTCAAGTAGTGAAACTTCTTGTGGTGTTGTGACGACGACTGCTCCATCCACGCCTGACTCTTTCAAAAATGAGTTGACCGAGAGGTGCTCATCCGAGGTGCCTGGCGGTGTGTCCACAATCAGGTAGTCCAGATCGCCCCACTCCACATCCTTCAAGAATTGCTTGATCAGTCCATTCTTTTTGGGACCCCTCCATATAACTGCGTCGTCCCTGTTGGGAAGCATGAATTGTACACTCATGACCCCAAGGTTGTCCGAAACCCACACAGGACTCCACCCGGCATTGCTAACATGGATGGTCTCTGTCTCAACGCCCATCATCTTAGGTATTGAAGGTCCACATATATCTGTGTCCATTATCCCTACTGTCGAGTTCGGGTTTGCGGCAAACGCATGTGAGAGGAGTGACGAGAATGTAGACTTTCCCACTCCACCTTTTCCAGAAAGCACTAGTATCTTGTGCCGGATGCCAGACAGACGCGCTGTTATGAGTGGTATGTCAGGGTCGGGACCCTTAGGCGCAGAGGCGCATATCGATTGGTTTGGGCAGCCATTACATGCGTCACCCTTGCCGGCCTGTTCAGACTCTGGGCCAGGGCAATGCTCTATAGACATTAGCTCAGACTGTGCCCTCCAAAGGTAAAGGTTTGCATACCTGGCTCTGGCGCAACCAGCTGCGGCGCGGCTTTCAGTGGCGTTTCAAGAGCGGACTGGGCTGCGGCTGCGGAATCATCCAGGTATGGGGACATAAGTTGTGCTGAGTGGTTGCTGTGTATGCTCGAGGGAACCTAGGTTCAAGTTTGTTTCCTGAGCCTTGATGTAATACGGGTTCTTCCAGGAAAAGAGATTTGACTTGGACAGAATATCACACTGGGGATTTGTAAGGCAGGATCCCCCACACCAATCGGGGGCGCGGGCTAGGCACATGGTCATCATTTTACACGGTCCACAGTTACAATCTTGCGCAGGTACGCTACCCTTGCATCATTCACATCAGAGCCGTTTTAAACCATTGCCTCCAAATCTGTCCCATTCGGCGGGAAACCCCAGATCAGTGAAAGTGATTATATGCCCTGCATACTCGAGAGCAAATCGTCATGGATGCTATGCCAAGCCAAGTCACCGGTGCTGTGTGCCATCCCCACTTACCCGAAAAACCTCCCCGACGAAAACGGGAGATGCAGCTCCATTGAGTAGCTACGTCACCTTGTGACACTTTTTTGCGTGTACCAAGAGTTCGCTCTGGACTCAGGCCTTTCCTCCTGTGACCCAGAATCATAGCATACGAAGCCAGTTCAACCTGGCTTCGTCTCCTATCAATCTGGCGAATTCACCACGTTACTCCAACCATGAACGGCAGGGCTTCAGGCCTTGCCCTAAATGCTGATAGTCTTCGAGAACGCAATGCCCCAGTACGCGCACGCACCGAAGATGACGCGAGAAAAACAGTATTGGAACTCAATGCCCACGAGGAACGGACACAGAAGGATGAACAGAATAGGAAGACATATGGCAGAACGCCGGAGGGAATAGGTCTGTCGCTCCCCACAACTTCAGGAAAGATATCTATCGCCTCTGCGAGTGGCTCCTGCCCATGCCAGTGTATCCCCTAAAAACGACCTAGTCGTGGCCTAGATTCGTGGACTGACAGACCGTGCTTGCAGTTTTTACCGTACCAGTGAGTGCCCTCACATCGCTGTAACCGATCCAACAGTTGATGTCATCTTCAGTATACCCATGACATGGTATCGCAATTGCTGTCGCCCTCAGAGCCGAAAAACATCTCTGACATCCTGGTGCTTCTGATTTTGGCTCTCCACATCCTGCTGCTATGGCTTCTACCGTCAAATGCAAGAATACCGGTTTTCGGTACTATATTCCTTTCGTGGCGCGCCGGCTATAATGTGGGCATCGGTTACCTTCTGCAGGTGCAGTCCCATGAGAAGAAGTTGACACGATGGGCTAAGAAGTCGAAAATCTTCGTGGACCCTAGCACAGGCGACAACCCACATCCACGATTGTACAAATTCATCAAGCGTGAGCTGGAGACAAAAATACCCAAGGACTATAAGTTTGAAGAAGCTCCGTTGGAGTACAACACTTGGCTGGTCTTCCGTCGGATCGTGGACCTCATCCTCATGTGTGATTTTGTTTCGTACTGCTTGTTTGCAATCGCCTGCGGCCGGCAACCTGAAGGGGAGACTATTGTTGGATCTGTTGCACGATGGACGGCTGGTGTCACCCTAGTTATCTTCAACTTATGGGTCAAGCTTGACGCACATCGCGTCGTCAAGGATTTTGCTTGGTACTGGGGTGATTTTTTCTATCTCATTGACCAAGAATTGACGTTTGATGGTGTCTTCGAGATGGCTCCTCACCCTATGTACTCGGTGGGTTATGCTGGATATTACGGCATATCACTCATGGCAGCTAGTTACAAAGTGCTGTTCATTTCCATCATTGCTCATGCTGCGCAATTCGCCTTCCTTGTTTGGGTCGAGAATCCACATATCGAGCGTACCTACAACTCTCCTCCGCCAAGACGACGTTTACAGGTATCGGATGCTGCAAAAAGCAAAGAGAACGGCTCTGAACCCCAAAGCGGCAAGAGCGACAATTTCTGGGACAGCGTGGATGGCCGGCAGATGGCTTCTCACGTACATAACATCCTCGGCATTCAAAACATCGACTTGTACCGTACGATCGATTCCTCGGTGCTAGTCCTGCAACTCTTCATATTCATGCTGACGATCCTGACACCTAATACGCCATTCCACCAAGCGCTCTTCGTGACCAATGCAGCAATTTGGAGGCTCTGGTACTCCGTTGGTATTGGATACATGTTGAATCGTCAGTCAGAAAAGAAAAAGTGGACACGTCACTTCGTGAAGTATGGCGAAAGTACAAGAGAAGCATGGAGGCAGTGGAAAGGAACATATCACCTCAGTATGACGCTCTGCTATACCAGCTTCGTCGCCGCTGCATGGAAGATGTACTCTCTGCCGGCAGACTGGAGCTATGGGTTGACACTGCTCAAGCATGTGATTGGCCTTGGTCTCGTCGCTTTGCAGATCTGGGTCTCAATCAGCATATACGACTCGTTGGGAGAATTTGGCTGGTTCTTTGGGGACTTCTTCTTTGATCAGTCGCCGAGGCTTACCTACGGTGGGATCTATCGATTCTTGAACAACCCTGAAAGAGTTCTTGGCTTGGCAGGTGTGTGGGGCGTTGCTCTTATTACCAGTAGTCGCGCAATGTTTTTCCTTGCTCTGCTTAGCCACACACTGAGTTTAGCTTTCATCCAACTCGTGGAGCGGCCGCATATGCAGAAGCTCTATGGCCGACATCTACGTCAGGATGCAGGGTTGGTACGGAGTCTGCGGAGATCCCTCCCACCACCATTGCGCCAATGGCAAAATGGGATGGACAAGGTCTTGGGGGAGACGTTCGACTTTGTGGAAGATTTTCTTGAGTCTGCAAGGCCTAAACTGGCGGCAGGCATGGACACTTTTGTGAGAGATACCAAGCACTTGTTTCAAAACTATCCCGCTCGGATCAGCATCACCCGCGTCGAACCCGAAGTGGTTGGTTTCAATCCGAAGGACTATTCTCTAACTCTGGAAGGTACGCCCTCGTCACCACTTGCGGAGTCTCAGAGGTCAAGCGATAAGGAGGGCTTGGGAGCTCGACGGTCACCACCACGCACCAGCGACTTCAAGACGCTAATGTTCGAATATGGTGCTCCAATCCGAGTGAAATGGACGGCTCCTCTCAACCACAGCAAGAAAGATTGGGTTGGGCTGTACATGGTGGCTGATAATGCCTCTCGAGAAGTCACTCGGCTTGCGTCTATGGGACGATGGGTTGCTACGAACCCTGGCGAATTCGATTCGTTCACAGCAGATATTGGCCAAGTTACCAGTGATATCAAAGCTACGTTCTCACCATCTTCCGACGACGACCTTGACCCGCAGGAGTTTCTGTCAGGCGAGATGGTGTTTTCGGGTGACAAACTGTGGTGGACGCAAGGTGTTTTCGAGTTCAGGTACCACCATAATGGCATGCACAACGTCATGGCCATCTCGTTGCCTTTTGAAGTCCGCATCGCCCGCTTCGATGAAGACGACGTCCAGGGTATTAGCTCGACCATGTCGAATCCAACTTCTTCGCACAATGAGGCCTTGATTCGCGCAGCAATCGAGAAAGAGCTATTACCGGTGGTGCAGAACTGCTTCGATCGAGACCCAGAGATCGCTCCAAGGACAGTAAATGAACCGTTTGGAAGTCTGGTTGAACGAGACGGGAAATTTGCGAAAAGAGTCGTCTATGCCGTGCAGGCAATGTTTGGTGTCGAGTTCGCTCCAGAGGTGGTTCAGGCGGATGGCAAAGTAAGCAATCTAGCTTGGAGGATTTGGGAAGCCAAGAAAGTCCTTGTAAGTCTTTCCCAACAAAGAATGAACGCATTCTTGATGGAGAGTGAGGAAATTTGCTAACAAAGCATTTGATGCAGGCACCGTACAGTATGTCGAGATCAAAGGGAACAAGTACACCGATTGAGGAGGAATGAAAGAGGACGATTCCACTGGTTACAAAATTGTTGCCTCTCAATCACCTGGCTTGCACAATCACAAGCGCGAATGTTTCTTTCTACTACTCTTACCTTTAATGTACAGGACTTTCATCACAACCGCTCGCGCGTATCCAACAAGATGAGAATATCATGCAATCATCTGAACAATAAACATTTGATACGCTTCCTTATGAGCCAGAGCATCAAGTCATCTGTTGAGCCCGTACTGAAATCGCAAAGGTAACACAAATGTTCCAAGGACAAGTTCAGTCGGGAATAGGAGAAGAGAAGCTCTCATGCTTAGCACTGCCAGTCCCTCCATTGGTATTCTCATACTGATGCCAACGTGGCCAGCCGTGCAATGCTTGTTATGAACCATCAAAGCCAAACTGGCTGACATAACCTCGGGGCTCCAAAATTTAACCGGCGCATGGTCTTTCGGAATGTCTCCTTTCCCTGGTCACTTCGTTCCTCTTGTTCTCTCACTTCCAGTTCTATCTCCCCATCTCTATTGTTGGTTCGGCCGTCCTGTCTAGAACTCTCTGACCACTCTATCTTTCACTGTTCAGCGATATGGAAGAGGCGACAAGGGAGGAGCATGTCACCGGCTGTTTGTGTGCTCCACTTGTCTGTTAGCAGAGCCATCGTTTCAATGGTGGATTGGCTGAAAGGGAGCCTGTGAGATTGTTTGGCATCTTTATTGCCGCAGCACCCACACATGTTACACTACATATCGAAACCACCATAAAGATGGCCGCCGAGACAGCATCATATAGACACCAGACTTGGTGCCCCCCTCCATCTCCAATGGTCTCATGAAATCCGGGACTGAGTCGGTAATAGCTTCTGCAAAGTCATGTCACGTAAACTGCCACTCGTTCATGGTGCCTTGCATTCTTTATCAAGGCTCCTAGATTTTATCAACCGTCTTGATCATGTTGGCGTAGATTGGCTTCGCTCCCTTTGCATTTGCGAGCCGGAGATCACATTTGTGACTTACGTTTCAGCCAGCTTTCATTCTAGGTCTCTCTACAATCTCAGACTCTTCGTTAGAACCAGTAAGGCGAAATCTAGGAATAGCGGCGAGATTGCACTTGCCCTTTCTAGCGTTTGTGGCATTGGCTGTACGTGATGGAACCTAAAACCAGCCCCGTACGACTCTTCATTTTGTCAGTATAGTATTTGCATGCCTTTCAGGGTACCAATTAAATGCTGCGCAGCGGAAGCAGGGAGATGTAACGAAAGAGTCTAGCGCGATTAAAGCTTGAGCATGTGCCTGGGCCCTCCGTACCTAGGCGGAGATTTTTCAAGGGTTCATGATACTTTCTCCGCTTTCTATCGGCTACATCCTTTCCACCTTGTTGCACTCGGACGGTTCGCGAAGTTGAGGCCTTGACAACCATATACCCAGTTACGCTCCATATCCGTTAATCTATCAACACCGACGAATGCAAGGCAGCCCGTTCCTCCAAGCAAGAAGCTAAGCTTTCGATGTTGCGGGGCCCATGAACAACCTTCACTGAATACCGCCAAAAATGCCCTAGTTCGCTAGAGGACTCCTTTTTCCTTCCCACCTTCTGCTCACTTCAGCATCTCAGCATCGCTTTACATATCGTCTAATCCCACCTGTTGTGGTCCCACATGATGCTTACGAAAGGGCCTTTGAGGTTGGCCGCTGGCTCGTTAAGGCGGCTACCGCCGATCAGGACGTATAATGCCGTACCTGCTACCTGTCAAGCTCTACGATGTCCACAAAGGAACGAAGCTCCCCAAGGGTACCAACGCATGTATGCCTCAAAGGCTCAAGGCCCACTGAAGCGGACAGCACTGTACCAGCTGCATGTCGATGCTGGAGCAAAGATTGTGCCATTTGGAGGTTACGACATGCCACTTGAGTACAAGGACCAGTCTCATACCGAAAGCCACAAGTGGACCCGGGAGAAAGCAAGCTTGTTTGATGTGAGCCACATGGTGCAGCATATGATCTCAGGCGCTCTTGCGGAGAAATTCCTTATGAAAATCACCCCTTCGTCGATCAGCCAGTTGTCACCCCACACCTCAACGTTGTCTTGCTTACTTCAAGACCCATCAGGCGGGATAGTCGACGACACAGTCATCACTCGGCTGGGTAAGGACTCTTTCTACTTTGTCACGAATGCCGCGTGTCGCGATGATGATCTCAAATTCATATCTAAGGAGCTTGACAAGTTCCTCGATTCAGCTGGAGCTACGGATGACAAGATCGATTGGAGGACTCTAGATCAACATTCGCTCCTGGCATTACAAGGCCCACTAGCAGCTGAGATTCTCCAATCTTCCATCTTCGTTGACGAGGACGACAAAGATATCAACACAGATCTCTCTACGTTGTATTTTGGCAATTCTCGCTATCTACAGCTGAAGCTCAAAGATGAGACAAGCACTCCACCCCTCCTCATCTCTCGCACAGGCTATACCGGAGAAGATGGTTTCGAAATCTCAATTCCGGGCAAGCATGGTGACGACTCCGGCTTGGCCACCATGACAGCAAAGACGCTAATCGCGGACGGATCCACAGTACGATGGGCTGGGCTCGCAGCTCGAGACTCACTCCGGCTCGAAGCTGGCATGTGCCTGTACGGACACGACATAAGTCTCGAAACCACGCCAGTCTCCGCGGCATTGGGTTGGATCGTCGGTAAGGAGAGGAGGTCAAAGGACACTGCCGACTTCAACGGCGCAAGCACGATCCTGGAACAACTAGAGTCGCCCAAGAAGATGGCTCAGCGGCGAGTGGGATTTCTGGTGGAGAAAGGCCCGGCCGCGCGCGAGGGGGCGGAGATTGTTGATCCCGAGAGCAGCAACACGATTGGGAAGATTACGAGCGGGCTGCCGAGTCCGACGTTGGGTGGGCAGAACATTGCGATGGGCTTGATCAAGAACGGGTATCACAAGAAGGGCACGAAGGTGGGGGTCAAAGTTAGGAAGAGCGTGAGGAAGGCGGAGGTAGCGAAGATGCCGTTTGTGGAGAACAAGTTCTACAGGCCAGATTCGAAGGGTAAGGCTTGATGAGAGACTAAGTACATTGAAACAAGGAGTAGGTAATCTGGGACTCTTTGATGGTTTATCTCATCTGTCAGCCAAATGTCGACTCTGTTCAGTCACTCATAATTCTGGCTAAGTGCCCAGATGGAAGTGGTGTTTGCAAATCTCTGTCTGGCGAACCAACCACTGATCGGCCCCTCGAATCTTAGCCAGAAAACGACCATGACTACAGGAAATCCTATCTCCATCTGTCTCCTTGGCAAATAGTAGTTACACATCACTTAAATACACTCCACATCCACCTTTCCACTTCTGCGTTCCATAGCGCCAACATTTGGTGACACCTCCCGCTTCGTGCCCTTTTGGTAACCACCATATCACTTGCAAGTCGGAAATACTGTACTCTGCCTCACCTGTCTTCAACCGCCGCATTCATCAATTTTGAGTCCCACATTTCAAACAATGCCACTAGACTCAAGCCTTATTCAAATTTCGTCGTCGCAATTGCTAAAAGACATGACTGTGTATTCCGCAGATGACAAGATTCCCGTAGATGACTTCTCTCACTGCTTACGGTGGCACCTCACAGGCGTGTTACCTCGGGCGTTCATCTGACAGGCGTGTATCTCACAGGCGTGTATCGTACGGGTGTACACCTCATTGGCGTGTACCTCATAGGCGTGTACGTCACAGGCGTGCATCTCATGAGCGTGCATCTTACGGGCGTATACCTCATGGGCGCCTACTTCATGGGCGTGTATCTCACGGGCGTGCACCTCATGGGCGTGTACCTCATGGGCGTGTATCTCACGGGCGTGCGGCCCATAGGCGTGTACCTCATGGGCATGCGTCTCATGAGCGAGTATCTAATAGGCGTGTATGTCTCAGGCATGTACCTCATGGGCGTGTATCTCATGAGCGTGCGCCTCATAAGCATACATGGCATAAGCGTGTACCTCATAAGCATGCATCTCAAGGGTGTGTATCTCATGGGCGTGCATCTTATGGTAGTGGTCATCACTGGCAAGCTTTTAGGTCGGGCTCGGGGTTGCCCTGCCTAATGACCCTCAACTAACGAGCCTCAAGCTCAGGCCCGACGGGTCCGGGCAAGCTTTTGGGTCGGGCGAAGGCTTGCCTAGCTAATGCGGACCACTGCTTCATGGGCGTGTACCTCACAGGCGTGCGCTTCATGGACGTACATCTCATAGGAGTGTACCTCACAGGAGTGCACCTCATGGGCGTGAATCTCATGGGCGTGAATCTCACGGGCGTGCACCTCATAGGCGTGTACCTCATGGGTGTACATCTCATAGACGTGTATATTATGGTCTTCTGTGATCCGCCGAGCAATGTCAAGGTCGAAATAGGTTGGGTTGTGGTAAAAGAGGTGGCCCACGGTCGAGGTAAGGCCGATCTCCATTTCGACGGCGGCGAGGCCAGATGAGGTCGGAATCTTTCAAGACTAGCAGGGTTCGAACGAGCGGAAGATCGCGGTCACAAAGACCTAGCTGTCGCTACTAGTGCATCAATATTGATGAAGCTGTGTAAAGTGTGTTGAGATCTTAGTTGTGAGATAAAAGGATTCCTATCTGCCGCCGTAACTGCTTCTCAGCTCCCAACACGGGCCATCGGGTATTCTGTGCCTTTCAAACTCCATCATCCCCTTCCGATACTGCATCAACAGTCTCACCCATCTGAAGAGTTGGCTCTATGTTGAGTCGTATTTCTGGCAGTCTCCGCCGCCGGTCGCAGTACTCATCTGATGGGGGCAGATCGGGAACTGTGCGGCCGCCCGGGAAACGGAGCTCTCGACAACAGCACGAAGGCTTATGATGTACTGCAAGACCTGCATTCTTGGCCACTTCGTGGTGCTGAGTAGATCTCGACTTCTGTTGATCAAGACATGCTTTAATGGGCGTCTTTGAAATTAGGTCGATGAACTTTGTGTTGGCAAAAAGGGTAGGAATACGAGATCTCTGGTTTGCGCGAAGCGAGCGAATTTTTCGGGACCCGCACGTTCGCGCTGATACCTTCTCAGGTTATGCTTGGTATGCAATCCTCACTTACTCCGGATTCATATGAGACCGGCCTCAGTTTGCCGTTGAACAAGTCGTAAGCAAGGAGCAAGAGAGATGGCCCCACCATGCGTGCCAAATTGTCCGCATCTGGAGCATTTCTCATAAGCAATCCCCCCCACAATTGTATCTTCCCTACCCCAACCCCAATGGCCTCGAATTATAGTTGAAGCCCGATTCCTGGTGGTTGAGAAGTCTCAACACTGAATTTTGACGTTCTGGATAGCTTTTCCTCTCTCAGTAATATGGATTTGACCAGCACCTATGCAACTGAGGTATTTCAGACTCGCCGGAAATCCTTTTCGTCTAGATTCATACAGGCCTCGGCAAGAAAATTATCTGGGTCTAGCCAGAAAGGATTGCGTTTTACTAGTCGCTAGCCCTCAAAAGGTCAAGAATTCTCTGGTGGTTGAAATACAGAGCATACTCGATTGGTCGGAATCCATTAACATTGTCCCGGATGTGAAGATCGGCTCCATGCGATATCAAAAGTTCCACGAGCTCAGCATTGTCCCAGCTGACAGCGTAATGAAGCGGTGTGCGACCAGTAAAAGGGGAAATTGTATTGACATCAATCCCAGGAATGGATAAGAGCGTCCTCGCTGTCTCTGTGTGGCCGCGTGCGACAGCTTGCACAATCGGTGCACATCCAAGATCAGTACGCCGATTCAATTGGGCGCCGCGAGCAACCAGGTCCGGGATGATGCTGGAAATTCCAAAAGTAGCAGCGGCAATCAGTGGTGTCCCTCCGTAATCGTCCTCAAGTTCAATGTTGATCATCTTCTGAGAGAGCAGTAACCTTACCGCTTCAACTTGCTTGTAGACAATGGCTAACAGCAAGGCGGTTCTTTTCTTAGAGTCGCATAGATTGATATTCCAGCTTCGCGGGAGAAGAATCTCCAACGTACCAACGTGCCCCTTGACTGACGCTATCATAATCGCGGAAAGGTCGCCAACGTCCTCTTTGGCTGGTTTTGCCCGCAGTAGGTCAACATCCATGCCGTTACTCACAAGAACTTCAACGACCGCAACGTGACCCTCTTCCACGGCGACATGTAACGCCGTATTGCCGGTGTCATTAAATACTGTCAAGTCTGCCCCTATTGAAATCAGGCTCTTCACAAGGATCTCAACGACTGCAACATGACCCCTGCTCGCGGCATAATGCAATGCTGTGTTGCCTGTGTTATCCACCTGGTTTAAATCCGCCCTTCCTGATATCAGGCTTCTCACAAGGAATTCAACAACCGCTACATTACCAGTTTCCACAGCCGCATGCAACGCTGCCCTGCCTTTGTGGTCTGATATTGTCAAATCTGCTCCTGCTGAGATCAGGGATGTCACAATTTCGACGTTACCCTTACGGGCTGCCAGCATCAGGGCGGATTGCCCGCCAACTTCATCCTCTGACCGTCTATCCCGGCTATTGATGCCAATTTCTGGCGCAGCAATGAGCAGATCAACTACCTGCAGGTGATTCCTTGACACGGCGCAATGTAAGGCTGAGATGCCATAATTGTTCAATGTATTCACCTCTGCGCCTGCTTTGAGAAGCCTGTCCACTGTTTTCACGTAACCATTGTGGGCGGCAATGATCAAAGCGGTTTGTCCGCCGCTCCCAGTTTGCGTCATTGCAACAGGTGAATTGATGTTTACGCGGGGATTCGTAATGAGCAGGTCAGTGAGATCCTGCCTATCAGCCAAAACAGCGAGGTGCAAGGCGTTATTACCAAATTCTTCCCGTACGTCGACTTCTGCACCTGCCTCTAACAGGCTGCTTGCAAATTTCAGTCCTCCATACCAGGCAGCTACCATCAGTGGGCTGTCCCCGTGCGAGTCTTGTCTGTTCAAGCAGGTATCGTCCAGCCTCATTAGGTCTTCGAACAGCAGATGGGCATCCAAATACGCGCCAAGGTGCAGTATCGTGTCGTTTTCCGAGATGCTCGAAAGCGAATCTCGAGAAGCTTTGATGTCTTGAAATGCAGATCGCCAGTGAGGCTCACTTTTGAAGATTTTGAGCGCCGCTTTCCTCAGTCCTTCACACAATGGGTCCCTTTCCATCAGATGCTGGTGCCAATAGCGCGCACAATACGAATAGGCGGGGTATTGCAAACGCCGAACTTGTAAAGCATATATATCCTCACACGGTCCCTGAGCGAATTCCTTGTAACCCAAGTAGACGAGGCAGCTCTCTGCTAGAAAGCCGTCTGCATCATGAAATTTCTCAGAATGGTGCTTTGTCAAATATTCGGAAACAGTTTGGTGGATGAAGCGGAAGTCGCCGTATTCGTCAATGACGACAAGTCCAGCGCACAGGGAGGCAAGAGTAGTTGCTGGAACAATGTCGTCACGATCAATATCCTCGGATTCATGCTCAATGCTAACGGCGTGCTCCATCTCCGCAGGTTTTAATGGTCGCTTGGCATGCAACACCCACTTCATAAGCTCGAAAGCCCTTCGGGATCGTGATGGACCTTGATCAAGAATTCTCTGAATCGTTGCATCGTAGGCAAACCGAAGCCCAGAGGGAATGTTGCTGAGCGCTAACTTCAGTTCTTTGATTGTGAGGCACGTTGCAAGGACGTCAATGGTCAGCTTCGCCATCAGAAACCTGGGGACAGTCAGAATGAGTCTAGCTTGCAACAGGGCTGGAAACGGACATGAAACTAGAACTGCTCACTACAGCGTCGAACACCTGGTTTTGGAGACCGTCCTTCTTCTTTAGCAAGATCTTGAGAGAGGATTCTGTTTCGGCACGCCACTGAAGGTATTGCCGCAAGTCTTCTTTGTCTGCGGAGACGTCAAATATGAAGTTATTGACCCTCCGAATCATCTCGGGGTGTGCTTCTTCTGGACATCTGACTCCTGCATCATAGCAACTTTGACAGACATCATACCCACCAGAGAACATGCCAGATGGCAAAGCACAAGACTGGCAATTGTATAGATAGTCTGACCTAGTAAGAAAACCTGGCTGACAATCATCACAATGCCTGCATGAGATAGACATTCTGTCCCAACAACAGTCGCAGCAATTATTTGGTCCCACAGCTGCCTGTATATCTTCAAGATCCCTAGACAGTATTATGAGGGAAAGTGCTACCTGAACGGAGCGAGGAGTTGTGTTTTGAGGAGCGCTTCGTCCGGCGGCCTTCCAAATACCACCTGCTGTAGAATCCGCTTGAAGAGGTTGCAGACCCTTCACAAGTAAGCTCCGGTCATTTGGGTTGGCGAGCTCGTCCAATGCGTCTATGACAATGTAACACTTTTTGTAAGATTGGAGCTGTTCAAACAAGATTTGTAGAAGTGTCTCGTACGAGGGCCGAGTGTTGGTCGAGCAATGCGTCCGAAACAGTTCAACTAGGCTATCGGGCACCGGGCGACTTTTCAAGCACTGCTTTAGTAAATCACCGACAATATTCGCAAGATCCTGGCATTCTGGGTCATTGTAGCGACAGTACACAACGAGAACTATGTCGCCTTCAGCTTGGATAGTCTTTTGCAGCTCATGCACCATTATCGAAGACAGGTACGTTTTCCCAGCACCCGGGGGGCCTCTGCACCATAAGATAGACTTAGAAGATCTCTTCCAAGCATCAAACTGCTTCGACTTGAGGAACCGAGCTCCGGTACCGGGACAATGACTTTCGTAGAGGGCCTTTTGCTGCGCGACAAAATTCAACGGTGACAACCAGTTTCTTATGCGCTGCTCTTCTTGATCATCTAGGATCTGACGCGCCGTTGCACTATCATGTTGAATCTGCTCGGCAATAGCAAGAGTAATTTGCTGAGCGATAGTCGCTTGAATGCGGTGCAACTGCTCCACAGCATGGTAGACGTCTTCCTTTTTAAACGACCACCGCAAACGTTGTACAGTTCTTCCAGCGATAGCTTCTTTGGATGCCAGTTCCTTCGTCAGGATAGCCACGATTGAGGTGCACTGGTCAATGGGTCCACCAGGCTTAATTAGGGTCAGGAGCCCTTGGGTTGGAAGACTTTGGTCCAGTTTCTCTCTCAGGCTGTCGAGAGTACACGCCATGTTTGACACCTCTGCCAGGAGCTTCATGCGTTCTTTACCACCGTCTTTGAAATCTGATAGAAACTCGACCAAATGGTAGGTGCCGTCGATCAACGCTATAATGGAGGCTGTAGCGCCGACCAGATCCATGGCTTAGTAGCGTTCTCGATATTTGACCATAAATGCAACGAGCATGCGAGTGAGAGCTCTGACGAACGACGCAGCGTAACCCACGTTCAACTTTGAGAGCTCTGATTTGGCATGTAGCGTCCCTTGAATTTCAGACTCGAGACTGACGGGTGATTTGATGAAGGCGACTTCAAGATTGCGAAAATCATCCTCTAGTCAAGGGTATCAGAGTGGTAGCCTCAAAGTAGAGATGCTTTGCTAATGCAAAAGCTCCGAAATGAACGTCCACCCAGGCTTCTTCAGCTTCACCCAGCTCCATACCGTCAAAAAGTCAGTTATGTGCAGCAAATATGAGGCTGGGAGAGGACATTGAATCGAAAGGAGGCTGCCCGTGAGGCTGACTCCCTAGAACGAATCGAGCGAGCCCCAAACCCATCCCGCTAGCGTAGCTTTCCCCCCGGCGCGAAAATCTAAGTTGAATTTGGATCACAGCCAAAAACCTTCTTCCCTTCGCAACTCCGCGCTCAAAGAATCGCATTCGAAGCTCACGTACGGAAGCCCGCCGACTCGTCTTGTACCTGTCGCGCTTCATACCCCCTTTATTTCAGTCGCTTTGGGAAAAGTCCCCGGACAAACCTACTTGCTAGGTACCTGCGGAAACGCGCCGCCATAAAAGCACACCCCGCGGCTCACACGCCTCCTCTCCCTCCTTCACGCCGACCTCACAGTCCGACCCCTTTGCCGTCTGCACTCTCTTCTTTTCTGCGCCCACGGCCAATACTTGCTAATAGGGCCGGGGAGCTAGGATGACGATATGAGTCCGTCCCTACCCCTGCCGCAAGGCGGGGCTGTGCCTTTGATGCTTGTGGAGACCTGGTCCAGGGGGTCGGGAGGAGGAAGTGGGGGTATAAATTGGGACATGAGGTTCTGTGGAGGATCAAGGGAACGGGGGTTGCGCAACTTCGTCGTGTTCGGATAGTTATGCGATTGCCCTTGAACTTGGACCTGGTCGAGAGATCGGTGCAGGGGACAGGGTAACTCGATGGGGCTTATTCTTGACGCGCGGGGTTCAAGATCACATACTATTTTGAGTCTGTAGCTTATGGCAAAGCGGCAGCTCGTGGACTGATGATACGTCGTCGGTTGTGAGGTTGCAGATGCCCAGTCGAATGGGCCAGATTCGGTGACGCGAGAGAGGAGGAGAGATGTTCAGGTGATGATTTATCAATCATAGAGTCAAGCACTTAGGTGCTGTGCTACCCAAAGTGGAGTCAGCTGCCGGTGACGAGAACGATTGAAGTTTCTGATGAACAAAAATGACATGGCCAATATGGAATGGGGGTCTTTCAGAATCGAGACTTTCAAAAGTGAGGCTTAAAGCGTTCATAGTTTTATCTCAATGCTCGCCCATATAGACGCTACCGCCAGGGCCACTCAGGTTCTCATGAAAGCCCCGACTCATAACTCTTTCTTACTCCCTTTGGTAGCACTACCACTCGTACCCATTTTCCCGTCAGCCCCAACCTTCATCGCCTCTCCATTTCTCTTCACACCCGTCTGGCCCTGCATAACCACAAGCAAATACCCTACCAGATCTCCCAACACCTTCAGCACCGCCGCACACGCCGCGCTCCACACATTAATACTGACACTCCCGCTCGGCGCCCTAGGGAAAGCTAGCGTCCACTCCACGTACCACGGCACCCAGCCTCGGGGGAAAGTAAAGACGGGCGTCTTTGAGTGCCAGAATTGTAGGAAAAGGCGCACGCCGGACGTAAGGATCCAGCGAATCATGGTGGCACGTGAGTCGAAGGTAGAGCGGGTTGACGACACGGTGGCAGCTATAAAGGGCCAATTTTTTAGTTCGGAACTTGCTAGATGCTCGATTGTAGATTTGTAGAAACCCCAGTGTGAGAGACTTGGTAGGGTGGCGCACCTTTCTTGTCATGCTCTTCAAGTGCCTTGTCATGCTGTCTTCGCAGCTTTGCCCACCGCGCGAAATCGTCTTGGGCGCTGATGGCGGCCATTTCGCGCTTAAGGCGCACCACCTCGTTGCGGAGGCGGATCCGGGCTTTGAGGTTTTGTGAGGAGCGGAGGGGCAGGCTTGTGTAGAGCCTCCATAGCTAGAATTCTGTCAGATTGGTCGGACTTTAATGTAGCATGTTTGTGGAGAGTACCAGTTCGTTAATCGTGCTTGCGCCGATGGTGTTAATGAGGTGAATGAGGAGCTGGATCACGAAGACGGTAATAAGGAGCGAAGGCATGATGCAGCTTGCTGTGTACCCGGATGCGGGGCACAGAGCCCTAGGAAAGTGGAAAAAGGACTCTTTGTAAGGTTGAATTACTACATCGAAATTGGTTCACTTTTGGAGTGGTCGCAGTTTGCTATGGCGCGGGTTTTGCCCACAGCGGGCCATGCTTCTGCTGCCGTCCACGCAAATCGCATCAAAGTCTGGCGCTCCGCTTGCTATTGCAGCCCTCTTTTATCAGAGCAGGTACCGTATAGCAGCCAAATGCCTCCTACCGTTCCACATGTGCACACAGTGGATTCAAGGTCTATCGAATTGCATTTTGTATCCCTTTACCTCTCCCTTGATTTCCTCGCGTCCCATGCAGCTCAAAGCGCTAGTCCAGTTTTATTCCACCACCAGAACGTCTTGCCAAACTTCCTGATCTCCTCGCCCTGAGAGGTAAGAAATGGCCTTGCCAATGGCGGAGCTTACGGACATGGGTGCTGCAATTGCCAGAACTCTTGCTCAAAAGATTGTCGCTCGCGTGTCTGTTGTGGTGATATTCAGGCTGCCAAGGTGGAATCATACGCTGGGATATTGTCCAAGTCACCCTGGAACCTCTCGGCTACTACTGAACGACGTATAGTCTAGCCGGAAAACAGTGCAAAATACCCATCCACTGGTTTGAAGAGGTACAACACAAGCTTAGAAATGACAAGGAAGGCTAGGCCGCCAAGCTAAGAGATCGTAGCCCGCTGTTGCTGGTTCTACAAAGAGTCCTGTTTATGCCAGACCTGGGACTCCGGTGGTGGAGGCAGAGAAGTTGGTAGCTGGGAAGATGGCGGGGGAGGTGGCCTTGGTCCAGTGCTCCCAAACAGGACGGCCCATTTGGCTGGCCTGTGAGGCCAGGCCAGGCCAGGCCAGGCAGGCTGAGGCTCTACGCCGGCCGACCGGGCCGGTGTGGCGCACACCTAGACCAAATGTAGTTGTAGAGTAGGCCGTAGATGGTAAAGATCGGGGTCGGGCGGCCCATTAATGAAATTCCGCGCTCATGACGGATTCTACAGGTATTCTATGGCCGGCTTTGCTATCCTCCGCCACTGAGAGGTTTGATCCTATAGCCTGGTGAAGTCGGCCAGATATAGAAGAAGCCTCCCCTACCCTACAACGTTAGGCTCTCGAGATATTTACCTGCCCAACAACATCCTGCGAATACGAGCGAGCCTTTAGAAGTGCTAAAGAAGCTCATTACTCCGGAAAGAAACTCTCTAGGTGGTAATATTGTCGAGACATTAGAGTACTTGAGAGCGTGGTGGAACATTGGTTTGATCAAGAGGCTCTATATTGAGGACAAAATGTATGCTACCAGTGTATTCTACAGTCAAAACCACCCATCTCTACTCCCTGGCAGGCAATCTTCCTAACAAAGCTCTCATTTCCTAATTCGGTATAGCCGTCCGGCTTCCGGCCGGCCGTGACCAAGCCGGCCAAAGGCTGAGGGAGGGCGGGCCGGCCTCTTGGGAGCACTGGGACCCTTGGTCGAAAACACGGATCTCGGAAAGCATACTCGGACAGGTTGAGCACGATGCGAGATTCGACGAACGTGCGGAGATAGTCTTGCACCTGAGCTTGGAACGATTCAGTTGAGAAGCGGCGGCACTTGGTTTTGATCGTCGAGGAATATGCGGTGATGAAGTCATGGAAAGAGGTTGTGGGTGTCTTGAACGTTTGCACGGCCAAGTTCTGTATGTCGTTGACGAGCAATTGTTTTGAACGCCGCTCGCTGATGTCCCGAGGAGGAAACTGGTTACTCAGGAGAAGTCCTGCCATTGTAAAAAGTGAATCATGAGGTTCGATGCCGAGTTGTTGTTCAAGATGCGCCAGAAGCACGTCACCCGCTTTCGATGACGTAGAATCGTTATTGTCTTGCTCCTCTTGCCAATACTTGAGGCACAAACACCAAAATAGGATTGTTGTCTGAAGTCGCTCGAAATCCTTCGCAGTTGGAGCCATTTCCCACAGATCTTCTGGGCTCTCTTCTACGATAGCAAGGAAGTCACTATCAGTGAGAATAGCTTTGCACCAATCTGCCAATTTCTCAAGCGTTGGTCCAACTTCGGGCTCAAACGCACATTGTGCTTCACTGAAAGCAGTAACGAGCGTCTCTAGGTCAATATCAGCGGTGTGAGTATTCTTGGCCTCGAATAGCATATCGAAGTGAGTTGCAATGACGATTTCGGGGCCTTTCTTTCGCATTTCTTGCGGTACGGATTGATAGCTTTCCAAGGCAAGGCGACAGTGCTTTTGAGCCGCACGGATGCCTTTGCGTTGACGAAAGCTGTTGCTAAGGTAAGAGTGCAATACACAAGCTTCAAGCGTTGTCGGTGAATGGGCATCGCAGCGCTTCGAGATCGTCTTCTTAATGAGATCTGAGACAATACCATAGTGTGCTTTTGTCGTTGCATTCTTTGTCAGGTTGATAGCTACCCGGAATAACTGTGTTGTTATTTGGTTCTTGTCTAAAGCGGCCAGAACATGATGCAGTACAAGGTGATGGATTCTGAAAGCTAGCTTCGACGCGCCAGAGGCAGAGAAAAGTCTGGCTAAGTTCTCGACCTGGTTCAGGTCGCTAGGCAAGAGTAACCCAATAGGCCTTATTGAGGCGCTCGTGTGCAAGAGCGCGGGTGGAACATTTCGCTTTTCATGGGAGGGGGATCGCGCAAGAACTGGCCGACTCGGTTTTAATCCAGCCCCCGATCCTGCACTAACCGGTCGAGCATTGAATGGGGTCGAGGTATTGGCGAAATGGTAGTTTTGATGAGTCGCCTTACTGCTTAGGTCAAATACGGTAGCGGCCGGGCTGCCGCTTTCGAGCGGATGCAGACTATTCCAGTCGCGGAGTAATGCTGTCTCATCGGACGTAGTGTCGTGGAGCATATCCTGGTCAGAGTCGAGGGCGAGCCAAAGGCAGCTTATTTCATCCGTGTCTGGTTCGGATGTTGGCGATAGGCTGAATGTGCTTGATGTAAGAGTGGGTGGTCCTTCGCCGCTCTCAAACCAACTTGTGAATGTAGATTGTTCCGGCAGTTTCAGTCCTGATGTATCGTCAAGACACAGATCCTGTTCCTCTGTCTCTCCGGTAGAATCAGACACAGGTGACTCTGTACCCTTGTCGGAGCTTTGTTCGGTTGGGGAGCCACCACCATCCCCTGTGTGATGAGATTTGTCATCTGAGGACAATGATGCTTCTTCAAGGGTAGAAATTTTGGGTTCTTCTGTGAATGGTGGGGCGGTGTCTATCGGAGACGGAAGTGGCGTGCTTAAATGAGGTCGGCCACGATTCTGGTTCTTGTAGTAGCCCCATGATGCAAATTTGAGGGTACACTGATGCTTCCTGCGCTCTTCATTAGCTTGCTCAAGAGAGCCTAAAACGACGTGGCCTTGGCAAAACGAGTGGCTGGGCCGCTAGGGTGTTTTGCTGGATGTACGTACGAAGGCGTAAATTCATGGTGAATCCTCATGTACTCCATGACAGCTTCGAGAGTCATGTCTGCTTCCAAATAGAGATGCTTCAATAACTCTCGATGCTGATCCCACTCAGCTTGTCTGATCGGAGGTGAACTTGATCGTCGGAGCGAGTTGTAGCCCCAAGGAAATGCCTGAAATGCCATTGTGGCAATAGATGTTGACGGAGGCAAGTCGAAGTTCCAAAGGATGGCTGCGGCCAGAGGAGGGACGGGGAAGCAACGGATATGAGTTACAGATTGGTAGTCGCTTTATAACAGTTGTGGTGAGGCAGAAGGCGGTGTCAAGATACAAGCCCTTGGGTAAGTCGTATAGATGGAATTCCTCAAAGGTAATAGTACTGCGTTAGCAAAACTCCACATCTCCTCTTTGGGAAAGGCGCGCCTAGGAGAACCGCAGAGACGAGTTCCAGCTACTGCACTTCCACCTCTGGATGAAACAAAATCGAACCCGGACTAACGACTGCCAGGCGCTGAGATTGTCGACAGCAAGCCTTGCAAAATGGCCGTGAGCTGCAGATCTGTAACAAGAAAAGCTGGATTCTGGCCCTGGAGCCTTTAACCCACAACCAGCTACGGAATTTGGTTTCGTACAGCGAAATCCCTCTCGGAGGTGAGGATACTGAGGCCAGTCATGTCAGATCATCTATGTCAACCATGACCTGGTGGGTCAATCGCGTTCTAGGAACGATAAAGAGGGCCTTGGACTAGTTCGCGTGCCTGAAGGTGTCGCCAACACGTGCTCCGTGAACCCAAGCGGGCCTCTCGACAGGCCAATTGTACCTGCTATTCTGAGCCTAGGTGTTTGCCCTTGACTGGCGGGTTAAATGGCCGCTAGTGCCAACGCGTCAGCGGCACGAAGTAGCAAGGATGCCTGCCGATCAGAGCATTAGAGGCCGCGAGTCGCACCGTGTCGAGGATAAGCCAGCTTTAATTCAGGGTCACAAGTCGCAGATATTTAGCGAAGAGATAACATGGGTTCTCATTGGGCAAGAGGAAAGCCTCAGAAGAAATGCGTGGCATTAAGCAATGACTTCCGGTAGCCCGTCTGACAAGCCTGCTCTTGACAGGAAGAAACTCACGACTTCACCCTTCCCTCGGCTTTCGGGAGCTGTAACCTCGGCCGCCATCCTCCTTATTCTATCCGTTTCACAGTTAAAACTCACAGGGGATCAAGTCTCTTATCTCTTCGCAGGCCAGCACTTTGCACTTTAGCGCCCTAATACCTGCACAGAATCTAGGCCGGTATTCTTAGGACTACGCAAGACTTCAGGTTGAGGCATCCCGCACTCTAGTTAAACGCCTCGTCCCGAGCACTAGCGCCACGCTAAGAAAGGACGAGGGCTGAGGTATTTTTACTCAGTTTCGCGCATTGAACGACGGCAAAGTCACTATCTCATTGTATGAGAATTATGTTGCTCGTGATCACGATCACTTGACCTGTGCAGACTCGATGGTCCAGGAACTTTTAGTGATGGCTTGGATCATGGATGTTTTGGCCAGAATGGGGCACCTGTACAATCGGAGAGGAGCAAAGGCTTGATTCTTGTGACTTGTTAGAGCTCTAATTTATTGGCGCTGGACAATGCTCATTGCACGGAGATCTGCAGATCCCAAAACCATTAATGACGCTGGTCGGCCTTCGTTTCACTACCCGAAGCAGACTACCATGACACCTGTACCTTTTCTTGGAAGCCTACTGAAAGCTTCTTCTAGGCGGCTTCAAATACTTTTCACAATTATACGACCCACGATGCCGTCTGACAATCGAAACCTGGACTGGCAAAAGCTCTCTTCGCTGCGGTCATAGTAATGCAAAGTTTGATCATCATTTACCCAGTATTGGTGGTGAAACCTGTCTGGAAAAATTGGTTATTGCGTTGAAGGGGTATTGCGTGGGGGGTCAGTTACGTTATCTCATCCCGCGCTACGGGTGGTTCCCTTCTAGCACGAAAATTCCAGAAGCGAAACAATCAAGTTCCAGGCAGAGAATTTTGGTGTTCATAACCTTAACGTAATTCTTGAGACAACGCCAATAGGAAACCATCAGCCGCAGATGAGATACCTGCAGGGAAAATAGGCAACGCTCGTTGGCGGCTCCCATAATAGGCGGTACGTTCCCTTCATACTCATTATCTAGCATTCAGCTCTCTTATTTCCCGAGTGAACACCACGAGGTACTCTCGATTCTGGCCAACATGTTCACTGCTGGAGAGGAAGGCACTTTTGACACAGCAACGTCCCGAAACCTCAACAGCTCTTCGCAGACTGTCTTTATCTTCGACCATAGATGCTAAATCCATGATCGCCCCGACACTGGCTGGCAAAGAATCCGCGTCTTCGACACTCAATGACGAATCATCCGAGACCTCGACGATCATTGCTGAGGATGTCAGAGATTCGGCTAAAGTGGAGAATACGGCAAAGAAGCCAAAACTTCCTGGATTAAGGAAACGCCTGGCAGGCGTTCAAAAGTTCTTTACTGACCGGGAGCAAGCCCATCTGGCCCGTCGGCAATACCTCAAGGATTGCGAGAAACGCCAGGCGGAGAAGAATGACGGCGGATGTCCGTGCGGCTATCCTTGGGGAAGACATAACTGGTATCACTCGTGTCCAATAGCACCGCCGGCTTCAGCTAGTCCTAGTGGTGGAGGTGCTGGGGTTGACGGGTGTTTCGGGGGAAATAGCGTAGTGTGGACGGCCGATGGACAGCACGAACTGGTGAGAGACCTCAAAAAGGGCGACCGAATCCGTTGCGATGCTGGCAGCCAGACTGCTGAGGTGTAATGTGTCGTCGTCATGCGCGTTAAGGGTTGCCGCGAGCCCATGGTGCGTTTCCCCGGTGGCCTTTCAATTACGCCTACACACCCTGTTCTCAACAACAGCGGCGAATGGGTACCTGCGCAGAAAGTACACGAACGTCGAGTCGTCGACATCGACCGAGTGTACAATTTCCTGCTCGACCGGCAGCACACTATTGTGGTCAATGGCGTCATTTGCGTCGTGATGGGCCACGGAGGGTCCATGAAGCATCCTTTCTGGGGAAACTGGAATGGAGTAGCAAGATGCTTATGCGCAGTTGATCAAGAGGGATTCAAGGACGGGCTGGTGGAGCTTGCAGGCACTGTGAGGAATGAGAGCACTGGCCTGGTATATGGGTTCGAGAGCCTTGACGGACGGCGAATTGTGGAAGATGACTTGAACTCACGTCAGATGTCACCGTTGAATATTTTCGAGACAAGGACAAATCGTAGCTGCGGTCGCCTCTCCCGCGTCCATGATATGAGGGGATATCCTGCATTAGTGTGCAGCATTCGTGCGATTTCTGACACAGGATGACGCTTTCGCCCTCCCTCAGCCGGACAGAGGAGAGTTGCCAAAATGGAGGCAGACGAGGTACCTGACTGACTGCGGCTTTAGCAGAGAGAAGGACCCAGGATTCGACTGCTATGACGGTAATTGTTTTGAATCTCGGCCTCTCTAGAGTAGGCCCGCGGGAATGCAAGCGCGTAGGTATCTTGCTACCGAGGGTGCTAATGTCTTTCGAATTGGTCCATATGAGAGAAAGGCATGCTACGGAGATGGAGGAAATTTGCGGATTCACGGATACAATAATTGGACCATCGTGTCATTAAAGTCATTTCGTTTCTACTGGACGAACAATTTTGTGGCCGCATGTGATTCATGTGCATTACGACTCGCAGTTTTTCTCCCAGATACCGCCATGTGAACCGCTCCTGGTTATATTCTGTCCGCATACATTGCCGGATGGTGTGCAAGATTCGGCACCGTAATCTCCGAAGTTGCCGAGAACTGGTCTTTGTCACTGTGAGCGGGGGATGAGATGTTGTTGATGGGTGATGAGATGGCGGGTCTCGACCTCGGTGTCTGTGTAGTCTCCGACTTCGAGGTCGTAGAGCGCGAGTAGTAGGATGGTAGAGAGTCTCGCCGGCCAAGTTGGAAAGCTTTGAGCGACGACTTGCTTTCCACATCGACCTTGTGCTCGGCCACCGCTCCGTGAGAGCGGACTTGTCGTGCTGTCAGGCCGATCTTGGTATCACGGAAGATGTAGCTCTGGTACATTTTAGTAGGGGAAGCTTTGTTGTTCAAGTGATAGTGCAATACTTACGGCGAAGAGGTTGATCGTACCCATGATGATGACGACAATGCCAGCAGCGATGACTATCCTCCAAAAAGCCAGACCTAGAGACTTTTGGCTGGTTGCTTGCTTGTTGAGGTTGCCTAGGATGTCGTTGCCAAGCAACAGCATAGCAGCTCCGAGCATGACGAAGCCAGATTTGTGGCTAAAGAGTGGCCAGTTGCGAGCGAAGTAAGACTTGAAAAGAGGGAGTTCGGTGATGATTAGAAAGACTGAGTGGCGGTCAGTGAGGGAAGCTGGAAGTGATTTTGGCTTTTACGCACCACTTATGATAACTGAGATGACATGATTGCACGCATCGAAGAAGAAGAATTTGCTGACGATGAAGGTCTTGACCAGCATGACCGAGCTCGCCGTAATGACGGCAAGCAGACTGATTATGTTGAGGACTCGAATGACGTTGAGGACAACGTAGCCGGCACCAGCCAGTGATCCGCCGAAGAACCTCATAGTGAATAAGTTGTGCTGAAGATTAGAAAGGTATTTGAGGACAGGGCTCGAAAGAGTTTGCAGTTGAGTCGCTTTCAGATTATGTTCACGGAACTTTGTAGATTGAGGCAGATGGAAGGCAGTGCCAAGCAGCAGAAGTGAAGGATCGACAAATGGTCAGAGTGCAATTAGGTCGCAATGAGTAAGTTGAATAGGACTAAACACAATGGAGGGAAAAAAGAAGAACATCCTGAGAGCAGATCAGCCTGAATAAGAGCCTTGAGCTCACGCGACGAGATAAGAATGTGTCAAGAACGCCGCGGGTCACTACTACTCGAAACGCGTTGAGTACGGCAAGCATGATATTTTCGTCTGGCGATTTGCGAGATGACAGAGTCTGGCAAAAGGCCAGCGCAAACACCAGAATGTCTGACGATTGGATCGAGACATGGCGCACAGTCTGGAACAAGCTGCGTGTGTTTCAAGTCGGGTGAATTCGCGTTTTGGGGGTGCTCCTCGCGGCTGAAAGGTGTTACTAAGATGAGCCGGAATGCTCCTCTAAATGCACAGGCTCGAGGCAAAGGAGTGGCTGGGAGCGAAGGTGGGAGAAGGTCGTGTCAAACCTGAAACGGTGGTCGATGTTTGGCCTAAAGCGCGCCCTAAGCGCCGAAATCGGGGTGGCATTGCACGCACTTTGGGGAGAATTCCACGCACTTCTCGTCGGTACGCCGGGCCAAATTTTCAAAATGCAGCGACAATGCGAGGTCACCTCTTGATGAGGTTTACCCTCAGTGAAACTCCACACTACCGCCGTATGCTGCCTAGTGAAGACTGGAACCACGGCTCCGAAAGGTTCACACAATGTCGTCTCTCGGTGGCCAGGCCTTGCTCACGCGTCCGACGCATGCAGAACTTCTTCACATTGCTGCGGCTGCCGGTACGTCCTCAGTTCTCGCGTGGATCGCTGTAGTCTTACATTCTAATTACCTGAACAGGAAGGCCACCGGACCAGGCGGCGTCCCCGGCAATCCTTTTGGCTAGCCCTTGCAATGGATCCTCGACTTGGCACTAGGCCATAGAGACACCACGTATCTTAAATCTTTCGACCTCAGACTGGCGCGCCTCACCATGACAGAACGGGATCGTATACTTGATTAGCGGAGATTCTTGCAAGGCTTGCCATAAAGAAAAGAGCCCAAGGCCCGAGCTGCGCCATTCGCCATTCCACAGCGGCAGAAGGCAGCAAGGACAAGACTGGAGATGATCGAGGTAAGGTTAGCAAGCAAGCAGCCTTTCACCCACGGCCTAAGACGAAGTGATGGTCGTCTCACTTGATATTTGCAGGAGCAATACATGACATTCTCCAGCATAGCTGAGGCAAACAGGGACCTGGTCAAGGTAGGCAAGTCACGATTCGAGCCACATGACATACCAATACAACTTCGGGAGGATTCAAGCCTCCTGAAGTTGCGGGAAAGAACAGGAACGACGTGTACTATATCCATGGGACGGAAAGTTCGTTCACGTCACGCTCTCTTGTGGAGATGCAAAGGAAGTCGTTTCGAAGGGCTGGGGTGAGAGGGCACAGGCTAGCAGGGATGTATCTCAACCTGGGGTATATTTTCGTCTACGCACCGAGGGATGTGGAGGAGATTGGGATCATGGGGAACGTGCTTCAAGCAGGAATCACATTCATGAGTGGCGGGCAGGAAGTTGCATAGGTATCCAAGCGAGTAGTGCAACGTACATTTAATTCAGCAAATTTCTGTCGAGCTCCTCATCAAACGACTTTTAGAGCTCTCTACCAAGATCTTTCTACAATCCTCATTGAATCATCCCATGACTTCTCTCTTTGAAGCCTACGTATCAATTTGAACGGGCAAGATTCGCCGCATTGGCTCAAGCAGCTCAAAGACCATCGGCGTATGGAGATTCTGCGGGAGGGAAGGCTTACTCAGCTGCATCATCAGAGCACAGTCCAACGGCCTCGGCTAGAAGAGGTTTAACATGAGCCTTTTGAGCATTGAAGGTCGTGGTCCAGGATAGAAACAATACACATAGCTTCGAAGCCAAAGTCCTACAGGTGTTCAAAGAGTGTTCGAGTGCTCACTCCATAATGCTGCATACAAAGTCGCTTCAACCTGCGTAGCAACGGCCAACAAGACCTTCCTGCAGACAGAACTCTTCTTAATCCGGTCTCTGCTGCAAACTTCCTACCAGGCTGTGCATCCAACCATGAAGCTTCGGTGACCGTGATTAAAGGCTTCAATTATCAAACCGTACAAAAACCTGGCCTGGTAGGCCTGTGTGGCGCGCGGCCTAATGCTTAGAATAAAGTAGATCCTCCCTAATAGATAGATCGGGCTCGTTGCACTCCTTCATGTAAATTGCGCTCCATCTCTTCTAATTTTCCGCTTGTGTCCCCTTTGTGTGACTGCATCGCAGGATGGTCGATTCAGATGATTTGTATGGTTCAATAGAGGCCGGTGACGACCTCAGCACTGTCCTGGGTACTGAAACCCTCGAGGATAGGGCATGGTGCCCCCTGGCTTCGACAACAGCCTGGGTTCCTCGGCAGATACTCTACCTATAGAGATCTTTGAGCATCGGAGGTTCCTGAGGGTAGAGCCCAGCGCCACCTTGCGCTCTGGACAAAAGGTGTCCAAGATCTGGGACCACGACAATTTCTTTACGGGCCTTAGATACTCTTTCTGTGCCCTGCAATGTCCGCGGAATGCGAGAGATTCTTCAGCAGCGCAAAGAAGCTGACCACACCGGAGAGAAATGCCCTAGCAGATAACACCATTTGAGGCGTGTGAGTGTCTGAAGGTGTGGTGGGATCAAGGCCTTATTAGAGGGCAACCTGACATCTAGGGAAGAGTAACGCTGACAGCTTCAACAGCAGCCTAAATGTACTGTACATTGCAGGGTATGGCGAATGGAAAAGTCACTTCTCACTACCTGTTACCAGATTAGAGAGGCGCCGAACCCAGGCCTGGGTCGTACGGCCTGTTGAGACCACTGCATGCCTCGCCTAGTTGTACACGACTAATCCATTGCCTTATCCTGTGTTACTTCCACAGCCATATCCGTGTTTCCGAGACATGCAGTTCGCTGTGATCCTAATTGCATTGCATGCGATGAGCCCCTGTTCGCCTATCTATCTCCCGAGCCTCGTTCCTAAAATCCGCGCGCGAGACATCTTCTAGCAATCTATCGTAACATCCGCCTGTCTCTCCGATCTAACTTGTTCTTCAGCCTCAATCAACTCACTTCCCTAGTGCCCCCGGCCATGTATGAACTAACAGGCAACGTCGGCGAGCTGGCAATTATCTACCAGTCGCGGGAAAGAAGGCCGCTAGATGATGAAGTAGAGCGAGAAAGAAAAAGAAGCGATTAAGGCGGACTGAGGCGGGATCGTCGTCCGAGGAAGGCACGGTCTTGCGTCTTCCTTGGTCATCTAGGGCGCAAGAATAATGGGCCGCATGGGAGCGAGGATGATGAGGTGAGTGAACAGTAAAAGAAGAGCACGTTGAGGAACCCTTCCGGAAGGCGGGAGAGGGTGGTTATCGTGTAAATTACTTATGCGGGATGCCAAGGCAGAGGCGGTTGAATAGCAACAACAAGAGCTTGTGAGTGAAGCAGATCCGGTCTTGCCTTGACTATTCATTCATAGTCATGAGTTACCCTCGGGATGCGATGCGACATCACCCGCTTTCAAGCCTTTTAATTCCAATATTACACATTGTTCACACCGATGATATTATTGCGTTGGAAACACGTTCGCCCCAGGCCGCTAAGATAAAGACGGCCGATGTTGGCTTCAGGTGCTCAAGTGAATAAGCCAGGCAAGACAGGCGAGTCACCCAGCCTATACGCATCCAACTGCGCCAATGGCAGGCCAAGCGCCTGCAACATTGTCGAAGCAACCTGTCGATTACTCACAACCTGCGTGATGTTGGCCGGCGCCAAATTGGGATTGTATGCGATGAGCGGCACATCGAGATCTTGGGGGAGGAATCCACCATGATCTTCAAATTCAAAGCCATCATTCCATAGCGTGCCGACCTTGGCTCCGATCACCAGATCTGGGACTCGTGAGTCAAGAAATGGCGAGCCATAGCCTGCTGCGGTGACCTCGTTGCCCGCTAGTATGTACGAGATGCCAAGACTGGAATTTGCCAGAAGGTTGCTCTTGGCTTTTTGGGCATCTGAAGACTTTTCAAGCCACATCTGCAAAAAAAGGCATTAGCCATGCCAATCAACCGCTTGGCAAGCATTGGTACCAAAGGCGAGTACTTACAATACCACCATCTTCTCCGACAAAGAATGCAACAGGCACACCAGTGCCGTCCATGAAGTCTGGATTGCTCACTTTCAAAGTTTTAGGGTTGATAGGTCCTTGGCCTTGTTTACTTCCGATCAGCACGAGTGTTGAGTTCAACTTTCCACTTGACTGCAGGAAATTCAAGAATGTTCCGAGACGTGCATCGGCTTCACTCAGAGCGCTCGCGAGGCTCTTGTTTGGGTTGTCACCGGCTGCGTCCAAATACCCAGCATTTTGCTGAGCCCAGGTGATGGTTTGGAAGTCTGCTCCGTAGAGGGATGGTGCGCCAGATGGATTTTTGGTTCCATTAGCCCAGTTACCTAGCGTCCAATTTCGGAGGGCGGACCCTATCTCCTGATTAGCATGAGTCTGGTGTAGATGCTTAGGGAATACGCAAACAATGCAGATCATCCCATGCTTCTTGTGCCGCAAGTGTACCGTCAACACTTGCAATCTCCGGAAAATATCCTTGCGACAACCCGACTCCGGAGGGCCCATTCAAAAACTCGTACGAAGGATGCTTATCTGCATACGCAGTCACCAGGCCATTTGCTCTTCCCACCTCAAAGATAGTATTCACGCGGATGAAGTTGTGCGGATATACCACCTCACACGTTCCCCATGCGGTCTTTTGCATTGGCAGGTAGGTAAGATTGAACCCGCCACCACCGTCAAGGGCAGATGAATTCAGGTCACTGGCTTCTGAGTAGTCACACACGGCTCCTACTGGTCCTTTGCAGTTAGACCCGCCTGGGTAGAGTGAGCGATCCCAGACCGTTTCCCAAAAGATACCGGAATTGCGAGACGATGCACCAGAAAAGAGGGCTGCCGTGCCAGGCAAGCTGTCGGATGGGGCGTTGGCACGCGCATTGCTGTAGACGACGGCATTCTTGACAATAGATGCCCATGTTGAGTTTGGGAACTTGGCAATGTAGTCGACCACGTCGAACTGGTGCAGGCCGTCGAAAGAGAGGAATATGGCTTGTTTGTAAGGACCATTAGAGTATGAGGTGGTCGCCGGTAACCATCCACCTGGCTCTGGAGGTGGATTTGACCCTCCGAAAATCACTGGTTGCTGGACGGGAGCACCGTAGACGCTAGTTGCTAAGGCTGCGAAAAGACACGTGGCTAGTAGCATTGTTGTAGTCAACCTAGAAAACGGTTATGGAGGAAGGTGTAGTTGAAAGGAGGACACGAGGAGGATGCCCAGCTGCGAAGACACAAGGTACGGAGCCATGGGGCCCTTTAAGTGGCAGAAGGAAGACGACAAGATCGCAATGCAAATGGTAACGCGAGTTAGTGGCTATCGCGGGTCAAAAAGTCTTCCGGAGAGATCGGGCCAAGTAGTAGTATTTCTGACAGTGGGCAAGGTTCTTTTCCAGAGGACCAGAGCCAGTTAGAGTTGGCTGATCGAGCACGAGCTGATGTCGCCGCGGTTGTAGCTGTGCGGGATGTCACTTGTGCGTCATGGTAGGAGGGGATTTCCAACTGTCCCCACGTGCGAAGCGACGCCAAAAGTTGTAAGCAAGCTACGGCGGGGTTGAAGCTGGAGAGCTTGAAAAGCTTGAGGGAGAATAAGCTTTGCTCGATGCGGAAACTTCTCGCCTAGCGTGCAGGTACGCCCCGAGCCTGGAAAACGATCGGAGGCCCAGATGACGCACGAGTGCTCCAGGGATGCCACGGTGCAACCCTCCGCTTGCTTTGGCCGTGCAAAGCTTCGCCAAATTGTATTGGAAATAATGTCATCCGATCGAGGTGATTGGAGAGACAAGCTCTTGCGGGGTGCTGCCTCTTGGCGGCACCCACCTTGGTAGCCGCATACCCGGGCAGCTTCCCTGGTGTCTTCGTATAGCGTTGCAGAGCTCTGCTTCCTTCTCCCGGGGAATTCCCTGTGCCGTACCGCCATCTAACGTACCGACGATGAAGAGCTGATCAACCCTAAATTGCACTTTTTCATGCTTCAATTGCAGAATCGTCGATGCCCTATCTCATCCCACGTGGGCCTACGGTTTGGACGTCATGGCATCGCTTCTGACCATGGGCTTGCAGAGTCATATTTCTCCCCACCCCATCCGGATCATGTTTTCCATCATTTCCACCAAGTTTCCTTATCACATTCCAGCCAGCGCGAGAGTAATTCTACCCTGACCTTCTCACAAAAATGCACGTGAACAAGCAAATGCTGGGAGCGGCGGTGCTCACATGTCTACTGAATATACCCCAGGTGCAGAGCGCAACCTCATTGGTTGCCCCGAAAGGGGCCAAGGTACTCACCGTGGGCGTCATTGGAGGTACCATCAGCATTCTGTCTTAGAATATCTCTGACCTTCATGGCGTTGACCGTTCCACACAGACTATGGCTGGACCGGCTGGGTCCCATCGCCAGACCACTTTTGTCTCGAGGTCCTTCCTCAGCTCGTAGCAGCAGGCATTGAGATTCCGAACGAGGTTACCAACGACTGTGATCCTGGCGATAAGCAGTACATTGGCAACGCGACGGCATTACAGAGTAGGTTCTCGTGGATAGACCCTTTGCACCCGAAGAGGTGGGCTGACCGAGGGTGCAGCGGACACGTCAGGGTATGTCGGCCAGGTCTGCGCGATAAAGAACTGCAGTGCCTTTGTGAGTTTCCCCCCCATAATCCAGTTCCGATGAAACGCTGTGCCTGACAACTCCAACGGATCTCCGTTGGCGACAATTTCTACGATAGTGGCATCGACTTCACTACAGGCGGAATTCTCCGCTTCCAAGAAGCCTGGGTCGATATGTACAGCCAGGGCGTCTTTAACGACGTTCCTTGGTATCAATGTCTCGGCAATCATGACATTGTCAAGGGTCAGAGTGGTGTAGACTTTCAAACCAAAATCGCACCCCTCTACGACGATCGCTGGTACTTTGTAAGCCTGAATTTGTCGTGAGAAAAAAAGGGGGGCAATCGTCGCTGAACGGGGAATAGGGTACCGAAGGACTTCCATATTACACATACGATCTTGTCGGTGCGGATTGGACCGCGACGTTCGTAGTAGTCGACTCCGATTGCTACCTGGACAGCTATCAAAAGGTTCGCGATTTCCTCAAAATGCAATCGTAATCGAATCGCTGACTCTTCCATTTAGAACACGTCCGTATACCGCAACGAATACACCTCGGGATGCCACAACAACACCCAAGTGCAGACTAACTTCCTCGCTGACGCTTTTGCAAAATCAAACGCGACGTGGAAGTTCCTTCAACTTCACCATCCTTACGCCTCCGCCTCCGATAACGAAACCGACCTAGCGCCACTTATCGAGATCGTCGAAAAACACCACGGCATCGTATTGAATGGCCACGACCACTGTCTTGGCCACTTCTTCCTTAACAACACCAACTTCATCGTCAGCGGCGCGGCCGGGTACCCGCAAGCAGGCGACTGCAATAATGGCACGGCTCAGGGACCGTACGCGTTGTATCTTGCTGCTAACAATTTGACGGGTGAGTGAGATAGGCGAGCGCCGGTTGGGTTTCGTATGCTGACGACGGACCTCCCGCTAGCCGCGAACGGATTCGTGACATTGGACATCAGCAAAGAACTGGTCAATGTCGAATACTATGCTCGCGACATGGAGTTCGAGAACGGCGACCTGTACCCCGTAAATTGTGACTTGAAGCCCAGCTACAGCTTCCAGATCACCCAGAAAGCTACTTGAGGCATAGGAGACAACGCAGGACTGGCTCGCTCGAGCTTTTGGTCACTTGATATATTGGACGGAGCGAAATTGGTCGTCCGGTCAAGCGGTTAGGACACTATCATCATCAGGACCAGCAATATGGCGACGGTGGTGGTCGTAAGTACAGGATTTCAGCCGCTTGTAGGTCGCCTGTCTTTCCTATACCATGGTTTGTGGGCTTGCTTGGCTAAGATCACTTGGGGTCGCTTAATTTGCATTTTGTTCTGCTATCGTGCGCGCTGAAACTTGTCCCATGAATCCTGCCATCGAGGATCAATCCAGGTCTCTGTCAATAGTCCGTCTTCAGACTTTGTAAAGTAAATCTTGCCCTCCTGATTATGGTGTTGTTCCCATCCTCTTGGCAATTCGTACTCCCATTCATAGAGTATTTTGGCGCTTCCGGAATCCATCGCTGTTTTGCTTTGAGAGGACCATCGAGGATCAACATAAGTGAAAGCTACATCATCACCTTCGAAACTTTTTACGAAAGTAATCCTTCCCTCAAGGGTATGGACTTGGAACCAGCCGCGAAGTGGTTCGGCAGTTGTACTTGCAGCACCTTTCTCCGACGTCGCAACGGGCCTTGGTCTTTTCACCCAGGATTCTGGGGTCATCTGACACGCGATATTGCTCAGACATAGAATGGGAACATAACCCTCGAAGACGGAATCCTCAGAGAAGGCATCCCAGATGTACACCCATCTCCTCTCAAGTACACCCTTGGCCGCAAAGTTGAATGGATGGGTATGTATCCGCATACATGAGGCGTGCTCTTCGCACCCAAAGGCTATGTGTTCGCTGTAACCAGGATGGTCAAAAGAAAGGATGCCGCTTTCGTGTCGCCATGAGATTCGACCACTTGTGCTTTCGACTCGAGTCCAGCCAGGCGGCAACGGCGAATTCGGGCACTCTTCCGTTATTGGAGGGAGACAGAATGTCGCCAGCTCTTCATATTCCGCCAATTCGTCCTCGTACAAAGTAATACCATCGCCGTCGAAGTCCAGACAGGACCAACCAACAGGGGTCACACCGGCTTTGCAAACGCAGTCGGTGTCGTGTAAGGGGGACGCAACCGTCTCTTCCTTCAAAGAGAACAAACAACACGCACTAAGATGGCCCCCTAAAGGGTTTGCATCGAGCTCAGAAGCGGCAGGTCTGTGCCGCCGTATCAAATTCTCTAGGACTGTATCTGACGGGGAGCTGGTCGATTCTCTGTCCTTAGCCGAAGACTGTGAGAGATCGAGCTCAGTGATGGTATCCTGGCTTCTATGATGGCTAGGCGCTTTCGCATTGGCTCTGCGAGACACAAATGGGATGTTGTCGTCTTTGAGAGTCCCAAGACCGCAACGTTCGGTAGGCATGTCTGTCAGGCTTCCAAGATTGAGGGTGTCAGTACATCCACTGTCAGTGTAGTGCCGTGTTTTTGGCTCCCGAGGTTGCTCAAGAGATTCTCGGCGCAGTATTTGCGAATAGTTGCCGCGTGGTGACATCCCGTCAGGCCTTTGACAATCATCAATGCCTTCTTCCGCTCGTTTAAATCCGTCCTGCTCACCAGTGCCTCCCATACTTGAATTTGCGCTGCGAATGGCATGAATCAACTCCTGCAACTCCAACCACCGGCCGTCACCGACGTATCGTTCAAGGAATTCAAGCTCGTCCCACCTATCGACACCTCCATTCTCCGCCGCGTTTTGTCCCTCGTCCTTGGCTTGGGCTTTTGCACCGCTGTTTTCGCTGTTACCAACGCCGTTCTCCACGTCCCATGATCGCGTTGGATCCTTCCCCTCATTTGAGACTTCAACAAGGCAAGGCTGTCTGCCGCCCTCGGCCCATAATCCTTGGCCTCGGTTGATTCCCGGAGTGTGGCTTTCGTGGTTTGTGATGCTGCTTAGGGAAGGCTCTATATAGTGACCGACTTCGCCACGGGCGGTGTCATGTCCAAGGCCGGCTCCGACAAATACTCCATCGGCTGGACTGCCAGTAGCTTCAATTGGTTCATTCGCGCCGCCCACTTCAAGTACAGGGTAAGGTAACGCTGGCGACAGCTGATCACGGAAAGCAATCTCGTCATCTGAGTATGTCGTAAGTGGAGGCGCGTCTTCCTCCAGCAAGCCCTCTTTATGGAGATAGCGCACGTAACGCTTGAGTTGCGACTTGCACTTTTCGATCGATGCGCTGGAGAAGCCCTCCTTGTTCAATTCTGATCTAAGGTCCCGCCAAACCCTTGGATTGTCGCCTTCGTACTCTGTCATTGTAGACACCACTGAGCCTTCGCGTCTGCCAGCTCTGAACTCGGAAGCGATCTTGTCAACCGCCTTCCGCAATTCTAGTAAGCCTCCAATGTCATTCTCGATCCGGCCAAGCGCACTAACACCAATGGTTTCTAGGTAGGCTGTCAAAGTTGATATGTGAAGGTTCAATTTCGAGCGCAGCGCTCCGAGATCTTGGTTGGCGAGCCTTACTCGATCCCAATTTCTCTTCCGACTCCGCCCAAGGCTTTTAGATTTGACGATGATATTGTTGAGCTGGGTGACAGTTGCTTTGCTGTTCTGCAGGATTCGTACTAAGCTACCATAGTCGGCGCCAGCAGGTCCCAAAAGGCTTTCCGGTGCTTTTCTTTCCTTTTGAAGCCTATTCAGGATTATGTGAAGGCTGTCCAGTTGGCCCGTAATTTCTGCGTAATTGCTACAAGCGTTATTCCAATTAGTGCAGGCTCGCCCAGTGAGCTGGATCAGGAGTACGATATCGCTGACTGAGACACCAAAAGACATTTTTACGTCTGAAACACATTGAGATCGGGCACTTTCACAGTGGCTCGTTAGAATTCTGCTCAAGTGCAAGGGATAAAGGAAAGGGCAGAACTTGAGATCTGGGAAGCGATCCAGCCTTGCAAGGCTGAGACGAGGCATGATTGCCCAGGGTTCATCTGCATGGCTGAACGCCGGGAGGCTGTCACATGTGCTTGGCGGTGTCCTTGAACAAGTCAGAGGGGGCTTATGTCTAAAGGTGCGGCGAAGAAACATGAATTCTGGCATACATCGGAGGTGTTGGGAGATCGGTAGATGGTGAGCTGCCACACTTCAACTTCAGTCCCTGGATTCGTGAGAGATTCAACATGACGTGGAACGTCAGGGAATGGAATTTGTTTGGAGAGGCCTAAGTTTACGTTGAGCAATGCTGCAAGACATGAGGCCAAAGGGCACTTCGCTCCCGAAGACAAGAATTTGGAATGGCATGAACGATCCCTATTTTCCGAGATTCAACGCCCACTGGTCGCTTGACCTTAAAACTACGTAGTTCGTCGGATGCGCCAGCTTCTAATTCCAGATTCGCCAAGTTCAAATTGGTCTGACACGCGTCTGACCTCAAGTTTCGGTCTGATAGGATGAGAGCTTTTCAATTTCGCGAACACCTAAAATTGTGCCAAGCTTTTCTCGTGCCGCCCACTTTGCTCAGAAGCTGACTGTCTCTCCCATTGTCGGTGGAAAGCATCGAACGCAGAGCTACATGTTTGACACACTACCCTGAAACACGATGGGGCGACTTTCCGGAGCACCGGCGGCGGAAGTTGTCGGAGGACCACAATCGGGAAAGTCATATCCACAATTGGAGGTCTCATACGTACGTTTCAAATGTGCCTCTAACCTATCTCCAATTGCAGCTCGCCCAAGCAGCCAGAAATGGTCAGTCATGGCCTGGTGCCGACTGACGAATGGTAAAAAGAGATACCATATCAATCTCGCTTTCACCGTCTCAAGACTCCACATTGACTTGCAGAGTCCTTTGTAAAACCATACAAGGGCGCCACCTTACACATCTCTCCGATGAAGCAGCCCACGCATAATCTATATCCTTCTTCTTTCGAATTTTCTGATCGTTCATTTAATCTATTGTCCTCGTGCTTTCCCTCGCAAAGCAGCTCACTGTGCCTTTGACATGTCTATTATCGGCGACTCAAGTGGGAATCTGACAATTATAAACGCAACACCTTTCGTATGGCAAAGAACGCTGGAGCAGTCCTATCAGATGTCTACCTGGGATTTCCCCGAAATCATCAATCCTGGTCCGTAAGTCGTGGAAGAAGTGTTGTACACACTTGCTGATAAGGCCAACATAGGGACTCTAGTATCCGTTCCTGTTGATTTTGGCATCTTGGGGACGACCACAGATGACGGGGCCGAAGTTAACTATACAGTCACTGCTCAGGAAAATTTCCAGATCCATGCTCAGGTCCATGCAAGCAATGCAGGCTCTGACCTGACTGTCAACTACGGCCAGATCAGCTCTATTGGAAATCCTTTAGGCAGTACCATTGATCTCGGGTTCTGGGCCTTCAATGACGAAGCCTTCATCCTCTCTGGTAGCGACTCCAGCTCATTCTCGTCCACTAATACTCCGCAAGATTGGATGCACCAAAATATCCACTCGATTGGCTGCCAGCCCCTACGGCATCTTTGCATGCCTGCATCCCACGATGCCGGCATGTCTCAAATCAATGGCCACACAGCGTTAGCTGATGATCTGGATACTCTAACCCAATATTCAGACATTGGTGGTCAGCTTGCTGCGGGATTTCGCTACTTCGATATCCGGCCTGTCATTCACAACGGCCAATTTTACACTGGTCACTATTCCGACCTTGCTGGATCCTGGCAAGGTGGAAATGGCCAGAGCATTGCCTCGATTATCAGCGAAGTCAACGCCTTCCTGGCCACCAACGACGAGCTTGTCATACTTGACCTCTCGCATGCATATGACACAGACAATGGCTATCCGCCCCTCAGCCAAGCTCAGACGAATGCGCTGATGCAGCAACTGCTCGGCATTCAGCACCGATTTGCAGCCCCTGCAGGAACCTCCGACCTTTCCCAACTCAAGCTGAACGATTTCATCTCCTCTGGGGCCTCCGTCATCATCATTTTCGACGATTCAACTCTCTCACCCGGAGATTTCTCCCAGAATGCATTCCCCGGCTTCTACAACAACACCCAATTTTCCGTCTACAACTCCTACGCCGACACCCCGGATGTCGGAACAATGGTTACGGATCAGCTTGGGAAGATGGCCGCACAGAGGCGCTCACCTGACTCTGGACTGTTCTTACTCTCCTGGACACTGACTACGCTTGATCCGAGGGACGCTGCACCAACCGCACACGCAGCCTTGTTTCAGAGGCTCTGGCCTGCACTCAACAAGCAGACCTTCCCGAACTTTATCATGCTAGACGCTATTGGCTATAACGACAATTTGAATAACCGCAATGTGGCAGCCCTGTCGATGGCAATCAACCAGTATTTTAGTCCACCCTGCCCGGCCTAGGGCTTGGATGGGTTCATTTGAGCCACTGCAGAGAGATGGCGGTCGCCTCAATCACGTTACGCCAATCTCTGGTTCCTGGTCCAAAATGCCTTTGCTTTTGCGTTGGATTGATTTTTGGTACCTCTCCAGGATACTGGAAGCGCTGCCTTTTTCAACGTCTCTCTCGCCGTATTCCTTTGATGCTTATTTACTGTTAGGAGAATGGAGGCCGGGCATTTTATACAGGATAATCTGGAGGCTTTTCAAGAATATTGAGCTTAAAGGCAGGCTAAGTGATGTCACCGGCGTGGAAATTTGAAGAGAACAGGGACATGCGCATTCAGTAAATTGATACCCACTAAATCTCGACTTAGATCATGGACTGCATGATAGAGATATGTCTAATACGTTATGTAGGCATGGCTGCTCGTTTGAGATTCATACCGTGTACCGTCGATGAGTAGCCTCGACCACAAACCGCGATACCATCATCTAGATCTAAACGTTGCCAAAGTAAGCTGGTCTCAAAGAATCGGGGCCAGCACGTGATTTATCCCACCAATGTGATGCAAGTACAATACTCCGCCGAAAGCTACAGGACGTCCGCAGAATACTTTGACGAACGGCTGTGAGCAGATATTTGAACCATCAACTTTAGGGCAGGCATCCATATTTCAACCTAGACCTTGCATCCTTCAAACACGGCTATCGACCATCCATCTTCGCCATATCATTATACTGTTGGAGTTCCCTCGATCGCCCCTTCTGACCTTGGTGTTTCTGCTGATGACGCCGCCGCCGAAAATATCTAGACGTCTCCAACGCTCGGAGAGTAATCCGGCGAAGGCCAGACTCGAGCATATCGACTTACGCTTGTGTGCGCCAGACAACTTTTCCAACTTCCGCTCATGATTCGTCTCGGTGCGGCCGCACGGTTTGGAACTTGGTGAAGCGTGCTGGTACCCTGTGACGACCAATTACGCAGCTCGGTGTACAACACAGCTCCCGTAGGACATTGAAGTGTGGTTATTTGGCTGACGGAGGGCAATCTGGGATGTGGCTATGGTACCAGATGGATCGAATCGTGGCAGAGGTATCGACATATCTGTCCCTGAACTCAACTCCACGTCAGTGCTTTCGCAAATGTCGGTCATGCTGAAGCTCACATTGCGATTGGCAATTCTCTGCCGTTTGGCTGAGCCGGGGCCATGTATGGCATCCGCTAAACATGCTGCTTTGTGGTGCAGGCACGGCGTTTCGGGCAGCGACTTTTACTCCAAGGCACGAAACTTCATTGCGATGCCCTGCACAGGTTCTGGAATTCTCTCCGTATCCTCAGTATTTGTCCTTTCGTACGTCATCGTATGTGGATGCATGATCGCTCGTAGAAGAATCATCACCATTTGCGATACTGATGGCATCGTGGTCTTGCGGATGAGCATGATGGACATCATTTCAGCCGCAGTGATCTGTAAGGCAAAAGGTACATTGCTGACTTTGTATCGAAGCCCGCAAACTGAAAGAATGGCTTCTGTTGGCTGTGGTGGCAGTCAGCAAGGATCCAAGCGGTCATGAACAGGCTCCAAAAGGGACAGCAGCATGCAACAGAGAAGGCAATTCAGAGGAAGTACGGAATGGGTCTTTCCGCAAAGGTAGTCACCTAGGCAGACCATGTTTTTCGTCATAATCATCTTCCCAGTCCCTGACAGTCTTTACGGAAGGGGTAAGTGGCCTTTGAAGAGCTGCTGCTGCGGCTGAGCTCTATGCTCTGGCATCTCTGACCATCAGAATAGATTCTGGCTGATATGAGAGGCGTATGGTGAGAAGCTGTGGTGGTAGGAGTCTCGGTATGTGAAAATTAACGACACCAATATTGGGCGGCTGGGCCTAGGGCTACAGCTGCAAACCAGACAAACGGAGCTATACCACGTTAAGCAGGATGGAAGGTCACGGGTTTACTCTTTCAGCAGACCTCACATGCCGATCTGTCAATCTGAAGACTGTAGAGCGTCCAACAGATCTCTTCTCGCACTAACTATTCCAACCCCCCCCCCAGACAACCAACATTTTGCCTCCCTCATCAATCAAGCTCGCAGACATGCCTCCGGGCAACACAATGAACAATTCTCGTATGTATCTCTGACGGACGCTGTATGTTCATCCCGTTGGGGAACAAGCTGCAGGAGAAACGCATGAGAGACTCCTCTGTTGGACGCAATCCTGTTATAGGACCAGCAGCTCTCTCTCAGGAGCAAAGTACAAAGAGCTGACTATGCCAGACGCTGTACCTTCACCACGCTGACACGCTTTTTGTTTCCTAGCAACAGCCAATCACCTCCTGACGGCAAGGCTGGAGCTGCAGAACTTTTTGCTGCGGCAGAATCTTGGCCTCCTGCCTGCTGGCCAGCAGGGGTATACGCGGCCGAGATGGAGGCTAACTGTGCTGGAGACGGCCTGACCAGGAAATACGTCTTGATAGGTATGTACGCCACTTGGAGCAGAAGCAAGACACTTACTGACGGTTTCAGAGGCAGATGGAAGTACACTGTCCGCTGGCGAGCATGGAGAGAGTGCACGGAGGGAGATAAAGCCCAGCTTAGTGGCAGATGAGCAATCAAGTGGATTGAGAAAAGAGCATATCAATGTCCTGCTGCGCACCTGAATGACTCTCCATACTCAGAACCCTTCTCTTCCGGCTTGTTTGCCCTTTCAAATACCACCGTCCGACATGTCCCATCAACACAGGAGCAAGCGTCAGTGTGTGACCTATCAGGTAATAAGAAACGGGCATCTACCAGTGTCCTATATTACCCACAATGAAAGAAAAGTTCGCAGCACGAACATGTTAGGAGACAGACGCTAGCATGTTTTCGGTGATCAAGGACTCACTTGGGGCATGTACCGAGCTGAACTTGAAGTGAGCTCTTCGATTGTGGAATTCCTTATTGGACACATGGTCATTTCCCTGTGAATTGCTACAATGCTATCCAGCTTCACCCTTTTTTCACAGGAGCAAGAACCAAAGCCAAAACCCTTCACCTATTCTGAAAATGAGGTAATCACAAGCTAAGGCCATAGTGGACGTTGAAGAAATGCTTCGATGTTTGACATTTGTATTAGCTACACTAATTAGTCTATCTTGTGCACAATCTCATGACTATGTGCTATCTTTTTCATTGTCCATTCTCCCATGAATCCCAGTTTCTCTGTTCAGTCAATATTCACATCAGAAGGAAAAAAGAAATCAAGTTGTCACATATAGTCCCATGAGCCATAAAGGCATACTCCGTGCATGCCCGAGGTTTCCGTCCCAACCATATACATTACCTAAAATCCGTAACCGTGAAACATGAAAAAGTCGAAGTTTGCATTAAGCTCAAATCATCGCAATGACCAATCCCATGGCGCCGGCAAATCCGGCACCAAAGACTGCCTGTGCGCGAGGGGCAGCAGCGCCAGTATAGGTGGGTGCCGCCTGTGTCATTGATGAAGTGGCGTTCGAGGTGGCGACGCTGAGGAAGACGGAGCTGGAGAAGGTAACGGGCGAGACGGGCGTTGAGCTGGAGCTTGAGCTTGAGATCATGGCGGGGGCGACTGGTGTGGATGAGGAGCTAGAGCATGATGACGAGCTCGTGATGACTGGAGCGACTGGGGAGACTGGGACGATAGGGATGAATGAGGAGATGGATGACCATGGACCCCATGTGGTGGAGTTGCTGCTCGGCACGACGGGAGCGACGGGAGCGACGGGAGTCACGGATGAAGAAGTAGTCCACACTGCCCAGGTTTCTGATGAAGAGCCCGTGCTGACGGGCAAAACTGGGGTCACTGGCGAGACTGGTGTAGACGACGATGAGGATGACGACCATGGTCCCCAAGTTTCGGATGTTGACGAGCTTGTTGTCACAGGCAGAACAGGGGTCACTGGCTTGACTGGCGTCGATGATGAGGACGAGTTTGTCGTTACAGGCAGGACCGGGGTCACAGGCTTGACTGGCGTTGAAGATGATGATGAGGAAGATGACCATACACCCCAAATTTCGGATGAAGAGCTCGTGGTCACAGGCAGAACCGGGGTCACCGGCATGACCTGCGTTGATGAGTTGCTGCTTGAGCTGGACCATGGTCCCCATGTTGTGGAAGAGGAGCTTGTGGTAACCGGCAAAACCGGGGTAACTGGCATGACTGGTGTTGACGAGTTGCTGCTTGAGCTGGACCATGGTCCCCATATTGTGGAGGAGGAGCTCGTGGTAACCGGCAGAACGGGAGTAACTGGCATGACTGGTGTCGATGAGTTGCTGCTAGAGTTTGCCGACCATGGGCCCCACTCTACAGATGTGGTGGTGGCTGTCTTGGTGGTGGTGACCGTAACTGGTGGTACTGTGACGTAAGATGTAATGATCAATATTGGGGCGACTGGTGTCGACGAATTCGAGGAAGGCCACGGTCCCCATGTCGTGGATGTGGTGGATGTCGAGACAGGCATCACTGGGGTGCTGGGAGAGCTGGAGTTGGAGCTTGTAGAATTTGCCCAAGGTGCCCACACCGGGGGGGAGGATGAACTTGTGTTCACCGGTAGAACTGGGGTAACTGGAGCGACTGGAGTGGATGAGGGTGAGGACGAAGACCATTGGCCCCAACCAGCGTCTTGAGCACGAGCAAAAGCAAAGAGGCCAACAGCCGGGATGAGAGAGTGAGAGTAATGCATGGTTTTGGGGACAAGACAGGCGAGCGGATATGTGCTTGAAAGAGAAGGACTACGTTACAAAAGTCAAAGGCGAATGATTCGAGTGTTGATTGTGGGAGAATAGAAACTGAGACCCATTCGATCAGGCGACCTACTATATACCCATGGAATGGACGAGCAAAGTTGGTGGCCGGTATTCATCTTGCAACCAGCCTCACCTAAGTCACAATTAATCTCATGAAACTGGGTGGGCTGAGGCACTTGGCAGGGCTTTTGGCGGTAGAATCGGCGCTTGCCAGCCTAGATCTGCACTCGCCGGAGAATTGTAGGGGCGGGACACGAGGAAGCCCGCCTGCTGAGAGGCCGAAAACAATGGAAATAGCCGCTACACGCTTCTTGACGCCGGTTTGGTGGGAGAGTGAGATTAAGGTTGCGCTATGGTCGCTGTGGCATCCATGTGCCAGCCTCTTTTTCGCTAGTGCACGTGGCTAGCCTTGGAAGCGAATCGTCAACACGCGCGGCCTGGGGCCCTCATTGTTCCATAGACTCGTTTGCTTTGGTCGTCTGTTCTCTGCGTCATAAAGAAACTCGTGTTCACACCAAGAACCGTGCACCTGGTCGTCGGGTCAATATTGAGAACATACGATAGATCACAGCAGAAGCAAGAGAGCAACGCATCATCGACTATGCTCCGAAATTACTCTCCCAGCCCTTTCCAGAAGCTCGTTCATGAAGCCTCCTCAGCCATACGCCACAGTTGTAGCGAATGGCAGTTGTCAGTAGGTGAAACGTGCCACCGTTCATAGCAGCCAAGCTTTTCCGGGACGTGGCTGGCGTGGAGACAACTACGAATCAGCCGCCCGGGTTAAGCGAGATTGGGACACTAAAAAGGTGTGGCTGGTGGCTATTGGCCGTGCCAAGTTCTATTGGACTTATTGGTCGACCGAGCGACAGCCTTCATTCAGTGTTGACAGCAGACGCGCCCAGACGCGTCGCCAGGAATTGAAAACATGGAAATAAACTTGAGGCTGGAGTTTTGGGCAATCATAGGCCCGCCACGACCTCCGCACGTGGCGTCAAAGTTCGGTAAATGCCATTGCACCCTCGAGCTCCGGTCAGCAGACTCGAGGAAAGGACTCTAAATTTTGTGTCGGACCTCCATTTGAGCTCCATAACAAAAGATGTGATCCGACACCGACTCTATTAGGTATGTCTACAGAAATGATTTTGGTCTACCTTTTCCTTTGGCCGCAATCTGAACTCCTCAAATTTTCCAGGGCTTCGGTCAAGGAGCAAGGACCAACGCCAGCAATGCCATGCGACAGTACAGACCATATTTCATCTATTCGATCCGTCAGTTAACCATGCAAAAAGTCTATTTCCAGGAGATCATGCGGACTTACCTGTCTAAAATAAGCAGCGCGCTGATCAAAGTCGACCTCTTCGCTGATCTCTCTGTTCCTTGGAAGGGGATGCATCACAACCATGTTAGGCTTGGCATATCTCAACACACTGTTATCGATGATGAAGCTGTCTTTGAGTCTTTCGTATTCGTCCTGGCTTGCAAAGCGTTCCTTCTGGACTCGCGTACAATAGAGCACATCGGAACGCTGTACAATGTCTGGAGTGAGGGTGTCATGCTCCACGGCAAGTTGCCCGGATTTCTTGATCTGCTGCCGGACTTCTTCCGGCAGCCCCAAAGCGGAGGGTGAAACCAGGTTGATGCGCACATCGTAATACTGAAGAAGCTTGATGAGTGAGTGCACAGTTCGGCCATACTTTAGGTCACCCGTGAAGGTGACAGTGATGCCGGTCACGGTACCTAGCTCTTCTCGAATTGTAAAGAGATCAAGGAACGCCTGAGTCGGGTGCTCGAGACTCCCGTTCCCGCCATTGATGATTGGCACCGGCGAGAATTTGGCAGCAGTTGCGGCTGAATCGTTGTCTGGGTGCCGCAATACAATGGCATCTCCATAGCATCCCAGCGTGCGGATGGTATCTTGGAGCGTCTCCCCCTTTTTCGTGCTACTATGATCCGTGTTGATGACTACCGTTCGACCACCAAGCCGTTGCATTGCTGCGTCAAAAGAGGCAGAGGTCCTTGTGCTGGGCTCATAGAACATGGTGCATAGAACACGAGACGCCAAGATAGGAAGGACCCCTGACCTTTGCACGCCAAGCCGCATCTCTTGCGCCACGGTGAAAAGCAGATGCAGATCTTGTCGATTGTACTGGCCCACCGACAACACATGGCGATTCTTGAACGGCGATGTTGCCAGTAGGGACATAAGAGATGGTGAAACTGCGGATGCTAACGCAGTCTGAGGAATAGGAGGCGGAGGTGCCAAGGGCAAAGAGGCATCTGGCAAGGTGTCAAGGTTCCGTGCGCGCAGCACAGGCCGCGTTTGATTAGCATGAGACTGTCGCCGAGGCAGAAAGCCATCTACGGCGGTGCTTCTGCGATCGGTGGCGCTATCAGCACGAGCACTAATGACTGGCGACATCGGATTGACAAGCGGAGATGGAGGGAATAACAGATGAGAGGACATGTCCACTCCTCGATGAGCATCAGCCATGAACTCGCCGTCAAGGCAAGAAGTTTTGCCGGCGAAGATAACTCGGGCAACTGCACCTCGCATCGTTCTGCCGCGGAAAGGGGACGGAACGGCCTGAGACTGCAGTACATAAGGTCGATCCATATCAATCTCAACGGAAGTGTTGACCTGGTCGTGAAGCTCGAAGATTTGCTTGGGATTCTCATGCAGTCTTTTGACGACGTCCTCAACCGTTAGACGACCTTCAGCGACCGCAGTGAAGAGTAAAGGTATTGCATCAGCAATTCCAGTTGCGGAGACTGCATCCTTACCAGCAAGCTGGTAGGGAAGACTGCCGATGGAGAAAATATCGATGGTATCTAGATTGTCCCATAGGGCGGCTTGGTCCTCGGCGGTCGGTAGTGTGGGTGAATCGGGGAAGTCTGACTGTGTAAGGAACAAGCTGTAAACGCAGACGTCACAAGTGACCTTCAAGCCCTTCTCCTTGCTCAGCGCGATCAGATTGATATCATCCTTTGTTGAGACGCTCATAACATGGATTTTTCTGTCGTGAAGGCTGGCGAGGAGAAGTACCGATGCCAAATCCGTTGTCTTGGCGTCCGTCATAATCGGCTTGTAGGTAGGCCAGGCAGCGAAATGGCTGCTAACAGTTGCGACCTTATTGATGTTGCCAGAAAGATGGTTAAACGGCAGAAAAAGGGATCCGACTTCGCCAGCAATATCAGCAATATGACCAGAATTAGTGTGTGTGGCAGCGACCGAAAAATTGAAATCACAATAGGCTCCCCGTTGCGCATTAAGCTGCGCAGCCTTGAGAGAACTTGCGTCAGTGATCCAGCTGTCCAAGCCAAGTGGCATAATTCGGATCATGCTGAAACCAGCGGCAATGGATGCTTTTGTCACATCTGAGAAGTCTCGCGAACCGCGGACTGCGATTCCCGGAACAAAGGCAGCAATGTTGATCAGTCCTGGTAGAACCAGCATGCGATGGCTCGTTTGACAGTCAATTTCTGAGACGGCAATATCACCATATCGAGCCATTGCTTCGATCAAGATCTTTGCATTTTTGACGTTGGTGATCAGCGGCGTTTGGTAGTCAACGGCCATTCGCCTGGTGCGATAACCTTTGCTCATGTAATTTGCCGGCCTGCGGAAGCGGTTGTTCGAAGGCAGGTTGATGTAGAGGTCGATGTAGTTATTAGCGAGGTGCTGCGTCAGCGAGTATTCCGATTTTTGATCTTTCTCCGAACCAGCCAATACTTCCAGATACTTGACAGGCACGCCATGCTCTTCCAGATAATCGGCCGTCCCAGCTGTCGCGAATAGGTTGAAATTCATTCCGCGTAGCTTGCGGATCGATGGTAGGAGTTCGACTTTCTCCTTGAAGGAGCCGATGGAGAGAAGGACATTCTTCTTGGGCAACTTGAATCCGGTAGAAATAAGGGCCTTGAGGTAAGCCTCATATCGATCACGTCCAAAGCAAGCTACTTCTCCGGTAGATGCCATCTCCACGCCAAGCACCGGATCTGCGCCAGAGAGTCGGGAGAACGAGAATTGTGGTACTTTGACACCAACGTAATTCTTCGGAACACTGAGTTCCGGGTAGGCTTCGACTGGCTTGCGCATCATGACCTTAGTTGCCATCTCAATGAGATCAAGACCCATCACTTTGGATACGAAAGGAAATGATCTGGAGGCCCGAACATTGCATTCAATGACCTTGATTTCGTTGTCCTTGGCAATGAATTGTATGTTGAATGGTCCCGTAACGTTAAGTGCGTTGCCTATCTTCCTCGTGGCTTCCTCTATTCTTGAGATCGTCTCGGGCTCCAGATCCTGTGGCGGACATATCAGAGTGGCATCACCGGAATGTACGCCAGCATTCTCGACGTGTTCTGAGATGAAATGTCCAGTCATCACTCCATCCCGTGCGACTGCATCCATTTCGATCTCTTTTGCGTTTTCAATGTACTTGGTGATCACGACTGGATGGTCCTGCGATACTTCCGCAGCTTGATTGAGATAACTCGCAAGGTCATCTCTTGAGTAAACAGTATTCATAGCAGCTCCGGATAACACATAGGACGGTCTGACCAACACCGGATAGGTGACCTTTTCGCAGAATCGAGCCGCTTCTTCAAAGCTTGTCAGCTCCTTCCAGAGCGGCTGGTCAACCCCGATCCGATCAAGCATGCGGGAAAACTTGTACCGATTCTCTGCAGTATCGATCATTTCAGGTGAAGTGCCCAGGATTTTGACGTTCAATCGCTGCAAGGGTAGAGCTATGTTGTTTGGTGTCTGGCCTCCCATCGAGATGATGACGCCCGTGGCCGACTCCAGCTGATAGATGTCCAGAACCGTTTCGACGCTGATGTTCTCAAAGTAGAGCCTATCCGCTTCATCGTAATCTGTGCTGACAGTCTCCGGATTGTAGTTCACCATAACCGTCTTGTAGCCTTGCTCCCTCAGCGTCCTGATAGTACGGACGGAGCACCAGTCAAATTCGACAGAAGAACCAATACGATAGACTCCCGAGCCCAAGACCATGACTCCGTGATCCTCAAAATCAATGTCACTTTCTGACCCGTTGTAGGTCAGGTAGAGGTAGTTTGTGTAGCAGGGAAATTCTGCTGCCACAGTGTCAATCTGCTTGACGACTGGTTGAATGCCAGCTTCCGCCCGGAGCCGTCTGACAGCAAGCTCGTTAGACTTCCAATATTTAGCAAGTTGTCGATCCGAGAAGCCTAGCTGTTTTGCCTCGAGGATCAAGTGGGGAGGGACGTCGGTAGCACTAAAGTTCGACATGAGCTTTCCAAAATCGCTCAGGCCTTTCAGTTTCCGTAGGAACCACTTGTCAATCCTCGTCATCTCCCAGATTTGATCGACACTGTAACCAGAATGCATTGCGTTTGCGATAGCGAACATTCTTTGGTCTGATGGGGTCTGCAGCTCATCGTCGACGGACATCAAAGCGTTGAAGGTATCACTGAATCCGATGTTATGAAAGTCCACAGATCGAATGGCCTTCTGAATGGCTTCTTCGAATGTCCGCCCAATAGCCATAACTTCTCCAACGCTCTTCATTGATGATCCGAGCTGAGTCGAGACTCGCGTAAATTTCTTGAGATCCCATCTAGGAATCTTCACTACTACGTAATCGAGAGATGGCTCGAAACACGCACACGTCTTCTTGGTCACCGAATTAGATATCTCGTTGAGCGGAATACCCAAGCCCAATTTTGCAGCTATGAATGCCAAAGGATAGCCAGTGGCTTTCGACGCTAGGGCGGACGAGCGAGACAGCCGCGCGTTGACTTCGATGATGCAATACTCTTTCGAGAAGGGATTCAGAGCATACTGAATGTTACACTCACCAACAACGCCCAGGTGGCGAATGACGTTGACGGCTGTGGTCCGGAGCATATTGTAGTCTTCATCTGACAGAGTCTGTGAAGGCGCAACAACAATGGAATCGCCCGTATGAATACCCAGAGGGTCGAAATTCTCCATATTGCAGACCGTGATACAATTGTCTCGGGCATCCCTCACGACTTCGTATTCGATCTCCTTCCAGCCTTTCATACTTCGCTCAATAAGCACTTGGGGGCTGGCCGCAAATGCTTTTGTACAAAGCTCACGCAGCTGTTCCGGACTCTCGGCAAATCCACTTCCAAGGCCGCCCAAAGCATAGGCGGCTCGCACAATGACTGGGAATCCGATATTTTGGACAACACGCAAGGCTTCGTCAAGGCTAGACGCCGAGGCAGACTTGGCACATTTCTCTCCTATAGCCTCCATGCTTCTTGCAAAGAGCTCGCGATCCTCGGTTGTGATTATTGTGTCGATTGGGGTGCCCAGCACCTGAACTCCGAGCTCTTCAAACTCGTCTTTGAGACTTATCCCAACTTGCAGCGCAGTCTGGCCACCAAATGTACAGTAAATCGCATCCGGCCGCTCATGCTTGATCACCTTTCGCACAAAATCGGCATTCACAGGGAGAAAGTAGACTTTATCCGCCAAGCCTTTAGATGTTTGGATCGTTGCAATATTGGGGTTGATGAGGATTGTGTATATGCCCTCCTCTTTGAGTGCTTTGATGGCTTGGCTACCAGAGTAGTCGAACTCGCCCGCTTGACCAATGCTGAGGCCACCGCTGCCCAAGACGAGAACCTTCTTGACCTTAACGCGCGGATGCATTCTATCGCTTTCCGCAATCGTGCCTCCAGGCAATTGGACTGGCTTTGCTAATGCGGCGTTGGTCTCAATGCTTCGCTTTATGGTATCGATGAAGACGTCGAACAGGAACTCCGTATCGCGAGGCCCAGGAGTGCTCTCCGGATGGAACTGCACGCTGAAGTATGGGCGGCTGACGTGTCTGATACCTTCATTGCTGTTGTCGTTGGCGTTGACGAATAGCTCCTCCCAGCCTTCTGGCAGGGTCTTCGCATCAACTTCGAAACCGTGGTTCTGGGACGTAATGTAGCATTTTCCGGAGAGACGACTAGTGCAAGGGATATTGTGACCACGGTTGCCAAACTTCATCTTCAGAGTTCTCGCGCCTGCCGCTCTCGCAAGAAGCTGATGACCCAGGCAGATGCCAAAAATGGGCGTGGTGCCGTTGTTCACGACATGTGCAATATTAGTAACAGTTACGGACAGCATTTCCGGGTCTCCCGGTCCATTGGAGATGAAAAGTCCGTCATAGTCTTTGGGGGAATAGGAAGAAATGTCGTAGTCCCAAGGTACAACGAGGACCTCAACACCACGAGATAGAAGGCATCGAAGCTGGTTGTACTTCAGCCCTACGTCTATACAGATGACTCGAATGGGTCTACTAGACGGATGCTGCAGAACCACTGACTTTGGTGGCGACATTAGTCTTGGCTTTTTGATCGAGACTAGAGAGACCGTCAGATCCCAATCAAGCACCAACAAGGGTGGGATGTGTGTTCTCACCTTCGCTGACGAGATTGATGGTATTTTGATCAATCCAATCAACGACGTCGGTTTCTGTTCTCCAATCTGCGTCACCTTGGACACCATTCGGCATTGCTTGGCCATTTGTGACACCATTAAGTCGGCCACCAGACCCTAAGGCTTTCTGATGCAGCATTCGGCCCAGCATGCTGCCTTGTTCGCGAATCCGTTTTGTCAGTGACCTAGTGTCGACACCGCACATCGCCGGCACGCCATTCTCCTTGAGCCATGATCCAAGCGATGACTGGGCAAGGTAGTGCGAGTAATCTTCGCCAGAATACGAAGCAGTGACCAAACCGGCAATGTGAATCTCGGAGGATTCAAAGTACTTTGGTAAGTCCTCCAAAAGCTCGTCCATGACTGTCCTGGAAGGAACACCATAGTTGCCCACTAAAGGAAAGGTGATGACTAAGATTTGGCCGCGGTAGGATGGATCTGTCAAGGACTCTGGATATCCCACCATGCCAGTCTGAAAGACCAGTTCACCCGCAGCACTCTTCTGAGCTCCAAAACTAATGCCTTCGTAGACTTCGCCATCTTGGATCTCAAGGTACACCCTCTGCTCTTCTCGTTGGAAAGTCTGCGCTGAGGCCGTCCAGGCTTGGTTGCCTACAGCTCGTGTCGAGGGTAATCTTAGACGGGTGGGAGATGCTGGCTCGTCTTCACTGTTGCTGAGCCCAACGGAGGCCGCCGACGTAGGACTCGAAGGTAGACGCAGATTTCCGCCTCGCACGCCTATCATCGGTGTCGAGGGTCTTTTGTCGGCACTACCGGATGACGGCGCAGGCATTGTGTGCGTAGCAAGCGTATTTGCACAAAACCTGTCCTACATCATCTAGAGTAGGGAAGTGGCGTCAGTAAATGCAACAGTCTTTCCGAAAAGTTGTTCTCATTTCGCCATAGCATTGAAGCCCGTGCTGAATGTGCTCCAATTTTCGGAAATCCTAAAAATTATTTTTCCCCATGTTTGCACACCCACGCCAAGCCGCTTAGACCCACTGCCCATTGTAAGCTGAGAGTGTGTGGTTGGTTCTGCGCTTACACGTGCATACGGACAGCAGCCAATTGCTTGCCTCCGCCTGCACGAAATTGGATAAGAGCATGCCGCGATATGCACCAGAGGTGTCCCATTCTACCTCGACATCCTGTCTCTTCCCCCCGCAAAGTCATGATGCATGTGAGCATCACCTCAGGCGGTCAGCAACCTTGTGTGACGATGTAAGCGGGAAGCCGCTGTGATTGGGACAACCGTGCCCTCCGATAGACTAAGGCATGAATGCTCTTCCATCACCCTGACCATTTCTATGATAACGTCCAACACCCTCGTGACCCGGGGACCCAAGCTCCCACCTCGGGCAAACTCACCCTTCTATTTCGTTATTTGTGTGGTCAGACCTTGTCCTTCACTGCCTCCTCGTCTTCTGCACTACCAATGTTCTCAACGCGTTTTCCAGCGACGCGTCTAACGGCAGAGTTTTCCAAACCAGATGCATTGATCACGTCATAGTTTCCAGATCGTCGTCGTTCATGCTTTCCTCGCTCCTTGATCGCTCCGGCACGCGGACGCCTCGTCGGGACGATAGATCACCATTCTCCTCTCCCTTCACTGCGACCCACTCCCCCATTGCTTCAAGGCGCACCATAGCAAACGATCGACGAAGCCCCGCTGCAGGCTTCGGAAGCAGTAATAACCCGAACAATAATGGAGACTCCAGCGAAGCTGTCGAAGATGATGAAGAAGGTGAAGAAGACGGAGTCGAAGACGGAGACGAGGAGGGAGACGAGGAAGATGAGCAGGAAGGTGAGGATGGGGTAGGCGAAACGTCTCCCTTGTTGCCCATATTCTCTGCTGCTCATCTCGACGCTCTCCCCGTCTACAATCTCACGCATACAATTCGGCTGCTCGTTGTTGCGCGTTGCGAGACAACCTTGTCCTGGGACCAGCTGCGGTCTCCACAAGTCTCTCAGTTTCTGCTCAAGCCGATCCAACAAGAGATCCGTTCCGCCCACTTTTCGAGTGCGACAGAATACGCTCTCATGGCAAATTGCCTGCAATTTCATAAAGAAGTGGATCTGTATCCAGGCAATAGCGGCACCAGTCGAACAAGGGCAATGGTATGCGAGCTAATCGCCATCAAACTGCTCAAGGAATACACTGCGCGGGAGCTGATAGACGCACTGTCGTATGACTTTGACCCTCTCCAGGGGCAGATTCCAGCGGTTCAGACACCTGTGTTTGCCTTGTCGAACGCGCGAAAACCCAATTGGGAGGAATCACGGCCGAAGTCAACCCCACGAGCAGCGCGCATCTCTTGCCTGGAAATTGCCATCCGAGCGCAATCTAAACGCTTCCTTGCACATCCATTGGTTGTCCAACAGCTAGAAGCAATATGGGCCGGCTCCATTGTCTTCCATTCGGCAGCTGACAGTATGCACCGATCTCATCAACTCATACCTAACCATAACACAGACTACGAGACCTTCCACGGCGGCGGGGATCCAAGCATGACAAACCGCCTTGCCGATCAAGCTTCGAAATTACAGCCCGCAAAGCAACGTGAACACCGCGAGAATGTGGAACTGACCCTTCGCCGAACTGTCACCCTATACAACCCTCGAGATGCTTCGCTCTTCAAATTGTCACGACTAAGAGTCCCACGATATCGCAACCTCCTGTCAACCTGCTCCTTTGCTGTTTTACTTTGTTTGTTCCTTGCGGTACTCATCCGACAGTCGCTCGAGATAACCGTCCTAGAGATTTTCTTCTGGTTCTGGGCGGCGGGCTACATGCTTGACGAGGTTGTTGGTTTCAACGAGCAGGGCTTCAGTCTCTACATTGCGAGCTTCTGGAATACTTTCGACCTGGGCATCCTATTAATACTCATCATACATCTATGCCTACGTATCTACAGCGTCGTCATACCAGATGACCGGAGACACCATGTTGCGAACTTGGCTTACGACATCCTGGCGGCGGACGCTGTGCTTCTATTCCCTCGGCTATTCTCCGTGCTTGATCATTATCGATATTTTTCGCAGCTCCTGATTGCTTTTCGCATGATGGCATCTGACCTAATCGCCATTTTTGTGCTGATCATCATCAGCTGCAGCGGCTTCTTTGTGGCCTTGACCTTGGGCTTCGGAAATGATAGTATTGATACCCCAGCGTCGGTCGCGTACGCTCTCTTGCAGATACTGATGGGCTTCACACCAGCTGCCTGGGACCGATGGTCTGGATACAATGCTCTCGGCAAGACGATTCTAACCTTGTTCCTGTTCATTTGCCACTTCCTGGTAGTCACAATCCTGATCACAGTGCTTACAAACTCCTTCATGGCTATCGTCCAAAATGCCAACGAGGAGCATCAGTTTGTCTTCGCTGTGAACACAATCTCGATGGTCAAGTCTGACGCTCTCTTCTCGTATGTGGCGCCTGCGAATGTCATTTCCTGGATCCTGACGCCGTTACGGTACATCATTCCATTCCGTCAATATGTCAAGGTGAACAGAACTGTGATCAAGGTCACGCACTTTCCGATCCTGTTTTTGATCTTCATGTATGAGAAGACTATATTAAGCTCTTCAGTCGTCGACTCAATCGACCTTATCGAGACGCGTGGACGATACGCAAACGGCATCAACCAGAAATCTCGGCGATTGCTCCGTGAGCCTTCAATCGCAACTCACCGTCAAGATCGTGCCCTCGACGAAGTCTTTCGCAGCAAACCTTTTGATGACACCATGCGCACCACCCAGAAAAGCCAAGAGCGGAGGAAGACCTCCAATGTTGTGAACAACTGGATGAGCAGTATGGGCGGTGGCCCTGTTAGTCCTCCGCAAGAACAGGATAGGAGCATTGTGGATCGTCTAGAGCAACGTCGGTTTCATAGGCGGAAATCACAACTATCACGGCTTAGTCGTAACTTCTCTCACGCTCGATCGGTGGCGTCTGATCCCGAGGATTTTCGCGCCAATAATGACCTTTTGTCTCCCAGTACCTACATTATCGAAAGTAACGACGTTACACCTTCAAATATTGTCGAACCAACTCAACAGACTGACGGTGACGGTGACGGTGACGGTGATGATGAGCTATTCGCGACCGAGAATGATGATGCGGACGAGGCGTCTCTGAATTCAAGGTCACCCACGGCAAAGGCTAATATACCCCTTTCTCAGCCTCAAACAGTCAAACAGGTCGACTACTTCTCTCGTCAATCTCCGCGGAAAATACGAATTCCAGACTCGTCGAGTTCCCCGGTTATCCTGACGCAACAGCGGCTCGATCCGCTATCGGATGGCCACTCCAGGTCCGATCACGCATCGCCGTCACACCCGGGGACAAAGCCTCGTCCGAATCAACATTTGCGGAACATATCTGCAGCCACGGTCGTCTACAATCCCGTTGCGGATCTGATTCAAGAAGATAGCTTCGGGCCACCGGACAGAAGAGGCTCGGGGCATGAGGCAGCTTCTGTCGGAGGTAGGTCAACCGCTCCTGCCTCGGGAGCGGTGACACCGGTCTCAAAGCCTACTCTAAATGCTGCTGGCCGTCGGACACCAAAGAAGCCAGCGCCGGGTCCATCACGGGCACGACTAATTATGCCTCCGAAGGATATGGCAGGCTTTCAGTCTACTCCAAATCTTGCGGGGCTAGTCATGCTTAATAACCGTTCTCGCGACGAAAAATCCAGGCCGTCGCCGTTAGCCATGGATCTTGGATCTGATATTGGGGACAATAAAGCGATAGGCGGCGGATATGTAGGGGCCCTTCCTGCATCACTCGGCACACAGATAGCATACGCTGCCGAAGGACTTAGGGCCAACGGTAGAGGAGATGACGGTGACCGAGACATGTTTGGACGACTTATGCTTGCGAGGATGAACAATCTGGAGGAGGGTTTTCGCGAAGTGGTTCAGGAAATGAGAGGCCACCTTCGCCGTGAGGAGAAACGGAGCCGAAGCCACGATCCTAGAGGTAGAGTACCACGTCATCACGGCAAAGGGAGTGAGAAGGACGCAGATAAGGAAACCAGGCTAGGTCAAGAAAAGAGGGAACGATCAAAGCGAAGTGATTTGCAGGAGCAGTCTCAAGGACATGAGGTAGACAACGGCAAGGAAAGGTCTGATGATGAGGCGGAAAATGCACTATTAAAGGGAGGATCTCTTTGAGTAGCATCAGCATAGCGACTGTGGAGCGTTCCAGCGTGAATCCTACAGGATGTACATTAGATTTGGGCCAATCGATCTTACAGAGATTAGGCAGAGGTTTTCAATAGTTGAGAAAACAATCAACAATCTGCATGGTTTTGGTTCGGGCATTAAGTTGCGTAAGCTTGACGACCACAACAGCCTACGTCACCAAAGCCGCAGCTACTTCCAGCCTGTTCGCGCTCGCTGCTTCCTGCTTGCAACTTGACACATTTCCATTAATCCGCGCCCTGACAACATCTTTCTCTTTGTACTGGTTCGAGAAGGCCTTTGTGGTCCCAGATTTTGCTCTATATCCTACCTGATTTCGCCAACACGCCATGGCTTCGAGCCCATCGGCCCCGACGCAGTTACTGTATGCCTGCATAGCCCACGGTACTACAATCCTCACAGAGCACACTTCTCCTGGGACCTCTTCCACCTCCGCATCATCGCTTGCCTCAGTAATTCTTCCAAAGATCTCCCACTCGTCGCCACAAAAGCTCACCTACACCCACGATCGCCTATTTGTGCACTACATCGCCGACTCTCCTTCCTCCTCGTCGAATGCGCCTGACGAGGAACTTACCAGCCATGCGGCGCTTACGTATCTGGTCGTCGCACAATCCGAACTTGGACGCAGGATACCATTTGCGTTCTTACTCGAACTGAAAAAGAAATTCCTCGCGCAATACCCTCCCGAAAGCACCAACTTCCAGTCCCTCCCGCCTTATGGATCTGCAGCCTTCAACACGAGCCTCAAATCAATGCTAAGCACCTACAACATTGCACCACCGTCAGATTCGCTCAGTAACGCAAGAAAGGAAATTGATTCCGTGAAGAATATCATGACCGAGAACATCGAGCGGGTACTGGAGCGAGGCGAGAGAATCGACCTTTTGGTGGACAAGACGGACCGCCTGGGCGGAAGCGCCAGAGACTTCAGGGTCAGGAGTCGAGGTTTGAGGAGGCAGATGTGGTGGAAGAATGTCAGAATCATGGTTCTACTAGTAGTGGTTGTGATATTCCTCATCTACTTGTTTGTGGGCTTTGGGTGTGGACTGCCAGCTTGGGGCAGGTGCATTGGTCGAGGCTGAAACTGGCTGGCTTGACTGTATCACACTGGCGTTGGTAGGAAGAAGTTCCGTCTTGACTGGAAAACATGCCAACCTTGATTCCTTGTCTCCCTTAGTCCTTGGTCGCGACACGCTGCTCGAACATTCACAAACTCGTTGTGGATTGACCCAAGACATCGCCACAATCCTAAAATTAGCGTATAACGAGATCAGTCCGTGCGTTTGCGAATTCATTCTCGAAGTAGGTTGATACTTCGTCTTAAGATACCTGACTGATGTAGAAGCCGTATAGTGGGGGTGTGCCTGGTGGTGGAAAAAAAGAATCCATGACGGCCTGTTTAGGTCCAAAAAAGGCATAATATGTTGGTCTTATATCTTCCACGCCGATATTGAGATGTAGTCTCGACCATTGTGATAGTAACCTCCTTTAGAAGACATATTGAAAGTACCTAGGGCCTGGTGCGGGAAAGAGGATATGTCCTTTGTGCTTCCTAACCGGCCAACCCTGCAGGCCAGGCCCGCCAGGCAGCAACGGCAGGAACTGCGGACGCTCAGCCTCATCTTCCTCGACCTTCTTTGCACCTCATTTCAAGATACACATCAACCCAATTTCCTTCTAACATTCCTTCTCTCTGCATTCTCGATAATAGCGTCTTCTCTAGAATCCTCTTCGCGGCCTTTCGGATACTACTAGAGCTGAATCATACACAAAGGCCCATCTTTTCGTGATTGTGTTTAATGATTCGCCCACCAAAGAGCAGGGCCAGCCGCAGATTCGAAAATTCGCAAACACGATTTCAGCACCCACAAGCTATCTAGCATTTGCAGGCTGCTAGTGACTGTAACGCTTCTTACTTCATTTTCTCCGCTTTCGCCTCCTCTACACCGTAAACAGACCGCTAGCCTTTCTTACTTACACTCCTGCCGAACGTCCACCAACCTACAAGCTGCTGGTTTCCCAGCACCCTGTGTGTGTCTCTCTCTCTCGACTTGTTGAGATCTTCACAGTCAGCATGGCTGGCTCAAATTCACCTGTCGCCACCAGTCATGACTTGAAAGGAGCCACCAAAATCGACTTCCCCAAACGGCAGGAAGAAATGAATCAAAAGAGGATGCAGTCACAGCTCCTCAGACTCAACAATGAATTCGGCATTCTAAATTTCGAAGATGGCGATACTCTCGCCTACATCGGACCTCCTCCTCAGACGGCCAGTGAGAGCCAAACCTGGGACAATGGGTACATCCGAAATCATTTCAGCTACCCCCACAGAGTCCATAGCGCCAAGTTCTTATGTCTGGATTCAAAGAAGTTCAACGACCTCTTTGGCCCTCGATCATTAAGGACTGAGCGCCGATTTCGCAAAGAAGGTATCTTGTCTGGTGTGTCTACCGCAGGAATCAAGTTCTTTGTCGATCTGCGACCTCCGATGGAAGACGAAGAGGCCGTCGTCCTTCTTACCAGTTTGACATGTACGAAAGGCGTCTTGACGTGGCACACAGCGCAAGACAAATATGGCCTGTCTCCCCTGCTCGTCGCAGGACAAGACGACTCCGCCTCGATACCTGTCGATTTTGATCTTCCAGTCACTACGCCAAAGGACAAGACGTCCCAGGCAAGCAAGCCATCTGATGCCTCAGAGAAGCAATCGGAGCCATTGCTCAAGGAGAAATTTGACAGCGAAATGGTTCAAGACGCAGAGGGCTCCAACAACCCCCGGGATGATGCTGGAGTGGTTGAGACAAAATCATTCTCACCAAACTCAATGTTACTGAAGCCAAAAGCAGCTACGGCACAGGAACCTAATCAACCGGTACAGATCTTACCAGAGTATACGCAGCTGCGCCATCGGTCAGCCATTGAGCGCCTAATCCAAGTCATTGAGAATAGCGACCCGAAGCTCGATTCTGCACCTAAGGTGTGGACATTCTTCGCCATAGCGAAATACTTCGACTGTGCATCGCACGGGTTGATTAGTGGATGGATCACGAAATGGCTTGTTAGCTATCCAAACTCCAATTTCATACAATGCAACCCGGAAGTTGCATTACGGATTGGTCTTGGTACGCAGTCAGAGAGTGCCACCAAAGACGCGTTCGCCATTCTGGTTGGCGAGAAGAGCCTTATCAACGTGTATGGCGAATCTAATCCTGCCTTTCTCACTCCAGTCGTTGAATCAGTTCACGGAAGACAACTCGAGCTTCTTGACGACGACGAGCGAAACCGGATCGACCACGCCGCTGCTTCGCTAGTCCGCCGCATACGACAGAAATTCGATGATCTTGTTGGTGAAGATATGGCGTGGTTGCAACGAAGTGCGCGTTACGCAAAGATCTTCTCGACTGTTCCTCGAAGTCAAGGGGAAGCTGATATTATTACAAAGCTCACCCAAAAAACCAAGAATTTTGTCCGGGGCAGGATTATTTGGGTCCTTTGCAGAACATACGACGCCGATTTCAGCGACTTCGAACAGGCCTTGAATAAAGTCCGCACATTCTATCCCGGCACACGAGACACGTTCAGAGAGACCTACAATGGATTGAACGAGAGAGAACGCATTTTCACTCGTTTCTTCTGGGCGGCTCTTGGTCGAGAGCAGCTTGAAGATGGTCCAGTAAATCTGTGGACAGAGCGAAACGACAGACTAGGTCTCCCATTTGCTGGTACCACTCCTCTCTCTCAGAAAATGCTGGACAGCTACATGGCAAGTGGGGAAAGAAAGTGCCAGATTGTCTCGAGGAAAGAAGTGAATGAACTGATCTCACAATTCAATCAAATTGGAAAGAGCCATGGACCCGTCAACTGGCAGACTGAAAACCACTCCATACCCCATACCGAGTACGGTCAGGAAGAGGGATTTGTTCATAAGCACGAAGTCCACGGACTACTTGGAAGTTATTCGAACACAACGCAAAGCGAGAACCAAGCTGTCCGGACCCACAACAGCTTTAACGGCTTCAATAGTTTGTCCGCCACAAGTCCAAAGCGCGATCAGCCTGCCGTTATGTCGACGCAGCTAACGGAGAAACGCCGTAAGCTCAGCGACACCGGTATAGCTGCCGGGGCAGCATCGGCGATATCTTCCGCGTTCAAGTCAATCCCGATTCGCTTAGGAGTAAGAAATTTTACCGAGCGCGATGGAGAGACCTTCGATCAAGCCGGAAAACCCACCCAGGATCCCAATCCAGAGACCCCATCTGAGCACAATTTTTCACTGCATTCAGACAACGTAACAATTACTAGCGAAGGAGCGAAGGAGAACAACATTCCACTATATCCAAAACTGCCAGAGAGCTTAACACTCCCAGCAGGCGAAGCAAAGACACCTTCGGTGGCAGAAGAATTCGGCCACGACAGCTTCCGCAAACAAAATTTCCAACCTATCCTTCCAAAGTTGCCTGGTAGCGGATTCTCGATGAAAGAGGATAATTTCCGCCAGCATGTCGCCGATATGTCATGGAAGCGCAATTTTGTCCCAGGCCATGACGATACAAGCCAGTCAATGACTTCTGACGGAGGCACTCAAGGACGAGTAATAACAGCTGCAGACTATTCATATGATGCTGATGATGGCAAACAAGGACCCGTTGTCACAGCTGCAGACTGGTCTTTGCAGGTTGATGATTTCGACTGGAACAGGCCAAGGGTGATGCAGCAGTTCAGCGATCGCGAACATGCACAATCAATCGACCGGGAGCTAAGCGGCCTATTGTATACTCAATTGCTCCAAGATATCAGCTGTGTCCTCCACCAGATATGTGATGAGATCCTTTACCCGCCACACCTATTTCGTGGCGAACACCGACTGCCTACGGACCTCATTGACACCTTGATGTGCCTCAATGACGACGAATGGAAGTATCTCCCTCTCTGGGCTGGTGGCAACGATGACGGCACTGGCGGTGTGTTCGATGAAGTTGACGTTCCTAATCTCGAAGCTGGTGGCTTCAAAGGAGGGAAGCGAGGAATCTACTCTGTCGGTGACAGTAGTGCGAGCAGTAGTGTCTCTGGGTCAAGCTTTGACGATATTGGCAGCGATGCTATCAGCACGATTGGAAAGGCGAGCAAGGCTGCTACGGATGGAACACAGACGGTGAAGAGTTTGAGTGATATTGGAAGCGAGGATGAAAAGTTTATGAGGCAGGATGAGCTGTGGGACGAGATTCGCGAAATGAAAGTTGTCGACGCCGGACCGGTTGAGTATAGAGCTGATAAAGGCAAGGCACGAGCTGAAAATTTCACTGACGGCATGGATGATTGTATGGATGAAGATGAGGACGAAATGGACACTGTGGTTGGTGCAGGGTCGTCAGACGACGGACATGAATTGATGGAGAATATTGAGGATGGCGATGATCCGAACGCTGCCTTCGACGAAGATAATGACGCCGATGACATGGAGATTGTCAATGTTGATGACCTATAAGAGAACTCGGAGCGCACCCATGGAGTTCATAACGAAAAGATTTCGCGAACTTTCTTCTCTCGCTTTTTTCAATCCGTTTCATCTTCGATAGGGAGAATACCAGCGCGTTTGCGAATGATTGTCCTTGTCGATTCGAGATTCAAACTTACATGAGAGATGCGATGCCAAATGCGACACATAGGACTCGGGTATGTGGCAGGGGTGTGGTAGAGTACAAAGAGGAAGTTTTCTTTTCAGAGATTAATTCGAAATTTTCATTTCCGGTTTCTCCCCCTGAGATGATTTCCTTGGCTATGACTTCTTTAGCCGTGAGGTTGTGCTTTTTGCTAGATAGAGAGGAGAAAGGGGGTTGTGGGTGGGTTGGGCAGGTCTTGCATTCGGGACTACATAGATCTACTTAGTTCCAGAACGAGCGCTGCGCCTTGTGAGCCCCTGGCCTTTTTCCTTCTTCGTTGTGGGTGCTTTGGGCCTCGGGCCACGGGCGGCGTGGTACATGGGTGCCGGGTGGGGGAGTGGGGAGTAAGGCGGTTGGATATGATTCTAGGCTTCTAGGGGAGAGAAGTTGAAATTGAGGTGAGGACAGGGATGGGGTTGAAGGGAGGTTGCTGTACTTTTGTGGAGGGAATTGGGGAGGGGTTAGGTACGGGTACCGGGGGGAGAGGTCGTGGTGGTGGTGCTGGATTTTGGAAGGTGGGAGCGTAAAAGAGATAGGGGAGTGCAGAAGGCTTAGATTATAAGGAGGTGGTAGATTGGAGGAAGACAAATAGTGAGGTAGGCATTGGCACTGGGTAGACAGGTGGGAGAGAAGATAAAAGGGCGAGAGACTTTCGGGACATGCTTAAGCATTTCCAGCCCAACCTGCAGAGGCTAAGGGAATTCCAACCCCCAACTCCATACCGTTCTAAACATTACATTCATATGCCCAGCTTCCATCGTAACCCATCCCGGTCTATATTTGGCATATAGGTCCCACTACGGCCTCTCCCAACGGCGGCAAAACATTATCTTCGTACGAGGTATCACTGGCAACCCAATTGCCTGAACACAAAATCAGTCAACTTGTCTGTGAGGTGACCAAAGCGCCTATTGCAAGGTGAATTGGAAGAAGGGAAGTAATTCACCTGGCGGATAGAATTGCGGGCAGTGTATGTGCCGGAGAAAGTTCCTCCATTGCCATCAGGGAGATCGTCGTGAGTGGCGATGTAGCAACCAACAGTTGTTGTGTTCTGCGTTTACCGGCGTCAGTGTATGTCAACCTGCAGATGGGACCATATGCCCTGGCCGGCCAGACAAGCAACATATCTGCCGCACAGTTTGCGTGAAGCGGCCATAAACCGCGCCTGGTGTGGCTGGCGGAGGGGCGTAAACCGGAGGTGTTGCTTCGATATCGATCAGTGCAGCGTCATCGTAGGTGTCGCAATTCGAGAATTCGCCGTTGTACCACGAGTCGATGGAGTCGCCCCTGCGCCTCCGCTGTAATAGAGGTTCTGGCCCCAGCCTGTGCCATCACTGCATAAATCATGATCAGCATTTGGCGTTGCTACTCAAACAATATCCCGCAGAGGGCATATCGAAGTGGATGTTGTTCATGCTGGGGCGGAACTTACTTGTCGCGTACACCAGGTACGCCTGTCGTTGTGGTTATCTGCGCGGCACTGGCTAATGTATCGTTCCAGTGAGATCAGGGGCTAAGTGGTTGGCATGGTGAGTGTTGAAGCCTGTAAGTATGATGTCGGTATATGTTGCGGTGGTGCAGTCAATGTCTCGGCGTTGGAGTTCAAACGGCATCGCTGCTGAAAGCGTGATGCAAGAGGAGACTAGATAACGGATTTGCATGTTGAGCTACGGTTGATGCTTGTGATTGCAGAATTGTGAGTCGTGCCTCGAGATATGCGCAGAATTTCCTGGCTCAGGAAGGAGGTTGATCTTGCCAGGATAGACCTTTATAGCAGAGTCATAGCTGTCGGTTCCGTCTAACAGCTGGATCTTGGTAAAATATGGCATCCTCGATTGGACGTACGATAATCTTGGGGACCTGAAGTAAGGATGGATGCAGCTTGAGTTAGATCCACCCAAAGCTCTGACTATGACCCCCAGACGCCTCTGATCCCAGTTGAAGAGTTATATTGAGTTGACGAAAAATAGGTTCGCGTTCGAAGGATCGGGCTCGAATACGTTGAGCACCGCTAGAGGAAATCCCTCGTAATAGGCTCCATCAGGCGGTGCCAGCCGCGTGACGAACATGAGGAACACGATGGCATTAGGCTCATCTTCGTGTTAGGTAGCCACAGATAGATGTACAAGAACAAAACTAAGAATGGCTGACCATACACAGGAGACGGTAAGCTGCATGAAGGAAAGTCGTCATGATTGGAGAATTTTCCGTGCCCGCAAAAAGGGGAGCCCGCTTTTTGACGCCGCGCAGTACAACTTGAGCACATTCAGCCTACCCTACAGCCCGTAATGACATCTACTTCTACTTAGATACACCCTTCTGCTCGTATGTTTGTCCAGAGATCTGATGTTTGTTTCGACGACGCCAGAAGCAGGCAGACGAATAATCTGTCTCTCTGATCTTTGGCCCTCTAGCTACTGGGAGGTTTAGCAACCAGTGAAAGAGAGTTACTACTTGTTACGTATGCTTGGGCAGGAAATCCGACAGCATTCGCATTTGTTTGGCGTTCCGATTATGGCAGGGGAACTACATCAAGAAGCGAATACATGCTCGTAAGTAGAAGATGTGGAAGCCTCTCAAGACAACCGCTCGCATATGTGGTTCGACATTCGACCATCAGGCCATCTACACTTCTCGTTTCATAACGTCCAATCCAACTCCATCCAATTCCATCCACGATTGCTCCATCCTCATCCTCATCTTCGCCTTCATCCAGTGCCAACTCACGTTCTCCCTATTTGATAACGCCACCACTAAAACTGCTCCCGGTCATCTTGCTCCAGAATCCTGCGCTCTTCTTCCGCTGACTGCCACTTTGGTGCTCCATCTCCCACTTCAGATCCGAACTGATGCTCTTGGACCGCGTCTTCGCGACTTCGGCGTCTGCGTTGCCGCGCCCGGAAGACTTGATCTCAGGAGGAGAATCACTTTTAGCCGCCTTGCCCCAGTTAAGGCCAGCTTCGGATAAAACTTGGCCTGTGCTGCTGCGCCTGGGCTCCGGAGGGTGGTAGGACTTATCCTGCGGTTGCTTCGGTTCGGATACGGAGAGCCGGAATATTCTTTGAGCGGTTGGGTTCGAATACTTGATTTCTGGAGATGTTGAGGGCATTGCGAGCTCATGGACTTATATGACGTGACTGACGTGATCAACTTTGATAGCAGCGAGATGGGAGAACGGAACGCAAAACGCTACATGCAGTAAGGACTAGTAGACCATTTCTGCTTTCGCAGCTTGTTCAGAGGGAGAATGTTAGAAGAAACGAAGGTGGGGTTGTCACGTGGTCCGCGGAGTGGGCAGTGGAGACGCCGAATGAAATTGAAGCATTGAAAGGCCAGCACATGACCATAGCTTCTATTTTGGAATTGTGGTACCCCTTTAGGTTCATCAAAGCCTTCGTCGGCAAGGTGCAATAAAGCAAAAATCCCACGTGAGAACCACAATAGAGAAAGGCGGAACGAGCTTTTTATAGCTTGCAGAATATGCTTGCTATTGATTTGTGGCGTCAGTGATGATCTGAAGGCTAAGGGAGGAAAAGAAGCCAATTACAGGCCGCAAGCGCCAAGCCGCCTAGCCCTTTTTCCCTGGCAAATGTGGCCTTTGCTCCACGGAAACGCGTCTCCGCTGACCACGGTCTCTCCTACGAATAAGTCTCCCCTCCACCATGAACTAACTGACGAATCTCCGCAAGGAGAACATTCAATTGGAGCATGAAGTGCTTGCCGACTTGCCTGTAGATGTCTGAAAGACGGGCGACTTAAGGTGAAACTCTAGACTATCATGCTATTGGCAATGCAGAACGCGTGGAGATGACGGCTAGAATGGCGACTTCCTCGCTATTGAGGGCGCAATTTACATTACAGGTAAGCGGTTCATTAATTCGTTTCCTTTGTCCTATCGAGCAAGCTGTCACAGACTGTGCTCTCCCAACGACTGGGGTTCTAGCAAACTCGAAAGCATTGCTATGACTCTCACAGCAGAGAATACGTCCGTCTTCTGGCGACGACACCTACACCTTGCTGTCGTATGACTAACGAAAGACTATTGGCACAACCGCAGTGCTTGCGAACGCTTAGTGTCCTTGAAGACGGCATGCTCTTGAGCGCCCGAGAAAGTTGAGGCAGCAAAAAGAAATGGCCCCCAAAACGTTTGCCAAGGACTCTACCTGAATTCAATGGTTCTAGAGGGTTGGCAGCATTGGTAAACCAGCTTCGACGGGCATGCCAACGGTCTTGCATCTCTCTTTGTCTTCCTGCAAAGCCCGGTACTTACAACTTTGAACCTGGGGAAAACACAACAGCAGCACGGAAACTTCCGGAGCTAACAGCTGGCGGAGAAACAGTTATTGGCCCATACAGTGTTGGCTGCCGCTTCTGGTTGTCCACGTTTGACTGCTGGTGGAGGCGCAGTGCAGGTGTGGCGTTCTGTCTAACAACTTTCGGACGGAATTCTTGGCACTAGCTGCGAGAGACTGGACTGCTTTAAGGTGGGGAGGGGCTGCTCGTCTGCTTGGCCCCAAAACTGCTCTCGGGTGATATGAGCCGAAGGGCCAAGATAAGCTACAGTAACGTGCCAATTATGCCGCATCGACATTTCTGCATGGCCAGCACGTTGGTTTTTGGGTGGGGGTGAGGCTAAATGTGTCCGGAGAATACCCGTCAAGTCCGCTGCCTCATGGCAACATACCTTTCGAGTAGGTATGTTCGACGGGCATCAAGAACACTAGCATGGCTAAATCATGGATAGCACTACGTGTGGGCTGGAAGCTCGAAGACGTCCAGGCAGTGCTCAATGTTGTCATCAGCGTCCTGAGCACGACGGGCATTTTTGTCTTCGCTCGCTTCTGCTGGCATGGCACTGCCGCACGAGTCGGCAGGAGCCAGAATGTGCGCCTGCCTTCCTTGCTCAGCATTAGCACGCCGGGTGAGGTCTTTGACGTCTTATTGTTACTCAAATTCAAGCTTCTCTCTTCGCCGTACTTGAAGCTCCTCGCTCAATCTATCGTTGTTATTACCCTATCCACGACCGCGATTCTTTCGGGTCCAATCACGCGATTTTCGACGCGATATGGTTATACAGTTCTGCCGATTAAGGTCCCAGGCTCACTGGCAACTAACCAATTCAACAGCATTAGCTATGCGAACGTTGAATGGGACCAAATCCAAACGAGCCTGAATAGAGCGGGCTTCCCTACCAACCAGCTCCTTGATTTCCTTCCAAACACCTCCGTCGCCTGGGTCTACCGGCCCGAAGAATGGAACTCTACCTGGTCGCTAACCTGTGAACCCACCCCATCGACGCCCTTCGCTGTCACCGATACGGGAAATTGCTCTTATTTGGCTGTAGAGATGCCGGCTTTGCCGAATATACTGCCCGCAGCCTTTAGGGACGACTGGTACTACGCGGACTCCGGTTTATACGTCAACCACACCGTGTGGAAGGACGTGCTGATGTTCATTTTCGCGCCGCTCTACACTGATGTTGACTACAAGACCAACATCACGTACGCGATGAACATATCCATTGCCTCTATACATCTCAGTCGTGTCCAGAAAGAATTAAACGACAGCAGCGACTGCGTCTTTGCGGCCGGAGACGTCAAGCAAGCATCTTACACCCGAATCGACTGCGGCCTCACCCGGCCCCGACACATCCCCGACGAAACCCATCTTGCTTACCCAGACTCTGGGGATGTCTCGAGCATCCCATGGGCGTACGAAGAAAATTACCAGGCTCGTTTCACGCAGGAATCCACGTCAAACAGCGAGATAACGGTCATCACACCACACGAGCTGGTCAGGTTCTACCAAGCCTACGTGATCTCGAAGGACGTCATGTACCGCCAGCCGGTAACGAGAACTTTGAGCGTCGAAGTTCCCATCGTCGAGCTGTCCACAGCCTTCTTGATCGTCTGTCTTCTGGCTGCATTCCTCCTGGCCGCGGGCCTTACCAAGTACATTTTCTTCATGCTGAGGCATCAGACTACCATGTTGGTCACCCCAGAAAGCAAGCTAGACTGGATGCTGCAATCAATCAAAGAAGCATCAGCAGGCTCACCCATTGTTCGTTACGACAGTTTCCGACGGTCTGAAAAATCATCCTCATCAATTATCAGTGAAGACCTATCCGACGTGCCAAAAGGAGGGCCCCTAATGAAAGCCGAATTCGAGGCTGCCACGTTTGGACCGCTGGACCCGGAATCACAGATGCTAGGTCAGAGGAGGGTATGGAGAGGCTCGACGCTGATTGGAGATACTGCCATTGCTGGACGACCAGGGAATCGAGGGTCGTGGATGCAACCGCTCGGGGGGGTGGACCAGGCGAACTCGCACCTCCTGCATGGCCAGCATCCCGCCTTTGCCAACCATGAATCTTGCTGTGGTCGATAAGTTGTTGAAAGCTTGCTGAATGTGTGAATTAAGATGGATTGTTTTTGGGCACTCTACCTGCATTTCTGCCTCGGTTCTTTTTAAGAGATTTTCAAGCCGTTTGGGGCTTTAGGAGCGATGGAGTCAGTGCACAGTTTTCTGTTGTTGTGGAGCAGCCTGCCAGAGAGAACGCGAATCATTTCTAATTCCTGCATTTACGTTTCCATTAGATTGTAATACGTCAGCGGCGACCGATCTCCGCAGTAGATATTCAAGCCTTGAAGTCGGCTTTCCTTTTCACTTGGTCTAAAAATTGCCTGCAACAAATCGGTCCCTACAGTAACTGCCCAACCTAGTACGGGGGACTGCATTGACGTTGTCATCACCCCTATGTCTCTGTTAACAGCCCGCAAGACATATTCGAACGGGCTCCTTTCAGTATCGCGGCCTCTTTGGCCAACGGTCACCGATGTGAGGAGCTGCGCTTGTCTTCCCGCCTTGATTCAATTCATTACTCTTCTTCGACTTAAAAATGACAGCCCTCCCTCTTTTCTCCGGCTTCTGACCTTCTACTCCGCTCACAGATTCTGCAATACCTCTCCGATGTATTAGGGGTGAGCTGTGTCGTCCTTGGGCGACTAACCAAGAAGTAAGCTATTCCTCCGGATCTAGAGCGGGTAAGTTGGACAGATACTGTAAATCACGAACGGCAGCGTACATTGCAGATTCGCGGGAGTGGGTAAGACAAGAGAACCGAGCACAACACCGCACCTCAGACTGACCATTCATTCCAGTCTGAAGAGAGTTGGGATAGATATAGGAAGCCAGGCTCAAACAACGTGGTCAAGGCATCACGGTGTATGTAGTTCAAGTCACCCAAGATGACTCAACTGTATGATATCGCCCACTATGCTTTGTTCTTGTAATCTTTTCTCTGGCGCGTCTAGCTCCTAAGGCTTCCACGTCCTCTTTCGTATTCCCCCTATCTACAGACCCCTCAAAGTACATTACGGCTGTGGTATGCACCCTCTCATCAATTTTCCCTAGCTCCTGTGCTTTTGCTACTCCAAGTGAATTTACAACAGGGTTGCCCAGGGGCATCTGTTGCAATTCCTTCCCCGAACTTCATCGCCTGCGCAAAAGGCCGCATCCGCCCTCACAACCTCTAGGCACGAGTCCATGTTCCGCGGCGAAGATTTTGTATTCTGTACTTCCAGCGCACACGCACTGTCACACCATCTTTATCGGCGTCAATTTCTCGGACTGGGTTCGACTAGGTAGGGAGCTAATCTGCAAGGCCAGATCCACCGTGCCAAGGAGCACGTAGGAGACTGAGGGTAGAGAAGGAGGCATTGTTCGGCTGAGCGCAATGTTGAGGCCGTTTTCGCATTGCCGATGATAATAGTAACCCTGTGAAGGTGGTGCTGAAAGAGGGAAGAGGTCCAGGAGCTGCAGGCATGTGGATCCTCGAGAGTCGTGATATGCACTCCGCATCGGAGGGGCTGACTCGCGTGCAGCCGAGGCACGGTCAGCAATGAGGTCCCAGAGCTCACAGACGGCAATCCAAATCTACTCCTACAATACCATTATACAGTAGAGTAGGTATATATACCCATGAGATTTCCATTGCGTTCTACCGCTCGAGTTGGCCAATTCAGAGAAGGGAAGAGGGCCAACGTCTCTGCGTGTTTCTCCTATGCTGCAGACCAGCGACTTCGTTTCGTCGCAATATACCCTTTGTATGCTCATTAAATCTCTTAGGACCAGCCCTACAACACCAAAATGGCACACGACCTCCACACACAACCTCCACCTACACCCAACTACCTCATCTCCTATCCTGCCCCGCATGTCATCCTCGTGACCATTAATCGCCCCAAAGCTATGAACTCCCTCCCCTACGCCGCGCAATGGGAAGCAGACACCCTCTTCAACTGGTTCGATAATGAGCCCAGCCTCCGAGTGGCGATCATCACAGGCGCAGGAGATAAAGCGTTCTGCGCCGGACAAGACCTGATTGAGCAAGCTCGGATCAAAACGAATCCACAGCCAAGACAGATGATGACACATCCGTTCTCAGGGTTTGCGGGCGTTAGCCGACGGACGGGGAAGAAGCCAATCCTTGCGGCGGTGAATGGGTTCGCGTTGGGTGGAGGGTTTGAGATCTGCTTAAACTGGTAAAGGCAGGATCCGTGCAGATGTGCAAATGAGCAAGTGGCTAATAGTATCCCTGGTCTATAGCGACATGGTTGTCGCCTCCCCGCGCGCCGTCTTTGGTCTCCCTGAGGCTAGCCGTGGACTCTACGCCGCCGCTGGCGGCCTCGCGCGGATCGTGCGCATCTGCGGTCTCCAAGTCGGATCAGAAATCGCCATGGCTGGCCGCAAGCTCTCCGCCGAAGAAGCCCTGCGCTTCAACGTTATCAACAAGGTTTCCAGGACCCACCAGTCAGTCGTCGAGGAGACGGTGGAGATGGCAAAGGCTATTTCGAGCCTCTCCCCCGACGCGATCATCATTACGAGGAGTGGGTTGAGGGAGGCGTGGGAGACAGGGAGTGTGGAGAGGGCGAGCCAGAGGACGGAGGATAGGTTTGGGAAGCATTTGAGAGATGCAGAGAATACGAGGATTGGGTTGGAGGCCTTTGCGCAGAAAAAGCAGCCGCAGTGGGTGCCGTCGAAGCTTTGATGTTTTCGGATAGTAATGCAAAAGTAATTGTAGCATTCTTACTCCTACGGCTTGTTCTGCTAATTTTCATGCGTGTGATGTTGAACCATAACAAACATGGCCAGAAAATGCAGCTGCACGTAGTCGTGATGGGCTTATGAAGTAGTAATGTTGTAAAATGCGCTGGCTGGATCTGGCTCCTAAGCCGTCCGCAAATGGCGCTGTTCACTAGGCGTTTGCCTATCCTATTAGGACTGGAGGTTGCTGCTATCTTGTCAACTCAACCTAAAATTTGCATTTGAACTACCTCTGTGGCTCAGGACACACACTCTCCTAGCCCAAGAATTATTTCTTCGCTCGAGCTGTTGATGAACTCATTAGTGTGGGCCCCGTAACTTCTAATCCCGACACCTCCATTCTCGCCGGCGGCTTTGACGCCAGCAGCCTCTAAACCTAACAATATTAGCGAGTTGGTATATGTCCGTACTATACTCATGGGACATGTTTTATAGCCCTTCTTATGGACTACATAAGTGGTTCCTAGGGAAATGATATTGTGGCCTCTGAACGCACTAACTTGAGGTAAGGAAAGTGGCTAAGGAGGTTAACAACGAGGGGTTTGCCCGTCGCTAACTGATTTACAGGAACTGGTCGTTCTCGGGAGCATCGCTGATATTTGTTAGCATCGGCGCTCGCGTGTTCGGGTTTGCCGATAAGTCTCCACATCTGGGTCCCCCCTCAATAGCTGATCGCCCAGGAGGGCCTGGAGCCTTCTGAAGCCCAAGCGTGATTGATGTACTTGTTTTGGGTTTTGTCCATACACACCTCTATGCTGGGGAAGTAACCTCCTTTTGACTGTTCCGTCGGCTTTCGGTCTTTCGCGCGGCAACTCGTTGACAGGCTCCCTTGTTTCCTCCTCACGCTTTCCCCAGATGTTTCTGTAGCCGAGTCTTGATCCAAGGCTCACGGCTTAGAAATGGAGCGACTACAGTCCAGAAATGGCAAATGGCCGTCTCGATCCAAATCTACGTCACGAGCACTGACTTTTGTCCACGTCATGCCAGACACTGATAGATTAGCAATATGTCCTCTCTTCAAAATCATTTCTCTGCTGCAAATCCGTTATCAACGGCTCGGTTGTCGCTGTACGTCAAGCGCAGACACTCAGACTTCAAGGTACAGTTTGCTCCTCGTAGCTCCCCATCTGACCATCGAAGATGGCGGGAAATGAGCCACAGCCTCGGCTTCGAGACTCTCACGACACACTAATTGCGAACCGTCCAGCCCGATTTCACAAAATCTCTATAAGTTCTTTCGGCAGCACAGCACCAGACGAGTCGGAAGGGAAGTTCAACAACGACAGATCACCTCAGGCTACGGATTCCTCTTCAACTCCCACGCCTATAGACGATGCCGGCCGGGACATTGAGAAGGAAGCGGACGCACCGAAACCCAAATCATATATTGATGGTCCGCCAAACGATCCAAATCTCGTCGTATTCGACGGTCCAGATGACCCGGCAAACCCGCAGAACTTCTCGAAAGGGAAAAAATGGATGATCACTATCCTCCTGTCCCTGATGACCTTGACTATTACCTTCTCCAGTTCGGTCTTTAGTACCGCTATCCTGGCGGTGTCGAAGAAGTATCATGTTGGTACGGAAGTCGGAACTTTGGGTGTCTCGTAAGCTTTCTCTTTCCCACGGCATTCTCAAAATCGCGCTGACTTTAACAGCCTCTTCGTCTCAGGCTTTGGAATCGGTCCGACTATATGGGGTCCCTTTTCTGAGCTGTTCGGCCGCATGATCCCACTCTTTACTGGCTTTTTTATCTTTGCCATCTTTCAGATTCCAGTGGCTGTCGCTCAAAACATCGAAACGATCTTGATCTGCCGGTTCTTCCAGGGCTTAGCTGGTTGTGCACCACTTGCGATTGTTGGCGGGGCACTGGCAGACATCTGGAATCCAGTTGACCGCGGTGTTTCAATCTCGTTATTTTCCGCAGCCACCTTCATCGGCCCCGTTGCAGGTCTGCCTCTCCTCACCCATTAGTTTTATGGTATTTGGTCTAATTTGTACCCCAGGTCCTATCGTCGGTGGCTTCATTACCCAATCTCACCTCGGATGGCGCTGGACGCAATGGCTCACTCTCATTATGGCCGCTGCTTCCATGCTCACCGCCGTAATCTTCGTTCCCGAGACCTATGCCCCCATTATCCTCTCCCGCCGCGCCAAAGCTCGCCGCTTTGAGACGAAGAACTGGGCTCTCCACGCCAAGATCGATGAACAGCAAACCAGACTCTCCGATATTTTAACCCGCTACCTCTTCCGGCCCCTTCAAATGCTGATCCAAGAACCCATCCTCCTCCTCATCACCCTCTACATGGCCTTTATCTACGGCATATTGTACCTCTTCTTCGAAGCATATCCCGTCTCCTTCCAAGAAGAACGTGGGTGGAACCTCGGCGTTGGCGCGCTACCTTTCCTCTCTCTCACCATCGGCGTCATCTTTGGGGCTACCTTTGTGTCCTATCTGACCAAGACGCGCTTTGCACGCAAGATGAAAGAGCAGGGTCACGTCGTTCCGGAAGAGCGCCTCCCACCCATGATGCTCGGCGCTTTCATGCTGCCAGCCGGCCTCTTCTGGTTCGCCTGGACCTCCTCCCCCCACATCACCTGGGTCCCTCAGGTGTTATCCGGCATACCGATCGGGATGGCCATCTTCATGATCTTCATGCAAGGGATAAACTACATCATCGACTGTTACCTGATGAACGCCAACTCAGCACTCTCAGCAAACACCTTGATCAGAAGTTTTGCGGGAGCGGGATTTCCATTGTTCGCGGTGCAGATGTACCACAAATTGGTGAGCAAATTTACTCTTGAATCATAACCCACCTTTGTCATGGTGAATAACAACCTTAGATGGGGATGCTAATTACTATTCGTTAGGGAGTCGCTTGGGCGTCATCACTGCTGGCATTTCTGGCTGTAGCCTTCGTTCCGGTGCCGATATTGTTTTTCATTTATGGAGAGAAGCTGCGGAAGTTAAGTAAATTTACGCCGAGGTTGTGAAAGAGGCGTGGTTTGGGGAGAGAAATACGTAACAGATTAATAACAGTAGAGTAATTTTCTTCGTGTATTTTGCGAAATGTGGATCCTGTGACCTCGCTACAGACGGTGTGAAGGCCTTAACTTGGCTAACAGGTAGGTTCCGCCTCACATTGATATGGGATTTACAGCCTCTGTATGACCCCTGGAACTGGACACTCGGTTGCACCGTCGGAATCTCGACGCTTCCCAACCTTCGGGTTCACGTGACCCCGCACCGCTTTTGGTCAGGCCGGCTCAGTCCTGGGTCAGCTTCAGTTCAGATCTGCTTACCCTGTTTACGCGCCCCGGCGCAGTCAAGGCCCATCTCACCAGAAATCGTCAACTTTTAACGAGGGCCCCGAAAGGTGTCCTCCCCAAAGCCAAGGGTCCCGAATCTATGAGCACTCCTCTCTCATCTTCTCTCCCATCTCTCTAGCGAAGACCTTTCTTTCTCGGTTCCACCCCAGATATTTACATCCACGCATGCAGAACTCTGCACACCATAAGAACTAAGCGGGCAAAAGGATATTGGAGAGGACTGAATCCAGATGAGCAGATAGAGGCAGTTCTAAGGGATGGGGTTTCCGAGGACAGGTCCGGGATCGATAGTAATCCCTTCCTTGGTGGATTAAGTGCATGGAGCCCGAGCAACATGAGAGGGGAGCAGGCGGTTCACAGGCGGTCCATAGAACTCCGCCGCGCGAGACACGTGGCCTTAGTAAATCTCTCTCGGAAAGCGACGCGATTGTAAAGGAAATCGAGGGCCTACGCCGCGGTCGTTAAGGGGTCAGCAGGCGACCCGTATCCCAATCGCCAGCAACGCGAAGCCCCGAAACAGGACCCTCGAGAAAGCCGGCAGATCCTCATCCGAATCGCAGATAAGGCAGCAGTGGAGGGTCTAGAATAGGTCACAACAGAGGAGATCGTCAAGAGCGCTACAACGGGAGACGACGACGCGCCAGCGAACCGGATAGTGGCAGCAAGCAAGCTCCCCAGCGGAGATGTCCTCCTACATACAAACAACCACAAGAGATAAAAGGCGTCTCAAGCATCAAACTGAATAGGTCAAAAGGATCTACCCAACGGCGGAAATCAAAAGAAGAGTCTATCGAGTCCTCATCCATGGTATGAGAGTGGCGGGCTTTCCGTGTAACGCCGGTGAGTAGGCCTCGAAAAGCCTTCAAGGAGAAAACGAAAGACTACATCCGGGCATGAATATCTTAGGATATAACTGGCTAGGGAAAGCGGAGGGCATCAAAGATTACTCGCCACTAACCGTCGAGGTGGACAGCCCATCATCGGCGAACCAGGGTGATCAACGAGAGCGTCGTTCATAGGTACGACCTTAAGACCACAGAACTCTTTTGTGGGGGCTGCCGCATTACTCAATGCTTCCGATGCCAGAAGTACGGACATATCAGTAAAGCTGCTGAGAAGCCCAGAAATGTGGACATTGTGGAGAGAACCACATCACCGAGAGATGCGACGGCGATATAGACGCGAAAAGCCGGCGGTGCACCGCATGCAACGGGGAACCCATGCGTCATGGTCCCCCAGATGTCTGGCCCGGAAAAGAGAGGGGGAGAGAGCTAATCAAGCTCGAGCAAGCTGCCCTAGGTTGTACCCGGTCTTAACACGGAAGACTCAGAGCCTAACCTTCGACAACCACAGAACTAAGCGGCTCTGAAAACCCTTCGAAGAGTAGACACTCCAGCTAACCAAGAGTGCATCAAACGTATCCTTAACGCCATCAAAAGGCTAGCTGCCCGCCAGGGTCCAAGTCCAATTAAGATGGGTACCGGGCCATCGCGGGGTGGAAGGCAACGAGCTCGCTGAGCATGGCACACGTGAGACAGCGCCGATCCGATATCTCTCCGCGGTGAACAACCAGCTCCAGAAACAGGTGCATGAGAGGTGGACGTCCAATACTCTATAATACATCGCCTAACCGGCGTCACATAAGCGTGAACCTATACTAAGTGCTACTGTTGGCTCTCCACACTACTATTCGGTCCCGGCGGCCTCACCAGGGCCCAGACCCTGACACCAGCGAGGCGTTTGCACCCCGACGGCACAAACGTGAGTCCCGGCGTGATTTATCTGCCTGGCGACCCTACTGAATTCACCGCCCTCACTCCCTCCCCACAGAAGAAACCGAAGCTACCGGACGGCGCGGATACCAGTATGAAGAAGCAATAGGCGTCTGGCACTTCCGCACTAAGGTTCGCAATACAGTCAAGAAGCTGCACAATGTGAGGCTGCACTCATTGTCAGTAATGCACATCTCGACAGTGTCATCCCTCGGCAAAATATGGACAGCACCCCGATTCCCCCGACTGCCTAAGTCAACGGTAAATAGACAGAAACGGAAGAACAAAGTATAGGGGCAAATTTTGCGGTGATGGACCCTTGTCTACAGTACCAAGGGTGATGAATGAAGAGGAGAGACGAGCCTTCCTAACCCACGGATTTTGTGATTTGCTTACCTCAAACTACGTACGCGTACGTTGCGAACAAGAATGGCAGGCCAAGCAGCATTCCATAGTACGAGACACTTCTTGCACTACCGGAAGTCACACCACCGCCACTGCCTGTTCCCGTGCTGCTCCCTTCAGTTGCGAATGGGGTGCTTGATAGACTAGAGTTCGAGGACCCAGGCGAGAACTCCATCTTGCATTCCTCATCCAGAGTCAACTCATCCCCCACAGCATTGGTGACAGTCAGGGGTACACAGGAAAAGTCCTCCGGTGTTGTTGTCTCGGTGACCGTCATGGTGCTCGTGGTCTGTGTGTGGACCGTGTATCGCACGATCGAGGTGCTCGTGATCAGGCAATCGACAGCGCTTGCTCGAGGTTTGAGCGAAGGCGCCGCAGAGGAGGGCGGGGAGGTAGACGAAGCATCGGTGGGAGGCGGGTAAAAGGTCAATGAACAGTCGTCGCCCAACTCAAGGGTGGCGTTGGCGTCGTTGGTGGCGGTTAGTGGCGGACAAGTGAACTCCGACGCCGATTCCTGTTCTTCGGCTTCGACAACCTTGGTGATGGTCGTCGTAAAGGTGTAATACGAGGTGGTCCTGGAAGTCGACGTCGCGGTGCAAGTGTTTGCTTCGCAGAACCCATCATCCCCGCAATACCCAACCGATCGGCAGCACTCGTTCTTGCAACAGCTGTCTTCGAGCAGACAAGATCCCTGACTGCCGCAGCATTTCTGGGTCGCGGGATCGTAGCAGTAATTGTCGCCACAGCATTGCTTCGGCAACGTGCAGGACCCAGCGTATGCCCCAGATGGACAACAGACCTCCGTCGCCGGATTGTAGCAGCCGGAATCGCCGCACGGCTGTTCGCCGGCTGGACAGCACTGGAAGGTGCCGACGCAGTCTTGACCTTTGGGACAGTTTCCGCCATTTGGACAGCAGATCGAGGTCGAGGGGTTGTAGCAGTGACTTGATCCACATTGTTGCTCGCCAGCATTACAGCAGCCGTCAGGGGTGCAGGCGTCGCCGACTGGACAGCAGTATACTCCGTCGGGACACAGCGCTGGACAGAAATGAGCCTCGTTCTTCAAATAAGGAAGAATACCTTGGTAAGGGAAGGCCGCCCCTGGATTTCAACTCACAGTCTTCTGCATTGCAGGTAGTCTGTCTACCGAACAGGTCACGCTCCGAAAATTGTTGGAATTGCATTGACATGTTGGCCCATCGCACTAGTGACTGAGGAGTCAAGTGAGAGCCTTGGTTGGTGCCTATGAGAGGATGCGCCGCATGTTGAGAGGTACCAGACACCGGATAGATGTATAAGAGACTCACGGCCAAAAGGCAATGAAAGAGACACATGATCAAGGCCAGAAAACTGTATCAACCCACAGGACTTTTCGGCAAGCTGATATATCCCTAGTCCACCGTTATGGTCTGCGGGCTTGACGATGTAGGAGCTATGGGGGACCAAAGGAATTCTTGTCAGCTATGGAATAGGAAAAGCAGGTGCCTAAATAGGCCTCCCTACCCGTTCAAGAGAGGTCATGTTAGTGTGATTTTTCACAGCCTTGCACACTTCGCAGATCCCTCCTAACTACTACCCCCTAACTTACAGTTACATTGTCTAACTCGCCCGACTGCAAGCGTCAACTTTCTGGACGCCACATACTAGCTCATTTAGGTATTGATCGGATGGGTAATGAAACCTGCTTGAGCGATTCGCTGTGTTAAGGTTTTGGTTTCTCCCTAATGCAAGCTTGCAATCGGACGTGTTGGACAGTGTAAATGAACGTCAGCTCTATTTTTATCGTCGTCATCAAAATGACTGACCAATATAGGGTTGACTACTGTGAGAATCTGCCCTTTCCCCTCTCCCATTCGGGCAACAAAAGAGTCAATGTTAAGGAGCCAGTCTAGAGCGAATCAATAGGGGTGTCATTAAGACTAGAGCAACAAACCTAAAGAAGAGAGGAAGAGGAAACAGAGGACCACTGGATACAAAGGGGCAACCTGTGTAACTTTTACCTCGGCTGCTAAGTGCCAAGGCCGCATCGCCTATTTGTAAAAGTCAAACGATTACAGAGTACTTCTGAAATCATTGTTAGGTTACCATACATGCGAGCAACCGTGATCTCAGGAGATGCCTCCTGGTAACTCATATGGTAAAACTCCAAGGGCCTGTTACGAACACTGGCTGTACAGGCTCTTGGCGGTGCGGCTTTGGCGCACACAGGGTTGTCTTTTGTACCTGATAGCCCTGCGTCATCTTCCTTCCTTCTTTAGATTTGATGTCCTCGTTTAATGACACCTCTATTGATTCGCTTAGACTGGCCTCCTAACAGGGCCCTTATCACAGGAGAACTTCCCTAGCCCTCGAACCCGTCTTTCGTACTGCGCACGACCACTCGCATCTCCGCAGTTTTCTCTCCTCCGCATCTCGCGTGTCTGCCAGACGAAACCACGGTAAACAGGCGTCGGCAGCTCTGCAGACTAATCCGTTACAATGCAATAGAGGACGGATTTCTCATGATGTTAGATATGACGCTGCGGGAATGCGTCCTGGAATGCCTTGGCGAGAGAGTAGAGCTTCAACAGTTGATCAAGACATTGTCCTGCGAGGGCGATCAGCCCCGCAATGCTGGCTGCCTCGCCAACTCCAGCCATTTTGGCTCCGACAGGTGCAAATTTGCTATCCTCAAAGGCTTAGTGGAGATGTAGGATGTGAGGCCTCTTCAACCTACATGGGTAAGCGAAATGACATGAAAAGCGCAGTCCGAACAACGCAGAGTGGCTGTGGTGGGCCTTGGAGGGGTAAGTTGCTTTTGCTTCGCCTCACTGGAGGCAAACCAATTCTGGCTGTGCCGTGCGCCCTGTGATAGTCTCACCCAGGATCATTCACCCAAGTCTGGCTTCATCTAGAGGTCTATTATCTTCAGACTGGAATAACTTACCGACAGTAAGGACTTCGAAAAATTCAAAGGAACAAGGTGCCCCCCCCCCCCCCGGGCGGGGCAAGCGCGCTTGAGAGATCCTGGCAGAGCACCACGACGGAGGGCTCGTGCCAGCCCACAGATCTAGTCAGAGGATGACATCTTTAGGCTATCTAATCGGCCTTCGGGGTTGCTTACTGGGCAACTCCTAGATCTTCCACCCGGTACCGGCAAGGCATACCGCAAGCTCTATTCGATCTTTATAGAACTTCAGTACTGAGTGTACATTAGTCCTATCTATCTGAGCACTTCTGCAACTATAGCCCTAGGCGCAATCTTAGTAGGTTGAAGTCCTAACGCATCGCCATTAGCAGCCGTATATTATATCTGCTCATTCCTGTGTTTCCACCATGCCACTAGTGGCAATTTCCACTCCGGCCTCCTGAGACTTTGGTGAAAGATATCAAAATCGCATTTCTGTAATGTATCAAGCCACAGCTGCGTAGAGACCGCGGGACCCATAATGATACCAAATCCCTTCTCATACTCTTCCTTCCGCCTCTCGCTAGACAAACGTACGCCTGTGCCGTACTTGCTGTAATCGTGCCCCTCGTCATGCTCATGCTCATACGGATGCCCGGGATCTTCGTAGCGCTTGATGCTCTGCAACATGGACCGTGCTGTGATCAGGTGGTCTGATGCGCGAGTCGCGACAGCAAAGACGGCGTCCTTGAGTCGTGGCGCGGCTCCACCTTTGCGGTAGACGTCCTCTTCGCGAACGCCAGATGTCGACATGACGTCGAGCGGTAGGGTAATGACGCCATGGCGATTGCTGGGTGGTAGTTGAACGAGGGCGCTAGCAGGGTTGCTGTGATGGGTTGGTGGCGATGGGAAGGCGAGGAGGGGGAAGCCACGGAGCACGGCGCATATTCCAGCTGCTTTGCCAATGTGTGAGGCGAGGTGGTCCATGGTGAGTGATTTCAGAGGGTAGGCAGAGAGAGTTAGGTAGAGGATGGTAGAGTAAGTGTTTTCGGCATAAGTCTCGAGCTCCGCGAGATTGGTGAACCCAGGATGGGTAAGGGTTCGTTCCCGCGTACTGATGAGGCGCATGAACCATGATTTGTTCATCTTGTAGTTGGCAAGGACGGAAGCAAGGAGGATGGCGACGGGTTCGGCCGGAGGCTGGGCGTCGAAAGTGGCATTTATGGTGTCGCGCCAGAATTGCATGCGAAGGCTGCCGACCGTGGGGTTGGACACGATATCAGGGATCCGAGCGATTTCGATATTGAATGACCGTATGGCCAGGTAGGCTGGCAACATGTGAGGCGGGATCCATCGTTGTAGTGTATAGGACGGAGAGTCGTATTTTCTATCCTTGGCGCGTCAGATATGGAGCAAGTAGAGCCATTCTTTGGGACAAGTCATGGAAGCATGAGCATGATAAGTTATCCAAGTGTAGGATCTCTTGGCTGTTCATTAAACATTGGGTTATTTGGCTCACCGGAGCAGGTTCGAGCAGTAATTTTGAGCAGACTGAACTTCTGCAGACTTAGGGTCGAGCTTCACAGGCCGGCTGGAAGTTGAGGCAAAGTATCTTCGGGATTTCAGGAAGAAACTTCGGGCTTGGGCTGGACTTCTGCAACCCTGCCACGTCGCCAATCCGCAAAGTCTGTCCGCCATCGGAGCTCTCAGGCCCTGTGTGAACTTGGTGTTCAATTGGCCAGCAGTCGACTCTCGGTAGTGAATCTCAGAAGCTAGGGTATGGGATTTATATGGAACGCATCATGAAGATTTTTGGAACAGAAATCAAAACTCGACGGCTTCGGCCAATCCGGCTACACCATAGGTATTAGGCACGCTCGAAATGGTAGAGCAATGCTAGGACTGTGCCGGAAAAGAAGGCATAAATTCTCAGACCTTACTTGAATTTCTGTTGATAAATTTGACGAATAGGGCCGTATGACGAAGTCAGAGAGAAAGTTTGTCACGTGCGCCGCGCAAAAGTCGCGTTGGCGCGTCTGCGTCTTAATTGGCTCTTTGAACCCGCCTTCGGTAGTTTCCCATTGTAGCAGCCTCAAAGATGAGTTCTGCGGAGGTCGAGCATAGACCGGCCAAGAAGCGCAGATTCTTTGTCGATGATCCTGAAGACATCCCTGAGCAGCAAACTTCCGCATCCGCAGGCACCTCGAGCGGCCCCACGTCCGCCTCATCTGCCAACGGGCAGGCGAGATCAAGCCAGACTGATGGCGGAAAGCTAGAATCAGAAAGCAAAGACTCCACTGCCCAAACCTTCGATATCGATACGTTCCGCGCGTTCACCGGCGAAGATGTTGATCCAGACCTACTGCAGAAGATTCGTGTGGCGGCGAATGATGACATGGAAAGAGGGATCAATATGTACCTGGACGGCTCTTGGAAAGGAATAATCACCGATTCTCATGGATCCTCTCAATTTCAGCTACAAGGCGTGGCGAGATGGCTGAGCAAGCCCCGCCAAAGCTTGGAAGAGGCCCGCTCAGAACAGCCCACAAGCCTCTTAGAACCGCAGCCTCCACCTCTACTACGAAGCATGCCTAGGGATAGGTATGTTGGGGCCTTCGGAGTAGCGGCATGGTCCACCAAGAGTGGTGCCAATCTCATCAAGCACGGCGACGTCGTCAAAATTGAGAGGACAAAGATTACTCCCAAAACCAAAATTGGCCGAGGTGGCAAAGCTGTACAAATAGTGGGCCGGAACCAGAAAGCAGATGTCATCACTCGGTTCACTAATGCTGGAGGAGATGAGATTGGCAGATTACCTGAAGAGACGGCAAAATGGGTGTCCACATTGCTCGATCAGAGGGTATGCAGATTCGAGGGGACTTGCGTTTATACTCCTGATCGGTTGAGAGTTAATGATACTATCTATCTTCAGCTACGCTGTTACATGCTGAGGACAGCATTTGAGGCGGCAGGCTTCGTCAACTTGAAAGATGACAATCGGGCTACTGGCATATTTGAAGAGAAGGAGAGTGCCGAAGAGAAAGACTTGAGACTTCGGCAAGTGGCGCTTGTCACACTCTTCGATGAAGTCAATCTGCATCCAACAACAACAGACGGCGCGACTGCGAAGCACAAGAAGAAAGGGATTCTGCGGGCTGCAGAAATGGCAGAGCAATATGAGAAGGACAAGTCCGGCAAGCCGAAGCCAATTGGTACCTCCACGCCTCCATCCGAAGAGGAAGACGGAGAAGAGCTTGAAGAAGATCAGCTGGATGCGTTATACAAGAAGGCACAATCTTTCGATTTCAATACTCCTGAGGCTGAGCCTCCAGATACATTCACCCTCGATCTGAGAAAGTATCAGAAGCAAGCGCTACATTGGATGCTCAGCAAGGAGAAAGACCAAAAGTCTGAGCGCCAGCTTTCTATGCACCCTCTTTGGGAAGAGTACACATGGCCCACAAAGGATGCTGATGATAAGCCTTTGCCGGTAGTTGAGCACCAGGACAAATTCTTTGTAAACCTCTATTCGGGAGAACTTAGCCTTGATTTCCCTGTCCAGGAGCAGAACTGCCTGGGAGGCATCTTGGCCGATGAAATGGGTTTGGGGAAGACAATTGAAATGTTCAGCCTCATTCAATCACACAAGTCCGAGGTCGCAATGGCAGCTAACAGTAAGCCTATGGGTTCCGTGAACAGTCTCCCACGGCTCCCGCAATTGTCATCTGCTGTTGAGCCGGCTCCTTGCACAACTTTGGTCGTTGCTCCGATGTCCCTGCTTGCACAGTGGGAGAGCGAAGCAGTCAAAGCGTCAAAACCAGGGTCCATGAAAACCCTGGTATACTATGGCAATGAAAAGACAACAAATCTGCAGACGTTATGCTCTGCCTCAAATGCAGCCTCTGCACCAAATGTGATAATCACAAGTTACGGCACAGTGCTGTCGGAGTTCAATCAGGTTGCCAATGCCAGCGGCGGCCGTGGTTCCCATGGTGGATTGTTTTCGGTTGACTTCTTCCGAGTCATCCTCGATGAGGCACATACCATCAAGAATCGTCAAGCAAAGACATCAAAAGCATGCTACGAGTTGAGCGCTAGACATCGTTGGGTGTTGACTGGGACGCCGATTGTTAACCGCCTCGAAGATCTCTTCAGTCTTGTTCGTTTCTTAAAAGTCGAACCTTGGAGCAATTTCTCGTTCTGGAAAACCTTCATCACTGTTCCATTCGAATCCAAAGACTTCATTCGCGCTTTGAATGTTGTACAGACAGTCCTTGAACCACTTGTCCTTCGTCGAACGAAGGATATGAAAACACCAGAAGGGGAGGCTCTTGTCCCTCTGCCGCCCCGAACGGTTGTAGTCGAAGAAATTGAGCTTTCGAAGACCGAAAGAGAAATCTATGATTTCATCTTCACCCGGGCCAAGCGTGCTTTCAACGACTCCCTTCAAGCTGGAACTCTCCTCAAGTCTTACACTACCATTTTTGCCCAAATCCTACGCCTGCGGCAGTCCTGTTGTCACCCAGTTCTAACCCGCAACAAAGATATCGTTGCCGATGAGGAAGAGGCCGCTATCGCAGCTGCTGCCGATGTCAATGGATTTGCCGACGATATGGACCTGCAAGAGCTAATCGGCCGCTTCGAATCTGTGACAGCTTCCGCTGAGAAGGAGAATGACAGTGCCACTCAGGATGCATCGCTCAACTTCACCACTCATGCTCTGCGGCAGATACAAACCGAGTCTAGCGGAGAATGTCCAATCTGCACTGAGGAGCCCATGATCGACCCAGCCGTCACAGCATGCTGGCATAGCGCTTGTAAGAAATGCTTGGAAAACTATATTAGCCATCAGACAGACAAAGGAGAGATACCTCGTTGTTTCTCATGCCGCGGGAATCTCAGTCCACGAGATGTCTTCGAGGTTGTGAGACACTCAAAAGACTCGCCATCTGGATCCCCTGCCTCGCCAGATTCAGATGACGACTTATACTCTGGTGCAAGACAGATATCATCCACTCCACGTATAACCCTTCGCCGCCTCCGCCCTCTGTCCCCAAGCGCATCAACGTCTGCCAAAATAGGCAGTCTCCTCACACATCTCCAGTCTCTGCCTCGGAACACAAAATCTGTCGTCTTCAGCCAATTCACCTCGTTTCTCGACCTAATTTCTCCACAGCTCACCCGACATAATATTCATCATCTCCGTTTTGACGGCACCATGTCGCAGAAGATCCGCGCCGGCGTTCTGCGCGCATTCAATGCAGAGAACGCTTCCGATCCGTCTGCGCCGCGTGTCTTGCTCCTCTCGCTACGCGCTGGCGGAGTAGGTCTAAACCTTACTGCCGCGAATAGAGTCTTCATGATGGATCCGTGGTGGTCATTTGCTGTGGAAGCGCAGGCAATTGATCGTGTCCACCGAATGGGACAGACACAGAAGGTCGAGGTCATCAGATTCGTCGTCAAGGAGAGTATCGAGGGCAGGATGTTGAGGGTGCAGGAGAGGAAGATGGTCGTGGCGGGCACTTTGGGAGTGGGGCAAAGTGGTGGAGAAGGTGGAGAGGATGAGAAGAAGAAAAGAAGGATTGAGGAGTTGCAGATGCTGTTGGGTTGAAAGGTGGATTTACAAAGAGTGAGCTGTGCGTCCATGGGCTTATCGATATAGTGTTCTTACATTGCATTGCGATGGTGTACCTTGTCAGATATGGGAATTGAGGGCAAAAATCGACATTAAAAAGTCAAGTATAGTGGATCAAAAGGTCATGAAGACCTTGTAGTTGCGTCCTCAATTAACGAAACTCCGCCCTGGGTATCTACTATGGAATCCCGATCTGGTAACACGCTTCCCTAAGGGACACCCATAATATGCCAGCCGCTTCATCAAACGCCAATCAGGCCGGTAGCCATGCCGACCTGCGCCTTCGATGTCCTAGCTCAAAGAGCACAATGGCGAGCTGGGTTGAGGGCGGTGCTTGTGCTCGCTGGGGCCCAGTGATGCCTATTTCCCGGGCTTTCAAATGTTGTATGAAGGAGTTCTCATTCACCACCCAAGTCTGCCGACATTCAAATTCATGGGAGCGGCCATATTCCATGTCTCCTATTTTGTGTTGTGGTAAATGATTTGTAACATCCTTCGTACAGCCCTTGAAATCCAAAACCGCAAGGTCTTCTGGCATTATGCTTCGCCTGGTCTCTTTGAGTTGCAACTCACGATCTTGACTTTGTCGGCCTGGAAGGTATTGCCCTGTTCGCATTTGAACTGAACGTCTTTGACAAGGAAGGTCCACACATCGTCGCAAAAGCGGTAGGTCTCGAGATGTCCCTAAACAGAAGCATGCCTTTAGTATGTTAAGGCCAACTATGGCCAATCTGGCACAATAGTATTGCTCACTTTGAATGTGAGCCGTGCTTTCACTTTGTCCGCCAACACTTCCGCAATGACACGATCAAAATTATTGAGGATTTTCATCGCGAGTTGAGGCTCGATGCGGCCTTCGTTGATCAGGTCATCAACCGTGTCAATAAGCGCCTCGCCGATGCTGGGACAGCTGTGTCAGTATGCGAGGAAGATGTGTAGAATGCAAGCCTGACGATCGATGATAGACATGGCGCTTTTCAAGGAGAGGGCAGATGCGTCGTGCAATTCGCTGTGCATGGCTTACCTGCTTCCCCGGTAGAGCTCATAGTAATGCGTCGCCATGATCACGGGCAGATGTGCGATTACTATGAGGCCAAATAACGAATAGGTCGACCACAGAAAATATTCCCCGGTGATCAAGACATGACAAGAAAGAGTGGCTCTTGGGTCACTTTGGTGGAGCCTGCGGAGGCGAATTCCCCAAGAGCGGTTTAGTGCAGAGAGCGGCGCCAAACGTTTGTCTGATGTAACGTCTGTCACTTTTCCATCACTCCGCCATACTGGCCCAGTCAATGAAAATGAGACAGTATCTACTTAGATATAGCCAGGCTACTTGCCTTCGGCCTAGACTTGAGGTGGTTACAAGACCGCTATCAAGGTTTGTATCCACAGTCTCAACGGCAAACGCAAAACGCAGCACAGATACTAATGACAACACTGCGAAGGATGGAGAACAAGCAAAGACCAAGGAAGCCAAGAAGACAATAGCCCAACTTGATGAAGAGCTTCGCATGAAGCTAGAAGGCCGCTCAGGTGATGGAGGTGCAGCAGGTTTGGAGCTTGAAAACGGCAAACCTGTGGCAATGAAGAGAGGTGTCCGAGAAAACATGTTCCGTCTGATCTGACAACAGGCTGCCAAATCCGACATACGACATACGAAGATGTTTTGAGTGCTAAACGCTCAGAGGTGCCATATTTCACTTCACAAAGACAAGGGCAGCTCAAGCCAAGGACCATATCACGAGGAAATATACCTACCGCTTTGATGGGAGGCAGTATGCAAACGCCAGCTCACACCCTCTGTACTGAATTTTGGCTCTACCGTCCGCCACCTGCACGTGAATGGACAAGTGTGGCCTTTTTCTCTGCAGGGCAAGTGAATTGCTGCCGACCAACCTCTACCATTTTCAGCATGAGGGCGTTGGGGTTTTCCAACATAATGGACCTTTCTAGGGTAGGCCTATGTGCAGCATTAGTCCGACACTGCACGCAAGCCCGGTGCCGGATGTAAACACCAAAATTCCGACTCAAACTTCACTTCCTTAGAAATCAAAGCTCGCCGTATGCCTAATCTGGACTAGTCTTCTGCACAGCGGCGATGCGGTAACTACATTACTTGTGAAGTCGTCCAATACCGATCTCCACCGGTATATGAGGCAGTGGAAACTCTCACTTCAACGGAACTCCTTCAACACCTCACCATGGCGATCGAGAAGCCAAACAGTTCTCCAAGCAAGCACATAAAGGCTCATGACAACCAAGGCCCCCTTAGTGACATCCATGTCTTGAGCCTCGACTCCTTGAGGAGGTCTAGGCCTCCGCAGATTCAAGCCCTACTGCAAGGCATGAATCACGTAATGTCCCCCTCCAGCACGAGCAACGTGGTGTCCAACCCGATCACGAGCAACACGATGTCCACCCCAATCACGAGCAACACGGTGTTCACTCCAAACACGAGCAACATGGTGGCCGACCCTAGCACAAGTGAGCGGAGTGCCATTCCTGGTTTCAATATACTAACAGTACTACAGTCCCGGTCTTACCCCAAGTCGTCGAACGCCGCGGCCCCCGAGATGGTCCACTAAGCAAAACAGCACAGCAAGCCCAGGCAGCTTTGAGACTCAAAGAAAAGAAACTGCCAGTTTCCAGCCAGCGCCGTATCATGAATTTCTCTCTTGCGCCTTCTAAACAAGCCGATTCTTCATTCCTCAGTCGAGCACCAGCCGAGATTCGAAACGAGATCTACACACTGTGTGGATTCAAAGAGAGCAGAATTCATCTCTACGAGCTTCAGGACGGAGTCAAGGGTTTCAACTGCGAAGATTACGACCTTTCACAACCTTGTCTTGGATCCGCGCCGTGCCATCTTATCGTAGGGCAAATCAATCCCATGTTCCCTGAGCACAACAAGATAAGCCCACTGTGTCCAACAACATCCCAGAGTACCCCTATCGGGCTCCTGGCGCTGTCTTTGACTTGCCAGCTTGTCCATAACGAGACTTTCGGCCTTATCTACATATCCAATATGTTCGTCATCTCGAAGTACGTCTTTGGTAGCATTCTCGAAGGCAATGTGCTCCACAAACAAAAAGCACTAAGCGCTCCTCTGACACGCATTCGACGTCTTCAGCTTGACCTGGGACTGGCAAAATACGGATCACTACCAATGGTACAGTCAAAGCATGCTACGTTGCGAAGTGTCAAGGAACTTGCCACGGACCTCCAAGAACTCTGTGTTACGTTCACAACTTGTCTGCAAGGATTGCTCCGGAACCCTATCGATGACAAATCTCTTATCCTCCTCAGTCGCTTCAGAGGTCTGACAAGCTTCAAATTGGTCGTCAAGAACGCAAGGGACGCCGACCAGCAAAGTAAGCGCAGAGTGAACGAGAAACAGGACGAATTCACGAGAGCTGTCCCGTACATCGAAGACATCCTTGAGAAGTTCGTCAAACTGACGGACATGGATGACACCACGGGTCTGGACAAGCTGGAGAAGCAGATGCTGAGGGGGACCAGGTTCGCGAGTGGGCTTAAGCAGAAGGTGAAGGCGATGCTGGCTGAGGAATGACCGGCAAAATCTTGTGTCGGCGGGCACTAGATGCTCAAATGGTGGCGAATTTGCATCCTCAGATAAATGGCGTGCACATGAGGCCACAATGTCCCAAGTATAGCGCAGCAAATAGCTAGCTGAATAGCTTCAGAAATCGATGAAGTCGCTTTCCTAAACACGGAACAGAACCCCTATCAAAAAGCCACCATAGCATTTTCCCAGGTGACCTCACTCCCCCATGTCAAACCCAACCGGAACACGGACCAGCATGTTTTGAAAGTGAACACAAGCTGCTCACATTCTGTGCACAAGTCGTGCATGTCTTTTGTTGAGGTGTCATTTCAGGGCGACGTGGCCTCTCTCAATCCGTCAGCCACAAGTCGACAGTGTAGTGAAGTGTTGCCTTGGAAGGATTCTTAGTAGCGATCTCTCATAAACCAAACATCCATATGAACATGTAGACAACTACCAGTGATTTAGGAGGACGTTAAGCCTCTCCCACAACTGTACGCCCATGCACGAGTCGAAAGCAGGTGGCTCATTCCAAGAAAGATGTCAATACTGCTAAATGCAGAGGACAAGTTCAGAGACATAATGTTGCATATCCGAAGACAGGTGGGTATCATTGTTAAACAGCCGACGCCTTATCGCTCGAAGAACATGTCTGCAATCTCGTATTAGAGTCGATTTTTTGGTATGCGTTCCGCATTCAAGCAACTGAATTCGCCTTATCATACAACTCTTTTACATCTCTCACCAAATCATCCACCTCGCTCCCACCCTCGCAGTCCTTCCACATCCCGTCATCCCTAATGCACCTCACCTTCCCTGCTAACCTCACAGTACAGCTCTTGGTCACATTATTCTCGCGGCTCCACTCCACACTCTTCCTCAGCAAATTGATACCATGCGCATCTTCATCGCTGATGCAATTATTTATCTTCTCGAAACTTAGGCTGTGCTCGAGAGCGCAGTTTTCGACGAGGGTACGGTCAGGGATGTTCGGGTAGTCGCCGATCATGCAGTTGGCGAAGCCAAGGTAGAGTTTCGGTTCCGGGTAGAGGTGGGCAGCGCAGAGGAGAATGATGTTTCCGAGACATTCGGGGGGACCGTGCATGCAGGATACGGCGTCAGAGTGCGGGTCGACGCTAAGTGAGGTGTCAGCTAGGTTATTTTGAGGAGGTGGAGGGTTTGGTGGGTGCAGTGCTGGAGATTGACTGACCTGCCTATGTACGACAGGCGGAAATCGACCTTGTCGTTAATTTGTTCCATAGCTGGGATGACCAGCATCTGTAGGCAGGCTTTGGCATCGGGGCATTTGGACATTATATGTGCTTCCAGCGCCACTTTTATTACATTCTCCTCGGCCAGTATTACTTCTGCATTTGGCAACTCAGCTCTTGCTCCAGGCAGTCGGTAAGAAGCGTTGACTGTATGTAACAAGAGCCAAACCATGAGTGTGACGCACATGGCGTAGCACAGGCGGCGCATGGTGAGGTCTTTGAAGTAGGCTGGTAGTTCTCGTCGTCTAGCATTCTTGAAAGAAGGCGTCTGTGGGAGGTCGGCTTCTTCGAAGCCATCATCCACACTCATGGGTTTCTCGTCCATGGTTGCGCAGGCAGTTTACGATTTTGGTGTTGCAACAGTCCGGAATGCAAAGCTTGCAGTGCATGACGTTGAGTTTGGAATTCCATTCAGTGCCAAGGGTCTTGCCTGCAGCAGGCCTTAGCTTGGGTCAAAGCTCCCTGTTATTTTTAACGAGAGAGAAACCTTGCTCGCCTTAAAATCTCAGGCTTTCACAACACCACGTAAGCGAAGGATGAGTGCGGATTCGCAGGGTATTCACCTTAGTGGATTGAATTACAGATCGTCCCGACTTAAATGTGGCGTGATCGATATTGATCGTGTCTGACATGATTGATGTCCCTCCAGCTTCCCTGGCACAAAGGTGCGCTTCCTGGAGCTGGCCGGGATCCTAATCTTATTGAGCCTGTGATCTATTACTGGGGTTCAAGGAAGGTGGCGAGCCGTGGCTTTGCTCTGGCCCACCACCCTGGTTTCGGAGCTCAAAGTCCGGGTGCCCGCCCGCCCGTATAGGCACATGCAACATACGTTGTTGAAGATGAGGCGTCTTGTCAAATACTGTGGGATGGGAAGATGCATGGTCAAGCTCGAAGCTGCTGTGGTTTGCCGAGTCCTAAGCTGTAGTGAGACGAAAAGTGAAACCTTGCTGCAACTCTGGCAGCCCTGTGAAATATTGATTTTTGAGCGCAGCTGGGAAGGAATCAGGTTTAGGCTGGGAAGGGTTTTCGCCGTCTTAGGGCGACCCACGTCGCCAAAACCTGCAGATTCCCTCTTTTTCCGGCCGCTTCCCACCGTTTCAGGCGAGGTAGGCCCGCTTGAAGGGAGACTGCTTAACTAGATTCGTACCTGGCAGGTGCCTCCGAAACCCCGGCCATGTGGCAGACTACACCAAGCAAATCTCGAGCTACTGCTTGAGAGTGCAGGTCGATCGCCTTGTCCGACCAACCGGGCCGGAGTGCTCGATTCCCAAAGCTGATCAGTAGACTCTTGTACTTCTCTTCAGCGTCACATCGGAGTAGGCCAAAATGCTGAGGTAGCATTCATGATCTCTCAGTCAACGAATCCCAATCGTTGATTGTCAGTTTATCTCGCGGCTTCTAGAGATTGTTGCTTTTCCGAACATGCCAGACATCTAAGCTTTGAGTTTGAGCTTTGAGCGCTTGATCTTCCATAGCATTTTCAAACCTTTACAGACACTTTTTCGCGAGAAGCTGTCAAAAAGCAAAGATGTCAGAACTGGCGTCTTTGGCGTCGGTCAGCAACGGCACACCACCACCCGACGAGCGCGAGCACGAGCTCGAATCATTTCTACAACCCCTCATCTTAAATGAAGCGTCTCTCCACACCCTAGCCTATCAATTTTCTGTGGTCTACAGAGATCTCGCACTTCATTCGAATGAGCAATTTCTCCCAACTCCCGTCACCAACTTGCCGTCTGGCAATGAGACTGGCCAATATCTAGCCATTGACGTTGGCGGCAGCAATCTGCGAGTGGCCTTCATCGAATTGTTGGGTGAAGAAGCTGACCGTGATGCCTCCATCAACGGACCTGAACGGTCACGTGAGACGATCAAGAAGGCCCAAAGACCTCGAGTGAGGAGGACGCTCGAGAAAGCATGGCCCATTGGGGAACATCTCAAGATGGATAAGGCCGAAGATCTGTTCTCATGGATTGGCGATTGCATAGCGGAAGTCGTCGGTGATCGCCTGGCTGCGGACGCTGCAAGGATGCCGATACCGGACGAACTCAAGATGGGAATCACGTTCAGCTTTCCAATGATGTGAGACAACCTTCGCTACTTCTTAACCCGCACTCCGTCTCTAATCCACAAATATCTTGCTGACAGTTTCGTATAGGCAAGATGAACTGTCAGCTGCCACTCTCATGCCTATGGGCAAAGGATTTGCGATCACATCCGATCTGAATCTGGGCTCGATTCTGCTCGCTGGATATGCTCGACATACTCGTCGACAGTCTACTTCCCAATCTTCACCGCGTTCTAAGCGGCGCAAACTTGGGCCGCTCCCGCGTCTCAGGATTGCAGCCATTACCAATGACACAATCGCCACGCTGGCTTCACTGGCTTACAGTGTCAAGTCTTTACCGAACTCTCGAGTCGTGGCTGGTGTAATTGTCGGTACCGGGTGCAATGCAACCATTCCCATGAGATTCTCTGAGCTTGGCGAAGCAAAGGCGCAGAGGATCAGAGCTAGGAATCCCGAGGCGGTGGAAACGGTTGTTAATACCGAGGTTACGATCGCGGGAGCATGTGGGCCGCTGAAGCCCTACACCACGAAGTGGGACCGACAACTGGATGCGGCGTGTGCTCGACCTGGCTTTCAACCCCTTGAATATATGACTGGCGGGCGCTATGTAGGAGAACTCATCAGACTGATATTCTTCGATTACATGACTCAAGCCCATTTTCCGCCGGTACCCTCGTCCTCGTTACCAGCCCAAATTGTTCACAGCTACAGCTTTACAACGACCTTCGTGAGCTCTGTCATCGCACGTGCCAGGACAGACGCAGAGTTAGCTGGCGAGCTGAAAAGGCGAATCCCACCGCCAGAGTCGTCGAATTGGGCATGGTCGCCGCACTCTGCTGGAGCTCTCCGCAAAATTGCACATCTTGTTCAGGTACGGTCTGCAGGCCTGATCGCTGCCAGCATTATCGGTCTACTAGCAACTGTAGGAGAAATTGCTCTTTCCAATCCGGAAGTTGAGCCTAGTGGGACCGCCCTAAATGAGGGGCACGGCATATCTACCTCACCTAAAACTAATGCCAAGGCTGCTCTGTCGTCTGTACTGTCTACGCGCAGGAGCAGAGATGGACTTTCTCCAGCCCCCGGCGTTTCATCATGGAATTCGGGTCCCGAGGAGCTAGTCATTGCATACACGGGCGGCATCATCCAACACTATCCGAACTTCAAGGAGCAATGTCAACGCTTCATCGACCGACTTGTCATGCGGGCGGGCCCCCAGGAGGGTGGAAAGAGCGTCTTCTTGCGAGAAGCGCGAGATGGAGGAATTATAGGTGCAGGCGTCCTTGCAGGTATGGAAAGTCTTCGCTTAGGCTGAATAAAGCCGGCGGACAAGAGCATTTTAGTTCTGTGGCCCCAAGTTGCTCCGTACATCCGATACAGTCCGTGCTGGTCTTGTATATCTGGGGTCGAACAAGGGGAACACTGGAAAGTCGAATGTTTTCAGAGAATGAGAGAGCCGGTATGGTAGTATTCATTGCTTGGCGTCTCGGCTTTACCGTTGCAAACGCACCTTAGATACCTTCTTGGGAGCTACTTAGGAACGGATGCAACGACCTCGGGACTCGCTTTCATTCTGGGCAGGAAGTACTTCGTGACTACGCAAGTCGGCGTAAAGAATCGAGGGAAAACAAGGAGCATATCCTGCCTGACAAGTGCACGGGCTTGCAAGCTGACATGTTGCTGATTTGTCAACAAATTTGTGGCGTTCGCAGCGATGATACCCAAGTCCGTGCTCCCCACTCCAACGGTCTTCACACCGTTATTTGCTGCCCGATCTATGAGTGAACGATGAGTCTATGCACGTTGCTGAGGGAATAGGTTGCTCATTCCAACATAGACGACGCCCTTGGACAGCTGATTTAGAATTCCAATCTAAGAACGAAGGTTGTCGAGTCACCAAATTTGCATTCCCATTCCGGAGAAAATTAATTTTGTTGTTGCGGAGGCTACCCCATACAAAGCACTGGCCACTGGCCACTGGCCACAGCGGCACGCAATACCCCGGAGCAAGGGCCTCGGCTCCAATTGGTCCCCCCTGTCATCCCATTATCTTTTCAAAGACATTGGTCAACAAACCCCCGGTGGGGGCGCTGCCCCCGCAGGCTAAAGCCCCTTCTAGCCTCCGTTTTCCACGCTCTCTGACTCGCCTCAGCACTTGAATGGTGCCGTTTTCGCAGCCTCGTGGCATTAATTTCGTCACATCGTCAGCGGCCAAAGTACTAGTTCGCCGCACGTACCGAGGAAAAAAAAAGGCCCGGTCAATCTTCGGATCAATTGGTTCGCACTCAAACACATCAAGCCCAGTAAATCATTTCCCGTATTCCCTTCCCATCACATCATCACTCCTCATTCCTTAGCGAGATCCTCACTCATCGTCCAAAGTGTTTGTCGCTGCCATCACCGAGCAGGACTGTCGAAATGCGCATTGAAATCCGGCAACGCTCCAATGAGCATACTTGAACTCTGTCGAATACCCAACTCCAACGTTTCCCTGTACCTCCCCTGCAGTCTCTCGTCATGGCGCCAGTACCTCTCTACCACGAGGCAGTCAACCTCTACAAGCGACTCGTGACAAAGCCGACCAGGGCCAATGAGCTCATCCTCGAAGCATGGGGTCAAGGCTTTATGGTCGGCGCTCTCATCATCATGATGTGCATCACCCTTGCCAATATGCGAAGGGGAGTATTGTTGCACAAATTGATTTTCATTGAGGTACGTTCCAGACACAAACTGTCCTCTGCCAAACTCATATTTCTGACACTCGCAACAAGTTGTTCCTCGGTATATGGCATGGCTTCTGGATATTCTTTAACCCTCCCATCTATGCGTGGTGGCTGTCAGTCAGCGCCATACCTCTCAACACCTCCTGGTCTCTACACAACGTTATCGCCTGGATGAAGATCAAACCTTTCCTTCCCAAATACGCCAGCTGGTTATTCATCGGAACCGTCATCCTTGTGCAGCCATACTGGGTGGTGGAGATATATGCCAACTTCACATATTTTCACAACATCAACAACCTCTTTGAACACACCCGGCCTTATGAAGCCCTCTGCCGGTTAGTCGCAATGTCTGTCGGTACATGTATGGCACTGCTGACCAATCCTAGCGATCCCTGGTGGATCTTCACCACCGTCGCTCTCTTCTATAATATCAAGACACGATACGAGCTCACCGTAAGTCAGATCTGCCGTATCTCTCCACGTTTCGCCATCATGCTCGTTGCCATGCTCATCAGTATCGTCTTCATCGTACTCGATATCTGCTCCGTCACCAGCGCTCTAAAGTCCGCTCTACCAGACGGCTTAAATCCGTTCTGGAAACTCGCCTTCGTCTTCAAGTGTTTGACCGACTCCGTCATTCTGGATGATTTCAAGACTGCGTTGGACAGGCTCAGAGCGTATAAGATCAGCAAGCTTGGGAGCTTCGCCATCGACAATGGTGATCGTCGCTCTCGCGGGAATCGAGCGCTGGAAAATGGGTGGGCAGAAGTCGCTGCGCCGAATGGCGTGCCTGCACTGGCGAGCCCGGATGGGGATTACCTCCACCATAATGAGGAACCTCAATGGCCGGAAGGCAAGGAAGAGGATCATATCGAGAAAAGGAATCCGTCGAGAGATCGTGACAGTGAGGGGATTGTGGATGTTGCAGCCGCGGATCAGGAACAGAGGAGGGAAGGCAGTGACGATCATACTTTGAGGCCACCGAGCTCGTGGGCGAGTGACTCGACTGGTGGTGAACAGTATGCCAGGGCTGTGAGAGAGATTACAAATGACGACTTGACGCGGGATATTTCCGAACATAATTATGAGAAGCAAATAGGTATGGCGAGATGACCATCATGATTACATGGACAGGGAAGTGGCTTGTCCATGAAGAGCTGCGTGGGGGCCTCGCAATGGACTATGAGGTAAGATGCAAGAGAGCCATGCCTCCCATGAGCTTGCACCGCTATTAACCACCATCGGCCAGTCCAAAGTCTTCCATGTCGCTCGCCAACCAACACACAAACTTCCAAGCATGTAATTGCCGCGACAGGATCATGTCTAATACCCGCAGAAGTGTGTGGTCGGCTATCTCAATGGCCATAGACGGATGGCGGCTATGTTCTGGAATCTTGAGGAGAGCTGGCCATAGCCCTTGACGGTTATCCAAAGCCGCTGGGTTGAAGAAAGACAAGTCTCAAATAGAAGTTGGGAATGAGGAGTTGATAGCCTATCGAGAAAGAAGTCAGAATCGCGTGGAGACACGCCGAAAGATATAAGAGTCAGACCCAAATATATACAGGAGTCCCGTTCCTTTTGGATTCGTGGATAGACTAGAATGACCAACCTAGCGAATACTTTACTAAATCACGTAGCTTTCAGTGATACCTTGAGATGATAGTAGAAAACACTTCTACCTCGATTTTATCCAACTGGAATCCCGAATCGCAAAAGATGGATTTTTTGGCACGTGACACACGCGATTTCATTTGCACAATAAGCCAACAGGGACGAGGCTCTGTCCTCCTCTCATACCTTTTGCCTTTCAGCCTGACGGCCAGATCCTTCTTCACAATGCTCAAGCCCTACAGTTGGTTCCTCATCTTGGGAGACAGTTGTGTGTTTGCTTCGCAGGATCTTCCTCGTGGCCTGAGACTACATCCTTTTCAGCTTGTGCTAGGGCTCTTGCAGTCCTATTATCATTGCACGCAAATTCATCAGCGCACATTTTCGTTGACGGTTTGACCTCAGCGGTGGCGCCAGGACTCCGCATAAGTTTTGCGTGTTGACATATTTGACAGATGCTCCTATCATACACCGAGAGAATTATATAGCAGAGACCTCGATAAACCGGTTGTCAATGAGCGATCAGCCCTGGAGTTTAAAGCCATCCCATCAGAATGAAAGAACTACCAAAATAACAAGTGTGAAAGGCAATGGAATTGGGAGAAGTGCTGCCTTGTGAACTAATATGCGGTCGACCAACCCTCACTACCCCTTTCATGGCATACGGTTCGTCGAGTACCTACGTCCTCAACCTCAAATCGACGAAACGAAGCTGTCACAGTTACCAAGGCACACTAAAACTTGTTGTAATACCCATGCTAACTTTCATAGACCCTCGGAAATCTGCCTTGCTTCGAAAATGCCCCCCTTCGCGCCAATTCCTTCTTACAATACCATCTGCCAAGTAACGTTCTTGTTCCGCAACATAGTCATAACACCCAATGGAAGGAGCCCTTTGTCGACAATGTCCAAGCCACCGAAGCGCTTGAAGAGGTCGGCAGAATACAATTGAATGATCCATTTCCGCTCCGCGTCCAAGTCCGACAGAGACATCGTTGGCTGCACGTGCGAGACTTTTCTCAACGCATCAGATACGTCTCTAGAGAGGCACAGTTCTTTCTCCCAAGGCGTCTCCATGAGGTCCCTGTGGGCAAGTTTGAGGCTGCGGCTTGCCGTGTCACGATAGCGCGTGTACTCTTCAAAGCTCATGAACTCTTTCAACTCCGCCGGTGCGGCAGAGTAGCTGTCGTGGTATAGTGTCTTGAAGCGATACCGTTTGTCAAGCTCGCTGAGGCCTTCGAAGTCTTCTTTTGCCGTCTTGTAAGCCTTGGCTTCGTCGGCCTTGAACTCCTTCATCGTCTGCTGCGGACCGTCGCACAGTTGGTCCCGAAGAACCAAGAAGGAGAGGAAAGGGTTTCGAAGTCCAAGGCCGCCAAGTTCCTCTGGGAGAAAGAGAAAGCTGTCGGTGACATCGGAGACTCCGATTCGTTCCGCGATAAGATGCTTCAAATACTCGACGACGCTATCGCCAGTACCATCAGCGTCATTGAATAGTTCGCGTTGGATATTTTCGTGGCACCGGAGGACGCTGTCCACATGGGAACGTCCGAAACAACTG
>Ga0335072_10000066_pt1 | contig 205919 bp, 191 predicted proteins | sample Lox_Sample_21_FD_206725 | JGI IMG/M metagenome (GOLD analysis project Ga0335072, IMG submission 206725) | Soil microbial communities from Loxahatchee National Wildlife Refuge, Florida, United States - Lox_Sample_2.1 | ecosystem: Environmental > Terrestrial > Soil > Wetlands | place: USA... | reverse complement strand
GTCAGCATCGGCCATGACCGCACGGAGAGTGTGGGTAACGACGAACAGGTGACTATCGGCAAGGACCGCCGACATCAGATTGGCCAGGATGCGGAACTGACCATCGAGCGCAATCACACCATCGCCACCGGCAAGGACCGCATCGAGAACGTGGGCAACCACCGCAAGGACAAGACCACCGCCAATCACCTCATCGACGTCGGCGGGCATGTCGAGCAGACCGTACAAGGTCATCACAAGCTCAGCGCCGGTCAAAGCATCGAACGGCAGACGCAGCGGTATCAGTTGCAGACCGGCGAGCGTGCGGTGATCCGTGGGCCGGGCGGCAGCATCACGCTCGATAGCAGTGGTGTCACGCTGGAAGGTCTCGCTATTCGTTTCAAGGGCCCCATCACGCAAGAGAGCGTTGGCACCGGCCACGCTTTCCATCTCGACGGCCGTCCGCTACCCGGCGTCTCGCCGAACGATCTTTTGTCTCATCTGCCACTTTCCGAATGACCTCCTGACATCAGGACGATGCCATGCCCATCAGCCTTCCCTTTCCGACTTCCGTTAGCTCCGACGACAACAGCACAGGCAACACCCTGGGCGAGGCCACCGGCCAGGGGGCATTTCCACTGAGCCACCAATTTGGCTGGCATGGCGGCATCCACTTGCAGGCACCCGGTGGCACCAGTCCGGAAAAGGTCCGCGCCATCGCAGATGGCACCGTGGTGTTTGCGCGCGCCAGTGACGGTATCCCCGCACACGACACCGATCCTGCCATTGTCGCCGCCCACCCCTTGCTCTACTACAAAGGCTGGACCAGCAACGGTGTGGAGATCCTTCAGCACACCACCGAGATTGGCGAGGGTGTCAACGTCACGTTCTACTCGATCTACCAGCACCTGCATACGCTAGAGTCGCGTGGAGAAAAAGCCCAAGAAAAAGACGCCCACGGCAAGACGCACACCAAAACCCAGCAGCGACCACTCACGAAAGGTGACAAGGTTTACCGCAAAGATGCCATTGGCACAGCCGGCGCCATCTACGGCCAACCCAACCGCATCCATCTGGAAATTGTCGCCGACGAAGCCAACGTGCGCGCGCTCATGGGCCGCAGCACAGGGTCCATAGCCCAGGTGCGCACTACCAGCGTATGGGGTGCACGCATATCCGCGTTCCGGCGGGCACGGCCTACTACGCAAGTAACCCGTACGAGCAAACGGTGACCTACGCCGTCACCGCAAGCGACACGCCAACTAGCCTCGCGGCGCAATTCGCCACCACGCCGCAACGTCTGCGTGATCTCAACGCCACATGCATCGCCGAGCTAAGCAAGCGCTATCCCGACATGCGCGAGGACAGCTGGCTCGACGCCATCACCGGCCTCTACCAGCGTAACCGCAACCTGCCTCCGCCGAATGGCTCCGGCACCATCACGGTACCCGCACTCTGGGGCGAGGGGCGACGTCCTCAGAATGTACCAACTGAACTCTGGGCGATGTGGCAGGTGAAGCCAAAGGGACGCATCGCCGGCGAGCTGATCGTCTCCCTAAACGAGAGCGGCGGCACGATCACGCTCACCACCCGGGATGCCAACGGCGAGGCGCTGGGCACTACCACCGAAAGCAGCTACGACCTGTACGACCGCGCCACGAAACAGTTTCCCGGCTGCCCAAGCGCGGGCTATGAATTGATGCGCTTCGGGCGAGTGCTGGGGCTCGATACCTTGGCTGCCAGCGATCAGTATCGCGGCCGTGTGCCGCATCTGCGCACCATCAAACTCAACGGCAACGAGGTGGTTATCGACCTCAACGTGCCCGGTATCCAAGCGCACAGCGATGCCGACTTCCCCGAATGGCAAGGCTGGACGTTTATCGATGACGACACCGACGGCAACAGTCGGTGTGATTCACAAAAGCTGATCGCGCTGATTCTGGCGCAATTGCCCCCACCGTCCGATCCACGCCAAGCCCAGTCAGATCAGGCTGCACCCGTAGCCGCGCCGCCGACACTCGCGCAACAGCAACGCGATCGACTGCTGCGCGCTTATATCGGCTGCAACGAGCCGGCTGTCCGGGAACGCCTCAGGCGCTGCGTGGTGAAGATGCCCACCGAGTGGGCGCGGGGCGACTTCGATACGCGATGGAGTTGGGTCAAGAGCGCACCGGGCGACGTGCCAGCTAATGTGTTGCTGAGCGTGTACCTTACGCCGGAGGCGTATGAGAAGTTCAAGCGTCATCACTCGGCACTGGCATTTTGGGAGGATGCCGAGGCCGCAGGGCTACCACTAGACAAGGTGCACTATCACTTCCATCCAAAGCTGTTTGTGGAGACGTTGAAGAAGTGCGGATGGTTGAGCGAGAGCGATATAACGCAATTGTTGCCGATGTCGATCCTGCGCAAAGCTAACCATGACTGGTCATCGGAGCCGGTGACGGTCACTAGGCAGGCGCGAGACGTAATCGGCAGCACCCGCGTTGAACTCAACAAGGCTCTGCGTAAATTCGGTATCGCGTCAAGCCCGTTGCGCATGGCCTCATTCTTTGGCAATGCCGTCGAGGAAACCCAATGGTTCGGCAAGCTGTACGAGGGCAACAGTAGTGCCTGGTACTCGCCATGGGATGGTCGCGGCTTTTTGCAGTTGACTGGGCCAGACAACTACATCAGATATTGGCGATTCCGTGGTCGAGCGATTAGTGAATCACTTAAGAATGAGCTGAGCAAAGCTGCTACCAAGGCGCATGCGGAGGGGAAAAATGATGCCTTGCAGAACGGCAAGCACCCCGGGTTGACAGAAGAGATGAGGCAGTGGCGCGACCAAATGGCTGATACACGCTACATGGATAGTGCCGATGGCGCAGGTGCATATTGGGCATGGACGAATGCAGCGCAGTTCGCCGATTTGTCGTCGGCACTCAAGCGAGAAGTTCAGATCGTCGGCGGTGTAGCGCACACCTATTACAGTTGTGAGTCTTTTGGACAAGTTGCCGCCACGGTGAATTTTGGAAGCCCTGTGAAGGACGTGAGGAGCATTGCCAAGGTCAATGGCATCGTGGCGCGGTATCAGGCGTACACGAATGCGTTGGTGGTATTGGGTGACTATCGCGTGTTTCCTCATGCGCAAGGGCACCAGGACGAGATGCCGGAAGGCTACGAGCGGAGGAGGCCGTGATGAAGGCGCATATTGTAATGCTCGCCTTATTAGCTTGTAAGGCAACGCTTGCCTGTGCAAAGCAACCGAGCACCAAGGGAATCCAAGGGCATGAATGGAATTTTGATGGATGCCATTTCAAGATGGCCGATCCCTTCCGGGGGCGAACTTCGGGTCCCGGTGGGGCAGCCTATTTCGCCCAAATCAGCCCCAAAGCTCGTCATCCATTCGAGACATGGATTCAGTTTAGTTGCCAGAATCCAGTAACGCCCGAAATCTACGTGGATCGTGCGGGTATCCGAATGACGGACAAAGGATGGGCGCTTGATCCGTCCCCCGACAACATCGGCCTCAAAGAACAGCACACCACGTTCTACGCCTTACACGGCAAAGGATGGGATGGCGGTGGCGTTACGCAGGACGACATCAATGGCGACGAAAAGCGACGCACGCGCGCCTTCAGCTTCTGCATACCCCACAAGCAGCTAGCACTCTGCGGCTCCATTCAAAACGTGGCTTATTTGATGTGGCTCAAGGAGACCACGTTGCCACAGGTCATCAAGCTGCTGGAGAGCATTGAGTTTGTCGACACCCCGGCTTCGGGTGGCACCGCAGCTAAACCGTAGGGAGGGTACCGTCATGCCTGCTATCGTTCTTGTTGGTCACCGCCACTCCTGTCCCATCCACGGCGATGGCACCGTGACCACTGGCGCCAGCGGTGTCGCTGTCAACGGCCGTGCCGCCGCCTGCGTCGGTGACCACACCAGTTGCGGCGCTGTTATCACCACTGGCTCGCCGTCCACGTTCGGCGGGCAGGGTATTACGTATGTGGGATGTCAGACCAGCCATGGCGGAACACTGGTGGAGGGTGATGACAGCTGGCAACTCGAATAGTCCATTGCCCGGTGGGAAAGCTCTACAAGAAGCCGGGTTATCGCATGTAAACGCGTTCGAAAGCGAGTCTCTAGGACTCATGATCGCTATGGTTACTTGCATATGGCAAACGGCTGCTTGCCGCAACCCAGCGGAAGCCGCCAGGAACGCGTCTAAGCAGACGGCATTTCGATGCTATGTTCGGTAGGCTGGGGCGTGATGGTCATCACCTTGAGTCGGGCGGATCCTTCAAAACGGTGCCAGACACCTACGGGTATAACGATGAGTTCATGCTGGGCGAGGGTGAACCGCTCTTCCTTGGCATTTGTCAGCAGAACGATGGTGGTGGTCCCGTCCAGCACCATGACAACTTCGTCGCCGTTGGGGTGGCGCTCCCATTCGCTGGAGCCGGAGTAGTAGCTTACATACACGGCACCGTCGCGATACGGTGCGACCTCGGCAAATGCTTCGCTGGCGTCATCACCGAACGCCATCTCTGGAGTTCTGTTCGGTAGATGCTTCAATCCGGACAGAGCTTCGACAAGTGATTTCTTCATGAGCGAAGAGCGATCCTTTCTGTGTGAAATGATGACGAGTGCGGATATCCGTCAAGCACACTCCTGGCGAAGGTGTAAATGTAGCATTACTTGTATTCCTGTCATCCGTTCCGGGTGGGGGAAATGCTTTTTTTGTGCCCGTGCCGCCCTTTTAAAGTAGCGATATAACGTGTCCAATAGCTGGTTGGCGACAAACGAGCTTTCGGCTGGCCACGTTGTCCATCCGGTTGTCGGCGGGTTTCATCGAGGGCGAGAAGAGCCGTGGAGTCAAAACTAAGGTCGGTACGTGCTCGTGAAGTAGAAAGAGATCAAGCCTAGAACGCGAGCCACGTATACAGGAAGAGCGTGTTGTTATCCGCAGCAGTTCTACCCATGCCATCGACGTTGTACACCAGCCCGCTGTATCGGGTGTACCACGTATATTGCAGGCCGAAACGGACATTCAAGAACGGCTGCGCCCATGAGTCCGCCTGCCCGAATGGATTCCAATTCAACTCCACCACGCCGCCGTTGGTATTTGGACTCCCGTTATTGCCATAGAGCGTGAGGTCTTTGCTTCCGTCATCCGCAAAAGCGCCGAGCGTTACACCCCATGTGTTTTCGTACCAGTAGCTCGCATTGACATTCAACGCGTGCAGGTTGTCGTGCAAATTTGACGATCCACCCGCCGGATAGGTCGCATCCAGCTGCTGTTGTTCGCTCAGGTAGAGTCCGTTAACCGTAAGAATGTGGTTGCTGCCATTGAGCAGCTGGTAGCTGGTATCGATTCCGTAATCGGTGAATTTGTCGGTCGGGCCGCCGGCGGCAACGACGTTTCCTTGCGCATTGGTCGTTACCAGGCCGCGGGCCGCGTGGAATATGAAGCCGCCCACCTCGACGTTGCCGGTTGGCAGATTCCAGGTATACGCAACGCGCGCGTACGGCGTTGCGCCCGATAGCCGCCCGTTGAAATCGGCATTCACATCGCGCAGGAACGCGGGCGACAATGACCGATACGCACCCGCCTCAAGGTATAGTGCACCGTTGATCTGCGTATATGCATTAAGCCCGACGACTTGCTGCGCAAGTCCACCCATCAGGATCGGCGTGGCCGGCGGCCCTGGCGCGAGGTCAGGCGCCATGTACGGAAACTGCCATGCGGGCGCCGTGTTGAAGACATCCGTGACGCTCGGGTTGTTGTTGAGGGAAAGGCCCCAGATGGCCGGATGCCCATCCACGTTGTAGCTCCGCGCATAGCGAAGATCGCTGTTGTCCCAGCCGAGCAGTCCACCGTTTTGAGAATAAGTAGCCTGCGCCAGCACGCCAAGGTTTTCGGTAATGCGGCCGGCAACAAAGACCGAAGCTTGCTCCAGCTCCGTGTTGTCATTGGTGCCAAAGCCGTTGGCTGGAGGCGATGTTTGTGCCTTTTGGGTCTGTGTGTAGGTTTCCACCAGCATGAGCGACAGGGGCACTTTCGTATCGTTGCCCACTTTCAATGTGTAGCCCAAGAGTTTGAACTGCCGCCCGAAGGGCGTCAGCTGCGGACCAAAACCGCCTATATGGCAGGCCGCGCACGGTTGGTGAGTCTGCCGCGCAAACGCCGGAATGGCGTCCGCGCGGTTCGGAAAGACCAGCAAAAGCACCGCCAGCATGCACACCGCGCAAGCCAGCAGGGCACCAACGCGCCGATGCGGTGTTTCAGCCGTACGCACATATTCGATGATCATCGGACACTCCCATGCGGCTTGCCATGAACTGCCGCGGTAATCGTGAAAGACGTACGGAGGCCTGGTGACGATTGCCATCGACAAGAGGTCGATGCCGCTTTGCATTGGCTTGCATCCCCGGCGGTTACGGGTGAGCTTGCGATGGATCGGTTTGGATGGATTTGATTCAAATCAAGCAGGCGTGAGATCGGGTTCGCTATGGTTGGCGTACGTCGCACGAACGCCAGTGGAAAGGTATTTATACGGCGCAGGTTCGAAAGGACGGCATTTGAGCCACATACCCTTATTGGAGGTCTCATGTCTCACCACAGCGAAAGCAACCCGGGGCGCCGTCGATTCCTGCAGCTGGCCACAGCGGCGGTGGCCGTGGCGGCGACCGCGACGTTGACTCGATTTGCGCACGCCGATGATCAGATGCACGTCACCGACGCAGATCCCACGGCAAAAGCGCTTGGTTATGTGGAAGATGCGACAACGACCAAGAGCGCGCTGTACAAAGCCGGCAGCACCTGCGCAAACTGCCAGTTCTATAGCGGAAGCAAATCCGGTTACGGCCCTTGCCAACTGTTCCCCGGAAAAGTCGTCAACGCCAAGGGATGGTGTACCTCATACACCATCCATAAAGGTTGATGCGGCATGGTTAGGTGTCGCAGTTAAAGACGTCGCGGTTCGCAATGGGCTTTATGAAGCCGCAGCAATCCATGTGTACACCCAGGCCACGGCTCTTCCGGGCCAGCTCCGGGGCAAATTCGCGCGCAGGCCCGTCCGAGAGGCGACGCATACGCAATTCACTTGCTGGCAGCACACCGGGCGTCGCCTGTAGTGCTTTGCGATCAGCGAAGTTCTCGTTTAACTGAGGAGATCGATCCCGCCCTGGAGTGGTTACTGCTGCTTCAGTCCGGGGGGCATAGTCGGTGTTTGCCGGCAGTTCCGCACTGGCCGTTCTTCCAGCGAAATGCTACGCGAGCCGACTACGTCCTATTGAAGTTCGCCGATCGTTATCAAGCGCAGAGGACAGCCATGCTGGCTCAACCTCGATACGTACCAAGGTTGAGCCAGCATTCGTTATCACGCCGATGCGTTTATCAATTGCCCCAGCCTTTGCCCGGATGAATTGACCGTAGATTGAGGTTGAACAGTTGCCGGCGTCGAAGACGCCTTCTTTGAGCTGTCATCAGCGTCGCCATCATGATCCGGTGCGCCTGGAACTTCCGCGCTCTCGGGTTTGCCCGTGGTTTGCGTTGAGAGCGAAGAACCGACGGATGAAATGTTCATAGCAAATCCTCTGGTTGTTGGGTGCTGCCAAATCGTTATCGACTCTTCTATCAACTTCTTTATTTGGCAAGAAGATCCAACGATCCACCAAGTTGAATCTTAGAAGTGGCTTAGTTTGACGTTAACTGGTCGAAAGAAGATTGGTGGACGATAGAAGGCTTTTTGGCTAATTTTATGATGATTCGTACGCAGGTTTGACATCAGTTCTAGGGCAAACGCCGCACAACATGGTGACAAGCTTTTATTGGCGATCCGGCAATGAAATGTTCGTTCGACACGCCAATACTTGTATATATCGAGCCAGTCGTTATGGTTGCACGAGCTCCAACCTACGGCCTCGCCACGATCCATGATTGATAATTGTTCCATCTACGCAGCGACCGATGACCGCATTGATGTCGTTGGGTTTCAAATTTGGCTCGATCACTAGCAGCGACGTGCTCGAAGCGCGTAGGGCGTGGCAAAGCGCACTTTCTCCTTTCGACGCCAGCCACGGTATCCCATACACGGGCTTGCCCATGTAGAGCCGAAGTCCCCACGGAACATCTTCCTCGACGGCATAGTCCACGCCAGTTTCTTGCACGAAGATGATGGTCTCGTATGCGCGCGGATTGGCGATGGCGTCAAGTTGCCGCGCCATCAGGCGATTATCCTTGGCCGAATGGATGAAATAGGCCGTGCCAGCCTTCACCCCGATCAGGCCGAGCAGCCATAACGCAAGCATCGCAGCTTGAGGTGGGCTACGCAAATTCAGCCGGTCGCGCAGTGCCCATGCACCTAGTAGCGATAGTGGTAGAAAAAGCGGCAATAGATAGAGTGGGAGTCGGGACTGGGCGAGGCAGAACACTACGAAGGGTATCGAGAACCACATCGTGAGGAACCGCACGAGGCCACGGGAAGACGGAAGGGCGCTGTCCATGGCGCTGGATGCCCAGGCACTGGAATGCCGCATCAACAGTGGCCACCAGGGCAACGCGCCGAGGACGAGCGTAGGAAGGTAGGCTACCGCCCAGCCGAATAACCCGGGGTTGCGGTGCTGTACCGAAGTGAATATGCGCTGATACAACTCCTGATGCAGGAAGTAGTGCAAGAGACCTGCATAGCGCACGACCGCCACGGCGTACCAGGAAAGCCCTATCAGCAAAAACAGCAGGATGCCGGGTAGGGTGAAGTAGGGCTTCAGTCCGCGCCAACCGTCCCGTTGAACGAGAAACGGAATGATTGCCAGAAGCGGAAGCAGGCCCGGTGGACCCTTGGTAAGGAAGGCGGCTCCCAAGCCTAGCCAAAACAAAAGCACGTACCGCTTGAGGATGCGAGCGTCCGCAGCGAATGCGGCACTAATGAAGCCCCACATGGCAACGCCTTCGCACAGAGTCAGGAAGGCATCCGTGCTGACAACGTTGCTCGCCAACAGCGGGAACGCAGCGCAGCCGTAGATCAACCCTGGCAACCATGGCCTATCCGGCAACAGCACGCGCCCAACGCCGTACAGCGTCAGCAAGGTCAATACAAAAGCGATGGCATAGGGGATGCGCGCCGCCCAGGTGGTTCGGCCAAACACCTTGAAGGATGCAGCCAGAATCCAATACGTGGTGGGAGGTTTTGAAAAGTTGACCTCATCGGGACTGTAAGCAGGTGCGATGTAATTGCCGGAGTCGATCATCTCCAGGGCCGCATCGACGTAACGTCCCTCATCAGGACTCCACAGTCCGCGTGTACCTTGAAATGAGAAACCAAGAAGAAGACCCAATAAAATCAGGCCGAAAAGCCCTGGCCACGTTGAGTGTTTCGCCTGGTGTGCGACGTTGTCCGCGGCTGCGGAATCGTTCGGCATGAAATGTTCCGGAAGAATGTTACGGCGAGCGCGTATGTGTAGAAAGGCGCCATGGCGTGCGCGGCCGCATCAGAGCGCTATATCCGGGCATCAGCACAGCTGACGTGCGGGACAGTCCACTGGCATGCGTAGTCCCCTCGTCATTACGCGGTGCGGCAGCTGCGGAGTCGAATGACCGTCTTGGGCATAGCAACGCATCAGGCCGTCGGACGGGTATAAAGTGCACATGGATCGCGCCCTGCGCTTCGCCAGGATATGTCCGGCTTACGTAGGGCTTTCGGCATGCGCATTGTTAGTTTGGGGCTTGAATCTTTGGGGTAGCTGAGTTGAGCGTTACGTGCGCGTTATGGCGCGCGTCGGTGCGAACGCGCGCGATGATGTTTGGAGTGGAGTACGCCTCCGGTTGTATCGACGAGGCTGATAAATATTGAGGTAAATGGTGTCCAGCCGGGCTTCACCAGGCTCTTCTCGCGCGGAAACGGAGGGCACTTACCCTGCCGCGCATTGTCCTAATGTTTCGCGATATTGTGCTTGCCGGCTCTGCCGAAATCGTCCGTTTCATGGAGCAACGCCTTGAACGTCCTCCTCGTTGAAGATTCAACCCGGTTGCGCGACTCCCTCGGTCGCGGTTTGTCCGGAGCAGGCTTTACGGTGGATGCCGTCGCCAACGGCGTTCTCGCATGCCAGCACCTGGACACCTATGAATACGAGTTGATTGTGCTGGATCTGGGTCTGCCGGGCGTGGATGGCATGGGCGTGCTTCGTCACCTTCAAGGGCGTCAGGTACGTCCGCGCGTGCTGGTGCTGTCGGCGCGCGACCAGGTATCCGATCGCGTCGAGGCGCTCAACCGCGGTGCCGACGATTACATGGTCAAGCCATTCGCCTTCGACGAAATACTGGCACGCCTGCATGCGTTGTCGCGCCGTTCGAAGGATGCGCAATCCTTGCAGCTTACCCTCGGATCGCTCGCTCTGGATCCGGTTGCCCGTACCATCCATGTGCATGGGGAACCTTTGGCGCTTACGCCACGCGAGTTCTCGCTGCTCGAGCTGCTACTGAGGCATCGCGGCAGGGCGTTTTCCAAAAGCCAGATCCTTGACCGGTTGTCGGGTACGGAGTCCAGCGCATCGGATCGAAGCGTGGAGGTGCTGGTATTTGGATTACGCAAGAAGCTGGAGCAGTCGGGCGTCAAAGACCTGGTGCAGAATCGGCGTGGGTTTGGTTACCTGATAGCCAATGCCTGACGCCGGAGATGGTTTACTTATCGCCCGCGACATGATGAAGAAAGCTGCATCGCTGCACCTTCGCATTACCGTGCTTCTGATCGCGGCGATACTGTTGACGCTGGGTACTGCCACTATGGTCATCGACTTCCGCGTCGATGATGAGGTCGCGCAACGGGCTGACAACAATCTGCTGGAAAGAGCGCAGGCCTTGGCAGACGTTTTCGCCGCGCGGCACAATGGATCGTCCACGCCACTGGATGCATTTAAAATGCCGTCGTTTCTATCCGACGACGGCGTGGTGTATTACCGCATCGGCTGCGACGGTCAGCAAGTAGCTTCTTCTAGCGTGGCTAACACGCTGGCGTGGCCTGCGCCCTCCGCGGATAAGAAAGTAATGTTTGCGGATATGGCCGACCGTAACGGCGTCGAGCTTCGGGCCGTAACGCTTCGTTTCTCAAGCGGCATGCCAGCTACTGGCTATGCGGGCGACCTCAAGCATGCGGCTCCTCACAACGCTTATGGCGCGGATACGGCGTGCGCGCTCGGTCTGGCGGTCGATCGCCGTGAAGTGTTGGACTTTCAGGAGTCCATGGACCGCATCGAATTCGGGTGCGTGATTCTCGGTTTCCTGGTGGTGGCCGTGCTAACGCCGATACTCGTAACGCGGGGTCTTCGTCCGCTGATCGGCCTGGCAGACGCGATGGACAGTATTGGCCCTGAAAGTCCCGGCGTCCGTCTTGGCGATGCTCACGTGCGGGAGCTGTCGCCGCTGGTCACCCGCTTCAACGAAGTCCTTTCGCGTATGGAGGAAGGGCTGATGCGCGAGCGGCAGTTCGCGAGTGGGGTAGCTCATGAGCTGCGAACGCCGCTGACCGAATTGCGCACGGCGATTGAAGTGGAGCTGCGCTACCCAAGTGGAAAGGATCTGCGTGCGTTGCTCGCGGACATAGGCGATATCGGCAAGGAAATGCAGAGCATCGTCGCCGCACTACTGATGCTGACACGGATCGAAGCCGGGCTGGAAGTGGCCCAGGTGGAGCGCATCGACATGGTTGTCCTCACGAAGAGACTGGTTGACAGGTACGGGGCGCGTATACGGGAGCGCAATCTCAGCGTGCGCGAGGAGATTTCTTCCGAGGTGATCTGGCATGCTGATGCCGCCTTACTGGATGTCGCGCTTTCCAATCTGCTTAGCAATGCCGTGGCCTATGCGCCGACGGGAAGCCAGATTCTGCTTCGTTGCGTGGCGAACAATTGGTCTGTCGTGAACGAGGCGCCCAACTTGACCGCCGAGGATGTCAAGTTGATGCGGCAGCGTTTCTGGCGGAAAGGGCGCGACGCCGGCGTCCATACCGGTCTTGGGCTGGTGCTGGCCGATGCAGCGCTCAACGCGCTATCCATGAAGCTCCATATGATGGTGGAGAGCGGAAGCTTTCATGCTTCCATTTCACCGCCTGTCTAGGTTGCGCCGGAAAAACGCCGGTGGAGAGTGATTTTCGGTCAGTTCCATCGCGACCGCATTAGCCGAAACTCATCCTGCGCATCGTGCCATCGCCGCGGCATAGGTGGTGATACAAGGCAGCACAGGCATGTAGACCTATGACACCGTAAAACGCATTTCCTATGAATTCGTGAATCTCCTTGACGCGATGCCACAGTGCGGGAACCGGGCCGACAAGATGGATGGGCCAAGGATAGCCGGCAAGCGGAATGGGTTTGCCATCAAGGTTATAGATAAGCATGCCAAGTATAGGCTGCACGAGAACGAATGCATAAAGCAGCCCATGCACGATCCGACTGAGGCGCGCATAGATGACCGTTTCAGCGGCACGAGCAGGCGCGCCACGCCAGAGTCTCCATGCAAGCCTTGCCAGCGAGACCAGCCATAGCACGGTGCCGATCCAAACATGCGCACCTATCCACCACGATCGATGAGGGTCCGTGTGAGAGCCGCGCATTTCAATCGAAAAATAGGCAAGAGCGACCAATGTCGCACTCAGCCAGTGAAAGCTTACGGCAATGCGATCGTATCTTGCGAAGGAGCCTTTCCCGCCGCCCATATCGATTCCATCTATTGAACGGGAAGAGCCTGGCATGGAAGGCTTTGGGAACGCTTAGTACGGCGCAAAGTAAGAAACCTTCGCCAAGTCAGGAAGCGGCCATGCACAGGCTATTCCGACGGCAGCGGCCCCCACTGATCCTCACGCCAGTTCGTGATGGTCTTGGCCGACCAGAGCGCAAGCCAGACACCACGGAAAGATTGTGCGTACAAGACATGCTCGCGCGCGGCATCAGACAAATGAGATGGATAACTGATAATCACCCCATCTGGATGTTTGTTCACCCAGCTCAACAGCTCTGCCGTACCGTGCAGGGAGCTGACTGGCTGCGTCAGTCGGCCCAGAAAGCTGAATTGTCCGTCGTAGGTTTGCATATTGGCGATCGGCCGCCCCTCCGACGCCACTTTCGCAAGTTCATCGGCTGCGGGAGCAATGTTGAACTGCGGCCATATTGCGATCGTGAAGGCGCTATTGGCGATCAGGGCACCCAACAGACCCGCTACTGCAATTTGCACAAGCTCGTTGCGAGCCGGAACCAGTAGATAGATGCCAAGAAAGCAAAATGCCGCGGCCAACAGAGGGCTTATGGGTGCCAGTTGGGCAAGCTCATGCCGTGGGTGTGATATGTGATGGATGAAATAGGGAAGCGACGCCAGACCAAGACATAACAAGAAGCTCGCCATCGCCAGCGGCCAGGGGCGTAGCCAGCGATGAGCAGGTGAAACAACGTCTTCCCGGTGTGTCGCCGCCGCGAACAACAATGCAAATCCCGGATATTCCGGCAACAGATAGTAGGGCTGCTTTCCGCTGATCAGCGAGAACGCGAGCACAACCGGCACCAGCCAGCAGGCTACAAACCGATAACCTGGTGCAAATGGAGGCCTCAGCTTGCCCAGTGCCACCCACAGCCTTGGCCACAACACGAAGGGAAACAGAAGTGCCGGCAGCGCAGCCATGTACCACCAGAATGGCTCGGCATGAGCGAACGATCGGACGATGCGCCCGGCGGTCTGGTGGACTAGCAGCTGCTGCCGGTAAGCCTCCCCGCCCAGCCATGTTGCGCACAAAACCCAGACAGCGAGCATGCTGAAAGCGGCCAGCACGGCGATGGCGCCCTTTATATACCAGTTGCGTCGCGACGCCCGTGCCCAGTCGTGCCAGAGCGGCCCAAGCAGCCAGGGGAATGCAACGTGCAGCAACATGACCGGCCCCTTGGCCAACATTCCCAACCCAGTGGCGACCGCAAACAAAACAAACCTAGGCGCCTGCCGTGACGTCGTTGGCGCAAGCGCTAGCAAGGCCGCCAATACGCAATCAGCCAACAGAACCTCGTACATGATCTGAAGGCCGAACAAGAAGCCGTACGCGAGTGCGGCGAGTATCCAGGGCGAGGCGTCGGCCATGCTTTTTCCGGAAGGAAATAGCCGCCGCGCGAGAAGCCATAGCAAAGTCAGTTCCATGCCGCCAAGCATCACTTCAAGCAGGCGCGGCCATACGTCATTGACGCCGGCCACCCACCACCCGATTTGAATGAGCCAAAGCAGTAAAGGCGCCTTTTCGCTGTAAGGAACGCCATTGAGATAAGGCACGATCAGGCTATGGCGGTGCCACATCTCCCACGCCACCGACAAGGTTCGCGTCGAATACATGGGCATGGGTCCATGCTGGAAGATCGCAATCATGGCAAGCGACAACCAACAGGGAAGCCACAGCCATTGCTTGAATTGGATCGATTCGAGGAGGGAATTGAGGCCCATCCAATAGCGGCTCCTGATGCGCAAGCGGTGCACTATAGCCAATGATCCAGACGGAAAACACGTCAATCGCGCCGCATTTTTAGCAAAAAACACCGTGCGCATCGGCACATCGGTGCGGTGTAACGGCTTTATAACGTGTCGCTAAGTGGTGGCTGATTTTCACGCGACAGACTTTGCACCATCGACGCAACGGACGCGTATCCGGCCGACGGTTTTTTCGATCGCGAAGTCGTCTTTTGACCCGGAAAAGCCATGCACCGACATTTGCCCAGGGTGATTATTGAATACGCTTTCCGCTACCGCGCATGATGCCGGGATTCCATCGGGCGCCATTCATCGCATATTGATTTGCAGGCCCAACCATCGGCTTGGAAACATGCTGCTTATTACGCCGATGGTTGCGGAGCTGGAGCGCCTGTACAAAGGGGCGGAAATTGACATCGTCGGGGAAGGGGAGCTTGCTTGCGACATCTTTGCGACGTTCTTTAGCGTCAAGAATGTTTATTGCCTTCCTCGCCGTGGGTTTAAACATCCTGCAAGCTTTCTCTCCCTCATATTGAAGGTTCGCAAGACCCGATATGACCTTATCATCGACCCGTGCGTAGGTTCCGGTTTCAGCCGGACGCTGACGCGCATCTTTAAAGGCCGTTACAAGCTTGGCTTCGGCGACGTCAAAGTAACCCACGGCCTTACCCATCACGTTCCACGGGGGATGGCGCCAAAGCACATGGCCAAGCGTTCCGTGTACCTGGCGCGTTGGCATGCATCGCTCAACGCCACTGAATCGCCCGGTTTTCCGACCCTCGATATCCGGCTTACCGAGGATGAGAGGGCCCATGGTCGATCGGTAGTTCAGCAGTTGCTAGATGCGCGCGCGCTGGGTCACGCATCACGCACGATCGGAATTTTCGCAGACGCAACCGGTCGCAAGCGCTATCCGGTCGAATGGTGGATGGAATTCATTGCGTCGCTGCAAAACCTGATGCCACAAACAGCAATCGTTGAAATCGTACCGATGCACGGCACGTCGATGCTCGATTCCGCATGGCCAACGTACTACTCCAGCAGCATCCGGCGCATGGCCGCCGTCATGTCGAGCCTCGATATCGTCATCAGTGCGGATTGTGGTGTGATGCATCTGGCGGTAGCGGCGCACGTACCAACTATCGGCATGTTCAGCGTCACCGATGCAAATACCTATGGCCCCTACGGCGTATCCAATAGCTGGTTGGTGACAAACGAGCTTTCGGCCAGCGACGCTGCCCAACGGGTTGCCGATGGGGTTCAACGAGCGCGGGAGAATGCTGGACAGTCAATGGCGAATTTTCTTGCGCCAAATAGACGAAGGCTTCAACGCGACGATTGTGATGTATAGCGATGAGCTCTTTCGCCGAGCTTAGGACATCGTGGAACGGTTATGGAAATCCGTGAAGTACGAGGAGGTTTATCTGCATGCTTACGAATCGGTCGTCCAGGCCAAGGCATCGCTGGCTCGCTACTTCTGCTTGCACAACGAACGACGGCCTCACTCGGCTCTTGATCGACAGACACCCGATGAGGCTTACTTCCCCACGACGGCTTGGCCCAAAGCCGCTTAAACCACGCAGGCGGTCCACTTATCCCGTCGAGCTTCGCTGTTAAAACTTCGGGACAAGCTCTGCATTAATAACGATCATTGGCGATCCGTTACAAGATGAACTTCAAATTGGCTTGTCTTGAAATTACACACTTCTTGCGCGCCAGATGAGTTAACTTTCCAAAGTTGGCTCGGCAACTTAGCCCCTTTCATGAGGTACTCAACGTACGTCACACCACCGTACGTAACCAATCGCGCGTGGAATCGCTCGGATGGCTTGTTATCCACACCGCGGCCGAGCTGCTTGAACCAGAGGGCGTTTTTGCCTTTTGTTGGATCGGCGACAGATTTGTCGTCAAACAATACGGGCGTTTCGGAATAGCCACCGCTTCCTGCGCCAGCGCCAGAGGCATACTCGTAACTTATCACTCCTACGTGGTGCTTCTTGCCCGAGTTGTCGAGATCGACTACGCCCGATTGAAGCAATGCCAAGGTGACACTTCCAAAGTCAGCCATGAAATCCATACGTGGATAATTTCCACCGCGAGGGTAGTCATCAATGCTCGGAACATAGGCGTCAGGTACATCCATTCTCTTCGCACTGATCCACGGATTCGAAATAGCAAGCCGATCGTCCGGACCCGGTGCATCCATTTCGACATTTGCCGCAGCACCTTTTGCTACAGCGTCACATACCCCTCTGTCCGTCGCCTTCATAACGATTGCTCGTGGAGCGACAACAAGTTTTGCATCACACACCGGCACGATATCGCCGCTTCTATCGATGGAAGATAGCGAAAAGTTCTCCTCATGTGCGTTTCTACCAAGCACCATAGGCTGTCCAAGGACCTTAACCAGTGACTCGGAAATGCCAAATCCCCAATCATCAGCACCATTGTTCAAGGCGTCTCTGGCATCTCGATCCGATGGCGACAATTTCTTCTTGAAGTCTTTGGACCAGACTAAAATTTCATTTGAGTGATCGGTCCCAACACTTGTGATCGACACCAAATTCAGGACAACCCCTTGAACAACGACGCGAGAGCCTCCTGAGGCATAGTAGTTGCTGTCAAGTTGAAGCTGGCCTGTCGCACGCGGATCCAGCGGCGTCAATGAGATGGATGGCATTGCCTCACTAAAGCGTCCCGCATTCAATGCAGACTGGACGGCACCGCACACAGCGTCAGCATTGGATGGCAAAGGAACATGGGGCGTGCCTGCTTCTTTTAGGTGATTGCTATCAACCCAACCCACCGAAACTTGAGTTGGCCCGTGGTATCGAACGAATGTTTCGTTTCCGCACTTCGTAACTGCATCAACGTTGTCGCCGCCAACAAGGTATGCCGAGCCCTGATCCTGATGGACGTCATCGGGGTTTATATCCAAGTCACTAAAGCGATGCATCGGAACACGCTCGCCCGTTTGGCTTACGATGACGGCCGACGTAACTTCAAGTTGCCCCCAAGCCGTCCTTCCTAGACTGCAATCATTGGCCTGAGCCATAGCTACAGACGCGCTGAAGATGGCGATGATTCCTACCAATAAGCAGGTGATGCTTCGACCAATACCTCGCATAAATCTCCCTGGCTGGCAATGACCTTCGTATACCTGAAAGATTAGACGTACTTCTGCTCTGGTTCCTAGCTGTGTGAAATAGCAGACGTCAGTATTTGGACTTGCGACTGCGTGTTATGACTTGTCGGACCCGCGACTCTCATAACGTCCTGTTATGCTCTGGAGCCTTTGAGGCTTGGAAATCTTGGTGTTCGAGCGCAGGATGCGTCGGCATGAGAGCATTAACTTCGATCATCGAGTTTGTCCCTGACAATTGTTGCCCTCATCGAAACTCTTGAGCCTGCTGCAACACTGGGCAAATTGAATTGTCGCCCTGGCGGTGCACGTGTCCAAGCATATCCGCGGTGTAACCATGGCTACCAGCTGGATTGGCAAGGACTGTAAGGGGGCAGGCAGGGGGCGTTAGGAAGCAGACCCTAGGAGATGTTTGGAGATCGACTCCTTGCAACGTTAGACGCAGGGCAGCAGAGCAGCGGAACACCTAGAGGTTCTCCGCTTACGACGTAAAGGTACGGATGCTGCTCTGGGTTGGCTCTAAGCTAGCTAGGCTACCAGTGAAAACTGGCAGTACCGTTACCAGCGAAAGGTGTCAAAACTGACAGTTATTGCTGGTATTACCACCACTGGTGTTCGCTAAAACATAATTTGGCCACGCGGTTAAACCATAAATTGGCCAACCGAAGGTGGTTTCGCGGCGCCAAATGGATTGGGGTATCGCAGACGAAAGTCCAGGAGGCAGGTGATCGCGAGCGGCCGATAGACTTGCTGACTGATACACGCTGTTGCCTACAGCGCTCGTGTGGAGGACCTCGCAATGGATGCGGCCCCTTGGTCGCCAACTGGGCCGATTCCTCAACGGAACTATCGCCAGAACATAGGGGCGTATCGTCGGCTGCTATCGGGACGCGGTAGATGGCTTGGCTCCCGATCCAGCCCGCCTCCTACGCTGCCATCTCCGGGGGTCAAAGCGACGCCATTTATAGGCTGGCCTCGAGCCCATTGCCCCGCCAGTAAACTGCGCGCAAAATCCAGCGTGACGTTGATAACAGCTTTTTTGCGCGCGGTGCATTTTCACAAGTGACTGATTTATCTATGAATAAATCGCCACCCTTTCTTTAAAAATAGTGTCGCCAAGCCTTTGGCTTTTGACCCCTAAAAACAGCGCAGCGTGACAGGACTGGCTATGATAATCGAGGCCCTAAGAAAACTCGGTCCGAGCTTGAGCACAAGCTTGATTGACCATCTGGCTTCCACCGGCCTTACCCGTGCCACGGCGCGTAAGCGCCTGAGCCGGGACATTGAGGCGGGAACGGTCGAGATCATCGAGGACCTAAAGTTCGCGCATGGAGCTAGGTTCGTCTACCTGCGCACCCAGAAAACATCGCTGGCATTCACCCGCGCGCTGAAAGATGTGGTCCTAGCGGAAGGGGGGGCCTACGCGAGGGCCGTCCATGCAGTCCAGGCACGCAGAGTCGTCCCCAAATGGCAGTTCGCGGCCGCATCCGGCGCGCCCCTCCAGCGCAAGGGGCACCTTACCCCGGGGCAGGTGCTCGAGCGTCTGATCGCCGCCGGCCTGTTCGTCGAAGAAGACATCGGTGGCCTCGGGCCAGCTATCGCTCTGGGCGACCGTTCCCGCACCATACCGTCGGCGGATGCCGCTAACTCCATTGCCCGCGGTGTGACCGAAACACTGCTCCTGGACATGGTTCGCGAATGGGCGAGGCGGCATGCGTTCTCATCATGGGAGGCCACGAAAGTCCGGCAACAAAAACGACCTCCTCCCGAAGCCGGATCGTATGCATGGGACCTGACCAGCCCTTGCTATCTGTTGCCCCTCATCGGCTGGTCGAGAGGCAAGAAGACTCACGGCTTTTTTGTGTGCGATGTGTTGCTTGCCGGAAAGGTCAAGGAGAACGGCGTATCAGCCTTTCTCCATAAGTGTGGGTCTCTTCGCCATCTCAGAGTTGGCCCAGTGCTGCCTTTGTTTGTTACCGACAGCTATGACCAAAAAGCCTTCAACCTAGTCAAGGCAGCCGGGGTGGTCCCGGCAACCATTGACTCACTATTCGGCAAGGACGCAGCCGCCGCTTTTCAAGAACTGGCCCGCGTCCTGTCTGATGCTCTTAAGGGCAATCTCGATGCCGCACATCTGGCCGACGTCGTCCGGCGCCTCACGAAAGTAGAAGGTGCGCTCGGCAATCTGCAAGGCGCTCTGTTTGAATTCATCGTTGCCGAAATTGTCCGACATGAAGCACCCAGCACCCGTCTTGAGCTAAATCGTCACTGCAAGGACCGGGCGGGAAAGAGCGTCGAAGTCGACGTCTGGGCGCTCGACACTAATATCGCCCGCTTCGTCGAGTGCAAGGGCCGCGAACCAACGTCCGAAGTCGCCGACGCCGAAATTGATCAGTGGCTCGATGTCCGCATTCCGGCAGTTCGTCACCACCTGGAACAACTGGCCCAACTCGCGTCGGTGCCCCGTCCGACTTTTGAGCTTTGGGTGACGGGCCGCCTTTCAGACAAATCGACGGAGCGCATCAAGCGCACGCGTGCTGCCAATATTCGAAAGTTCGACCTCATCGTAATCGACGCGAACGGGGTAAAGGAAAAGGCGCTCGCCACCCCCAACAAAGCCCTCGTCGATACGCTCGAACAACTATTCAAGGACACGCCAGGCTGACAGTCGTTGAACCGCAAACTGGCCATGTGAAATACTCTTTGCACTGGCAAGCGCTAAATTCAAGCTACCTCTGCAGCGCTAAATTGGCATCTCCCGGATGCGGGGGCTTCCATGGGCACTCACGGGAAATGGTGTCGGAGACAGCTCGGCACACCTAAACCCATCTAGTTGTCCCCAACACCATTCTTCAGAAATCACTAGGCGCAGACGTTCAACGCCTAGGTCAAACCGACTTAAATAAGCGACTATTTAAATAGATCGTTACGCATTTGCCGAATCAAGCGTAATGTCGATAGCCACCTTGTACGTCGTCAGAGAAATACCCCAGATCTCATCATGTTCTTCACTACCACCGCAAACAAGCGCAACTGGAGTGCCGGCGCCATTGACAATAGGGGCACCACTGCATCCGCGAAAATGGACGTGCCCAGGATGCTTAAAGGGCAGCTTAAAGACGTGGTAGTCACCCTCTGTGCGGAGGAGTTTCAATCCCACGTAAGGGCGAAGCTCACCGGAGAAGTACTGTTGACCAAAGTGTTCCTCTCGCTGGGCCATGACCATACCGCAGAATCCGAAGGTGTCGTCGGGATCCGGTGTTTCTGAGAAGGTCAATGTGTGGACAGTAATAGGTGCTTCAGCCTTGATCCTGTTTGTCGGGGCTTCTATCTCTTGTCGGTACGGAGCGGTGGTTCCTGGAATTTCCACATACGAGAAGTCCACGTCCTCAAGTACTGGTGAGGTAAGTGTCGCTTTAGCCAAAAAATTCATGGCACCCAAGCGGTGCAGCTGGGTGCCTACCTGTGGCAGGTAGCGAAGTTGCAGAGCCCAGTTCGCTTGATCTCCGGTTGCGTGTGCGACAGTTAGCAGAAGCAACTTGTCACGATACCTCGCGAGACAAGCGGATGCGGCTCCAGTCGGCATGGAATCTTGCCCAATACGAACAAGAGGAGCGCTAGACAAGAGCAAGCTTGTTTGATCTTCAGCGTCCATAATCGATGGTTTCCCCAATAGACACAACAATCGAAGTAAGTGGCCGCAAACCCTAACCCGAATACGCCTTACGCGTAGGTCTTTCCCCACGCCCAATTCTTTGCGACAACCACAAAAACGGTTGCCTTGAGGCGCTCCTCGAGTAGAATTTTTCTAACTCTTTCCCTAAGTAAATCCCGAAGTTCACCGGCGCGCTTCTCATTCCAGCGGCCCGTGTACTTTGCAACGTAGGTGTTCGCCGGAATCCTGCGAGTCTCGTTATCGATCGAAGCGCGAACGTACTTATTGAGCTTTAACCTTGCCAATCGTCTTTTAACTATTGCGTACTTTTCTGGTTTAGCTCCATGCAAGTCAAATGTCACAAGTGCAAAAGTCGCCATATTGCGCTCTGATTGTTGGTATGCAGGTGTCCGAAACGGCCAACTTATGCTTTAACGAACAACTGGACATCCCTGGATGTCTAAGTGGTGGGCCCACCAGGATTCGAACCTGGAACCAAGGGATTCGCGTGTTCCGAAAGTTTCCTTTCGGCGCGGACTATCTCTTCACCCTCCGACGTTGTTGCACGTGCGGGTGGGGTGCGGGACGCTCGAGCCTGTTATGAAGGGCGCTGTAGCCCTCAGGTAGTCTCTGCACCGTCCGGCGGTGTACCGCCGGCTTGGCTCAGGGTTGCCATCGATCCGCGCGGGCGCGTCGCTAAGGTTTCCCTGAATTCATCCCGATCCCGTTCGCGCATTACGGCGCGGCGGCACCTTTCGATGAGTCCCCTGCTCTAACCGTTGAGCTATAGGCCCTATCTCGTTGGGCATGATAACAGCATGGCGGGCGGGCTGGGTTGCCGGGGAACGTTGTTTATTAAGGCGAGAAAAACCTCACGCTTCGGCCTTCTTAACGTGGTGAGGGCCACGATGGGTTCTCTTTTTCGCGTGGAGGTGTGGCTATGAGCACTGCAACGGTTGCGGACCGTCTGGTCTCGTTGTGCCGCGAGGGCAAGTACGAGGAGGCGCAGCGCGAGCTGTATGCGCAGGATGCGCTAAGCATCGAGCCGCAGGAGATGGCCGATGGCCCGATGGGGAATGTGAAGGGTCTGAAGGCGATTTTGCAGAAGGGCCAGCATTGGAAGGATAGCCTGGAGGCGGTTCACAGCAGCGAAGTGAGTGATCCGGTGGTGGCCGATGGTTGGTTTAGTGTCGCGATGCACGTGGATGCCACCATGAAAGGGCGAGGACGTGCGGATATGCGCGAGATCTGCGTTTATCACGTGAAGAACGACAAGATTGTGCAGGAGCAGTTTTTTTACGACGTGCATTGAGCGCGCGGAGCGGCTTGCGATGCGTGCCTGGCGGGAAGACTCCCCTGTCCACGTGCGCCGGGCACGGCGTTGAGTTGGGTCTTGGCGACGTTCTGTCGCGAGGTTGGGTGTCCCTCCCCAGTTCCCTCGGCGAGCGGGGAGGGGCAAAGGATGGCCTTCACCCGAGCCTTCTCCCCGAAGAGAAAAGAAAAAGCCCCGCATGCGGCGCTCCGCATGCGGGGCTTTATTTTGCGGTGCGCGCGTTTGTGAGGTGCTCAGTCGATATCGAGGAAACTGCGCAGCTGTTCGGAGCGGCTGGGGTGACGCAGCTTGCGCAGGGCCTTGGCTTCGATCTGGCGGATGCGCTCGCGGGTGACGTCGAATTGCTTGCCGACTTCTTCCAGCGTGTGATCGGTGTTCATGTCGATGCCAAAGCGCATGCGCAGCACTTTGGCTTCGCGCGGGGTGAGGCCGGCGAGGACGTCGCGCACGGTTTCCACCAGGCCCGTTTCCGTGGCCGAGTCGATCGGCGAACTGGCGTTGGTGTCTTCGATGAAGTCGCCCAGATGTGAGTCTTCGTCGTCGCCGATCGGGGTTTCCATCGAGATCGGTTCTTTGGCGATTTTCAGCACCTTGCGGATCTTGTCTTCGGGCATGTCCATTTCCTTGGACAGCTCTTCCGGCGTCGGCTCGCGGCCGAACTGCTGCAGCATCTGGCGCGAGATCCGGTTGAGCTTGTTGATCGTTTCGATCATGTGCACCGGAATGCGGATGGTGCGCGCCTGGTCGGCGATGGAGCGGGTGATGGCCTGGCGGATCCACCATGTCGCGTAGGTGGAGAACTTGTAGCCGCGGCGGTATTCGAACTTGTCCACGGCTTTCATCAGGCCGATGTTGCCTTCCTGGATCAGGTCGAGGAACTGCAGGCCGCGGTTGGTGTACTTCTTGGCGATGGAGATCACCAGGCGCAGGTTGGCCTCCACCATTTCCTTCTTGGCGCGGCGAGCCTTGGCTTCGCCCACGGACATGCTGCGGTTGATTTCCTTGATGTCGGTCAGCGGCAGGAACAGCTTCTTTTCGATGTTCTGCAGTTTTTCCTGCTCGCCATCGATCTGCTCGCGATACGCCTTGATGTTGGGCGACCACTTCTGGCGCTTGCGGCCCAGCTCTTCGGCCCAGCCGAGGTTGCCCTCGTTGCTTGGGAAGGTCTTGAGGAATTCGGCCTTGGGCATCTTTACGTGCTTGACGAAGATGTCCATCAGCACGCGTTCGTGGTGGCGAATGTCGTTGACGACGTCGCGCAGCTTGCGCACGAAGCTGTCGATCAGCGCGGACGGCAGCTTGAGCTTGAGGAATTCCTCCGCCATCTGGTCGCGCAGCTTGGTGACTTTCTTGTCGTTGATGTCGGTCGCCTTGGGGGCGGCCTTCTGGAATTTGCCGTAGTAGTCGCGCAGCAGTTCCATGCGGCGCTTGACCTCTTCCGGATCGGGGCCGCTGGGGCCTTCGTCTTCGTCGCTGCCGGCTTCGCTTTCTTCTTCCTCTTCTTCCAGGCCGTCGGCGTCGGCTTCGGCCAGTTCCGCTTCGGCCAGCGCGGCGTCGGCGGCCTGTTCCAGGTCGGCGAAGCCGGCCAGGATTTCGCTGAGACGGCGCTTGCCGTCCAGGTGCTGGTCGTACTCTTCCAGCAGCAGTTCGATGGTCAGGGGAAAGCTGGCCAGGGCGGTCTGCACCTGGGTGAGGCCTTCTTCGATGCGCTTGGCGATGGCGATTTCGCCCTCGCGGGTGAGCAGTTCCACCGTGCCCATTTCGCGCATGTACATGCGCACCGGATCGGTGGTGCGGCCCACCTCGGCGTCCACGGCCGAGAGCAGCGCAACGGCTTCCTCGGCGGCGGTTTCGTCGTCGGTGGTGGAACCGGGGGCGTTGTCGGCGAGCGGATCGGCATCGGGCGCGGCGTCGTGCACGTCGATGCCTACGCCCTTGAGCACCGCCATGATGTCTTCGATCTGCTCCGGATCGACGATGTCGTCGGGGAGGTGATCGTTGATCTCGGCGTAAGTCAGATAGCCCTGCTCCAGACCCTTGGAGATGAGCGCTTTGATTTCTGACTGTTGCTCGTGGGCTTTGTTATTCATAGCGTCCGCCGCGGGAGTGGAACTGACCAGTATAGCTATGTGCTGCTTTTTTGACCAGTTTCAAGTTGAAAAATTCGCAAATCCGCACACGCAAAAATCGCGCCAAAACATGGGTTCCGGCGCTTTTTTCGGGGTGTCCGAGCGATTCATTCGCATGCCGTTCGGCTACTGCGCATCCAGCCAGAACGTTACGGGACCATCGTTGATCAGGTGTACCTGCATATGGGCGCCGAAGCGCCCGATTTCCACTGCCGGATGCGCGGATTTGGCCAAGGTCACCAGCCGTTCGAACCAGTGGCGCCCATGCTCGGGTGAGGCGGCGCTGGTGAAGCTGGGGCGCATGCCCGACCGGGTGTCGGCGGCCAGGGTGAACTGGCTGACTAGCAACAGGCCGCCGCCGGTGTCGGTAAGGGAGCGGTTCATCTTGCCGGCATCGTCGGAAAACACGCGATAGCCCAGCAGACGTTCCAGCATGCGCCTGGCCTGCGCTTCGCCGTCCTCGGGTTGGATGGCTACCAGGGCCAAGAGGCCCGGGCCGATGGCGCCTACGGTTTGGTTGTCGACATCGACGCGCGCGGACAGCACGCGCTGGATGAGTGCAATCATGGATGGGCGGCTGGCAGCAGGACGAGTACGGCAACTTTGCAGGGGAATGGCTGGACGGTAAAGAGGTTGGCGGGTCAGCGAATGCCGATGGCGCGCGAAGGCGTTCACTGAGCGGTGCATCTGCAGTGTTCAGCGGCAGCGGCGGCGAAAGCTTGAGTGCGTGCCGCTGCCCCCTCGCTACCGATGCGGCCTGCCTTTACCCTTACGCGTCCGCCTCAAGCGCCGCCCGTTTACCTCCATGCGTCCCGACATCTACCTGGTCTATCTGCTGCTGCGCCTGCTCGGCTTGCTGCCTTTGCGCTGGCTGCAGGCGATCGGTGCGGGCCTGGGGCGGCTGGCGTTGCGCCGGCGAGGGCGGATGGCGCGCTACACCGAGGTCAACTTGACGATTGCGCGGCCGGACCTGGACGACAAGGCGCGCGCCGCCTTGTTGGGCGAGGTCATGGAAGAGGCGGGCAAGTCGATGACCGAGATCGTAAAGATCTGGGGTGCCGGTGCCGAGCGCGCGCTAGGCCTGATCCGCGAGGTGCGCGGCGAGGCGCTGTTCGATGCGGCGCTGGCTTCGGGCAAGGGCGTCATCATTGCGGCACCGCACCTGGGTTGCTGGGAACTGCTCAATTACTGGCTGTGCCGCAAGACGCCGATGGCCATTCTCTATCGCCCGCCGCGCATCGCGGCGGTGGAGGCGCTGTTGCGCAAGGTGCGCGGCGCGCTGGCGCCCGAGCAGGTGCGTGCCGAAGGCGCGGGCGTGCGCGCGTTGTACAAGCGCCTGGCGGCCGGCGGCACGGTGGGCATTCTGCCGGACCAGAAGCCGCGCGCGGGCGAGGGCGAGTTCGCGCCGTTCTTCGGCCGCGAAGCGATGACCATGGTGCTGCTGCCGAGGTTGGCCGCGCGCACCGGTTCGACGGTGTTGTTTGCGTTCGCCGAGCGTCTGCCGCGCGGCGCGGGGTATCGGATCCACTTTCTGCCGGCGCCCGAGGGCCTGGCCGACGCGCAGTTACCGTGGGCGTGCGCGGCGCTCAATCGCGGGGTGGAGCAATGCGTGCAACTGGCGTTTGCGCAGTATCAGTGGCATTACAAGCGGTATTCGGCGGATAACCGGCCCAGTCCGTATTGACGCCCGATGGGGAGGTGGCGCGTCATCGGGGCGCGTCACGGCCCATGCGGCCCAAGCCATGAATCAGCCTGGGCCTTTTTGCTCGATCCTGCGCAAAAACACCACCATCTCTTTCTCTGCCTGCTTGTCGCCACGCGTACGCGCTACCTCGATGCCTTGCCGCCACGCTTGGGCGGCGCCGGTTTCATCGTGCAAAGCCAGGCGAGCTTTACCCAGCAGTTTCCATGCCGCCGAGTAGTTGGCGTCGAACGACACGGCATGCTGAAATTCCGCCGCCGCCGCCGCGTGTTCGCCTTGTTCCAACAGCGCATTGCCCAGCGAAAACCGCAACAACGCACCGTCGCGCGGGCCGCCGCATTGCGCGCGCAAGCTGGCGATCAGCGCGGCGCTCACGGCTGCGCGCCGTACTGCGCCTCGGCGCTGGGAAACACCTGCGGCTGCTGCGCGGGCTCGGGCGGGGTGCGGTGCGCGCGCAGGTCCGCCAGGGTCGGCGCCGGCCACACCACCACCCAGGACGAGCGGAACGGTTGCGCCATCAGCGCATAGCGCAGGGCGTCGGCGTCGAGGTGGTTCGGATGGGTAATGATCAGGCCGTTGGGGTTGTCGCGGGCGAAATCCTGCAGCGATTTGCCATCGCGAATTTCGGTGATCGGTTTGCTCAGCCGCCCGGCGAAGTGGTACTGGCCTTCGTAGCTGCCTTCGATGCCGATGGGCCGGTTGCTCTCTTGCGCGGCGGCGATGAAGGCGGTCGCGGGCGTCAGGTCGTATTTGTGCCACAGCGTCAGCGTAAACAGCGTGTTGAGCGCCAGCGCGCCGAACAAGCCTGCCACCGCGACACGGCGCATTTCGCCGCGTCCGCGCACCAGCAGCAAGCTGCCCAGCAGCAGGAACGCCACGCTGAAAGTGCGGCTGTAGGGCGCGGCGCCTTCGAACCATTCGCCATGCAGGTGGTGATGCGCCACCAGGTTCGGCATGGCGAACAGGAACAGGGCGAACAGCACGCTGCCGATGCCCAGCGGCCAGCTACCCAGCCAGTAGTTTTCCGCAAGCGCCGTGTGGCGTTCGCGCATCACCGCGATCGCGCCTGCCAGCAGCAACATGCCGCCGCCGAATTCCGGCAGCGGGTAATAAAGCTGTTTGCCGCTGATCAGCGAAAACAGCACGAACACCGGTACCAGCCAGCACAACGCGAAACGCATGCCGGCGTCGAACGGCCGGCGCAACGTGGCCAGCGCCGCCCATGCGCGCGGCCAGCCGCTGAAAGGAAAGGCCAGCAACAGCAGGAAGGGCACGTACCACCAGAACGGACGCGCGTGCGCCTGCAGCGGCTGGTCGTGATGGATGCCGCTGACCACGCGCCCGGCCGTCTGCGTGAAGAACAGCCGGTGCCGATACGCATCGCCGCCGCTGAAGCCGGCGGGAATCGCCCACGCCAGCAGCATGGCCATGCCAAGCAGGATCGACAGCACCCCGCGCCCGTACCAGCGCGCTCGATGCTCGCGCGCCCAGTCGTTCCAAACCGGACCCAGCAGCCACGGGAAGGCGATGTGCAGCAGCATCACCGGCCCCTTGGTCAGCAGGCCCGCGCCGATCAGCAGGCCGAACAACACCCAGCGCGGCTCGGCGCGATCGGCTTTGGGCGTCAGGCACAGCAGCGCGCCCAGCACGCAGTCGGCCAGTAGCACTTCGTACATGATCTGCAGGCCGAACAGGAACGCATACGACAAGGCCAGCAACATCCACGGCGCGGCCTTGGCAACCCACGGGCGCAGCGGGAACAAGCGCCGCGCCAGTGACGACAGCAACACCAGCTGCACGCCGCCGAAGATCACTTCCAGCACGCGCGGCCACGCGTCGCTGACACCGAACACAAACCAGCCGGCGTGGATGAGCCAATACAGCAGCGGCACTTTCTCGCTGTACGGTTCGCCGTTGATGTAAGGCACTAGGAAGTGGTGTTCGCGCCACATCTCCCAGGCCACCGCCAGGGTGCGGGTGGAATACAGCGGCATCGGCCCGTGCGAAAAAATCGCGAGCAGGGCGACCGCGGTCCACAACGGAAGCCACGGCCATAGGCTGCGGAAATCTTCGGATCGGCGAAGGCTGTTGGTCGACACGATTTGTCAGGCCGTCCCTGTCTAAGGTGAGCGTAATTTTAACGAATGAGCGGGCTGAACCGGCTATTACTCAGGCCGGCCCCCAATAGCCGATGCGGCGGCGCAATTTTAGCTTGCGCCATAAATTCAAAGGCTTGCGCCTGCGATTGCGTGCGCCTGCAGCAATGAACGCATCGATGGCATCCAGCACGCGTTCGCTGGAATGGCCGTCGCGATAGGGGTGGATCGCTTCGCCGAAGGCTTTGATCGCCTGCATCAGCTCCGGCGGGCGCGCCAGCGCGCGCTCGATCGCCGGTTCGAATTGCGCGGGGTCGTCGATGTCGATCAGCTGCGGACCGGGCGCGCGATTCTTGAAGGTGACGACCGGCTTGCCGGTGAGCAGGAATTCGCTCAGCGCAGAGGAGGTGTCCGAACACATCATGTCGACCTGCGCGAACAGCTCCAGGATGTTGTCGTTTTCGGCGAAGGTAAGGTGCTCGTTTTGCAGCGCCTTGAATTTCGCGGTCGTCTCCGGCGCCATCTTCGGATGGAACGACACGATCCAGCGCCAGCGGCCGTCGCGCGAAAGACGCTTCACTTCTTCATAGAGCGTTTCCGCCGCGCTCCACGATGGCGAAAAGGTGGAGTGATAAAGGATTACCGGCGGCGTGCGCACCGGCGGTAACCCGCCGGCGATGTCCTTCATGAAAGGATCGAGCTTGGGCCAGCCGGTTTCGGTCACGGTGAAGTGGCCGAGTTTTTTTGCCAGCGCGCCGAACTGCGCGGTGTCGCGCGGACCGGTGGTGCAATACAAGTCGAAGAAACCGCGGATGTACACATGCCGCGGCTTGCCGGCGTTGAAGCCGTGGAAGGTTTCCACTTTCACGCCGGGGAAAAAATGCGGCAGGTGATTGCTGGAGGTCACTACGGCGATCGGGTTCCAGCGGCGCACCTGTTCTACGTCGAGCAGTCGCTCGCCTTCCACCAGGTCTTCGGCGCCGGGACCGTCGAAGAACCACGCCGCCTCGTCGCCGCGCGCGCGAATGGCCGCCTGCAGCGGGCGCAGGATGGCCAGCGCATAGCGTTCGGAACCGTACAGCAGGTAGTGCTTCTTGGGTGCGGGCATCACGGGTCCAGTCCGGCGCGGGTCAATGCGTTGGCCGCGGTATCGCGGGACGGCGGATTCTGCCGCATTTCGTAATAGCGCATGCGCTTGTACGCGGCATAGCTGGCGGCGGTCTGCGAGATGGCGTAGCCGCGCCAGCCGTCGAGAAAGCCAAGGCGCAGCAGGTAATCCTTGATGAAGGCCAGCGCGAATACGAACGGCGTCTGCCACATGCGCGCGGGCTTGTCCTTGTCCAGCCAGTCACGGCATTTCAGCTCGGCGTACAGCAGCACCTTGAGCTGTTTTTCCGCCAGGCTGGGATTGTTGTCGTGCAGGAACGGCGCCTTCATGGTTGGCGCGGCGCCCTGGAATTTAAGCGATTCGTGCACGCGCGCATCGCTCCAGCGCGCGCGCTCGCGATGGTAGAAGCGCGCCATCTTCTCGCCCACGGCCGGGCGGTACCAGCGCATCGGCCGGCCCATGTAGATGAGATGCCGGCGCAATATCGCCGCGGCACCGTCGCTTTGCATCAGCGCGGGCAGCCGCAGCTGGAGTTCCTCGATCAGCGCGGGCGTCAAGTATTCGTCGGCATCCAGCATCAGGATCCACGGATGGCTGCACTGCGTGGCGGCGAAGTTGCGCTGCGGGCCGAAGCCCAGCCAGTCCTGATGCAACGTGCGCGCGCCGTGGGCCTGGGCGATGGCCACGGTGTCGTCGGTGCTGCCGCTGTCCACCACCAGCTTTTCGGCGGCGAAGGGGACGCTGTCCAGGCAGCGGGCGATCTTTGCCGCCTCGTTGCGGGTCATCACGACAAGCGTGAGCGGAAGAGGATGAGTCATGCGGGCATTCTAGCGGAACGCTGTCGCCGGCCACGCCGCCCGTGCCTGTCACGCCGCGGCAACACGCAGGCGGCCCATCCTGACAAGCGCGGCGGCAAACTCGCAAATCGTGATGCGCGGCGGTGTATGCCATTTGCCAGTCCGTTGCGTTTCAGCTTGTTTGGGGCAACATGCTCGGCATTCGAGCCGGTCGCTGGATGCCGCAGGGATGAGGGGCGCCCGTTGCAGGGCGCGACGGATAGGGCGCGATGAAACCTGGGAAGCACGTTCCAGCATGCAGCTAAAAGAATCCAAGATGTCGGCGGTGCGCGGACAGCGCCTGCACCTGCAGGCCGATGTACCCCAGTGGGTCGGCCGCTGGCTGCTGCTGGGCATGTGGTGGCTGCTGGTGGGGCTGGCGGCAAGTCCGGTGGGCGAAAAAGTCTGGAACCCGGGCAAGCCGTATCACGACAGCCTTGTCGTGCTGTTCATCGCGCCGGCCGTGTGGTGGGTGTGGAAGCGCCGCGGTGAATTCGGCCGCCGGCTGGTCGGTGGCATCGACGGCTGCCTGCTGCTGGTGTTTCTGGCCTGGGCCAGCCTGTCGGCGGTCTGGGCCAACTACGGTCACGTTGGCGACATGGTGTTCAACGCCCTCTACATCCTGCTGTTTGTGGTGGTGTGGGCGGCGCTGGTGGCGGGCAATCCGCAATGGTTCCGCCAGCTGCTGTTCTGGGCGGCCATGGGGCTGGCGCTGGTGGCGCTGGGCGCGATCACCGTCTTCCCCTCGCGCGTGCTGCATACGTTGAGCTGGCAGGAAGAAGGCCGGCTGGTCGCGTTCGGCGCACTGGACAATCCCAACCTCGCCGCGTTCGCCTATGGCGCGGCCATCGTCTGGCTGGCGCAGAGCGCGGTGCGCGAGCGCTACAAGCACGTGCTGCAGGTGCTGGCGCTGATCGCGATGGCGGCATTCGTAGTGGTGACTTATTGCCGTTCCGCGTGGCTGGCGATCCTGGTGGCGCAGGGCTGCATGCTCGTCGCCGCGCGGCATGGGCACGTTCGGCTGCGCGCGCTGGCGATCCTGGTGGTGTCGGGCCTGGCGGTGGCGTTTGGCGGCTGGCGCTACGTCGCCGAGCGCGGCATGTCCTACCGCGCGCAGATCCTTGAGCAGGCCTGGGGCTGGATCAAGATGCATCCGTGGCGCGGCCTGGGCGAGGGCAGTCACTACACGATCCAGGTCGCCGACCAGACCTGGACGCACAGCCATAACGCCTTCACCCACAATGCGATCATGCTGGGCATCCCCGGCGCGCTTGTGTGGGTGGCGCTGTGGCTGATCGTGGGCTGGCGCGGCTGGCTGTTCCGGCACATCAGCGCAGGGCGCTGCCTGCTGGCGCTATGGGTGTTCGCCACGGTGGCATTCCAGTTCGACGCGCCGGAGCTGATGCAGAAGCCAAGCGTGGAATGGTTCCTGGGCTGGCTGCCGGTGGCGATGAGCATGGGCCTGGCCTGGCGCGTGCAGGACAGCCGGCGTACCCGCGGCACGGAGGTTCGCGCATGAGCGAGGCGGCCAAACCGCAAAAAGTGTCGCTGATCGTCATCACCTACAACTGGCCGGCCGCGTTGCAGCAGGTGCTGCGCAGCGTGGCCGGGCAGCTGCGGCTGCCGGACGAAGTGATCGTCGCCGACGACGGTTCGACCGACGACACACGGCGGTTGATCGCCTCGATGGCGGCCAACTTTCCCGTGCCGCTGCGCCATATCTGGCAGGAAGACCTTGGCTTTCGCGCGGCGCGTTGCCGCAACGTGGGTATTGCGGCCAGCCGCGGCGACTACATCGTGCTGATCGACGGCGACATGGTGCTGCATCGGTCCTTCATCGCCGATCACCTGATGCTGGCCGAGCCCGGCTACTTCCTGCAGGGCGGACGCTTCAAGACCAGCGCGCAGGAAACGGCGCGCCTGCTGGCGGGCGGCCGCCCGGTATTCGCGCCGTGGGCCGATGCCGATTTCCATGTCTTCGACGGCATTCGCCGCTTGTACGCGTTTCACGCCCCGGCACTGGCACGCTGGAAGGCGCGCGGCAAGAACGGCGGTCGGGTCATGAGCTGCAACACCAGCTTCTGGCGCGATGACTTGCTGCGCGTCAACGGTTTCGATGAGCGCATGGAGGGCTACGGCGCCGAAGATCGCGAGCTGGCCGCGCGCCTGGAAAATGCCGGCCTGCGCCGGCGCCAGCTGAAATGGTGCGCGCTGGCGGCGCATCTTGAGCATGCCTCGCGCGCGCAGATCGACGTGAACGACATGAGCCTGCCCAACAATCGCCTTTATCGCCAGACGCTCACCGAGCGCATTACGCGCTGCGCGCAGGGCATCGACCAGCATCTGGACGACCCGGCGCTTAGCGCCTGATCTGGGCCAGCGCGTCGCCCACGCGCGCGGCGAAGCCTTCGTGATTGCTTTGGAACCAACGGCGTGCGCGTTGGCCGGTGGCGTGCAGTGTTTCATCGCTCATGGCCATGGCCTGGGCCATCGCTCGTTCCATCGCCGCTTCGTCGAAGAAGTAGGTGGTGGTGTGGCCCATCGTGCCGGTGCTTGCGTGGCCGACCAGCAAGCCGCGCCCGGCGTCGATGAACTCGTTCATCGGCGCCGCATCCGTGGTGATGACCACGGCGCCCACGCCCATCGCCTCGGCGATGTAATGCCCCCATCCCTCCGCCTCGGACAGGCATACGTGAAACGCGTGCGCGTTCTGCAGTTCGCGCAAGGCTTCGGGCGATACGTATTCGGTGAGATGGCGGATGTTCGCCTGTGCCGGGGCAGGCGTGGCGCAGTGGGGGTTTTGCAGTACGGTCAGCAGCGGCCATTCCGGATGCTTGCGCCACAGCGCGAGCAATCGTTCGGTGCCCTTGATGCGGCTGCCGCCGGCCAGATGGAAAAACTGCCGCGTGCGTGGAACCTGCGCGTCGTAATGATCGTCGCTGTCGAAGCCGACATAAGACGTCTTGCAGCCAAGGCGTTCAAACAGCGCCTGTGCGTGAGCGGTTTTCGCCCACACCCGATCGATGCGCCCAAGATGCGCGGCATCCTTGCTGTCGAACCATTCGGGATTGGGCAGCGCAATGTTGTGGCGCGCCAGCGGCAGATGCAGCGGCCACAGATGTTCGAACATGATGTTGAGGTCGAAACGCGCCTGTCCGCGCAGCTTGGCCCACGCGTGGCGCAAGTGACTGAACAGCACGCGCCGGCCGCGGCCGTAACGCCAGCGGTTGTGTTCGTCTGCCTCGCTTAGCGAGGTGATGTGCACCTGGCAGCCATTCGCCTTCAACGCGTTGGCGAGCAGCTGCGCGTCGCGCGTCAGCCCCAGGCCGTTGTCGCGCACAACCAGGTTTACGCTCAAAGGCTGGGGCGTGTTCACGGGGCCGGCCTCAGTCGTTCGGCGCTACAGGCAGCGCGGCGGCAATCGCTTCCAGGAAACGCTGCTGGAAAGCGCGGTCGTTGGCTTCGTACCAATCGCGCGCGGCCGCGCCGAGCGTGGCTTGTTCCTCGGCTGTCATGGCGATGCAGCGCTCGATGGCCATGCGCATCGCGTCGGGATCGAAGTCGTACAGCGTGGCCAGTTCCTGCGTGCCGGCAGCGTGCGCGCCCACCACCACGCCGCGCCCGGGCGTGACCAGTTCGTTCATCGGTTCGGCATCGGTGGTGATGGTGACGCAGCCGGTGCTCAGGCTTTCGATCAGCGAATGGCCAAAACCCTCCGTTTGCGACGGACACAGGTGAAACGTGTTGGCGTTATGCAGGCGCCGCAGTTCGGCCTCGGGCAGGAAATCGCGAATCAGCGTTACATGGGCGGGCGTCGGCGGCAGGTCGATGTGCTTGCGGCGCCACACGACGGTCAATCGCGGCCACTGCGGGTGGCGCGCCCACAGTTCCAGCAAGGGCAGCGTGCCCTTGTTGCCGCTGCGGCCGGGGCCATGGAAGAAAGTGGGCTGGCGCGCGACGCTGGCGTCCAGGTAGTCCGAGCCGGTGAAACCGATGAAGCGGGTACGGCAGCCCAGTTCGCTGAAGATACGCTCGGCGTGGCGCGTCTTGGCGAAGATCAGGTCGATGTGCGGCAGCTCCGGCAGCCATTCCTCGCGGAACCATTCCGGATTGGGCACCAGGATGTTTACGTGCGCCTGGTCGAACGATTCGGGCCGCACGTGTTCGAGCATGATGTTGATGTCATAACGCGCGTTGAGGATGCCGCTGAACCATCCGCGCAGCAGCCGGCGCAGGCGCGCGTGCAGGCGGCGCAGGCGGTTGCTGAGACGGCTGCGATGGCCCAGCCCCGTGATGGTGACATCGTGGCCGCCCTGGCGCAGCAGGCCGGCGAGCAGGTGCATGTCGCGGGTGAGGCCGGCGCCGTTGTCGCGTGCGATGAGGTTGATGTTGGCCATGGTCGATCAGTCGCCGGTGTCGTCCGCCTCGGTGTGCGCCGCCGGCTTGCAGCCGGGCACCAGCGCATCGGCCTTGAACAGCCACCAGTCGCGGCGATTGGCATGGCCGACGTCGATCGCCTTGTCGCGCTTCACGCAATGGCCCATCGCCGGTTCCTGCACGAACAGCCAGCGCGTGGCGGGTGCGGCGGCCTGCCAGGCGACCGCGCGCGAAAACTGCAGCGTGGTCGGCGCGCTGAAGCCGAAATCGGTGGCGGGATGATCGAGCATCAGCATGTTTTGTTCCGTCCAATCGACCAGGCCGATTTCATCCTGCGGCCCCAGATGCGCGCGCACCGCGTTCATCAGGCCCGCGGAGGAGGAGCTGTCGTTGAGCAGCGGATACGCCCACGTACCCCACACCAGCCACAGCGCCAGCATGCCGCCGGCCACCGCCCAGTGCGCGCGGCGCAAGCGGAAGACGGCAAGCAGGATCCCTTGCGTGGCACCGATGACGATGCACATCCACCATAGACTGTTTTCAGGGCCGTCGAAACCGCGATCCACGGCGAGCCTGGCCGCAAACGCCGGATGCGCCACCAGCGCATACACGCCCAGCGCCAGCATGCCGGTGCCGAGCAGCGCGACGAACACTGCGCACAGTGCGCGCAGCCAGCGCGTGTGCAGCAGTTCGTCCAGATACGGCGCGGTGATCAGTGCCAGCATCGGCAGCATCGGCAGGATGTACACATCGCGCTTCCCCGCCGAGGCGCTGAAGAACAGCAGCACCAGCACCATCCAGCCCAGCGGCAGCAGGATGCGCGCGTCCCTGGCCTGCAACGCGCGCCACCAGCGCGGCAGCGTGCCGGGGTAGGTCAGCGACAGCGGCAGCCAGTTGTAGAGCAGCAATGGCAGGTAATAGAACGCCGAATGGATGTGGTGCCATGCATGCGCATAACGGCCGGCGGTCTGGTGGAACAGGATATCGCGGACGTAGGCCGCATAGCGCGGATCGCCCGCGCGCGCATGCGCGGCCAGCAGCATCGGCACCAGCCACAGGCCGATGGCGGCAAGCGTGGCCACCAGCCCAAGCAGCCAGCGCCACCACGCATGGCGGCCCATCCTGGCCACGCCGTGCCACCCGCGCAGGCTGGCCCATGCGTAGGGCAGCAGCATCAGCAAGGCGAGAAAGCCCACGCCCTTGGTAATCACGCCCAGGCCCGCGCAAAAGCAGCCGAACCAGTACGCGCGCCAGTTCGGCCCGCACAGCGTATGCCGCAGCAAGCCCCAGTTGGCCGCGGTGATGAAGAACACCACCAGCGGATCGATCTGCGCGCGCTTGGCCTGGAACACGAACTGGATGCACATCAACGCGGCCATCGCCGCGTACAGGCCCACCTTGCGCGTCCATAGCCGCCCGGCGAGGTCCTCGATCAGCCATAGCGTGCCCAGTGCGGACAGCAGCGAGGGCAACATGAAGGCGATGCGCCAGTTGCGCACGATTTCGAAGCTGGCCGCCTCCAGCCACATCAGCATTGGCGGCTTGTCGGCGTACAGTTCCACGCCGCGATGCGGGAACAGCCAGTCGCCGCTTTCCACCATCTGCTTGGCGACCAGCGTGAAGCGGGGCTCGTCCGACGGCCATGGATCGCGCAGGCCCAGGCCGACGCCGAGCATCAGCAGGGCGAACGCGGCGAGCAGCCAGAAAAGGCGGCGTTCCTGCGGCGTGGCGGTGGGGGCGGTTGCTGGCATCACGACGTCCGACGGCTTGGCTCCTCCCTCTTGCCTAGCAGGGGGAGGTTGGGAGGAGGTGGCGCGCTTGCGGCAGAGTGTGGGTTTTACCCCACCCCGGCCCGCCCCGGCTGCAAGCGGGGGCGGGGGACTACGGCATGCGTTGCGTCACCGGCGTTCGAGCACGGCATAGTACATGCCGTCGAGGTCGCCATCGCCGGGAAGGATCTGCCAGCCGGTGGCGGCGGGCTGTCCCGCGGCCAAGGTCAGCGGCACCGCGTTGGCGTCCGCGTGGCCGGCGAGGAAGCGCTCGATCACCGCTTCGTTCTCCGCGCGCAGCCATGAACATGTCACATAGACCAGCCGGCCACCGGGCGCGAGCAGCGGCCACAGCGCGGCGAGAATGCGCTGCTGCTGCGCCGCCAGCGCCTCGATGTCGCTGGCGCGGCGGTGCAGGCGTACGTCCGGGCGGCGACGCAGCACGCCGGTCGCCGAGCAGGGCGCGTCGATCAGGATGCGGTCGAACGATTTGCCGTCCCACCAGGCGGATGGATCGCCGGCATCGCCCACGCGCACCTCGGCGGCAAGACCCAGGCGATCGAGGTTCTGGCCGATGCGCGTGGCGCGCTCGGGGTCCCATTCCAGCGCGGTAAGCATGAGGTCCGCGCGTTCCAGCAGATGGCAGGCCTTGCCGCCCGGCGCGGCACAGGCGTCGAGCACGCGCTGGCCGTCGCGCACCTGGGCGAGATCCACGGCGACTTGCGCGGCGCCGTCCTGCACGGCGAACCAGCCTTGGTCGAAGCCGGGCATGCGCGTCACATCGCCGCTATGCGGCAACACGATGCCGTCGGGCAGCCATGGATGCGCATCGGCGCGGTAATCGGCCGCGCGCAAGGCATCGATCACGCCATCGCGCGTGGCGCGGCGGCGGTTGGCGCGCAACATCAGCGGCGGTTCGCGGTTGCTGTGGGCGAGCACGGCGTCGGCGTGTTGCGGCCAATCGGCATGCATCGCATCGACCAGCCAGCGCGGCATCGCATGGCGCGTGGACGCGTCGGCATCCAGTTGCGCCAGCAGCGTGTCGCGCTCGCGCTGCCAGCGACGCAGCACGGCGTTGACCAGCCCCGACAGCCGCGGGCGCTGCAGTGCGCGCGTCGCTTCCACGGTGGCGGCGACGGCGGCGTAATCGTGCAGTTGCAGAATTTCCAGCTGCACCAGGCCCAGCACCAGCAGGGCGTGCACGGCCGGCTCCTTGCGGCGCAGCGGCTTGTCGAGCAGGTGGTCCAGCGCGGCGTCGAAACGCAGCCACCAACGTGCGCCATCGCTGAGCAAGGCCATCAGCAGGGCGCGATCGCGCGGATCGCGCAGCTTCGGTGCGCGCTGCTCCATCGCCTCGCGCAGCGATTTGCCGTGCAGGGCGACGTCCGCCAGTGCCTGTGCGGCCAAGGCGCGGGTGTCGTTCATCGCGCGCCGCGCAGTTCGGGGCGCGCGTTGAGATAGTCGGCAGCGGTGATGCGCTTGCCGCCTGCACGTTGCAGGGCGGTTACGCGCAACACGCCCTCGCCGCAGGCGAGATCGATGCCATCGCGTTGCGCGGCGACCACGCTGCCGGGCGTGGCGCGGCTGTTTTCATCCAGCGCGTGGGCGGCCCAGATGCGCAGGTTTTCGCCGGCAATCTCGCCTTCGGCCACTGGCCATGGATCGAAGGCGCGGACCTGGTGTTCCAGTGCGATCGCTGCGCGGGAGAAATCCAGCCGCGCTTGGGCTTTTTCCAGCTTGTGCGCGTAGAGCACGCCTTCTTGCGCTTGCGCGCGCGCATGCAGCGTTTCGCCTGCCAGCGTGCGGCGCAGGCCTTCGGCCAGCACCTGGGCGCCCAGCTGCGATAGACGGTCGTGCAGCGTGCCGCCGGTGTCCTGGCGCGTGATCGGCGTGCGGCGTTCCAGCAGCACGGGGCCGGTATCCAGGCCCGCTTCCATTTGCATGAGGCCGACGCCGCTTTCGCGGTCGCCGGCGAGAATCGCGCGCTGGATCGGCGCCGCCCCGCGCCAGCGCGGCAGCAGGCTGGCGTGCACGTTCCAGCAGCCCAGGCGCGGCAGCGCGAGCACCTTGCGCGAAAGGATCAGGCCGTAGGCCACCACTACCATCAGGTCGGGGCGATACGCGGCGAGCGTTTCGCGCGCCTGGAGGGTTTTAAGTGTTTCGGGCTGCTCGACGGGAATGCCCGCGGCCAGCGCGGCTTCTTTCACGGGGCTGGGCGTGAGCTTGCGTCCGCGACCGGCGGGGCGATCGGGCTGCGTGTACACCGCAACCACCTCGGCACCGCTCGCGCGGCAGGACTCAAGACAGGGGACGGAAAACTCCGGCGTGCCGGCAAAAACTATTCTCACGCGCTGGCGGCCTGCTTGCGCTGCTTCTCCATGCGCTTGAGCAGGATCGAGCGTTTCAGCGGCGAGAGGTAATCGACGAAGACCTTGCCCGCCAGGTGATCCATCTCGTGCTGGATGCACACGGCCAGCGGGCCTTCCACGTCCAGCTCGAAGGTTTGGCCGGTCACATCCTGTGCGCGCACCTTCACCTTGAGCGCGCGGGTGACGTCGGCATAGATGCCGGGGAAGGACAGGCAGCCTTCCTGGTAGACCTGGGTGCCGTCCTTCTCCAGGATCTGGGCATTGATCAGGGCCAGCGGCTGGTTGCGCTCTTCGCTCATGTCCGCCACCAGCACGCGCTGGTGTACGTTTACCTGGGTCGCGGCCAGGCCCACGCCGTTGGCGGCGTACATCGTCTCGAACATGTCATCGACGAACTGCTTCAATGCGGCGTCGAAAACAGTGACCGGCGCAGCCTTGGTGCGCAGCCGGGGGTCGGGGAATTCGAGAATGGTCAGGACGGACATGGGCTCACCTCAGGCGCTGAAAATGCGGGCGATTTGGTGAAAAACCAGCCCCAGCGCAGTCTAGAATGTGGTTATTGTACGTGGTTCAAGCTGTTGTAGGCAGAAGAATTTGCCAACTGGAACGTGTTGCTTGGGTTAATGGTTCGGTTACACTCGCCCGAGCGTCGGGGGAGGGGGGATTCCCGTTTATGATCAGAAAGTCCATCGGGCTGCTGGCCGGCATGCTGGTCACCGTGGCCGTTTATGCGGCCGGAACACAACTGCGCGCCGATCACCCCGACAGCTACACCGTGCGCCGTGGCGACACGCTGTGGGGCATTTCGGCCCGGTTCCTGTCCAAGCCCTGGCTGTGGCCGGAAATCTGGCAGGCCAACCCGCAAGTCCGCAATCCGCATCTTATTTACCCGGGCGACGTGCTCGACCTGTCCTTCATCAACGGTGGCCCGGGGCTGCGTCTGGAGCCGGCGATCCATCGCGAGGGCGATGCCATCCCGGCGATCCCGCTCGACCAGCTGCTGCCGTACCTGAAGGATTCGCGCGTGGTGGATCCCGAAGCGGTCAAGAACGCACCCTACGTGATGGGTTTCGAGGAGGGTGATCTCACCGGCACCTCGGGCCGCAACATCTACGTGCGCCACCTCGATGCGCAGCCCGGCCAGCGCTGGGCGGTGGTGCGCCCGACCCACGTGTTCCGTACCTACGGCGGCGACGAGGCGCGGCAAAGCGACGAAATGGCCGCCAACATCGCCGACAGCGACGTGGCCACCGGCCGCTCGCCGTGGACCGAGGAGTGGCAGACCGACATCGGCAACGACCGTCCCAACCACGCCTTCCGCGGCAACTCCCTGGCGATGGAAGTGACTGTGATCGGCACCGCCGAAGTGCTGCGCGGCGGCGATCCATCGACGCTGCTGCTGCTCAGCTCCACCATGGAAGTGCGTGCCGGCGACCGCCTGATGCCGATCAACGACACGCCGTACGACCCCTACTACTACCCTCACCCGCCCAAGACCCTGCCGGCCAACGGCCGCGTCATCGCCTTCTCGCAGGAGCGCCTGAGCGAAGAGGGGCCCAACGATGTGGTGGTGTTGTCGATCGGCTCCAAGGACGGCGTGGACAACGGCACCACGTTCTCGCTGTGGCAGCCCGGCGAGCAGGTGCCCGACGATGTCGCGCACTCCAGCTGGAGCCGCTACAACCACAAGTTCGTGACCTTGCCGGATGAGTACGTCGGCCACGTGATGATCTTCCGCACCTTCGACCGCGTCAGCTACGGCCTGGTGATGGACGGCTTGAAGCCGGTGAGGATCGGCGCGCGGGCCAAGATGCCGGAATAAACCCCGGCGTCATCGGCTCAGGCCCACACAACGGCGCGGCATTCCCGCGCCGTTGTCGTTTTCGGCCTCGCGTAGACTCGCCCGATGAATGAGCAAGCTGAGTTGCGCCACTGGTTGATCGCCCTGCGCACGCCGGGCCTTGGCCCAGGGGGATTGCGCGAACGGATGGCGGCGGCGCAAGGCCGCATCGAGGAGGTACTTGGGCAACTGCGGCGCCACGCGGCCGCGCTGGATGCCAGGGCGCCCGCGTGGCTGGAGCAACCCGATGAAGCGCAGCTCGCCGCCGACCTGGCGTGGCTGGCCTTGCCCGGCCATCGGCTGCTGCGCTACACCGACGCGGATTTTCCGCCGCAATTGGAAACCATCCCGCAGCCGCCCGCGGCGCTGTTCCTGAGTGGCGATAGCAGCCTGCTGCTGCATCCGCAGGTGGCGATCGTCGGCGCACGCAGCGCCAGCGCGGCGGGCAAAGCCAACGCGCGCAGCTTCGCCCGCAGCCTGGCGCAAGCGGGCTTCGTGGTCACCAGCGGCCTGGCCGACGGCATCGACGCCGCCGCGCACGAGGCGGCCCTCGACGCGGCGCGGCCGACCATCGCCGTCATCGGCACCGGCCCCGACCTGGTCTATCCGCGCAAGCATCGGGCGCTGTCGGCACGAGTAGAGACGCAGGGCCTGCTGGTCAGCGAATTTCCGCCCGGCACGGCGGCGCGCGCCGACCACTTTCCTCGCCGCAACCGCATCATCGCGGGCTTGTCGCTGGGGACGCTGGTGATCGAGGCGGGGTTGCAGTCGGGCTCGCTGATCACCGCCCGGCTGGCGGCCGAGCAGGCGCGGGAGGTATTCGCCGTGCCCGGGTCGATCCAAAATCCGCTTGCCCGCGGCTGTCACCGCCTGATCCGGGATGGTGCCCGGCTGGTGGAAAGCGCATCGGAAATCGTCCAATCCCTCGTCCCCGCCGCGCGGGCGCTGGGTGTCGAACTGGCTCAGCGCCTCGAACAGCCGGCGGCAGCACCCGGTAAAGGCTCGCGGGCGGCCGCTGGCGGCTGGCGCGCCGATCCGGAGTACCAGCGCCTGCTGGACGCCCTGGGCCACGATCCCGTGGCCCTGGACGAGCTGTCGACGCGAACCGGCCAGGCCGCCGCGGTGTTGTCATCCATGCTGCTCATGCTGGAGCTGGAGGGTTGCGTGGAAGGCCTGGCGGGCGGGCGCTACCAGCGGCTGCCCGATCTGCCTTAGGCGACGGGCGGCAGCCTCAAACCCGACGTTACGCCGCCCGCGTTGTCCTGGGCCGCAAACTCCGGGTGACCGGACCTGCGAACACTTCTCTTTCACAAAGGTTGGCTTGACAGTCGCAGAGTCGGCATGCGCCAACTATATATAGGGCGCCCATCCATACGGGCGCGAATGGAACATTTGGAACCCCACGCTGCATGGCAAAGAACCTGCTCATCGTCGAGTCGCCGGCCAAAGCCAAGACGATCAACAAATACCTCGGCAAGGACTTCCAGGTCCTGGCCTCCTATGGCCACGTACGCGACCTGAAGCCCAAGGAGGGCGCGGTCGATCCCGAGCATAACTTCGCCATGAAATACGAGGTGATCGAGCGCAACGAGAAACACGTCGACGCGATCGCCAAGGCGGCCAAGGTGGCCGACGACATCTATCTGGCGACCGACTTGGATCGCGAAGGCGAGGCGATCAGCTGGCACATCAGCGAGATCCTGCGCGAGCGCGGCCTGGACAAGGGCAAGCAGCTGCACCGGGTGGTGTTCTCCGAAATCACGCCCAAGGCGATCAAGGCCGCCGTGGCCGCACCGCGTTCGCTCTCCCATGACCTGGTCGATGCGCAGCAGGCGCGCCGCGCGCTCGACTACCTGGTGGGCTTCAATCTTTCGCCGGTGCTGTGGCGCAAGGTGCAGCGCGGGCTGTCCGCCGGTCGCGTGCAAAGTCCGGCGCTGCGCATGATCGCCGAGCGCGAAGAAGAAATCGAAGCCTTCGTCGCGCGCGAGTATTGGACCGTCGAAGCGCAGCTAAAGCACGCCGACGGCGATTTCAGCGCGCGCCTCACCAAGCTCAACGGCAAGAAGTTCGAGCAATTTGACCTTACCAACGAAGCCGATGCGATGGCCGCGCGCGCCGCGCTGAAGGAAGCTGCGCGTGGCCGCCTCACCGTCAGCGAGGTCGGCAGCAAGGAACGCAAGCGCCGTCCCGCGCCGCCCTTCACCACCTCCACGCTGCAACAGGAGGCGGCGCGCAAGCTCGGCTTCGGCACCAGCCGCACGATGAAAATCGCGCAGGGCCTGTACGAAGGCGTGGGCCTGGGCAGCGAGGGCAATGTGGGCCTGATCACCTACATGCGTACCGACTCCACCGCCTTGTCGGACGAAGCGGTCGGCGAGCTGCGGCAGCTGATCGCACGCGATTACGGCAACAAATCGCTGCCGGACGCGCCCCAGGTCTACCGCACCAAATCCAAGAACGCGCAGGAAGCGCACGAGGCGATCCGTCCCACCTCGGCGATGCGCACGCCGCGCGAAGTGGCCGCGTTTCTCAACGACGAACAGCGCAAGCTCTACGAGCTGATCTGGAAGCGTACCGTCGCCTGCCAGATGATGCACGCGACCTTGAACACCGTGTCGGTGGACTTTGACGTCAAGCACGTCAAAGGCGGCGACGCCGCCTTCCGTGCCACCGGCACCACCGTGGTCGAGCCGGGCTTCCTCGCCGTCTACGAGGAAGGCCGCGACCAGAAAAGCGCCGAGGACGACGATGAAGGCCGCCGCCTGCCGAAGCTGCACAAAGGCGAAGACGTGCCGCTGCACGACATCCTCGCCGACCAGCATTTCACCGAGCCGCCGCCGCGCTATTCCGAAGCGAGCCTGGTGAAGGCGCTGGAGGAATACGGCATCGGCCGTCCGTCCACCTATGCCAGCATCATCCAGGTGCTGCAGAACCGCGAATACGTGCTGCTGGAAAACCGCCGCTTCAAGCCGACGGACGTGGGCCGCGCGGTGAGCAACTTCCTCACCCAGCATTTCACCCGCTACGTCGATTACGACTTCACCGCCAAGCTCGAAGACGAGCTGGATGCAGTAAGCCGAGGCGAAGAAGCCTGGGTGCCGCTGATGCGCCGCTTCTGGCAGCCGTTCAAGCAGCAGGTGGAAGAGAAAACCGAATCGGTCGACCGCAGCGAAGCCACCGGCGCGCGCGAACTGGGCATCGATCCCAAATCCGGCAAGCCCGTTTCCGTGCGCCTGGGCCGCTATGGACCGTACGCGCAGATCGGCAACAAGGACACCGACGAAAAGCTGCAGTTCGCTTCGCTGCGTCCGGGCCAGAGCATGCACACGATCACGCTGGACGAGGCGCTGGAGCTGTTCAAGCTGCCGCGCAAGCTCGGCCAGGCCGAAAACGGCGATGAAGTGAGCGTGGGCATCGGCCGCTTCGGTCCGTTCGTGAAGCAGGGCGGCACCTATGCCTCGCTCAAGGCCGAGGACGATCCGTACACCATCGAATTGCCGCGCGCCCTGCAGATCGTGCAGGAAAAGCTGGACCTGATCGCCAACCGCATCATCCTGGACTTCGGCAACGGCGTGCAGGTGCTCAACGGCCGCTTCGGCCCGTACATCACCGATGGCGAAAAGAATGCGCGTATCCCCAAGGACCAGGAGCCCAAGGAGCTGACCCAGGAACAGTGCCTGGAGCTGCTGGCCGCCGCGCCGGTCAAGAAGGGCCGTTTCGCCAAGAAAGCCGCCAAGAAAGCCGCGCCCGCGGCCAAGAAGGCGGCCAGCAAGAAGCCGGCTACCGAAAAAACAGCCAGCAAGAAGACCGCAAGCAAGAAAACGGCGGCGAAGAAAACAGCCACCAAGAAGACGGCGGCGAAAAAGGCGCCGGCCAAGAAAACAGCCGCCAAGAAAGCCCCGGTCTGAGCACGCCGCCACGGCGCCCTCTCCCGAAGGGGGAGGGCTGCGGTTACGCCGATCAGCACCCGTTGCAGCGGCAAGACCAGGCTTGAGGCAAGCCTTGTCCTTCACGTCAACCCTCTCCCCCGGAAGGGAGGGGAAGAAAAAACCAAATGCCCAAGCCCTACACCGTCGCCGAAATCCCCGCTCTGGCCGATGCCTTGCATCGCGGCAGCGTGATCGCCTATCCCACCGAGGCGGTTTTCGGCCTCGGCTGCGATCCGCACGATCAGGATGCTTTCGAGCGCATCTTCGCACTCAAGCAACGTCCGGCTACGCAGGGTGTGCTGCTGATCGGCGCGGATTTCGCGCAGGTGGAACGCTACATCGACACGGCCAAGGTGCCGGCGGATGTCATGGCGCAGGTACACGCCAGCTGGCCCGGGCCTTTCACCTGGGTCTTTCCGCGCAGCGCGGCGGTGCCCGCGTGGGTCGCCGGCGCGCATGCCGGCATCGCCTTGCGCGTGACTGCGCACGCCCCGGCGGCGGCACTGTGCCGGGCCTACGGCGGCGCCCTGGTCTCGACCAGCGCCAATCCCCACGGCCAACCCCCGGCACGCGACCTGCCCACCCTCGAACGCTACTTCGGCCAGGCGCTGGACGGTGTGCTCGACGCTCCGCTCGGCGGCGCGGCCACGCCTACCACCATTCGGGATGCGCTGACTGGCAGTATCATCCGAACCTGAATCCTGCAGAACGCGGTCGCCGGTGCGGTAGGTGCCGATTCAGCGGCGACCCTGAGGATAGGGGGCGCAGGAAACCTCCTGCTTAGGGCAGCAACCGACCGATTCGGCCGGAGCGGGGCTTATTGCATCGATAGAACAACACTGGAGTGCGCGGCGTGGCGATCGTCTACGACACCTATCAACGCGACGAAGCGGAGCGCGTGCTGCCTTTGTTGAAGGTGGACGATCCGCGGCGCGTGGTGGCGGTGCACGAGGGCGAGCACGTTACCGCCGCGCAGTTCGTCGCGCATGTGGAACGCGTTGCCGCGCTGCTGCCTGACGCCACGGCCGCGGTGAACCTGTGCGAGGACCGCTATGCCTTCCTGGTCGCCTTCTGCGCGATCGCCTTGCGCGGCCAGGCCAACCTGCTGCCACCCTCGCGCGCGCCGCACGCGGTGGAAGAAGTAATGGCCGCGCACCCAGGCTGCCATGCGGTGGGCGAGCGCGCGATGGATCCGGCGCCCCATCGCTATCACGCCCTGCCGCCGCTGCCGCGCGATGCATCGATCCCGGCTCAGGTGTCCTGGCCGACCTTGCCCGCCATGCAAACCGTGGCCGTGGGCTACACCTCCGGCTCCACCGGCACGCCGCGCCCCAATGCCAAAACCTGGCGCAGCCTGCATGCCAGCACCGCCGGCAACCTGCGCATGCTGCAGCACGTGGCAGGCGAGCGTTTTTCAGTGGTCGCCACGGTGCCGCCGCAGCACATCTACGGTATGGAAATGTCCGTGCTGCTGCCGCTCTTGGGCGAGGTGCAGGTGCACTCGGGCCGGCCGTTCTTCCCGGCCGACATCGCCGGCGCGCTGGAAGCGATGCCGGCCCCGCGCGTGCTGGTGACCACGCCGGTGCACCTGCGCGCGCTGGTGGAATCGGGCGTACGCCTGCCACCTATGGCGGCCATGCTGTCGGCCACCGCGCCGATGTCCGCGGAGCTGGCGGCGAAGGCCGAACGCTGTTTCGACGCGCCGCTGCTGGAGGTATTCGGTTCCACCGAAACCTGCGCCTTCGCCTCGCGCCGCGTCACGCTGGATGGCCTGTGGTCGCTGTACCACGGCGTGCACCTGCATCCGCAACCGGATGGCACGCAGATCGACGCGCCGCAACTCGATGCCCCCGCCACGCTGGCCGACATCGTCACGCTGCACGACGAAGGCCGCCGTTTCGAGCTGTGCGGCCGGCATGCGGATCTGCTGGAAATCGCCGGCAAGCGCGCCTCGCTCGGCGATCTCACCCGCCGCCTGCTGGCGATTCCGGGTGTGGAGGATGGCGCGATTTTCCAGCTCGACGAAGCCGACGCCATCGGCGTGCGCCGCATCGCCGCACTGGCGGTGGCGCCCACGCTTGACGAAGCGATCATCCTGGACGCGCTGCGCGCCTCGATCGATCCGGTGTTCCTGCCGCGTCCGTTGCGTCTGGTGCGGGCGCTGCCGCGCAATGAAACCGGCAAGCTGCCGCGCGCCGCGCTGCTGGACCTGCTCGATCGCCACATCTGCGCCTGAACTTTTGCGCTTTCCCCTGCACGCAGGGAAGGGCCTAGGGAGGGGCGGCCACGCGCAAACCCCCGCTACAATACCCGGCTCGCCCCAGCATCCCAGGGCGCCCGCAGTCACGGAGTCCACAGCATGAAAGTCCTGGTCATCGGCAATGGCGGCCGCGAACACGCGCTGGCGTGGAAGCTCAAGCAATCCCCGCGCGTGAGCGAGGTGATTGTCGCCCCGGGCAATGCCGGTACCGCACGCGAGCGCGGCGTGCGCAACGCCGAGGTGGCCGTGACCGATATCGAAGGGCTGCTGAAACTGGCCAAGGCCGAGAAAGTGGAACTTACCGTGGTAGGCCCGGAAGTGCCGCTGGTGGCCGGCGTGGTGGACAAGTTCCGCACGGCGGGCATGCGCATCTTCGGGCCGCGCGCCATTGCCGCGCAGCTGGAAGGCTCCAAGGCCTTCGCCAAGGATTTCCTGGTTCGCCACAACATTCCCACCGCGCGCTACGCGGTGTTCACCGAACTCAACCCGGCGCTGGCCTACGTGCGCGAGCACGGTGCGCCGATCGTCATCAAGGCCGACGGCCTGGCCGCCGGCAAGGGCGTGGTGGTGGCGCTGACCCTGGGCGATGCGGAGCTCGCGTTGCACGACATGCTCGGCGCGCACGCTTTCGGCGATGCGTCCGCGCGTGTGGTCATCGAGGAATTTCTCGACGGCGAAGAAGCCAGCTACATCGTCATGAGCGATGGCAGCCGTGCGCTGCCCATGGCCAGCAGCCAGGACCACAAGCGCCGCGATGACAACGACCTGGGCCCCAATACCGGCGGCATGGGCGCGTACTCGCCCGCGCCGGTGGTCACGTCCGAGGTGGAAAAGCGCATCCTCAAGGAAGTGATCGAACCCACGCTGCGCGGCATGGCGTCGGAGGGCGCACCCTTCATCGGATTCCTGTATGCGGGCCTGATGATCGACAAGCACGGCGCGCCCAAAGTGATCGAATTCAACGTGCGCTTCGGCGATCCGGAAACGCAGCCGATCATGATGCGCTTGAAATCCGACCTGATCGAACTGATCGAGGCGGCGCTCGACGGCGAGCTGCATCACACGCATGCGCAATGGGATGCGCGCCCGGCCATCGGCGTGGTGATGGCGGCCGGCGGCTATCCGGGCAAGGTCAGGAGCGGCGATGTCATCGAGGGCCTGGATCAGGCGTTCGGCAGCCAGGTAAAGGTGTTCCACGCCGGCACCAGGCTCGACGCGCAAGGGCGTGCGACCACCGCGGGCGGCCGCGTGCTGACCGTGTGCGCGTTGGGCCAGGACATCGCCGACGCGCGCGAGCATGCTTACGAAGCGGCCGGCAAGATCCGCTTCGACGGCGCGTTTTTCCGCCGCGACATCGCGCATCGCGCATTGCGCCGCCGCTGAGTCCGCCGACCGCGCGGTCAGCGCGCCTTGCGGCGCGTGATCAGCAGCGCGTAGACAGAGAGATTGACGATCATCACGAACGCGGCGAGCGCGAACTGCATGTCGCGCGTCAGTCCGTCGGGGTAGATCGTGGCCAGCAGATAATGCTCGATGAAACCTTCGCTGTAGCCGGCTTGACCCGCGCGATGGCGAAAGTGATTCTCCAGCAGCGTAAGCGGGCAGATTCGCCCGGAATATTCGACAAAAAACCCCCACGCCGCGGCGGGTAGCTGCACAAGCGCCACCCGCCGCCACTTCAGCGCCAGCAGCGCGCCGAAGGCGGCGAACAAGATAAACGCCAGGTGGAACAGCAAGACCGCGTTGGCGGCGAACAGCGCGAACATGGCGCAGGTTCCGTATCCGAAGAAGGGTGCTAAGCCTGATTCAGGCGTAGCAGATAATGCGCTTGGCCGAAAAATTGTCCGCCAACGTACAGCGCGTCCGGCTCCAGGCCGTAGGGCAGAAAGCCTGCCGATTCATACAGTACCCTCGCCGCCGTGTTGGTGGCGTTGACGCCGAGCTTGAGCTGGCGAACTCCATCGAGCGCGCGCGCCTGATCGATCGCCGCCCCCAGCAGCGCCCGCCCCAGCCCACGCCGCCGCTGCGCGGGTGCGACGAACATCCCGGCGATCTCCGCGCCGTGGCGCAACTTCGCCCGTTGCGGATGGATCAGCGCTACGAATCCGGCCAGCGCCTGGCCATGGAACGCGCCAAGCATGCGGATCGATCCATCCGGCGCGGGCGCGATGCGTGCGGCGACGTCATCCAGCGAGCGGCCCACTTCCTCTTCGTAGCTGGCGCTGAATGCGGTGGGGCTGTCCTGCAGCGCGAGCAGGCGAAGCCGTTGATAGGCTGCCGCATCGCCAGCATCGAGTACGCGGATGGTCATGGGCATTTCCTAATGGGCTGATGTCTCGATAACCACTCGCGGCACCCATAGCGCCAGCCAGCGCGAGATCTTTTCGTCCTGACTCAGCTGCTGCGGCGATGCGCCAAGGGCTTGGGCAAAGCCGGTGGCGTCGTCCAGGCACGTCACGTTGAGGGTGCCGTAGGTGCCCGACGCATGGTCGAAGACGACACCCACCAGCACGCCGCAATCCTTGCACAACAGAAATCGCGCGGTGTTGGATCCTTGCCGGTATTCCTTGATCGCGTCGGCGTGGCGTTGGACAATCGACAGTGAACCGCCCGGGTCGGAGACATACGCCGCGCCGTGCTTCATGCAGAACGAGCAATCGCAGGCGCGTGGCTGAAAATCCGCCGCAAGCTTGGCGGTGGTGAACGCGACGCTCAATGCTCCGCAATGGCAACTGCCGTGCATCACAGTCATGGGGTCGGTTATCCGGTTGCGTGAAACATCGGGAGTGGCCTCGGCACCAGGTTGGACCAAGCACCGGTCGTGAGAAGTAGTGCTGCCGGACATCTCATGGAACGTGGGCGCTTTCTCCAGCCGCTTAGGCCGATGATACGCACACCGTCGCGGCGTTAACCAGTAAGGCAGCTCCAACGACGGCCGCCTTTGGGCTAGGCTACGCAGCGTTGCATCTGCACAAGGATCCGCATGAGCCAGTTCGCCCTGCTAGGCCGCCGCCGCTTTGCGCCGTTCTTCTGGACGCAGGCGTTGGGTGCGTTCAACGACAGCGCGTTCCGCAATGCGATGGTCATGATGGCGGCCTTTCAGATGGGCCTGTCCGATCGTCAGGTGGGCCTGTATACCAACCTGGCGCCGGCGCTGTTTATCCTGCCGTTCTTCCTGTTCTCCGCAACCGCCGGCCAGCTGGCGGAGAAATTCGAGAAGACGCGCATCATCCGCTTCGTGAAAGTGTTCGAGATCACGGCGATGGTGCTGGCGGCGTATGGCTTTATCGGCCACCACCTGTCGTTTCTGCTGGTGGTGCTGTTCATGATGGGCGTGCACTCGACCGTGTTCGGCCCGATCAAATACGCCATTCTCCCGCAGGCGCTGCAGTCGTCGGAACTGGTCGGCGGTAACGGCCTGGTGGAAATGGGTACGCAGATGGCGATCCTGATCGGCATGATGACGGGCAATGCGCTGATGCTGATCGCGGGCATCGGGCCGCATTTTTCCGCCGCGCTGACCATCGGTATCGCGGCGGTCGGCTACGTCGCCAGCCGCTTCATTCCGCCCGCGCCAGCCACCGCGCCGGAGCTGCGCTTCAACTGGAACCCGCTGAGCGAAACGGTGCGCGTGTTGCGTATCACCGGCGAGGACCGCGCGGTGTACAACGCGGTGCTGGGTATTTCCTGGTTCTGGTTTTTCGGCACGGTACTGGTGGCGCAGCTGCCGCTGTATACGCGCATCAATCTGGGTGGCGACGGCTCGGTGAACACGCTGGTGCTTACGCTGTTTTCGATCGGCACCGGCGTGGGCGCGCTGATGTGCGAAAAGATGTCGGGCAAGCGCGTGGAGATCGGCCTGGTGCCGCTGGGCGCGTTCGGGCTCACCGCGTTCGGCGTGGATCTGTTCCTCGCACGGCCGGGCGCGGCAGCGGTGCGCGGCCTGGACTGGCATGCGTTCCTGGCCACGTCGGGCAGCTGGCGCATCGTGCTGGATCTCACTTTGATCGGCGTGTTTGCCGGCTTCTACGTGGTGCCGCTGTTCGCCTTCGTGCAGGCGCGCACGCAACGCGACCGGCTGTCGCGCGTGATCGCGGGCAACAACATTCTCAATGCGTTGCTGATCGTCATCGCCTCGGTGTTCGGGCTGGGTTTGGGGATGCTGGGCTTCAATGCGCCGCAGATTTTCCTGCTGGCCGCGGTGCTCAACGTGGTGGTGGCAGCGTACATCTTCACGCTGGTGCCCGAGTTCCTGATGCGCTTCATTACCTGGGTGCTGGTCAATACGCTTTATCGCATTCGCGTGGACGGTGCGCAGAACGTACCCGAAGAGGGCGCCGCGGTGCTGGTGTGCAACCACGTAAGCTTCATGGATCCGCTGCTGCTGATGGCAAACCTGCCGCGCCCCGCGCGCTTTGTGATGTATTACAAGATCTTCAACATTCCGCTGCTGCGCTTTGTGTTCAAGACCGCTAAGGCGATTCCCATCGCCGGGAAAAAGGAAGATCCCGCTGTGTTGCAGCACGCCATGGAAGAGATCGATGCCGCGTTGGCTAACGGCGAGCTGGTGTGCATCTTTCCCGAAGGCGGCCTGACCAGGGATGGCGCCATCGCGCCGTTCCGTTCGGGCGTGGAAAAAATTCTCGAGCGTCGGCCGGTGCCCGTGGTGCCGATGGCCCTGCGCGGTCTGTGGGGCAGCGTGTGGAGCCGGCGCGATTCGATGCTGGGACGTGCGCGGCTGCCGCGCCGCTTTCGCGCGCGGGTCGAGCTGCTGGTGGATGTGCCCCGGCCCGCGGCGGAGGTGAATGCGCAGGTACTGGAGCAGCGGGTACAGGTATTGCGCGGGGATTTCGCTTAAGGCGTTGCCTCCTGCCGGCCTGCGCCCGCGCGCCGGGGAGGCAGGCGCGGGTTCAGGAGATCCAGCTGCCCATCACGATCAGCGCCACCACGCTCAGCCAGGCGAGCAGTGCGCGCAGTAGCGCGTCGCGCAGGCGGCGCAATTCGTGTAGCGGGTCAGTGCGCTCTTCGGTGTAACCGTCGCCGCCTTCAATGTCGGTGAGCACGTCCGCGCGTGCGGCGGCGCCAAGAAAACCCGGGGCGGAGAGATACCAGCTGTTCGGCGCGGCCTGCTGGTGCCAGCGGCGCCATGCGCCGATCACCGCATCCCAGTGGCCGACCAGCGCCAGCGTGAACACCATCAGCTGCGCGGGCAGCCAGTCCAGGCCATTGGCGAGATAGCGCGCCGCGGTGCGTGCGCCGGCATCGAGCGCCAGCGACGGGTCGTGGCCGAGCTGGCGCGCCAGGCGATAGAGCAGGGCGCCCATCGGCCCAAGCAGGAAGAACCACAGCAGCACGCCGAAGCGGCGGCGCAAGGCGGCGTAGGCGGTGGCTTCGCCCAGGTCGGCGGTGGTCCAGGCGACAAACTCGCCCTCGTCGCACAGCGCCTGCGCGGCGGCTTCGCGGCTGCTCTGGTCGGGCGCCTTGAGAATGGACTCGATGTCCGCTTCAAACGCATGCGGGCCGAACGAAAACAGCAGCACCACCAGCGCGAAGGCCAGCATCAGCAGGTCGGCCAGCGGCAGCTTGTGCAGCATCCACATCACCAGCAGGCACACCGCCACCGGCACCAGCACCGCCAGCAGCACGCGGCCTGCGCCGGTGGTGTCCGACAGCTGCTCGACCCAGCGCCGGAAACCGCCATCGTTGCGCCAATGGGCAAGCTGTGGCTGCACATGCAGCAGTCCCAGGGCGATGAGTGCGGCAAGCAGGCGAATGGCCATGAAAACGGACTCCGTTGGATGGGCGCATTGTATGCGAGTGATGGCAAGCGGTTCACGCTTGCGCAGCGGGGCGACTCAGCGCGTGCGCCCCGTCGGCGTCAATGCATCCAGCTCCAGCCCCGTGCGTTCGCGCAACCAATGCGAAATCAGCTGATAGGAAACCGAGAGCGGTGTCGGCGTGGCCAGGCTTCCGTCGGCCAGTCCGTCGATAAGTTGTTGCGGCGTGAACCAGCGCGCGTCTTCCAGCTCGCCATCGCGCAGGCGGATCGCCGGCGACAGCGCGGTGGCGGTGAAGCCCACCATCAGGGAGGCCGGCATCGGCCAGGGTTGCGAGGAGTGATAGTGCACATCGCCGACGATAACGCCCGATTCTTCGGCAACTTCGCGGCGAACCGCGTCTTCGAGCGCTTCGCCCGGTTCCACGAAGCCGGCCAGCGTGGAGTAGCGCCCGGGCGGCCACACGGCCTGGCGACCCAGCAGGCAGGCGCCCTGGTACTCGACGATGACGATGATCGCCGCATCCGTGCGTGGAAAATGCAGGCGTCCGCAGGCCGGGTTGGTGCATTGCGCGCGATGGCCGGACGACACCAGTTGCACCGGCGCGCCGCAGCGCGCGCAGAAGCGGGTTTCGCGCTGCCAGTGGGCCAGGCCCTTGGTGTAGGCAAACAGGCCCGCTTCATCGGCGGCAAGCTGCAGGCCCGCTTCGCGCAGACCCGCACGGCGCGCACCGAGCGCGGCTTCCAGCGCGGCGATGTCGTCGTCTTCGTCCAGCACCAGCATGAAGTGCGGACGGTCTTCGATCAGGCCGAGCAGGCTGCTCGGCGCACGCGGCAACAGGCGATGGCGCTCGGTGGCGTCAAGCCAGCGCAACGCTTCGCGGTCATGGTGCAGGAAGGCGTCGCCGGCCGGATCCAGCAACAGGTAGCGGGCCTCGGCGGCCTGTCCCTGGGTCAGCACCCAGTCCGCCTCGTCGCGTTGCTCGGCAACGCGGTCCAGGATCAGGCTGAGTCCGGCGAAGGTGTTGAGGTTCGTCGAAGCCATCCGGGACGCGGGCCGCTCAGGTGGAGAACGAGGAACCGCAGCCGCAGGTGGTCTTGGCGTTGGGATTGCGGATGACGAACTGCGAACCGCTGAGGCTTTCCGAGTAGTCGATCTCGGCGCCGGTGAGGTACTGCAGCGACAGCGGATCGACCAGCAAGGTGACGCCTTCGCGGTCCAGCGCGAAATCGTCTTCGGCCTGGCTCTCGTCGAAGGTGAAGCCGTACTGGAAGCCCGAGCAGCCGCCGCCGGTGATGTAGACGCGCAGCTTCAGTTCGGGGTTGCCCTCTTCCTGAATGAGCTCGTGCACTTTGCGCGCGGCGGCCGCCGTGAAGATCAGCGGGGCGCCGGCTTGGCGGTAATCGGGGATGGCGAGGATGGTTTCCATGGGGCGGATATGAGGCTGGGGCGATGCGGACTCAAGGATACCGCACCGCCACCTCCGCCATCAGCCGAAATCCCGGGCCGGTTCAGGCGGTGACCGGTTCCGGACGCACTTCCGGCGCCGGCAGCTCGCGCTGGACGTGGTCCTCGCCCTGGTGCGCCATGCGGCCGTTGACCTGCGCGCCGGCGGCCATTTCCAGCTGGTTGTAGCGCACGTCGCCGATCACGCGGGCTTGCGCGGCCAGTTCCAGGCGTTCGCTGGCGTAGATGTCGCCATTCACCTGGCCGTTGATCATCGCGTGCGGTACGCGCACTTCGCCCTGCACCTGGCCCTGCTCGCTGAGCGTGAACAGCGCGCTGGAGCCTTCGCCGATGACGGCGCCCTCGATGCGCCCGTCCAGGTGCAGCGTGCCGGTGAAGCGGACGTCGCCGCGGATGATCGTGCCGAGCGAAATGAGGCTGGTTTCGGCGTTGCGGCTGGGTTGGTCGTTGCGTTTACGGCTGAGCATCGGTGTCCCCCTGAATGGCGGTGACGGGAGTGGATAGGGCGTCGTTCCAGGCCACGGCGCGGCTGACCGGATCCCCATTTTCCGGCTGGACTGTGACATGCAATCGCGTCGGCCGGAAATCGGACGGAAGCGCAATCGTTGTATGAATTTGCTGAAAATAGCGGAAGCGGAACGGAATGCCGTCCTTCTCGGCGGCATCGCCCAGCGTGGGCCAGGCCAGCTGATCCACCTTGTTGTTGCGCAGGCCTTCCACGCTGACAGTGATGGTGCCGTTGGTGTCGTCGTCGCGCTTGATGTTCTGGGTGAGGCTGATGGTGAGGTTCCACGCAGGCGAATGCAGCACCGGTTGCAGCGACACTTCCTGCACCTTCAGCCCTTCGCGTTGCGCATCGCCGCCGACCAGGCGCGAATAGAAGCCAAGATCGGCGCGCAACCCGCTGATTTCCTCGTCGCGTTGCGAGATGGTCTGGCGCAGCGCCTTGGTGGCGATGTCGTTGACTTGCTGCGAACGCTGCAGGTTTGCCACCTGTTGTTTCAGGTCGTCATTCGCGGCGGTCAGCTCACGCACCGCGCGCCGGTCGGCGATACGCGGCACCACGCCTTTCCACGCACCCACCGCGAGCGCCACGATCAATCCGGCCAGCACCACGCTGCCAAGCCACGCCGCGCCCAGCCACATCATGCGGCGACGCTGACTGGCAGCGTCGTGCGAACGTACGACGTAGCGCGGTGGTGGACGGGAAGCCATGCGCGGCCCGTGCGGCAAAACGATGCATATAGCCTGGACGTAAGGAAGCCGTCAAGGAACCGTGGACGGGTTTGTGCCCCCGGTCGCTATGCCGCGCTCCGGGGGCGCGTCGGTTCAGCTTTCCATTTTCGACTGCAGGTAACGCTCCGCACCGATGTCCTTGACCAGGCTGAGCTGGGTCTCCAGCCAGTCGATGTGCTCTTCCTCATCGTGCAGGATGTGCTTGAACATGTCGCGGCTCACGTAATCGGCAATGCTTTCGCAATGGGCGATCGCTTCGCGCAGATCCTTGGTGGCAGCCAGTTCCAGATCCAGATCGCCCTTGATGCATTCAAGCACGTTCTCGCCGATGCGCAGCTTGCCCAGGTGCTGCAGATTGGGCAGGCCTTCCAGGAACAGGATGCGCTCCATCAGGCGATCGGCGTGCTTCATCTCCTCGATCGATTCCTTGTACTCGTGCTCGGCCAGTTCCTGGTAACCCCAGTTCTTGAACATGCGGTAGTGCAGGAAATACTGGTTGATGGCGGTCAGCTCGTTGAAGAGCACCTTGTTGAGAAATTCGATGACCTTGGTGTCGCCCTTCATCGCGGCTCTCCGTGGGTTGGCTGATTAAAGAAACTATACGGATTCTGCGTGCATGCGGCGGAAATGCGAATACGTCGCGCATGCAAAAACGCCACCGCGTGGTGACGGCGGCGTTCTCGATGTCGCGTCAGGAAAGGCTGATCCGCGTGAGGGTGATCAGGCTGCGACGAAAATGGGCAGGTCCAGCGCAACCTTGGCGACCGCTTCATCCAGCGTGGCGCGGGCCTCCGCCTCGCAACAGCCGCAGCAATCGGAGCAACCCGTGCGGGCCTGCAATTGGGCGAACGTGTGCACGCCATCGGCGGCGGCGCGCCGGATGTCGTGATCGGTGATGGCGTTGCAAAGACAAATGTACATGCCGCGCATTTCAACGCGAATGCGAATGATTGTCAACAAGTATTGAGTACGAAGCCTGGCCCGCGGTTCAGGCGGCCCGCCGGTTGCGGGAGGCGTTACGGCGCGGCTGCGGCTGCGGACCCAGCTCGATGCTCAGCATGGTTTCCACCAGCGGGGCAAAGTGGCGCAGCGCACGGTGATAAACATCTCGTTTAAAATTAACCACATGCACGGCCGGGTACCAGAAGTCCACCCAGCGCCAGAGGTCAAATTCGGGCTTCTCGCAGGCATCCAGGCACAGCGCGTCCTCCCCGCCCACCAGCTTTAGCAGGAACCACACCTGCTTCTGGCCGATGCAGGTGGGGTGCTGGTGGTGACGGATATAGCGGCTGGGCAGCTTGTAGCGCAGCCAGCCGCGGGTGCTGGCCAGCACTTCGACGTGTTGGGGCGAGAGGCCGGTTTCTTCCTGCAGTTCCCGGTACATGGCTTCCAGCGGCGTCTCGTCGCTGCGCATGCCGCCCTGGGGAAACTGCCAGCCGTCGCGATGGACGCGGCGCGCCCAGAACAGCCGGCCGTCTGCATTGAGCAGCACGATGCCAACATTCGGACGGTAGCCATCAACGTCAATCATCCAACCTCCTCGGGTCGTGTCAGCGCAGCCTGCCATGGCGCGTGCGCCTAACCCGAGATCGATTCAACCACAGCCTACAAAGCTGGAGCAAGCCAACCACTTGAACCGGAAGGGCCAGACGATTACACTGCCGCGCCCCGCCTGAATCCAGCCCGATCCGGCCGAAACTGCCCGGACGGCGCACCCCTTGGCTATGTAGCTCAGCCGGTTAGAGCACAGCACTCATAATGCTGGGGTCGGTGGTTCGAGTCCACCCATAGCCACCATTTGCCCGTCCATTCCCGTCCAGACACGTCCCAGGAACCGCGTAAAACCGGGCTTTTCTGGCGGTTTGGTGTCTCATGTCGTCCAGCCGCATCCATTGAAATCCTGGCATCGGTGACGGTAGGTTTGACGGTAACAGGCCTTACCGTCAGGGGTGTTACCGTCATGAAGCTCAGTGACGCGGGAATTCCCAGAAAAAAGCCGGCGGACAAGCCATACAAGCTCACCGACGGCGACGGTTTGTAACTGCTGGTCAAGGGTCAAGCCACGGGGATATGAAAAAGATAGTTCTGCTTCTTTACTTTTTGCCGGTGATGGCTGTCCATGCGGCAACCCATCATTCCAGCAGCTCGTCGTACCACAGCTCATCTCGCTCCGCGGTACATAAGAGTTCGTTAGATGTGCATGTGCACAGCTATACCAAGCGCAACGGTGAGCATGTTCAGTCTCATATGAGGTCGGCGCCGGATGGCACGAAGGCGAACAATTTTTCCTCGCGGGGCAACGTAAATCCGTACACGGGGAAAGTTGGCACCAAAGATCCGAATGCTCCGAGTCACTGATTGGAAGAGAGAGCAAGCCATCCCTTTTGGATCGTTGGAGCTATGACATGAAGCTGGTAAACGTAGTTGGAATCGTTGCTTCCTGCCTTTTATTGTCGTCGTGCCTTCCGCCCGTATATAAGTCACTGCCTACAGGCGGTGATACAGCCGCCGTATTTTTATCAGGCGACCCCGAGTATTCGAGTGTTGGGCAGATATATGACCATTCTGAAACATGTTCGGGCCGGAAATGGGTTTACGGTGGCATCGCGGGTACGCCCAAATGGATCAATGTAAAAGGCGGTGAGCCGGTCACTATTTCCATTAGCGTCGGCACCGGACTTAGAGTCGAGGGATCGGACATCGTCAATCACATATGCACGGGGATGGCTACGTTCACCCCAGGCATTGGGCGTCGCTATGTCGCGAACGTAGTCACTAGAGATGGCATTCAGCACTGTGGCTTAGTCGTGGACGAGATCGGCCCGGATGGGCAGGTTGTAGGAAGGGTTGGTGTGACGCAGCGGCTCTTTAAATTGGCAGAGACCGAACACTCATCGTGGTGTAAGGCGCTCTAACCCGAGTTTTCAATTGCTTCGACCGACTTATCGTCTGGGTGGATATGAGTGTTGGACAAGAATGTCAAGGTGGCCGGATGCGCCCCGCTGCTACATCCGGCCTATACGGCGCGGGCCTTTACTTCGACTGGGGTCCTGATTCGTCACGATATTTGCATCATATCGAGCACTGACCAGCATCGCCTGATCCAGAACAGTTCCTGTCTTCATTAGGGTTGGGCTCCAAACGTGAATAAGTAGGCATATGCTTGATACATCGCCGGGTCAAGATGCATCAAAAGATGAGGGTCTATCTTCAATCCAAAGCTACATCCTCAATGCCAATTGTCTTTTTAACAAAAAAGCTTGCGCTTAATCATTGATGGCTATTGATAAGCCGAAGACCTAGATCCCCGTACTCATCATCAAGCAAGCGTTCAATCAAAAAGTCGGTACCGGGAAACGAAACGCGTACCTGATATGACCACGCCTGCTCGAAGACTGACAAAAGCCTGTTTACGGCAGGGTCATTTGATTCCCAGTCGTCACCAACAACTTCAGAAATGAAGTCATCTAACAGAACGATGTTCATCCACAGCTGAGCTTCAGACATTGATCCATAACTCCCTGTCTTCTTTCGAAGACCGCTTGGACCCAGACCTAGTCGATCAATGAAAAGGTAGCCGTCTAAATTTTCGATTCTTGGAGTTACATCTTCTAGCCAAAAAGCTAACCTCTGCAGATCCATTTCTTAGGGTCCTCCACTTGTCTTCGGTGGCGGCGGCGGTGCTTGCTGCGGGGGTGGCGGCACCTCGTGAGACTCAGGCGGCCTAACTTCTCCCTTGATGCTCAGTGCTATCAGGAGAAACGTTGGGTTTCCATTCCTTAACGTTAGGACGGGGAATGTTCCCATGAGACTTACCAGTGGGTCGATTCAAGTGAAGACGCCGCGTCTATGGCCACCTCGGTCGTGGATCATCAGGTAAAGAAAATCGTTGGTAACACAGTTCTTGATTCCTACGACGATAAAGGCTGCGTGGTCTATTACACTGGTCTATGAGGTGGAAGATGAAACGTTTGGCATATTTTCTTCCCTTGTTAGCCGTGCCCTTAGCGATTGTTCCCTTTGGAAAGGTGAGCGCGCAGAGTCGCAACTGGCAGCAGTCCACCGATAGCCAAACCCAACTGTGGGTACGCGATAAGAATCAAGGCTCCCCTTATCAAGCCACATTCATTGTGGTCGAGCCAAACGGGGAGAGCATCACTCGCGCAATCCGTTAGGGAGGCGATGGCTCGGCGTCAGCAACCTTCGCCAAAGACTTTGGAGTGTTCCCACCGCTACCGGTTGGAAAGTATCACTGGACGGTCACGGTGAACGGCAAGATTGCAGCGAGCGATGACTTCAGTCGATAGATAATTTTCGGAAACGACGTCCGCTACTGCCGATACAAGTTTGGTTTTTTTGACTTCCTTTATTCGACGTTTTCTTCAGGTGAACTAGGGCGACATTTGGGAAGCATGTTAAATTCGACAGTTTGAACGTTTCGCTGGAGGCTAGTCACAGTATTGTGGTGCTGGGCCATCTAGGGGTGTTGGCAGACTGCTTTGCGGTAACCTAGCGAAACCGTTTAGGGACCATTAGGGGGCAGGCATGGCCGGTCACGGAGTTCGGCGGTTGTCGTTCAAGTGGATGTTCCATTTGCTGCTCCTGCTTGCTTGCGGCGTGTTGCACGCCCAGCAACAGGGGACAGTCACATATGTATATACCGATCCGCAGGGGACGCCTTTGGCGGAAGCGGATGCCAATGGCAACATCACGGCGACTTACGACTACGCGCCATATGGGTCGATCGCTTCATACGGAACTGGCGTCGGCGGTCCGCCGAATGGCCCGGGATACACAGGGCATGTGAGTGATCCTGAGACGAACCTCGTCTATATGCAGGCTCGTTACTACGACCCCGCCACAGGTCGATTCCTGAGTGTGGATCCTGTTGCACCTAAACCTTCTGATTCGTTTGGATTCAACCGCTACAACTACTCTAAAAATAATCCCATCATAAATGTTGATCCTGATGGAAGAACTGTAACTTGCGATCAAAACGCTTGCCACATACATGCAACTAGGCTTGGCGAGTTGATGATCGACTATGTCGTCGTTGCGACTGTATACACAGAGAGAGCGATTCAAAACACCATCAATTCAACACCGGTAGTCCACAATGAAACGCAAGGAGAGCCGACCCCACTCCCCGGAGGGCTTGTAGGCCAACAAGATGGTAAAACAGGTCAGCAAGGTAAACGGATAAACAACGGTCCACTGGCGCCTTCAAATGGTGGAACAGGGGACGCAGAAAAGGACTTCGACAATCTAACTGGCGGAAAGTCCTCACCAGCTCCAACAGATAAGGGTTATCCCGCAGGCACGCTGGTCGGCGACAACGGAATTTCCTATAGACCGGGCACGGACAAGACCGGCCCACGTATTGATATACCAGCAAATGGAAACAAGCCACCGGAAACGCTGCACTACCCAACGCCGCCGCCGCCTCCTCCGCCCCCGCCATCCACGCAGCAATAACCGATGATGACGACTTCAAATCCACTCGCTAGGCTAGAGCAGGCACTCCAAGATACATCCGATGTCTATGTAGGCGCGTCAATGGACAGGGATACCTACATTGCAGGTCTAGCTGAGGATATTCGACAGCACAGCTGTGCGCCGTTCCCAATTAGCGCGACAGCAGTGCCGCCCGGCTTTCCAGATATAGAAGATGGGAGCGTCATATCGGGTCTTTGTGTTGCGCACAATGCGGGATACTGGCTGGTTTACCACCCAGAGCAAGATCGTTTCTATTGCTTTTGGGGAACAACATCCGAATCGCTTAGTGCGCCCGGAGTTTTTGGTAGTCCGCTGTATTGTTGGTCAGCATAAAGACTGCGCCAATGTGAGCTTGGCAACTTTCGTAGACGCCTTCAGCCAACCCATTGCTTCACGAATGGCCATTACTATCAACTGATACCATCTCGTCGTCTATCAGGCAGATGTTTGGAGCGTTCGGTAGATCGTAGCCACTCCAACATTGAACCGCTCTGGGCGGCTCTCTGCCTGCCTACCAGACCTCTTCTCAGAGTAGATCCGTGTGCAGCCGCAGCCGATCTTCAAAGGTGGACGTCATCACGCGGCTGATCCGCCCGAGGTGGCCCTGCGAGGACTGCCGGTTGCGATAGCCCATTGACGGCACCATATATTTCTATAATTATAGAAATATGGAATCGACAAACGCACTGGCTTGTTTGGCTGCCCTGGCCCAAGAGCACCGTCTGAACCTGTATCGCCTGCTTGTCCAAGCGGGGGATGAGGGTTTGTCTGTGGGTGAGCTGGGGCAGGCGACCGCAATCCCTGGCGCCACCCTCACCAGCCATCTGCACATCCTCCGTCGCGCCGGATTGGTGAGCGATGAACGGCGGGGGCGTGTCATCCAGTGCAGGGCGAACTACGACCAGATGAATGCCTTGCTCGGTTACCTGACGGAAAACTGCTGCGCGGGGTCGGCGTCATCCGCCGCCTGTCAACCCGCCACGGTCTGCAAACCTGCCCGGAGAATCTCATGAAGCGCTTTCATGTCCATGTGAATGTTCAAGAGATGGAAAGCAGCATCCGCTTCTATTCGATGCTGTTTGGCGCCCAGCCCAGCGTCGTGAAGTCCGACTATGCCAAGTGGATGCTGGAAGATCCGCAGGTGAACTTCGCCATCTCGCAGCGAGGCGGTGAGGTTGGCGTGGACCACTTGGGGATTCAGGTGGAGCAGGTGAACGAGCTGGCCGATATGGGCCAGCGCCTGGGCGATGCGGACGCGGTGGTTCTCGCGGAAAAAGCCACTACGTGCTGCTACGCGCGATCCGACAAGTATTGGGCGCAAGACCCGCAGGGTGTCCGTTGGGAAAGTTTCTACACCCACGGCGAAGCCACCACATACACCACTGCGCCAGAAGGCGCCGCCACAGGCGAAGCGAGCCCGTGTTGCGGCCCCCAATCGAATGTAGCCAATACGACGTGTGGCCCCAAGGGGGCCGGTAGCTGCTGCTGAGACTTGAAAATGCGAACACAACCTTACAACGTTCTATTTCTCTGCACGGGCAATTCGGCGCGCAGCGTCATGGCGGAGAGCCTGCTTAACGTGCTCGGTCAGGGGCGCTTCCACGCTTTCAGCGCGGGCAGTTTCCCAAGCGGAAAAGTCCAGCCGATGGCGGAAGAGCTGGCGCGCAGCATCGGCTACAAAGAGCCCTTGCGCAGCAAGAGCTGGGACGAGTTTGCACAGCCTGATTCTGCGCCCATCGATATCGTGATCACGGTCTGCGACAACGCTGCTGGCGAAGTGTGCCCCATTTGGCCCGGTCACCCGGTAACCGCTCATTGGGGGGTGCCCGATCCCGTAGCGGTCGAGGGCGATGACGAACGCCGGCGCGCGTTCCGTTCGGCCTGGATGATGCTAAAGCAGCGTATCGATCTGCTGCTGGCGCTTCCTTTGGAAAAGCTCGATCGCGTTGCCTCCCAGCAGGAGCTTCGTGCCATCGGTCAAACCGGCACGCCCCATGAGTGATAAACAGGCGGTTGCGACGATAGGTGTCTTTGCACGGTATCTGACGCTGTGGGTGGCGCTGTGCATCGTGGCGGGCATCATGCTCGGGCATCTCTTCCCCTCGCTGTTCGCGGCTCTAGCGGGTTTGGAGGTGCAGCACATCAATCTGCCGGTGGCGCTGCTCGTATGGTTGATGATCGTGCCGATGTTGCTGAAAGTGGATTTCGCGCAACTCACAGGCGTGCGCCGGCAGCTGAGGGGCATTGGGGTCACGTTGCTGGTCAATTGGGCGATCAAGCCGTTTTCGATGGCGCTGCTGGGCTGGCTGTTCGTGCGGCATGTGTTTGCCGCGTGGCTGCCTGCAGGCGAGCACGATGCGTACATCGCCGGTTTGATTTTGCTTGCGGCTGCGCCCTGCACGGCGATGGTTTTCGTGTGGTCGCGGCTATGCGGCGGGGAGCCCAACTTCACGCTGGCGCAGGTGGCATTGAACGACACGATCATGGTCGTGGCATTCGCGCCCATCGTCGGGCTTCTGTTGGGGGTCGCGTCCATTCACGTACCGTGGGGCACCCTGCTGTTGTCCGTCGTTCTCTACATCGTCGTTCCGGTATGGCTGGCGCAGCTATGGCGCTGGTACCTGCTTCGACGTGGAGGGCAGCAGACGCTGGATGAGACGATCCGCCGAATCGATCCCTGGTCCACTACGGCGCTGCTGGCGACACTGGTGCTGCTCTTTGGCTTCCAGGGGCAAGCGATCATGGCGCAACCCATGGTCATCGCCTTGCTGGCCGTACCCATCGTCGTGCAGGTTTACCTCAACGCGGGCATTGCCTATGGCCTTAGCCGCTGGCTGGGTGTGCCGCACTGCATCGCAGGGCCATCCGCGTTGATTGGCGCCAGCAACTTCTTCGAGCTTGCGGTTGCTGCCGCCATCAGTCTGTTTGGATTGCGTTCGGGGGCGGCATTGGCAACCGTCGTGGGGGTGCTTGTGGAGGTGCCTGTCATGTTGTCAGTGGTGCATATCGTTCGCCGCACCGAAACATGGTTCGGCCAGCAAGGCGCCGCTGAGATCGCGACCTGAGTTCCGTCGGGATATTTGCCTGCACCGCGCACGAGACGTGCGTCCTGCCTGGCGGGATTTCCCCGCAAGAGGTATGGCCACGCTGGACCGTTGCTACGCAGGATGTCGATGTCCCACCGGCCAAATGCAAGGCGGCGCTAGCTCGTCACGAACAATCCCACGGTAAGCGCAACGCCGATGCACACCACGGCGATGCGCAGCGCGTTCTCGTTGACTCGATGCAACAAGTGCGCGCCCAATTGGCCGCCGGCGATCGCGGGAACCGCCACGCAGACGATCTGCAGCCATGGAAGCATGCGTGCCTGGATCAAAAAGATCACCACGGCCGAGGCATTCATGATCGCCGCCAGCACGTTCTTCGTGGCGCCGGCTTGGCGAACGCCCAGGCCCGCCGCCGTCAACGCCGCCAGCATCAGGATGCCGATGCCGCCGCCGAAGTAGCCGCCGTAGATGGCGATGCACAACTGCACCAACATCGCGGCGCGCCGGTCAAGCGATGCCTTGTCGCCGTTGCCGGATGGTTTCCTGAAAAAACTGCCCCAGGCAAACACCACCGTGGCGAACAGCACCAGAAACGGCACGAGCCGGGTGAATACGCTTACCGGCGTAACGAGCAACAAGACCGCTCCGAGCGCGCCGCCGAACAGGCTGATCCAGCATAGCGCGCGCAACGACAGGCCTTCGGCGCCTGCCATATGAGCGCGCCCGGCCAGCCCCGTGGTCACCTGGCCGGGAAACAGGGCGATGGTAGAGGCGATGTTGGCCGTGCGTGGATCGATGCCGGTGAACAGCAGCGCGGGGAAAGTAAGGAATGACCCGCCGCCGGCCAGCGCGTTCTGCACGCCCGCGGCGAACGAAGCGACGATCAACGTTGCCCACGACCATGTCAGATGCATAGGATCGGTCTGTTCAGTACATCGTGTAAGGCTGTGTTGTTGAGAAGTGTGCCATGGCCTTTTCTGGCGCCTCGCGCGAAGTACGCGGCGCACGTCGCTACGCTAGCACGAGCGAGCAGGGCCTGGCGGCACGTGATGTACCTGTCGGGCTTACGCGAATACGGCAACTTCGGGCGCGCCGCCGGGGGCGACAGCAGCTCCTGGTCGAGCGATCAGTTTCCGGCCGGCGCGCTGGAACTCGCCGTCAATCAATCGAAGATGCTGGATTTCTTCCAGGCGGGCAAAACCTGTCCGATCACGATTCAGGCGCTGCAGCGGCGTTCGCCGTGCAGCGCAGCGCGTGTTTTCCCCTTTTAGTGCCGCCAAGCGCTACGCCAGTTCGGCGGCCACGCGATGGGTGTAGGTCGCGTCGCTCTCCTGATAGAGGCCGGACCAGGGGTTGAGCACATAGCCATCGAGGGGCTCGAACGATACGCGCTTGGCGTTTTCGTATTGCTCCGCACTCGCAACCAGCGCATCAAGGGTCATCGGATCCATATGCACTCCACAGTTGTGTGTGATGGGAGGTTCAGGCTATCGATCCGATCGTTGGCATACGGTTAAACAAGCCGGCGGGTTTGGCGAACGCGATTTTTATAAGTCCGGCGGCGCGGATACTTATGACATATCGTTGACATTTGCATCGCGTCAAACGCATCACGCACGCGGCGGGGCGCGATGGGCGCCGCGTTGACCCTTTCCCGCGCGAAGCCTGCCGGTGGCTGGCCGCGGTCAACGCTGCTTGCGTAGACTGCGGCGAGGAAAGTTTGCCCAGGGGACGCACGGCGCATGAATCTGGCTTTGTTCGATTTCGATGGAACGATCACGCAGCGCGAAATGTTCGCCGATTTCGTGCGCGCGGCGGTCAGCACGCGGCGAAGGCTTGCCGGCGCGCTGTTGTTCGGGCCGATGCTGGCCGGATACAAGCTTGGCCTGGTTTCCGCCAATGCCATTCGCGCCAGCGTGGTGCACTTCGGTTTTCGCGGCGTGCCCGCCGACGTGGTGGACGAAGCGGGGCGCCGCTTCGCGCTGGATGTGCTGCCGGCGGCGCTGCGGCCCGATGCGCTGGCGCGCATCCGCTGGCATCGGCAGCAGGGCGACCGGGTGATGGTGGTGTCCGGTGCGCTGGACGTGTACCTCGCCCACTGGTGCCGCCATCACGAACTGGATCTGCTCTGTTCCCGCCTGGAGACGCGCGGCGGGGTGCTTACCGGGCGCTACCGCGGAGCCCAATGCGTAGGGGCGGAGAAGTCGCGGCGCATCCGTGAAGTACTGGATCTAGATGAATTTCCAGTGATTTATGCCTACGGCGACACGCACGAAGACCTGGACATGCTGCGCCTGGCGCACCGCCGCTACTACCGCGGGCAGGAGCTGGCCTGAGGGCTCGAATCGGGCCAATCGCGTCGTTGCGGGTCATCAGGCCGCGACAAGCCACTTGATACTCTGCTGAATGGATTTAAATTCGAGAGCTGAGCTTCCCCACGGGCCGTCGCCCCGCCTTCGTGCGCAATGCACCTCGACGACGCCTCCTCGCCTCATTCTCATGAAGGAGTAACGCCATGCAACACCCGACCCGCACGCTGAACGGACTTGGCCAGAGCCTATGGCTGGACAACATCACTCGCAGCATGCTGGGCGATGGCACGTTGCTGGGTTACCGCGACCACAAGACGGTGACCGGCCTCACCTCCAACCCGACCATCTTCGCCCAGGCGATCAAGGCCGGTAAGGATTACGACGCTTCCATTCGCGCAGGCGGCCAGAAAGACCCCGAAGCGGTGTTCTTCGACCTGGCCATCGACGATCTGCGCCGCGCCGCGGCGATCTTCGAGCCTGTCTATCAGCGCACGCACGGTGTGGACGGCTGGGTCTCGCTGGAAGTGTCGCCGCTGTTGGCCGACGATACCCAGGGCACCATCGAGCAGGCGCTGGTGCTGCATAAGAAGGCGGCGGTGCACAACCTCTTCATCAAGGTGCCGGGCACGCCGGCCGGCATCGGCGCGATCGAGGAGCTGATTTTCCGCGGCGTGCCGATCAACGTCACGCTGCTGTTCTCGCCCGAGCAATACGAAGCCGCCGCCGAAGCATGGCTGCGCGGCCTGGAGCGCCGCCACGCGGCGGGGCTGGAGCTGGATGTCGCCTCGGTAGCGTCGGTATTCATCAGCCGCTGGGACGTGAAAGTGGCCGACAAGGTGCCCGCCGAGCTGCACAATACGCTGGGTTTTGCGGTATGCGAGCGGATCTACGCCAGCTACCGCAGGTTGCTCGATTCGCCGCGCCTGCAGCGCTTGCAGAACAATGGCGCGCGCGTGCAGCGCCTGCTGTGGGCCAGTACCGGCACCAAGGACCCCAAGGCCAGCGACACGCTCTACATCGAGCACCTGGCCGCGCCGCTCACCGTCAACACCATGCCGGAAAAAACCCTGCTCGCCTTCGCCGACCACGGCAAGGCCGAGCAGCTGATGAGCTTGAACGGCATCGACACCGCCAGTGTGCTGGCCAAGTTCCAGGCTGCCGGTATCGAAGTGGAGCCGCTGGCCAAGGTGCTGCAGAAGGAAGGCGCCGACTCGTTCGTCAAGTCCTGGCATGAGCTGCTCGATACCGTCAGCCAGCGCCTGGAGGCCGCTGCATGAGCGCGCTGCGCGAGAAGGCCGCATGGCGCGCGCTGGCGCAGCATAAGGAAAACATCGCCCCCGAACATCTGCGCGACCTGTTCGCCGCCGACCCCGGCCGTGCCGACCGTTATCGCGCCGAGGCGGCCGGCTGGCGGCTGGACTATGCGCGCCACCGCATCGATGACGAAACGCTCAAGCACCTGTTTGCGCTGGCGCGCGAGTGCGGCGTGGAGGCGCGGCGCGATGCCATGTTCGCGGGCGAAAAGGTCAACACCACCGAGCAGCGCGCGGCCCTGCACGTGGCGCTCCGCACGCCCGCGCGCAAATCGATCAAGGTTGATGGCGTCAACGTGGTGCCCGAGGTGCACGCCGTGCTCAAGCGCATGGCGGAGCTGGCCACGGCCATCCGCGAAGGACGCTGGCTCGGCTTCTCGGGACGGCCGATCCGCAACATCGTCAACGTCGGCATCGGCGGCTCGGATCTGGGTCCGGTGATGGCCTATGAAGCCTTGCGCCATTTCAGCGATCGCGGGTTGACCCTGCGTTTCGTTTCCAACGTCGATTACACCGACTTCGCCGAAGCGGTGCACGATCTGCGCGCTGACGAAACGCTGTTCATCGTCGCTTCCAAAACCTTCACCACGCTGGAAACCATGACCAACGCGCACAGCGCGCGCGATTGGCTGCTGGCCGCCGCGAACGGCGATGAGAAGGCGGTGGCCAAGCACTTCGTCGCGCTGTCCACCAATGAAAAAGCGGTGACGGCGTTTGGCATTTCCACCCAGCAGATGTATGGCTTCTGGGATTGGGTCGGCGGACGCTATTCGATGGACTCGGCGATCGGCCTGTCCACCATGATCGCCATCGGCCCCGACGCATTCGGCCAGATGCTGGCCGGCTTCCACGCCATGGACGAGCACTTCCGCACCGCGCCGCTGGAACGCAACCTGCCGGTGATCATGGGCCTGCTCGGCGTGTGGTACACCGATTTCTTCGGCGCCGAGACGGTGGCGGTGCTGCCGTATGAGCAATACCTCAAGCGCTTTCCCGCGTACCTGCAACAGTTGACGATGGAGTCCAACGGCAAGCACGTCACCATCGACGGCAGCGCGGTCGATTACGCGACCGGCCCGATCTACTGGGGCGAGCCGGGCACCAACGGGCAGCATTCGTTCTATCAGCTGATCCATCAGGGCACGCGGCTGATTCCATGCGATTTCGTGGGTTTTGGTCAGTCGCTCAATCCGTCCGGCCGCCATCACGATCTGCTGCTGGCCAATATGATCGCCCAGGCCGAGGCGCTGGCCATGGGCAAGACGATGCAGCAGGTGAAGGACGAAGGTATCGCCGACGAGTTGGCGCCGCATCGCGTGTTCGAAGGCAACCGGCCGTCCAGCCTGCTGTTGGCCGAACGCCTGACGCCGCATGCATTGGGCAGCCTGGTGGCGCTTTACGAGCATCTTGTGTTCACGCAGGCGGCGATCTGGGACATCAACCCGTTCGACCAGTGGGGCGTGGAGCTGGGCAAGCAGCTGGCGCTGCGCGTGGTGGATGAAATCGAATCGCCGCGCAAGCCGCTCAATCACGACAGCGCCACCAACGCGGCCATCGCCTGGTACCGCAAGGCGCGTCGCAAGACCGAAGCGGCGGCGCCCGCCGCGGCGAAAGAAAAGCACGGCCAACGCGTGCTGGCGATCGATATCGGCGGCAGTCACGTCAAGGCGATGATCAGCGGCAATGCGCGCGAAGTGGAGATCAAGTCCAGCCGCACGCTGACGCCCGAGGCAATGATCAAGCTGCTGCGCCCCTTGATCCGCAGCTGGAAATACGACGCGGTGAGCATCGGCTATCCCGGCCCCGTGTTGCACGAGCGCATTGCGCGCGAACCCTACAACCTCGGCAAAGGCTGGGTAGGTTTCGACTTCACCAAGGCGTTTGGCTGCAAAACCAAAGTGGTCAACGACGCCGCGATGCAGGCGCTGGGCAGCTACGAAGGCGGCCGCATGCTGTTTCTCGGGCTCGGCACGGGCCTGGGTTCGGCCTTTATCGTGGACGGCATCATCGAGCCGATGGAACTGGCGCACCTGCCCTACAAGAAAGGCACGTTCGAGGATTACGTGGGCACGCGCGGCATGAAGCGACACGGCAAGAAAAAGTGGCACCTGCACGTGGTGGATGTGATCGAACAATTGCGCGCGGCACTGGAGCCCGATTACGTGGTACTCGGCGGCGGCAACGTGCGGCATCTGCCGGAGCTGCCCGAAGGCGTGCGTCGCGGCGACAACAAGAACGCATTCAAAGGCGGCTTCCGCCTGTGGGAGAACAAGGCATGAGCGGGCATAAGGAATCGATGCAGCTGGGTTTCATCGGCCTGGGCCGCATGGGCTTGAACATGGTGCGGCGCCTGCAGGATGCGGGCATCGAATGCGTGGTGTTCGACACGCATCTGGAAGCGCGCCGCGAAGCGGCCGGCCACGGCGCCACCGCGGCCGATTCGATCCAGGATCTGATCGCCAAACTGGAAGGGCCGCGCGCGGTATGGCTGATGCTGCCCACCGCGGTGGTGGATGCGGTGCTCGATCAATTGACGCCCCTGCTGGCCGAAGGGGACGTGCTGATCGACGGCGGCAATTCGCATTACGTGGAAGATTTGCGCCGCGCGCAAGCTTTGACCAAGCACAAGCTGATGTACGTCGATGTGGGCGTGAGCGGCGGTGTGTGGGGCCGCGAGCGCGGTTACTGCCAGATGATCGGTGGACCGGAACAGGCGTTCAAGCGGTTGGAGCCGGTGTTCGCCGCGCTGGCGCCGGGCGTGGATGCCGCGCCGCGCAGCGATGGCCGTTCGGGCGAACCGACGGCGGCGGAAAAGGGCTACCTTTACTGCGGCCCCAATGGCGCGGGCCATTTCGTGAAGATGGTCCACAACGGCATCGAGTATGGCCTGATGGCCGCCTATGCCGAAGGCCTCAACGTGCTCAAGAACGCCAACGCCGGCAAGCAGCAGCGCAGCGCGGATGCGGAAACCTCGCCGCTGGAAAATCCCGAGCGCTATCTGTACGACTTCCCCATCGGCGACATCGCCGAACTGTGGCGGCGCGGCAGCGTAATCGGCTCGTGGCTGCTTGATCTCACCGCGGCCGAATTGGGCCGCGATCCCACGCTCAACGATTACACCGGCCGCGTTTCCGATTCGGGCGAAGGCCGCTGGACTGCGCAAGCGGCCATCGACGAAGGCGTGCCGGTGCCGGTGCTTACCGCGGCGCTGTTCGCGCGCTTCACCTCGCAGGGCAATGATCTTTATGCCAACAAGGTGTTGTCGGCGATGCGACACTCCTTTGGCGGCCACGCCGAAATCAAAACCGACAAAAAAGGCTAAAGCCATGGCTACGACGACGCTTGTGATCCTGGGTGCAAGCGGCGATCTCACCAAGCGCCTGCTGATGCCGGCGCTGTTTCGCCTGCACGTGCTTGGCCTGACGCCGGATTTACGCATCGTCGGTTACGCCAAGGAAGGATGGAGCGCCGATTATTTCGAGCGGCACATCCAGAAGGCGCTGCGCGAGTTCTCGCCCGAATACAGCCTCGCGCATTGGAACCGCTTCCGTCGCCAGCTCGATTACGTGGGCGGTGAACTGGAAGCCACGCAGCTGACCATGCTCAAGGACAAGCTCAGTCCCGCCACCTTGTTCTACCTCGCCCTGCCGCCGCCGCTGTTCGGCGTGGCGGCCAAGGCGCTGGGCGAGGCGGGGTTCGCCAAAAGTCCGCGCAACGGCTGGCGGCGCCTGGTGGTGGAAAAGCCGTTCGGCACCGACCTCGCCTCGGCCCAGGCGCTGCGCACGCAGATGCATCTGCACTGGGAAGAAGAGCAGATCCTGCGCATCGATCACTTCCTCGGCAAGGAAACCACGCAGAACCTGATGGTGTTTCGCTTTGCCAATCGCTTCATCGAGCCGATCTGGAATGCGCAGCACATCGCGCAGGTGCAGATTACCTACGCCGAAACGCTGGGCGTGGAAAAGCGTGCCGCGTATTACGACAAGGCCGGTGCGTTGCGCGACATGCTGCAGAACCACCTGATGCAGTTGTTCAGCCTGACCGCGATGGCGCCGCTGGCCGAGTGGGATGCCGAAGTGCTGCGCAATCACAAGGTGGAAGTGCTGCGCTCGACCGTGCCCATTACCGCCGCCACGCTGGATGCGCATGCGGTGCGCGGGCAATACCGCGCCGGGCAGCTGGGACGCAAGAAACTTCCCGGCTACCGCAGCGAACCGGGCGTCGCGCGCGGTTCGTGCACGGAAACCTTCGCGGCGCTGCGCCTGGAAATCGATAACTGGCGCTGGCGTGGCGTGCCCTTTTATCTGCGCAGCGGCAAGCGGCTGGCCAGCAATTACTCAGAGATCGCGGTGCAGTTTCACTCCGTGCCCGGGGCGCTGCCCAAGGCTGTGCATGCGGGCAACAACTGGATGATCTTCCGCATTCGTCCGGTCGAGCAGATGGACTTGCTGGTGACGGCCAAGCAACCCGGGCTCGAACTGGCCGGTCGCCCGGTGGTGCTGACGGCGCCGTATGCCACGCCCGACGACCGCGAGTTTTCCGCCTACGAGCAGTTGCTGATGGATGCGTTGGAAGGCGACCGCACGAACTTCCTGCGTTTCGACGAGGTGGAATGGGCCTGGCGGTTGCTGACGCCGGTATTGGAGGCGTGGCAGAGCGGAGCGCCGGATTTCTACGCGGCCGGCTCCGAAGGGCCGGCAACGCAGAACCGCCTGCTCGATGCGGGCCATGCCTGGCGCTCGATCGCGCGCAACGGCGAGGCTTAACACCTGCGCTTCATAGGTACCGGCGGCACCTGGGCGCCGCCGGGTAGAATGGCGCCATGCATATTTTCAAAGTTTTCCAGATCGAAGCCGCGCATCGCCTGCCCAACGTGCCGCCCGGGCACAAGTGCGCGCGCCTGCACGGCCATTCCTTCCGTATTGAAATCCATCTGGCCGGCGAGCCCGATCCCACGCTCGGCTGGGTGATGGACTTCGCCGACGTGAAGACCGCCTTCGCCCCCCTCTACGCGCAGCTCGACCACCACTATCTCAACGACATCCCCGGGTTGGAGAACCCGACCAGCGAGATGCTCGCGCGCTGGATCTGGCAGCGGCTGGAGCCGACCCTGCCGGGGCTGGACAAAGTGGTGGTGCACGAGACCTGCACCTCCGGCGCCAGCTGCTCCCGGGCCAGCTTTTGACATAAATTTGACGCGGCGCAAAAATTTCCGATCTGTTACTAACTATTCGTCTTTATTGAATATTTCGTGACATAGCAGATTATTAACAAAAAAGATATTGCGCTGCACAAAAAGTGCTGCTAGGCTTTGTCCCACTCTCCCATTTCCCTTCGAGGGACTTAGCCATGACGCAGCAACTGAACTCCCAGCTCTTTTCCTATGCCAAGCAGCTGTCGGAAAACGCCTTCAAGGCGCACGCCCTGACCATCAAGGGTCTGGAGCAGGTCGCCGAACTGCAGCTGGCCGCGCTGGAAAAGCAGGCCCAGGCCACCGCTGATTTCATCGCCCAGGCCGCCGAAGTGCGCGACGTCGATGCGCTGCGTGGCCTGTGGGAAAAGGGCACCAGCCTGAGCCGTGAGCAGGCCGAGCACGCCGTGTCCGTGACCAAGGAAGTGGTCGCCGTGGCCCAGAAGACCGCCGAGTCCCTCAATGCGCTCCTGCAGGAACAGCAGAAGGCCGCCAACGAAGCCGTGGCCGCGCCGGTCGCCGCCATCAAGAAGGCTGCCGCTTCCGCCAAGTAATACCTTCTACGTATCGCGACTCCCCTTGCGATATGTCCTTAGGCCGGGCCATCAGCGCCCGGCCTTTTTCTTGTCCGAAACTCTCCGCCAGGCGAGGTGTCACAGGGTGCGCGGCTTGCTGGGCCAAAAGTCACGCTGATATACTTTTCCGGATTGGATCGTGACCCGTGGCGTGGTTAAAGCCTGGTGCGAAAACCGCGGGAACCTCACGTGCTCAACAGTTTAGCCTCCGGTCGACGTCTCGCCCTGCGATTGCTGCTATGGCAGCTAGTCGCGGCGGTGGTTGTGGGCCTCGCTTTTTCGGTACAGGGGTTCCGATGGGCGATAGCGGCGGCGGCGGGCGCGGCGATTGTGGCGATAGGTACTGCGCTGCTATCGAGTAGGTTGTTCAGTCAGGTGAGCGGCGCGGGTCTCGCGCTTGGCCGCCTGCTGACGGGCATGCTCCTTAAGTGGATGGTGATCGTCGGGGGGCTGATCATCATCATGGTTCAATACAAATTGCCGCCACTGGCTGCCATCACGGGGCTGGGGGTGGCGTATGCGGTTAATCTGCTGGCGTTCAGATTCAAGGGTTAAGAGATGGCAAGCGAGCCGCAGGGCGGTCTTACCGAATACATCAGGCACCACCTGGAACACCTCAGGCCGCCGCACATCAGCGAGGGCGCGTTCTGGACGCTGAACATCGACTCCGTCACGGTGTCGCTGGTGCTCGGCATCCTGTTTTGCCTGTGGTTCTGGCTGAAGGCGCGCAAGGCCACCGCCGGCGTGCCGGGCAAGGGTCAGGCGTTCCTGGAAATCGTGCTCGAATTCGTCGACGGCCAGGTCAAGGACGTGTTCCACGGCGACCGCCGCTTCCTTGGCCCCCTGGCGCTGACCGTGTTCGCCTGGGTGTTCCTGATGAACGCGATGGACCTGCTGCCGGTCGATCTGCTGCCGATGATCACGGCCAAGTTCGGCATAGGCCATTTCCGTCCGGTCCCCACCGCCGACGTCAACATGACGTTCGCGATGTCCATCACCGTGCTGGTGCTGGTGATCTTCTACAGCTTCAAGGCCAAGGGTTTCGGCGGCTACATGCACGAACTCTTCACGGCGCCGTTCGGCAAGTGGCTGTTCCCCTTCAATTTCGCCCTGAACATGGTGGAGCTTGTCGCCAAGCCCGTCAGCCTGGCGATGCGACTGTTCGGCAACATGTACGCGGGCGAGCTGGTGTTCCTGCTCATCGCGGGCCTGTTCAGCACCGGCAGCGTGCTTCTGTACAGCCTGGGCATCATTGGTTATGCGGTGTGGGGCGTCTTCCACATCCTGATCATCACCATCCAGGCCTTCATCTTCATGGTGCTCACCATCGTGTATATCTCGATGGCCCACGATCACCACTAATTGCTTTCACCTTTGTCAGAACAACCGCTTTCTTTTTCTTGAGGAGATCATCGTGGAACTAGTCGCTCACATTGCTCAGGTCCAGGGCTTCACCGCCATCGCGCTCGGCTTGATCATCGGCTTCGGCGCCCTGGGCGCTTGTATCGGCATCGGCATCATGGGCTCGAAGTTCCTCGAGGCGGCCGCCCGTCAGCCTGAGCTGGTCCCGCTGCTGCAGGGTCGCATGTTCCTGCTGGCCGGCCTGATCGACGCGGCGTTCCTGATCGGCGTGGCCCTGGCGATGTACTTCGCCGTGGCGAACCCGCTGCTTGTCAACGTGATGGCTGCTGGCGCGGGTCACTAAGACGCTCAGGTCCGCGGCGCCGCCTCGCGTGGCGCCGTTGTCCCGTCGGGGCGCTTCACCGCGTCCAAACCCGTAACACTACGCAAGTACAGGTACCGCAGCGATGCAATTCAACGCCACACTGATCGGCGAAATGATCGCGTTTGCGATCTTGATCTTGTTCTGCGCGAAATTCGTCTGGCCCCATCTGAACAAGGCCATCGAAGAGCGCCAGCTGAAGATCGCCGAAGGCCTCAATGCCGCCGAGCGCGCGCACGCCGAATTGAAGGACGCCGACAACAAGGTGGCGGCCGAGATCAGGCACGCGCGCCAGCAGGCTGCCGAGATCATCGACCGCGCTCAGCAGCAGGCCAACCAGATCCTGGACAAGGCCCGCGCCGATGCCATCGCCGAGGTGAACCGCCAGAAGGCCGCCGCGCAGGACGACATCGCCTCGATGGCACAGCGCGCCCGCGAAGAGCTGCGTGAACGCGTGGGTGCCTTGGCGGTGCAGGGCGCTTCGAAGATCGTGCAGCGCGAGATCGATGCGTCGGCACACAAGGCCATGCTCGACCAGCTCGCTGCCGAGATCTAATCCATGGCCCAGGCAATCACGCTCGCTCGCCCCTACGCCCGCGCCGCTTTCGAGCTGGCGCAAGCGGAAGGTGCCCTTGGCGCCTGGTCGCAGGCGCTGGCTTTCGCCGCCGAAGTGGCGCGGGATGCCCGCGTCGCCGCGCTCAATAACGATCCGCGCGTCACGCCCGAACAGCTGGTCGCGCTGCATCTGCCCGAGGGCATGAAGGCCGATAGCGCGTTCGGCAACTTCCTTGCGCAGCTCGCCGAAAAGCACCGCATGGCGCTGCTGCCGGAAATCGGTGCGCTGTACGAAACCTACAAGCGCGAGTCGGAGTCGCAGCTCTTGGTGAAGGTTACCAGCGCGATGGCTCTGGACAGCGCGCAGGCCGAGCAGCTGAAGGCCTCGCTCAAGCGCCGCTTCAAGCGCGAGATCGAACTGCAGACGCAGGTCGATCCGTCGCTGCTGGGCGGCGTGGTGATCGACGCAGGCAGCGAAGTCATCGATGGCTCCGCGCGTGGCCGCCTCGAACGCCTCGCCAACGCCTTGACGCACTAAACAGATTTCAAAAATCACCGGGTGCCGCTAGCGCGGCGCAAACCCAAGGATAACGACCATGTCCAGCACCACTCTCAACCCGTCCGAGATCAGCGAGCTGATCAAGAACCGTATCGAGCAGTTCAAGCTCGGCGCGGAAGCCCGCAACGAGGGCACGATCATCAGTGTGTCCGACGGCATCGTGCGCATCCACGGCCTGGCCGACGTGATGCAGGGCGAAATGATCGAACTGCCGGGCAACGCCTTTGCGCTGGCGCTGAATCTTGAGCGCGACTCGGTGGGCGCGGTGGTGCTGGGCGAATACCAGCACCTGCGCGAAGGCGACGTCGCCAAGACCACCGGCCGCATCCTCGAAGTGCCGGTCGGCACCGAGCTGCTGGGCCGCGTGGTGGATGCGCTGGGCAACCCGATCGACGGCAAGGGCCCGATCAACGCCAAGCTCAGCTCGCCGATCGAAAAGGTCGCGCCGGGCGTCGTGTGGCGCAAATCGGTGGACCAGCCCGTGCAGACCGGTTACAAGTCGGTCGACTCGATGATCCCCATCGGCCGCGGCCAGCGCGAGCTGATCATCGGCGACCGCCAGACCGGCAAGACCGCGCTGGCCGTCGATGCGATCATCAATCAGAAAGATTCCGGCATTAAGTGCGTATACGTGGCCATCGGCCAGAAGCGCTCTTCGATCGCCAACGTGGTGCGCAAGCTCGAAGAGAACGGCGCGCTGGCCAACACCATCGTGGTCGTCGCTTCGGCTTCCGAATCGGCCGCGCTGCAGTACATCGCGCCGTACGCCGGCTGCGCCATGGGCGAATACTTCCGCGACCGCGGCGAAGACGCGCTGATCATCTACGACGATCTCTCCAAGCAGGCCGTGGCCTACCGCCAGATCTCGCTGCTGCTGAAGCGCCCGCCGGGCCGCGAAGCGTATCCGGGCGACGTGTTCTATCTCCACTCGCGTCTGCTTGAGCGCGCCGCGCGCGTCTCCGAGGAATACGTCGAGAAGTTCACCAACGGCGAAGTGAAGGGCAAGACCGGCTCGCTCACCGCGCTGCCGATCATCGAGACGCAGGCCGGCGACGTGTCCGCGTTCGTGCCGACCAACGTGATCTCGATCACCGACGGCCAGATCTTCCTGGAAACGGACCTCTTCAACGCCGGCATCCGCCCGGCCGTGAACGCCGGTATCTCGGTGTCGCGCGTGGGCGGTGCGGCGCAGACCAAGATCGTCAAGAAGCTCTCCGGCGGCGTGAAGCTGGCGCTGGCGCAGTACCGCGAGCTGGCGGCGTTCGCGCAGTTCGCTTCCGACCTCGATCCGGCCACCCGCGCCCAGCTCGACCGCGGCCAGCGCGTGACCGAGCTGATGAAGCAGAAGCAGTACGCGCCGCTCTCCATCGCCGAACTGGCGCTGTCCGTGTACGCCGCCGAAAAGGGCTACCTGGACGACCTGCCGGTGAACAAGGTGCTGGCGTTCGAGAAGGGCCTGCACGACTTCTTCCACCAGAACCACGCCGAGCTGATGAAGAAGATCGTTGCCACCGGCGACTGGAACAACGACATCGAAGGCACCTTCAAGTCCGGCCTCGACGAGTTCAAGAAAACCGGTAGCTGGTAAGCAAAAAAGGGTGTGCGGCCATCCACGGCGGATGGTTGCACCGCACGCCGGTCGGGCGATCGGCACGGCATAGACCCAACAAGTTGAGGCAAACGTGGCAAGCGGACGCGAAATCAAATCCAAGATCAAGAGCACGCAGAACATGCGCAAGGTGACGCGTGCGCTCGAAATGGTCTCGGCCTCCAAGATTCGCAAAGCGCAGGACCTGATGAAGGCCTCGCGTCCCTATGCGCGCACCATGCGCAAGGTGATCGCGCACGTCGCGCAGGCGAGCACGGAGTTCAACCATCCGTTCCTGGTCGAGCGCAAGGACGTGGCGCGCGTGTGCTATGTGGTCGTCACCACCGACCGTGGCCTGTGCGGCGGCCTCAACTCCAACCTGTTCCGCCGCCTGTTGCCGGCGATCCGCGAGCAGCAGGAGAAAGGTACCGAGATCGACGTCGTGGCGATCGGCCAGAAGGCGGTGCAGTTCTTCCGCCGCTTGAAGGGCGTGAACCTGATCGGCAGCACCACCCACCTGGGCGAACGTCCGAAGGTGGAGCAGCTGATCGGCGTAATCAAAGTCGTGCTCGACGCCTACACCGAAGGCAAGCTCGATCGCGTGTTCCTCGCCTACAACGACTTCGTCAACACCATGACGCAGAAGCCCACGATCGACGCGCTGCTGCCGTTGCCGGCGGTGGCCGCCGAACTCGAGGCGCAGCACGTGCAGGGCGCGCAGCTGGAGCAGGCGCACGACTGGGACTACATCTACGAACCCGACGCGGCCACCGTGCTGGAGCACGTGCTGTCGCGCTACATCGAATCGGTGGTGTACCAGGCCGTGCTGGAAAACCTCGCCAGCGAACATGCCGCCCGCATGGTGGCGATGAAGGCCGCCTCGGACAACGCGAACAAGGTGATCGGCGAACTGACGCTGCGCTACAACAAGGCGCGCCAGGCCGCGATCACGCAGGAAATTTCCGAAATCGTCGGCGGTGCGGCGGCGGTGTAAGTGCGGTCATCCGTGATCGCAGAACGTCGAAAAGCCACCACCCGTGGCGGCCGATCAAATTTAAGAGCGACGCCCAGGCGGCGCTGTCACAGTAAAACGAACCTTTAAAAGATCCATCCGGAGCACATCCATGAGCCAGGGTAAAGTTGTACAGATCATCGGCGCGGTCATCGACGTCGAGTTCGCACGCGATCAGGTGCCGCAGGTGTATGACGCACTGAAGATCGACGGCACCCAGATCACGCTGGAAGTCCAGCAGGTGCTGGGCGACGGCGTGGTGCGCACGATCGCCCTCGGTTCCACCGACGGCTTGAAGCGCGGCCTGGTTGCGCGCAACACCGGCGAAGGCATCAAGGTGCCGGTCGGCAAGGCCACCCTCGGCCGCATCATGGACGTGCTCGGCAACCCGATCGACGAAGTCGGTCCGATCCAGGCACAGGACCATTGGGTCATCCACCGCGAAGCCCCTTCCTACGACGAACAGGCGCTGGCCAACGAACTGCTGGAAACCGGCATCAAGGTGATCGATCTGGTGTGCCCGTTCGCCAAGGGCGGCAAGGTCGGTCTGTTCGGCGGCGCCGGCGTGGGCAAGACGGTGAACATGCTCGAGCTGATCAACAACATCGCCACCCAGCACTCGGGCCTGTCGGTGTTCGCCGGCGTGGGCGAGCGTACCCGCGAAGGCAACGACTTCTACCATGAAATGCAGGATGCCGGCGTGGTCAAGCTGGACAACCTGCCCGAGTCGAAAGTGGCGATGGTGTACGGCCAGATGAACGAGCCGCCGGGCAACCGCCTGCGCGTGGCGCTGACGGGCCTGACCATGGCCGAATATTTCCGCGACGAGAAGGACGAGCACGGCAAGGGCCGCGACGTGCTGTTCTTCGTGGACAACATCTACCGCTACACGCTGGCCGGTACGGAAGTGTCCGCGCTGCTCGGCCGCATGCCGTCCGCGGTGGGCTACCAGCCGACGCTGGCCGACGAAATGGGCGTGCTGCAGGAACGCATCACCTCCACCAAGACCGGTTCGATCACCTCGATCCAGGCCGTGTACGTGCCCGCGGACGACCTGACCGACCCGTCCCCGGCCACCACCTTCGCGCACTTGGACTCCACCGTGACGCTGAGCCGCCAGATTGCCTCGCTCGGCATCTATCCGGCGGTGGACCCGCTCGATTCCACCAGCCGCCAGCTCGACCCGAACGTGGTCGGCGCCGAGCACTACGACGTCGCCCGTCGCGTGCAGGGCACGCTGCAGCGCTACAAGGAACTGAAAGACATCATCGCCATTCTCGGCATGGACGAACTGTCCGAGGAAGACAAGCAGGTGGTGTACCGCGCGCGCAAGTGCGAGCGCTTCTTCTCCCAGCCCTTCCACGTGGCCGAAGTGTTCACGGGCGCGCCGGGCAAGTACGTGACGCTGAAGGAAACCATCCGTGGCTTCAAGATGATCGTCGACGGCGACGTGGACCATATCCCGGAACAGGCGTTCTACATGGTCGGCGGCATCGACGAAGCCATCAAGAAAGCCGAAGAAATGGGCGCCAAGAAGGCCGCCTGATCGACCGTCCCGCCGGAGTCGCGCGCACCTGCGCTGACTCCGGCCAGACCGCATCCTTTCCGTTCGATACGTCGGGCGAAGCGAGAGAGTTATGAGCACCATTCGTTGCGACATCGTCAGTGCCGAGGCCGAGATCTTCCACGGCGAAGCGGTGATGGTCGTGGCCACCGGCGAACTGGGCGAGCTGGGCATCACGCCCCGCCATGCGCCGTTGATCACGCGCCTGAAGCCCGGCCACATCGACGTGGTGCTGGAGGGCGGCGAGCGCCAGCAGTTCTACGTCTCCGGCGGCATCCTGGAAGTGCAGCCGCAGGTGGTTACCGTGCTGGCCGACACTGCCGCCCGCGCCGCGGATCTTGACGAAGCCGCCGCGCAGCGCGCCAAGAAGGAAGCCGAGGACGCCCTGGCCAACCGCGCCGATGCGGAAGACATCGCCCAGGCCCAGGCCAAGCTCGCCCAGGCGCTGGCCCAGCTGCAGGCGCTGGAGCGTCTTCGCAAGAATCTCAAGCACTAAGCGGTATAGTGTCCTCACCGAGCCAGAAAACGCCGGCCCCGTGCCGGCGTTTTCGTTTGAACGGCTCCATCCTCGTCGCCGCCCCGTGCCCGATGGCCGCCCCATCGAGCCGGTATGTTCAACCCGCAACGACACGCGTGATCCGCCATGAGCCAGCCACCTTTGCACGTCATCGTCCTCGCCGCCGGCGAAGGCAAACGCATGAAGTCCAAGCGGGCCAAGGTGCTGATGCCACTGGCGGGCCGGCCGATGCTGGCGCACGTGCTGGCGACGGCGCGCACGCTCAAGCCCGAAGCCATCCACGTCGTATACGGGCACCGCGGCGACCAGGTATTGGCCGAGTTCGACGGACAGCCCGATTTACGCTGGACGCTGCAGGTCGAGCAGCTCGGCACCGGGCACGCGGTAGATCAGGCCCTGCGCAACGTGCCCGATGCGGCGCAGGTGCTGGTGCTTTATGGGGACGTGCCGCTGACCCGCGCCGAAACCCTGCAGCGCCTGGTTGCTACCGAAGGCGGGCTGACCATGCTCGCCACGCGGGTCAGCAATCCGCAGGGCTATGGCCGCGTGATGCGCGACGGCAACGGCCTGGTGCGCGCCGTGGTCGAGGAAAAGGACGCCGACGAATTCCAGCGCGCGATCAACCTGATCAACACCGGCATCGTGGCGGCCGAGGCGGCGGCGCTCAAGCGCTGGATCAAGGGCCTGGATCGTAACAACGCGCAGGGCGAGTATTACCTTACCGACATCTTCAAGCTGGCCGCGGCCGAAAACCGCGCCGCACAAAGCATCGAATGCGATGATCCGATCGAAGCGGCGGGCGCCAACACGCCCTGGCAACTGGCCGAACTGGAAGACGCCCATCGCGCGCGCGCAGCGTGTGCGCTGACCGCCGAAGGCGTGCGCATGGCCGACCCGCGCCGGGTGGACGTGCGCGGACAGATGCAGGTGGGCCAGGATGTGGAGCTGGACATCGACGTGATCTTCGAAGGCGATGTGCAACTGGGCGACGACGTGCGCGTGGGGCCTTTTTCAAGGCTGAAAGACGTAAAGCTGGCGGCCGGCACCGTCGTGCTTGCGCATTGCGACCTGGAAGGCGTGGTGACGCACGGGCCGTGCACCATCGGTCCGTTCGCACGCCTGCGCACGGGCACCGAGCTGGCGGCGGGCGTGCACGTGGGCAATTTCGTGGAAACCAAGAAAACGCTGATCGGCGAAGGCAGCAAGGCCAATCACCTCAGCTACCTGGGCGACACCGTGATCGGACGTGACGTCAACGTCGGCGCGGGCACGATTACCTGCAACTACGACGGCATCAACAAGTTCACCACCGTCATCGAGGACGGTGCGTTCATCGGCTCCAACAGCGCGCTGGTCGCGCCGGTGACGATCGGCGCGCAGGCGACCATCGGTGCCGGTTCGGTGATCACGCGCAATGCGCCCGCCGGCGAACTCAGCGTCGCGCGCGCGCGCCAGGCCAGCTTGCCGGGCTGGAAGCGGCCGGCCAAGAAAGACTGATTCAAAGCGGCCGGCCGCCCGCGCCTCAGGCGAAACGCCAGCCGTCGATTTCCACCAGCAACTCGCTGCGGCAGACGTCGCCGTGCATCAATAGCACCGGCACGCCCGGCAGCCGGCGCTGCAGCAGATCGCGCACGCGTGTCGCGTCGGTGGGCAGGCGCACATAGGCCTTGAGCGGCGAATGGGTATCAAAGCCTGCCGGCATGTCGGCGCTGGCCAGCAGGGCTTCGAGGTTGGTCAGCGTTTCGTTGAGCTGCGCCTCCAGATCGCCTTCATGCGTGGAGGCGTGCCCTACGACGGCCGCCGTGCCGGAAATCGCCAGCGCATCCTGCGCCGGCATCAGCATGGCGCGCGCGAAACCCGGCGACGTGCGCCCGTACTGGCGCGGATAACGCCAGGCGCTCACCTGGCGTGGATTTTCCACTGCGGTGCCGGCATCCGTACCGGCAAGCAAGTAAATCTGCAGCACGCGCGAGCGATGATGATGGCCGATGGCCGTGGCGGCGGGAAAACCCTCGGCGAAGAAATCGCCCAGGCCGGCGGCACGGCCGTCGCAGAACTGCTTGTAGCGTTCCCAATCGCCGTCGCCATCGTTGATGCCGCCGATGTAATTCCACAGGCGCAGCACCTTGTACCCGCCGCGCGTGCCCATGAACTGGCGCAGCGCCGCGTACGCCGTGCGGGCGGCATCCTCGCTGCCGGCGTATGGGCGCTCGTCCAGCTCGATCGCGGCGAACAGCCAGCCGCCGCCGCAGGACCAGCGCACCGCATCCTCGCGGCCGCAGCTTACCTCGCCATCGACCTGCCACAGTTCCAACGGAGCAGGGGCGTCGAAGCTTTCCAGCGCCACGCGCAACCAGCGCGGGTCGTCGCTGAGCGGAGCGCCATCGCCAAAACCGAACACCGCCAGCGCGCCCGGTTCGGCCAGCGCGGCCGCAAGGTCGGTCATGCGGTAGGTAACGCGCGGGGTGCGCGGCAGGCCCGGCTGGACCTTTAGGTGTTCGCTTGCCTGGGCCATGCTTGCAACCGGGAACCTGACAGACCCCCTATGTTACACTGGCAGGCCGCTCCAGCCCCCGAGCCTGGCAGCGTTTCCGGAGCACCAAACACCCATGCCCACGCAGACCGCTGCCGAACACGAACTGGCGATCCTGATTGTGGACGCCCTCAACCTGGAAACGGTCGACCCCGCGCAGATCGATCCGCAGGCACCGCTGTTCGGCGGCGAGATGGGCCTGGATTCGATCGACGCGCTGGAAATCGCGCTGGCCGTGTCCAAGCGCTATGGCATGCAGCTGCGTTCCGACCATCCGGACAACCAGCGTATTTTCAGCAGCTTGCACGCGCTCTCCGAGCATGTTGAACGCGAGCGAACGGTCTGACGGCGCGTTAAGGCCGCTGACAGGTCCGATCAGCATCATCATTGCCGGTATTCCCAGCGGCATCTTTACGTGGACCCAAGCCATCCCAGCGCTCCGCGCTACCACGCGCACCTATGCGTCGCGCCCGAGCACCCCTGCCTGCCGGGACACTTCCCCGGCCAGCCGCTGGTGCCTGGGGTGTTGTTGCTTGAGCACGTGGCCAGGGCCTTGCGCGAATGGCGGGCGCAGCGTCTTGCGCGCGTGGTGGAGGCGAAGTTCCTGGCCCCGCTGCATCCGGGCGAGCCGGCCGAAGTGGAGCTGGGCGAAAGCGCCGGTCGCATCCGGTTTGAAATCCGCCGCGGGGACACCGTGCTGGCGCGCGGACTGATCGAGGGTGCCGCATGAGCGCGCATTGGCAGGCACAGCGTGAAGGTGGCGATCGGTTCTCGATCGGCCTGGCCGTGCGCGTGGCGCTGTGTTTCGGGCGAGGCGTCGCGCGCGCGTGCCTGCTGCCGGTCACGCTGTACTACTTCTTTCGCCGGGGTGCGGAGCGACGCGCCTCGCGCGATTATCTAAGCCATGTGCTTGAGCGCCGCGCGCGCAGCTGGGAAGTGCTCAAGCATCTGTATTATTTCGCCGTCACACTGACCGATCGCATCTATCTGCTGGCGCGCGGCGAGCGCGATTTCGAGATCGACGTGCACGGCATCGATTGCCTGCAGCACTACATCGCGCAGGGCAACGGCGTGCTGCTGGTCGGTTCGCACCAGGGCAGTTTCGAAGTGCTGCGCACGCTCGGCGCACGCTGTCCGCAAGTGCCGCTGCGCGTGTTGCTCGACAAACAGAAAACGCCGGCGATTACCCAACTGCTCGAAGCGCTTGCGCCCGATGTGGGCGAGGCGGTCATCGATGTCTCGCAGGGCGGCGCGGGCATCACGCTGGCGGCGGCCGAAACCCTGCGGGCTGGCGGCATGGTGGCGCTGCTGGCCGATCGCGGGCGTGCGCACGAAAGTTTGCGCCGTGTCGATTTCCTGGGCGAGCCCGCGCCGTTTCCGGTCGGTCCGTGGCTGCTCGCCCATGCATTGCAGGTGCCGGTGATGCTGTGCTTTGGCATGTATCGCGGCGGAAAGCGTTATTCGCTCACCTTCGAACCTTTCGCCGAACGCGTGGACATTCCGCGCGAGGATCGCCAGCGCGCGCTGGACCACGTGCTGCGCCGCTATGCGCAGCGGCTGGAATATTACGCGCGCCAAGAACCGTACAACTGGTTCAACTTCTACGACTTCTGGCAGCAGGACATCGCGCAGGACAGCGCGCCCACGCGCATCGATTCCATGCGCGAGGCCTGATCATGAACCCGCGCGCCGACTGGATGGAACGCATCCCGCATGCCGGCGCCATGCGCCTGCTCGATGTCGTGCACCGCTGGAGCGAAACGCACATCCATGCGATGGGCGAGCGGCACCCATCGCACCAGCATCCGCTGCGTAGCGACGCCGGCCTGCATGCGGTGCACCTGGCCGAATACGGTGCGCAGGCGGTCGCGGTGCACGCGGCATTAATCGCCGCCTCGCGCGGCGATACGCGCACGCGGCAAGGCCGGTTGGTGAGCCTGCGCGATGTTCAGCTCATGGCCGAATATATCGATCTCGCCGTCGCGCCGCTGGATGTCCACGCGCAATGCCTGGTCGCTGACGAACGCGGTGCGCAATACAGCTTCCGGGTGGAACAGCGGGCGCAGTTGCTGGCGGCCGGGCGCGTGGCAATCATGCACGTGGACGCCTGATCGTCACACGGCGCGGCGCGAATACGTATCGTCGATGACCAGCGGTTGCGCGCGCGAGCGGCGATAGCTGGCACGCAGCCCGCCGTAATGGAACACGCGCCCGATCGTGTACATCGCAATGCGGGTGACGTCGCGCACGGGATTGAAATGGCTCAGGCGGAATTCGCCCTGATAGCGCGAGGCGATCGGTACCGAGATGATGCCCAGGCCCTTTTCGCGCGAGGCGGCGATCAGCACCGCCGCTTCGAATACAAAGTTTTCCGCGTTCAATTCCACCAGCTCCAGTGCGCTGCGCGGATACCAGCGCTGGCCGCTCTGCGTATCGGCCACCGGCTGGCCGCAGGCCCAGGAAATGCCCCAGTCGGCAAAGGCATTGGCGCGGCGGCGCGCCTTGGGCTGCTGCTCGCGCTGCAGCAGGCGCGCGCCGATGACGATGTGGTCGGGGTAACGCCGGGCCACGTCGACCAGGCGCGGAATGTCCGAGGCAAGGTGCTGGCCGTCGCCGTCCATGGTGACCACTGCATCGAAGCCTTGCCGTAACGCTTCGCGAAAACCCGCACGCAGCGCGTCGCCCTTGCCTTGCCGCGTGGCATGTCTTAACAGCGTCACCGGCAACGCGCCGACGATGGCGGGCGTGCGGTCGGTCGAGCCGTCGTCGATCACGATGACCGGCACGCCGAGCCGCAACGCCGATTTCACCACCGACGCAATCGCCGCCTCTTCGTTGAGGCAGGGAATCAGCACGCACCAGCGTGGCGTTTCGCTCATGCGACCATCTCCATTTCCACACGCAATCCCGAGCGGTCGGAGAGTGCCAGGACGCATTCGCCACCGCCGCGCGCAAGCAAGGCCAGCAACGGCAGGCTCGCGGCGGAGGGGTTGTCGTGCATCCACGCCGTGCATGTTTGCGGCAATGGCGCATGGGAAGGTGTCTGTGCCACCGTGGCGAGCATCCATGCCGGCGCGCCGATGTCCCTGCACGGCGACAGCACCAGCGCACTGCCAAATGGGCGGGTACAGCCGATGAGTTCACCCAATGGACCGATGCCTGCCGTATCGCTGCACACCAGCAGCACGGCGCGATCGTCCGCGCAGGCCTGCACGGCCGCTTCAAGCAAACCCGCGCCGAAACTGGCGTGTCCCGCGCACACCGCACTGGAAGGTGCGCGGCAGTTCGCGGCGATCGTCCAGTAGCCGGCGGATGCGTTATGCACGGAGTTGTGAAAACGCGTGGGCGACAGTTCCGCCGGTGCGCGCGCCAGCACGCGGCACATGTAATCGGTGGTGGCCTGGTCGCCATAGGCGGAGGCGAACACACAAGCCAGCGTATCGGCTGCGCGTCCGCTCATCGCAACCGCCTGCGCGGCCACTTCCATGGCCACCAGCACGCTCTCCGGCGCGCGGCGGCGTTCGTTGGGCGACAGCGCGGTGCCCGGTGGGCGCGCGGCGGTTGCCGCGATCGCATCGCCCTGCAGCAAGCCGCGCAAGGCGGCGAAATCGGCTACGGCCGGCGACCACACGCCCACGCCTTCCACTTGGACGCGCAAGCTGCTCATATGCCAATGTCCGTGGCGGCGTGTGCGAACGCGAGGCAGGCATTGCTGCCGCCGAAGCCGAACGAATGGCTCAGCGCGACGCGAATCGGGCGCGCTTCGTTGCGCCACGCAAAATGGGCCGAGCAGGCCGGATCGGGTGTGACGATGCCCGCGTTGCCGGGCACGAACGCTTCGCGCATCGCCAGCAGCGTGAGTACCGATTCGACGATGCCGGCCGCACCCAGCGTGTGTCCGGTCAGGCCCTTGGTCGAACTGACGCGCGTGCTTCGCGGAAAGTGGTGCGCGACCAGCGCCGCTTCCATCGCATCGTTCTTCTGGCTGGCCGTGCCGTGCAGGTTGATGTAGTCGATCTGCGCGACGTCGATGCCGGCACGGTCGAGCACCTCGCGCAAAGCCATTTCGGCGCCCACGCCTTGCGGATCGGGCGTGGACATGTGATGCGCATCGCTGGATTCACCGCAGCCAAGCACGCGCGGCGCATGTGCGGTGTCTGCACCGACGCGCTCGAGCAAGGCGAAGCCGGCCGCCTCGCCGATGGAAATGCCGCGCCGGCCCGCGTCGAACGGACGGCAGGGTTCGGGCGAAATCAGTTCCAGGGCATTGAAGCCGTAGAGCACGCTGTCGCACAGTGAATCCACGCCGCCCACCACGGCCGCGTCGACAATGCCAAGTCGCAGCAGTCGTTCCGCGCTCGCGAACACCTTGGCGCTGGATGAGCATGCGGTGGAGATGGTAAGGCAGGGACCGTCGATCTCCAGCGCGGCAGCGACGAAGGCGGTCAGCGAGTGCGGCGTGTGGATCGCACGGCGATGCAGGTCGGCCGGAAGCCGGGCATCGTCGTCCAGGCGGCGATAGCCTTCCTCGGTGGCGCCGATGCTGGCGGTCGAGGTGCCCAGCAGCAAGGCTACGCGCGCCGGTCCATGACGCCGCCGGGCGGCGTCCACCTTCGAGGCGAAGGCATCCTGGTTCAAGCCTAGCCAGGCGAGGCGGTTATTGCGGCAATCCCATGCTGCGTAGCGAGCGGGCAGCGCAGCCGATTCAAGTCCCTCGACGCGGCCGATCCAGCACGCCAAAGGCGCTTGGCCCAGATCGTTGGCGCGCAGCCCGCTACGCTGTCGGCCAAGCGCGTCCAGATGAGCGTCCAGGCCAAGGCCCAGTGCGGAGGTGGCGGTGTAGGCCGTTACCGCCAGTGGAAGGGTCGTCGCGCGCATGCGATGAGCCTAGCGACCGTTCCGTACCTTGCCTAGATGGTCCCCATGGCCCCTGCCGGCTGGCGTTCACGCAGTTGTGTGGCGCTGCACCGCAGCTTCACACGGACATGACCTTGCTAAGCTTGCGCCATACACACGTGTTGGCAGATGGGATCATGAGCGGCGAACAAGTCGAACGAAGTGAAATGTTTTTGCGTGCGCTGCAGGATCGCATCTGCGCGGCGGTCGAGCAGGTCGATGGCGGCGCACGTTTTATCGAAGACGGCTGGACGCGCCCTGCCGGCGGCGGCGGACGCACGCGCGTGCTGCGCGATGGCGGCGTCTTCGAACAGGCGGGCGTGAATTTTTCGCGCGTGCACGGCGACAAGCTTCCGCCGAGTGCGACCGCGCATCGTCCCGAATTGGCAGGCGGCAGTTTCGTGGCCGCCGGCGTGTCGCTGGTGCTGCATCCACGCAACCCCTACGTGCCCACCACGCATGCGAACGTGCGCTACTTCGAAGCGAGCAAGCCGGGCGTGGAGCCGGTGTGGTGGTTCGGCGGCGGATTCGACCTGACGCCGTTCTATCCGTTCGACGAGGACGTGCGGCATTGGCACGCGGTCGCGCACCAGGTGTGTGCGCCTTACGGGGCACAGGTATATCAGCGCTACAAACAGTGGTGCGACGATTACTTTTATCTCAAGCACCGTGACGAAACGCGCGGCGTGGGCGGCTTGTTCTACGACGACTTGAACGAAGGCGGCTTCGAGCGCTGCTTCGCGTTCACGCAAGCGGTGGGGCAGGGATTTTTGGATGCCTATCTGCCGATCGTCGAACGCCGCCGGGCGATGGCCTTTGGCGAACGCGAGCGCGAATTCCAGCTGTATCGGCGCGGCCGCTACGTGGAATTCAACCTCGTCTACGATCGCGGCACGCTCTTTGGGCTGCAATCGGGTGGCCGCACCGAATCGATCCTGATGAGCCTGCCGCCGCGCGTGCGCTTTGAATACGCCTACCAGCCCGAACAGGGGTCGCCCGAAGCGCGGCTCGCCGATTACCTCAAGCCGCGCGACTGGCTGTGACGATTACTGCGGCGCGGCGCCGCTGAAGTGCTGCGGCGTGGCGCCTTTGACCGGGCCGATCTGCGCGCTGTCGCTCACTTCAAGCACCACCTGGCGGCGAAAATCCAGCGTGCCTTTGACGATCGCGTGCGGCCCGATCACCACGTGCGGCGGGCGATTGTTGGAGCCATAGCCTTGCTGCTCATGCACGATGATGCCGTTGCCGACTTGTGAATCCTCGCCCACGGTGATACTGCCGCTGGTGGTTTCGATACTGCCGCCAACGCGCGCGTGCCGCAGTTCGATGGCGCCATTGACGTTGGCGAGACCGCCCTTGACGTCGGCACCGGGATTGAGGTCGATCGCGCCATTGGTGCTTTCCACCGAACCGCGCACCTGGGCGCCCTGGCCCAGGACGATGGCGCCGTTGACGGTGCGCAAATGGTCCGCTTGCGCCTGCGCGCCCAGTTCGACCGCGCCGTTGACGGTTTCGGCGCTTTGCACCGAGGCACCGTCGCCGATGGTCACCGAACCGTTCACGGCTTGTACGTGCCCGGCGTGCTCGCCGGCGGCGACGGACACCGCGCCATTGACCTTGCTGATGTCCTGGGCTGCCGCGGCCATAGGCAGGGTCAGGGCCACGAGGGCCAGCGTAACGAAGCGCATAGGAAACATTCCTTCACATGGATGGTGACAGGCATGAGATGCCCGCGGCCGCCAAGAGGTTTAAAGGCACATCCGGCCAGGCCGGGAATTGACGCGGCCTGGCACCGCCTGCACCATTCCCCCTCTTATCCCGCTTCCTCCGAATCCGACCCATGCACAAGCTCGTATTGATCCGCCACGGCCAATCCCAGTGGAACCTTGAGAATCGCTTCAGCGGCTGGGCCGACGTCGATATCACCGAGCAGGGCGCGGCCGAGGCGCGCGAGGCGGGCGAGCTGCTGCGCGAGGCCGGCTACCATTTCGACGTGGCGCACACCTCGGTGCTCAAGCGCGCCGTGCGCACGCTGTGGCACGTGCAGGATGCGATGGACCTGATGTGGATTCCGGTGCTGACCGACTGGCGCCTCAACGAGCGCCACTACGGTGCCCTTACCGGCCTCAACAAGGCCGAGACCGCCGCCAAGTACGGTGAGGACCAGGTGAAGGTGTGGCGCCGCAGTTACGACATTCCGCCGCCGGCGCTGGCGCGCGAGGCCAATCCTTCGCTGCGCGATCCGCGCTACGTCCACCTCGATCCCACGCTGATTCCCGATACCGAGTGCCTGAAGGACACGGTCGCCCGCGTCATGCCCTATTGGAATGACGTGCTGGCGCCGGCGATCAGCGACGGCCAGCGCGTCATGCTGGTGGCGCACGGCAACTCGATTCGCGCGCTGGTGAAGTACCTCGACGGCATTTCCGACGATGACATCATGGAATTGAACATCCCCAACGGCGTGCCGCTGGTGTACGAATTCGACGACCGGCTCAAGCCGCTGCGTCATTACTATCTGGGCGACGCTGACGCCATCGCCGCGAAAATGGCCGCCGTGGCCAACCAGGGCAAGGCCAAGTAAGCCTGCGCGCGGCGGGTACCGGTCGCCTATCGCGTGGCCGGTTGCTAAGCTGCGCCATCCTTCCCGGCATGGGCCGCGCCATGGCACCGCATCTCACCGCACCGTTGGTCATGATTCCCCTGTTGGCGTTCGCGGTCTGGCGGCGCGTGCGTCGCCAGTTCGGCGCGCAGCCGATCCAGCGCAAGCGGATGATCTTGCGCATCGCGATCTTCGTCGTGCTGGGCGTGTTGTCGGCGGCCTTGGCCATGCGCGACCTGCGGCTCATCGAGGGGCTGGCCGGGGGCCTGGTGGCCGGTCTGGTGCTGGGCTTGGTCGGACTGCGGCTGAGCCGCTTCATCGTGGACCCCGCGAAAGGGGATTGCTACGTGCCCAACCCCTATGTGGGCGCGCTGGTTACGGTGCTGTTCCTGGGCCGGTTGCTGTGGCGCTTCTCCGTGCTGTTCCCGCAAATGCAGGATCCCACCGGCGCCACGCCGCCCGCGCAGGGGCCGGCGATGGGCCAGAGCCCGCTGACCCTGGCCATCTTCGGCATCTTCGTGGCTTATTACATCTGTTATTACGCGGGTCTTTTGATCCATCACCAGCGGCTGCTGCGCAGCCGGCCGGAGCTGGCGCCGTGATCAGAGCGCGTCGTGGTCCAGCTCGCCGGTACGGATGCGGATCACCTGCTCCAGGCTGCTGACGAAGATCTTGCCGTCGCCGATCTTGCCGGTGCGCGCCGACTGGGTGATGGCTTCGACCACCCGCTCCAGCTGGTCGTCGGCGACGGCCACTTCCAGCTTGATCTTGGGCAGGAAGTCGACCACGTATTCGGCGCCCCGGTAGAGCTCGGTGTGGCCCTTCTGGCGGCCGAAACCCTTTACCTCGGTCACGGTAATGCCCTGCACCCCGACCTCGGCCAGCGCCTCGCGGACGTCGTCCAGCTTGAACGGCTTGATGACTGCCACCACCAATTTCATAGGATTTCCTTCCTCGTCGGGCCGATGGGTCCCGGCCACGGGTTGCCAAGCCTGCATTTTGCCTTGCTCGCCGCAGCCTGTCCCCTTGTGTAGGAAAATGCCTACAAACTTTGATGGAGCAGGCTGATGGTATCCCTTTGCAACTTCTACATAGACTTCACCCTGACGAGTTCGAGGTGCCTACCATGAACGGCAGGCAGGATATCGATCAAATTGTCCATCGACTTGTGTCGTTGGTGCCGCCAGGGCTGGCAGACGCGCATACGGATTTGCGCGCCAATTTTCGCGATATCCTGGCGCAAGGACTGCGCCGTCTCGAGCTAGTTACCCGAGAGGAGTTCGATGTTCAGGCCCAGGTATTGGCGCGTACGCGCACCAGGGTCGAGGAGCTCGAAAAGCGCGTGGCGGAGCTGGAAGCCGGCATGTCACCTCGCGGGACATAGCCAGTTCCGGTAGCCGCCCCCGATTTGTCACCATCACCCCAAAGAGTCGGGGGCGGCCGTTTTTCCGCCCCTGATGATATGGAGTCGCCCGATGGACCGCCGCAGCAGCGACTCCCCGGCGTCACGTTGGTGCCCCCGTCTTCCATGAGCCTGGCCGTCACATTAAGCCGTGCCCAGGAGGGTGTCTCCGCGCCGCAGGTGATGGTGGAAGTGCACCTTTCCGGCGGCCTGCCCAGCACCAGCATCGTGGGCCTGCCCGAAGCTGCCGTACGCGAAGCGCGCGATCGCGTGCGCGTGGCCATCCAGAGCGCCGCGTTCGAATATCCCAACCGCAAGGTGACGGTAAACCTGGCCCCGGCCGAGCTGCCCAAGGACGGCGGCCGTTTCGACCTGGCCATCGCACTGGGCATTCTGGCCGCCGGGCATCAGGTTCCGCGCGAAAAGCTCGACGATTGCGAATTTCTGGGTGAGCTGGCGCTTTCAGGCCATTTGCGCCCGGTCTCGGGCGTGTTGCCGGCGCTGCTGCGCGCGCGGGCACGCGGGCGGCGCGTAGTCGTGCCGCGGGGCAACGCCCAGGAGGCGGCGCTGATTCCGGAAGTCGATGTGCTGGTGGCCGATACGCTTACCGATGTCTGCGGCTGGCTGCGCGGCGTGCACGAATTGCCGCCGCCGACATCGGCGCTGACGTTGAGCAACGATGACGACGGCCCGGACCTGATCGACGTGCGCGGCCAGCTGCAGGCGCGGCGCGCGCTGGAAATCGCAGCGGTCGGTGGGCACCACATGCTGCTGATGGGCCCTCCCGGCACCGGCAAGACCATGCTGGCCGAACGCCTGCCGGGCATCCTGCCGCCGCTGAGCGAACCGGAGGCGCTGGAAACCTGCGCGGTGTTGTCCGTGGCCGGTCAGGCGGTCGATCCCGCGCGCTGGCGCTGCCGCCCGTTTCGCGCACCGCACCACACCGCCTCCGCCGTGGCCCTGGTCGGTGGTGGCTCGCAACCGCGGCCGGGCGAAATTTCGCTGGCCCACAACGGCGTGCTGTTTCTCGACGAGCTACCCGAATTCAGCCGGCATGTGCTGGAAGTGCTGCGCGAGCCGATGGAGTCGGGCGAGATCCTGATTTCGCGTGCCGCACGGCAGCTTACGTTTCCCGCGCAATTCCAGCTGGTCGCAGCCATGAATCCGTGCCCGTGCGGCTACGCGGGCGACGCGCGCCAACGCTGCCGCTGCACGCCGGACCAGGTCACGCGCTACCGCTCGCGTATCTCCGGCCCGCTGCTGGACCGCATCGATCTGTGCGTGGAAGTGCCGGCCGTGCCGCTAGCGGAACTGAGCACGCCGCGCAGCACGCACGAGGAGAATTCGGCCACGGTGCGCGCCCGGGTCATTCGTGCGCGCCAACATGCGCTGGCGCGCGCAGGGCGCTCCAATGCCGAGATCAGTACGCGCGAGCTGGAACGCGATTGCGCGCTGGGACCCAGCGAGCGTCGCTGGTTCGATGCCGCGCTGGAGCGGCTGGGTTTGTCCGCGCGCGCGTACCATCGCACGCTGCGCGTGGCGCGTACCATCGCCGATCTCGACGGCGGCGCGGCGGCGCTCGATCTGACGCATCTGGCCGAGGCCTTGCAGTATCGGCGCTTGTCGCTGGTGGCCGATTAGGTACCGCTGGACTTCATCCACGTTCGGTTATCGAACGTTCCGGCCGACTTCGATGGTGACGCGTTGGTCGTCAGGCACGGGCAGCGCTTGTTGCTGGATGGTTGAACCCTCCCCTGCAGGCAGGGGAGGGCGTGGTGGCGGCGGGCGTGCCGCCTGCGGGGCGTGTGCCATCTCCCCGCGTGCGTTGGAGCCGTATTTACGCGGCGCTGGCGCGGTGGAATTGCGCCTCCTCGGTCGATCCCTTCAGTGCCGTGGTTGAAGACTGGCCCTGCTGGATCGCCTGCGTCACCGCATCGAAGTAGCCGGTGCCCACTTCGCGCTGATGCTTGACGGCGGTGAAGCCGCGTTCGGCGGCGGCAAATTCCTTCTCCTGCAATTCGACGAACGCGCTCATCTGGCGGCGCGCATAGCCGTGGGCGAGGTCGAACATGCCGTAGTTGAGGCTGTGGAAGCCCGCCAGCGTGATGAACTGGAACTTGTAGCCCATCGCACCCAGTTCTTTCTGGAACTTTGCGATGGTGGCGTCGTCCAGGTTCTTCTTCCAGTTGAAGCTTGGCGAGCAGTTGTAGGCAAGCAGCTTGCCCGGGTATTTGGCGTGGATCGCCTCGGCGAATTTGCGCGCTTCGTCCAGGTTCGGCTTGCTGGTTTCGCACCACACCAGGTCTGCGTACGGCGCGTAGGCCAGGCCGCGGCTGATGGCCTGGTCCAGGCCGGGGCGTACGCGAAAGAAACCTTCCACGGTGCGCTCGCCGGTGGTGAAGGGCCGATCGTTTTCGTCGATGTCGGAGGTAAGCAGATCCGCGGCGTCCGCATCGGTGCGCGCCACCAGCAAGGTCGGCACGCCGAGCACGTCCGCGGCCAGGCGCGCGGCGTTCAATTTATCCACCGCTTCGCGCGTGGGTACCAGCACCTTGCCGCCCATGTGGCCGCACTTTTTCACCGCGGCCAGCTGATCCTCGAAATGCACGCCGGCGGCACCGGCCTCGATCATCGCCTTCATCAATTCGAACGCGTTGAGCACGCCGCCGAAACCGGCTTCCGCGTCGGCCACGATCGGCACCATCCAGTCGATCTCATCCTTGCCTTCGGCGTGATGCAACTGGTCGGCGCGCAGCAGCGTGTTGTTGATGCGCTTGACCACCAGGGGCACCGAATTGGCCGGATACAGCGATTGGTCCGGATACATCTCGCCCGCGACGTTCGCATCGGCCGCGACTTGCCAGCCGCTGAGATAAATCGCCTGCAAACCGGCCTTTACTTGTTGCATGGCCTGGTTGCCGGTGAGCGCGCCGAGCGCGTTGACGAAATCTTCCTTGTGCAGCGATTTCCACAAGCGTTCCGCGCCGCGGCGCGCCAGCGAATGCTCGACGCTGACGGTGCCGCGCAGACGCGCCACATCCTCGGCGCTGTAGTTGCGGCGTACGCCGTTCCAGCGTGGGTTGTTTTTCCAATCCAGCGCAATCTGTTCGGCGGTGGGCAGTGTGTGTTTCATGGGGTGTGCTCCGTGATGGATCGTTGCGCGCGCGCTCAGGCGAGCTGCTCGTAGGCGGGAAGGGTGAGAAAGTCGCCGAGCTGATCGGCATGCGTCATGGCCGACAGCAGCCTGGCCGCATCTTCGGCGCGGCGTGCGCCGGGCAGGGTGCTTTCGCGCAAGCGATGCGCGTGGGTGGCCAGTGCGTGGTTGAACAGCGCAAAGTCGATCGGCGCGTGATCGGGAAATTCCAGCGCGCCGTGATGCAGCCATTGCCATAGCTGGGCACGCGCGATTTCGGCGGTGGCCGCGTCCTCCATCAAGTTGTGGATCGGCACGCAGCCCAGGCCTTCCAGCCACGCGGCGGTGTAGCGCAGCGCCACTTCCACGTTGTTGTCGAAGCCGGCGCGGCTGATGGTGCCGCTGCAAGGCGCGATCAGCGCATCGCGATCGGCACGAACATCCTCGCGCTTGACGTGCAGTTGGTTCGGCTCGGGCATGTGGCGGTCGAAGATGTCCTTGGCCACCGGCACCAGCGCGGGATGCGCCACCCAGGTGCCGTCGTGGCCGGCCTGCACTTCGCGCAGCTTGTCGGCGCGCACCTTGGCCATGGCCTTGTCGTTGGCGTCGTCGTCGCCCTTGATCGGAATCTGCGCGGCCATGCCGCCCATCGCGAAGGCGCCGCGGCGATGGCAGGTCTGGATCAGCAGTTCCGAATAGGTCTTCAGGAACGGCACCGTCATCACCACCTGGCCGCGGTCGGGCAGCAGGCGGTCGCGATGGCTGCGCAGGGTTTTCAGGTACGAGAAGATGTAATCCCAACGACCGCAGTTGAGGCCGACCGCGCGCCCGCGCAGTGCGTACAGGATCTCGTGCATCTGGAATACCGCCGGCAGCGTTTCGATCAGCACAGTGGCTTTCATCGTGCCGTTGGGCAGGTCCAGCTCGTTTTCCGCCAGCGCCATGACGTCGTCCCACAACGCCGCTTCTTCCATCGCTTCAAGCTTGGGCAGGTAGAAGTAGGGGCCCAGGTCGCGGGCATGCAGCGCCCTGGCGTTGTGAAAGGCGTACAGGCCGAAATCGACCAGCGCGCCGGCCATGACCTGGCCGTCCACGCGCAGGTGCCGCTCCGGCAGATGCCAGCCGCGCGGACGCACCACCAGCACCGCCGGGTTGTCGCCGACGCGATAGTCCTTGCCCTCGGGCGAACGGTACTGCAGCGTGCCGTTGACCGCGTCGCGCAGGTTGAGCTGGCCATCGAGCTGATTGGCGAAGCTCGGCGCGGAGGAATCCTCAAAGTCGGCCATGAACACCTTCGCGCCACAGTTCAGCGCGTTGATGATCATCTTGCGCTCGACCGGGCCGGTGATCTCCACGCGACGGTCCTGCAGCGCGGCCGGGATCGGGGCCACGCTCCAGTCCGACTCGCGGATCGCCCGGGTGTCGTCACGGAAATCGGGCAGCACGCCCATGTCGTAGCGCGCCTGGCGCTGGCGGCGGGCTTGCAGCAGCTGCTGGCGCCGCGGTTCGGCGAAGCGGTGCAGCCGGGCCAGGAAGGCCAGGGCCTCCGGGGTCAGGATGTGCGCATAGCCGGCGGTCTTGGCGAGGATCTCGACCGGCTGGCTGACGATTTTTTCGCTGGGTACTGCCATGTGCTTCTCCACCTTGGGCCTGGTGCGCAAGCTAGTCAGCGGATATCGATTTGACAAAACAAATGTTTCAATTTTTGATATTGTAAAATTCAATACATACGCTAACGTATTGAGCTAGCTGTCATGAAAAGTCTGACCAAACGCCGAACATGACAAAAAAAGTGCCAGGCAAAGCCGCCCGGCGGGCTCCCAAAGAAGCCCGCCAGGCCGAGGGTGGCCGCTATTACTACAAAGGCAATCGCCTCAAGCAGATGCGCGCCTTTGTCGCCACCGTAAAGCTGGGCACGCTCAGCCGCGCCGCCGAGTCGCTGTACCTGTCCCAGCCTTCGATCAGCCTGCAGTTACAGGCGCTGGAGCGCGAATTGGGGGTGGCGTTGCTGCAACGCACCCGCCGGCGCATCAACCTCACCGATGCGGGCGAGGCGCTGTACGAGCTGGCCCGCCCGCTGGTGGAGGGCTGGGAAACCCTGGATCGCGACTTCCAGGCCAGGGTCAAGGGCCTGCAGACCGGCCGCCTCACCATCGCGGCCGGCAGTTCGACCATCCAGTACCTGCTGCCCGAATGGGTGCGGCGCTACCGCGAACGCTACCCGGCCGTGCAATTGCAACTGGCCAATGTCACCGGCAAGGACGGCATGGCGTTGTTGCGCGCGGACGAGGCCGACTTCGCGGTGGGCTCGATGCTCGACGTGCCCAACGACATCGCCTGGGCACCGGTCTATCACTACGATCCGATGCTGATCATGCCGCCGGATCATCCGCTGGCGCACAAGCAGTCGGTGACGCTGGAAGACCTCTCGCCCTACGGTTTGATCCTGCCGCCGCAGCGCCTGTCCACCTACCGGCTGGTGGACCTGGTGTTTCAGCAGCGCCAGGTGCCCTACCAGGTGGCGATCGAAGTCGGCGGCTGGGAGGTGATCAAGGAGTACGTCGCGATGGGTTTGGGAATCTCCATCGTCACCGGCATCTGCATCACCGATGCCGATCGCACGCGCCTGGCCGTGCGTAACATGCGCCAGTATTTCCCGCAACGCAGCTACGGCGTGGTGATGCGCAAGGGCAAGTTTCTGAGCGCGGAAGCGCGCAATTTCATCGACCTGATCCGTCCGGGCCTGCTGACCCATCGCGACTACGACGAGCCGGGCCACTCCGAGCGCTGAGCCGGATCGGCGGCCTTGGGCCTAGCCGGTCACGCGCGTGCGCCGCGCATGCAAAGGCGCACAGTCATTCGGTGTTGCGATGCTTGCCGCGATACGGCCGGAATAGTGCGCGAATGGCGGCCATGTCCGCATCGGGGTCGTCGCTGGCGTGGATCAGCGGACCGAGCGTGAATGTCTTGCTGGGATAGTCGATGAAGACAGTCTGCACCGGCACGTTCGCCTCGCGCGCGATGCGCAGAAAGCCCGACTTCCACTGCTTGACGTGCTTGCGCGTGCCCTCGGGGGTGATGCCAAGCCACATCCGTTCGTGTTCCTCAAAGCGCACCACCATCTGGCCAACCACGTTCAGTGCGGCGCTGCGGTTGATCGGGATCAGGCCGATCGGACGCAGGATGATGCCCAGCGGGCCGTCCAGCACCTCGCGCTTGATCATGATGTTGACGTTGATGCCCAAGCCGATCTTCATCATCAGTCCCCACACGCCATCCCAGTAGGAGGAGTGCGGGGCGCCGATGATGATCAGTTTGGGCAGATCCGGCAGCGCTCCCAGCAGGCGCCAGCCGGAGAGGCGCAGCAGGCCGCGCATCAGCCAGGGCCAGAAGCGGCTGTTGAGCTTGGGGGCTTGCGCCGGCACGGCCGGAAGCATGGGTTGGCTCACTCGTGGCTCCAGGCGCGCGAACGGGTCTGCTTGAGTTTGGCGCGTTGCTGCTTGCCGTCCAGGCGCCGCTGTTGCGAGGAGCGCGTGGGCTTGGTCGCGATGCGTTGCTTGGGCGCTTGCAGCGCCCCGCGAACAATCTCCGCCAGCCGCTCGCGCGCGTCTTCGCGGTTGCGGCCCTGGTCGCGAAAACGGCGCGCCTGGATCACCAGCACGCCTTCGTCGGTCAGGCGCCGGTCGCGACGCGCAAGCAGGCGCGCCCGCACCTCCTCGGGCAAGGAGGGCGAGTGGAGCACGTCGAAACGCAATTCGACCGCGCTCTCGGTGCGGTTGACGTGCTGGCCACCGGGGCCGTCCGCGCGCAGGAAGCGCACAACCAGCTCCGATTCCGGCAAGACGATGGATCGGCTTAACTGCAACATGCCGCGCAGTTTAGCTGGTCGGCGAGAGGCTTATGGATGGGGCGGCGGGAAGCTGCCAGCCGAAGCGTTCGAGCAGTGCGCGGTAGGCCTCGTCCAACGGTGCTTCCAGCGCCATCGGCCGGCCGTCCACGGGGTGGCGAATGTTAAGGCGCCAGGCGTGCAACAGCATGCGATGGCAGCTGAAATACTGCTTGTAGAGACGGTTGTGATCGCTGCGCCCGTGCTGGCAATCGCCGATCACCGGGTGGTGGATGTGCGCCATGTGCTTGCGGATCTGGCGGAAGCGCCCGGTCTGCGGTTCGGCCAGCACCAGCGCATAACGCTGCTGCCGATAGCGTCCCAGCGCGATCGGTACTTCGACCGTGGCCAGTCGCCGGTAATCGGTGCGCGCGTCGCGGCGCGGGCCGGTCTGGCGCGCGCCGGGCAGGGCATAGTCGATCATGCCTTGCGCAGGCTCCGGCCAGCCGCGCACCACCGCCAGGTATTGCTTGTGCACGTCACGGCCCATGAACTGCTCGCCCAGCGCGGCGGCCACTTCGGTGGAGCGTGCGATCAGCAGCACGCCGCTGGTGGCGCGGTCCAGGCGATGGGCCAGGTACACGGTGCCGCCCACCTGCTCGCGCAGCAGGTCGATAAGAAATACCTCGGCATTGCCGACCATCTTGGAACGATGCACGGCCAGACCGGCGGGCTTGTTTACGGCGATCAGGGCATCGTCGCGATAAAGGATTTCAAGCATCACGCCACCTGCTCACTCCCCGGCGTGCAGGGGGAGGCGCCCAAGCGTCATCGACGCCACCAGCCGAACGCAAAGGACGCCAGGCCCGCCGCACCCAGGCACAGCGGCGGCCAGAGGCCGTGTTGCGGCGCGAATGTCCACATGACCGTGGCGCAGATGATCAGCGTCGCGCCGAACATGCCGGCGCCGATCGCAGTGAGCATGCGGCGCACCAGATGGCGCTGGTGCATCAGTTCGTCGGCGTCGGCCAGCACCTGCTGCTCGCCTACCGCGACCTGGCGCAACGCGTTGCGCACCAGTTCGGGTAGCTGCGGCGCGTTGTGGAACCACTCCGGCACGCGCTTGCTGATCTCGCGCAGCGTGCGCAACGGGCTGTAGCGTTCGCGCAGGATGCGCTTTAGCACCGGATGCGCCACCGCCCAGATGTCGATATCCGGATCGAGCATGCGGCCCACGCCTTCGATGTTGAGCAGGGTTTTTTGCAGCAGGATCAGCTGCGGCTGCAGGGTAAGCTCGAAACGCCGCGCGGTCTGGAACAGCTTCACCACCAGCTCGGCCAGCGAGATCTGCGACAGCGGACGCGTGAAGTACGGCTCGCACACGGTGCGCACAGCCGCTTCCAGTTCGTCCAGGCGGATGCTGGCGGGCATCCAGCCGGCATCGATGTGCAGCTTGGCGATGCGCGCGTAATCGCGCTCGAACAGGGCGATGAAATTCTGCGCCAGCCAGTATTGATCCGCTTCCGGCAGCGAGCCCATGATGCCGAAATCCAGCGCGATGAAGCGCGGCTCGTCGATGCGCGTGGGATCGACCCAGATGTTGCCCGGATGCGCATCGGCGTGGAAAAAGTTGTCGCGGAATACCTGCTCGTAGAACAACCGCACGCCCTTGGCGGCGAGCTTCTTGCGATCGATGCCGGCCGCGTCGATCGCGATGATGTCGTCGCAGCTCACGCCCGACACGCGTTCGAGCGTCAGCACCCGCGCGCTGGTGAGTTCCCAATGCACCTGGGGCACGTACAGGTCCACGCCGCTGGCGAAATTGCGGCGCAGCAGGCTGGCGTTGGCGCCTTCGCGCTGCAGGTCCAGCTCATTCTCCAGCATTTTCTCGACTTCGATCACGACGTCGAGCGGGCGGATCTTGTCCGCGTTGGGATGCCAGCGCTGGGCCAGTTCGCCGAGCGAGTGCAACAAGCGCACGTCGCGCGCGATGCGCTCATCAATGCGCGGCCTTAGCACCTTCACCACCACCGAGCGTCCGTCTTTCAGTGTCGCCGGATGGACCTGGGCGATCGATGCGGAAGCCAGCGGGACCGAATCGAAACTGCCGTACAGCGCTTCCACCGGCGCCTTCAATTCGCGCTGCACGATGTCGCGCGCCTGTTCGCCTGGGAAAGGCGGTACCTGGTCCTGCAGCAGCGCCAGTTCGTCGGCGATGTCGTCCGGCACCAGGTCGCGGCGCGTGGACAGCACCTGGCCGGCCTTGACGAAAATCGGGCCCAGTTCGTTCAGCGCCAGCCGGATGCGCGCGCCGCGCGAGAGCGGGCGCACATCCACCGCCGGACGTCCCAGCAGCGGACGCACCAGTTTCAAGGGACGGAAAAGATGCGTCGCGTCGACCAGTTCGTCCAACCGGTAGCGCAACAGGACCATCGCCACGCGTAACAGGCCCGGCACTGCCCGTAGCGGCGTCACGGAGCCGTTCCCTGGTGTGCGCGTTCCAGTCGGGCAAGTCGCGCTTCAAGGCGTTCGGTGCGTTCGCGCAGGTGATCCACATCGTCGAGGAAGGCTTCCACTTCGCCCGGCGCCAGCGCGATGCGCGATTCGTCGCGCAGCCACGCGGCGCCGTCCTGGCCCAGGTGCGTGGCGGTGTCGCGCGCGTGCGCCAGGCCGCGGCGCACGGCCGCGGCGATGGGGACGCCCAGCACATCGCCGAAGGTGCGCGTAAAGGCCTCCTCGACATCGGGCGCGAAACCGCTGGCGAGTTTTTCCAGTCGCCGCGCGAGTTCGGCATCGCCGGCGATATCCACCTTGCCGGGCGATACGCCGTCGCTGTGCCGGCGTAGCAGCACCGAGAGCAGGCTGCCGGGTGTGGCGGCCACGCGCAGATCGCTGGACGCCGGCGCGGGACCCACTTTCACGCGGCTGCCTTGCACGGTGACGGCGAGCGCCAGATCGAGCCCGCGCAGCTCAAGCTGCACGCTGCGGCCATCGAGCGCGGCGAGCCTGGCCTGGGTATCGGGATCGAGCGAAAGCGCATGATTGAGCGCTGTTTCCAGCGCACGGCCGGCCAATTGGCGCAGCGGCTGCGGTAGCACAGATGAGGACGGGGCGGCATTCATAGCGCGATTGTAGCCGCCCGCGTCATGCACCTGCCCTAACCGTTGCGATCACAACGCCACGGCACCGGGAAAGCCCAGCTGCCGCCATGCTTCATAGACGGCCACGGCCACGCTGTTGGAAAGATTGAGGCTGCGGCTGTCCGCGCGCATCGGCAGGCGCAGGCGTTGCTCCGGCGGCAACGCGTCGAGCACGTTGCCCGGCAGGCCGGCGGTCTCGCAGCCGAACAGCAAGGCGTCGCCCTCGCCGAAGCGCGCATCCACGTGCCGGGTGCGCCCGCGCGTGGAAAAGGCGAACACGCGCGGATGGCCGATCGCCGCCAGGCAGGCGTCCAGATGGTCGTGCACCGCCACGCGGGCGTACTCGTGATAATCCAGGCCGGCGCGTTTCAAGCGCGCATCGTCAAGCTCGAAGCCCAGCGGGCGCACCAGGTGCAGGCTGGCGCCGGTGTTGGCGCACAGTCGGATCACGTTGCCGGTATTGGGCGGAATTTCGGGGCGGAACAGGATGACATGCAGCATGCCGCCATTATCCGACGGCGAGGGCGATCGCGTCTTGCGATCAGCCCAGACTACCCGGGCAGGCGATTTCGCGGGCCATCGGCAGCGCGCAATGGCTGGGCGCGGAGGCGAGCAGGGTGCTGACGCGGCTGCTGTTGGCCAACTGCACCGGCGCGGGCTTGGCGGTAACCATGCCGGCCAGGATCAGTCCGCAAACCAGCATGCAGGCGACGAAAAGGCTGCGTAGAACCATGGTCTCGAATTTCATGTCCGTTCTCCTTGCGTTTGGACGGGAAGGTCCTCGCCCTGTCCGGAGCAATCCCTGTGCCAGCCCGGCATTTTTTCCTAAAATATTGATATATAAATGTTTATTTTTGAACGTCGGCGTGCGCCGGCTTGTCCGCGGACAGTGCGTGCCCGCCAGCGGACAGTGTCCGGACAGGCGCGCTAAGCCTGCGTTCGGGGATGGCGGGCACCAAAGCGTTACGATCCAATGCATCGCCGCATCATCCGCACTTCCCCGCCTATACACGGAGCTACTCATGCGCAAGACCCTGCTGCTCGCAACTGTCGTGCTGCTTGGCGGTTGTACCTGGGGCATCAATCCTGCACCCGGTTCGGAGAACGTTCGCACCGCATGGAGCGGCGATGTCTCCAATTGCCACGACCTGGGCAAGATCACCGTTTCGGTGACCGATCACGTTGGACCCTACGACCGCAACGACATCAAAGTGCGCGACGAACTGCAGGTGCAGGCACGCAACAGCGCCCTCGACATGAAGGCGGACACGATCAAGCCGCTGGCCGATCCGGTGGACGGCTCGCAGCCGTGGGAAGCCTATTACTGCGGCAATCGCGTGGTGGGGCCATCCGCGCCGCCGCCGGTGCAGGGCGGCACGCAGCCGCCACCGCCGCCGCAGCAGCAGAGCGGCGGCTTCCAGACATATCCCAGCAAAGGCGGTTAAGGGCGGCTTAGGTTTCCAGCACGTCATGCAGATACAACTGCATGGCGCGCTGCAGTTGCGCCTGCGCGGCCTGGCGGCCGGGCATCCCCGGCTCGGCATGGATCGCCACCGCTGCCTTCATCATCTGCTGCACCACCACGGCGGCGGCGTGCATCTCATCGGCCGAACGTTCCGGCGCGCGCTGCGTCAGCAAGGCTTGCAGCTGGGCGCGGAAGGCACGCCGTATCGCCATGCCGTCGGCGGCCGGCGCGGGGCCCGATTCCACCAGGATCACAAAGGCCGGGTGGCGCCGGCGGAACACAATCAGGAACGTGCTCAACTGCGCGGCGAGTTCGTCGATGCTCACGTTCAGCGACTGCGCGGCGAGCTTTTCGATGGCCGCGTGGAACGCCTGCCCGTATTGCTCCACCAGCGCTTGCGCCAGCACTTCCTTGGTGGGAAAGAACTGGTATAGCGAACCGATCGCCGCCCCGGCGCGGGCGGCCACCTCGGTCATCGTGGCCGCCTCGTAGCCCTTTTCGACAAAGCATGCGGCAGCCGCTTCCAGCAGCGCCGCCACGCGCTCGCGGCCGCGCTGCCGCTGCGGTACGCGGCGGCCCTCGGACGGTTTCGGCGCGCTTGATTTTTGTGAGGGCATCCTCATAAACTCCAAAGTGAGGATGTCCTCACCTAACTCTGATGGAGAAGCCGATGGACAAGCTGGACCCAGGCAAAACGGCGCTGGTTCTGATCGACCTGCAGAAGGGTATCCTACCGTTTGCAGGCGGCCCGCATACCGCCGCCGACGTGCTGGACAAAGCCAGTGCGCTGGCCGCGCGTTTTCGCCAGTTGCATGCACCGGTGGCGTTGGTGCGAGTGGGCTGGTCGGCCGATGGCGGCGATGCGCCGCGCCAGCTGGTGGACCGGCCGATGTCGGGGACGACGCTGCCGGCCGATTGGTGGGAGTTCCCCGAAGCCTTGGGCGTGACCGACAGCGATATCCGCATCGTCAAGCGCCAGTGGGGCGCGTTCTACGGCACGGAATTGGAATTGCAGCTGCGCCGCCGCGGCGTGGAGCACATCGTCCTCGGCGGCATTTCCACCAACATCGGCGTGGAATCGACCGCGCGCAACGCGTGGGAAATCGGCTTTAACCTGGTGTTCGCCGAGGATGCGATGAGCGCGCACAACGGCCAGCAGCACGGCTTCGCAGTGGAAAACATTTTCCCGCGCCTGGGCCGCGTGCGCAGTACCGCGCAGATTCTGCAGATGCTCGATTGACCGATGCCGCCCGGCGGGGCGGCAAGTCTGCGCGGCGCGCCTGCGTTCAGGAGAGCACGGGCGCCTTGCGCGTCGCCCGTTCGAGCAGCCAGCGACGCAAGGCATCGTCCTCGGCGGCCATCGCCTCGGCCGAGGACGGGCGCTGCAGCATCGCGCCCAGCGCGACGGGAACCTCCACCGGCCGTCCGATCAAGGGCTCGACCACGCTTTCGAACTTCGCCGGGTGCGCGGTGGCAACCACCGTCCAGGGCGCCTGGTTGCCGGCCTCGCGCAGTTGGTCCAGCAGATGCATGGCGGTGGCGGTGTGCGGACAGAACACTTCATCGTGTTCGCGCGCGTGCGTGGCGATCGTCGTACTGATGGTGCGGTCGTCCACGCTTTGCGCCTGGATCTGCGCGCGCAGCAAAGTGTTGTCGGGCAGCGTCCAGCGCAGGCGCTCGAAATTGCTGGGTGCGCCGACGTCCATCGCATTGGCCAGTGTCGCGAGGGCCTCGCGCGGGGCGTAGTCGTGGCCGGCGAAGAAATCGGGCAGCGTGGCGTTGGCGTTGCAGGCCAGCTTGATCTGGCTCACCGGCAAGCCCGTTGTGCGCACCCATTGCGCGGCGAGCGCATTGCCCAGGTTGCCGGTCGGCACGATCAGGTTCAGCGGTTCGCGCCGCTCGCGGCAGCGTGCGACCGCCGCGTGCGCGTAATAGCTCATCTGCGGCAACAGTCGGCCGAGGCTGATGCTGTTGGCCGAAGAAAGCGGTACCTGCGCCTGCAGCGCCGGATCGTTCAAGGCGGCCTTGACCATGCGCTGGCAATCGTCGAAACGGCCCTGCACGCGCAGTGCATGCACGTTGTCGCCCAAGCAGCCGAGCTGATGCGCCTGGCGCGGCGACACGCGGCCATCCGGATACAGGATCACTACTTCGATGCCGGGTTGGCGGTGGAAGGCCGCGGCCACCGCCGCGCCGGTGTCGCCGGAGGTCGCCACCAGGATGGTCAGCGGTGCCGCGCCATCGCCGCGCAGCCGGCGCATGCAGGCGGCCAGGAAGCGCGCGCCGACATCCTTGAATGCCGCGGTCGGGCCGTGAAACAGTTCCAGCAACGAGGTTTTAGGATGCTGCGGCAACGCGCGCAGCGGCGTGGGAAAGGTCAACGCTTCGGCGCATATCGCCCGCAGTTCGCCGGCCAGCGCATCGCCGGCAAAAAAAGGCGCCAGCAGCGTTGCGGCGGTATCGGCGAGGTTGCCGTCGGGGTCGAATTGCTCCAGCAGCAGTGCGGGCAGACGCTCCGGCACGTACAAGCCGCCGTCCGGCGCCATCCCGGCGGCGATCGCTTCGCTCAGCGTGGCTGCCCGGGCGGTGCCACGCGTACTCAAGTATCGCAACGCCACGCTCATGCTGCGTCGTCCTCGTCGGGTGAAGTAGTCAATGCGGCAGCGGGGCCATCGACCGGCGCGACGAAGCGGTCGCTATCCAGGCCCGCTTCGGCGAACGCCGCGCACATCGCATCGGCTGCCGCTTCGGCCTCGGCACGGTGTTCGAACCAGCCGAATACGCTGGGACCGCCGCCTGAAATGCTTGCGCCCAGTGCGTTGTGATCGAGCGCCGCTTGCTTGACGCGTGCGAAATGGGCGATCAGCGGCGCGCGGCGCGGTTCGATCAGCACGTCCTTCAAGCCTTCCCGCACCAGCGCGGCGTCGCCGCGCCAGCAGCCGGCCAGCACCAGCGCCAGGTTGGCCGATTGCGCGACGAATTCGCCCAGCGCGTAATCGCCGGCCAGGGCCGCGCGCGCCTTGCGCGTTTCCAGCACCGCATGCGGATGCACCAGCGCGCAATGCCAGGTCGGCGGCACCGGAACGCGTACCAGCCGCTCGCGGGTGGCCAGCACCAGGCCACCAAGCAGCATCGGTCCGACGTTGTCGCCGTGGCGACCGCCGCTGGCCACCGCTTCGCCTTCGAGCGCGAAGTTATACAGCGCTTCGCGCGGCAGCGGACGCTCGAGCAAGGCGTTCGCCGCCACTAGCGCTGCGACGCATGAAGCAGCCGAGCCACCCATGCCCGAGCCGAGCGCAATGCCTTTGTGCAACGACAACTCGAAGCCGTACTGCAAGCCCAGCGCCTTGCGCAGCGCCATCAAGGCCATGCCGGCGGTATTCTGTGCCGCGTCGGTGGGCAGCACGTCCACGCAGCCGTGGATGCCGGCGATGCGCACCGTGGGCGTATCGATACGCCGTACTTCGACGCGATCGCCGGCGCCTTCGATGCAGTGGCCCAGGATATCGAAGCCCACGCCCACGTTGCCCACGCTGGCGTAGGCGATGGCGCAGGCAGATTGGAGCGGGTGCGCGGACATGTGGGACTTCGTGGCAAGTGGAGCGTTCATGCGCGCACCTCCAGCGATTCGGCAATGCGCAGCAGATCGGCGAACACGCCCGCGGCCGTCACTTCCGGGCCGGCGCCGGGGCCCTGTACCAGCAGCGGATTATCGCAGTAACGCCGGGTGCGGAATTGCACGATGTTATCGGTCAGGCGCGTATGCGCGAAGGGGTGGGCGCCGGGCAATACCTGCAGGCGCACCTGGGCGCGGCCGTGATGGTCCAGGCTGGCCACGTGACGCAGCACGCCGCGCTCGGCCTGGGCCGCGGCAAGGTGCGCGGCCATCGGTGCGTCCAGTTCGTCCAGCCGCTGCATGAATTCATCCAGCGGCAGCACCTGCAAAGGTGCAGGTACCAGGCTTTCCACCGGAACATCCGGCAGCGACAGCGGCCAGCCGGCCTCGCGCGCCAGGATCACCAGTTTGCGCGCCACGTCCATGCCCGAAAGGTCATCGCGCGGATCGGGCTCGGTGTAGCCCAGCGCATGCGCCTCGCGCACCAGTTGCGAGAACGGACGCGAGCCGTCGAACTGGCAGCACAGCCATGCCAGCGTGCCGGAGAACATGCCTTCCACCGACAACAGCTGGTCGCCCGTATCGAGCAGGTCGCGCAGCGTCTGCACGACCGGCAGGCCCGCGCACACCGTTGCTTCGTAGCGGAAGCGGCCGCCGTGCTGGCTCGCCGCGCGAATCGCCTGCCAGCGCGACAGCGGACCGCTGCTGGCCAGCTTGTTGGGCGTCACCACGTGCAGGCCCGAGGCAAGCCAGTACGGATAGTGCGAGGCCACGCCGTCGTTGGCGCTGCAGTCGATCAGCATCGCGTGGTGTTGATCTTCGCCGCGGACATAGGCGGCAAATTCGTCGAGATTGGTGGGGCGCCAGGTTTGCGCATCGTGTTGCGCATTGAGTTCGGCGTCGTCGCAATCGAGCCACATCCGGCGGCTCGCCGCGACGCCGCGAAGCTTTAGCTCCAGTCCGGTTTCGCGCGCGAGCCGTGCCTGCGCCGCGCGCAGTTGGGTCAGCAGTACGCCGCCCACGCGTCCGGGGCCGATCAGGCCGAGTGCCAGCGTGCGGCGGCGCGTGCTGGCGGCCGGGATCGGCGGCAGGCGATGAGGGTGTTCGGCGATGAGTGGTGCACAGCTGTCCATGACGGCCTCCGGTAGAGACCCCTTTCGCTGTGGCGGTTCGGTGATGGCCGGCCCGCCTCGTCGAGGGGGCCGTTGCGTGTGAAAAACCTTATTCGCGCACGGACACCCACCCAGAGCCGGTCGTACCGGTTCCGGTAGTGGTGGTAATGGACGTGGCGATCGTCGCGGCAAAAACGCTTGCACGCCCGGCGTTGGCCGGGGTGTGTTGCATGCGTGCTGGCGTGAAAAGTGGCGACATGGGATCGACCTTAGTTGTGCGCTGCAGCGGCTGTCAATGGTTGCTTGCGAAACTAAAGTACGTGTTGCCGGGTTGGCGGATGGGGGTGCCCACGACAGGCATGGGCGCCCCGCCGCTCCCCGGCCTTCCAGGCGAGGCGGGCCGGTCCGGCAGGCTTTTGCCGGCTTTCAGTGCGACAGGTCGATGGCGTAAACGGCGGTGCCGTCGCCGTTGTCGCGCAGCTGGCGCACGTTGTGCAGACCATCGGCCTGCGCCACGGCCTGCTTGCCGCTGGCCGAGGTGAACACCACCGTGCCGCGCGTTTTCAGCCGGGCGAAATGCCATGAGGCCGGCGGCAGATCCTTGGCATCGAGCGAAGGATGCGCCTGCAGCCAGCGCGCCACGATCTCACGCGTGCCGTCAGGCGCGGCCAGCACCACGTTGCCGCCGTCAAGGCCCGGGAAGTGACCGCCGCCGCTGGCGCGGTAGTTGTTGGTCACCACCACAAAAGTTTGCGAGGGCGCGATCGGCTTGCCGCGGTAGGTCAACTTCACTATGCGCTGGCCGACCGGCTTGGACACGTCGATCACGTAGGCGATGCCGCCCTGGATCTGGTCGAAGTTGTAGCCGACGTACTTCGCGTTGATCAGCGGCTGCTCGCCGGTTGCGTTCGGGTCGATGCGGTTGAAGCGTCCGGCCGACATTTCCAGCCACGCTTTGACGCCCGCGCCATCGAGTTTCACTGCCGTCAGCGTGTTCGGATAGAAATACAGATCCGCCGCGCTGCGCAGCGTCAGCGGACCGGGCATGACGTCGGTGTAATCGTCTGGGCCGCCGAAGCCGGTTCGAAATGCCGCGGCCGAGCCGAGCACCGGCACGTTGGCCAGTTCCGGATGGACGGCCGGCAGTGCGTGTCTGGTGTAGTCGATCTGCGCGGCATTGACCGGTGCCAGCGCGCTCATGTCGCCTTCGTCGGCGAAATAAGTGCTCATGCGCAGCTTGCTTTGGCCGATGGGCGTGTTGACGTAGTCGATCGCCGCCTGCTGCACCTTGCCCACGGCGAGCGACACCTGCGGATCGGCGGCCACGCAATGAGCGGCCGAAACGGTGAGCTTGCCCGCGATCGTCGAGGGCGGACAGATCGGCCACACCTGGCTGAAGGTCTTGCTCTTGTCGATGACCCAATGCCCGTGCTGGCGCACCAGCGCAAGCCGGATCACGCCCAGGTCCTTGCCGAAAAATCCGCCCATCACGGCGGGAACGCCGCGCACGAAACCATGCTGGTCATCGACATCCTGCATGTGCGCGAAACGAGGCCCCGGAAATTGGACGTGTTCGTGGCCCAGCAACAACACGTCGATGCCCGGCACGCCGGCGAGGTACCAGCCACCGTTTTCCATGTCGCTGGTATAGGGCGATGTATTCAAGCCGCCGTGCAGGATCGCGATGACCAGGTCCGGATGCTGCGCCTGGATCTGGGGCATGTATTTGCGCGCCGCCTCGACCACGCCGGTGACGGTGACCTTGCCCTGCAGGTTCTGCTTGTCCCACTGCATGATCGGCGGCGGCGTGAAGCCGATGATGGCCACGCGCAACGGCACGCTAAGCTCGCTGCCGTCCGGGGTGAAGGCGGCAATCTTGCGCTCGATGATTGTCCACGGCTTGAAGATCGGTTTGCCGTCGCGCGCGCTGTCCACGTTGGCCAGCACCAGCGGATAGTGTGGGCCGGCGCAGGCTTGCGTGCGGCCGCCGTCCACGTTCATCGGTGTGCCGGTGACCTGCGAGAGATAGGGCAGGCCGTAGTTGAATTCATGGTTGCCGATGGTGCCGCCGTCGTAGCCGATGGCATCCATCGCCTTGTAGATGGCCAGCTCCTGAGTGCAATCGATCTTCTGCACCTGTGCCTGGTAATCAGCCAGCACGCTGCCCTGGATGGTGTCGCCGGCATCGAACAGGAAGCTGTTGGTGAACTGCGTGCGCGCCTTGCGGATCAGCGTCACGGTGCGTTCGAAGCCCAGCGTGGGGTCGGCCTTCTGCTTGTAGTAGTCGTAGCTGAGGATGTTCGAATGCAGGTCTGTGGTTTCCAGCACCGCCACGTCGGCGCGCACGCCGTCGGCCAGATGCTGCGCCGGTGCCTGCGGCGGTGCGGCCGGCTTGGGGCTTGCGCATCCGGCCAGCAAAAAGGCCAGGGCGAGAGCGGTCGAACGGCAGTCACGAAGCGGCATGAGGGTTCCGGCGAAAGGCGAGCAGGGCATGAAGCTAACAGATATGCATGACTGTTCGCTGCTTTCGACGGGCTTTTTGCGCCAATAACGGCGCAAAACGAGCTGTCGCCGGTGGCCGCGCGATGCGCTGTCGCCTTACCCATGCAGTGCTACGACGTGCGCCGAAGGATGCTTTGGATATTCCTTTGATCGACCATGCCGCCTTTTTCGCCCATGATGTTGTTTTCGTAACCGGGATCGGAGACATGGCCGGCAACGCCGTTGACGTCGGTCAAGGCGTAATGATCGGGCTCGCCCATTAGATGGCCGGCTTCGTGCGCGGCGACAAATCCCAACTGCGACCTCGAATATGGCGATTGGCCTGGTTCGGACGTATACAGCGTGACGTTGTTCTTGTCGGTGACCGAATACCCGGGCTGGTCCAGCACGGTAATCGTATTGATCTGGCTTGGCGACGCATTCGGCGGTGGCGTGGTGACTTTGGTGGTGACGTCGTAGGGGCTGAAGTGGCCGCTCCATGCTTTCTGGATCGCGTTGGTGATCCTGGCCTGTCGCTGCGGCGTCAATCCGCTGCCCCTGAATTGCACGGGCATGTCGATGACAACCTTGCTTGCGTGCATCGTGACGCGGATGTTCGGCTGGGCGTTGGCGCTTTCACCGGCCGAGGCGGGTGTCGCGGTGGCACTGTTGGACCAGGGATCATGAAAATTTTTGACCTGGCCCTGGTACCACCAGGGGTTAGAGCCGAATGACGCGTCGGTGTCCGGCGCGACGCCCATGATCTTGGGCGCTCCCGCGGCCATCATCAACGTATAAACCTTGCCGTTCATGCTCACCGTGTCGCCGCTGCGATACCTCGCGGCGGGATCGTAGGGCGGTGGGCTTTGCGCGCGGATGGACGCCGCGGCGCTTCCTTGTCCGGCCTGCGTCTGCCAGGGCGACTGTTGAGCGGCTATGCCGGCCGGCTGGGGCGTCGTCTCGCCGGGGCAGTCATCCGTATCGGCTGGGGCCGGTTGAGCGCGCGCGATGTCGTTGCCGGAAAGCGAGCCATATCGCGGGTTGATAGTCACAAGCCTCTTCCTTGTGGATCGACGAAGTGCATCGACTTTGCATCGGTGCGTACGAAGCGTAGATGGCGGTGCCGGCAAGCGTGCGGTATTTGCGGACATGCCGGATGCAGGCGTTCCGGCGGAAAGGAGGGCGCGGGCGAGTGTCGCCGCGCGGCCGGCGTTGAGGGGATGGCCGGGCTGAAGGCGAACGGGGCATGAATCGGCCGGCCATGCGGCATCGTTCAGGGTCTTCGGCAGGCCTATCGCTGGTGAAAAGGCTCTAAAATGACAAGCTGTTGACAACCACAAGACGAAGCGCCGTCCCGTGAGATGGCGCCACACCAGGGGGATTTCTTCCATGCCGTCGATTCCGTTTCGCATTTCGCGAAACCGCACGACTACGGTCTGCGCGCTGGTTTTTTTTGTCATTTGCTGCTGGTTTACCGCCTGGCAGGAGCCTTTGCTGGAGCAGCGCTGCTTTGTGCTGGCGCTGATGGTGTGCGTTGCCGGCGCCGCCTTTTTCGTGTTTGCGCGCGCGGCGTTTGCGCTGGTGCTGGGCGGTGGCCTGTTTCTGCTGCTGCGCGCGATCACGGTGTTGAAGCAGGAGTACCTCGAATCGCCGCTGATGCCGGCGGACTTCGTCTACTACGTGCGCTCCAGTCTGTTGGAAACGTTGCGTCGCTATCCCAATCTCTACAGCGTGGGCATTTGCGTGAGCATTGCCGTGCCGATCGTGCTGTGGCTGGCGTGGTCGTGCGACCGCCGGCGCTTTGCGCATTGGCGTGCGTTGCCGCAGGCGTTCTTGCGCCTGGGCGGGTTGGCCTTGTGCGTGGTGCTGTTCTGGGTGTGCCTGCTTCCTTCCGGTCCCTTCGCCAAGGTGCACGAGCGCGGCACGTGGGAAAAGATGTCCGACGATGCCGCGCTCACCAATTTCTTCGTCAACCTGCGCGATTCGAGCGTGCATCTGCCTGCGATGGCCGGCGATGACGCGGCCGAGCGCGACTGGCAGGCCACCGCCACGGCGGCGACGCCGGGTACGGTCGATCCCAGCCAGTATCCGGACATCGTGCAGGTGCTGGAAGAAAGCACCTTCGATCCCGCGCCGTACGCGCATTGCACGGTGCCCGAATGCCAGCCGGACATGTTCAAGCCCGATGCGCGTACGCGCGGCACCGGCGTGATGCGCGTGCACACCTTCGGCGGCGGCACGTGGGTGAGCGAGTTCGCCGCGCTCACCGGCATGCCGCAGGACATTTTCGGGCCGGGCGGCATGTATGCGCCTTACGTGCTTGCGCCGCATGTGCGCGACTCGCTGCCGCGCCAGTTGCAGCGGCTGGGTTATCTCACCGTGGCGATCTATCCCACCAACGGCGTGTTCCTCAACGGTCGCGATGCATACAAAGGCTACGGCGTCGATCATTTCTACGGCGCGGCGGAATTGGGCCTGGACGACTGGGACGAAACCGACGCCCAGATGTTCGCCGCCGCCAAGCGCGTGTACGACAAGCTGAAGAAGCCGGGGCAGCCGGTTTTCATCATGGTCCTGACCATCAACCAGCACGGTCCGCACGACGATCCGATGTCGACCCTGCCCAAGCAGTTCCAGAACCTGTTGCAAGGATTGTCTCCGGTCGCGGCGTTGAACTTCGATACCTATCTGCAGCGCCTGCACGACTCAGATGCGGCGATGAAGGGTCTGGAGCACGATTTCCTCGATCGCGCGCAGCCGACCATGCTGGTGCATTTTGGCGATCACCAGCCCTCGTTCGACGACCAGATGCGCCAGCTGCAACGCACGCTGCCGCCGGCACTGGTGCCATACCGGGATTACCTCACCTACTACATGATCAAGAGCAACGTGCCGGGCGCGCCGTTGCCGTCCTACCCGATGCTGGATATCGCGCACCTGCCGGGCATGGTGCTCAAGGCGGCGGGCTTGCCGATGGATCCGTACTTCTCCGCGCTCAGCTCATTGCGCGAACGCTGCAACGGCCTGTATGCCGATTGCGCGGACAAGGGGCTGGTGCGTTCGTATTACGCGTGGATCTTCAATCATTTGCATGTGTACCAATGATGCGGTGCCGTCGCCGGCTCAGCAGTAGCGGTCGGCGAGGCGGTCGGTTGCGTCGACCAGTGCATCGACGATCGCCGGTTCCGAGGCGGCATGTCCGGCCAGCACGATGCGCAGTTGCGCTTCCGGCCACGCGGCGGCAAGGTCGCAGGCGTTCTTCGCGGGGCAGATGATGTCGTAGCGGCCGTGCACGATAGTGCTGGGGATGTGCCGCAGGCGATGGACATCGCGCAATAGCTGGTTTGGCTGCAGAAACGCATGGTTGCGAAAGTAGTGCGCTTCAATGCGTGCCAGGCTCAATGCGACTTCGGGCGCGGCGAAGCTGGCCTCGGTTTCCGGGCTTTCCTCCAGCGTAATGCCGCCGCCTTCCCATGCGCCCCAGGCTTTGGCCGCATCCAGGCGCACGTTTTCATCGTCGCAGGTCAAGCGCTTCCAGTAGGCGTCAAGCAGGTTGCCGCGCTCTTGCGGCGGTATCGCGGCGGCGTAGCGTTGCCATTTTTCCGGCAAGATCCAGGATGCGCCGCCCTCCTCGTAATACCAGCGCACTTCTTCGGGGCGGCATAGAAAGATGCCGCGCAGCACCAGGCCGAGCACGCGCTCTGGGTGCGTCTGCGCATAAGCCAGCGCCAGCGTCGAACCCCACGAGCCGCCGAACACGATCCAGCGTTCGATCTCGAAGTGTTCGCGCAAAGTCTCGATGTCCTGGACCAGATGCCAGGTGGTGTTGTCGGTGAGATCGGCGAAGGGCGTGGAGCGTCCCGCGCCGCGCTGGTCGAACAGCACGATGCGGTAGCGCGCCGGATCGAAGAAGCGGCGGTGGTACGGCGACAATCCCGCCCCCGGGCCGCCATGCAGGAACACTACAGGCAGCCCCTGCCGATGGCCGCATTCCTCCACGTACAACGTGTGCCCGCCGCTCACCGCGATGCGGTGCGTGGCATAGGGTTCGAGTTCGGGATACATCGTGCGCATGATCGGGTTACCCGTACGGCGGGAGGAGGCGATGCGCCGTGGCGCGGCTGACGCGGAGCTTACCGGTTTGCCCGATGGCGGCAAAACGCGCGGAACGTTTAGCGCGCATTAGCCCAATTATCGTCATGGCATAGGCATACTCACAGCCGTTTTCATCCGTGGCCGGATGACGCCGCAGGGAGCGCACCGGCCAACCCGCCAGGGTTTTACGAAGGAGTGTCCCAGTGACCAAACGCTATTCCACCGGCCCGGCGATTGCCGCGGGCCTCTGCGCAACCATGCTGGTGCTGGCCGCTTGCAGCCAGCAGGCATCCAATGCCGGCAACGCACCGGCCGCGTCCTCGACCGCGCCGGCTTCGTCGTCCACCGCGCCCGCGCAGCAGGCCTATACGCCGCCGAGCGCCGATCAGCTTTATCAGCTGGTCGCCCCGATCGCGCTGTTCCCGGACAAGTTGGTGGCGCAAGTATTGGCCGGATCCACCTACCCGGACCAGATCACGGCGGCGGAAAACCTGGTCACGCAGAACCCCAATCTGAAAGGCGACCTGCTGCAGGCCGCCGTGCAGCCGCAGAGCTGGGATCCGAGCGTGAAAGGCCTCACGCAGTTTCCCTCCGTGCTGAGCCAGATGGCGCAGAACGTTCAGTGGACCACCGCGCTGGGCCAGGCCTATGCCAACGATCCCACCGACGTGCTCAATGCCATCCAGGTGATGCGCCAGCGCGCGGCGGCGCAAGGCAACCTGCGCAGCTCCGCGCAGCAGCAAGTGGTCACCCAGCCCGCGCAGCAGGTCGTGCAGAGCGAGGATCAGAGCGGCTATGTGGAGAGCGGCGCGCCGCCGGTGTATGCCGGCCCGGACGTGGTGCCGCCGCCAGGGCAGATCATCCAGATCGAACCGGCACAGCCCGACGCGGTGTACGTGCCCAGCTACGATCCGCAGACCGTCTACGGCGGCGACGTGGCTTACTACCCCGGCTATCAGTACGTGCAGCCCGGCTACAGCACCGGTGAAGTGGTGGCGGTGGGCGCGGTGGCGTTCGGGGCGGCCATCGTCATCGGCAGCCTGCTCGACAGCCACCACGGCGGCTGGCATTCGTGGGGCATGAACTGGGGCGGTGGCGGTGGCGGCTACAACGGCGGCGGCCGGCGTCATCCGGCAGTGGTCTATAACAATCAGACCTACGTGTCGCGCTCGACCACGGTCATCAACCGCTATACCACCATCAACAACGTCACCAACAACCGCTACAACACCGTCAATGACCATCGCACGTTCAACAACGGTGCGCCCACCAACGTCCCCAATAATCTTGCCCGCAACGAGGCTGCCCATCCGCATCCGGCAGGGCAGCCGATGAGCGTGCCGAACTTCAGCCATGCCGGTTATGCGCCGGCAGCAGCGCCGCATGCCACACCGGAGGCGGCGCGTCCGGCGCAAGCGCCGCACGTTACCGAAGCGGCACGCCCGAACATCGTGCACCAGCCCGCGAATGCGGCGGCTCCCGCGCATCCTGCCGCGGTGGCGCATACGCAAGCGGCGATGCCTCACGCGCAGCCGGCGGCAGCGCGTCCCGCGCCGCAAGCACCGCACCCGGCGCCCCATCCCGCACCGGCAGCGCAGCCGGCGCATCCGCAACCGCCGCATCCGGCAGCCGCGCCCGCGCCGCGTCCGCAACCCCCCGCGCAGCATGCGCCCGCGCCTCACCCGCAGCCGCAGGCACATCCGGCGCCGCCGGCTCACCCGCAGCCGCAGCATCAGAACAACGGCAACACACACCAGCCGCCGCCGAAGCGCAAAGACGATAACCAGCACTGATCGCACAAGCCCCTTTGCGCCAGCCGTGCAAAGGGGCTTGCCGTCAGGCGATCCGGCGCATCAGTCTTCCGACAGCTTGCGCGCGGCGTCGAACATCACGCGTGTGATCGAGCGGTTCGCATGCGGCGTCTGCAGCACGATCAGCGTCGTGGTGCTGATGCTCGGATGGATTTTCAGCAGGCGATCGAGCACCACCTCAAGATGGCTGATCGACATGGCTACGACCCGCAGCAGCGCCGAATCCTCGCCGGCGAGGCGGCGGCAATCGAGTACTTCGGTCACGTCCGCCACGATGTTGCCGATGCGCGCGCAGATGCCGCCATCGCAGCGCAGCCGCACCATCGCCTCGATGCCGTAGCCTAGTCGTTTCGGATCGATCACGGCGCGATAGCCGGTGATCACGCCGGCGTCCTCCATGCGCTTGACGCGTTCGGCGACGGCCGGTGCCGACAGTCGCACCTTGCGGCCAAGTTCGGCATAGCCCAGGCGGGCATCGTGCTGCAGGGCTTCCAGCAGCTGCCAATCCTTGGCGTCCCATTCGGGTTTCGATTCGTAGGTCATGGCGTGTATCTGTATTCCGTTCGATGGCGAAACAAGCGGAGCGGTTGCGGGACCATTATTCACCCGTGACTCGGGCAAGACTAGGATTTGAACCATTCCCTCCCCACGGAATTGACCCATGCACAGCGCCGAGCGCCTGGACGGGCGTGCCCTGATTTACATCGCCATCGCCTTGCTGACCTGGTCGTCCGCCTACGCGGCGATTGCCTACGCGCTGCCTTCGTTCACGCCGGGGCAAGTGGCCCTGGCGCGCCTGGCGATCGGCTCGCTGTGCTTTGCCGGCTTGATGTGGTTCAAGCGCACGCCGCTGCCGCAGCGTCGCGACTGGCTGCCGTTGGCGGTGCTCGGCGTCGTCGGCCTGACGGTGTATCACCTGTGCCTCAACGAAGCCGAAACACGCATCGCCAGCGGCACCGCGGCGATCCTGATCGCGCTGGTGCCGGCGGCCACCACCACGCTCTCGGCGTTCTGGCTCGGCGAGCGCATCAGCTCGCGCCGCGCACTGGGCCTTGGCGTGGCGCTGGTGGGTGTGGTGCTGGTGGTGCTGGCCAGCGGCAAGGAGGTGAAGTTTCAGCCGATGGCCGCGCTGGTGCTGGTCAGCGTGATCGCCTGCGCGATCTTCTTCGTGGGCCAGAAGCCGCTGTTTGCGCGCAACGACGTGATCGGCGTGACCGCGTTCGGATTCTTCGCCGGCACGCTGGGCTCGGTGCCGTTCGGACTCGGCTTGTCGCACGCGTTGGCGCTGGCGCCGTGGAAGCATATCGCAGCGCTGCTGTGGCTGGGCGTCGCACCGACGTTCGCCGGTTATCTCGCCTGGAACGCGGCGCTGCGGCGCGCGCCGGTAGCGCAGGTGTCGAGCTTCATCTACTTTTCGCCGCCGATCGCGGTGCTGATCGGCTGGGTATGGCTGGGCGAAAAACCGGGCTGGCTGACCTTGATCGGCGGCGCGATCACCGTGGGCGGCGTTGCGCTGGCCAATGCCAAGGGCGCCGCCAAGCCTGCCGCGCAGGCGGTGGCGGCCGAGCAAACCTGCGAATCGTAAATCGTCCTGCGTCTGTATCAATCGAAGGGGGTTGCATGTACACGCTTTACATCGCCAACAAGAATTACTCCTCGTGGTCGTTGCGGCCGTGGATCGTGTTGAGCGAGCTGGGCATTGCGTTCGAGGAAAAGCTCACGCCGTTCCAGGCGGGCACTTCCTCCAGTTGGACCGCCTTCCGCGCGTTTTCGCCCACCGGCAAAGTGCCGTGCCTGCACGACGGCGACATCACCGTGTGGGATTCGCTGTCGATCGTCGAATACGTGGCCCAGGACCATCCCAAGGTGTGGCCCGCCGACCGGGTGGCGCGCGCGTGGGCGCGCAGCGCCGCCGCCGAGATGCACTCAGGCTTCGAGGCGTTGCGCTCCCATTGCCCGATGAACTGCGGCATCCGCCTGCAACTGGCGGAGACACCGCCCGCGCTTGCGCGTGATCTCGTGCGCCTGCAGGAGTTGTGGCAGGAAGGCCTGCAGCGATTCGGCGGCCCTTATCTGGCGGGTGCCGCGTTCACCGCCGTCGATGCGTTTTATGCGCCGGTCGTCTTTCGCATCCAAAGCTATGGTTTGGAGGTCGATGCCACCGCGCGCGCCTATGTTCAGCGCATGCTGGCACTACCCTCGATGCAGCGCTGGTACGTGGAGGCGTTGAAGGAAGCCTGGCGCGACCGCGACCACGAGCAGGACACCCTGCGCTCGGGCACCTTGTTGCAAGACTTGCGCGCCGGCTAAGCGCAAGCGATATATGCCGATGCTTGCGCGAGCATCGGCATAGCAAAATTTTCAGGTATCGCGAACGGGGCGGTAATCGTTTCGGTAGTAGCTTGCATACTTCGCGTGAGGGTTTGCCAAGTACGTTGCTTATGCGGGCAATGGCAGGGGTTTATAGCTTGGTCGACTGAATACGTGCGCTAAAAGCATTCGTATCCAGGTTGTCGCCAATGAAAGCTATTGCAGTCCCCTGTCAACTGGCAGCGGCTGTGTGTGCGCTGACCTCCAGTTGCATCGCATCACCCGCTTGCGCCGCCGATCCCAGCTTCTCCGTCGAGGGCGGATGGAGTTTCATGGGCGAACATTTCACCACCAACCAGGCTGCCGCGGCCGCCTTCGGCGAAGCCGTGTTCGACCAGCACAGCATCGGCAGCACCAACATCACCTGGGCGCCAGATGCCGGCGTGGGCTGGGTTTCCGGTCGTGGCGATCCGCGCCGCGTCTATGCGCATTACTCCACGCGCGATGACGTCTGGATGGTTGCCGCCGGGCTGCGCTTTCACTTCGGTGCGGCCGATGCATGGTTCGCTCCGTTTTTCGCCAGCGTGCAGCCGACGCTGCACACCGGGCACACGCCCGCCTTGAGCGGCTGCTATGAATTCACCCTTACCTTCGGCTGGCAGTTCCAGCACTGGATGATCGGCGTGCGCCACAGCTCCAATGCCAATACGCACCTGCCCAACCTGGGCGAATCGATGCTGGTGGCAGGCATCACTTTCTAGCGCAATGTTGCGCGCAGTCGCCGCTTACAGTTTGTACGCGCGATGGATCGCCACGATACCGTTGCTGAGGTTGCGCACTTCCACGCGGCCGAAGCCGGCGTGTTCCATCATCGACTTGAGCGTTTCCTGGTCGGGATGCTTGCGGATCGATTCGGCCAGGTACTGGTAGCTCTGCGCGTCGCCGGCGAACAACCGGCCGAGCTTGGGCAATACCTGGAAGGAATGGAAATCGTAGAGCTTGCCGAACAGCTCGCTCTGCACCTTGGAGAACTCCAGCACCAGCGCGCGGCCGCCCGGTTTCAGCACGCGGCAGATATCGGCCAGCGCCTTGTCCTTGTCGGTGACGTTGCGCAGCCCGAAGGCCATGGTGACGGCGTCGAAGCTGTTGTCGGGGAAGGGCAGCACCTCGGCGTTCAACTGCGTCCAGCGCAGGCCCGACACCACACCGCGATCGGTGAGGCGGTCGCGGCCCACGTTGAGCATCGCGGCATTGATGTCGCCCACGATCACCTCGCCATCGGCGCCCACCACCGGCTTGATCAGCGCGGCGATGTCGCCCGTGCCGCCGGCCAGGTCCAGCACGCGGTCGCCGCGCCGGATGCCGCTGACGGCCACGAAGTGACGCTTCCACAGGCGATGGATGCCGAACGACATCAGGTCGTTCATCAGGTCGTAGTTGTGGGCGACCGAGGTGAAGACCTGGCCGACGAGTTTCTGTTTCTCCCCGACCGGAACGTCGCGGAAACCGAAGTGGGTGGTGGGCTGCTCGCTCATGGGTGCATGGTACCCGATGCCGGACGCCGATAAGGCGATCTTATCTGTCGTATAGGCAACACCAAGTAGCCTGATGGCCGCCAGCGGCGTAGCCTTGCCGCGTCGCAACCTGCGTTGCCCTGCGAGATGCAAGCATGAAACGTTCAGTCCTGTTGCTGTCCTGCGCCGTCGGCCTGTTCGGCGGCGGTATCGCCCTGGCCCAGAACCCACCGGCCGCGATCACCGCCGCCGGCGCCTACCATCCGCTGCCCAAGGCGGCTTACCAGCCCGATCCGGCGGCCACCTACAAAGTGGTGTTTTCGCTGACCAAGGGCAGCGACAAGCCCAATGAAATCAATCCGGGCCTGGAGCGCGTGGCGCGCACGGTCAATTTGTTTGTGGCGTCCGGGGTGCCGCTGGATCACCTGAAATTCGTCGCGGTGGCATCGGGTGCGGCCACCGGCCTGGTGCTGGACGATGCGCACTACAAGGCGCAGTTTGGCACCGCCAATCCCAACCTCGCCGCCATCGCGCAGTTGCGCAAGGCGGGCGTGGACGTGGCCGTATGCGGCCAGGCGATGGCTGAGCATCATTATCCCAATGAGTGGGCATCCAAGGATGTGACGCTGAGCCTGTCCGCGCTGACCACCGTCACCATCCTGGAGCAGAAGGGTTACGCCCTGCTGCCGCTGTAAGACACGGGAGCCCATCATGTCGCCACGCTTGAACCGTCGCTGGCAACGCGTGTTGCTGGCCGGTCTGCTGGCCGCCGCATGCGGCGGCGCCAGCGCCGGGCAGAACGATTATCTGCCGCCGTGGAATCCGCCGCCGACCGGTGGCGTATCGTTCGCGGTGCCGCCGTTCGATGCCATCGCCGACCTGCATGGCGACATTGCCGATCCGCAACTGACGGTATTCTTCGCCGGCAACCAGTTCATGGTGGTGCACGACCTGGTGGAGGCGTTCAAGCAGCGCTACCGGCAATACCGGCGCGTCTACGTGGAAACGCTGCCGCCGGGCATCCTCGCCAGACAGATCGAAACCGGTTCGCTGGTAATGGGCAACCTGCGCATCGCGCTCAAGCCCGACATCTTCACCAGCGGCAAAGGTTCGATCGCCGACCTGCAGAAAGAACACGGGTGGTTTGCCGACACGGTGGACTACGCGCGCAATCCGCTGGCGATCCTGGTGGCCAAGGGCAACCCCAAGCATGTGGAAGGGCTGAAGGATCTGGGCCGCCCCGACGTGCGCGTAAGCATGCCCAATCCGAAGTGGGAAGGTATCGCCAAACAGATCGAGGCCAGTTACCGAAAGGCCGGCGGCGACGCACTTGATCGCGCGGTGATGCAGACCAAGCTGAAAGACGGCAGCACTTACCTCACCACCATCCATCATCGCCAGTCGCCGCTGCGTGTGTTGCAGGGCGAATCGGATGCGGCGCCGGTATGGTCGACCGAGGCGTACTTCCAGCAGCAGATCCTGCATCGGCCGGTGGAAACCATCGCCATTGCGCCCGACCAGAACGTCACCGCCACCTACACCGCGGCACGCCTGAAAGCCGCGCCGCATGAGCAGGCCGCCAAGGATTTCCTGGCCTTCATGGCGTCGCCGCAAGCGCAGGCGATCTACCGCAAGTACGGCTTCCAGCCGCCCGCGCCATGAACCGCGCACGCGCCGCCTGGATGGTTCTTTTCGCCTTGTGCGCATCGCAGGCGTGGGCCGGCACGCCCAACGGCGCGACCATTGCACAGCAAGGCAACGGTCATGGCGTGGCGCCCTGCATGGCCTGCCACGGTGGCGATGGCGGCGGGCAGGGTGCGGCGGGTTTTCCGCGCCTGGCCGGACTGCCGCAAGCGTACTTGCGCAAGCAGCTGGACGACTTTGCCAACGGCACGCGCGTCAACGCCACCATGCAGCCGGTCGCAAGCGGATTGAGCGATGCCGAGCGCGATGCGCTTGCCGAGTACTACAGCAAGCTTCCCATTCCGATGTCGGCGCCGTCGCCCGCGCCTGCCGGCGATGCGGCGCAGGCCGGCCAAAAGTTGGCGACGCGCGGCAACTGGACGGCGTCGCTGCCGGGTTGCGAGCAATGCCATGGACCCGGTGGCATCGGCGTCGGCGATCACTTCCCGCCCTTGCGCGGTCAATCGGCCGTCTATCTGTCCAATCAGTTGCATGCCTGGCAACAAGGTTCGCGCCGCAACGATCCGCTGCAGTTGATGCAGAGCGTGGCCGCGAAGCTTAGCGAGGCGGATATCGCCGCGGTCAGCGCGTGGTATGCCGCGCAACCGGCGATGCCGCCGAAGGAGCCGCAGCCATGAAACCCGCACGCTTGATGTTGATCGCCACCGCGCTGTCGCTGGCCGCGTGCGATCACGGCGCTCCGCAAGCTGCGGCGCCTATCGCGAAAGCGCCCGCACCTGCTACATCGGCGCCGAGGAAACCAGCCGCCTTCACGCCGCCGCCCGAGTCGTCGATCCCGGACGACGACTTCGGTAAACAGGTGGCGCTGGGCCGGCAGATATTTATCGACACGGGCCGTTACGCGAAGGCGTATGTCGGCAATCAGCTCAATTGCGAGAACTGCCATCTCGATGCGGGGCGCCTGGCGCATTCGGCGCCGCTGTGGGGCGCCTATCCGTTGTATCCGGCGTATCGCAGCAAAAATCATCACGTCAACACGTTCGCCGAGCGGTTGCAGGGTTGCTTCAACTACAGCATGAATGGCAAGGCGCCGGCGCTGGGCGATCCGGTGCTGGTGGCGCTGGAAAGCTACGCTTATTGGATGTCCAAGGGCGAGCCGATCGGCCGTTCGCTGCCCGGCCGCGGCTATCCCAAACTGACCAAGCCCGCATTGGCTCCCGACTATGGGCGCGGCGAGGCCGTGTTCAAGCGCGATTGTGCGTTTTGCCATGGCGGCGACGGCCAGGGCCAGCAGGCGGCCGGACGCACGGTGTTTCCGCCGCTGTGGGGACCAGAGTCGTTCAATTGGGGTGCGGGGATGGAGCAGGTCAACAACGCCGCGGGCTTCATCAAGGCCAACATGCCGCTGGGTCGCGGCAATACCTTGACCGACCAGGATGCATGGGATGTGGCCTATTACATGGACGCGCACGAGCGTCCGCAGGATCCGCGTTTCACCGGTTCGATAGCGGCCACGCGCGCCGCGTATCACGACACGCCCGAATCGCTTTACGGCACCACTGTAAACGGGCAACTGCTGGGCGCCGGTTCGCCGGATCGGTAGGGCCTGTGCGTGGCGCCAACCTTCGGGGATCGGTCGTTGTCGCAAGATAATTCGAATGCGGCAGGCATTGCGCGCATCTTGCCAGTACCACTGACCTATGCACCGGGAAAGGAATATGCCGTAGCATGAGGGCCTGAACAGGGGGCCTGCACCGGCGTATCCACCTCGTGCCGCGCAGCGGCGCGAGGGAGCATCGCGTGCAACGTGCGCAAGGTCGATTCGTCATCGCCGGAAGGGAGCGACGACGGAACCTTTATCGGCGATGGCTCCTGCAGAGTGGACAGATTGCAGCGCGCAATCTGCCGCCGGCTTGCCAGGGGTTCGAGGGATCGACAATGACTTCAACGCGCATGCACGTCATCTCCGGCACACCGCTACGCTGCCGCGAGCAGCGTCTTTCCCGACTGTTTTTACGAACGTTCCAGCTCACGCCTGCCCAGCGCAGCCAGCGCTGAAATGAGGGTGGCTTTTTCTTTTCCATCGATGACATCGGCGGCATGAGCGTCGCCGCGCATCGACCGTGCATATCCAAACAGGGAGCGTACGCATGAGCTTGTTGAGCCGTCATAACGCACTGGCTTTTTCCGTTACCTTGGCCCTCGCGGCATCCTTGACCGCATGCGGCGGTGGCGGTGGTGGAAACAGCAATGTGCGCCCGTCGCCCGCGCCTAGTCCGGCGCCTTCGTCGGGGCCATCGCCGGCTCCCGCACCGGCGCCTACGCAGGGGCCTGCGCCGGTGGCCTTGACGGGCAGTCCGACGCCGCTTCCCACCCCTGCGATCAACTATTACAGCCCGCTGGATGCGCAGCTTGGCCCAGCGCAGGTGGCCACTGCGTGGGCCACCCCGCAAAGCCCTACCGGCAATCAGGGGCAGGGCGTGAAGGTTGGCATCCTCGATAGCGGTGCGCAGAGCGTCAATCCCGCACTGGTCAATCGCATCACATGGTTCAAGGATTACCAGGACCCGCTCAATACCATCCCGGAGGACGGCGCAGGCCACGGCACGATGATGGCGGAAATCATCGGCGGCACCGCCAATCCATTTGGTTCGGGGGGCGCTCCTTTCGAAGGCGGCGTGGCGCCGCAGTCGCTCTTGTACATCGCGCGGATTGGCGACGACAACGGCAACGTGGATATCGGCCTGGCGCAGCAGGCGCTGGGCGACTTGAACTTGCAAGGCGTGAAGATCATCAACAACTCCTACGGCAGCACGACATCCATTACCGGCGTGTCCTCCACCGACGCCCTGGTGACGCAGGACTATTCGCTGCTGCGGTATTCGGCGGCCAATGGGCAGTTGATGGTGTGGGCCGCAGGCAACTCGGGCATGTCGCAGCCAAGCGTCGAGGCTGGCTTGCCTTATTACGAGCCGAGCCTGCAACAGAACTGGCTGGCGGTGGTCAATGTGGCGATCAACGCCAGCGGACAAGTCACGGGGCTGGACACCACCGCGACATCCAATGCATGCGGCGTCGCCGCGCCGTGGTGCCTGGCGGCGCCCGGATACATCTATGTTTCGCCGGTCGCCAACACACCGTTCTCGACCGGCGCCGGCGACGGCACGTCCGGAGCGGCCGCCGTGGTGAGCGGCGTTGCCGCGCTGGTGTGGCAGCGCTTTCCGTTTTTTAGCGACACCAACGTGCAGGAAACCCTGCTAGGAACGGCCACCAACCTGGGCAGCCCGAGCTATTACGGCTATGGCCTGGTCAACGCGGCGGAGGCGGTCCATGGACCGGGACAGCTCGCCTGGGGCCCGTTCGAGGTCAACGTTCCCAGCGGCACGACGGCATTTTTCATCAACAATATGACCGGTAGCGGCTCCATTGTGCTGGACGGTGCCGGCGATCTCTGGCTGACCGGCATGAACACCATCGGCGGCGTGACGGTGAATGGCGGCTTCCTTTTCCTGGAGGGAAACCAGACCTTCACCAGTGCCGCCGGCGCGACCGTCAACGGCGGAACGCTGGTGGTGGATGGAAACATCACCACCAACGTCACCGTCAATCAGTCGGGCACGCTGACGGGCGAGAAGGGCTCGGTGATCATCGGCAACGTGATCAACGGTGGCGAAATCGACACGGTCAACGGCCCGTACAAGATCAACGGCAATTACTCCGTGAGCAGCCCGCAATCGGCCACCGGACCCAATATCAATACGCAGATCCAATTGACCAGCCCGCTGACCATCACTGGCACGGCGACGTTGAACAAATCGTTGCTGGTGGTGGATATCCCTGCCGGCTACACGCCGCAGCCGCAAGAATTGCTGATCACCGCCAACGGCGGCATCGTGGGCACCTTCAGCTCGCTGGAGGTCAATGGCAGCGCCTACTACACCAGCGGCACGGTGTCCTACACAAGCACACAGGTGGATGTCGCGCTCAATCAGACATCGGTCAGCGCGGTGGCCGAAGCGGCGATGCCGGCGGTGGCGACAACACAGCAGACCGCGCAGCATATCCAAGGTGCCTTGGTGCAGGCGAACCAGTGGGCCGCCACCGATCCGGGCTCCCATCAAGCCTTTCTGGATGCCGCGGGCGACTTTCTGCACGTCAGCTCCATCGCACAGGCGGCGGCTTCGATCGACAGCCTCTCCGGCCAGTTCCTGGCCTCCTCGCAAGCGCTCACGTTCGAGCAAGCCGGTATCGTCAACCGCACGGTGGCCGATCGACTGGCCGATGTGGGGAGTGGCCAGTCGCAGCAGGGCGCTTGGTTCCAGGGTACGGGCGCGAGCGGCGACATCGCGCAGACCGGGTACGCCACCGGTCATTACAACGGCGGCGGTTCCGTGGCCGGCTACGACGCCAAGCTTGCCGATGACGTTACGCTTGGCTTAGGGCTGGACTGGAACCGGCTGGGCGCCAACTACGACCTGCAGGGCGGTAACAGCAGTTCGCGCAGCACGGGCGTGATGCTGTACGGCAAGTACGGATTCGGCAACGGCTACATCACCGGCCGCATCGGTTCGGACTGGATCCACAGCAATACCAGCCGCTGGGGCGTGCTGGGCACGATACCGGCGCCGATCACCAGTTCGCGCAACGACCAGATGACTTCGGCGTATCTGGAAGCGGGCTTGGATGCCAAATCCGACGCCTGGACTACCACGCCATTCGTTTCGGCGGGCGATGAACACCTGGATCGCGGCGCCATCGCCGAACAGGGTGCCGGCGGTTTCGGCATCGCCGCGCCCGCCGACGATTTCAACCAGAGCTACGCGCAGGTCGGCGCGCGCCTGGCGTATCGCTGGACGTGGAGCACCGGCCAGTTGTCCCTGAGCGGCTTTGCGTTGTACCAGCGCGTGCTTGGCGGGCAGAACCTTGGATTCACCGCCGCCTACGCAGGCGCGCCCCATGCAACCTTCGAGCTGGAAGGCGTCAATTCGCCGCGCAACAGCGGCTGGGTCGGCGTGGGTCTGCATGCGGACCTCGGCGAGCACTGGGCCGCATTTGCCAACCTGGATGGCCAAGTGGCCGGCGGCGATACCAAGGCGACGGTATTGAGCGCTGGCGCGCGCTATAGCTTCTAATGCATGGCCGCATCGCCAGGCACCGGATGAACGATGCCTGGCGACGATCTGCCCCTACGCTTGGTTGGAAACGCGCAGCAACAATTTGCCGCGATGGCTGCCATCGAACAGTTTGTTGAGCACGACGGGGGCGTTTTCCAAGCCTTCCTCGATGGTCTCCTCGGCCTTGATCTTGCCGCTTGCCACCCAGCTCACCAGATCGTGCACCGCTTTGTGCGTGTCGTGGCAGTCGAAGGCCAGGAAACCACGCACGGTCAGGCGCTTGACGATGATGATGCTGTAATCGTCGCTGGGACGTGCGCCGCTGGAGTAGTTGGCGATCAGTCCGCACAGCGCGACGCGACCGCCATTGACCATGCGCGACAGCACCGCGCGCATTACCGGGCCGCCGACGTTTTCGAAGTTGACATGCACGCCGTCGGGTGTGGCATCGGCCAGTGCCTGCTTCCAGTTGTCGGCCTTGTAATCGACCGCCGCATCGAAGCCGAGCTCGTCGACAAGGTAGCGGCATTTGTCCACGCCGCCGGCGATGCCGACCACGCGCGCGCCGCGCAACTTGCCGATCTGGCCGGCGATGGAACCCACCGAACCTGCCGCTGCCGACACCACCAGCGTTTCGCCCGCCTGCACGGGCGCGATCTCGGTCAGGCCGTAATAGGCGGTGATGCCGCTGAAGCCGCAGGCGCCGAGCAGGGTCGGCAGCGGCACCGGCGCGCGCGATGGCAGCTTGACGTAATCCTTGCGCCGCCCCTCGTCGATGACGGCGTAATCCTGCCAACCCAGCAAGCCCTGCACGAGATCGCCTTCGGCGTAGTGCTCGGATTTGGACGCGACCACGCGACCCATGCCCAGCGCGCGCATCACTTCGCCGATCGCCACCGGCGGCATGTACTGCGGTATGTCGCTCATCCATACGCGATTGGTGGGGTCCATCGACAGGTACAGCACGCGTACCAGGAACTGGCCGTCCTTGAGTTCCGGCACAGGCGCCTGGTGCAGGTCGAAGTCTTCGCGCTTGACCATGCCTTCCGGGCGGGTCTTCAGGCGCAATTGGCGGTTGATCGGTGACATGGCGGATACCTTTGCGGAAAGAGTCGTTACACGGCGCAGGCGCCGCCGTCGAGCACAAGTTCGGCGGCGGTGACGTAGCGGCTTTCGTCGGAGGCCAGATACAGCACCGCGTAAGCCACGTCGTCGGGTTCGCCCAGGCGACGCATCGGGATGCCGCGCGTGAGCTTGCGCGTGGCTTCCTCTTCGCCCAGCGAGGCGAAGAAGGGGGCTACGATGCCGGTGCGGATGAAAGCCGGGTGGATCGAGTTGCAGCGCACGTCGAGGTTCTGCCGCGCGCAATCGACCGCCACCGACTTGGTGAGCATGGCGACCGCCGCCTTGGAGGTGTTGTAGGCGGTGTAATCGGGATCCACCTTGAAGGCGGCCAGCGAAGAAATGTTCACGATCGACCCGGGCTGCTGCTGGCGCAGGTGCGGCAGCGCGTGTTTGCAGCCGAGCAGGATGCTTTCCACGTTCACCTCCATCACGCGCCGCCATTCTTTCAGTTCGATGCGTTCGACGCTGCCCAGCGATCCGATGCCCGCGTTGTTGACCAGTACCGACAAGCCGCCCATGGTCCGCGCTGCGTCGTCCAGCAGGTGTTGCCAGACGGTTTCGTCGCGCACATCCTGCCTGGCCGCCCATGCCACCTCGGCGCCGGCTTCGCGATTGATGCCGGCGGCCACCGCCTGCACGGCCGCTTCATCGACATCGGTGATGAACACCTTGGCGCCGTGGCGCGCCAGCATGCGTGCGGTGGCGGCACCAAGCCCGCCTGCCGCGCCAGTGACGAAGGCGCGCTTGCCGGCGACGCGTTTGATCGAGGTATCAGTCATGGGTGTCCTTGGTTTTTCAAATGCAGAGGTAGCCGCCGTCGACGTTCAACACCGCGCCGGTGGTGTAGGAGGCCGCGTCGGAAGCGAGGTAAAGCGCCGCGCCCGCCATTTCCGAGGGCTGCGCCACGCGGCGCATCGGTACGTGCGCCAGCGCCTGCTTGAGGATGGCGGGCGTATGGACCAGCACCGAGGCGAACTTGGTGTCGGTAAGGCCCGGCAGCAGCGCGTTGCAGCGCACGCCTGCCTGCGCGCACTCCACCGCGAACGCCTTGGTCATCGAAATGACCGCGGCCTTGGTGATCGAATAAATGCCTTGCTGGAACCCGGGCACCACGCCGTTCACCGACGCCACGTTGATGATCGAGCCGCCGCCGTTCTTGGCCATCAGCCGCGCGCCGTGCGTGGACATGTAGAAGTAACCGCGAATGTTCACATCCACGGTTTTCTGGAACACCGAAGGCTCGGTATCGAGAATCGAGCCGAAGAACGGATTGGTGGCGGCGTTGTTGACCAGGATATCCAGCCGCCCATGCTGCTGCGCCACCTGCGCGAACAAGGTTTCGATCTGCTCCATCTCGCCGATATGACAGGCAAGGGCTTGAGCCGAACCGCCGGCGCCGACGATCTCATCGACCACCGCCTGGCAATCGGCCTGTTTGCGGCTGGATACGATGGTGTGCGCGCCCTGCGCCGCCAGCAGCCTGGCAATGTCCGCGCCGATACCGCGGCTGGCGCCGGTGACGATGGCGATCTTTCCCGAGAGATCGAAACTTGGCGGTGCGCTCATGGTGCGGTATCCGTTGAAGGGGTTGTGTTTAGCGGTGCGTGACCAATGCGCTGTCTTCCATCCGCGCCAAGTGCGGCCACGCGTTGTAGGTCACCAGCGCATGACCTTGCTTGCTCAAGCGCAGGCGCGTCAGGCTGGTGTTGACCAGCGGCCAGCTGAGCTTGAACGTTTGCCCTGCCGGCGCGCCGACGATCGTATTGGTAAGCACGGCGATCGGGCCGCCCGAAGTAAACGCCCAGATGTTTTTTGCGCCGTGCTCGGCAAGGGTCTGCAGGGCGTCCAGTGCGCGCGTGCGGAAGGACGGCCAGGTGAGTGTGTAGTGGGCGTCATGCGCGCCGCCGGTCCAGCGCTCGATCGCGGCGACGAACAATTGCTGGAAGGCGCGATACGGATCAGACGTCTGTTTCAGTTCCGCGCGCAGGGCTTCGGGCGAGGCCAGATCGGGTCGAAGCCGCGCCAGCAGTTCCTCATGATCGACTTCATCCAGGCCATCCAGCTCAAGCAACGGTGGTTCGACGCCAGCGGCTTGCAGGCACAGTTGCGCGGTGCGCCGATGGCGTTCGCGCGGACCGATGGCCACCAGATCGGGTGCGCGATCAGTGCTTGCCAGCCATGCGCCGAGGCGCCGCGATTGCTCTTCGCCCAGCGGCGAAAGCCGGTCGTAATCGGCCGCGCGAAAGCTGGCCTGGCCGTGACGGATCAAAAGCACGCTGCGCACCGTCACAACACCGAGCGCGCGATGATGCGGCGACAGCGCGCTCCCATGTAGCGGGCGGCGTCGCCAAAGCCGGCGAATTGCGGGTTAGTGGTCTGGCCCAGCACGAAGCGGCGGTAGATTTGCTGGATGATCACCATCAGCCGGAACAGGCCGAACACTTCGTAGAAATCAAAATTGTCCACGCTCAAGCCTGTGCGGCTGCCGTAATAGTCGATGACCTCGCGTCGCGCAAGCATGCCGGCCGCGTTGGAAGGCTGGCGACGGAATGATTGGAATACCGCATCGTCGTCCGCCTGCACCCAGTAGGCCAGCGAGCCGCCCAGATCCATCAGCGGATCGCCGAGCGTGGCCATCTCCCAATCGAGCACGCCGATGATGTGCAGCGGTTGCCCAGGATCGAGCACCACGTTATCGAAGCGGTAATCGTTGTGGATGACGCAGGTGCCGTTGTCGCGCGCGGGCTGCTTTTGGGCAAGCCAGGCGAGTACGTCTTCGCAGGCGTCGGTGCCCTCGGTGAGCGCCTGGCGCCAGCGCTCGCTCCAGCCGGCGACCTGTCGCGCGATGTAGCCTTCGCCTTTGCCGATGGCTTGCAACTCGGTGCGCGAAGCATCGACCTGATGCAATTGAACCAGGCGATCGATGAAACCGTGGCAGAGCTTGCGTACGCCATCAGCGTCCAGGCCAAGCTGCGCGGGCAGGTCGCGGCGCAGGATGGTGCCGCGCAGCCGCTCCATGACGTAGAAGTGCTGGCCGATGACCGATTCGTCCTCGCCGATGGCGAGGATGGACGGCACATACCGATAGTGCGGCTTCAGCGCCGCCATCACATGCGCTTCGCGCAGCATGTCGTGCGCGGATTTTGCCTTGGCGCCGGCGGGCGGTCGCCGCAAAACCACTTCGCGGCCGGCGTAAGTGAGCAGATAGGTGAGATTGGAGGCGCCGCCGGGAAACTGCGCCACAGTCGGCGTGCCCTCCAGGCCGTCGATGTGACGTTTGAGATAGGCATCCACGCGCGCGACGTCGAACGCATCTTCTTCGCGCAAGGCGCGCGCCTGATCGAGCGTGTCGCTCATCAAACCATCTCCCTGTGCGCCTGGGCCTTGGCTTCGAGCTTGGCGATGACGCCGCGGTGCACTTCATCCGGACCATCGGCCAGGCGCAATACACGCGCATACGCAAACAGCTGGGTCAGCGGAAAATCGTCGCAAAGGCCGGCGCCGCCGTGGATCTGGATGGCCGCGTCCGCCGCCTGTTGCGCCACGGCAGGCACCACCACCTTGATCTGCGAGATCAGCCCCAGTGCGGCCTTGGTGCCTTGCGTATCGAGCGTCCATGCCGTCTTCAAGGTAAGCAGGCGCGCCTGTTCGATCGCCATGCGCAGGTTCGCCACGATGTCCGGATTGCCGCCCAGATCCGCCAGGTGCTTGCCGAAGGCCTTGCGCGAGCGGGCGCGTTGGCACAGCAACGCGAGCGCACGTTCGGCCGCACCGATCGCGCGCATGCAGTGGTGGATGCGTCCGGGGCCCAGGCGCCCCTGCGCGATCTCGAAGCCGCGTCCGGGCCCGAGGATCACATGGCTCGCGGGTACGCGCACGTCGGTGAAACTCAGTTCGCCATGGCCGGAGGGTTCGTCGTAGTGATGAAACACCGGCAGCATGCGTTCGATCTTCACGCCGGGCGCGTCGATTGGGCAGATCACCATCGCGTGCCGCTTGTGCGGTTCGGCGTCCGGATCGCTCAGGCCCATGAAGATGACGAAGCGGCAATGCGGATGGCCGGCGCCAGTGGTCCACCATTTGCGGCCGTTCAGTATCACCTCATCGCCATCGACGTGTGCGGTGGCACGCATGTTGGTGGCGTCCGAGGAAGCCACATCCGGTTCGGTCATGCAGAAAGCCGAGCGGATCTCGCCGTCCAGCAGCGGCTTCAACCAGCGCTCGCGCTGCTCGGCCGAGCCGTAGCGGTGCAGCACTTCCATGTTGCCGGTGTCGGGCGCGCTGCAGTTGAACACTTCGGGCGCGATGAAAGAGTGGCCCATGATTTCGGCCAGCGGCGCGTAGTCGGCGTTGCCCAGGCCCGCGCCGTATTCGGCATCGGGCAGGAACAGATTCCACAGCCGCGCCTGGCGCGCCTTGGCCTTGAGCGTTTCCATGATCGGCGGCTGGCGCCAGAAGCGGTGGTCGGCGTTACCGCTCAGCTCTGCCGCGTAGACCGCTTCGGCCGGCGCGATCTCTTCGCGCATAAAGCGGGCAAGCCGTTCGGCCAGGGCCTGGGTACGTTCGGAAGGCGCGAAATCCAAGGGGGTATCTCCTCAATCGGCTCAGCCTACGCCCTTCCAAGGGGATTATTGAAATGAATATGTCTTATAGGTACCTATCACTTTCATGCATGGCTTGGCGTATGCTGCAAGCGCTTAGCTGGAGCGCTTATGGAACGCACCGACAGCCGCCTGGACCTCAATCTGTTCCGCGTACTGGACGCGATCTACACCTATGGCGGCGTCAGCGCGGCGGCGCGCGTGCTGCACCTCACGCAGCCGGCGGTGACCCACGCGCTCAAGCGCCTGCGCGACCACCTGGGCGATCCGCTGTTCATCCGCCAGGGCAATCGCCTGTTACCTACCGAAAAAGTGCGCACGATGATGCCCGCCGTGCAGGCACACCTGGAAGGCCTGCACGCCACCGCGCATGTGCAGCCGCATTTCGATCCGGCCCGGCTGGAGCTGGAATTCACCGTCGGCTTTCGCGACATTCTGGAATCGATTGCGTTGCCCGCGCTGCTCAAGCGCATCGAGCGCGAAGCGCCGCGCGTACGGGTGGTAAGCCATCGCATCGCGGCCGGCGAAGTGGACCGGGAAATGCGCGCGGGCACCTTGAGCCTGATCGTGGATCGCCCGCTGCGTGGCGGTCCCCAGATCATGAGCCGTCAGCTGGCCGAAGAAACCCTGGTGGTGGTCATGCGCGCCGGCCATCCGCTGGCATCGTCACTGAAACGCAGCGACTACCTTGCCGCCCAGCACGTCACCGTGTCGCCGTTCGGAGAAATCGGCGCGCTCGATGTTTTGCTTGGGCAGAGCGGCACGTTTCGCCAGATCCGGCTGGTGTGTCAGCACTATTTCTCCGCCTGCCAGATTGCTTCGGGCACCGACCTGCTGCTGACCGTGCCGCGCTCGTATGCACTGCATTTGTCCTCGCTGCTGCCGATCGCGGTGCTGCCGCTGCCGATCAAGCTGAAGGCGTTTCCAATCGTGGCGTACTGGCATGCCTCGACGCATGACGATCCGGCGCATGCGTGGTTCAGGCGCTGCGTGATGGAAGCGATCGAGGCGGGGATTGCGCCGGTGCGGTAGGCGAGGGTTTCTTTGATCGAAAATCGCGGTGTCGGGTGCGATGGAGGCCCACCACCCATCTCGCCCTCGCCGTCATGGCGGCCGGCACCGGAATGACGGTGAGGTGCCGGTAACCGTTTGCCGCAGTCGGCAAGGGATCAGTCCTTGTCCTGATCCTCGGGCGCATGGGCGTGCTCGTGCTCGCGATGCTCGAATTTAACGTGACGCGCGTGCAGCTCTTCGCTGGTGTTCGTTGCTTCGGCGGGAGCGGCCGCGGATTCGGCCTCGGCGGCGCGCTGGTTTTCTTTCTCGCTGTCGTTGCCGGTGATCTTGAGGATGGCGTGGCGTATTTCGCGGGCCAGGATCACGCGCGCATCGCGCACCATGCCTTCCAGCACCGTGTCGTAGTCGAGCTTGCCCTCGTCGTCGGTCCACACCACGCGCCTTTCGCGCAATTTCTGGATGAAACCGCGGAACAGCGCCTTGTCGAAAAATTCCGGCGCGGACGGCTCGCTGAGCAGGCTCAGGCGCTGCGCAGTGAGGGTGCAGACGTTTTCCAGCTCGGCGGCGGTAATGGTGTGCGGACCGTTTTTCACCAGCGCGGCGATGGCGATGTAATAGCGCTCGAACGCCTGGATCAGGCTGCGCGCGATCACTTTCAATTGATACGCCGCGTCGTCCTGGCCGGGGCCGCGTTCCAGCACCCGGCCTTCGCCGGTGGCTTCCAGCAAGCCCCGGCGCACGAAGAAATCGATGGTGGCCTGCAGCTGCGCGCCGAAGCCTTCCGAATCCCATGGCAGGAACAGCTCGCCCTGGATGAAGGGGTAGATGATGCGGCCCAGGCGCAGGATCGATGCGCGCGACATGCGGCGATTGTTGAGGAAGCAGCAGGCCACCCACGCGGCGGGCGTGGTCAGGTGCAGCACGTTGTTGCGGAAGTAGCTCAGCAATACCGCCTGCTCGCTTTCCACCGTCAGCACGTCGCCCAGTGGATGGCGCACGCGCGTGATCCAGCTCATCTGCTCGCCGTAGGCGATGATCGCGGGCGGATCGAGCGGGGTGAACGTGACGCGGTCGGAATAGGGCAGCTCTTCCAGCAGCGCCTTCATCAGTTCCAGCTGCGCGAGCAGGTCGCTTTCGGCCATGGCGTGCTTGGGCGTGGCAAGCAGGGCCAGCGCGAGCAGGTTGATCGGGTTGACGTCCGCCGCGCGATTGATGTTGACCTGGATCTTTTCCGCCAGCTCGTTGACCACGCCGTTGAACCACTCCGGCCTGGCCTCCGGATCGGTGGTGGTGTCGCGCCAGTTGGCCGCGGCGGCGTCGAGCAGGGGGGTCAGTTCGATCGGCTCGCCGAAATTCAGCGCGACGTGGCCGTAGCGCTGGCGCAGCACGCCGAGGCCGCGAATGAGGCCGATCAGCGATTCCTTTTCCTTGGGCTTGCCCGACAGCTCGCCGATGTAGCTTTTGCCCTCCATCAGCTTTTCGTAGCCGATGTAGACCGGCTGGAACAGCACCGGGCGACGTGGCGCGCGCAGGAAGGCGCGCAAGGTCATTACCAGCAGGCCCGCGCGCGGCGCGAGCAGCCGGCCGGTGCGCGAGCGGCCGCCTTCGATGAAGTATTCCATCGGCACGCCGCGGTCGATCAGCTGCGCCATGTATTCCTTGAACACCACCGAATACAGCGCGTTGCCCTTGAAGCTGCGGCGCAGGAAGAACGCGCCGCCGCGGCGCAGGATCGGGCCGATCAGCGGCAGGTTGAGGTTGACGCCCGCCGCGATGTGCGGCACCACCACGCCCGATGCATGCAGCTGATAGGACATCAGCAGGTAGTCGGCATGGCTGCGATGGGTGGGCACGTACACCACTTCGTAGCCGGGCGCGGCCGCACGCGCCTTGTCGAAGTGGTGCATGGTGATGCCGTCGTACAGCTTGTTCCAGAAGTTGCGCAGCAGGAACGAGGCCGAGCGCACCACTGGGTGCGAATAGTCGGCGGCGATCTCCAGCACCATTTTGTAGGCGTGTTCCCAGGCCTTGGCGTAGGGAACGTTTTCCTTGGCCGCATTGGCGGCGATGGCGGCGCGCACGGGCTCGGCGTTGAGCACGGCATCGACCATGGTGCGGCGGTGCGAAAGGTCCGGGCCGATCACCGCGGCGCGGATGCGGCGGAAGTGCGTGCGCAGCACGCGCGCGATCTTGCGCGCGAAGCGTTCGGGGCGGATGTCGCCCGCCTCATTCATCACGCTGCGCAGCGATACGGGCGCTGAGAAGTGCACCACCGTGTCGCGTCCGTTGAGCAGCAGGGCGAGCATGCGGCGGAAGCGGCCGACCACCACCCAGTTTTCCGCGAACAGCACACTGAACCAGCCCGACTCGCGCGAGGGCGCGCGGCCGACGTAGATCGACACCGGCACGATCTGCACGTCGCGCTCAGGGAACCCTTCCAGCGAGCGGATCAGTTGGCCGAGGGGTTCGTTTGGCGATCGCTGTCGGTTGCGTCCGAAGATCCAGCCGTCGCGGCGCGCCAGCGCGAACACCGAGCGCTTGCGGCGCGTATGCGCCAGCGGCTGCATGGGGCTGGGCAGGCCGGCTTCGCGGCAGGCGCGCTCCAGGATCAGCCCGTCGGAAAGACCGTCGCGCTCGATCACGTAGCAGACCGGCGCATCCCCTTGCAGCAGGCCGGCCGGTTCGGCCGGATCGCGGCGGATGTGGATCCACGGTTCCAGCAGGTGCCCGGTGAGGTTGAACCACCACGGGGCGCGGCTGCGGTAACTGGATGGAGCGGTCGAGGTGCCGGTCTTCATGTTCCACATGCCCCGTGCTGCCCAAGGGGTAACGAAGGCAGACGTGCCGATGCGCAACCGGGCGGCAGCGCAGGATCGCGGTCGCTCGGGCGCGGGGCGGGGTGTTTGGAACGTGAAGACAGGCGGCTAGGCATCGGCATAGTGTAGCGGGACGGCGCTCAGCTCACGGTTTGGCGGCTAGCGCCGGCGGTGTCGAGGCTGCCTTGGCCGATGCCGGTGCGAAGACCGGCGCGGCGGCGCTGCTGGCCGGCGCCACGGACGGCGCCGTGCTGCTCGCCGGGGCCGGATGCAGCGATTGCTGGTGTTGCGCACGTGCGCTGTTGATCAGGTCCTGGCTGTACCAGCGCCCATCCACCTGCACTAACTGCGAGGACGCGCTGAGCGGTTTGCCGAGCAAGGTGTAGTCGATCTTCACGGTCGCGTGATCGTGATCGACGTTCTGGCTGGAGACCTTCACCGAGTTCAAGGTGTCATCGACCGACAGGCCATAGATCGTCAATAACTGCTTGATGCCGCCGTAGGCGATCGAGTACTGCTTCATGGCGGTATCGAAATCCATGTTCTGCAGCTGGTCGGGGCTCTTCAAGTCGAGCTGGCGCGCGGTGGTCACCACCACGCCCACGGCCTGCTTGGCCTTGTCCTGGTCGAACCACGGCGTCTGCTGCGCCCATGGCAGCAGCACGTTGAGCGCGTCGCGCGCCTGCTGCTTCTGGTCTTCGGTCAACGTCTTGCTTTGCGCGATGCCGGTGGTGAGGATGGCCTGGCCAATGCCGATCATCACCGGCAGCTGGTCGTGGTACTGCTGTTCCATCTGCGCCAGCTTGGGTTGCAACTGCTGGTAGAGCTTGGCTTGCGCATCGGGCTCGGTGAGCTGCTGCACGGCGCTGGCGAAGCGGGCACGCTCCTCGTCGGTGATCGGCTTGTGATCCATCGGCTGCAGTTTCCAGTCGGCGCGCAGGTTGGCGTAATCGGCCGCGGGCAGCGCCTGTTTCCAGAAGCCGGCGAAATCGCCGTTCTTGATCAACGTCACGGATTGCTCGACGGCCGCTTCCGGCGTGGCGCCGCCGGGTGCCGTGGAGGCTTCTTCCTTGTTGTGGCAGGCGACCAGCGCAAGCGTCGCCAAAAGCAGCATGCTGCAGCTAAGTGTCTGAAAACGCATGGAATATCTCGCTCAGTAGGGCGGTAACCTGCGGCGGGGCAGGCGTGGGCTGGCGGTAGATCTTAAAGAAAACCCCACGGGCGTTGGGCCTCGCGGGGTGATGCCGGCATTGCCGGAAGGGAAATGGCCAGGCCCGCAGTGAATTGGAGGTCAGCAGGTTCCGGCCGGGCCATGATACGGGCCTATTCGAGTTCAGGCAATACTTTAGATGTAATCACATAAGTATTTGATATTTAATCATTCTATGCGCAAGGCGTCGATCTTCTGCTGCCGCCGCTGGTCGCGCGGGGTGCTCCAATCATTGTTGAACAGGGCCGGCTCCCACGAGCCGTAGGTCGGGTTGGGCAGCACGAACCAGCGGCGGCCGATCCAGTCCAGATAGGGCGCAATCGCCTGCACGCGGCCGGCCCGGGTGTTGCTGAGCACGGTGACGAAATCGCCGAGCTGGTCGCCGAACTGCATCAGCACGCGATAGTGCTGGCCGACCAGCTGGCGGCGGCAGTTCTTTTCGGTGCCGACCTGATCGCAGCCCTTGAGGATGGTGCCAAGGCCCAGGAACGCCTGCGGGCCGGACACGGGCAGGCCCACCTTGCGCAGGTTGTCAATGGTGGCGGCATCCAGATCCTGCGAGCGGTTGGAGATGTAGATCACCGCCACGCCATGCTTGGCCGCGAACTGCGTGAAGGCGACCGCGCCGGGCAGGGCGCGTGCATGTTCTTCCTTGCACCAGGCGGCCCAGTCCGCTTCGTTGAATTCCCCACCGCTGCGGATCAGGCGCGCCTGGTAGGGCGAGTTGTCGAGCACGGTTTCATCGATGTCCAGGATGACGGCGGGCTTGAGGTTTTTGTACGGCGTCAGGCGGTCATCCTTGGGCAGCGCATCCCACTGCTTGTCCTTGATCGCCGCCAGCAACTGCGACTGCGCGTCGCGGAAGGTTTCCAGGTAGATCAGGTCGTGTTCGGGCGCGGTCTGCGTCCATGCGACGGCGTTGAGGTTGTCGTCGGGGCGCACCGGCGGCGGCGCAAGCGGCGCGGCCGGCGGCGTGGCTGCAGCCGGCGCCGGCATGGGCGCTGCATGAGGGGCCTGGCTGGCACAACCGCAAAGCGCGAACAACGAGCCCATCAGCATGGGCAGGATCTTGGACATGGAGCACCCTGTGGAAGACATGAAGAAATAAACGTGCGTAGTCAGGATGGCGAAAGTTTATGACAGACTTGCCAGTACCTGATTTTCAGAGCAAGTGTCGATGCCTGTCTCCCTCGATCCTACGCGCGGCATTCGCATCGCCAGCTACGTGCTGGCCGCCGTCGCGATGCTGCTGGTGCTGGAAATACGCCTGTTGCCGGCCTTGTTCGCGGGTCTGCTGGTGTATGAGCTGGTACACGCGATGACACCGCTGCTGGGTCGGCGTATTTCCGGCGAGCGTGCGCGCCTGGTGGTCGTGACGGGGCTGGGCGTGATCGTGGTGGGGCTGCTGACCTTGCTGGTGGTTGCGCTGATCAGCTTCTTCCGCAAGGAAATCGGCAACCCGGACCTGATGTGGCAGCAGCAGCTGATGCCGATGGTGGAGAAGGCGCGCCAGCAATTGCCCGCCACGCTCACCGGCTGGCTGCCCGACAGCGTGGACGAACTGCGCGTGATGGCGCTGGATCTCACCCGCAAGCACGCACTGAGTTTGCAGATGGCGGGCAAGGAAACCGTGCGCGTGCTGGTGCGCATCGTCATCGGCCTGGCGCTGGGCGCGCTGGTGGCGCTCAATCGCGAGCGTCCGTCGCATCAGGTCGGGCCACTGGCCGCCGCGCTGGGCGAGCGTTGCCAGCATCTGGCCGAAGCCTTCCACAATATCGTGTTCGCGCAGATCAAGATCTCGCTGATCAACACCCTCGCCACGGCGGTGTTTCTGCTGGGCGTGCTGCCGTTGATGGATATCCACGTGCCGCTGGCCAAGACGCTGGTCGTGCTGACCTTCATCGCCGGCCTGCTGCCGGTGATCGGCAACCTGATTTCCAATACCGCCGTGACGATCGCCGCGCTGTCGGTGTCGGTATGGGTGGCGGCCGCCTCGCTCGGTTTCCTGATCGTGATCCACAAGCTGGAGTATTTCCTCAACGCGCAGATCATCGGCACGCAGATCCGCGCCCGCTCGTGGGAACTGCTGGTGGCGATGCTGGTGATGGAGGCGGCATTTGGCCTGTCGGGACTGGTCGCGGCGCCGATCTACTATGCCTACCTGAAGAGCGAGCTGGAAACCGAAGGGATGATCTGAGCGCGTTGCGCTCAATGGCCTTCGGCGGCCGTGCGCACCTGGGCCAGCAGCGCCTCGTCTTCCAGCGGCTGGCCCCAGGTATTGCCGTGCAGCAGCTGCTCCAGCGGCAGGCGCGAACGCCAGCCGGCGATTTCCAGTTCCGGGCGCGGCAGAAATTGGCTGACGTAGCCCAGGCACAGGTACGCGACCGGTTGCACGTGTTCGGGCAACTGCAATGTCTGCGCCAATTGTGCCGGATCGACGATGCTTACCCAGCCTACGCCGATGCCTTCGGCGCGCGCGGCCAGCCATAGGTTCTGCACGGCCAGGCAGGTGCTGAACAGATCGGTTTCCAGCATCGTATTGCGCCCGAGCACGTGCGGGCCACCGCGCTGGCGGTCGCAGGTGATGCACAGGTTGATCGGGCTGTCGACGATGCCTTCCAGCTTCAAGCGGCGATACAGCGCCGCGCGTTCGTCGCTGTAGTTGTTGGCCGCATCGGCGTTGGCTTGTTCGTACAGCGCCTTGATCTGGCGCTTGACCTGGATGCTGTCGATGACCAGGAAATCCCACGGCTGCATGAAGCCGACCGACGGCGCGTGATGCGCCGCGCGCAGCAGCCGCGCCAGCACGTCGGGCGCGATGGGGTCGGGCAGGAACTGCGAGCGCACGTCGCGGCGCTCGTGAATGGCGCGGTACAGCCCTTCGCGCTGTTCCGGCGGAAAGCCGTGGGCGTTGTTCATGCGATCACCTCAGTTGCCGGCCAGCATCGCGGCGATTTTCGCCATGTGCGATTCGGCGGTTTCGCGCACCGCTTCCTTGTCCGCTTCGGGATCCTTGCCTTCCCAATGCAGGTCGTCCTGCGGCAGTTCGTGCAGGAAGCGGCTGGGCTGGTTGCTGTGGATTTCGCCGTAGCGCCTGGTTTTGGACGACCAGGACAAGGTCAGCAGTTCCTTGGCGCGCGTAATGCCCACGTACATCAGGCGGCGCTCCTCGTCGGTGCGGCCTTCGTCGATGGCGCCTTCGTGCGGCAGCGTGCCTTCCTCGCAGCCGACGATAAAGACAAAGCGGAATTCCAGCCCTTTGGCCGCATGCAAGGTCATCATGCGCAGCGCGTTGCCGGGCTCCTCGCGATCGGCGTGGCTGAGCAGCGCCAACTGCGAGGCGAGATCGCCCGCGCCGCTGCCGCCTTTCTGCATCGCGCCGAACCAGTCGGCCAGTTCGCGCAGATTGCCAAGGCGGCGCTCGCGCAGCGCGGCATCGGCGGTGCCGGTGGCGATGTGCGCGGCGTATTGCGTGCGTGTCAGCACGCGTTCGACCAGGTCCGCCGCGCTTTCATGCAGGGAAGCGCTGCGCAATTGGTCCAGCAGATCCGAAAACGACGCCAGCGCCGCTGCCGGACGCGGCGTGAGCTGACGCAACACGCTGTCGCTGCGGATCGCATCGAGCAACGAGCTGTGCCGCGATTGCGCCAGCTGGCCGAGCTTTTCCAGCGTGGTGGAACCGATCTCGCGCTTGGGTACGTTCACCACGCGCAGGAACGCGGCGTCGTCGCTGGGGTTGGTGAGCAGGCGCAGATAGCACAGCAGGTCTTTCACTTCCGCGCGATCGAGAAACGACAGCGCGCCGGTGAGGTGATACGGCACGCGTGCCAGCCGCAGCGCTTTTTCCAGCGGACGTGCCTGGAAATTGCCGCGATACAGGATCGCCATGTCGTGCCAGCGCACCTTGTGCTTTTCGGCCAGCGTGGCGGCCATGCCGGCGATGCGCTCGGCTTCGTGCTCGCCGTCCTTGCACTCGATAATGCGGATCGGCGCGCCTTCGGGGTGCTCGCTCCACAGCTTCTTGGTGTGCAAGTGCGGGTTGTTGGCGATCAGTTGATTGGCGGCGCGCAGGATGCGCTTGCCGCAGCGGTAGTTCTGTTCGAGCTTGATGACGCGCAGGCTTGGCCAGTCCTTGCCGAGCTGGTCGATGTTCTGGGGGTTCGCGCCGCGCCAGGCGTAGATCGACTGGTCGTCGTCGCCCACGCAGGTGAAGTTGCCGCGTTCGCCGGACAAAGCCTTCAGCAGGCGGTACTGCGCGTCGTTGGTGTCCTGGTATTCGTCCACCAGCAGATAGCGCAGGCGTTCGCGCCAACCGTCGCGGCATGCCTGGTCGCTTTCCAGGATGCGCAGCGGCAGGCGGATCAGGTCGTCGAAATCCACCGCGTTGAACGCGGCCAGGCGCTGCTGGTACATCTGGTAGAGGGTGGCCGCTTCCAGCTCGCGCGGACTGCGCGCGGCGGCGAGGGCTTCCTCCGGCGAAAGGCCGCCGTTCTTGGCGCGGCTGAGCAGGTTGCGCAGGCCGAACAAAACGTCGGGTTTGGCCCCTTTGGGGGCCAGTTCCTTGACGATGTTTTCGCTGTCGTCGGCATCGAGCACGGAAAAGCCGCGGCGCAGGCCGGCGCGTTCGTGTTCGATCTGCAGGAATTTCAAGCCGAGGGCGTGGAAGGTGCACACGGTCAGCGCCTGCGCATCGTCCGCGCTCACCAGCTTGCCCACGCGCTCGCGCATCTCGCGCGCGGCCTTGTTGGTGAAGGTGATGGCGGCGATTTTCGAGGGCGGCAGCTTGCGCCGCTGCACCAGGTGGGCGATCTTCTGGGTGATCACCGAGGTCTTGCCGGAGCCGGCGCCGGCCAGCACCAGCAGCGGGCTTTCCACGTGCTCGACGGCGGCCAATTGTTGGGGGTTGAGCATGCGGCGACGGACCGGTAGGAAGGTGGCGGGCGTAGCGAACGATCCTAGCAAACGCCGGCTGCCCCGAGCAGGCTTGCGCCGGACCCGTTCCGATGGCAGCGCGGCAGGTTACCATGCGCCATTCGGCAACCCGGCGCCCGCATGGCCAAGCTCTATTTCTATTATTCGGCAATGAATGCCGGCAAGACCACCAACTTGCTGCAGAGCGCTTACAACTACTTCGAGCGCGGCATGCGCACGTTGATTCTCTCCCCGGCGCTGGACAACCGTTACGGCGAGGGCGTGGTGGCATCGCGCATCGGGCTCAGATCGCAGGCGCGGCGTTTCGTCGCCGACACCGACCTCCTCGCGCTGGTGCAGGCGGACATCGCCGAGCATGGCGCGCTGCATTGCGTGTTCGTCGACGAAGCGCAGTTTCTGGGCAAGGCACAGGTGTGGCAGCTGTCCGACGTGGTCGACACGCTTAACATTCCGGTGCTGGCCTATGGCCTGCGCACCGATTTTCGCGGCGAATTGTTCGAGGGCAGCCGCTACCTGCTGGCCTGGGCCGACAGCCTGGAAGAGATCAAGACCATCTGCCACACCGGCCGCAAGGCCACCATGGTGGTGCGCGTGGATGAACAGGGACGGGCGATGACCGAAGGCCCGCAGGTTGAGATCGGCGGCAACGAACGCTATGTCTCGGTGAGCCGCGCGGAATTCAAGAAAATTACCCAGGGATGCGGTCGCATCGAACTGAAACAACCCGGCCTGCCGCTGGACGACAAGCACTGATGCGCCGCGGCGCCGCGACAAGGAAACCAAGCATGAGCCACCCGATACCCTTCCCCGCCTGGCAGCGCCCGCACTGGCAGCCGAACGACGAGGAAATCGTCCTGCAGTTCTATGTCTTCGGCGATTTCAAGCCGGTCCGCGTACCGTCCGCGCCGTATGGCAGCGATGGCTTGCCCGAGGAAGTGGAACTGTCCAGCCACCACCACAGCAGCCTGCGCGAATGGGACGGCTATCCGCTGAAGGGGGCGCTGGGCGAGCTGTTCGAGAACGACTCGCCGGAGGCGTTCGAAAAAGCCGTCGCCGCGCCGCAAGTGCTGGTGATCCGCGGCCGCTTCAAGGACAGCCCCGACACCGGCTACCTGCGCGACGTGTTCGGCGTGCTGGCAGGCTTGCTCGACATCGGCGGCGTGGCCATCCTCGATCCGCAGATCCTCACCTTGTTCGACGCCGAGGAGTGGCGCGACCGCTATGTGGTCAAAGACGGCGCGCCGTTGCGCAACCATGTGCTGATCCTGCGCGACCAGGAGGAAGATTCCGATCGCCTATGGATCCACACGCGCGGCCTGCGCAAGTTCGGCCGCCCCGACATCAGCCTGCATGACGTGCCCCCCGCCCAGGTCGATCGCGCCGGCACACTGGTGCAGCGCCTGATGGAGCTGCAGGCGCTGGGCGCGCGCTTCGTCGATGGACAGACGCTGGACGTGGACGGCATGTTCGGCGGCCTGGTGGCCGAACTCGGCGGCGGCTACGACCATCCGCAGTTCAACAACACCTACGTGGCGTTCTACTGGCCGGGCCACGAATGAGTTTGCGCAAGGCGGGCGCGCAAGGTGCTCACTTCTGGCAGCGTGGACACCAGAAAGTCGAGCGCTGCCCGAGCACGGCCTGCCGGATCGGCGTGCCGCATACCTTGCACGGTTCGCCTTCGCGTCCGTAGACGAACAGTTCGCGGAAGAAATAACCGGGTGCCCCGTCCGGATTGAGGAAGTCGCGCAGCGTGGTGCCGCCGCGTTCGATCGCCCACGCCAGGATACGCTTCACTTCCGCGGCCAGCCGTTCGTAGCGCGGGCGCGTCACGGTGCCGGCGGCACGGCGCGGATCGATGCGGGCGGCGAACAAGGCTTCGCTGGCGTAGATGTTGCCCACGCCCACCACGATCGCGTTGTCCATCAGGAATAATTTCACCGCCGCCTTGCGCCCGCGCGAGCGCCGCCACAGCAGCGCGCCATCGAACGCATCGGTGAGCGGTTCGGGGCCGAGTCCGGCAAGCAGTTCGTGCGTGGTGCCGGGCGGCTGCCACAGCAGGCAGCCGAAGCGGCGCGGATCGGTGAAGCGCAGGATGCGCTCGCCCGTCTGCGGGTTCGGCTCCAGCAGCAGGTCTACGTGATCGTGCGCGCCGGGTGGGATGTCCGGCGGCAGCACGCGCAACACGCCGGTCATGCCCAGATGGAGCAGCGCGCTGCCGGCGGCGGTATGCAGCAGCAGGTATTTGGCGCGGCGCTCCACCTCGTCGATGCGCTGTCCCGGCAGCAGCTGGGAAATTTCGCGCGGAATCGGCCAGCGCAGATCGGCGCGGCGCAACGTCACCTTTGCAATGCGCCGGCCGATCAGGTGCGGGGCAATGCCGCGCCGGGTGGTTTCCACTTCGGGCAGTTCCGGCATGTCACTGTGCCTTGATCGATGCGCTTTGCGCCGAACGGGGCATGTAGCGCAGAGAAACGATGCCGACCCGCTGGCCGTCCAGCACGTAGCAGGACTGGCCGATCGCGGTCATGCCGCCAAACAACAGCGTATGGCCGTCCAGATCCAGTCTTGCCTGCGCGGGCGAGAGACCGATTTTCGCCGGATCGTAGCGATCCATCGGCTGCCAGCTTTGCACCGGCGCGGCGGCGATGCGCGTCAGTTCGCCAAGGCGCAGGTCGTCCGCGCGGGCGAGCCTGGGCTGGTCGGTGCGCCACCAATGGCCGTTGCGTTTGAGATAGTGTTCAGCCGCGTTGCCGATCTGCAGATCCACGTGCGTGATCGCATCGGGATCGATCGCAAGCAGCGTGCCCGGCGCGGATGCGCGATCGCTGCGCAATTGCCACCACGCCGCCGCCAGCAGCGCCAGCACGGCGGCGGCGAACACCCGTTGCCGACGCACTGCACGTTTCATGCGCGGCGCCGGCGCCAGGCGATCAGGCCGCCGGCAATGATCAACAGCAGCGGCATGCCGAGGATGTAGGTGATGCTCAATGCATCCAGTCGGCCTTGTGAAATCATCAGTACGCGATCGGGCGCGCCGCGCGGCGGCATGTTGATCAGAGCGTCGTCGCCGAGCAGCCAGTTGAAGATGCGCTCGCCCAGCGCGCGATTGCCGCCGTTGCCAAGATAGCTGTTGGAAAGAAAATCGCCGTTGCCGATCGCCACCACGCGTTGCTCGCTCTTGGCGGGGCTGGGCGAAAGCCGGCTGAGCGCGAAGCCGAAATCCAGCGGCCCCTTCAGCGCATTGGCCTGCGCGGCTCCGACCGATTGGGTGCTCGCCTGTGCGCTGGAGCGCAGGAACGGCACGATCTGCCAGTCGCTTTTGTTTACTTCGGCCAGCGGCGCCACTTCGGGGAACAGCGTGGTGAGCGTGAAGCCGCGCGTGATGTCGCTGGGCGGATAGTCGCCCAGTACGATCATGCGCGGGTCTTTCAGGCCGGCGGCGGCCGAGGCATCGACCAGTTCGCCGGGCAGCACGCGAATGCCCAGCGCGTCGGCGAGCGGTTGCAGGCCCGGATCCTGGTTGCCCGGATCGGCCAGCCACAGCAGGTTGCCGCCGCCGCCCACGTAATCGACCAGCGCTTTCACCGCACCGGGCGATAGCGCGGCCTGCGGACCGGCCAGCACGACCAGGTCGGTGTGCTCGGGAACGCGGGTGACTTGGGAGAAATTCAACGGCACCGCGCGCATGCCGCTGTGTTCGAGCTGCTGCACAAAGATGCCCAGGTCCGCGTTGGCATCGCCGTCGGCGCGGCGCTCGCCGTCGCCGGTGACGAAGGCCACGATGCGGTCGTTGCCGCGCACCAGGCGCTCGAACGCGTCGGTAAGGCTGCGTTCGGTAAGCGTGTCCAGGCGCTGTTCGCGATCGCGATAGTGCAGAATCAATTCGCCATCCACCGTAATCCCGAGGTTGCGCATCGCGGCGGGGTCTTTCTGTGGATCGACGAAGCTAAGGTGCAGATCCGGCTTGGCCTGCTGGTAGCGTTTTAGCGCTCTGGCCACGCTTTCGCGCAGGTCGCCTTGTGGACTGGCGTAACTGACCATGTCGATGGGGCCATTGGCTTTCGCCAGGATCGCGCGGGTCTGCGGCGGGATGCTGGCACGGCCCAGATAACTCCAGTCGCTCACCACCTCGTGGCGCGAAGTGAGAAAACCGGCGGCGCCGGCGGCGGCCAGCACCAGCAGCGCAAACAGCCAGCCGCGAAGCCGCCGCATGAACGGTATGCTCATCAGCCGCGCTCCTTGTCCGATGCCAGCCGATGGATGCCCAGTGCCAGCGCTACCGCGATGGCCAGCAGGAACCAGCTGACATCGACGCTCGAAACCAGGCCGCGCATCATGTTGTCCTGATGCGTGCTCATCGCCAGCCAGTTGATGAACCCGCTGTCGACGCCTGCGTGCTGCGCGCCGAGGTTGACGCAATAGAGGGTGACGCTGACGATCAGCGCCAGTGCCGCCGATGCGGCCGGATGCTGCGAAAACGCCGAACACGCCAGGCCGATGGCGGCGAGCACCGCAAGCGTGAGGAAGGTGCCGAGCGTCGCCGCCGCCAGCTTGCCCCAGTCCAGATGCGCACCCTGCGCCATGCTCACCGGAATGGCGAGCGCCAGTGCCAGCCACAGTGCAAGCCAGACCAGCACGGCCAGGTATTTGCCGATGAAGATGCGCGTGGCGGACAGGCCGCTTGCATACAGCAGTCCAAGCGTTCCGGCCGCGCGCTCGGACGCCAGGCTGGACATGGTCAGCAGCGGCACGATCAGCAACGCCAGCTCGGCCAGCGCGAACGGCAACGCGATGCTGCTCAGCAACGGCATGATGACAATGTCGGTGTAGCCGGGGCCATCGGGAATGCTGGCCAGCTGTACCTGGTTCATCAGGAAGAACTGCAGCAGCAGGGCGAAGCGCCAGCCCAGCTCCGCCAGCGCGAGCGCGCCGATGATCCAGCCCAGCGGGCGTACGAACAGGCGGCGCAATTCCAGCCGCGTCACGGCAAGTAGCGTCATGCGGGCTGCATCCTGCCGGCCAGGGCGATGTCGAAGAAGGTTTTTTCCAAGGCGGTGTGTCCGTTCGCGTGCAGGGGCTGGTCGTAGCGCAGCGTGCCTTCGTGCAGGATCGCAACGCGGTCGCAGACCGCGGTGACCTCCCCCAACTGATGGGTGGAGAGGATGACCGCCGTGCCCGCCGCCGCCACTTCGCGCAGCAGGCCGCGAAGTGCGACCACCTGCACCGGGTCCAGCGCATTGGCCGGCTCGTCCAGCACCAGCAAGGCCGGGCGATGGAGCAGGGCGCAGGCCAGCCCCAGGCGCTGGCGCTGGCCCTGGGACAGCACGCCGGCAAGGCGGCGCTGCAGGTCGTTCAATTCCAGCCGGGCCAGCACCGCGTCGCCGGCTCGCTTGAGATCGGCCCCTTTGAGCCCGCGCAGGCGGCCATGGGCGTCAAGATGTTCGCGCACGGTCAGTTCTGGCCACGTTGGGGCACTTTCCGGCAGCCATCCCAGCACCTGCCCGGCCTGTTCCGGGTACTCCTGGAAGTCCTTGCCCTGCAGTTCGATGGTGCCTTCATCGGGCAGCAAGGCCCCCGCGATCATGGCCAGGGTGGTGGACTTGCCGGCCCCGTTGATCCCAAGCAGGCCAAGCACTTGCCCGGCCTCCAGGGTCAGGTTGAGCTGGTGCACGGCCGGGCGCCCGGCGCGTTGCCGGCTGACGCCTTCGAGTTTCAGTACGGGAGGTGAAGCGGGTTTGGGCGCGTTCATTGCATGATTGTCCGGGGGACCCCATCCCTCGCACAACCGTCAGCCGTCACGCATGCCGCATGTCGGCGCCAAAGTGAACGCTTTAACGGAAGCGCAAGCGTTGGGGTCCTACCATGCTGGTAGGTACGGACGCCCTCGACTAGACTGCCTTTTCAACCATCCCCGGGTTCTTTCACGATGTTCGACGTAGTGCTGCATTTTCTTGCCGGCGGTCTGGCCCAGGCTGGCTGGGTGGCGACGCTGATTTACCTTCTGGTGGTCACGCAGATCACCATTTTCACCGTCACCCTTTACCTGCATCGTTGCCAGACGCATCGCGGCATCGACATGCATCCGTCCATTGCGCATTTCTTCCGTTTCTGGGGCTGGCTCACCACGGGCATGGTCACCAAGGAATGGGTGGCCGTGCACCGCAAGCACCACGCCAAGGTGGAAACCGAGGAAGATCCGCATAGCCCGCAGATCTACGGCATCAAGAAGGTGTTCTGGGACGGCGTGTCGCTGTACCGCGACGCCAGCTTCATCAAGGAAGACCTGGAGAAATACGGCCGCGGCACCCCCGACGACTGGATCGAGCGCAAGCTCTACACCGCCCATCCGTACTGGGGCCCGGCGCTGATGATGATCATCGACGTGGCGCTGTTCGGCGTGATCGGTCTGGCGATCTGGGGCATCCAGATGGCGTGGATCCCGTTCTGGGCGGCCGGCTTCGTCAACGGCATCGGCCACTGGTGGGGTTATCGCAACTTCGAAAGCTCCGACACCGCCACCAACCTCATCCCGTGGGGCTTCTGGATCGGCGGCGAAGAGCTGCACAACAACCACCACGCCTTCCCCAGTTCCGCCAAGTTCGCCCTGCGCAAGTGGGAGTTCGACATCGGCTGGGCAATGATCTGCCTGTTGCGCGCGGTGGGCCTGGCCAAGGTGCTGCGCGTGGCGCCCACGCTGGATGTGCGCCCGAACGTGCACCTGCCCGATGCCGAGACGCTCAAGGCCGTGCTTACCCATCGCTTCCAGGCGATGACCGACTACTACCGCCACGTGATCGTGCCCACCCTGCGCGAGGAAGCCCAGCACGCCGGCGAAAGCATCAAGGCCACCCCGCGCCGCATGCGCCGTGCGCTGGCCGATGGCGGCCGCTGGCTGGACGGCGAAGGCCGCGAGCGGATGCAGGCGGTCCTGGCCAAGCGCCCGATGCTCAGCACGGTGTGCGACTTCCGCAATCGCCTGGCCGAATTGATGGACCAGCGCGGCGCCGAGCAGGCCCTGAAAGGGTTGCAGCAGTGGATTGCGGAAGCCGAGCAGAGCGGCATCCGCGTGCTGCAGGATTTCGCACAGCGTCTGAAAGGTTATTCGCTGGCCGCCAGGATCTGAGCAGCCGGCCCATTGGCTAAGATGAAAAGCCCGCCCTCGAGGCGGGCTTTTTTGTGGACAGGTGCGGCATGGCGATGCGGATTCTGTTGATCGGTGCCACAGGGGTGTTCGGTGCGCGCATCGCCGAGCGCCTGGCGCACAATGCGCGGTTCGAGTTGATCCTTGCCGGGCGGACTCCGAAGGCGCTTGAGCGCCTGCGCGATGAGATCGGCGATGCGACCCTTCGGGTTGCCGTGATCGACGTGAATGCCGGCGATTTGGAGACATCCCTGCGCGACTGCGCGCCGGGCATGGTGATCCACGCGGCCGGGCCATTTCAGGCCCAGGATTACCGCGTGGCGAAAGCCTGCATCGCCTGCGGCAGCGACTATGTGGATCTGGCCGACGGCCGTGATTTCGTCGCCGGCATCGGCACGTTGGATGCTAAGGCGCGCGAGGCGGGTTGTCTGCTGGTCAGCGGTGCGTCGACAGTGCCTGCGCTGAGCAGTGCGGTGGTCGATCATCTGCGCGATCGCTTTTCCTTGTTGACGGCCATCGATCACGCCATCAGTCCGGGCAATCGCACGCCGCGCGGCGATGCGACGGTCGCCGCGATACTCGGCTATTGCGGCCGCCGCATGGCGGTGTGGCGGAATGGTGCGTGGCATGTGGGGTTCGGATGGCTTTCGACGCGACGCGTGCGTTTCATGTCGGGTCCGCGCTGGGTGGGCTTGTGCGACGTTCCGGACCTGGCGCTTTTCCCCGAGCGTTATCGCGGCGTGCGTCGAGTGACGTTTCGGGCCGGACTGGAACTGCGCCGCCTGCATTTCGGTACATGGCTGCTGGCATGGCTGGTGCGTCTGGGCCTGGTGAAGCATCTTGCGCGCCATGCGTCGCGATTGCGCCGTATCAGCGAATGGTTTCTTCATGCGGGCACCGATGAAGGCGGCATGGTCGTAGCCTTGCAAGGCCTCGACGTTCACCAAAGGCCTTTGCATTTGCGCTGGTCATTGCACGCGCAGGCCGGTCACGGGCCCCACATACCGGCGATGCCCGCGGTGTTGCTGGCTCGAAAAAAGGCCGAGGGCAGCCTCAAGGTCAGCGGAGCCATGCCGTGCATGGGGTTGTTCGATCTGGATGAAGCGTTGTCCGCGCTGGGCGATGATGAGATCCGCGCCACGCTCGATGTGCTTACGACATGAAGCGCGAGCGTTGCTCGGGCGTCGGCACGAAGCACTGCTCGCTGCGCCCGAAGATGCGGTAGCGATGACGCGCGACCAGGCGATACGCGGCGTCGCGCAAGCGCCGAGGCATGAACAGCAGCGCAGCGCTGAGCCAATGCCAGCGTTTGCCGGGCAGTCCGCGCAGCACACGTGCTATGGCGGTGGTATCGGTATAGCCGTTGTTGCCGTCAACCAGAAGCATCGAAAACGGAGAGTCTGGATCCAGTCCATGCGTTTGCAGCAGCCGGCGGCCGCTGTCCGATTGCATGGGCGCAAACCGGTAGCGACCTTCGCGATCGTGCGTGAGCAGAAAACGCACCCAGCGGCTGCACAGCAGGCAAACCCCGTCGTAGACGATCACAGGTGGGGTGGCGTCATCCGTCATCGGCAACGATCTCCAGCCAGCCATGATAGGCAACGAGCCTGCCTATCCACGGCAATTGCGTATCGATGTCGAAGGCGTAGCGACCCTGGCGTTCGCCGCTGCGCGACATCACCTTGCCCAGCCACGCGGTCGGCACGCGCACGCCCAGCAGCCATGCGCGATCGACATGCCATGGGATGCCGTGCGCATCGGGGTGCAAAGCAAAGCGCAACGTGATCGGCCCCAGGCGTTCGAGCAGATGCTTGCCTTGCGCGTCGGCGTGCAGGGTGGAGCGCATCTGGCCAAGTGCGAAGCGACGCGTCCAGGTTTCCCGCGTGCCCTGGCGTTCAATGCAAACGTCGACCGCTTGCTGCATGCCCGGCGGCGGCAGTCCGAGCAGGCGCCGCAAGAGTCGGGCGAGAGGATGGCTGCTGCCATCCACATCGGCCACGCCTTGTGCGAACACGCGTGGCGTATCGCCATGCATGCGCCGCACGGTCTCGGGCAGATTGCGCCAGGCACGCAGGCCCAGCAGGTTCGGGAAAAGCGCCGGTGCCGTCTCCATGGCGGCGATCATGCGCAGCCGGCGCGGGTGCTGACAAGCGGGCAAAAGAAACCCGCCACAAGGGCGGGTTACTCGTGTCGAGGCGGGATGCGTTGCTTGGCTCACCCTTCGGGGGCGGTTCTTCCAACGGCGCCGCGCCTCGCGCTGCGTCCGGCTTTCGCCGGCGTGACATGACGGCCGCCATGCGCTACGCGCACGGGCCGTTGCGTCACTTGATCTTGCCTTCCTTGTAGATCACGTGCTTGCGCACGACCGGATCGTATTTCTTGAATTCAAACTTGTCCGGGGTGTTCTTTTTGTTCTTTTGCGTGGTGTAGAAGTGGCCGGTACCGGCCGAAGAGATCAAACGGATCTTGTCGCTCTTGCTCTTGGACATGACTTAAGCTCCCTCAGATCTTTTCGCCACGGGCACGCAGGTCGGCGATCACGGCCTCGATGCCCTTCTTGTCGATGGTGCGCAGCGCCTGGTTGGAGACGCGCAGTTTCACCCAGCGGTTTTCGCTGGCGACCCAGAAGCGGCGCTCATGCAGGTTGGGCAACCAGCGGCGACGGGTCTTGTTGTTGGCGTGCGAGACGTTATTGCCGGTCTGCACACCCTTTCCGGTGACTTGGCATACACGGGCCATGATGACCTCCGTAAATTTGTCTACCGCCCGTTGGCCAGGGCGACATCGGCCCAGCGACGCCATGCGCCACGCGATGCTGGAGGGTGTTGCGGTCGCCGTATGCCGTAAGGCCCACATCGCGTCGTGGGCATGCCCGACAGATCGGGTCGGCTTGGGGCGAGCCGTGCATTGTCTCAGAAAAACAAGCCGCTGCGCAATCTTTACGCCATGCCCGGTGCGGGCACGGGCGCCCCGGGCGGGTTTTGGGCGGGCGGCGACCCGCGTTGCCCCGGGGCAACACCGCATGACGGAAGCCCCGGATCTATGGAACAATCCTCTCCTTTGCGCATTGCGCGCCCGCCCATTCGAACCGAGGGATTCTCATGGCAGAAGTTACCGCCAACGGCCAGTCCAGCCAGCCGCAGCTGATGCTGCAGCGGATCTACGTGAAGGACGTGTCCTTCGAGGCCCCCAACGCGCCGCAGATCTTCCAGGAAGTGAGCGAGCTGAACGAGGCCCCCCAGGTCCAACTCAACCTTAGCCAGCGCGCCACCGGCCTTGGCAACGACCTGTACGAAGTGGTGCTGAGCCTCACCCTCACCTGCACCGTCAACGAGCGCACGGCCTACCTGGCCGAAGTGCACCAGGCGGGCCTGTTCGGCATCGCCGGCTTCTCCGAGGCCGACCATGCCAGCGTCATCGGCAGCTACTGTCCGAACCTGCTGTTCCCCTACGCGCGCCAGGTCATTTCCTCGCTCGTCCAGGAAGGCGGCTTCCCGCCCTTCCTGCTGCAACCGATCAATTTCGAAGCCCTCTACGCCGAGCAGCAGCGCCGGATGGCGGGCGGCGAGGCCCCCACGCTCAATAGCTGAGCGAACACCATGAGCGACCAGCCGATTCTGGGGCAGCCAGTTCTGGCCGTTCTGGGTGCGGGCTCCTGGGGCACGGCCCTGGCAACGCTGGCAGCGCGCAATGGCGTGGCCACGCGCCTGTGGGGCCGCGATGCGGCCGCGCTGGCGGCAATGGCGGCTACCCGGCGCAACCAGCGCTATCTGCCCGATCTCCCATTGCCCGAGGGGCTCGCGTTCGAGCCGGACCTGTCCAAGGCACTGCGCAATGCCACGATCGTGCTGATCGTGGTGCCCAGCCATGCGTTTGCCCGCATGCTGGACGAGATCGCGCCGCTGCTCGACCCGGCCGCCAGCATCGCGTGGGCAACCAAGGGCTTCGAACCGGGTACCGGCCGCTTCCTGCATGAACTGGTCGCCGAAAAGCTGCCGGGCCGCGCGGCTGCGGTCATCACCGGCCCCTCGTTCGCGCGCGAAGTGGCGGGCGGCATGCCCAGCGCCGTCACCGTGCACTCGGAAGACGAGGCCTTCGCCCAGCAGGTCGCCACGCTGCTGCACGCGCCCAATTTCCGCGCCTACACCGGCAAGGACGTGCTGGGCGCCGAGCTAGGCGGCGCGATGAAGAACGTGCTGGCGGTCGCCACCGGCGTCGCCGACGGCATGCAGCTGGGCCTGAACGCCCGCGCCGGCCTGATCACGCGCGGCATGAACGAAATGCTGCGCCTGGGCGTGGCCCTTGGCGCGCGGCCGGAAACCCTGATGGGCCTGTCGGGCCTGGGCGACCTGGTGCTTACCTGCACGGGCGACCTGTCGCGCAACCGGCGGCTGGGCCTGGCGCTGGGGCGGGGTATTGGCATCGGCGAGGCGGTGGCGCAGATCGGCCAGGTGGTGGAAAGCGTGGTCACCGCCGACGAAGTGGTGCGCCTGGCCGACAAGCACGGCCTGGACCTGCCCATCAGCAAGGGCGTGCGCGCCGTGCTGCACGGCGAAGTGACGCCGGTGGAAGGCTTGAAGGCGCTGCTGGCGCGCGAGCAGAAACCGGAATACCCCACGGGCCTGTTCGGGCCTTACTGAGTCGGTTCGCTGACGGGTGTCACTATCGGTTTGCGGTATCGACCCGGATCGCTGCTAAGCTCAAGGTTTTGATCGCTCCAGGGATCGCATGGGCATGCACCTACCGGACGAGAAACACCAGGGCGATCCATCCGCGGCCACGGATGAGCGCGCGGAGGAGAGTTTGCCCAGCGTGTGGCGCAAGCTGTTGGCGAGGCCCGCGACCGCGGCCGCGCACGAACACGTGGTGCTCGGCTTTTTCTTCGAGGTGGTGCCTGAGGAAGGCGTGCCCTATGCGCGCCTGGACGCGGCGCCGGTCCTGCTGACGCCGGCCGAACATGGCCGCTTCGTGCGGCCGGCACCGCTGGAAAGCAAGGCGGTGACGCACGCCGCGCTGCAGCCGCACGAGCAGCGGCTCGCCACCGCCGTGCTCGGCTTGCCGCAGACGCCGCGCAAGTCGCGCAGCTACGCCCGGCTGGCCGGGCACGTGGGCAATGCCTTGCTGGCGGAAATGCTCGACTGCTCGCCGTGCTTCCTGGGCGGCCTGGCCGGTCTGCGCCTGTCGCGCGGCAAGTCGCACCAGCTCAACTGGCACTGGCACCTGGAACACGATGGCAGCCAGCGTCTGCTGCCGGCGTTGCCGCACAGCCAGCGCCTGCTGCGCGTGGATGGGCTGTGGTACCTGGACGCCGAACGCGCGGAACTTGGCCACCTGGAAGCCGATACGGAAGAAACGCACTGGCTGGACCTGCCGCCGCTCAAGCACGAGTACAGCCGCGGTCTACGCCGCATCCTGCCGTCGAGCCGCCTGGCCCAGCGCATTCCGCTGCCGCAGGTCTTCGACGAACTGCGCCGCGCCGAACTGGCGCCCAAGCCGGTGCTTACCCTGCACGCGTTGACCCGTCACGCGCGGCTGGCCGCGGGCACTCCACCGCTGGCCTATGCGCGGCTGGCCTTCGACTACGCCGGCGAGCGCCTGCCCGGGCGCGGCGGCGAGCCCCTGGTGCGCCGTGTGCGCAACGGCCAGCTGGTGGAAATCACCCGCCGCCGCGCCGAAGAACTGTCCGCGATGGAGCAGCTTGAACGCGTCGGCCTCACCCTTGGCGTGGATACCGAAGGCCTGCCCTGGGACCTGGCCGACACCCTGCCCGAAGATGCCTGGCTGTTCCCCGGCAAGGGCCATTCGGGTGCACTGGAAGTGAACACGCCCGCGCGCTGGCTCGCGCTGCGGCCGAAACTGGAAGGCGAAGGCTTTTTGCTGGAATACGCACCGAGCTTTCCGTTCGAAGTGCTGGAAGGCCCGGTGCGCTGGTACGGCAACGCCGTCGAGGACACCGACGATCACGCCTTCGACCTGGAAATTGGCATCGAGATCGAAGGCAAGCGCCGCAACCTGCTGCCCGCCGTGGCGCAGGCGCTGGCCGAGCACCAGCTCAACTTGAGTCCCGCGCCGAACGAGCCGGAAGACGCCGTCTGGTATGCGCCGGTCGACGAACGCCGCCGCGTGCCCGTGCGCCTGAAGGAACTGCGCGGCTTGCTGGCGCCGCTGGCCGAATACCTGGAAAAACCCAAGAAAAAACTCCACCTGCCGCGCGTGCAGGCCGGCCGCCTGGAAGAAATCGTCGAAGCGTTGCCCAGCGGCGGCGAGCTGCAGGCGCCCGAGCAGCTGCGCGGCTTCACCGCGCGCCTGCGCGATGCCGCCGAGCGCGCCAGCGACGCGATACCCGAAGGCCTGGCGGTGGAATTGCGCCCCTACCAGCGCGAGGGCCTGCGCTGGTTGAATGCGCTGGCCGAAGCGGGCGTCGGCGGTGTACTCGCCGATGACATGGGCCTGGGCAAGACGCTGCAGCTGATCACGCACCTGCTGGCGCTGAAGGAACGCGGTGCGCTGGCGCAGCCGGCGCTGATCGTGGTGCCGACCAGCCTTATTCCCAATTGGCTGGCCGAAATTGCGCGCTTCGCGCCCACGTTGCGTGCGCTGGCGCTGCACGGCCCGCAACGCAGCGGCGATTTTTCGCAGATCGGCGCGCAGGACATCGTGCTGACCAGCTATGCGCTGTTGCCGCGCGACGTGGTCACGCTGCGCAAGCAGCCGTTCTCGCTGATCGTGTTCGATGAGGCGCAGCAGGTGAAAAATCCGCGCACGCAGGCGCGTCGCGCCGCGCTCACGCTGCGTGCGCCGCGCTGCATCTGCCTCACCGGCACGCCGCTGGAAAACCATCTGGGCGAGCTGTGGTCGCAGGTCGATCTGGCCGTGCCGGGGTTGCTGGGCGACGAAGGCGCGTTCCGCCGCCACTATCGCGTGCCGATCGAAAAGCAGCACGACGAGGAATGCCAGGCCCGCCTCAACCGCCGTCTTGCGCCGTTCATCCTGCGCCGCACGAAATCGCAGGTGGCATCGGAGTTGCCGTCCAAGACCGAGATCACCCGCCGCGTGGTGCTCGATGGGCGCCAGCGCGAATTGTACGAAAGCCTGCGCCTGTCGCTGGCGGACGAATTGCGCGAAGTGATCGCCCAGCGTGGCATCGCGCACAGCGGCATTGTGGTGCTGGACGCCTTGCTCAAGCTGCGCCAGGTTTGCTGCGATCCGCGCCTGGTGAAGCTGGAGGCTGCTCGCGGCGTGCGCGACTCGGCCAAATTCGAGTTGTTGATGGACATGTTGCCGGCGCTGCTGGCCGAAGGCCGCAAGGTGCTGCTGTTCTCGCAGTTCACCGAAATGCTCAAGCTGATCGCCAACGAGCTGGAACGCCACCGCATCCGCTACGTCATGCTGACCGGCGAAACGCGCGATCGCGCCGAGCCCGTGCAACGTTTCCAGGAAGGTGACGTGCCGCTGTTCCTGCTCTCGCTGAAAGCCGGCGGCGTAGGCCTGAACCTCACCGCCGCCGACACCGTCATCCACTACGATCCATGGTGGAATCCCGCCGCCGAGGCGCAGGCCAGCGACCGCGCGCATCGCATCGGCCAGGACAAGCCGGTGTTCGTATTCCGCCTGATCACCGCGGGCACCGTCGAAGAGCGCATCGAAGAGCTGAAAGCACGCAAGGCGGAGCTTGCCGAGGCCGTGCTCGAAGGCGGCGGCACGCGCGAGAAGCTCAGTTTCGACCAGGCGGATCTGGATGCCTTGCTCGCGCCGAGCTGAGGTGCCGTGTGCCCACGCTCATCGGGTAAACAGGCCCCAGGCTATTGCACAGGCGTCGCCGCCGACGAAGCACTGGCCGGTTGCTGCGCATGCAGCCATTGGGGCTTGCCCACCACCACGGTCCCGCTGAAGTTTGCGAAATCGGCGGTGGCCTGGTCGTGCAGCTTATTGGCTATCACGAAGGCGCTTTGCGGAAACGGGGCGTAACCGCTCAGGTAGACGATGTTGTTCCCGCGCGCGGCATCGTCGATATCGCCGATGGTCTGGTTGAAACGCCGGATGGCGCGCTTTTCCGCGACCTTGTCCGCGTATTTCAGGCGCATTCGCCGCCATAGCGCGGTGGCCTGCTGGGCTTCCTCCGGCGTGAGCCTGGCGAGCGCCGCGTCATAGGTGAGCTTGTACTGCGGGTTGTTGCGTTCGGCGGCCAACGCCAGCCATGCAACGCCCAGCGGCCGGTTCTGCGGCACCTCGGCGAAGTCGCCGTTGAAGTACGTCAGGCCCAGGGCGTACTGGGCGTCCTTGTTGGCCCAGTACGCGGCTTCCTCAAGCATGTCCACCGTCTTGCGGTCTTTTTCGTTGCCGAACGCCACGCGCGCTTCGCACGCGTAGTAATCGCCCGGCAGGAACTGCTCATACGCCTGCAGGCACACAACGTCCTTGTCCGAGGCGGGCGGCGGATTATCTTGCGTGGCTTGCGCGGGCGGCGGCGAGAGGTCGGGCTTGGCGCCATTGACCGTGACACCTTGTGCGCGGGCGGCCGTGGCACAACCCAGACCCGCGGCCAGCGCGCAGGCGGCAAACCAAGTTGCTTTGAACATACCCCTACCTGTAGCAAGTCCCCAAAGCAGCATAACGGACGGCGTCCGTTTTTGATGACGGCGCCGGTCAGTCGCGCGCCGCGACTTCGTCGATGTGCTTGAGCAGGTCGGCCGGATCATCGTACACGCGGAATGCGCCCGCGCGCTGCAGTTCGTCCTGGCCGTAGCCGCCCGACAACAGACCGATGCCCAGCGCCCGCGCGCGCTGGGCGGCGAGCATGTCCCAGATGCTGTCGCCGACCACCAGCGCTTGATGGATGTCCACGTTCAGGCGTTCGGCCGCGGCAAGGAACAGATCCGGATCGGGCTTGGCATGACGCACCATGTCGCGCGTCACCACCGGCACCTTGTCCGGATCGACCCCAAGGGCGGCGAGATTATGTGCGGCCGTTTGCATGCGCCCGCTGGTGGCGATCGCCCATGGAATGTTTTCGGCGGTGAGAAAATCCAGCAACTTGCGCGCGCCCGGCAAGGGCCTGACCGAGCCCTGCGTGTGATGGCGGTTGAACGCCTCGGCGTGCCATTGCTGCAACCGCTGGATGCGTTCGGGCGTGATATCCAGACCCGTTTCGCGCAGCAGGATATTGGTGAACAGGCCGCCGCTCATGCCGATCTTGCGATGGATGCTCCACACCGGCAGCACCACGCCTTCGCGATCGAGCGATTCCTTCCACGCCAGCACGTGCTGGTAGACGCTGTCGATCAGCGTGCCGTCGAGGTCGAACAGAAAGGCCGTATGGGAGCGGGGCATGGGCGGAAATCTCGATCGATGTGCAGGATGCTGCCGTGAGTATCGGCGATCAGCCATGGCGCGGATGTGTCCCTGGACATCGAACCGGCAGCAGGCGCACGGTGGCCGATCGCCGGCGCCTCCTGTGCCACCTCAGCGCGCCAGCGTTCGGCCCGATTCCAGCACAGCCAGCGCGGCCGCGCCTAGCAGGCCCGGTTCCGGATGGGTGATGGCGATGGTCGGCACGTGTTCCATGGTGTCGCGGAAGCGGCCCTTGGCTTCGAAGCGTTCGCGGAAGCCGCCGCTCTGCAGCCACGGCATCAGGATCTTCAGCACGCCGCCGGTGAGGTAGACACCGTCCCAGCCGCCCAGGCTCAGCACCAGGTCGCCGGCCACGCTGCCAAAGATGCCGGCCAGCGTTTCCACCGTGCGCACGCACAGCGCATCGCTGCCGTCGGTGGCGCGCGCGGTAATGTCTTCGGGCGTGTATTCCTGCGCCTGCTGGCCGTTGATGTCGGCCAGGGCAAGGTACAGATTCACCAGGCCGTTGCCGCAGATCATGCGTTCGTTGGAGACACGGCCAAAGCGCGCGTTGAGCCGGTGCAGGATCTCTACATCTTCGGCCGTATGCGCGGCGAAACCGGCGTGGCCGCCTTCGGTTTCCAGCACAATCCAATGGCCAAAGCGCAGCAGCAGGCCGGCCACGCCCAGGCCCGTGCCCGGCCCCATCACCACGAAGCTCTGCGACGATTTTCCATCGTGCTCGGGCGCCAGCACGCGACCGACCGGCTGCAACTGGTCTTTTTGCAGCAGCGGAATGGACATGCCCTGCGCGGCGAAATCGTTCACCAGCCGCACGCGTTCGAAGCCGATTTCGGCCTCCAGCCCATGCGCGGAGACCGCCCACGGGTTGTTGGTGATCTGCACCGTCTCGCCATTGGCGATGCGGCCTGCCGCGGCGATGATCGCGTGCGAGGCCGTGTGCCCGGTGTCGGCAAAATACTGGCCGATGGTGTCGGCCAGCGTGTCGAAATCCTTCACGCGATAGCGCCTGACGCTATCGAGCAGCAACGGCGCGGCGGCACGGGTATCGGCGAGCGCGAAACGGACGTTCGTGCCGCCCAGGTCGGCAAGCAGGGTGGGGGTGGTGGCGGAGCGATCCATGGGGTATCCAGACGACTAGCCCGACAAGACTGCCCTGTGTCGTTGCATTCGTCTAGTTCGGCTGTAGGTGCGGGCCGACAAAACAGGTCGGTGTTATTGCATGCCGGCCCGTTTCGTCGCGAATGGAAGGCCAAAAGCCGCTATGAACCTTTCAGCGCCGCCAGTGCGCTGAGCAGCGCCTGGCCGTTGGGGCTGCCCAGCCCCGTGCACGCATCCCAGCCCGGCCCGGCCTGATAGCTGCCGTTGTTGCCCTGCGTAATGTCGCGGAAGGCCGACTCGCCGATCTGGTACAGCGCCGCATGCACATCGCCCAGCGGCGCACCCAGTTGCTGGTTCAAGCGCGCGATCAGCGCCGCCCACAGCGGCGCCACCGCACTGGTGCCGCCGATCACCTGCGACTGCCCGTCGGCCAGCACCTGGTAGCCGGTGGCCGGATCGGCATTGCCGGACACGTCGGGCACGCCGCGCCCGCCGCTGCCACTGGGCGATGCGGGCACGTTGGCGTTCTGCTGCCAGCTGGGCAGGTCAAATTCGATGCTTACGCCGCCACCGGTCGCGCCCTCGTTGCTGGCGGTCTCGTTCCACACCACCTCGCTCTGGATGGCGCTGCCGCTGGCATCGAGCGTGGTGCCGCCGCAGGCCAGCGAGTAGGGGCTGGAGGCGGGAAAATCCACGTGCGGCTGGCCATCGCTTTCGCCGTCGCTGGAGCCGTTGTCGCCTGCCGCGACCGTTACCGTGACGCCCAGTGCGGCGGCATCCTGCAGCGCCGTTTCCATGGCGTCGCGCGAAGCGCTGCTCCAGCTGTCCTCGGGGCCGCCCCAGCTGATGGAAATCACCGAGGGTTTGTTGGTGGTGTCGTGCGCGGCCTGCGAAATCGCGTCGTAGAAGCCCTGGTCGGTATTGGTGGCGAAATACACCGCGATGGTCGCGCCCGGCGCCAGCGCGCCGGCCATTTCGATGTCCAGCATTACTTCGATGTCGGCGTCGCCGCTGCCCGGCTGGTTCTGGCCGCCATCGACCGATACCGCGACCACCTTCGGCGCCGTGATGCCCAGGCCGCTGAAATACGTGCCCAGGTCGCTGCTGCTGTAGCCGCCGCCCAGCTCGATGATGCCGATGGTCTGGCCGCTGCCGTCGGTGTTTGCGGGGAAGTTGTACAACTGGCCGATCTGGGGCGGCGTGAAGCTGGTGCTGGGTGTGGTCATCGGCTTGCGAAAATGCGGACGCGCCACCGGCCGCCGGTCAAGGCCCAGCACCGCGATCGCCTCCGGCGGCAGGGTGGGCGCGTGGCCGCAGCCGATGAACTGGCCGCGCCCTGCCAACTGATAGCGGCCAAGCTTGACCCCGAAGGCCTGTTCCAGCGCCGCCGGCGTGCCGCGCAGGCGCAACACGCGGCGGTGGGGGTCATGGCCGGTTTCGGTCAATCCATGCTTGTGCGCAAAGCCGCGCACGTTGCCCACGTCGGCCGGATCGGCACCGAAATGCTCGCCGAACTCGCCGCGTTCCCAGCGCGGCCGTTGCGGCCATGCGGCGGGCGTCGGTTCGGCGCCCTGGCGGCGGCGTAATACAACGGTCACTTCGATCGGTTCGGTGCCTTCGTGCGGCCCGAGGTAGGTCATGCCTTCGGGCGAAGTCCAGTGTGAGGTACGCGTGGCGCGCTGGTTCATGACGCAACTCCTTGGGGAAGGGGACGTGCACCGCACGAAGATCGCACATTCCATGTGTGAGTCTTGCGTAGGCGCGGACACGCGTTAATTTTCAGCTCAGCGCGTCTCAGCAGCTGAGCGGCGCGCGGACCGGACGCGTGAGGGCGGTCACGGCGCTAAACTAGGCGGATATCCGCACGAGATGCCCGGCATGAACTTTCCCGCCATCCGCATGCGCCGCATGCGCCGCGACGCTTTTTCCCGCGCGCTGATGCGCGAACACACCCTGTTGCCGAGCGATCTGGTCATGGTGGCGTTCGTGATCGAGGGCGAAGGCAAGCGCGAGCCGGTGCCGTCGATGCCCGGCGTGGATCGCGTATCGATCGATGGCCTGCTGCAACTGGCCGGCGAGTGCGTGCGCCTGGGAATTCCCGCGCTGGCGCTGTTCCCGTCGCCGGGCGCCGCCGTGAAAAGCGAGGATGCCGCCGAAGCGTGGAACCGGCAGGGCCTGATGCAGCGCGCCACGCGCGCGTTGAAAGCGAAATACCCCGAGCTCGGGCTGATCGGCGACGTCGCGCTCGACCCGTACACCACCCACGGCCAGGATGGCTTGATCGACGAGCACGGCTACGTGATGAACGATCCGACCGTGCAGGCGCTGATCAAGATGTCGCTGGCGCAGGCGGAGGCGGGCATGGATTTCATCGCGCCCTCGGACATGATGGACGGCCGTATCGGCGCCATCCGCCAGGCGCTGGAGCAGGCCGGCCACATTCACACGCGCATTCTTGCGTATTCGGCCAAATACGCCTCCGCCTTCTACGGCCCGTTCCGCGACGCGGTGGGCTCGGCGGCGAACCTGGGCAAGGGCAGCAAGCACACCTACCAGATGGATGTGGGCAACAGCGATGAAGCGCTGCGCGAAGTGGAGCTGGACATCGCCGAAGGCGCCGACGCGGTGATGGTGAAACCGGGCTTGCCTTACCTGGATGTGCTGCGCCGCGTGAAGGATGCCTTCGGCGCACCCACCTTCGTCTATCAGGTCAGCGGCGAATACGCCATGCTCAAGGCGGCGGTGCAGAACGGCTGGCTGGACGAGCGCGCGGCGGTGCTGGAATCCCTGACTGCGTTCAAGCGCGCGGGCGCCGACGCCATCCTCACCTATTTCGCCATCGACGCCGCGCGCTGGCTGCGCGGCGAATGACACCCTGACGTCCGACACATCCGGCGCGCGCATGCGCTGGACTATCGTGCGAGCCAGTCAGCCAGGACGCGCTTGCCATGACAGCCACTGCCCGTGCACCGGTCCTGATCGTTGGCGCAGGCCCTACCGGACTTGCCGCGGCACTTTTTCTTGCGCATCGCGGCGTGGCGGTGCGCATCATCGACACGCAGCGCGAGCCCAGTACCACGTCCAAGGCGCTGATGGTCAATCCGCGCACGCTGGAAATTCTGCACGACAGCGGCGTGGCCGCGCGCATCATGACCGAAGGCATGCGCGTGGCAGGCATCCGCATGCATCGTGGGGACAGGCTCGTCGCCACCATCGATGCACTGGAACTGCTGCCCGGCCAGCCGCTGATCGCGCTGTCGCAAGCGCGCACCGAAGCGTTGCTGACCGAGGCGTTGCAGCAACGCGGCGTGATGGTGGAGCGCGAGACGTCGCTGCAAGCGTTGCAGCAGGATACCGATCGCGTCGTGATGACCTTGCACCACGCCGACGGACGCGAGGAAACCGCCACCGCCGCGCTCGTCCTGGGCGCCGACGGCGCGCGCAGCACGGTACGCCAGCAACTGGGGCTTGCGTTCGAAGGTACCACGCTGCCGGAAAACTGGCAGTTATGGGATGTCGCGTTGCGTACCGCGCTCGATCCACACTGCGCGCACATGGTCTTGCTGGCGCGAGGTTTCATCTTCATGCTGGCGTTGGAAAGCGGCGTCTGGCGCGTGGTCAGCAACGCCGACGATCCGCTGGCGCAGCTGCCCGGCGGCGGCGAGGTGGGCCGTGTGGCGTGGCAATCGACGTTCCGCATCGGCCACCGATTGGCCAGTCGCGCGTGTGTCGGGCGCGTGGCCCTGGGTGGCGATGCCGCGCACATCCACTCGCCGCTGGGCGCGCGGGGCATGAATCTGGGCATCGAGGACGCGTGGGTGTTCGCCCAGTGCGCGGCCGATGCGCTGGACGGCAGCTTGCAGCGCATGCGCGAGTACGCGTTGTTGCGCGAGCCGGTGCATCATCAGGTAGTGAAAAAGATCGCAGCGATAACACGTCTGTTTCGCGGCCAGCCGGCCGCGCTGGCGAGTATCCGCAATATCGTGGCGCCACAGCTGGTGCAGTTGCCGGCAGTGCAGCGGCTGATGGCGACGACCATTTCGGGCATGGATCATCCGCTGCGCGTGCATCCCTAAACGTATTGCGCGATGCCGTTGCCGAATGACCAGTTTTCCTTTGCCGTTTCCAGCAGGTTGATCAGCACGTCTTCTTTGCGCACGCCGGGATCGGCCGCCAGTTTCTCGGCAACCGCACGATAAAAAGCCTGTTTCTGTTCGACCGTGCGCGTGTTGTTGCAGGCGATCTGTATCATGATCAGATCGTCGCTGCGCGCAATGCCGAGATAGCCGGCGTCATAGTCGAACTCCTCCGCGTCGTGCTGGCTGACCACGATGAAGCGGTCGTTCTCCGGCACGCCGAAGGATTCGCGCATGGCCTGGTAGATGCCGTTGCGCAGCGCGGCGAGGTAGGCCGGGGATTTGCCCCGGCGCAGGGCGATACGGACCAGAGGCATGGTGCGGCTCCTGTGCTTTAGTGATGATTCGAAGGCTGCGATACATGGCCGACCCGGTAGACGTCCACGTCCTCGCCGGCGGGCCATTCGACGGCCTCGCGCCACAGGCGAAAACGCAACACGCTCCAGTGCATCGGGTCGTAGGCGCTGATGGCGGCGAGCGCGCCGCGGTCGAGATCGGCGCGAAGGCGCGCGTGTTCCGCTTCGCGCAGCTCGCCAAGCGGCATGCGTGCGGCCATCGGTGCGCGTTCGCGGGTGGCATGCGTGGCGCCGGACACATCCGCAGCCATGTGCGCTTGCCACACCGGCCACATTTGCACGTCTGGACGTCCAAACGATGCGACCACGCCGGCAAATCCCGTGCCGCCGAGAAAGGCGTTCATGCCATCCGTGCCGTGCCAGAGATAGAACGGTGCATAGAGATTTTGCCCGCCATCGGCCACGTCTCGTTCGGCGAACAGGTAAGCCTTGAAGGCGAGCTGCGCGAGGCGATCGGTCAAATGGCCGCGCTCGGCGATGCGCCGGCGGATGAGCCCCATGTCGTAGTCGGCCGGCAGGGTGATGCGGTATTGCATCGTGATCATGGCGGTTTCGCTTCCGATGACTTGACGGGGCTACCTTAGCGGCTCAGCATGGTTCTGAAAATTGGTAATTTTTGGACTAATAATCCCGAAAATCAGGATGGTTCCATGCAACGGATCACCTTCGATCTGGACGTCATGCGCAGCTTCGTGATGGGTGTGGAGCTTGGCAGCTTCGCCAAGGCGGCCGGCCGGCTGGCGCGTTCGACCTCGGCCGTCAGCGCACAGCTGAAGAAACTGGAGGAGCAGGCCGGCACCGCGCTGTTGCGCAAGGTCGGGCGCGGCATGGCGCTGACCGAGGCCGGCGAAACCATGCTTGGCTATGCGCGGCGCCTGCTCGAACTGAACGACGAAGCAGTCAGCGCCATGCGTGGCGCGCAACTGGAAGGACGCGTGCGGCTGGGCCTGCAGGAGGATTTTGGCGAGAGCGTGTTGCCCCAGGTGCTGGGACGCTTCAAGCGCGCGCATCCGAAGTTGCGGGTGGAGGTGCACATCGCGCGCAACGCCGCCCTGCTCGATGGCATCAACGGCGGCCGGCTCGACCTTGCCCTTGCCTGGGAAACCGGCCTGCACGCGGCGCACGTGCAGCATGTGCAGACCTTGCCCATGTGCTGGATCGCCAGCCGCGACGGACAGCCGCTGCGCGAAGCGGGCGAGCCGTTGCCGCTGGTCGTGCTGGAGGCACCGTGCCTGCTGCGTTCGGCCGCCATCGATGCGCTGGACCGCGCCGGCATGCCCTGGCGCATCGCGTTCACCAGCGCGAGCCTGGCGGGCACGTGGGCGGCGGTGAAGGCCGGGCTCGGCATCAGCGTGCGCACGCCGTTCGGTTTGCCGGCGGATGTGTGCGTGTGGGATGCGCGGGAGGCAAAGCTGCCGGCGTTGCCCAAATTAGGGCTTGCGCTTTATCGCGGCGAGGCTGAAGCGGAACCGGCGGTGCGGCAGCTGGCGCAGTTGGTGTTGCAAAGCTTGCGCGGATGAAGGCTGCGTTATCTGAGTGACGCACCGTGCGTCGCCGATGCGGAGGCGTCGAGCGGGGCCGCCGTCGTTCCGGCCTGCGCCGGAACGACCATGCGGGGCGATGCGCCTCGGCAAGAGGCCGGCGCTTACTTCCCGTCCGCCTGCGGCGGCGTCAGCTCGATCTGGTAAATCGACGGCCAGCGCTTGCCGGTGACGAACAGCCGATCATGCTTGGCATCGTAGGCGATGCCGTTGAGCACGTCGTTGCTGGGATCGGGCAGGGTCGATGGGTCGGGGCCCAGGCCGGTGAGATTGATCACGCCGATCACCTTGCCGGTCGCCGGATCAATCTGCACGATCGCATGCGTAAGCCAGACGTTGGCGTAGATCTTGCCCTTCACCCATTCCAGTTCGTTGAGATTGGCCACCGGCTTGCCGTCGGCGGTGACATCGATCTTGCCGGTTTGCTTGAGCGTCGCCGGATCGAGCACACGCAGCGTCGGCGTGCCGTCGCTCATGTAGATGCGCTTGCTGTCCGCCGTCAGCGCCCAGCCTTCGCCGGGATAGTCGAAGCTGCCGATCCGCTTGAATGTGCGCAGGTCGTAGATGAAGCCGTGATGCGACTGCCAGGTCAGTTCGATCAGCCGGTTTTTCCAGGCGACGATGCCTTCGCCATAGTCCGGCGGCGGCAGGTCGGCCTGTTGCAGCACTTTGCCGGTGTTGATGTCGACCTTGCGTATGCTCGAATGGCCGATTTCGCCGGTAGCTTCGTAAAAGCTGCCATCGAGGTAGAAGAAGCCTTCGGTGTAGGCGCCCGTGTCGTGCGGGTAAGTGTGCACGACCTTGTAGCCGTAGACGGGGATGCTGTCCTGTGCGCTGGCGATGCCGGCGCAGCAGAGCAGGAGCAGGGAGAGGAACACGGTGATGGGTTTCATGGCGCCGGATGATCCCATGCCGGGCACCGCTTCGTCAGCCGCACTTTTTTGCGTTTGGGCCGGCAGGCGCGTGAAAATCGCCGCGTAGGACCCCTTGGACAGGTAGCGCGCGTGGATAGCCATCGTTTTCTGCAAACCGCCGTGGTTTTCCTGCTGGCGACGGTCATTGCCGTACCGCTCACCAAGCGCTTCCGGCTTGGCGCGGTGCTGGGCTACCTGCTGGCCGGCATCGTCATCGGGCCGGGCGGACTTGGGCTGGTGGCCAATCCGGCAGGCGTTTCGGCTATTTCCGAATTCGGCGTGGTGCTGATGCTGTTCGTGGTCGGCCTGGAGCTTTCGCCGCAGCGCCTGTGGGTGATGCGCCGGGCGGTGTTCGCCGCGGGTATCTTGCAGGTGTTTGCCAGCAGCGCGGTGATCGGCGTGGTGGCATTCGCCTGGTTCGGCCTGGTGCCGGGCGCGGCAGCGATCGTCGGCGGCAGCCTGGCCCTGTCATCCACCGCGTTCGGCCTGCAGATCCTGGGCGAGCGCAAGGAAGTAGGCAGCGCGTACGGGCGCCAGTCGTTCGCCATCCTCCTGTTCCAGGATCTGGCGGCGATCCCCCTGATTGCCGCCGTGCCGCTGCTGGTGACCATGCCCGGCCACCACAGCATCGATCCGCTGGCGCTGCTGCGCACGGCGGCGGTGATCGTGGCGGTGGTGGTGGGTGGGCGTTACCTGTTGCGTCCGGTCTTTCGCATCGTGGCGCGCACCGATTCGGTGGAGGTATCGACCGCCACCGCCCTGTTGGTGGTGATGGGTACGGCCTTGCTGATGGAGGAAACCGGCGTGTCGGTCACGCTGGGTGCCTTCCTGGCCGGCGTGCTGCTGGCCGATTCGGAATATCGCCACGAGCTGGAATCGCATATCGAGCCGTTCAAGGGCCTGCTGCTGGGCATGTTCTTCATCAGCGTGGGCATGTCGATGCAGGTGCAGCTGCTGCTGCAGGCACCGCTGCTGGTGATCGGGCTTACGCTCGGGCTGATGCTGGTCAAGGGTGCCCTGCTGTGGCCGCTGGGTTTGACCGTGGGCGGGCTGCAGCGCGGCGATTCCCTGCGGCTGGCCGTGTTGCTGGCGAGCGGCGGGGAGTTTGCGTTCGTCGTGCTGCGCCAGGCCGCCGAGCGCAAATTGCTCGACGAACGGCAAAGCGGCCTGCTGGTGCTGACGATCACGCTGTCGATGGCCTTGACGCCGCTGCTGGTGGTGCTTATCGGCAAGCTGCTGGGCAAGCGGCGCATGGCCGAACCGAGCCGTCCCTTCGATACCATCGTGGCCGATCATCCGCGCGTGATCATCGCCGGCTACGGACGCATGGGGCAGATCGTGGCGCGCGTGCTGCGCGCGCGCAAGATTCCGTTCGTGGCGCTGGATCCCTCGGTCGAGCAAGTGGATCTGGTGCAACGCTTCAGCCGCACCAACGATATCTTTTACGGCGATCCCGCGCGTCCGGAATTGCTGCGCGCGGCGCAGACCGATAAAGCGCAGGTGTTCGTGCTGGCCGCGGACGACGCGGAGGCGAGTTTGCGTATCGCGCGCGTGGTGCGCCGTCACTATCCGGACCTTAAAATCATCGCGCGTGCACGCAATCGCCAGCATGTGTGGCGCTTGATGGACCTGGGCATCGATGAGCCGGTACGCGAAACGCTTTTTTCCAGCCTCAAGATGACGCGCAAAGCGCTGCAGGCATTGGGCTTGAGCGCCGAAGAGGCGATTGCGGAAGTGGAAAAATTCCGCCGCAAGGATGCCGAGCTGATGAAAATCCAGTACCTGGTCTACGACGACGAGGCCAAGCTGGTGCAGACCACCCGCGAAGCGCTGGCGGACCTGGACAAGCTGTTCGAAGCCGATGCGGAGATCGAAACGCCAGCGGACAACCGTCCCGATGCGGACACGCCGCTGGTCGGCGAGCGGTAGGCGATGGCACAAAAACATCGCCGGATACGCTAGTGTCTTCGCCGGGGGTCAGAAGCACGATGAATCGCAAAAGGTAAGCTTCACGCAAGAAAGCTGCGCGCATGGAACGCGTGCGCCCATGGACGTAAACCAAACTCCAGTACATCGCGTTTCGCCTGAGCATGCCTACGTCCTTATCTCCACTGGTCATCCGTTTCGGTCGTCTGGGCGACACGCTGCTGCTGCAGCCGTTGCTGCGCCGGTTGCACGCGCGTTACGGCCGGCCATGCCGGCTGCTGGCCGTGGGCCAATACTCCGTCGAGCTGTATCGCGAACAGCCGGACGTGTCGGAAGTGATCGCGTTGAGAGCGCACCATCGGCCGTTTCCGCTCAGCCCGGAGCAATGGCGCGCCGTGCATGCGTTGCGCGGCATGCGGCAGGTGCCGGTTTACGTATGCGAGCCACAGCCGCGCTCGCTCGCGCGGATCCGGCTGCTGTTGAAGCTGGCCGGCGTGGCCGATGACCACTGCGTGTTTCTCAACGACATGCCGGCGCCGCCCGGCAGTCATTGGATCGAACACCTGCTGCAACTGGCCGACGCCACGCCGGTGGCGTTTCGCGCCGCGTTCGGCGCGGTGGCGTGCACGACGTCGGCGACGCCCCAATTGCTGGTCAGCGCGCAGGAGCGCGCGGAGTGCGATCAGTGGCTGATGCGGCGCCAACTTTCCGGACACCCGCTGGTGCTGTTCCAGCCGGCCAACAAGCGCACCATCCGCTGGAATGGCGTACGCGCGGCGAGCGACGACGACAAGCAATGGCCGGTGGCGCATTGGGCGCGCGTGGCCGCCGCGGTGCATGCGCAACTGCCGGATGCGAAGATCCTGCTGTGCGGCGCACCCAACGAAACGGCCTATCTGGAGAGCATTCGCAGCGGCATGGCACAGCCCGGCGTCGAAGTCGTGGCCACGGAATTGCCATTGCCGCGATTGAAGGCGCTGCTGGCCGTCGCGCACAGCATGATTTCGGTGGATACCGGGCCCGCGCATATCGCGGCGGCGATGGGGTGTCCGCTGGTGGTGATGTTTGGATCGGTGTCGCCGGCCTATTGGATGCCGCGCAGCGGCGTGCCGGGGATGGTGCATGTGTTGGGCGGCCCGCCGTTCAATCGGGTGGATGCGATTGCGCCCGATGAGGTGATCGATGCGTGGCGGGGCGCGCCGGTGCGGGTGGCGCCGGCAACCTCCGCGCCGGCGTGAACGCGTCGCGAGCGTCGATTTTCCTCACGGCGGGAGAGCGGGGGTGAAGGATCGCACGCGCCATGTCTCAATGATCTTCGCTCCGGCGTAGGCCGCGCGGTGCGGAAACGGCCTACGCCGGGGCGAAGCGCTGGATAAAAGCGTGCACGGCGTTGCGGTGCGCGTGCATCGGGCGCACGCGCTTTGCGAGGCCTTACTGATCCGACGGTTGCGCGGGCTGGCGCAGCGTTTGCCGTACGCTGGGAATCACGCTGCCGCGCGCTGCCAGTTCGTGCGCAATGTCGATGAAGCCGATGTGCCGCGCCACATCGGCCGCAGTGCGGCCGAAGTTGTCAACGGCATTGCGATCGGCGCCACGGGCCAGCAGTACGCGTGCCGGCGGCAGCAGCGCGTGCATGGCGCAGGCATGCAAGGCGGTGACGCCGCGCTGGTCGGCGTGGTCGAGGCGCGCGCCGGCATCGAGCAGCACCGGCAGCAGGGCGCCGATGTGGGTGGGATCGCACTCGCTGCCGGGACGCAGGTGCGCGCCGAGCAGCAGCAGCAGCGGGGTCTTGCCTTCGCTGTCGGCCAGGTTTGGATCGGCTTGGCGTTTGAGCAGCGCATCGAACAGGCGGCGTGCGCGCAGGCTGTCGTTTTGTTCGAAGCCGAACTGCGATCCGGCGTGCAGCGCGCTGTGTCCGCGCGCGTCGACGGCGTTGGCGTCGGCGCCTGCGTCCAGCAGTTGCTCGGCGATTTCCGGATAGCCTTGCACGGCGGCGATCATCAGGGCGGTGGCATCGCCGGGCAGGCGCTGGTTGACGTCGGCGCCGCGCTCCAGCAGCAGCGCGACCAATGCTTCGCGCCGCGCCGCGACGGCGGCGGCCAGCGGCGTCATGCCGTTGCTGGCGCAGGCGGACAACTGCGCGCCCGCATCGATCAACGTGGCGGCGACGTCGCGATGGCCGGCGCCGCAGGCATGCAGCAGCGGCGTGGCGCCTTGCGCATCGCGCGTATCGACGGCAAAGCCCAGTTCCAGCAGGCGGCGCACGGCGGTGTCGTGGCCGTGCCTGGCGGTTTGAATGAGGTCGTCGGCGCGCAGCGCGCGGCGTGGGCGCTGCCAGCCGTTCCAGTCCAGCCAGCGTTCCAGCGCCGGGTGTTCCAGCGCCAGGCCGAGCGGCGTTTCGCCGTTCACGTCCACAGCCTCGGCATCCGCGCCATGCGCAACCAGGGCGCGTACCAGCGGCAGCGCATCGGCGCCGTGTTCCAATGCGGCGAACAGGGGCGTGCGGCCGCTGCTGTCGCGGGTATTTGGATCGCAGCCGCGCGCCAGCAGCGCCTGCAGCAGGTCGAGCTGGCCGTGGGTGGCGGCCAGGTGCACGGGGGTACGGTTGCGTTCGTCGGTGCCGAACGGGTCGGCGCCGCGCTCGAGCAAGGCCAGCGGCACGGCGACGCTTTGCGCGGCATGCGGCGCATGCGTCAGTGCCAGCGCCAGCAGGTTCGCGCCGGCAGGAGTGGCGCCGGCGTCGAGCAGATCTTCGATCGCTTCGGTGCTTGCGGGCAGCAGCGGCAGCAAGGCGTCGAACAGGCGCCGGCCCAGCGGCGGCAGCGTGGGCAGGTCCACATCCAGGTCATCGACCAGCGGCGGCTGCAGGCGCGCTTCGGCCTGCAGGCCATGATCGAGCAACCAGCGCCGCGCGGCGCCCAGGCCCGGTTCGGTCAGGTCCAGGTACAGCTGCGCCAGTTGCGCCTGCGGCCACTCGCGTACGCGCGCGCTGAAGCTGGAGACGATCGCCCAGTGGCCGAAGCGCAGCGCATCGAGCAGGTGGGCGGGCGTGTCGGCGCCTTCGCAGATGCTGTCCAGGTCCAGGCTGGCCGGTAGGGGCGTATCCGGATCGAGCAGTGCGACCAGGTCCCAGCGTCCGCTGGCGGCGGCGTGGTCGAGCGCGCTGCGGCCGTCGTTGCCGGGCGTCTTCGGCTCGGCGCCAAGCGCAAGCAGCGCGCGGATCGTTTCCACGCGCGCATGCGGGGACTGGCAGGCCAGGGTGAGCGCATCGCGGCCGTGCTGGTCGCGCGCGCCCGCATGGGCATGCGCCTGGGCGAGCTGCTGTACGACAGCGTTGGCGCCGGCGCGCGAGGCTTCCATCAAGGCGTTGCTGCCGTGCCGGTCCAGCAGGTTCACGTCCGCGCCCGCGCCGATCAGGGTGCGCGCGATCTGTTCGTGGCCCTCGGCGGCGGCGGTCATCAGGGCACTGCGTCCCTTGGCATCGACGGTATTGACCGGCGCGCGGTGCTTGAGCAACAGCTTGACGCCTTTGATGTCGTCGTCGTTGATGCCGGCGGCAGCGACCAGCGCCGGCTCGCCGCCGGCCAGCGATGCCTTGGCGCCGCGCTCGAGCAGGAACTGCACCACCGGCCAGTTGGCGGCGCGGCAGGCGATCGACAGCGGACTGGCGCCGGCCTGGTTGAGCGCGTCGATCGCCGCGCCCGCGTCCAGCAGCATCGCCGCCACCGTGGGTTCGCCGCTGAGCACGGCACCATGCAGCGGCGTGTTGCCTTCGGCGTCGGCGGCCAGCGGGTTGGCGCCGTTGGCCAGCAGGGTCATCACCGCATCGGCGCGGCCATGCCAGCTGTCGCGGGTGGCCGCGAGCAGCGGGGTGAGGCCACCGCTGGCGTGGTTGACGTCGGCGCCCTTGATGATCAGCGCGCGCAGCAGGTGCGGATCGGGCAGCAGCGCGGCCAGCATCAGCACCGGGCGCTGGTCGCGTTCGCCCGCTTGCGGGGCGGTGTTGGGATCGGCACCGGCTTCGACCAGCGCGAGCGCCCGCGCGATGTCGCCCTGGCGCGTGGCGGCAAGCAGCGCCTGGGCCTGTTCGGGCGTACCGGCGATGCGCTCCTGCTCGCTCAATGACAACGTGGCGGCGGGCGCCTTCGTGCCGGTGGCGGGGGTCGCGGCTTGCTTGCGCTGGCGTGGACCGCGCCCTTCGTACAGCATCACGCGCAAGGTGCGGTTGGCGATCAGCAGGCAGCACAACGGCAGAACGATCACCGCGTACAGCACCACCGCCGCGGTGCGCATCTCCGAGGGCAGCACCCCGTACAGGCCGCTCAGCGAGATCGCCGCGAACGACAGGGTCAGCAGCGACAGCGCGGCCGGCAGAAAATGGCTGAAGAAATGCTCCTCGCGCGCCAGGTGCCGGCCGAAGGCGATGCTGCGCGCCATGGCGGTAAACAGCGAGGAGCCTTCGTGGCCGCCTTGCGCGGGATAGGCGTCATCCCACACGAACACCAGCGCCAGCGCCGGCCACAGCCGCCACAACACCATCAGCGCCACCACCAGCGCGGCGGCCAGCAACAGGCTGGCGCCCAGCGTCGGATGCTGGGTGAGGCGCAACATCGGCCAGGCGATCAACAGGAATACCAGCGCCACATAGCAGGTGAACATGGCCAGGTGCGCGCCGCCGCGGCGCAGCACGGTGGCGGAGAAATCAGGCTCCGGATCGAAGCCGATCGCGTGGCACACCGCAGCCATCGTCAAGGTATTGGCCAGCAGCAGCGGGATCAGCGTGAGCGGATGCGCGCCGATCGCGGCGGCGATGCCTGCCACGATCAATCCTGGGACGAACCAGATGAGGGAAGTGAGAGCGGAAGATGGACGGCGCGATTTGATAGGTGGCATGAGGGCGAGTATAGGAACCAGAGGCGCGTGAGACGGTAATCACTTGTTAACGGGCATGCTTGGGATGCCTGATCGAGGCTTCCTGGGTGTCGCCAGCGCTGTCTGTCCGCAGTCCATAGGGCCATCGGCGCCGGCAGACCGGCTGTCTGTCGAGACGGTGGACCGAAGGCATGTGGACAAACAGCGCTGGCCCCGCACCTATTCTTCCTGCCGCCTGGGCGTGGCTTCCTGTTCCATGATGTTGGCCGCGGCAAGCGTTTCCTGCGGCGGCAGCTGCAAGTGCCAGCCCTGGGATTGCAGGTGCTCCATCACCACCTGCGCGTCTTCGTTGGGTAGCCGCCGCTGCGCGTGCAATTCCACCTCCAGCACAAAGCGCAGATCGCCCAGCATCAGCGCCAGCGGCGCGGGCACCACCTGGAAGTTGTCGCGCTGCTGCAGCCACAGATAGGTATCGGCCTTGCGCTGGCTGGCATAGACGAAACAGTGCATGGCGGAGCCCGGGGAAAACGTGAGGGCCCGAAGGTTAGCAGTACCGGTCGCCAGCGTCGCGCGCATGTGGCGGGGTCGTCTGGCGCCGGGTCAGCTTTGTGCGGCTGCGGTGATTGCTGCAATTGCACTTGCATGCCTGCAACCGAGCCGGCACAGTGCCCGCCTGGGGTATCAAACGCGCGTATGAAATGTTGTTTCGCCGGGCCCCTGCAACACCCGATGCCGTCAACAAATATTAAGCAGGAGCCATCGATGCAGATTTCCCGTAGCACCGTCCGCGGTGCCCACCCGCTTGCCCTGGGCACCCTGGGCCTGGCCATTGCCGGCGCGCTGGTCGCCCCGCAGCAGGCGCACGCCAGTGCTTTCCAGTTGAAGGAAGACAGCGCGCAGGCCATGGGCCGCGCCTATGCCGGCTCGCTGACCGCGGGCAACGACGTGTCCGTGGTGGCCAACGGCCCGGCCGCGATGACCGACCTCAAGGGCACCTATTTCGAGGCGGACGTGACCGCCATCAACTTCAGCGCCCAGTTCTCCGGCAGCGCCCATGACGTGCTGGGCAACCCGATCAGCGGCGGCAACGGCGGCGATGCCGGCACCACCATGCCGGTCCCGGCACTGTTCTTTGAAACCCAGGTCAGCGACCGCTGGCACGTGGGCGCCGCCTTCACCGTGCCGTTCGGCTTCAAGACCGATTACGACAGCGACTGGGTCGGCCGCTACAACGCCATCTATTCCAAGTTCGAGTCGCTGGACGGCACGCTGTCCGCTTCGTTCGACGTCACCGACAAGCTCAGCATCGGCGGCAGCGCCATCGCCCAGCGCACCACGGCCACGCTGACCAATGCGATCAACTTCGCCAGCGTCGGCCTCGATCTGGCCGGCCCGAATGCTTCGGGCCCGATCAAGCTGCCGGTCAGCAGCGTGTACGCGCTGATTCCGCCCGGCACCGACGGTTCGGCCCGCATCACCGGCAGCGATTGGGCCTGGGGCTGGCAGCTGGGCGCCTACTACAAGATCGACCCGCAGGATCGCCTGGCGGTGAACTACCGCTCCAAGATCGCCCATCGCCTGCAGGGCACGGCCGATTTCAACGTGCCGCAGAACGTGTCCACACTGATCGGCCAGCTGGCTCCGCTGCTGGGCCTGAACTCGTCCAGCCTGCCGTTCCAGAACACCAGCGGCACCGCCGATTTCACCACCCCGGCGATCACCACGGTCAGCTACTGGCACCAGGAAGACAAGTTCGGTTTCGGCGCGGACGTGGCCTACACGGAGTGGGACGTGTTCAAGAACCTCACCGTCAACTACGGCAACCCGTCGCAGCCGTCCACCACGCAGGTGTTCAACTGGCATAACTCCTGGTATGCCTCGTTCGGCGGCGAGTACTACCTCACCGACAAGCTGACCGCGCGCGCCGGTATCGGTTTCGACGGTACGCCGACCTCGGCCGCCACCCGCGACGTGCGCGTGCCGGACGAATCGCGCAAGCTCGCTTCGGTGGGCCTGGGCTACAAGGCGTCCGAGCATTTGTCGATCAACGCCTCGTATGCGCACATCTTCGTCAACCGCGCCGCCATCGACAACGACGTCAGCGCGACCGAAGACGCCATCACCGGTACCTACGACGACTACGGCAATCTGTTCGCGTTGTCGGCGGTCTACAAGTTCTGATCGCGGGTTTTCGAACGCCCCCTTGTCATGGGCAAGGGGGCGTTCGTTTGACCGGGTAGCCGCGGCGCTTGTCGCTTCAGGTTTCTGCACGACTCCTCCTGCGCATCGCCGCGAGGGAGGGACGCTCTGATGTAAGGTCCGTTCATAAGCCCACGTCTACGGGATTGGCAAGTGACGTCACCGAACACTCCGATCCGCCTTCAAATACGCGCGGCGATGCTTCCGCTGCTGGCGATGTTCCTGGCGTCGCGAGCGGTACTGTGGGTGTTGGCCAGGGCAGCGCTGCAATCGACCGATGCCCATGCGCACGGCGGATCGTGGAGCGCACTGCTTTGCCGGTTCGATTGCACGTGGTACCTGAACATTGCCAGCAACGGCTATTCGCCGGTCGAAACCGGGCCGTTTCCGTGGCAGACCAACTTCGCCTTTTACCCCTTGTTTCCGTTGTTGGTGCGCCTGTTCATGCCGGTGTGCGGCGGCGATGCGCTGCATGCGGGCATATTGGTGGCGAACCTGTGTTTTGTCGCTGCGCTGTTTTACGTCTATCTGTATGTACGCGAGCTTGGGTTTGAGCGCAGCGTGGCATTGCTCACCGGGCTGATCCTGTGCGTGTTTCCGCAAAGCATCGTGTTCAGCGCGCCCTATACGGAAAGTCTTTGCCTGTTGCTGTTGGCCGCCGCGATGTATTACCTGCGGCGCGAACGTTATCTGGCCGCGGGCGTGGCGGCCGCGCTGCTGTCGGCGACACGTCCCAACGCCATCTTTTTTATTCTGTTTGCCATCGTGTGGCTATGGCAGCGTGACGGCGCGCGCGCGCTCCTGTCTCCGTGGCGAACACCGGAGAAGTTCATCCCTATCGTGCTTGCGCCGCTGGGTGCGTTCGTATTCTTTGGCTACTGCTATCTCGCTACCGGCGATGCCTTTGCCGCCCCGTCGGCCCATATGACGGGTTGGGGCTGGAGCTTTGTGCCGCCCTGGCAGAACCTGCCCGAGCAACTGCGTAGCGGCGGCAGTTACATGTTCGCCGCATGGGTCGATATGGCCATGGCTTTGTGCTCCTTGCTGTTGCTGCGTTATCGCATGTACGCGGAGTTCGCCTTCTGCGCCGCCACCATCCTGTTCGTATGCTGCGGGCAGGGTACGGTGTGCGTATTTCGTTACTGGCTGGTGTTGTTTCCGCTGTGGATCGTGATGGCGCGCGCGGTTTCGTCGCGTCCGATGGCGGCGGCGCTGTTGTGCGCGCTGCTGGGTACGATCAATGGCGCGATGGTGTGTGCATGGGCGCTAGGGATGAGCGTGGCCATATGACCGTGCCGATCTGGCGCCGCTGGCTGTTGTTTGCGTCCCTGCTTGCGGTGGGCGGCGCATACGTCGCCGTCTATGCGTTTTTTGTTGTGCGCAGCGAGAATTTCATCGTTGCGCAGGACAATCGCAAAGCCGCCGAATTTGGCGGACAGCATCCGGTTGTCCTGCCGGCGTCCTGGACGTTCGGAAAAGGTAGTCCCGACGATGGGCGTCTAGGATTTGGCTGGAGGACACCGTTTCCGGTCGGTGCTTGGATGGCGGCCAACGATGCATGGATCGTGTGGATCCCTGAGCAGCGCGATGCGGACTTGATATTGACCTTCGATATAGCCGTGTTCACCACGCCGGCGTCGCCACGCAACCGCGTGGAAGTATCCGTGAACGGAAAAGTGCTGGGCTCGTGGGAGCGAGGCATGCCGAATGCAAATTCCACCATCGAGGTTCGCGTGCCGCATCTGCTCCTGCACGAAGGAGCGTGCAGCGTGCGCGTTCACATCGATCACCTCAAGGCCATGTACCGTTCGGACGTGGGCGTGGCAAGGAACGGACAGGAGCTGGTGCTGACCGCCATGACCATTCGCACGGCTGACGGCGCTGCGAACACGCCTTGAACGTCGGCGGCGGCAGAGGTCGCCGCGTATGGGCATCCATAACGCCGGTTGGATATAGGCGCATCAGCCGCGCCGCAAGAGGATTTCCAGCATCTGCCGGAAGCGCTTGCCGTAGGGTGGATTGAGCAGACCCGTGCCATTGAGGCGCGCTTGCCGGAATACCGGCTTGAAGTGCGAAAACGTGCGGAAACCCGCCTCGCCGTGATAACCGCCCATGCCCGAAGGCCCCACGCCGCCGAATGGCAGGCCGTGCTGCGCGATGTGATACAGCGTGTCGTTGAGGCTGACGCCGCCGGCGTGCGTGCGCGCCAGCACCTGGTCGATGCGGCCCTGGTCCTGCTCGAACAGGTATAGCGCCAGGGGGCGCGGGCGCGCGGCAACGTAGTCGATTGCATCGTCGAGGTGGTCGTAAGGCACCAGCGGCAGCAGCGGGCCGAAGATTTCCTCCTGCATCACCGCCATGTCCTGGCGCACGTCGGCCAGCAGCATCGGGGTCAGCAGGCGCTGGGTGGACTGGTCGATGGCCTCGCTCAGCCGTTCGCCGCGCGCGCCGGCCGCCAGCGCGCTATCGCGCAGGCTGGACAGGCGCTGGTAATGGCGGTCGGTGGCGATGCTCGCGTATTGCCGGCTGTTGGCCAGGTCCGGGTACAGGCGTTTTACCGCATCGCGCGCGGCGGCGGTGAAGCGATCCACTTCCGCGCGCGGCAGCAAGACGTAGTCCGGCGCGATGCAGGTCTGCCCCGCATTGACCATCTTGCCGAACACGATGCGTTCCACCGCATGCTCAAAGCGCGCGCCGGGGCCGATGATGGCCGGCGATTTGCCGCCCAGTTCCAGCGTCACCGGGGTGAGGTTGGCCGAGGCCGAGCGCATCACGTGATGGCCCACCGCGGTCGAGCCGGTAAACAGCAGGTGGTCGAACGGCAGCCCCGCAAAGGTTTGGCCTACCGTCGCATCGCCGTTGACCACCAGCACTTCGTCGGGCTGGAAGTGGCGCGCGATGAGTTCGGCAAAAAGCTCGGAAAAGCGCGGTGTGTATTCGCTCATCTTCACCATCGCGCGGTTGCCGGCGGCCAGCGCGTCGACCAGCGGGCCGATGGCCAGGAACAAGGGATAATTCCACGGCACGATGATGCCGACCACGCCCAGCGGCTGCGGGCGCATTTCCGTGCGCGCCGGCAAGAACGCCAGGCTCGCCAGCGAACGGCGCGGCTTCATCCAGCGCCGGCCGTGACGCAGTGCATGGCGGATGGAGGAGAGGCTGGGAAAGATCTCCAGCATCTCGCTCTCTTCGCGCGGACGGCAGCCAAAGTCCGCATCGATCGCCGCCACGATCTCCTGGCGATGCTGCACGATCACCGCTTCCAGCGCGCGCAGCCGTCGCTCGCGGAGGGGCCAGCCGGGCAGGGGGTCGCGCGATTGCACCTCGCGCAGGCGCTTGAGCTCACTGTGCAGGTCGAGCGGATCTGGCTTGTTCATGGCGGCTCTAGAATTTGGCCCTCAGTTCCACACCGTATACGCGCGGCGGCGTAATGATCGCGTAAGGCGTGCCGAAGTCGTTGGTGGTGTCGTTGCCGATGCTGACCACATAGCGTTTGTTGAACATGTTGTTCACGTACAGCCCCACGCCCCAGCGCTGGTCGGGAGTATGCCAGTCCAGGCGCGCGTCGGTGCGCTGGGTGGAGGTGCCCACACTGAACAGCGGGGTGGTCAGGCACGTACCCTGGATGCCCGAATCGGCATTGCAGCGGGTAGGGCCGCGGTAGGCGTATTGCATGCTCAATTCCAGGTCGCCCCGGTACACCCCGAACCAGGTGTAGTCCAAGCCGGCGGTGGACGAAAAGTACGGTTCGCCGGTGGGCTGTCCTGCCAGGCTCACGCCCGAGGTGGAAACGCCGCTGATGTAAGTGCTGTCGATGTATGCACTGGTAAAGTTCAGGCGCAGCGCAGCGGTCGGCTGCCACTGCGCTTCCACGTCCAGGCCGTCCGCGTGCTGGGTGCTGGTCATCACCGTATAGAAGGGCACGCCCGAGCCGTTGTAGTTGGGATCGAGCACCGACGACTGCAGGTTCGAATAGCGGTAGTAGTAGGCCGAGGCGTTGAAGATCAGGTTGTACTGGGGCACGACCGTCTTCACGCCCGCTTCGTAGTTCCAAACTTTTTCCGGTGCGTACAGCGAACCCACTTGCAGGCTGTTGTAGCCGCCCGCCTTGTAGCCCTTGGTGACGGAGAGGTAGGCCATGGTGTCGGGCGTGAATTTATAGCTGAGCACCGCGCGCGGGCTGAAGTCGTGCCAGCTGTTGCTGGCCTGCACCCATTGGCCCACGTCGTTGGGAAACACCACATTGGTGCTGAACGCGGTGAACGCCGCTTGCGCATCGGGCGGCAGGAAGGCGTAGATGCCGCTGGCCTTGAGCGCGGCCACTTCTTGATCGAACGCGGTCGCAGTGCGCAGTGGCGTGAACCAGGTGAAATCCTTTTGGTCTTCGGTGTAGCGCAGGCCGGTGGTGAGGTCCAGGTTATCGCTCAGATGCCAGATCACATCGCCGAACGCGGCATAGGCCTTGAACCGGCCCACATTGTTGATTTCCTCCTGCCACGGATCGCCCAGGAAGTTGTAGTTGAGGCCCAGCGACTGCAGGCCCTGGGTGATCTCGGTAAGCGGCAATCCTTCGTTGTCCACGTTCTGCGCCAGCGTATCCAGGCTGCTGGTGTTGGTGTTGACCACGCTGCTCTGGCGTGCCTGTTCGGAATAAAAGCTCACGCCCGAAACCCAGTCCAGCAGGTCGTTCTCGCCGGCGAGCTTGAATTCCTGGTAATAGCTGTTGTTGTGCTCGATGTTGACGGTCGAGAGGTAGCTGACGGTGTGATCGGTGCCGTCGTTGTCCTCGGCATTGAAGGTGTTGAAGTGACGCCAGGCCGTGGTGGAGGTGAAGCTGCCCCACGCAAAGGAATGATCGATGATCAACGTGGAGCCGTCGAAGTGGCGCCACTCGGCCGCGCCGATCGCATCGTTGTAGAGCTGCGCGTTCAGCGGATTGAGGTAGTTCTGCGGATTGGGCGGAAACGGCGGGCGCTGGTTGGTGTCGTTGGATAGCGGTACCAGGCCGAACGCCGGTTGCGGCGGCTGGTCCAGCCGCTCGTGATCCCACGACCACAACAGGCGCGTATCGGGCGTCATGTTCCAGCGGTACACCATGCGGGTGCCCCAGTCATCGTTCCTGCCGTAGTGCTGGCCGGTGGCCTGGTCCTTGATCCAGCCGTCGCTCTGGTTGTCCAGCACGCTGATGCGCAGCGCCATGTCCTTGTTGAGCGGAATGTTGACCAGCGCGTTTTCGTAGCGCTCCCCGTCGTTGCCGTAGCGCAGCACCACCTTGCCCTCGAAGGTGTCGGTGGGCTCGTTAGTGACGATGGAAATCGCGCCGCCCGCCGCGTTGCGGCCGAACAGCGTGCCTTGCGGTCCCTTGAGCACTTCGATCCGGTCGATGTCGTTGAACGCCAGCAGCGCGCCGCCAGAGCGCGCGGCATACACGCCATCGATATACACACCCACCGCCGATTCCGTGCCGATGCCGAAATCGCTGGTGCTGATGCCGCGCAGCGAATAATTGGGCTGCGTCGGCTGGCTGCCGTCCACGACCAGGCCCGGCACGAACAGCGAGATCTTGCTCAGGTCTGTCGCCGCCTGCGTGTCGATCTGCTTGGCGGTGAGAATCTGCAACGGAATCGGCACCTGTTCCATCTGCTGCGTGCGGCTTTGCGCGGTGACCGTGATGTTGCCGAGCTGCTTGGCCTGCGCTGCGTCCGCTGCGGTCTTGCTGTTGGACGGCTTTGCCGGCGCGGGCGGCTGGGTGCCGTTGTCCTGCGGCGCACCGCGTACACCGGGCGACCACAGCGTGCACAGAAACATCGCCGCACCGCCGAACAGGGCGTGGTGCAGGCAGCTGGAAAGCGTACGTTGCCGCATCGTCATGCTGTTCTCCCCTAGATTCTTCGAATGGCATCGCCCCTCACAGTCGATGCATCGGGTTTATTTGATGTGCCCGCCTCCGGCCAAGACCCCCCTGTCGTTGCCGGAAGGAGCGCGATACCTCACCAACCAAAGTGCCACTACCACGCACACCGCGAATGCCGCGGCGATCAGCGGTATGCGTCGAACATCTTCGCCATGCACGCTCAAGGAAGCCGCCAGCGGCCCCAAGCCCGAGCCCAGCAGCTGCGCCGGCGGAACCAGCAGGGCGATGCGCCCGCGCGGATCGATCTCGAATGCAAGCCGGATGTGAAACGGCAGCTGGAACAGCCACACGAACCCGAGCGCGGCACACAACGCCGTGAAAGCCCAAGGATGGGGCGTGCTGAACTGATGGATGGCGAGGCCGACGACCACCACCACTGCCGCGCTCGATAGCAGCGCCGGCGTCATGCGCCAGCGGCGTACCGCCAACGCGGCAACGCTGCCGCCGACGACCTGCATCAGCAGTACCAGCGCGACCAGCGTATCGGCATCGCGCCCGACCACGCCCGCGTTCTTGCTCAGCGGTTCCAGGTAAGCCCATAGCGTGCCGATCGCGCTCATATGCGCAAGCGGCACCAGCAGCACGAACAATCCGCGCAGCGATACCAGCGAGGGCATCACTGCATCGGTGTGCGAGCCCACTTGCCGCGGCAGCCGATGGATCACCGAAAGCGGCAGGATGCATACCAGCGCCAGCACCATGAAACCGGCCTGCCAGCCCATAAACTGCAGCGGCAGCCGGGCGATCGACAGCATCACCAGTGCCTGTGTGAGCGTTTGCACGGTGAGAAAGATGCCGGCCAGGCGATCGGGTTCGCGCGAGCGCACGATCACGATGGTGGTGATCCAGAACAGGCTTGCTTCGAGCAGCCCCGCCAGCACGCGCATGGCGGCGCAGGCGGCATCGCCGTGGACGCCGAGGGTCAGCAGGTTTACCGCTGCCAGCAGCACGCAGCCGATCACGGCGACGGCGCGAATATGCTGCAGCGGCAGCAGCTTCTCGGCCAGCACCACGCCGATGCCGAGCGAGAAAATTTCGCCCATCGCGACGACACCGACCCCTTGCATCGAAATGCGATGTTGTTCGATCAAGGTGCCGAGCAGGGCCGGCTGCAACCCGAGCATCATCAAGGCCACGCAGCCCATGGCCAGGGCGGTCACCCGTTCGGAGCGGCTAAAGCCGAGCGCGACCGAGGTCGTCATGGGCGTGTCCGGTTGTCGTGCGCCAGCAGCCTGGGCATGTCGCTCACCTCAGTAGCCTTTCACTTCGTCGGGTAGCAATCCGAGCGCGAAACGTCGTGCCGCGCGCCGTTGATCTTTCTTCAGTCGCCCGTTGGCGATGCGGCATACCCACCACGGCAGCGTGTGGATCAGCGCGCCGGTGGCCTTTGCCAGCACATAGGCCTTGGCGCATTTCTCCAGCAGTTCGGCGTTGAGCACCAGCCGCTGCACGGTGCTGCCGAAGACCAGCACGTTGCGCCCGCACACCCAAGCATTGCCACGCGCCGGCAAACTGCGCCGTGCGCCTGCCGCAGGATCGCCGGCCAGTGCCGCCAAGGGTGGCGCCGTGCGCCCCAGATGCCGCGCCTGTTCGTCGAACACCTGTGGCAGGTCGCCACCGAAATCGCCCAGGCTGCGGCCGTAAAAGCCGCCGCCCAGCGCGATCGCGCCGATGTCCGCGCGTGTGCGATAAGCCGCGGCGTGCCAAGCCTGTTCGCCGTCGCCGCAACCGAGCAGCGGTATACGCGCGGGTGTTTTGCCCGGTGCGCCCAGCAGCATCTCCTGCGTGCCGGGCAAGCGCACGGAAACGCTGGCGCCGGCACCCAGCAGCTGCTTGGCGTCCAGGCGCCCGATCGCGTCTTCGAGCAGGTGCGAGAGCGGCATCGGCGTCATGCCAGTTTCAGCACGTCTTCGAAGCCGTTCAGCGCCTCGTCGATCACCGCATCGGTGTCGGCCAGGCTCGTGTAGATGCGGCTGCCGGCCAGCGTGATCAGGCCGTGCGCGGCGTAGGCGGCGCCCATCTCCTCCATCATGTGCTTGCGCTCCTTGGCTTCGTTGCGCACGCGCACCAGTTTGAGCAGGCTGCTGGTATCGAGCAGCATCACGCCCGAGGTCTGCAAGTGCACGATCGAACCGATGTTGTAGGCGACGTAAGGGAGGCCCAGCCGTTGGATGATCTGTTCCAGCCCCTGGCACAGGCGATCGCCCGCGCGCCCGGCCTTGGCGGCGGCGTCGGTGCGCTGGATTTCCGTCAGCGCGAAATAGCCGGCCGCGCACGACAGCGGATTGGCGGTGAGCGTGCCGCCCACGAACGCGCGCTTGGCGGTGGTGCCGATGCCGCCGACCAGCATCATCATGATGTCGCGCTTGCCGCCGATCGCGCCGGCCATCGGGTAGCCGCCGGTAAGGCATTTGCCCAGGACGGTCAGATCGGGCGTGACGCCGAAGTACGCCTGCGCGCCGCCCATGCCGGCGCGGAAGCCGGTGACCACTTCGTCGAAAATCAGCAAGCTGCCGAATTCGTCGCACAAGCGGCGAAGTTGCGCGTTGAAATCCCTGGTGACCGGGCGCGTGCCGCTTTCCGGGCCGAACGGTTCGACGATCACCGCCGCGGTACCGCCACGCAGGCGGTTCCACTGCAGCTTGCGCCGGATCGCCGCCAGGTCGTTCGGCGGGCTTTCCTGCGTGCCGGCGGTCGCGCCGCGCGGAATGCCGATCGCTTCCATGCGCCCGGTATTGGGCAAGCGCATGCCGTAGACCATGGGATCGCTCCAGCCATGGTAGCCGCCGCCGATCTTGATCACGCGCTTCTTGCCGGTATACGCGCGCGCCAGGCGAATGGCGCCCATCACCGCTTCGGTGCCCGAGCCCATCATGCGCAGCATGTCCACGCCCGGCATTGCATCGCACACCAGCTCGGCGAGCTTGATCTCGTATTCGTGCAGAAGTCCGGTGACGGGGCCGCACTCGTCCAGCAATGCATGCACTTTCGTGCGCACCGGCAGATAGTTGGAGCCCAGCAGGGTGGGGCCGCCAGCCTGCAGGAAATCGATGTAGCGGTTGCCGTCCGCATCGGTCATGTGCGCGCCATCGACCTGCGTAACCGCCAGCGGAAACGGATAATTGAAGGCAAGGTTGTGCTGCACGCCGCCCGGAATGACGTGCCTGGCCTGCTCGGACAGCCGTTTGGACGTCCGGCAGCGTTGCTCGAAATAGTTGAGCACCTGCGCCATCGCATCGCGCCGCAGCGGGCGGATGGGCTGCTTCACCAGCGCATCGAAGCGCCGGTACAGCGCATCGGTATCCGGCCATGCCGATACGGCGCTGCTTGGTGCAAGCGTGGCCGGGGGTTGTTTGACATTCATGCGATCGACTCCTGAATCGGATGCGCATCGAGCGCGGCGACCAGTTTTCCGAGCGCATCCCGCTCGGACGTGGCGCGCGTGGCGCGCGCGGCGATGCGTTCGCGCAAATAAGCGGTGGCGAGTGCTTCAAGCGCGGCGATGGCCTGCAATGCGCGCTCGGCAGTAGTGCCGCAGCAGATCGCGCCGTGTGTGCGCAGCAGGTAGGCATTGATGTCCGCGCGCAGTACGCGGGCGAGTTTGCTCGACAGCCAGCGCGTGCCCGACGGCGCATACCCGGCGATCAAGACCTGGGTGCCGAGCAGCGCCTGATGCTCGGCGCGCTGCACCGGCAGCGCCTGCCCCAGCAGGGTCAGGGCGCTGGCCGCGGGTTGATGGGTGTGGATGCTCGCCATGCAATCGACGCGGGCGCGCAGCACGTGCGCGTGCATGCCCGATTCCACCGAGGGCTTGCGCGCGCCCTCGACCTTGGCCAGGTCGCGCAGACGCAACACGCAAATGTCTTGCGCCTCCATCTGGTAGTAATCGACTGCCGACGGCGTCACCACGATGTGTTCGTCATCGGCGCGCAAGGCAAGGTTGCCGCCGGTGGCGGCGAAGTAGCCGCGGTCGGCCAGCAGCACGCTCATCTGGACTACGCGCCGGCGCAGGCTTTCGAATCTCATCGCGCCCCCCATTGCCGGTTGAGGCGCCGATAGACCGGCGCAAGCTGGCGGTGCAGCTGTTTGAACGTCGCGAAGCAGTCGTCGTACAGGTTGCGCAGGCCCTGGCGCGGTTCGAAGCGTTGCCGATGCCGGCACAACGCGGGGATGTCGCGATACGCCAGGTCGCCCAGGCCGATGCCGGCAATGAAGGCCGCGCCAAGCGCGTTGGCCTGGATCGGTGCGAGCGGCTGCTGCACGGCCATGCCGGTGACGTCGGCCATCATCTGGCACCACACGTCCGATTGGCCGCCACCGCCGACGATGGTCATGGTGCCATGGCGGTCGGCGCCGATGAAATCCAGCATCGGCTCCAGCATCCAGCGCGTGTTCAAGGCCACGCCTTCGAGAAAGGCGCGGATGATGTCTTCGCGTGTGTGTTCCAGCGATAGATTGAACAGGCCTGCGCGCAGATGGCGGTCGTCCACCGGCGTGCGCTCGCCCAGCAGCCATGGCATGTAGATAAGTCCGCGCGAGCCGGGCGGTACGCGGTCGGCGATGCGGTCGAGCAGCGGATAGACGTCCATACGCTGGTCGTCGCCCAGCAATTCGTCGGCGTGGAAAAGGATGCGGTCGCGCAGGAAGGCGAGATTGCCGCAGGCGGTCGTCTGCATCGCCATCGCCAGGTAGCGATCCGGTTGTGCGCAGGGCAGCGAGGCGATGTACGCGTTGAGATGGGTGCGCTTGTCCGGCACGTGCGCGCCGAGCCAGGAAGACGTACCCAGGTACAGATGCAACTCGCGGTCGCGCACGGTGCCGGCGCCGATCGCCACGGCGGAGTTGTCGATCGCACCGGCGACCACCTGGGTATCGGGCGCCAGGCCCAGGCTGTCGGCGACGGTGGGCAGCAGCGTGCCGATGACCGCGGTCGAGGGCACCAGCTCGGGCAGCTTGTCGCGTTCCACGCCCAGCATGCGCAGCAGGCGCGCGTCGTAGCGCACCTGCGCCAGGTCGCGGTTGTCGGTGGCCCAGGTGGTGAGCGCCGAATCGTAGGTGGCGCAGCAGCGGCCGGTCAGGCGCAGGTTCATGAAGTCGAGCGCGTTGAGAAACTTGTCCGTGCGCTCGACCAGCGCCGGCTGGTGATCGTAGAGCCAGGCCATGTGTCCGGCCGGATCCTTGCCCGACAGCGACGGCGCGCCGCCGGTTAGGCGTAGCCAGCGCGCCAGCTTGAGCGGGCCGTAACCCTGGATGTTCAGCCGCCCGCCGCGCGCGCGCCGGCTGATGGCATCGGCGCCGCGCATATCCACCCACAGCATCGCGCGCGCCAGCGCGTTGCCGTGGCGGTCCACCGGGATCGTGCATTCGCCGAAGGTCGAGCAGCACACCGCGACCACCTGCCGGCGGCGGCGCGCATCGGCGGCGAGCAGTTCCTGTGCGCCGTCCAGAAATGCCTGCCACCAATCTTGCGGATCCTGTTCGACACCCAGCTCGTCCACCAGGTGCAGTGCGACGGCGCGGAACGTCCAGGCCAGCACGCGGCCGTCCAGGCCGATCAGCGCGCATTTGCAGCCGGTCGTGCCCAGGTCTACCGCCAGGACCAGGCGGTCGTTGCCGGATGCCGCGCTGGCTGACGCCGTGCTGGGCATGAATGCTCGCTCCCCCAAAAAGCTAGTATTAGCTACAATATAGTTATTGCTATAATTCGCGCAATAGCCCTAAGCCAGGATCCCCGCTCCGTGCCAGAGCCCACCCAGAAGCGGCCCCGCGCCGCCGCCAAGCGCCCGAAGCTCGCGCTGGCGCCGAAAGTGACGCCGGCGCAGTCCCGCGCCGCCGAAACCTATGAGCACCTGCTCACCGTCACCGCCCAGGTGCTGGCGGAGGTGGGTTTCGAGCAGCTCAGCACCAACCTGGTGTGCCAGCGCGCCGGCCTGTCGCCACCGGCGCTGTACCGTTACTTCCCGAACAAATACGCGTTGCTGCACGAGCTGGGCCTGCGCCTGATGCATCGACAGAATGCGTTGATCGCGCAATGGCTGACGCCCGCGGCGTTCGCTTCGGCGACACAGTTGGAAAACGCGTTGACCGGCTTGCTGCTGGAAACCTACGAAGTCACGCGCAAGACCACCGGCGGCATCTGGATCATGCGCGCGCTGCGTGCGATTCCGTTCCTGCAGGACGTGCGGCTGGAGTCGGCCACCGAAGTTGCAACCCAGGCTACCGCGCGCCTGAGCGAAGCTTTTCCCGGCGCCCCCGTGCGCGAATTGCAGTTGATCGGCCGCGTCGCCGACAGCATGGCGTTCGCCGCGCTGGAGATGCTGTTCGACGACCCTGCGCTGGATGCGCCGGCGGTCATGCGGCTGGTGGCCGGAAGCCTGGCCAGCAACATCCGGCGTCTGCAGGGCGATACGGCGCGCTGAGCCGCGCCGGTGCGGATCGATGCACGCGCGCACTTGCAGCGTGCGCCGATTCATGACGCGGCATCCGCGCGTTGCGCGGCCCAGCTGCGGTAATGCTCGTGCAGCGTCTGCTCGATCGGGCGGTAGACAATGCCCAGTTCGTCGATGCTGCGGCGGTTGTCCACCTTGAAACGGATACCCAAGTGCCTGCGGATGTAATCCTGGGTCAGGCCGAACAATGGCCCGATCAGCCGCACCAGCGGGTCGGGCACCTGGTGCCTGGGCAGCAGCCAGGGGCGCCGGTGGATCGCGCGTACGATCGTGGCGATCTGCGCAAAGGAAATCATCTCCCGCGCCGCCAGGATATAGCGCCCCTGCGCCTGTGGCCGGTTCGCCGCATTGATGTGCGCCTTCGCCACCTCGCGCACATCGACGGTGGTCAGGTACAGGTTCGGCATGCCGTAGAAGAAATAGCCCTTGAACATTTCATCGAGCAAAAACAGGCTGCCGGACTCCGACGCGGGCGTGAGCGAGGGCCCGAGGATCATGCCGGGGTTGATCGCGACCAGGCTCCAGCGATCCTGCGCGCGGGACAGGCGCCAAGCCTCTTTTTCGGCTTCGACCTTGGCGTAGTGGTAAGGGTTGTTGTCGAGCGTACTGCTGGTGTTGAAGTAACGTTCGGCCAGCGTCTGGTCTTGCATATCCAGCACGTCGATGTAATCGCCAAAGATCGCGCCGACGGTGGAGGTCATCACCACGCGCCGCACGTCGCCGCAGCGATTGACGCTGTCGAGCACGTTACGCGTGCCCAAAAGGGCCGGCTCCAGCATCTGGCGCCGTCCGTCCTTGATCTTTTCGGGCAGCAGGAACGGCGAGGCCACGTGGTGCACCACGCCGCAGCCGCGCACGGCGGCATCGAAGGCGCCGGGTGACAGCAGGTCGGCCTCGAACAATTGCAATCGATCGGGAAATTGCCGCTGCAGTTGGCGCAGTGGACGAAGCTTGGCCTCATGGCCGAGGTTGCGCACCGTGGCATGCACGGCATGGCCGGCTTGCAGCAACTGAAGGATCAGGTGGCTGGCCACGAAACCACTGCCGCCGGTGACCAATGCCGTTTCGTTCATAGCGTTCCTGGCAAGCGGTGGATGCGAGGGTCGTCTTCGGTGCGGCCTTGCGGTTCAATGCAGCACCTTGCAATCGCCCGATAGCGATGCGATCCATGCCTTGATCAAGGCGACGCCTTCCTGATGCACGGTGCTGCGGCCCAGTTCGGGCATCATCGTGCCGGGCGTGGCGGAACTGAGGCGGTAAGGCAGGATCGAGTCGTCCGGATGCCCCGGCACGATGTCGAAATCGTGATCGCCGGTGCCTTGTCCGGCGGCGGTCGGCGGCTTGCAGATGCCCAGGTGGTGATCTTCGGGCGTGGCGATGTCCAACGTAAGTCCGGTGGTGTTGGCCGCGCCTTTGGGGTTGTGGCAATGGCCGCAGTTGATATCGAGGTAGGCGCGTGCGCGCGCATCGAGCGGTGCGTTCGCATCCATCCAGTTTGCGTTGCGCGGCGCCTGGGCCGGCGCCGGTGCGCCGGTGAGGTAGCCCACGCGCACCAGGTGCGCCAGTTCGTTTTCCTCGCCGTCGGCGTAGCGGTAATCGCGGTTGAGGTGGCGTGCCTTCGGGCCGATCGGTTGTAGCGCGCGCGTGGTCCAGTCGCGCGCGTGGCAGCTTGCGCACTGGCTTTGGTCCGGCACCACGTAGTTGAAGTTTTCGCGCTCTCCGTTGTCGCTGACCAGCGTCAAGGGCTGTATGTCGCCGGTGCGGGCCAGCATGGCATCGGTCTGGCTGGCGTTCCAGACATAGGGAATGGCCACCCAGCCGTCCTTGCGCCGCACCAGCAGGCGCGTTTCGACCAGGTGCACGTTGGCTAACTGCAACCCTTGCCCGGGGCCGGCGATATCGCCGCGCGTATCGTAGGTGCGCGCCACATCGCCAGGGTTGCGTGCTTCGCCCTTGGGCAACGGATAGAAGAAGGTCTTGCTGATGATGGTGCCGACCGGAAAGTCGAAGGTGCCGGTGGGGTTGTATGTCGCCGCCACGCCCTTGGGCATCCAGATGGTGCGCAGCTTATGCGCGTAGTCGGTGAACAACGGCGTGTTGAGGTCGTACGGCACCACGCCTTCATTCAACTGCAGCACACCGCCGCGCGCTTGCAGTACGTGCCAGTCGCTCAACTTCTGCGGATAGCCCTGGTCGTGGAACGCAACCGGATCCATCGCGCGATGGCAGCCGCACAGGCACGCCAGCGCGAGCAGCCATCCGCACATCCACATCTTCTTCGGCATCGGCGACGCTCTCAGACTTTCGGTTCGGGGTTCAGTGTGACCGGCGGCAGCTTGGGCAGGGTGCACTGGTAGGGCTTGGTGTCCGTGCTGGGATTCTTGTAGCCGTGCGGACCATCGATGTTGAGCACGCCGTTGACGTCCCGGATGCAGATGCGATCGCCGGGCGGCGGCAGGCCATCGACCCCGTCCTTCGGATCGGCATACCCGTCCCAGACCACGTCGGGGAATTTGCCGGTGAGGCCGTAGACGGCGGTCTTCAAGGCTTTCAGCTTCAAGCCATCGGGCGAATCGCCGCCGCCGGTGATGTGGTTGCCGTAGACGTAGATACCTTTGGGATACGGGTTGTAATCGGCGGCGACGCCGCGCGTGTTGTAGTAATTGGTGGAGAAATAGCTGGAGATGATGATGCTGGCGGTCTGGTTGTCGGCGATGTCGTTGTCGAAAATCTCCACCTTGTCGTTGGAGTTGACCACGATGCCCGAGCCCGCCGGCACGCTGGCTACGGCTGCGCCTTTCTTGGCGAAGTTGCCCGTGTTGTTGGCCAGTACCTTGTTGTGGAAAACGCGCGTGGCATGTCCGGCCTGCGACAGGTTGGGCATGTTGAAGACCAGGATGCCGCCGGTATTTCTGGTGGCGGTATTGTCGTAGACATCCGCGTCCACCGAGTTCTCGATCTCGATGCCGGCCACGTTCTGCTCGGCGCGATTGCGGCGCACGACGATGTTGTTGGACTGGCCGACGTAGATGCCTGCGTCGGAGGCGCCAATCACCACCGAATCTTCCACCAGCACGTTTTGCGTTTTCACCGGATACAGGCCATAGGCGCCATTGTTGCCGCTGGGGCCGTCGGTCCACTCGATGCGCACGCCGTGGATGGTGATGTTCTTGCCCTGGTTGATCTTCAGCGCGTCGCCCATAGTGTCTTCGATGGCGAGGTTCTCGATGGTGAAGTCATTGGCATTCACCAGCAAGCCTTCGGGGCCCACCACCTGGCCCTTGAAAGACAGCACGGTTTTGTCCATGCCGGCGCCGCGAATCGTCACGCCATCGGTGCGCAGGCTGAGGCCGCGCTTGAGCGCGAAGTGGCCGGCAGGAATGTCGATGACGCTGCCGGGTCTTGCGTCCAGCAGTTGCTGCTGAAGCTTGCTTTGGAACGATTGATCGGCCTGGCTCTGCTGCGTGGCGTCCTGGTGGCCGCAGGCGGCGAGCAACAGTGCGATGCCGAAAAGCGTATGGGTCTTGCGCATGGCCAGATCTCCCCTCGCGCCCTGCGGCGCGGTATGCGCTGCACTGTCCCGCAAGTGCGTAGCGGCGGGGAGGGCATAAGGGACGTGCACGGGGGGCAATCAGGCCAGCGTGTAGAAAAGGTGACTGGCTCAGAGGGGCCTTGGTGGCCCGTGATGCCCTGGCCTGTGGCGCCGGCTACCTTGAAAGAAATTCAAAATCATGTTGCAGAGATATCGCTTTTAGAAGGCCATCGGCCGTCTTACCTTGAAGGCATATCAAGCATCCATGGAGGTCGTCGTGCGTGCGTTCCCGGTTTCCCGGCTGTTTCAGCAGATGTTTGGCGCCGAAGGCGGCAAGGCGCGCAGGGTGTCCGCCAGCGCGGCGATGGCGTCGCCATCGTCAGGTACCAGGCGCCCCGGCCAGGCCCGCGCCCAGGCGCCCAGGCGGCTTGCACGTTTATGCCTGGGCATCGGCGACGGCAGCGTGCACCGCCAATAGATCGCCGGCGCGCAACGTCGCCGGCACGCGCAGGCTTTGCCTTGCCCGGCCATGTCCTCGTGCCATAGTGTGACGCACGCATACAAGGAGCGGGGGCAGGCATGGCGAGCGCGACACAGGATCTGGATCAGTTTGTGCGCGATGCCTTGTTGCGCGGGTGTTCGCGCCAGAGCATCGAAAAGGCGTTGCTCGATACCGGTTGGGCGCCGGAACAGGTGAGCGGTGCGCTGGCCGCGTACGCGGACGTGTCGTTCGCTGTGCCCGTGCCGCGGCCGCGCGCTTATTTGTCGGCGCGGGAAGCGTTTTTTTATCTGGTGCTGTTCACCACGCTATATCTGAGCGCCTATCACCTGGGTAGTCTGCTGTTCGATTTGATCGACCGGCATTTCCCCGATCCGGCCATCTACCGTTATGGCGCCGATGAAGGTATCCGCTGGTCGGTGGCCACGATCATCATTGCGTTTCCGGTGTTTCTGCTGCTTTCGGCGAAAATCGGCCGCGAGTTGAAGCAGCAGCCGATCAAGCGGCAGTCCGCCGTGCGGCGCTGGCTGACCTATCTGACGTTGTTTGTCGCCGCGGTGGTGTTGCTGATCGATCTGATCACGCTGGTCGATAGCCTGCTCGGCGGCGAGGCGACAATGCGCGTGCTGTTGAAGATCATCGTGGCCGGCACGATCGCAGGCGTGATTTTCGGCTATTACCTGCGCGATCTTCGCCGCGATGAGCAGGTGTCATGAGTGATGGCGTGCTGGGGCGATGGCTGTTGGGCGTGGCGTCCGTGGTGATGATCGGCGCGGTGCTGGCCGGGCTCGACGCGGTCGGTACGCCAGCGCGCCAGCGCGCGTTGCGGTTGGACCAGGCGCGTGTGCAGGATCTGGGCGTGATTGCGCGTGGCGTGCAGAACCACTGGAGGCGTTATCACGTTCTGCCAGTGGATCTGGGCGCCTATGATGTCAGCGGCGGTCGCGGCATCGATCGCGCAACCGGCAAGCCTTATGCGTACAGCGTGCTCAGCGACGAAAGCTATAGCCTGTGCGCCACGTTCGACCTGGCTTCGGATGCGGGCCATGGCGGCCGCAGCAATCCGTACACGTACGTGCCGGATGCGCCAGGGTGGCAGCATCCGGCAGGCCAGCATTGCTTCGTTTTTCTGACCGACCACGGCCCCAGCCCCGCCAAGTAAACGCGGGGCTGTTGCCCAGGCGCAAACAATCAGCGCATGCCGCCAGCGGCGTACAGCTGCTCGCCGGTCAGCCAATAGGAGTCGTCGGACGCCAGGAACACCGCGATCGACGCGATATCGTTGGGCTGGCCGATGCGGCCCAGCGGCGTCTGCGCGGTGGCGTTGTTGTGGAAATCCGAACCGATGAAGCCGGCCGCATGCGTGCCTTCGGTTTCGACCATGCCGGGGTTGAGCGCATTGACGCGAATCTTGCGTGGACCAAGTTCACGCGACAGCACGCCGGTGATGGCATCCACCGCACCCTCGGTGGCGGTGTAGACAGCACTCCCCGGAGGCGTGATGCGGGTGACCAGCGAGCCGATATTGATGACGCTCGCGCCCTCGCCCAGGTGCTTGGCGGCCGCCTGCGTGGTCAGCAACAAGCCCAGCACATTGACGTTGAACTGCTTGTTGAAATGCGCCTCGGTGATCTCTTCCAGCGGCGCGAATTCATAAACGCCGGAGTTGTTGACCAGAATGTCGAGGCGGCCGAACTGCTTCACCGCCGCCTCGACCAGTGCTTGCGCATCGGCAGCCTTGGACACGTCGCCGCCCGCGGCCACGGCCTTGCCGCCGGCCTTGGTGATCTCGGCCACCACGGCCTCGGCGCCGGCCTTGCTGGACGCATAGTTGACCACCACGGACGCGCCTTCCGCGGCCAGTGCCTTGGCAATGGCCGCGCCGATGCCCTTGGATGCCCCGGTTACCAGGGCGACTTTACCTTTGAGTTTGCTCATGACGATGCCTGACCTTTGCAGTGAGTTGCGGGAGAAAAGCGGAGTTCTCGGATACCGTAGTTCGTAACCTATGAACTATGGAACTAGAAATCAAGGGGCTGGTAAAATGGCCCCATGCGGCCGCTGATTCACCCGTCCATCGAAGACATCACCGTCGAGGGCATCCTCCATGCCCTGTCCGATCCCGTGCGCGCGGCCATCTATGCGGAGCTCGCCGTCTCCAGCGGCGCCACCTGCTCGAACTTCCTCAAGGTCAGCGATCGCGACATTCCCAAATCCACGCTATCGCAACACTTCCGTGCGCTGCGCGAAGCGGGGCTGATCCGCAGCGAGCGGCAGGGCGTGGAAATGCGCAATTCCACGCGCTGCGCGGAGATCGAGCAGCGCTTTCCGGGCTTGCTGCCGGCGATCATGAAAGCGCACCAGGCGCAGGCCGCCGGCCGCATGCGCGCGGCGAAACGAAAGCCGAAAAGCGCGGCGGACTGACCGGCGCCTCAGGTAGGCATGCTGCGCCGCGCGAGCTGCGGCGGCATGCCTGTCCAGCGCTTGAACGCGCGGCGGAATTCGCGCGGGTCGCTAAAGCCCAGCTCGATGCCGATCTGCGCCACGCTCATCTTGCCCGCATGCAGCAATTCCAGTGCGCGCTCGGCGCGCACGCGATCGTGGATCTCGCGAAAGATACGGCCGCTCTCTGCCAGTCGCCGGCGCAGCGAGCGTTCGCTCAAGTGCAGTGTGCGTGCCACCTCGGTAAGGCGCGGATGTTCGCGCAGGCGGCTGCGCAGCAGGCGCTCGACCGAGCCGACGATTTCGTCCGAGCCGGTGGTGCCGCGCAGTTGCTGATGACATAGCGCCAGCGCCTGCTTGGACGTGAGCGGGTTATAGCCCGGTAGCGGATGGTCGAGCCAGCGGGCGTCCACCAGAATGCGGTTGTACTGCGCGCCGAAGCGGACGTCGCATTGAAACACCGCGCTGTAGTCGCGTGCATAGGCGGGCGCCGCATAGGTGAGTTCCAGCCGCACCAGGTGCAGGCCCGGGCCGACCAGCTCGCGCGCCAGCGCAAAGCTGCTGGCGAACATCTCTTCGCACATGAAGGGCAGCAGTTCCACTTCGCCGAAGCGCGGCCATGCCTGCAGCGCCACGGTCTGGGTGTCGATCACCACGAAATCGGCATCGAGCAGGCTGCCGCTTACTTTGTGGTTGGCGATGCCCACGCTCATCGCTTCGCCGAAGTTGCGCGAGGTCATCATGGCCAGGCCCAGCAGGCCGAAACTGCCGACCGTCTGGCTGCGCCCGATCTGCAGGCCGAGCGCGGGATCGCCCATGGCTTTCAATCCACGCCAAAGTACGCTGCGCGCCTGGCGATAGGAAATACGCACACTGGGGTCGTTGATCTGTTGTCGCGTGATGCCCAGGCCCGCGAACCACGTGTCGCAAGCGATGCCGCGCTGCGCGGCAAGTTCGGTCAAGTGCACCAGCACGTTGGGTGGAATGTCGGCCGCCAAAGCGCGCGGATCGGGTTCCATCGACGACCACACGCGCCGCATGGGCTGCGTTGCTGATATGAGTTCAGACATGCCCCACCATCCCCCGATGCCGGCCATCTCTGGCGCAGGGAAGTGTTCTAGCACGTATGCCTGCGAGGTGGTTGGCGCGCCGCACAAGCCCATCGCGTGCGCCTGTTAACGAACGGCGCAGAGGATGTGCACGGCAGGTGACGGCTTGAAGGAAAACCTAGCCGCCGTGTGCGGAACTTACGTATTTCCACTGTTCGATCCAGCCTTCCAATTCGGCCAGTCGTCGGGCGGGTTCTTCATCCATGCTCGTGCCGACTGCGGCGCCGGCTACGCGGCCGGAAGGGTCCAGCAGCATCAAGGTGGGATAAATGCCCACGCCGAGCGTATCGGTCAAGCCCTGGCCGTCGTGCAACACGTTCCAGGTCAAGCCGTGCCGGTTGACGAAATCCTGCGCGGTGTCGCCATCTTCGAACGTCACGGCAACGAAGTTCATCTCGCCGTGTTTGCGCGCGTAGGCGTTGAGCGTGGGTACTTCGGCGATGCACGGCGCGCATTCGGCGAAAAAGAAACTCACCAGCGTGTAGCGGCCGTGGAAATCGCCTAGCCGTTGCACGTCGCCGCGCAGCGACGGCAGCTCGAACGGCGGGAAGGCATCGCCGCGCCCGAACGCAAAGCGTCCCGGCTCGCCGGCGTGCGCGCCGGCCGGACGCAGGCGCAACACCGCACTGCCGGTACGGCTGTCGCGGGTCATGCTGTAGGAGCGGCGCTGATGTAGCTGTTGCGCGAATGCGGCGTAGTCGAGCGGTTTGCCGTTGGCGTCGAGGTAGCGGATGTGCACTCTGGTGCCGAGCTGGAGCAAGGCGAGGAAACGCGTTTCCTCGCCGCTCGTGGTGGCCGCGTGCAGCGGTGCGACCTGTAACAGCGCGAATAGGGATGCAAGCAGCAGGACGTAACGCATGGCGTTCAATATTCGGATGACTACATGCCTGCCGAATTAACCCCCTCCCCTGCGTGCGGCAGGGGAGGGTTGGGGAGGGGTAAGGCCCTTCGGCGGAGCAAGAGCGTTACCTCCTGCCAGCCTCCTCTGCAAGCAAGGGGAGTAGTGGTGGATCACTCCCCGATGGTCAGCAGCGACGCATTGCCACCGGCCGCCGTGGTGTTGATGGTCAGCGTGCGCTCGCCCGCGAAACGCAGCAGGTAGTGCGGGCCGCCCGCCTTCGGGCCGGTGCCGGACAGGCTTTCGCCGCCGAACGGCTGCACGCCTACCACGGCACCGATCTGGTTGCGGTTGACATAGCAGTTGCCCACGCGCGCGTGGCTGCGGATGTATTCCACCGTGTCGTCGATGCGGCTGTGCACGCCCAGAGTGAGGCCGTAGCCGGTGTTGTTGATCGCATCGACGACTTTGGGCAAGTCGCTGCCCTTCCAGCGGATCACGTGCAGCACGGGGCCGAACACTTCGCGCTTGAGCACGTCCAGCGAAGGGATTTCATACGCGCGCGGCGCGAAGAAGGTGCCGTTGGACGCAGCGGACGCATCGAGCGTGGCTTGGGCGATCAGCGAAGCTTCCTTGTCCATGCGCGCGGCGTGGTCGTTGAGGATCTTCAGCGCGTCCTCGTCGATCACCGGGCCCACGTCGGTGGAGAGCTGGCCCGGATCGCCCACTTTCAGTTCCGCCATCGCGCCGGCCAGCATGCCGATGACCTTGTCGGCGATGTCCTCCTGCACGAACAGCACGCGCGCGGCGGAGCAGCGCTGGCCGGCGGACTGGAATGCCGAGGCGACAACGTCCTTGACGATCTGCTCGGGCAGCGCCGAGGAGTCGGCGATCATTGCGTTCTGGCCGCCGGTTTCGGCGATCAGCGCGGCGATCGGCGCGTTGCGCGCGGCCAGTGCGCGGTTGATCGCCCAGGCGGTTTCGGTGGAGCCGGTGAAGGCGACGCCCGCCACGCGCGGATCCTTGGTGAGCGCCGCGCCGACCACGGCACCGTCGCCCGGCAGATACTGCAGCACGTTGGCCGGCACGCCGGCTTCGTGCAACAGCTTTACGGCGGCGTGGCCGATCAGGCTGGTCTGCTCGGCGGGCTTGGCGATCACGCTGTTGCCGGCGGCCAGTGCCGCGGAAACCTGGCCCAGGAAGATCGCCAGCGGGAAGTTCCACGGGCTGATGCACACAAACACGCCGCGGCCGTTCAAGTACAGCTGGTTGCTTTCGCCGGTCGGGCCGGGCAGCTGTTCCGGATGGCCGAACAGGCGGCGCGCCATCGCGGCGTAGTAGCGCAGGAAGTCGGCGGCCTCGCGGATTTCGGCGATCGAATCGGGCAGGCTCTTGCCCGCTTCGCGCACGCACAGCGCGATGAATTCGCCGCGACGCGCTTCAAGCAGTTCGGCCGCGTGTTCGAGGATGGCGGCGCGACTGGCGGCCGGCAGGCGGTCCCAGTCGGGTTGCGCGGCGACCGCGTTGGCTAGCGCCTTGTCTGCCAGCGCGGCATCGGCGGGAACATAGCTGCCTACGTTCTGGCGGCGATCGGCCGGGTTGGTGACCTGCACCGGCGCGCCGTTGCCCTGCGCGCCGACGACCAGCGGGCTGGCCGTCCACGTGCCGGACTTCGCGTTGACCGCCTCGGCGAGGGCCTTCAGTTCATTGTCGTTGGAGAAGTTGACGCCCATGGAATTCTTCCTGGATACCCCATTGCCATGCTGCGCGGACGCAGCGTTTTCAACGTAAAGATTGACCGGCAGCGGAATGCGCGGATGCGCATAGCTGCCGTGATTGGCGGCCGCAAAACGGCGCACCGTTTCGCACGGATCGGCCACCAGATCGCGCACGGGCAGCGTTTCGTCCACTACGCGATTGACAAAGCTGGTGTTGGCGCCGTTCTCAAGCAGGCGGCGCACCAGGTACGGCAGGAGATCCTCGTGCGTGCCCACCGGCGCGTACACGCGGCAGGGCACGTTGAGGTTGTCCTTGCCGATCACTTCGGCGTACAGGTCCGTGCCCATGCCATGCAGGCGCTGGAATTCGAACGGACGTCCGCGCGCGATGTGATGCACGGCGGCGATGGTGTGCGCATTGTGCGTGGCGAACTGCGGATAGATCAGCTCGCTGCCGGCATCGAACAGCTTGTGCGCGCACGCCATGTACGACACATCGGTGTTGGGCTTGCGCGTGTACAGCGGATAGCCGGACAGGCCCAGCTCCTGCGCGCGCTTGATCTCGGCGTCCCAGTAGGCGCCCTTGACCAGTCGCACGTACCAGCGGCGGCCGGTGGCGCGCGCGGTTTCGATCAGCCAGTCGATCACGAACGGCGTGCGCTTGGAATACGCCTGCACCACGATCCCCAGGCCGTTCCAGCCCTTAAGCGACGGGTGCGCGAACACCTCGCCGATGATGTCCAGCGAAAGCTCCAGGCGGTCGGCTTCCTCGGCGTCCACGGACAGCGCGATGCCTTGCTTCATCGCCAGCTGCGACAGTTCCAGCAGCTTGGCGGCGAGATCCCGGCGCGCACGCTCGCGGTTGGCCACTTCGTAGCGCGGATGCAGTGCCGACAGCTTTACCGAGATCGACGGCGCATCGGTGTGATTGGCGAACGGCCCGCGGCCGCCGATCGCCGCGATGGCGTTGCGGTAATCCTGCTGGTAGCGCTCGGCGGTATCGCTGGTGAGCGCCGATTCGCCGAGCATGTCGTAGGAGTAGCGGTACACCGCGTATTCGGGTTTCGCGCAGCGGTCGAGCGCGTCGCCGATCGTCTGCCCCATCACGAACTGGTGGCCCATGATGCGCATCGCCTGGCGCACGGCCAGGCGGATCGCCGGTTCGCCCGCACGGCCGACCAGGCGGCGCAGCGCGCCGGTGAAGTCGTGGCGCGTTTCCTCGGCCAGGTTCACCAGCTTGCCGGTAAGCATCAGGCCCCAGGTGGAGGCGTTGACGAACAGCGACTCGCTCTGGCCCAGGTGTTTTTTCCAGTTCGCGTCGCCGAGCTTGTCGCGGATCAGCTTGTCGGCGGTGGCCTTGTCCGGAATGCGCAGCAGCGCCTCGGCCACGCACATCAGCAGCACGCCTTCCTCGCTGGACAGGTCGTACTGGCGCATGAAGGATTCCACCGCGCTCTGGTCCTTGGCGCGGGCACGCACGCGGGTGACCAGGTCGGCGGCCAGGCCGATCACCTTTTCGCGCTCGGCGGGCGGCAGCGTGGCCTGGGCGAGCAGGTCGTTGACCGCTTCGGTCTCGTCGCGCAGCCAGGCCGCGGTGATGCGTGCGCGAGCCGGCTCGGCGCCGGTCGGCAGTTCGGGGGTGAGGATGGGTTGGGTCACGGGGCGCGGGCGCGGGGCTTGGGTGGTGAGGAATTGCGAATTGTACGGTGGGGCGTGGTGGGGCGCATCCGTACCGCGGGGTAGGGGGCGCCGGCATGGCGAGCGGGAGCGATGAGGCCGCGCCGGCCGGCCGCGACAATTTGTAGCAACCCCGGTACGAATGCGCCGCGCGCATTGCAAATGCGCGACAGCATTTGGCGCAGGCGCCCGCGTTCGCAAAATCGGCGCACTTGGCCGCTTTTCGCCGCGCGCGCGCAGCGATCTGTCGCGGTTTGCGCACGTTGCGCCCATCCTTGCCCGATGTGGCGCCGCAGCCTATGATCGGGACGTTCCAGGCACGCCGGACTCTCATGATCGTGCTTCGACCAGCCCTCGGCGGCCTGCCGTGCGTGTTGTGGCTTCGGCCCAATCGCGTGCTAAGCCGGCGCGGCCTGCGTCGCCTGATCCTGGTGCTGGCTGCCCTGGCGTTGATAACGGCAGGTCTGGAAGTGTGGCAGGGCGATGTGTTCGCTCCGCTGTTCAACCTGATCGAGGCTTGTGCCATGGCCATCGCGCTGAGCGTGGCCTGGCGGGCCGGCGACCGCAGCGAACGCATCACCCTCGACGCCCAGTCGCTGGAGGTGCAAACCCTGCCGGGGCGCCGTTGCATGCGCTTCCAGCCCTACTGGGTGCGCGTGCTGCTGGAGTCAGGGGAGGGGCGTTACCGATTGTTGTTGTCGTCGCATGGACGCAGGCTGGAAGTTGGGGCTTTCCTCGCCGAGGAGGAGCGCGCCCAGTTGTTCCGGAAACTCAAGGTGCTGCTGGCCGATGTCCAGGCCCAGCCGCGCGGTGGGGGAAGCTCCGAGTAATTTTGCAAACCAGTCAGAGCATCCCTAAGTTCAACAAAGGTGCAAACATGACAGCTGGCGGCATCGGGCATTACGGCAGTAGACCAAAAGGTTTCAAGGCCAAAGGTTTCAAGCACGTAGTCGGGGCGTTGGGGGTTTTGGCCCTTGGGTTGTTCGGCGGTACCGTCCTGGCCAATCCGGAGCCGGGGCAGCTCAATCTCACGCCGGGCGTGACGACCTATTCGCATGTGCCGTATATGCTCAACAACGTGGCGCTGGGCGTCTGCGTGGTGATCGGCATCCTGGTGTTCGGCGCGATGTTCATCGCCATGTTCCGCTTCCGCAAGTCGCGCGGCGTGGTGGCGCAGAAGTGGTCGCACAACACCACGGTCGAAATCATCTGGACCGTCATCCCGGTCATCATTCTCATTACGCTTGCGTGGCTGGCCACCGACGGCCTGCGCCAGTTCTCCGACACCACCGGCGCGCAGATGACGGTGAAGGTCACCGGCTATCAGTGGAAGTGGCGTTACGACTACGTCGACTACCAGGGCAAGGCGATCAGCAACGTCGGCTTCATGTCCAAGCTCGACGACCAGAGCAACGCCACACGCCAGCTCAATTCCGGCCTGGATCCGTATGCGGTGAAGGTCGATGGCTACAACACGTATCTGTTGAACGTGGACCACCCGCTGGTGGTGCCGGTGAACACCAAGATTCGCTTCGTGATCACCGCGGACGATGTGATCCATTCCTGGTTCGTGCCTGCGTTCGGCTGGAAGATGGACGCGATTCCGGGCGTGGTGAACGCCGCGTGGACCAACATCACCGAGCCTGGCATCTATCGCGGCCAGTGCGCGGAGCTGTGCGGGCAGGATCATGGCTTCATGCCGATCGTGGTGAAGGCCGTGTCCAAGGAAGACTTCGCCAAGTGGCTGGCCGATCAGGAGAAGCCCGCCGCGCCCACCGCGCCGGCAGCGGCTTCCACCGCCGCCTCGCCCGCGCAGGCGGCGGCGCAGGCTCCGGCGCACGCTCCCGCGCACGCGACACAAGGTTGATTCATCCGGCCGCTTACGCCGTTCTCGACAACGCAAATCTTAGGTAGAGGTTCAAGGTTATGGCCCAGGCAGCCGCCCACGACCACCATGATGAGCATCACCACGAGCATCACGAACACCAGAATTTCTTTCAGCGCTGGGTGATGTCGACCAACCACAAGGACATTGGCACGTTATACCTGGTGTTCTCGCTGCTGATGTTCTTCATCGGCGGCAGCTTTGCGATGGTCATTCGCGCGGAGCTGTTCAAGCCCGGCATGCAGCTGGTGCAGCCGTATTTCTTCAACGAAATGACCACCATGCACGCGCTGGTCATGATCTTCGGCGCGGTGATGCCGGCCTTCGTGGGTTTGGGCAACTGGATGATCCCGCTGATGGTGGGCGCGCCGGACATGGCGCTGCCGCGCATGAACAACCTGTCGTTCTGGATCCTGCCGTTCGCCTTCGCGTTGCTCTTGTCCACGCTGTTCCTGCCCGGCGGCGGTCCGGCCGGCGGCTGGACGATGTATCCGCCGCTGTCGCTGCAGAGCGCCTCGCTTGCCTACGTGGTGTTCGCGATACACTTGATGGGCATCAGCTCGATCATGGGTGCGATCAACATCATCGCCACCATTCTCAACATGCGCGCGCCGGGCATGGATCTGCTGAAGATGCCGGTATTCGTGTGGAGCTGGCTGATCACCGCGTTCTTGCTGATCGCGGTGATGCCGGTGCTGGCGGGCGCGGTGACGATGCTGCTCACCGACAAGTACTTCAATACGCACTTCTTCGATGCCGCCGGCGGCGGCGACCCGATACTGTTCCAGCACGTGTTCTGGTTCTTCGGGCATCCGGAGGTGTACATCATGATCCTGCCGGCGTTCGGGATCATTTCGGAAATCATTCCGACCTTCGCGCGCAAGCCGATCTTCGGCTACAAGGCGATGGTGTTCGCGATTGCCTCGATCGCCTTTCTGTCGTTCATCGTGTGGGCGCACCACATGTTTGCGGTGGGCCTGCCGCTGGGCGCGGAAATCTTCTTCATGTATGCGACCATGCTGATCGCGGTGCCGACCGGCGTGAAGGTGTTCAACTGGGTCGCCACCATGTGGGGCGGCTCGATGACGTTCGAGACGCCGATGCTGTTCGCGGTGGCGTTCGTCATCCTGTTCACGATCGGCGGTTTTTCCGGCCTGATGCTGGCGCTGGTGCCGGCTGACTTCCAGTATCACGACACCTATTTCGTGGTGGCGCACTTCCACTACGTGCTGGTGACGGGCGCGATCTTCGCGATCATCGCGGCGACTTATTACTGGATCCCCAAGTGGACCGGCCATATGTACAGCGAGTTCTGGGGCAAGATGCACTTCTGGAACTCGGTCATCTGGGTGAACGTGCTGTTCTTCCCGCAGCATTTCCTGGGCCTGGCCGGCATGCCGCGCCGCATTCCCGATTACAACGTGGCGTTCGCCAATTTCAACATGATCAGCTCCATCGGCGGCTTCCTGTTCGGCGCCTCGCAGCTGATTTTCCTGGGCGTGCTGATCCACTGCGTGTGGTTCTCCAAGAAGAAAGCCACCGATCGCGTGTGGGAGGGTGCGCGCGGGCTGGAGTGGACGCTGTCCTCGCCGCCGCCGCATCACAGCTTCACCATCGCACCGGAAATCCACGACGAGGAACTCGCCCATGGCCATGTCGAAGATTAATGGCCTGTCCAGGGTTTCGGCGCGGGCCACACTGAAGCCCCAGGGCAGGCTGCCGGCATGAAGCTCGATCATCGCGCATTGGAGATGGGACAAGAGCTGCGCCTGCGCCGTGCCCGGCGCACGGCGGCGATCATCGGCATCGTCGCCTTCGCCGTGTTCGTGTTTTCCATCGGGCAGATGCTCTGGCTGCAGCACCATCCGAAGATTCACCAGCAGCAAATCGATTCACTCATGCAGTAAGGCACGTAGGTCACCAGGAACGTCTACGGGAAACACATCATGGGTCAGCAGCACGACATCTACTACGTACCGAGCAAGAGCCAGTGGCCGATCGTGGCCGCGGTGGTGATGTTCCTCACCATGTTAGGTGCGGCGCATTGGCTCAACGCGGAACCGGGCGACACCGGCTTCGGCAAGACGGTGCTCTTGATCGGCTTCATCGGCATCTTGCTGATGTTCTTCGGCTGGTTCCGTTCGGTGATCCACGAATCGATGGCCGGCAGTTACAACAGCCAGGTGGATCGCTCGTTCCGCATGGGCATGATGTGGTTCATCTTCTCCGAGGTGATGTTCTTCGGCGCGTTCTTCGGCGCGCTGTTCTACATCCGCATGTTCTCGGTGCCGTGGCTGGGCGGCGATGGCCATGGCGTGCTCACGCATCAGTTTCTGTGGAGCAACTATGCGGCCTCCTGGGGTTCGGGCGGCGGCAACGGCCCCGCCCATATCGGCGGCAGCTTCGAGACGGTGGCGCCGTGGGGCCTGCCGCTGCTCAATACGCTGATCCTGCTCAGCTCCAGCGTCACCGTGACGATCGCGCACCATGCGCTCAAGGCGGGTCATCGCGGCAAAGTGCTGGCGTTCCTGGGCGTGACCGTGCTGCTGGGCGCCACCTTCCTGTTCTGCCAGGCGCACGAATACATGGAGGCGTACAAGGAGCTGAACCTCACGCTCGGTTCGGGCGTGTACGGCTGCACCTTCTTCATGCTTACCGGCTTCCACGGCCTGCACGTGACGCTGGGCACGATCATGCTGGCGGTCATCTGGCTACGCGTGCTGGCCGGCCATTTCACCAAGGAAAACCACTTCGGCTTTGAGGCGGTGGCCTGGTACTGGCACTTCGTGGACGTGGTGTGGCTGGGCCTTTTCATGTTCGTCTACATTCTCTGAGCGCGCGCCGCCCGGACAGCAAAAAGCCCGCCAGATGGCGGGCTCAGACTGCTGACGAACCCCGTGTTTTACGAAACACGGGGTTCTCTGTATCAGGCCCCAGTGAAAGCATGATGGCGGCAATGAAAAGCGATCGCCCCGATCGTGATCGCCGCCTGACGCGGCTG